>ENA-UOJD01000008-UOJD01000008.1-human-gut-metagenome-genome-assembly--contig:-P48-NODE-8-length-407768-cov-123.343389_pt1 | contig 407768 bp, 287 predicted proteins | sample MGYA00242342_ERZ723889 | MGnify/ENA metagenome assembly ERZ723889 | reverse complement strand
CAAAAATGTCAATGTTCTCTATGGTTCAAGTGAACCGAATTTATTTAATTTTTAATATTAGTGTCCGATAAACATAGATAAGTTGCTGATTATCAATAATATTTCCATAGGTAAGCCCAGCCGCAGGAATTAAGACGTAATTGACTGCGTGCCAATACGTTATTGACAATCTAAAAAATTTTATCGGACAGCAATAAATTTTTAACCACGTCCATTTTTAGTGGACAGTAGTGATCGGATATAGTTAACCGCTGTTAAAGTTTGGGCTTTTGGGGATAGTTCGTGGGGGTGAATATCTCCGAAGTGAATCGCAACGCACCACATTGCGCGCAATTTACGATGTATCAATGTATTAGATATGATGTAGTGACTTTTGTGGTGACTCGGAGGGGTGTAGGTGAAAGAAAGACCGCTAACTCATTGAGAATTAGCGGTCTTCTGTGGTGCCAACGGGAATCGAACCAGTGACACAAGGATTTTCAGTCCTTTGCTCTACCAACTGAGCTATGGCACCATCGTTTTTTTTGTTTGCTGATTGGGCATTCCCGTGTTCAGCGATGCAAAGGTAGGAATTATTTTTGAATTGGCAAGGGGTTTCAGCGAAAATTTTTCAAAAATGCCGAAAATGGAAGGCCAAGCAGGCGAACAGGGGGCATGGGAAGCGCGAAAAAGAGAAAGCAAAAGAGAGAATAGGAGGAGAAAGCAAGGGTCGCCAGGACAGGAGGAGAAGAATACAGCAGGGGTTGACGACAAGTAGATGAGAGGCAACAACATACATATTGGCCACCCAATTTTATGGATGCACCCTGCTGCATCCGTATATCAGCAAGATGAACTCCTTGATAGACGGCCGGAGGGCGCTGCAAAACAATCAATTTTCGCTCACACTGTAGGGACGTACGGCTCGTATGTCCGTATAATCAGCTGATTTCAATCGGTTATAATCAGACGCACGGACCATGCGTCCCTACGTTTCGATGTTGGTGCATCTCTACAAGTTTATAGTGAGAAGTCTATAAGTCGTCAGATGCCAACGAGTATATTGCTTCTCTATGGTAAATGGGCTCAGAGGGGGAGGGTCATCTGGAGGGGAAGGAGGCGAAAGGTGAGGCGGTGGTGGGGGGTGATGCCGTGCGCTTCGATGGCGGCGCGGTGGTCGGTGGTGGGATAGCCTTTGTTGGAAGCCCAGCCGTAGGCGGGATAATTGCTATGGAGCCGGCGCATAATTTCGTCACGGTGGGTCTTGGCGAGGATGGAAGCGGCGGCGATGTTGCCGAACCGTCCGTCGCCCTTTACGAATGTCTGCCAGGGGGTATCGCCGTAGGGTTTAAACCGGTTGCCGTCGACGATGATGGAGTCGGGGCGCAGCGCCAGAGCGTCGAGAGCACGGTGCATGGCCAGGATGGAGGCGTTAAGTATGTTGATACTGTCGATTTCCTTGGGTGAGCAGATGCCCACGCCCCATGCAAGAGCCTCGGCCTCGATAATGGGCCGGAGCGCCTCGCGGCGGCGCTCTGTGGTCTGCTTGGAGTCGTTGAGCCAGGGATGATGGAAGTCCGGGGGAAGAATCACGGCGGCGGCCACTACAGGGCCGGCGAGACATCCGCGTCCGGCTTCGTCGCATCCGGCTTCGAGGCCGGTGGAACTGAATGTATTGGGTAGCAACGGCATATGAATCCTGCTTACAGAGGCTTGCGGAAAGTGGCGCGGCGGCGGTGAAGGCGGTTCTCGAAGTAGTCCCACTGGTTCTGCACCTTGGTGTTGTCCTCAAGTTCGAGGTTTGTCTCGGCATGGAGGAAGCCGGACTTGATATACTGGGGAATGAGGTCGTTGAAAATCAACGCGTTCACGCCTTTGCTCTGATATTCGGGCTTTACGGCTATAAGCAGGAGGTCGACAGCGTCGGAGTGGCCCATGAGGGCGCGCAGCATATGCCACCATCCGAACGGGAAGAGGCGTCCGCGCGACTTCTGTAGCGCTCTGGAGAAGGATTGTATGGAAATCCCGGCGGCCACGATCTTATCGTCGGCGTCGGTAATCACCGTGACGTAATCGAGATTTAGTATGCCGAGGTACATGTCGACGTAATAGTCGATCTGACGTGGTGTGAGCGGCGAGTAGCCGTAGAGCTTGTCGTAGGCCTCGTTGATAAGCTCGAAGAGGGCGTGGCCGTATTGCTCCTTGACTTTTTTACGTGATTTGAATTTCTTGACTTTCAAGCCTTCTCGCTGCTGGACTATGCGGGCGATGCGGGCATATTTTTCAGGCACTTTGTCAGGCACCTTGACGTAAAACTCCACCCAACCGGCGTCTTTGGCGAAGCCCATGCGGTGCATGTGGTCTACGTAGTAAGGGTGGTTGTAGATGGTGGCCATGGTGCCGACCTCGTCGTAGCCGAAGGTGAGCATTCCCTCGTGGTCCATATCGGTGAAGCCCATCGGTCCGACCATGGAGGTCATTCCGCGCTGGCGTCCCCAGTCGGCAGCGGCATTAAACAGCGCATCAACCACTTCGGCGTCGTCTACAAAATCCACAAAACCGAAACGAAGATCGGCCTGGCCGGTGCGCTCGTTTACCACGCGGTTGATTATCGCAGTGATACGGCCCACGGGGCGGCCGTCGCGGTAGGCCATGAACGACTGCGCCTCGCAGAAGTCGAAGGCGGGATTTTTAGAGGGAGAGAGAGTATTGACATCGTCCATCACCAGCGGCGGCACGAAATAAGGGTTGTCGCGGTAAAGGTCGATGCCGAATTCAACGGATTTTCGCAGCTGCGAGCGGGTAGGCTCTATGGGTCGGATCTCAACGGCCATTTCTGTATGAAAAGCTAAACTGAGGTTTGTAGACGGGTTTAAATTCAAACAAGTGGGGCGGAGAGAAAAAATCAGGAGCGGAGAAGCAGGCGCGGCGGCTCAGAACGACGGATGTTTGATGCAGAGCCAGCCGAGCAGAAGGGTCATAACTGCCAGGAAGGCGATTATCACGCTGTAGAGCCGCGAGTTGGAGTTGCCGGCAAGAGCCATTCGAAGGTCGGGCACGTCGCGGTAGCGGTGGCGCGGGTCGGGATGTGTGCACCGCTCCGCCACACTGTGCAGATGCCCCGAGCGGTCGCCGGTGGCCTTGAGCACTTCCTTGAGCACAAGGCCGAAGCTATAGATGTCGTCGGAGGCATCGGCGGGCGAAAGGTTCATCTTCTGGTCAAAACCCACGTCGATCACTTTGAGGTTGCGTATCTTCTCGGTGAAGATAATGGTCTCGGGACGAATCGGATGGTGCACGATATGGTTGGTCTGGATATAGCTGATGGCATCGACGAGCGAGGTAACGATCTTGTGCTGGATGTCGGCGTCGACCTCACCCTTGTCGATGAGTCTGCGCAACGAGTCGCCGTAGACGTCGTCGGTGATGATGCTCATGCCTACACCAGGCACATCCTCGTAGTCGTTGATCATTATGATGTTGGGGTGGGCAAGATTATATCTCACCTCGAATTCCTTCTCGATCATCTCGCGCGCGGCGGGGTCGTCGCGCAGAGCGGGCTTGAGGGTCTTGAGCATTACCCATTTGCCATGCTTCCTGGCGGTGTAGACGTCGTAGAATTCCTCGTCCCATTCAGGCAGATGCTCGATTTCGGTCCATTTGGGATGGTCGGCAGTGTTCATAGGGCAGATCGGGTGTTGGATTCTTCGCGTGAATTGTCGAAATACAGAATATGCTGGCGGTCGCTTCCGGGGAAAATCACCTTTACGGCATCGATGTTGCCGACCTTTGTGCGGTCGACAATCCGCTCCACGCCAAGCACATTGCGGAGAATGCGGCTCACGTCGCTCCAGGCGATGACGTGGAAAGGCGACGCGGCGGAGGTGCCGCGTCCGCTTTCGAGGATAGCAGTGGCGATGAGGTCGCAGCGCGTGCCGTAATCAAGAATTTTCTTGCCATAGGAGCCTTTTGACCGGAGATGGTCGGAAGCTGCCAGGGCGAGCACACTGAGTTCGAGCGATACGGGATTCAGCTTCAGCGCTTCGGCAGCAAGCTCTTCGGCGCGGACGTAGTCGCCTGTGTCGTAGGCATCCTGCACGTTGACGAAGCTCTCTCCGGCCACGTAGTCGGGTGTGAACGAATATCCGAAATACACGGTAGCGAGCTGGGGGATGGTAAGTGTGGTGTCGGCATTCTCGAATCGGTCGAGCAGCTGTCGGTAGCGCTCGGGATGGAGCTTCACGTCGACCTCCACGGCGTTCATGTCGAAGCCCTGGGCGGCAAGCGTTAACGCGGAGCTTAGGAGAGCGAGGGCAAACAGAATATATCGGTTCATCGCTATGTTCGGGAAGGTGTGTCGGTTTTATTTTTCAAGTCCGGCGATAGAGAGGATTTTTGCGGGGATGTCGGTGTTGTCGTTGAGCGGAGAGAACAGCTGCGAGTCGACGCCGACGGCATATACAGGCACCGGCATGCCGGAGTGGCCGCCTGTGGTCCATCCCATTCCGGATTTAGCGTTGAGGATATTGAATACCTCGTTGGTGAAGCCATCGAAAGTGGCGTAAAGCGTCTTCTGGTCGAGGCCGGAGGCACGTTTTTCAAAAACTTCGTCGAACATGGTGTGGAGGCGTTCGGTCTCTTCGGGGGTAAGCTTGAGGTTCACGCCGAAACCGAGTTCGTCGCGCAGGATTTCCTGCATGTCGTCCCATGTATAGATACGGCGCGAGCGGAGCATGGCGCGACACAGGTTGCTGAATTCCTCTTTCGAGATTTTCTGTCCGGCGGCGTTCTCAAGGCGCACGCTGTAGCCCGTCTCACGACACCCGACGCTCATGCCGCCGGTCTCATGGTCGGCAGTAACCACGATTAGCGTTTCGTCGGGATGGGCGAGATAGAAGTCGTAGGCTTCCTGAAGAGCCTGGTTGAAGTTTATCACCTCGCGGAGAATCGTGCCGCCGTCGTTGCCATGGCCGGCGTGGTCGATGTTGCCGCCTTCCACCATCATGAAAAAGCGGTCGGGCGACGTGCGCTGGAGCTGGTCGAGACCCGCACGGGTAAGGGCCGGGAGGGTAAGCGCGCCGGCAATGGAGTCGATGGTAAAACCAATCTCGTTCTGCTTCTCCTTATGGAACGGGGAGAGCACAAGCAGGCGCTGAGCCGTAGTGTCGATGCTGTCGAGGCCATAGCTGACGCTTACGTTGGCCTCGTCGAAATAATTCATAAGATCAGTGGGATTTCCCTGCTTGTCGAAGGCTCCGCGCAGCGATGCTCCAGCGGCAAACTGATAGCCGCTCTCGGCGAGCTGGCGGCCGATGTCGTAATACTGACTGCGGCTGGGCACATGGGCGTAGAAAGCGCCGGGTGTAGCGTCGTCGATAGCCACGGAGGTAACGATACCCACGCCGTAGCCGGCGTCGAACAGTTTCTTTGCCACTGAAGTCACGGCCACGGAGTCTGGTGTCACCCCGAGCATGCCGTTAACGGTCTTATGGCCGGTTGAGAGAGCTGTTCCGGCAGCTGCGGAGTCGGTAACATCCGAACTGGCCGAATGGGTGGTGGCCATTGAGGCGACCGGGAAGGTGGTGGAGAGCAGCGGCGTGGAGTTACCGAGCACGCGGGCGTTGTAGAGCTGGGCATTGGTTACCTGTGCGATGCCCATGCCGTCGCCGATGAAGAAGAATATGTAGTTCGGGGCCTTGGCCCATGCCGTTGCCGTAATGGCGGCTGCCATCAGCGCGGCTGAAAAGATTCGGTGGAGTTTCATGTCAGTAAGATTATTTCGCTTGAAAAGAAGGTATTTTGATTTTTAGGTTATACGTTATCGGAAGATTTCTGAGTATCGGCCGAATTGAGCCGGAGCAGCGGGTCGATAAACCGGCGGTCGTTGGCCAGACGCGGAATCTTTCGCTGTCCGCCGAGCTTGCCGGTGGAGGCCAGCCAGCGGTCGAATACACCGCGCCGTGCCACTATTACCTCGAGCGGGTCGAGGAATATACCACCATGGCGTTTGGCCTGATAGTCGGAGTTTTCGGCCTGCAGCGCGCGGTCGAGTGCATCGGCGAAAGCATCGACGCTCGCGGGAGCCGTGGAGAACTCAACGAGCCACTGGTGGCGTCCGCGCGAACGGTCGCCGGCATATACCGGAGCGGCTGTATAGTTGATCACCTCGGCTCCGGTGGCCGCGCAGGCTTTGGCCAAAGCGGCGTCGGCGTTATAGACCATCACCTCCTCGCCGAAAGCGTTGATGTAGTGGGCGGTGCGCCCGGCAATGGCAATCTCGAGCGGACGGAGGGCAATGATGCGCACCGTATCGCCGATGCGGTAGCGCCACAGGCCGTTCGACGAGGTGACTATAAGCTCGTAGATTCCTCCTACCTCCACCTCCCACGCTGGGAGCGGACGGCTTTTGGGAGCATCCACGGGGATGAATTCATAGAACGTATCGGCGTTCATAAGCAGCCGCATCCCCTCGCTTCCGGGGCGCGCCTGAACGCCGAAAAAGCCTTCGCTGGCGTTGTAGTTCTCCCAGTAGCGCAGCCGTGGAGCCAGACGTCGGTACTGCTCGCGGTAAGGCCCGAAGGCTATGCCGCCGTGGAAGAAAACCTCCAGATTGGGCCATACCTGCGTCAGCGAATCCGCCCCTTCGCGGACCGCGACGCCCTTGAGAACGGTCAGGAACCACGAGGGCACCCCCGATAGCGAGCGAACGTCGGCGCGAGCCGATGCCTCAACCAGAGCCGGGAGTTTCTCGCTCCAGTCGGCCATCAGGGCGATGCGCTTCGAGGGGATACGCACCAGATTGACAAGCGGGTTGATGCGGTCAATCAGCGTGGCCGAGAGGTCTCCCACCTTCACTCCCTTGGGAAGCTGCAGCTCGTTGGCGAAGCTTCCGCCGAGAATGAAATTCTTCCCGCCGAAAATCCGGCTGTCGGGATAAGCGTCGAGATATGAGGCCAGTGAATAGGCCGCTCCGGCATAATGGCTGCGGCTCAGGCTGCGCGGAGTTATGGGTATGAACTTGCTCTTGCCGTCGCTCGTGCCCGACGACTGCGCGAACCGGCGGCAGCGCCCCGGCCAAAGCACGTCGGGTTCCCCTTCGACCATCCGCATCACGTCGGCGCGTATGTCGGGATAGCTCACTACAGGCACCTCCGAGGCGAAATCACTGTAGGTAGCCATAGCCCCGAAGCCGTGGAGACGTCCCATCTGAGTCTTGGCGGCAGCCGCGACGAGACCTCCCAGCAGCATACGCTGCGAGGCCTCCGGCTGCTCCGCCGCCCTCCATTCGGCGCGGCAGACAGCCCTGAAGTACGGACGAGTCAGAGCGGTCAGATTCATAAACCCACAAAATTAACACATTCCCCCCGCTTTTCCCTACCCTCCATCCCTAAAAAAACTTAACATCCCCGCCGCCAGTGTCCACAGCCATGCGCTGAAGACACGACGCCCCCGCTACGGAGCATGGATCCAGAACATGCTTCCATAGCGTGGGCGAGGGCCGGTGCAAACAAATTTGTGGAGGAAGGGCAGAGAGAAGAGCTGGAGCGGAATTTTGGGGCCGGATTGGGGATGAAAGCGCGGAAATGCGTAATTTTGCGGGCGGAAAGGAAGGATTCCTTCTTTTTAATTAAACGGCGGGGGATTTTAAATGTGATTTTTGCGTATGGTTCTGCATAAGGTGCTTAAGGTGTTGAAGTGGGTGGCGATTCTATTTTTCGGGTCGTCGGTGCTGGCTGTGGTGGCGCTGCGGTGGATTCCCGTATGGATTACGCCGCTGATGGTGATCCGCAGTGTGGAGAACCCTGAGTGCCGCGGGTGGCACCACGAATGGGTGCCGCTCTCCAGGATGTCGTCGTGGATGCCCAAGGCGGTCGTTGCTTCGGAGGATGGCCGTTTCTACGACCATCATGGCTTTGACTTCAAGGAAATCAACAATGCGCTGGAGGAACGCGCGAAGGGGCAGCGCGAACGCGGCGCCTCGACCATCACGCAGCAGACGGCTAAAAACGTGTTTCTCTGGCCCGGGCATTCATGGGTGCGCAAGGGGCTGGAGGCTTATTTCACAGTGCTTATAGAGATTTTCTGGAGCAAAGAGCGGATTCTGGAGGTGTATCTCAACTCCATCGAGATGGGGCCGGGTATCTACGGGGCGCAGGCGGCCGCCGAGCAACTGTTCGGCACGTCGGCGTCACGACTCACCAAACGGCAGTGTGCGCTAATCGCCGTTTCTCTGCCGAATCCGCTTAAACGCGATGCAAGCCACCCGACGGGGTATATGAGGCGGCGCGCGGCGACAATCATGCGCTGGATGTGAAGGAGTTGTGATAACGGCCCGTCGGGTGGCGTCGACATCGGGACTCGGCTTCGGGGCCGTACTAATGTACTGTCCCCCTTCAGCGCTTGCCCTCGTCTCCTGCCATCCGAACCGTACTGACAACTCCTTCTGCCATCCGGACGGCGCTTCATCCCTAAATTTTGAAGATAATGGTTGTCGCTGCTATTTTAACATTGTTAAATGGGGCCACCGATGTGGTTTTATGGCCGTTTTTGAGCGGAAAATATGTTAAAGAACATCTTTTTACAACATATTTCTGCAGCTTTTCTGTAATTTTGTGCGTTGATTATACAGACGAACGGATAAGAAAGCTACCGCCGTTCGGAAGATGTCAAACTAAATTTATGAGATTATGATTACCATCGTAAAAAAGTTCAAATCGGAAATGGCCAAGACCTTCCGCGCTATGAGCGAAAACGATGCGTTTCGCACAACAGGCGACTGCACACCGCGCCGGAGGGACTATTCAAATCTTTGAGCCACAGCGGGATTCCAGGCGAAGTATCCTCAATTCTTTCATTCATTAATTAATCCCACATTTACTTTTTGCTCGACGCTTCGCCAAAGTAAAACAATTTATCCCGCCAATTAGAGAATTGTTAATCATTATGTTTAACTTCGGAGAAGCTTTCGGGCCACTCCCACTAAAACTATTTGATTATGAAAGCTACAGAAATGGTAAAAAAGGCTGCTAAATGGTATTTCGAAACCGCCGCAATGCTCTACCCCTATCACGACATCGTAGAGCGTGAGCGCAAAAGCCTCCACAGCAGCAATCACTGACCGTCAGCACAGCGCCGAATTACGCAACAGCCTGCAGCGGCGTGAACTTTGGAGCACGAAATCGCGTAGTAATTAATAAAGGTGTAAGGCCGACCCGGCCATACGATATACTTTACCGGCAAAACTACACGATATGAAAAGCCACACACAACTGCGCACCTCCATCGGACGGCTGAGCGTAATCCTGCTGCTTCTCGCTGCTATTATAGCCACTCCGGCCTGCGATACGATCCATACGTATGGCGGAATCGAGACCGACGGCTATTACTATCCCGACGGCAACGGCCGTTTTTACACAGGCCACAAAAGACATAAACACAAAAAGCCCAAACATAAACCACGCAAGAAGCATCACGATCACGACCACCACGGCCATCATCATGACCACGACGACTGATGCTCCTGCATACTATTATAACAAAGGCGATGTACCTCAGCGGTTATCCGCGGGCACATCGCCTAAATTTCGTCAATACGGTGGATCAGAGGTATTTCTCGCCAAAGGCGAGATGGGCGTCGTTGACCATCTGCTTGATGCGCTGCTCCTCGGCCTTGGGGCAGATGAGAAGCACGTCGCCGGCATCGGCCACGATATAGTTCTTCAAGCCGTCGGCCACGATAAGTTTCTCGCCGTTGACGGCAAAAATATTGCCCGACGAGTTGTAGGCCAGCACATTGCAGTTCTGCGTCACGTTGCCGTCGCGGTTTTTGGGCGAATTGTCGTAGAGGGCGCTCCACGTGCCGAGGTCGTTCCAGCCGAAGTCAACGCATTCCACATATACGCACTGCGACTTCTCCATCACGGCGAAATCAATCGAGATACTGAGGCAGCCGGGGAAATTCTGCTCGATGAAACTTCGCTCGGCGGGAGTGCCGAACGCATCGATTCCTTTCTCGAATGCTGCGGCCACGTTGGGGGCGTGCAGCCCGAGTTCGCGGATGATGTTTTTTGCCGACCATAGGAAAATACCGGAATTCCAGAAGAATTCGCCCGACTCGACAAATACCTGCGCCAGCTCGAGTTTTGGCTTCTCGGTGAAAGTCTTCACCTTGCAGATGCCATCGACACCGTCGACGGGCTGCCCCACCTGGATATAGCCGTAGCCGGTTTCCGGGCGCGAGGGGCGGATGCCGAGCGTAAGCAGGGCGTCGTGGGTCTCGACAAAGCGGAAACCGCGCTCCAGGGAGTCGACAAAGATGTTCTCCCGTGTAATCAGATGGTCGCTCGGAGCCACTATGATACTTGCCTCGGGGTCGATTGCCGCTATATGGTATGCAGCCCAGGCGATGCAGGGAGCGGTATTGCGGCGCGCAGGTTCCAGCAGAATCTGGCTTTCGGCGAGTTCGGGCAGTTGCTCCCGAACGAGCGGAGCATACTGCTCGTTGGTTACGATGAGCACATTCTCTTTAGGCACGAGCGGAAGAATCCGGTCGAAACTCATCTGGAGAAGAGTGCGGCCGGTTCCGAGAAAATCTATGAACTGCTTTGGACGCGACGAGCGGCTGTAGGGCCAGAAACGACTGCCTATGCCGCCACACATGATCACGCAATAGCGATGTTGATTTACCATCATATTAGTGTCTTGGTTCGTTTCAACGTAGTGATTGCTTCTCGCTAAGTTAGTTCGAAAAAGTAGAAATTGCAACTTTCAGCCTATTTTTGTGGGATATTTCAGCAATTATCGCCAATTTTGCCGAGTATATATAAGGACATTTATCATGCCACAGATAAGGAGATTCCTCGCCATATTGGCTGTAGCAGCCATACTTTCAGCATTAAAGGCGTACGGCACCGACTACAGCAACCTCGACGCGCGCGCCTCGCGCGCCTATACCCACGGAGAGTGGCCATCGGCCGCGGCGCTGCTCGACCTGATGCTTGAGCAACGGCCGGAGGTGGCGTCGACCTACGGACGCGCCATCACCGCCAACGCAATGCGCTCCGACAGCCTCGAACAGGTGCGGCTGCTGGAGAAGGCGCTGGCCAACCATGTGCCCTTCGATTCGGTATTCTCCCAGGTAGAGCAGTGGAGTTTTCATCTGGGAAACTTCCACATCTACGAGAATTTCCTCTCGCTGGCACGCGATACCTATCAGTGGATGAAACGGACAGTCGATGCCAGATTGCTCGCCTTCTACCGCTTCCGCAGCGACGGCGACAAGATGGTTGAATTCGCCGACGCCATGCTCGACGGTGCTCCCGACAACGTCGGCTTCCTCCGTTCGCTGGCCGAAGGGTATATGCTCACCGGCCGCTTCGACCGCGGACTCGACACCTTCCGACGCATCCTCGAGCACGCTCCCGACGACTATGAGGCGCTTCTGGCACTGGGCAATTGGCTGCACCTCCATCCAGCCGACGCCCGAGCCGGCGAAGCGGCCCGCACCTATCTTGAACGCGCCCAGAAGATTAAAGCCACGCCTTTTGTAGAAAGGATACTAAGTAGCACAAGAATGCAGAAAGATGTCGCAAAGCATGCGAATTAATTTGGAGGGGCGGCCGATAGTGGTTATCTTTGAGGCAATATAATCAAGCCATGATATACCTGTCACTACCCCCCGACGCCAAGAGGGAGCCGCGTAAGCTTCCGTTTTTCCTTGCCATGGAGGAATTTGCGGCGCGGCAACTGGAAGGCAACTATTTCTTCATGTGGCAGGTAGATCCTACGGTGATCTACGGGCGCAATCAGGTGCCCGAGGCCGAGCTCGACATGGCCTACTGCGATGCCCACCACATCAATTACTACCGGCGCAAGAGCGGGGGCGGTTGTGTGTATGCCGACCGCAACAACATAATGTTCGCCCATATAGCCGACTGCCGCGACGTGACGTCGACCTTCGCCGACTATACGGAAGCGGTGGCCTCGATGCTCCGCGACCTTGGGATAGCCGACGCCTCGCGCACCGGACGCAACGACATCCTGATCGGCGACCGCAAGGTGAGCGGTTACGCTTTCTACCACGTGAAAAGCGCGCATACCGGGCGAAGCCGCGCCATAGTGCACGGCACGATGCTATACGACGCCGACAACGACACCATGTGCGCCGCCCTGACCCCTTCCGGAGCCAAACTCGCGGCAAAGGGAGTGGCGTCGGTGCGTCAGCGCGTCACCACCATACGGGAGCATTGCGACATAAGCCTCGCCGACTTCATGGCCTTCGCCCGCCACAGCATGTGTAGCGGCGAGCACATCCTTACCCCTGCGGATGTGGCCGAGATAGAGCGCATGGAGCAGGCATACTATAATCCCGCATGGCTGCGCGCCCGCTACACCGACCACAGCGATTCCGCCACCACCACACGAATACCAGGGGTGGGCGAAATTTCTGTAGACATCCGCATGGACGACCGACGGATTGACTCCATAGCGCTCACAGGCGACTTCTTCTCCGACGCCGACGCCACCAGAGCAATGCTCGGTGCGGCAGTCGGCATAGAAGCCGCCGATACAGAAGCCATCGGGCACGCCATCTCACCCTACATCGACCGGGCAATTCCCGGACTGCCCGCTGCGGAACTGGCCGCGCTCATAAGCCGGGCCGCCAGCGTAGCAACATAAACAAAAAAAACTCCACCACCTTCAGTCAATAAAAATTCATCAGAATATGAACGACAAACTTCTTACCACCTGCCTTCATTCGCGCCACACTGCGCTGGGCGCACAGATGAGCCCATTCGCCGGCTACGACATGCCCATCCAGTACCGCGGAATAGTGGAAGAGCACAACGCCGTGCGCACGGCCTGCGGCGTGTTCGACGTATCCCACATGGGAGAAGTGATTGTGAACGGCCCCGACGCCACAGACTTCGTAAACTATATCTTCACCAACGACGTAAGTCAGGCGGCCGACAGGCAGTGCCTCTACGGCATGATGCTCAACGAGCGCGGCGGAGTGGTCGACGACCTGCTCGTGTACCGCTTTTCGGCCGAACGCTACCTGCTGGTAATCAACGCCTCGAACATCGCCAAAGACGAGGCATGGATCGAGAAGCGGTCGGCCGACATCAACCCCGCGTCGGCCGAAGGGATGTTTTTCCGCGTAGACCTCGAGATGGTGAGCGAGGTTGTTGCCGAACTCGCCATCCAGGGCCCGAAGGCAGAAGATATCATAGAAAACGTACTTGGAATAAAATGCTCCGACCTGGGTTTCTACACCTTCAAGGAGATTGAAATCGACGGCCACAAGGCCCTGATAAGCCGCACCGGCTACACCGGCGAAGACGGCTTCGAGCTTTACGCCGAAGAGGAGATAATTCAGCAGGCGTGGGATAAGCTCGTGGGCTCCGGCAGCTGCGAGCCCTGCGGCCTGGGATGCCGCGACACCCTGCGCTTCGAGGTTGGACTGCCGCTCTACGGCGATGAACTCGCCGACGACATAACCCCGCTCGAAGCAGGCCTCGGCATGTTCGTGAAGCTCGACAAGCCCCATATGATGGGCCGCGATGCACTCTTAGCGCAGAAAACCGCCGGAGCGCCGCGTAAACTTGTAGGGCTCGAACTGGCTGACCGCGCCATTCCGCGCCACGGCTACGAAGTGCTCAACGACGCCGACGAAGTGGTAGGTCACGTCACCACCGGCTACCACGCCATCTCAATTGACAAGAGCGTGGCTATGGCTCTCGTCGACGTCCGCTACGCCGCCCAGGGAACGCCACTGAAAGTGCGCATCCGCCGCAAAACCTTCCCCTGCACCGTAGTGGCCAAACGCTTCTACAAAAAATCTTACAAAAAATAATCCTACAACCATAACCAACTAAAACAAACGAAATCATGATACGCTACAGTAAAACCCACGAATACATCCGCACCTCCGACAACGACGAATACGGCTACATCGGCGTCTCTGCCTATGCCGCCAAGCAACTCGGCAACGTGGTCTACGTCGACATGCCCGAAGAGGGCGACGAACTGACAGCCGGCGAGGATTTCGGCGCAATCGAAAGTGTGAAGGCCGCCTCCGACCTCTATGCCCCCGTGAGTGGCGAGGTAGTCGAGGTAAACGAAGCTCTCGAAGGCGACCCTCAGCTGATCAACAAGGACGCTATGGCCAACTGGATCGTGAAAATCCGCCTGGCCGACCCCGCCGAAATGGGCGAACTGATGGACGAAGCTGCCTACGAGGCCTTCTGCCAGTCACACTAAAAAAAATAATACGACACGATGCACAAATATTTTCCACACACCCCCGAGGAGATTACAGAGATGCTCGGCGTCTGCGGAGTGGCCGAACTACGCGACCTCTATGCCGACGTACCTCCGGAACTGACCATAAAAGAGCCATACCGCCTCGACAGCCAGATAAGCGAGGAGGAGGTGAGGCGTTTCTTCAACGCCCTTGGGCGGCGCAACGCCCGGATTGACGTATGTTTCGCCGGAGGCGGCTTCTACGACCATCAGGTGCCAGAAGCCGCGCGCTCGATAGCCGGGCGGTCGGAATTCCTGACAGCCTACACACCCTATCAGCCCGAAATCTCGCAGGGCACGCTGCAATACATCTTTGAATATCAGACGATGATGGCACGCCTGACGGGTCTGGAAGTATCGAACGCATCGATGTACGACGGCTCCACCGCCGTGGCCGAAGCCGTGATGATGGCCGTGGCCGCCACGCGCAAACGCCGGCGTGCCCTTGTGTCGGCCACACTTCTGCCGGCTGTACGCGCCGTGGTCGACACGTACGCCCACTACCACGGCATCGAAATCACCGAGATCCGCCAGGACGACGGCGTGACCTCCATAGACCACCTTCGAGAGCTGCTCGCCCAGCATCCCGACGTGGCCGCCGTGGTTCTCCCCCAGCCCAACCGCTACGGCATAGTCGAGGACTATACCGGGGTGGCGGAGGCTGTACACGCAGCCAAAGCGCTTATGGTGATGAACTGCGTGGCAGCCGACCTGGCAGTACTGCGCACACCCGGCGAATGGGGAGCCGACATAGCTGCCGGCGACGCCCAGAGCCTCGGCATCCCCCTGAGCTACGGGGGGCCGTATCTTGGTTACCTCTGCTCCAACCGCGCCCTGATGCGCAAGATGCCCGGCCGAATCGTGGGTGCCACCACCGACTCCGAAGGACGGCGCTGCTTCGTGCTCACCCTGCAGGCCCGCGAACAGCACATACGGCGCGAGAAAGCCACCTCCAACATCTGCTCGAACCAGGGTCTGATGACGCTTTATGTAGCCGCCTATATGAGTCTTACGGGAACTGCGGGACTGCGTGAGATAGCCTTCGAGGGCCACCGGACCGCCCGCTACCTGCTGCGCCACATGCTCGAAACCGGACATTGCCGCCTGGCCTATCCTACGCGTCCTTTCCTCAATGAATTCCTGCTTCGCCTCGACAATGGCATCGACCCGAAGGTGTTCATTGACTATTGCGTCGAGACCGAGGGGATACTCCCTGGCATAGCCTGCGGACCCGACGGGCTGCTCATGGCCGCCACAGAGATGCAGACCAAGGACGACGCAGACCGCCTCGTGGCCGCATTCGCCCGTTTTACCGCCAACCTTTAAAGTGTCCCCTTACGATGAACAGAAAAATATACAATACCCTGGTATTCGAACTTTCGCGCAAAGGGCGCCGGGGCTACTCGCTACCCAAGAGCGGCATCGCCACCGGCGAGGCCACGGCAACAACGCCGGACATCCCCGCCGACTGCCTGCGCAAGGCTCCGCTCGACCTCCCCGAAGCCGACGAACTGACCGTGGTGCGCCACTACAACAATATGTCGACCAACAATTTCGGCGTCGACACGGGTTTCTACCCTCTCGGGTCGTGCACCATGAAATATAACCCGAAAATCAACGAGCAGATGGCCTCACACCCAGGGTTTGGCAACATGCACCCCGCTGCGGGCGTCCACGCACAGGGGAACCTCGCTCTTTATTGGCATCTGCAGCGTGCGCTCAGCGAAATCGGAGGAATGGCCGAATTCACCCTTAACCCGTTCGCCGGCGCACACGGCGAACTTACCGGGCTGATGACCATCCGTGCCTATCATGAGAGCCGCGGCGACAAAAAGCGCACCAAGGTAATAGTGCCCGACTCCGCCCACGGCACCAATCCAGCCTCGGCGGCGGTTGCCGGACTTGAAGTGGTGGAGGTGAAAAGCCGCCCCGACGGCACAATCGATACCGAGGCCCTGCGCCCACTGCTCGACGATACCGTGGCCGCCATGATGATGACCAACCCCAACACCCTCGGACTCTTTGAGCCCGCCATCCCCGAAATCGCGAGGATGGTACACGAAGCCGGCGCACTGATGTATTACGACGGCGCCAACCTCAATCCGATGCTCGGCGTGGCCCGTCCCGGCGACATGGGTTTCGACGTGATGCATATCAACCTCCACAAAACTTTCTCCACCCCCCATGGGGGCGGAGGCCCGGGGTCCGGACCAGTGGGGGTGAGAGCCGGGCTGGAGCAGTTCCTGCCCAATCCGCGAGTGGTTCGCACCGTCGACGCCGACGGACGGGAGTTTTTCCACCTTGAAACCAGCCCCACCGCTCTCGGCAGCGTCTCGGCCACCCTCGGAAATTTCGCCGTGCAGGCCCGCGCCCTGAGCTATATCCTCTCGCTCGGAAGCGAGGGACTGATGGAGGCCGGTCCGCTGGCCACGCTCAACGCCAACTATGTGAAGGAACGGCTGAAAGACGACTACATGCTCCCCATCGACAGCGTATGCAAACATGAATTCGTGTTCGACGGCCTCGCCGACAAATCGACGGGCGTGACCACACTACATGTTGCCAAGCGGCTGCTCGACCATGGGTTTCATGCACCGACCATCTATTTCCCGCTGCTGTTCCACGAATCGCTGATGATCGAACCGACCGAGACCGAGAGCAAAGAGACGCTCGACCGTTTCATCGAAGTAATGCACTCTATCGCGCGCGAAGCCCGCGAGGACCCGGAAACCGTGAAGAGCGCGCCCCACGACACACCCGTGACACATCCGGACGATACCAACGCCGCGCTCCACCCGATTCTTACCTACGACGACCTCACCGCCACAACCTGATAACACTCTTTCCCTCATCCCATCCACACACCTTCTCCATGACCGAGACATTCGACTATCTGATTATCGGGGGCGGACCGGCCGGCTACGAGGCCGCCGCCCTGGCCGCACGGCGCGGACTGGCCACCGCACTGGTGGAATGCGACCTGGTGGGAGGCACCTGCCTGAACCGCGGCTGCATACCCACGAAATGTTTCTGCAGCTCGGCCGACACTGCAGGCGCCATCGACTCCGCCTCAGCGATGGGAATCGAGCTTCCGGAAGGATTCGCGGCAACCCCCTCGATGCACGCCATCGTGGAGCGTAAGAACAGGATTGTCGACCAGTTACGTCAGGGAGTGGAGGCCTTTCTCGCCAATGTGGAGACAATCCGTGGTGAGGCACGCTTCACAGGACCTAAGGAAGTGGAAGTCGGCGACCGCCGTATATCCGCCGAACGGATAATCATAGCCACCGGCTCGGAGCCTGCCATACTCCCCGTGGAAGGGGCCTCCCTGGCGCTGACCAGCAATGAAATCCTTGATTTGAAAGTCCTCCCAGCGTCGCTCGCCATAATAGGGGGTGGCGTGATAGGAATGGAATTTGCGTCTATATTCAGCAGGCTGGGTGTAAAAGTCAGTGTGGTGGAATACTGTCGCGAAATTCTCCCCAACTTCGACCGCGACATAGCCAAACGCCTGCGCACGGCCATGAAACAGAACGGCATCGAAATATACACCCAGGCGGAGGTGACGCGCATAGCAGCCGGTCCGGGCGAGATGCGGCGCGTGGAATTCACAGCAAAAGGGAAACCATCGGCTATAGAGGCCGAAATGGTGCTGATGGCCACAGGCCGCAAGGCCGTGATACCCGAAGGAGCGGCCGAGGCAGGCTTCGCCATCGGGCGCCGCGGCTTCGAAGTGGACGGCAACATGCTGACGAATATCCCGGAAGTGTGGGCAATCGGCGACTGCAACGGCATCTGCCAGCTGGCACACGCCGCCACAGCGCAGGCACGTATGGTGATGGGCGAGAACGTCGACCTGTCGGTAATCCCCTCGGCGGTATTCACCCACCCTGAATGCGCCATGGCCGGACTGACTTCGGAACAGTGCGACGAGCAAAGGCGCCGCGCCGAAGAGAGCGGAACGTCGGTGCCGACCTATATCGAAAAGAAAGCGTTTTTCCGCGCCAACGGCAAAGCATGCGCCATGGGCGAGACAGAAGGAATGGTTAAGCTGATTGTAAACGCCGACACCGACCTGATTGCGGGCTGCCACATCTGCGGACCTCACGCCTCCGACCTCATAGCTGAGGCCGCACTGGCCATGTCGGCACGGCTCACGCTCGACGAGCTGCACTCCGCGGTACACGCCCATCCGTCGCTCGCCGAAATCCTCGGAAATATATAATTACAGCTTGAAAGTGAGCATCTTCCAGAGCGTAAGCGTGAAGATGCGGAGATCCATCCAAAGCGAGAAGCGGTCAATGTAGTAATTGTCGGCATCGACACGGCGCTGCATATCCTCAAGTGTAGGAGTGGCACCTCGATAGCCCCTCACCTGCGCATAGCCCGTAAGACCCGGACGCATGCGGTGACGCTTCATATAGTCGGGGATGCGCTGTGAATAATACTCCGTGTGGGCCAGCATATGCGGACGCGGACCTATGATGCTCATATCGCCTTTAAGAACATTGAGCAGCTGGGGGAGCTCGTCGAGCGAGGTGCGCCGCAGAAACCGCCCTGCCCGGGTAATACGCTTGTCGCCCGCCACCGACTGGAGTGTGTCGGCCTCGTCATTGACATACATCGAGCGGAATTTATACATATAGAACGTACGGCCGTCGAGCCCCGTACGCGCCTGACGGAAAAATACGCCTCCCGGCGAGGTAAGAGCAATCCAGAGAGCCAGAAGAATCCATACGGGAGCAAGCGCCACGATAATAATCGCGGCAAACAATATGTCGAACAAACGTTTGATAACCTTTCCCATAGATTCATTCAATCCGGCAAGCGCGTAGGGCGGATGCAAAGCCAAAAGAGGGAGAGTGTGCGTATCCCTACATATTAACGTTAATGGAATTTTAAAATTGTATGAAGAGTCGCCATCTTCAAACAAAATATGCTGTGCGGGCGCAATAATCGCCTTAAATTTCCGTATATCAATAGCTATCCTAAATAAAAAATTATGTGGCGGCGCTGAACTTCCGGAAGTTCGCCCAACGCATTCCCAAAAATCAGACAACTCAACCCCTAAAATCAAAAAATTACATGAAGAAAACATTTTCCCTCTCTCAGATTCTGCGCCACGCCGCACTGACCGTTGTAGCTCTTGCCGCCTGTGCCGGACTGGGCTCCTGTACCGACGACGATGACGACGACGGCGAAGAATTCCCCACCGAAATGCTCGGATCGTGGGAAGCTACCCGCCAGAGCATTACCATGAACGTGGAAGGCCTCGAACCCGAAACCACCTACAACGAGAATCCGCGCCACCGCCTCAATATCCGCGCCGATTTCACCATAGAGAGCCAATCGATTGACCCGCAGAACGGCACGTGGGTACGCGACTACCTCGGCCAGTGGGCCTACAACTCCTACTATGGCATCCTCGTTGTAGCACCGTCGGAAGACGAAAGGCTTGTATACAATGTGGCTTCATTAGACAACTCACGTATGGTTCTCGTCTACACCGAAAACGGCGAGACCCCTGAAGGAACGCCCTGCGTGTATTCCTATGCCACCTCCTACCGCAGAATGCAGACCAACTGAAGCGGAACCGACCCCAACCAAAACTTATTTAAAGCGATGCACGGCGCGACCGTTGCATCGCTTTTTCGTTGCATCCTGCTGTAGAACATGCGAAGGGAGAGCGAAAAATTAGCAAAATGTCAGAAATTCGACAAAATATTGCTATATTTGCAAGCGCAAACGGCAAAAAGCGCGCCATACGCCTTATCCCGATGCCACACAGCCTTATCAACAACACCACACATAAGCAAATCAACGAAACACAGCTTAGAAGCTACCACACGTCATGGACCGTTTAGACTGCATTGACAACCTTGACCGAAAAATCCTCTCGATAGTAATGCACAACGCCCGCATCCCGTCGAAAGACGTGGCCGAAGTATGCGGAGTATCAAGAGCCGCCATCCACCAGCGCATACAACGCATGACCGAGCTGGGCATAATAACAGGGAGCGGCTACAGCGTGAATCCCCAGCTGCTCGGCTACAGCACCTGCACATACATAGGTGTGAACCTCGAGCGCGGCGCGATGTACAACACCGTGGTCCCCGAACTGGAAAAGATTCCGGAGGTGACGGAATGCCACTTCACCACAGGCCCCTACACCATGCTGATTAAACTGTACGTGCGCGACAACCAGCACCTGATGGAGCTGCTCAACAGCAAGATACAGATGATTCCGGGCGTAACGGGCACCGAGACTCTCATATCGCTCGACAACTCGATACACCGGCAGATTCCGATGCGCGAACTCTAAACCGTTTCCCTCCGACCCGACTCATGATTATAGGTTTCGACGGCAAACGCGCCGTGCAGAACAACACCGGCCTGGGCAACTACTCGCGGCTACTCGTGGAAAAGATGGCAACCATCTTTCCCGACAACCGCTATCGGGTCTACGCGCCGCGGCGCCGTGAGAATCCGCGCCTGGCATCCATCGAAAAGCTCGACAACGTAGCATTCGCCTATCCTGAAAGCGGATTCTGGCGCCGGATGCCGTCGCTGTGGCGCTCGTGGGGCATAACAGACCGACTTAAAGCCGACACTCTGACGCTGTATCACGGTCTCTCGGGCGAACTGCCGCTCAACATCGGTCGAGCCGGAATTCCCTCGGTTGTAACAATCCACGACCTGATTTTCCGCCATTTTCCAGAAAACTACCGCACCGTAGACCGCCGGATATACGACTACAAATTCCGCCGCGCCTGCCTTGACGCCACACGCGTAATCGCCATATCGGAGAAGACCAAAGCCGACATTACGTCCGACTACGGCATTGACCCGGAGAAAATCGACGTGGTGTATCAGGGATGTGACACGATTTTCCGGCATCGCCCCGACGACGCCACCATAGCCGAAACAAGGCGTCTGTATGGACTCGACCGCCCATATATAATAAGTGTGGGGACGCTCGAACCGCGTAAAAACCAATTGCAGGCGGTAGAAGGTCTTGCGGCGCTGCCACAAGACCCCGACCTTCTGCTCGTAGGGCGCCGAGGCGACTACGCCCGGCGCGTGCTCGATCCCGCCATAGCACGGATGCGTCTTACCGAACGCGTGAAATTCCTTGAGGGGATACCCTTCGCCCATCTACCGGCGCTCTACGCCGGAGCGTTGCTGTCGAGCTACACCTCGCGCTACGAAGGTTTCGGACTCCCCGTAATCGAAAGCCTGAGCGTAGGCACTCCGGTAATCACCGCGACCGGCTCCTGCCTCGAAGAGGCGGGAGGCCCCGACACCCCGGCTATCGACCCCGACAGCGTGGAGCAGTGGGCTACAACCGCCATGCGGTTAATAACCGACAGAGACTATGCCATATCTGTCGGATCCAAAGGCCGCGAATATGTCGGCCGGTTCAGCCACGAAGCCATGGCACGCGGCACGATGGCCACTTATCTCGCGGCCATCAAATCCTACAGCAAACAGTAATATCATAATCCCAATGAACACAGACCTCAGCGGAAAATCGCTTCTCGTGGTGGGTGCCGGCGGCTTCATCGGCGGCTTCATCGCCCGCAAGGGGCTCGACCGCGGCATGGATGTGACCGTGGCCGTACGTGCCACGACCTCGCGCCGATACCTGACCGACAGCCGCCTGAAATTCATAGTGCTTGACTACGACGACCCCACGGCTCTGACCTGCGAAATAGAACGCAGCCCGCGCTGGGATTATATAATCTACAACCTCGGGGCCACCAAGGCTGTAAACTACGGCGACTTCCGCCGTGTGAACTTCGAGTATCTGCGCCTTTTCTGCGACATACTGAAAGAGACCAACCACGTGCCCGACCGACTGCTCTTCATGAGCTCGCTTTCGGCCCTCGGTGCAGGCGATGAGAAGGGGTACACACCGCTGTCGGAGACGACCGTGCCCCATCCCGACACCCGCTACGGCCAGTCGAAAATCCTCGCCGAACAGTTTCTGGAGCATATGGCAGGCATCCCATACATTATCTTCCGGCCCACAGGCGTCTACGGACCTCACGAGAAGGACTATCTGATGATGGTGAAGTGCATCGACTCCCATTTCGATTTCGGCGTGGGGATGAAGCGCCAGGAGCTCACTTTCATCTACGTCGACGATTTGGTCAACGCCATGTTCGACGCGCTCGCCTCGGGCGTGGAAAACCGCAAATACATCATTGCCGAACCGCGCAGCTACACCCAGAAAGAGTTCCGCAAGATTGTGGCAGAAGAGCTTGGCAAGAAGTGGGTTATACCGGTCAGACTCCCCCTGTGGGCTGCATGGGTCGTCTCGGCCATAGCCGGAAAAGTGGCACGCTGGCAGATGAAAGCATCCACGCTCAATCTCGACAAATTCCGGATAATGCGTCAGCGCAACTGGCGCGCCGACATCACTCCCGCTCAACGCGAGTTCGGATTCGCGCCCAAAATCGACCTCCGCGAGGGGATTCGCCGCACCGTAGAGGCCTATCGCAAAACAAACGACACGAAATAGTCGACCTAAAACGCACATAAAATGGCCGATACCGACAATACGCCCATGCTTCCCCACCATACTCCCTGGTGGATGTGGCTCATAATAATCCTATGCGTGGCTCCCGGACTTTCTTTTCCGCTCTTTTCCTCACTGATTCAGAGCGGTGTGCCGATGGTGCGCGCGCTCACATGGCTCTATCCGGCCTACGTGGCGCTCAGCGGATTCCTCGCGTGGCAATGCTACGGGCGGCGCACCGTGATGACATGGATTATTCTCATACTGCTTCTGCTCAGTCACGCATGCTTCTACTACCTCGCTTTCGGGAATGTGCAGATTTACTGAACACTCCTGAAGACGGCAGTGTTTTAACTTCGCGATGCTAAGAGGGTGTTTAATAATATCTGTTAAATTCCAACCGTAAGATGGCATTATGATTAATAGGGGTTAAACTCATCGCATATTTTGGCCAGTTTTGCCTTTCTCGTCAGTCGTGATGCCCGCATCACTCCTTTCTCAAAAGGCAAAACTGCCTCAAAATATGCTTGTTGCAATTTAACATCTATTATTAAACACCCTCTAAAAAAATTGCTTATGGCAAAGAAAAAACTCATAATCTCCACCGGAGCAGGGATGAGCAGCGAAAGCGGCATAGCCACCTTCCGCGACTCCGGCGGCCTATGGGAAAACTACGACGTGATGGAGGTTGCCTCGCACGACGGCTACCTCCGCAACCCCAGACTGATTCACGATTTCTACAACATGAGGCGCAAGGAACTCGTTGGAGCCAAGCCTAATGCGGGTCATCTCGGCCTCGTGGACCTCGAGCGCGACTACGACGTGTACGTCATCACCCAGAACGTCGACAACCTGCACGAACGCGCCGGCAGTTCGAAAGTGCTCCACCTCCACGGCGAACTGATGAAAGTGCGTGCCGTCGACGATGAGTCGAAAGTCTGGGAACTCCACCCCGATGCCCTCGAAACAACACCCGACACCATAATCGACGGCCACCACGTGCGCCCCCATATCGTATTCTTCCAGGAGGCCGTGCCAAACATTGAACCTGCCATACAGCTCGCCGAGGAAGCCGATATCTTCGTGGTAATCGGTACCAGCCTGCAGGTGTATCCCGCTGCGGCACTGCTGCATTACGTGCGTCCGGGCGTACCGGTTTACTACATCGACCCCCACCCCGCGGCCGTACCGGCCGGCGTGCATGTAATCAAAGCTCCCGCCACCCAAGGCGTTGAAATTCTCGCCGAGGAACTCCGCCAGAATTCATAAAAATTTACATTTGAAAATAGAACATAGTTGTCAGCATGCGTCCACAGGACGGATGTTGATAACTTTTTTTTATTTCAACCCCAAAACAAAGAAAATAATGTATTTGTTTTTGTAAATTCATTTTGACTTTTTTACTAACTTTACACCCAAAAACCAACCACAAGCGAATGGAGACGCAGCCCTATCATATCCCTGCATTGCTCAGAGCGTCGGTGGATGCCCTAAACATCCGTCCATCAGGCGTATACGTCGACTGCACCCTCGGTGGAGGCGGTCACACCCGCGCCATCCTGCAGGCAATTGCCGATGCAGGAGCCACCGCCGACGGCGCGTCAGGACGACTGCTTTCGTTCGACCAGGACAGCGACGCCATCAACCGCGCCCTCGCCGACCCTGCACTCGGAGGCAATCAGCGGCTTCAGCTCGTACATGGCAACTTCCGCTATCTCGCCAACTTCCTGCGCTATTATGGTGCCGTGCAGGTCGACGGCATCCTCGCCGACCTCGGCGTATCGTTCCATCATTTCGACGACGCCGAACGCGGCTTCTCATTCCGCTTCGAAGGGCCGCTCGACATGCGGATGAACCGCGACGCACACCGGAGCGCCGCCACCCTCTTAGACGAGATGAGCCAGCAGGAGCTTACCGATATCTTCCGTCTCTACGGCGAACTCAAGCAGGCCCCGCGTATCGCAGCCGCCATCGTAAAAGCCCGCACAGAGGCTCCGGTCGACACCATTGAGCGGTTGCTTGGCGTCAGCGAGCCGTACATCAGTCCGCGCCAGCAGAAAAAGGAGCTCGCGCAGCTGTTTCAGGCCCTGCGCATCGCCGTGAACGACGAAATCGGTGCACTCCGCTCGCTCCTCGTGCAGTCCCGGCGCGTGCTCCGTCCCGGCGGTCGCCTCGCCATTATCACCTACCACTCGCTGGAAGACCGCCTGGTAAAAAACTTTCTCCGCAGCGGCAACCTCGAGGGTCGCGAGGAGAAAGACTTCTTCGGCCGCTCGCTCTCGCCCTTCCGGCTGCTTACCTCGAAACCCATCGTGCCCGACGAGGCCGAAATCGAAGCCAACCCGCGTTCGCGAAGCGCCAAACTCCGGGTAGCCGAAAAACTTCCAGAAAAAGAATAGACCTCGCCCAATCCACAGCAAACCGACAACGATCCACATCCCCACATAAAAATGGCAGATACAACCGGAAAGAAAACAAAGAAGTCCGCGCCCGGGCAGCCGCCACGCGACAGCCTGATGCTGCGCGCTCTCCACGGTCGTGTGCTCTCCACCGACTTTTTCCGACGCTACTGGTGGATTGTGCTCGGCTCGGCTGCCATGCTGATGATATACATCACCAACCGCTACACATGCCAGACGCAGATGGAGACCATCCGCAGCCTGCAGAAAGAGCTTGAAGTGGCGAAAACAGAACGCGTGCGCGCAAAATCCATCTATATGAGCCGCATACGCGAATCCTCGATGCAACATATGGTCGACTCGCTCGGTCTGGGCCTCACCATCCAGGAGCAGCCGCCATACCGCCTCGAACCTTGACCGCCACCCCTCTCCAAAACCGATCCTCACTTTCCTTCGCAAACGAAATGAACAGAAGCAACCGACATCATATCCAGTTCCGCTACGGGCTTATCACTCTGCTGATTCTACTGTTTTCGGCAGCGATAAGCTACAAGCTTTTCTCCACCACGGTAATCGACGCACCGAAGTGGAACGAGAAGGCACGCCGGCAGCTGGAGAAGGTCGACACCATAATGCCCGAACGCGGCGACATACTCTCCGACAAGGGGCAGATTCTCGCCACTAACCTGCGATACTACACCGTGCGCATCGACTTCCGCTGCGACAATTTCAAGCAGAACGCGTATCTGGAGAATATCGACGCCCTGGCCGACTCGATGGCCGCGGCATTCCCCATCCGCACCCGCCAGGAATGGCGCGAACGGCTTGGCAAGCCTGTAGCACTGCCGCGCAAGGAGCGTCCGCGCGCATGGCCGCTGATAACGCGCATCAGCTTTCTCGACCTGCAGCGGCTCAAAAGCTTTCCGTTCTTCAATATCGGCAACGCCAACAAGACGGGCATGACCGTGGAATCGGTGATGCGCCGTTCGAATCCCTACGGAGCCATGGCGCGCCGCTCGGTAGGCGGTGTGGGCCAGACGGCTGAGTGTCGCGAAATCCACGGCATCTACGGACTGGAAAAAGCCCTCGACTCGCTGCTTTACGGAGTGCCCGGTCTGGCGAAAAAAATTCCTCTGACAAAGGACATCGTAAACTGGACCGACGTTGAGCCGATTCCCGGCTACAACGTGCGCACAACTATTGACATACAGCTGCAGGACATAGTGGAAAACGAGCTCAACCGCGTGCTCGACTCCTGTTCGGCCGACTGGGGATGCGCCGTGCTCATGGACGTGAAGACCGGCGACATCAAGGCCATCTCCAACCTTGAGCGGTCGAAAAGCGGAAACGGCTACATCGAAGCTCTCAACTACGCCGTGGTAGGCTTCGAGCCCGGCTCTGTGGTGAAGCCCATATCCATGATGATCGCCCTTGAGGACGGTATAGTCAACGACCTCGAAGAGGTGATACCCATCGGCAAATCGTGGGCCTACGGCGGCGGACGCCCAATAACGGATTCCCACTTCAACGCGTCGCTGCGCGTGCGCGAGGTTATCGAGCAGTCGAGCAACATCGGCATGGCCCGCATCATAACACGCAAATACGACAAGAACCCCAAAGGATTCGTAGACCGCCTGCGGGAAATAGGATTTCTCGAACCCATGCACACCGGCATCGCCGGCGAGGTTGTACCCTATTTCAATCCCGACCCTGCGCGCGTGGACCTCTCGCGCATGTGCTACGGCTATACATCGCAGATACCGCCCATCTACACCCTCTCGATCTACAATGCCATAGCCAACGGCGGCCGCTACGTTCGTCCGCGCCTGGTGAAGGGACTGCGCACGGAAACACTCGACTCCATTCTCCCCGTGAGCTACATCCGCGACCGCATCTGCTCGGAGGAAAACGCCCGCAAGATGCAGTACATGCTCAAGCAGGTGGTATGGGGGTCGCACGGCACAGGGCGCTCCCTGAAAAACGACAAAGTGGCGCTCGCCGGCAAGACCGGCACCTGCTACAGCATCGACCCGGCCACACGCCAGTACAACAAATCGCGGAAACGCCTGGCCTTCTGCGGATTTTTCCCTGCCGACGACCCGCAGTACTCCTGCATGGTGCTCACCTACTACCCGAAGCGCAACATGTTTGGCGCGGCCTCCACCTCCGGACAGGTGATGAAGAACATAGCCGTGAAGATGTTTTCGCGCGGACTGCTCGGCAATTCGCCCGACTACTCCGAAGGGGCAAGCGGCCTGCAGCGCGCGCAACTCTACGGCTCGACAAAGCCTGGGCGACATAAATCCGTGCGTCAGGCTGCCGGCATAAAGGCGGAGAGCCATCCCGCCGCTCCGCGCAGCGTGGCCAAGGGGATGGTGCCGTCGGTGCTCGGGCTCGGGCTGCGGGAAGCCGTGGTGGCGCTCGAAGAGAAAGGCTTCAACGTGGGTTTCAGCGGAACGGGCTATGTAAAAGGGCAGGTACCGCCCGAAGGGACGCCGCTCGCCCGTGGCGGCAAAGTGACGCTTACACTCGCCCCGTAGCGTCGGCCGGGCTGCTCAAACAATAACAGAATTTCTATTCATACGACAATGAATCTGCATAACCTTCTGGACGCCATCGAGGCAAAAGCGCTTCATGGCGATACAAATAAAGAGATAACGCTCCTCACATCCGACTCGCGCAAAGCCGGCGAGGGAGCGATGTTCGTGGCCGTGCGCGGCGTGACCGTCGACGGACACACTTTCATTCCTACGCTCGCCGGGAAAGGAGTTGCCGCCATGGTGGTGGAACAACTGCCCGACAATACCGCCTCATTTCCGGAAACCACCTTCGTAGTGGTGGAGAATTCGGCAATAGCACTCGGCCACCTTGCCTCGCGCTGGTATGGCGATCCCTCGCGCAAACTGAAACTGGTGGGCGTCACCGGCACCAACGGCAAAACCACAACCGCCACCCTGATCTACGAGATGGCGCGCCTTATGGGCTACAAGGCCGGTCTGCTGTCGACTGTGGTGAACTACGTCGACACCGAGGCCATTCATGCCACCCAGACCACACCCGACCCCATCACCATCAACGCCCTGCTGGCGCGCATGGTAGAGGCGGGATGCTCATACGCCGCCATGGAAGTGAGCTCGCACGCCGCCGACCAGCACCGCATAGCCGGACTGACTTTCGCCGGAGGAGTATTCACCAACCTTACCCGCGACCATCTGGACTACCACAAGACCGTGCAGGCATATCTTCAGGCCAAGAAATCATTCTTCGACGGACTCGGCTCCGAAGCCTTCGCACTTACCAACATCGACGACCGCAACGGCATGGTGATGCTGCAGAACACCCCCGCACGGCGCTATACCTACTCGCTGCGCAATATGGCCGACTTCCGCGGCCGCGTAGTCGAGAGCCGGCTTGACGGCACTCTCCTCGCCTTCAACGGCAACGAAGTCAACGTACTCTTCACCGGGCTGTTCAACGCCTACAACCTCACGGCCGTCTACGGCGCCTCCATCCTGCTGGGGTGGGACATGCAGACCGTGCTGGTGAACATGAGCCGCCTGGTGCCGGTAGCCGGACGCTTCCAGACCTTCCATTCCCCCGACGGAAAAGTAACGGCCATCGTAGACTACGCCCACACCCCCGACGCCGTGGTCAACGTGATTACCGCCATCCGTCAGGTGGTGGGCACGTCAGGACGTATCATCACCGTGGTGGGCGCCGGAGGCAACCGCGACAAGGGGAAACGCCCCATTATGGCCGCGGAGGCCGCCCGCCTCAGCGACGCAGTGATTCTCACCTCCGACAACCCGCGCTTCGAGGTGCCCGCCGACATCCTCGCCGACATGCTCGCCGGAGTGGCCGACAACCCAGAGGCCATGGCCAAAACCATCGCCATCGAGGACCGCGCAGAAGCCATCGCCCACGCCATAGCAGAAGCCTCGGAGGGCGACGTGGTGCTCGTAGCCGGCAAGGGGCATGAAGACTATCAGGAAGTCAAAGGTGTGAAGCACCATTTCGACGACCGCGAGCAGGTGAAGGCCGCACTCGACGCCCGTTGCTGAACCACAACAGGAAACCGACAACGCAAAAAAAACGACAAAACAAATACCACCGTGCTCGTATATCTTTTCAAATATTTAAGTGAAGCGGGAGTGCCCGGAGCGCGCCTGATGGATTACATCACCTTCCGCTCAGGAGCGGCCCTGCTGCTCTCGCTGTTCATCGCCATGGTGTTCGGCCGCCGCATAATCGACCGCCTGCAGAAGATGCAGGTAGGCGAAATCGTGCGCAACCTCGGGCTGGAGGGGCAGATGAAAAAAACAGGTACCCCCACCATGGGCGGCATAATCATCATAGTGTCGACGCTCGTGCCCTGCCTGCTGGTGGGCAACTTGAGCAACATCTACATGATTCTGATGCTTGTGGCCACAGTGTGGCTCGGGTGTCTCGGTTTCGCCGACGACTACCTTAAAATCGCCCGCCACAACAAGGACGGTATGAGCGGAAAATTCAAGATTATCGGCCAGGTGGGTCTCGGACTGATTGTCGGACTCACGATGATGCTCTCGCCCGACGTGGTAATCCGGCAGAACCACGAGGTTCTGAACATCCACTCCAACGAAGTCGAAGAGGTAATCTACGAAAGCCAGAACATCAAGTCGACCCAGACCACCATCCCCTTCGTAAAGGAGAACAACTTCGACTATGCCGACCTCACCTCGTGGATGGGCGACCACGCCCAGACCGGCGGCTGGATTGTATTCATCCTCGTGACGATATTCGTAATCGCCGCCACATCCAACGGCGCCAACCTCACCGACGGCCTCGACGGCCTCTGCACAGGCTGCTCGGCCATAATAGCCGTAGCGCTTGCCATTATGGCTTATCTCGACGGTTCGATAGTATATTCGAGCTATCTCAATATAATGTATATACCCGGCTCGGAGGAGCTGGTGGTATTCTCGGCAGCATTTATAGGAGCCCTGGTAGGCTTTCTGTGGTACAACGCCTTCCCGGCGCAGGTATTCATGGGCGACACCGGCTCGCTCACCATCGGCGGCATCATCGCCGTGCTCTCCATTCTGATTCACAAGGAGCTGCTCATACCCCTGCTCTGCGCCATATTCTTTGTGGAAGACCTCAGCGTGATGATTCAGGTGGCATACTTCAAGATTACCAGACGGCGCTACGGCACCGGGCGGCGTATCTTCAAGATGACCCCTCTGCACCACCACTTCCAGAAACAGGGAAACGCCGGCATCGAGGCCCTGATACAGAAGCCCATCCAGGCTATCCCGGAGTCGAAAATCGTGGTGCGGTTCTGGATTATATGTATCTTCCTGGCTGTAATTACCTTCGTGACACTGAAAATCCGCTGAAGCGGCCGCCGCTCTACCCGCGGCCATCGGTACACCAATATAAAAAATATTTACGACGAAATATCATTTTTTGCGTATGCAACAGCAGACCCAACCCAAGCGCCTCGTAATCCTCGGAGGCGGTGAGAGCGGCATCGGAGCCGCCGTGTTAGGCAAAGTAAAGGGGATGGACGTGTTTCTGAGCGACTGCGGCAAAATCGCCCCACGCTATCTCGAAGCCCTCGAGCGCTATAAAATACCATACGAGCAGGGCCACCACACCCCCGAGCTGATACTCAACGCCGACGAAGTGGTGAAATCGCCAGGCGTGCCTCCCACGGCGCCCCTGGTAAAGCAGATCGTGGAGAAAGGGATACCCGTAATCTCCGAAATCGAGTTCGCCGGCCGCTATACCGACGCCAAGATGGTGTGCATCACCGGTTCGAACGGAAAGACGACCACCACGATGCTCATCTATCATATCCTGCGCGAGGCCGGCGTGAACGCCGGACTGGCCGGCAACGTGGGCCGCTCGCTGGCATGGCAGGTGGCCGAGGACCATCACGACGTATATGTGGTGGAGCTGAGTTCGTTCCAGCTTGAGAACATGTACGACTTCCGGGCCAACATAGCCGTGCTTATGAACATCACGCCCGACCATCTCGACCGCTATGAATACAAGATGCAGAATTACATCAATGCCAAATTCCGCATCCTGCAGAATCTCACCCCGCGCGACGCCTTCATTTACTGGGACGACGACCCCGTAATCACACGTCAGCTGGAGCAGGTGCAGACTGAGGCCGCGATATATCCCTTCGGCGAGAAGCATCTTGAAAACGCCGCCGCATGGGTCGACGGCAACGACGAGATGGTGCTCGAAACCCCGGAGACATCACTCGAGATGCCACGCGCGCAGCTCGCCCTGCGCGGCATCCACAACCTTTTCAACTCCATGGCCGCCGGCCTGAGCGCCGCCCTGCTCGACGTGCGCAAAGAGGACATCCGCCGCGCCCTGAGCGACTTCGAAGGCGTGGAACACCGCCTGGAGCGCGTGGAAACCATCGACGGCGCCCGCTGGATCAACGACTCGAAGGCAACCAACGTGAACTCCTGCTGGTATGCCCTCGAATCCATGCGGCCGGAGAAATCCACAATCCTGATTCTCGGCGGCAAGGACAAGGGTAACGACTACAACGAAATCCTCCCGCTTGTAAATGAGCGCGTGAAGGCTATCGTGGCCATGGGCGTCGACAACAAGAAAATCGTCGACTTTTTCACCGGGAAGGTGCCCGTTGTGGCCGACACGCACTCGCTCCACGAGTGCGTGGCCAAATGCCGCGAACTGGCCAGACCCGGCGATACGGTGCTCCTCTCGCCCTGCTGCGCCAGCTTCGACCTCTTCAACGGCTACGAGGACCGCGGCCGCCGTTTCAAGGCCCTCGTGCGCGAAATGAAGAAACAGGAACTCAACAAATAACCCCAAAACTCCAGACCGACCTTGGCTCAGAACTCTCCAACCGCCGATACGCCCAAAATGCCGCTTCCGAAAGCCGACAAATACATCTGGGCGATATACATAGCCATCCTGGTAATCTCAGTGATAGAGCTTTACAGCGCCTCGTCGCGCGAGGTGACCGCCACCAACGTGTTCGGTCCGCTCCTACGCCACGGCCAGATGCTCGTGCTCGGCGCAATAATCACCGTGCTGATCTCGCGCATGCACTACCGCTGGCTCATACCGCTGACGCCTATATTCGTGACACTCACCATATTGCTGGGTGTCTACGTACTCTTCAAAGGTGACATCATCAACGGTGCCAGACGTAGCACCACCCTGCTGGGCATAGCCATACAGCCGGCCGAGTTGCTGAAGCTATCAGTGGTACTTGTAATCGCCCTGGTTATGAGCCGTCAACAGGCCGACCGAGGCGTCCGAACGGGCGGAGTGGTATGGTCGGCGGCAATCGTGCTGGTGTGTGGAGGCTTGCTTTTCTCGCAGGGCCTCACTAATACGCTGCTGCTCATGGGTATATCATTCGCTATGATGCTGATTGCCGGAGTGGAGTGGAAGAAATTCCTCTGCGTGCTTCTTGCCTATGGGATAGTCGGAGCCGGAGCCTATTATATCAAGCACGAATCGAAAGTTGAATACTCGGCCGAAGAGAAACAGTATATCACCGAAACCGGCCACGACTTTTCGGGAAAGGTGGTTACACTCGACCGTGGAGGCACGCAACAGAACCGAATCGAGCGCTGGCTCGGCAACGATTCCGTGGCCAAATACGACGAGCCCATTACCTCGGAGAACCGCCAGGAGCAGTATTCCTACATGGCTCAGGCCAATGGAGGCCTTATCGGCAACCTTCCCGGCAACTCGCGCGAGACGGCCCGACTCCCGCTGGCCTTCTCCGACTATATTTTCGCCATCGTGATTGAGGACTGGGGATTTGTAGGCGGCCTGCTGCTGCTCGCGCTCTACCTTTGGCTGCTAACGCGAGCGGGTGCCATAGCCGGGCGGTGCTCGCGCGCCTTCCCGGCCCTACTGGTAATGGGTATGGCGGTGCTGATAGTGCTCCAGGCGCTATTCCATATGGCCATCGTCACGGGAGTGTTCCCCGTGTCGGGTCAGCCGCTTCCGCTCATCTCCAAAGGAGGTTCGTCAATACTGGCCACCTCGATAGCCTTCGGCATAATGCTCAGCGTGAGCCGTTTTGCCGTGCAGACCAACAAGAAACGCGAAATAGATGCCGAAATCCTCACCCTCCCGGCCGACATGACCGCTGAAAACCCCGGCAAATTCCAGTCGACCAAGTGATTTCGGCCTGAGAAGCCGGAATTACGGCATTGAAGTACTTGATAAGTAACCGGTCGAAATTATTTTGATATTTCGATCAGGAAAGTATAAAATAATTTTGAACAGTTACTTAATGATTTAAATATCTGCAAGATAATGAAAATATTGATTTCCGGCGGTGGTACCGGCGGACATATCTTTCCGGCCGTATCGATAGCCAACGCCATAAAGCGCCGGCATCCCGATGCCGAGATTCTCTTTGTAGGCGCCGAGGGACGGATGGAGATGGAGCGCGTGCCCGCCGCAGGCTACGACATCGTCGGGCTCCCGGTTGCCGGATTCGACCGCAAACGCATCTGGCGCAATTTCGGCGTGCTGCTGAAGCTCTGGCGCTCGCTGCGCAAGGCGCGCCGGGTGCTCCGCGACTTCACGCCCGACATCTGCGTGGGCGTAGGAGGCTACGCCTCGGGGCCCGTACTGAAAGAGGCTCAGAAACGCGGCATCCCCACCCTCATCCAGGAGCAGAACTCTTATGCGGGAGTGACCAACAAACTTCTTGCCGCCAAAGCCGACCGCATCTGCGTGGCCTACGACGGGATGGAACGCTTCTTCCCCGCCGAGCGCATCGTGAAGACCGGCAACCCAGTGCGCAAGAACATCGTATCGCTCCAGCTGAGCCGCGAGGATGCCAAGCGGCGCCTCGGCTTCAACCCCAACCGTCCGCTTGTAGTGGTAGTCGGCGGCAGCCTCGGCGCCCGCACCATCAACGACGCCATGAAGAAGGCCGTGGAATCCCTTCTCGAAAAGGGTGCCTCGATACTCTGGCAGACCGGACGCCTGTATGCCGACGAATGCCACGCCGCCACGGCCCACATCGCCGACGAGAACCTCAAGGTGATGCCCTTCGTGGCCGACATGGACCTGGCCTACTGCGCCGCCGACCTGATGGTATCGCGCGCCGGAGCCAGCACAATCTCGGAGATACAGCTCACGGGAGTGCCAGCCGTGCTCGTGCCGTCGCCCAACGTGGCCGAGGACCATCAGCGCAAGAATGCCGAGGCGCTCTCCTCGCGCGGCGCCGCCGTGATGATACCCGACGCCGAGTGCGCCGACCGTCTGGCCGCTGAGGTCGCCTCGCTTCTCCACAACCCCGAGGCGCTCAAATCGCTTGGCGACAACGCGCGCAAAATGGCGCTGCGCGACGCCGACGAAAAAATTGTCGACAATATCGAAGCTATCCTCAACCGATGAAAAATCTATATTTCGTAGGCGCCGGGGGCATTGGAATGGCAGCTCTCGAACGCTACTTCATGGCAAAGGGGTATGCGGTGGCAGGCTACGACCGCACCCCCTCGGAACTCACCGACCACCTCGCCGCCGAAGGGGCGCGCATCAGCTTCGTCGACGACGTGGAGCAGGCCATACCGGCCGAATTCCGCGACCCGAAAGAAACGCTGGTGGTATATACTCCCGCTATCCCTGCCGACAACCACGTGCTGAGCTATTTCCGCGACAACGGATTCGAGGTGGTGAAACGTGCCGCCGTGCTCGGCCGCGTAACCCACGAAAGCCGCGGCATCTGCTTTGCAGGTACGCACGGCAAAACGACCACCTCGTCGCTCGCCGCCCACATACTCCACAACTGCAAAGCCGACTGCAACGCCTTTCTCGGCGGCGTTCTACGCAACTACGACAGTAATTTCCTGCTCGCTCCAGAATCGCCATGGAGCGTAATCGAGGCCGATGAATTCGACCGCTCGTTCCACCATCTGCGCCCGTGGATTGCCGTGGTGACCTCGACCGACCCCGACCATCTCGACATCTACGGCACGGAGGAGGCTTATCTGGAAAGTTTCGCCCACTTCACATCGCTCGTGCAGCCCGGCGGCGCACTTGTAGTGCATGAAGGCCTGAAACTAAAGCCGCGTCCACAGGATGGAGTGAAAGTCTACAGCTATTCGCGCGACTCGGGCGACTTCCACGCCGAGCGCATACGCCGCGGCAACGGCGAGATACGTTTCGATTTCGTATATCCCGGCGGACGCATCGACGACATCAGCCTCGGCGTACCCGTAGAGGTCAACATTGAAAACGCCGTGGCCTCGCTGGCAGCCTGCTGGCTCACTGGCGATATGGAGACTGAGGCTGCCCGCACAGCCGTCGGCACCTTCCTCGGCGCCAAACGCCGCTTCGAATTCTGGCTCAAGGAATCCGGCGAGAATGGCCGGGCTATAATCGACGACTACGCCCACCATCCCGACGAGCTCAAGGCATCGATCCGGTCCGTGAAAGCGCTCTACCCGGGTCGAAAGCTGACGGTGGTGTTCCAGCCCCATCTTTATACACGCACCCGCGACTTCTACCGGGGGTTTGCCGAAGCGCTCTCTCTTGCCGACGAGGTGATACTCATCCCGATCTACCCGGCCCGCGAACTACCCATCCCCGGAGTGGAGTCGGAAATGATACTTCCGCTCATCTCAGGCGCAAAAAAAGAGGTCGTAGCCCGCGAAAACTTGATAGATACGATTAAAAATCGTAATTTTGAGATACTTTTGACGGCAGGCGCCGGCGATATAGCCGACCTCGTGCCCGGCATAGCCCGTGCCTGCGGCGCGCCGGTCTGACGGCCAATCTAAAAGAGAGGCCGCCTTTTGCCTGTCAATCCGCAAAAAAACACTGATTTTATTAACCCCCACAGAAGCACCGAATACGGAACAATGAGCAAATCGGGCGTGATACGCTGCCTGCTGGCCATAATGCTGATGATATATCTGGCATTCGCTCTGATAGTGGCCAACGATATGGCTGCGCGCGAAATGTGTCGTGGCTTCGATGTTGTTGTCGAGCAGACAGCCGCGTCGCGCAATTTCGTGACTCCGGGCGAGGTGCGCCGCCTGCTGGCCGAATGGAAACTCGACTCCACGGCTATGCCAGCATCGCGCATTCCGGTGCACACCATAGAGCAGCGCCTCAACTCCGTGCAGAACATCGAGGAGGCTCAGGTAGAGCGCCTCGCCACAGGGGAAGTGCGCATCTCCGTCACGCCGATGATTCCGGTGGCACGTGTGTTCGACTCCTACGGCCGCTCCTACTACATAAACCGCGAGGGGAAACGCCTCACGGCCAATGCCCGCTACCGTCTGGATGTACCGGTAGTCACCGGCCATTTCGACGCCGCCCACCAACCGGCCATGCTGCTGCCGCTTCTGGAATACATAGCCCGCGACTCGGCCTGGAACGCCCTTGTGGCGCAGGTTGAGGTGGAGCCACGACATCACGACGTGCTGATTCTCCCCATGATACGAGGCCACGTCATCAATCTTGGCGACACTTCCGCCATCCAGGGCAAGCTCGACCGCGTGATGAAGATGTATCATAAGGTCCTTCCGGTAAAAGGATGGGACTACTACGACACCATCTCCGTGAAATGGGGCGGCCAGGTAGTGGCTACCCGACGGCTCAAGAGCATCCCGGAGCCATTTATCCGCTTCGACCAGGAGGGCGACGAGACCGACGACGAGAATCTCGACAACATGCTCGCCGACACTCCGCAGCCCGGGCAGGCGCAACCCGACGCTACGCCCGCAGAATCCAAGAAAAATTAACAACATCCTATCGATAAACTCCATACCCCTACCCCTCACATATCCTCATTATGGCTGAAAGAGACAACGAACGCTACATCGTGGCATTGGAAATAGGCAGCTCGAAAGTGCGCGCCGCAATCGGCATAGTCGACAATCTCGGCATGGTCGATGTCGTGGCCGTGGAAGAAGACAAGATAATCGACAAGGTGCGCTACGGGTGCATCCAGAACGTGGAGGTGGCCGCAGCCGCATCCAACGTGCTCGAACGCCTGCAGGCCAATCCCGCCATCGCGCCCCGGGAAATAACGGGTGTGTATGTGTCGCTCGGCGGCCGCTCGCTGGTCAGCTCGGTGGCCGAGGTGTCGGTAACGATGCCCGGCGAGACGGAAATCACCGACTCGGTGGTCAAGGAGCTGTGTGTGAAGGCGGCTGCCACCGTGAGCGCCGACCGCGACGTGGTCGACGTGGTTCCCGTAAGCTTCGCTGTGGACAACAAGAGCGTAACCAACCCTGTGGGGACGTTCGGCCACGTGGTGAGCGCCCGTCTTACCGTGGTAAGCTGTAATTCCCAGCTCAAGAGGATGCTCCGACGGGTCGTGACCGAACGCCTGGGGCTCAATATCTGCGATTACATCACCCTGCCGCTGGCCCAGGCCGCGATGGTGCTTTCCGACGACGAGCGCCGGCTTGGATGCATGTTCGTGGACTTCGGCGCCGAGACCACTACTGTGGCCATCTACCGCGGCGGAGCGCCTGTATATCTGGCCACGCTCCCCATGGGTTCGCGAAACATCACCCTCGACCTCATCGCCCTCAACTATCTCGAGGAGCGCGCCGAGGAAATCAAGAAAGTAAACGGCAATGCCCTCTCGCCCGACCCCTCGCGCCGCGCCAAGGGCTTCGCCGAAGGAATTGACTATACAGAAGTCAACAACTATATCCATGCCCGCGCCGACGAGATTGCAGCCAACATTGTGGCACAGATTGACTACGCCGGTCTTACGACAGCTAACCTGCCGGGGGGAATAGTGATTGTGGGTGGTGGCGCCCGGCTGCGCGGATTCAACGAACTGCTTCAGCAGCAGAGCAAGATGCAGGTGCGCCAGGGTCTCCCATCGGGATGCGTGCGCATTACCGACGGCTCGATCCACGGCCACGAGGCAGTCGACGTAATCGCCATGCTGGCCCAGGCCGTGCAGCTTCCGGAATCCACGTGCCTCACTCCGCTGCCAGAAGAACCCGACGACACCACCCCCGAAAGCTATGAGAGCTTCGAGGATGAAAACGACCCCTCGGCCTCGCGAATCGGCCGACTCGACGACGACACCGACGAAGAGGCAGACCGAAAGAAAAAGGCAAAAAAACAGGAACCGACCGGGAAAACCCCCAACGATGAAGACCGTAAGCCGGGAGGACTCCCCTCGCTTATCGGCAAACTATACGACGGCATCCGCCGCATGACCGAGGACAACTCAGACCAATTTCAGGACTGACGCGGCCGAACTTCGGTCCACGCTCCAATAATCATTATGTGTAATCATCTCCAATCCAGAATATAATGACTGACATAACCGGCAATATCGGCAACACATCGACCTTTATCGACGACGCTCCCAACGACGTAATCATCAAAGTGATAGGCGTGGGCGGCGGCGGCGACAACGCCGTAAACCATATGTACGAGCAGAACATCAACAAGGTTTCGTTTGTGGTCTGCAACACCGACCGGCAGGCCTTGCGCAACTCGCCCGTGCCCACAAAGCTTCTTATCGGCCCCACCACTACCGAGGGGCTCGGCGCCGGCAACGACCCCGAGATAGCCCGCCTCGCCGCCGAAGAGAGCGCCGACGACATCGCCGCGCTCTTCGACGACCAGACCAAGATGGTATTCATCACCGCCGGCATGGGCGGAGGCACCGGCACGGGCGCCGCTCCCGTGGTGGCACGCATCGCCCAGGAAAAGGGGATGCTCACCATCGGCATCGTAACCATCCCCTTCTTCTTCGAGGGGGAGAAAAAAATCCTCAAGGCACTCGACGGCGCCGAGGAGATGAGTAAATACGTCGACGCCCTGCTGCTGGTCAACAACGAGCAGCTGACCGAAATCTACGCCGACCTCAACTGGCTCAACGCTTTCGGCAAGGCCGACGACACCCTGAGCAACGCCGCACGCTCCATTTCCGAGCTCATTACCTGCGACGGCTACATGAACCTCGACTTCAAGGATGTGAAAAAGACCCTCGAGCATGGCGGAGCCGCCATTATTTCAACCGGCTACGGCGAGGGCGACCACCGCGTGACCCGCGCCATCGAGGATGCCCTGAACTCTCCGCTACTCAAAAACAAAGATATCTACGGGTCTAAACGCCTGCTTTTCAACCTCTATTTCTCGCGCCAGGCCGAAAACGAGTTCAAGATGGGCGAGGCCACGGAACTTTCCAACTTCATCTCCAACATCGACAAGGGGGTGGACGTCATCTACGGCATCGCCTTCGACGATACCCTCGGCGACAAAATCAAAATCACGATTCTGGCCGCCGGATTCGATCTCTCCATCAAGGAGGAGGTCAGCAAGCCTGCCGCCGAAAATCCCTTCGGGCCGAAAAAGAAGGCCGACGACTCCGAAAAGAAGACAATCGAAAAGCTTTACGGCAAGGACAAGGTCGACCAGGCCCAGCGCGCCCGCGAATCGAAGCACTACGTGATTCTGACGCCCGCGCAGTTCGACGACGATACCGTAATCGAGAATTTCGAACATATGCCGGCCTACAACCGTGATCCCCGTGCCGTATCGGAGATGCGCAAGACATCCGCCACGGCCGAGCAGGCTAAGCCGGCCGCTGAAACGCCTGCACCAAGCGCTCCTGCACCCTCTGACGCCGGCGATACAGAACCGCACGCGCCCGAAAGCGACACCAAGGAAATAATCTGGTAAACGGTCGCGCAGAACCCCGAACCTTCCCTCTTCGCCGCCTATGACATCCATATTCGAGCAGACATACTTTCTGACGCCTGCGGAGTGCAACCCCGAAGGCCGAATGCCCATCACGCTGCTGATCAACCGCCTGATCGAGGTGGCCACGCTACATGCCAACGAGCTGGGCATAGGCTACGCCACTCTGGTGAAAACCCACGAGACGTGGGTGCTCTCGCGTGTGGCCGTCGAGATGAGCCTATATCCGGGCGTAAACTCCACCTATACCATCCGCACATGGGTATGCTCGCTCAACCGGCTCTTCTCCGAGCGCGATTTCGAGATTCTGCTCGAAGGCGAAGTAATAGGCCACGCGCGTACGGTGTGGGCCGTACTCAATACCGAGACGCGCACGGCAGCCGACATCTCGCGCTTCGAATGGATACGCCAGGCGGTACCGGCCGACAAGGAGTGCCCCGTCGACAAGCCGTCGCGCCCCGTGGCCGTCACCGCGCCGTCGCGCACAGAACGCTACCGCTTCAACTACTGCGACCTCGACGTGAACCGCCACGTGAACTCCTCGCGCTACATCGAGCTGCTTCTCAACCAGTGGGACCTCGATTTCCACGATCGCAACCGACTGACGCGCTTTGAAATAGCATATATGCACGAAGCTCTCTTCGACGAACTGTGTGAGGTACGCCTGGCCGAGACCCGGAACGGCCGGCGACTCAGTGTGCGCGCCGAACTGACCACCGGCGATGGGTCGCCTATCTGCCGCTCGCTGCTTATATTCTCTCCGCGATGAGCGCGGAATAATCTTGAAAATCTATCCTCCCCCGGCAACATTCCGGGCGACGGAAACATCTTGCCTGAACTTACCATGAGAATCTGCCTACGGCTCAAGACTTTATCCGCCACCGCGGTGGCAACCGTCATAGCGACCACATGTATTTCCGCCTCCGAACCGCTGGAGATGGTGGAGACGCGCATCGGGACGGCTCCGAGCGAGACCGTGACCGCCGGCATGTTCGGTCGCAAGACCGAGGAGTTCGGCCAGTGCCTCCCGGCAGTGTGCGAACCCCACGGAATGAATTTCTGGACACCGCAGACGCGCGACACCGAGCGCAAATGCGTAGCGCCATATTATTACAACGACACCCGCCTTCAGGGCTTCCGCAACAGCCACTGGATTGTAGGCGGCTGCACTCAGGACTACGGCTCCATGACGCTCATGCCGCTCGCGGGCTCACTCCGCACCGCGCCCGAAGCACGCGCGAGCCGCGTGGACCACGCCAACGAACGCACCACCCCGGCCTACTACCGCAACATCCTGCTTGACGAAGGCATAGAGGTCGAGATGACCGGACGCTCTCGCGCCGCCATCTTCCGCTTCACCTACGACGCCGACGGCTTCGGCTATCTGGTGGTGAACCCCAACAGCGATGAGGCGCAGGGCACCGTAGCCATCGACCCGTCGGGCCGCCGCATCACAGGGAGCAACCCCGTGCACCGCATCTATCAGGGGAAGGGCGAACCCGCCGGATTCGCCGGATATTTCGTGGTCGAGCTTGACCGCGAGCCGGTGGAATGGGGTGTGGCCCGCGCCGACAGCATTCTCGCCGGAGCCACACAGGGGAGCAACGCTCCCGGACTCGCCGCCTACGTGAAATTTCCCGTAAAGAAAGGAGAACCGGTGATGGTGCGCGCAAGCAGTTCATTTACCGACCTCGCCGGCGCCGAAGCCAACCTCCGCGCCGAGCTTCCCCACTGGGACTTCGACCGCACGCGCAGCGAACTCACCGAGATATGGCGCAATCAGTTCGACCGCATACGCGTGGACCCGAAGGGGGCCTCGCAGGCCGACCTGACGAAATTCTACTCGGCGATGTACCGCGCGTCGATGCTTCCCCGCACATTCAACGACGTCGACGGCCGCTATCCGGCCTTCGCGAAGGGGTCGCCCATACTCACTATGGAGGAGGGACGCGACTACTACGACGATTACAGCATGTGGGACACCTACCGCGCCCTCCATCCGCTACTCAACATAATCGACCGCAAGCGCTCGGCCGACATGATGAACAGCCTCGTTCTCAAGGCCGAGCAGGGTGGCTGGCTACCGATTTTCCCCTGCTGGAACAGCTACACGGCCGCCATGATCGGCGACCACTGCATAGCCGCCCTGGCCGATGCGCACATAAAGGGCGTGGGAGGCTTCGACATACGCCGCGCTTACCGCGCCATGCGCCGCAACGCCTTCGAAAGCCCCGCCGACGAGGCCGACTACCGCAACGGCATGGGGCGTCGCGCCCTCCGCAGCTATCTACAATATGGTTACATCCCGCTGGAAGACAGCGTGAAGGACGCCTACCACCAACGCGAACAGGTGAGCCGCACGCTTGAATACGCCTTCGACGATTTCTGTCTGGCGCAGGTGGCACGCTCGCTCGGTATCCACAGCGACGCCGACACTCTTATGCGCCGCGCCCAGAACTACCGTAACGTAATCCACCCCGCCACGGGCTATGCCCGCGGGCGCCACGCCGACGGCCGCTGGGCCGAGAAATCCGACCCCGTGGGCTTCGACAAGACCATCACCGAGGGAGCTCCCTGCCACTACACATGGTATGTGCCCCACGACCAGCCGGGACTGATGAAGGCCATGGGCGGCGTGGAGGCCTACGAGGCCCGGCTCGACTCGATGTTCACCCACGGACGCTACTGGCACGGCAACGAACCCTGCCACCAGGTGGCGTGGCTCTTCAACCATACCTCCCAGCCCTGGAAGACGCAGGAATACGTGCGCCATATCCTTGATACCGAGTATCTCCCCACTCCCGGCGGCCTCAGCGGCAACGACGACGCCGGGCAGATGTCGGCCTGGTATATATTCGGCGCTATGGGATTCTACCCCGTATGCCCCGCCACTACGAAATACGCCATCGGCTCGCCGATTTTCAAGCGCGTCGATATCGCCGTAGGCGACGGCCGTACATTCACAATAGAAGCCGAGGGCACCTCGCCCGAAAATAAATACATACAGAGCATTACCCTCAACGGCAAGCCTTACCGTTCGCTCTGGCTCGACCATGCCGACCTGATGAAGGGGGGAACGCTCCGCCTCACCATGGGCCCGCGGCCCAACTACCGCCTCACCGGCGATGAATCAGGGCGCCCCGACAAGAAACGCAAATAAAAACAATTTATCCCCACACCCACCAAAGTGATGAGATTAACAAGCATAACGGCAGGCATCCTGATGGTTCTGGCCATGGCAGGATGCAAGGAGACGAACTACAACGTCACCAACTTCGGCGCGCGCGGCGACGGCAAGACCGACGACGCCGCCGCAATCCAGAAAGCAATAGACCGCTGTTCGGAAAACGGCGGAGGCACCGTGATTTTCCCCTCCTCGAAAACCTTCATGGCCGGTCCGCTGCATCTGCGCAGCAACGTCTGCCTGCATTTCGAGCCCAACTCGCGCCTGCTGGCCAACCCCGACGAAAGCGTCTACACCGAGAGCGCCTTCGGCGAAAACCGCGGCGAGGGGATGATGTGGCTCTCGGCCAAGGATGTGGAGAACATCTCCATAACCGGCACAGGCACCATCGACGGCAACGGAGTGGCATTCATGGGCGCCGAACTCGACGACAGCTACGAACTGAAGCCCGTGACCGACTTCGACCCGCGACCCCACGTGCTCACGCTCGTCAACGCCCGCAAGGTGAATATCTCCGACGTGACCGTATGCAACAGCGCCTACTGGACAATCCACCTCGTGGGCTGCTACGACGTGGCCATCAGCCACATATCGCTGCTCAACAACCTCAAGATACGCAATGGCGACGGCATCGACGTAGACCATTCGCGCAAGGTGCGCATCACCGGCTGCTTCATCGAGAGCGGCGACGACTGCATCTGCCTGAAAAACCGCCGCGAATTCGAGGAATACGGCCCATGCCGCGACATCGTGGTGACCAACTGCGTGATGACCTCGCGCTCCTGCGCCGTGAAAATCGGCTCGGAAAACATGGACAGCATAAACCGCGTGCTCTTCGACAACTGCATCATTACCGACAGCAACCGCGGCATCGGCATCCAGAACCGCGACGAGGGGACGGTGACCGACGTAACGTTCGCCAACATGACCGTAGACTGCCACCTCTACAGCGACGTATGGTGGGGCAAGAGCGAGCCAATCTACATCACTTCCTATCCGCGCGCCGTGGGCAACCATAAGGATGCCGGATGGCGCTTCCCCAAAGGGGCCACCGAGGGCGCTTGCGGCGAGGTGAGCGATATACGCTTCTACAACATTACCTGCCGCACCGAAAACGGCATATTCCTGGGCTGCGACACCCCCGGCAAGGTGCGCGACCTGACATTCGACAACGTGACGCTGCGCCTCGACCGCCGCACGGCCTATGAGGGCGGAGTGTACGACCGCCGTCCCTGCGTGGGCGATGGATTCGTCGCCGCGGCAGTCTACGGCATCTACGCCGACAACGTGGCCGACGTGCGCGTGCGCGATTTCCGCGTGGTTTCCGACGGTTTCCCCGCCGAGCGCTACGCCGGACTCTACCACTGGGAAAACTGCTCCGACGTCAACCTCGGCAAATAAACCGGCGGAGCCATACCCTGTCTGAACCCTAAGTAACTGGTCAAAATTATTTTGATATTTCCGGGAGGAAAATTTTCAGGAGATTTTTCTCGATGAAGAAGGAGTGTAGATGCCTACACGACTGATGAAGAGAGGAAAAGATTCGAAAATTTTACCGCGGAAATGTTGAAATAATTAGATCAGGAAAGTATAAAATAATTTTGAACAGTTACTTATATATAAAACAAGCCATGAAATCCAGATTTTCAGCAATCATAGCGCTCGCGGCAGCCGCCATGCCGCAGCTGTGGGGCGCCAACCCCACGGAATGGAGCGTCAGTGCTCCCGTGGGCGACCTCCGGACCGAGATAGAGCGCACTCCCGAAAAGTCGGGCGGCATCTACTACGCCTACCCCGTGACGACCGACGACGATCTGACCGTGCCCGAAGGATTCGAGCCTGTATTCCTCACTCACTACGGGCGTCACGGCTCGCGCTGGTGCCTGAAAGACTACCAGTACCCGATGCTCGACTCACTCTTCGCCCTCAACGCGCGCATGGGCAACCTGACACCGCTCGGACTCGACGTGCGGCAACGACTTCTGCGCATCGGCGCTCATGCCGCCGGCCACGAAGGGGAGCTTTCGCCACTGGGCGAACGCCAGCACAAGGCCATAGCAGGGCGCATGGCCGCACGGTTTCCGAATCTTTTCACCGATTCCACACGCATCGAGGCCCGCAGCTCGCAGATTCAGCGCTGCATCATCAGCATGGCCGCCTTCTGCGAGCGGCTTAAGGAGCTCAACCCGAAGCTGCGCGTTCAGCGCCACGCCACCCCCTCCGACATGGCATTCATAGCCAACGGTTCGCCTGAGGCCGATGCCCTCGGCCGCCACGACGCCCCATGGCGCGCCACGGAAAAGTCCATGCGCGACTCTCTCATAGAGCCCTCGCGCCTGATGGCATCGCTTTTCGTGAATCCGGAAGCAGCTATTGACTCCATGCGCGCCGGCATCGCGAAAATGTACGCCCCGAAGCCCAAAAAGGGAGCCAAAACCCCGGAGCGACCTGAATTCACGCAGCGTCAGGCTGCGCAGTTGCTCATGAAGGTGCTCCACGACGTATCGGTCGACCTCCAGGACGTCGACGGCCTTGAGGACATCACGCTGCTCGACATCTTCACGCCCGACGAACTCTACAACCTCTGGCAGATGCTCAACCTCGACATGTATGTGCGCCACGCCAACGCTCCCGAAGGAGGGCTGCACGGAATGATGTGCGGCCGTCCGATGCTCGGGCGCTTCGTGGAGCTTGCCGACTCGGCGCTGGCAGCCGAGGGTGGGCCCCGGATACCCGTACAGCTTCATTTCGGCCACGACACCAACATAATCCGACTGCTGGCGCTGATGGGAGTGGAAGGATGCGACCGCAGCGAGAGTTCAGCACCCGGCTATGCACGTGCATGGCAGGATTTCCGCGTGTCGCCCATGGGTGCCAACGTGCAGCTCATTTTCTTCCGGAATCCGCAGGGACGCACGCTGCTGTTAGTGCGCCACAACGAGCAGAACGCCCGTCTGCCACTCCCCTACGTCACCGAGGGCGCACCATTCTACGATTGGCAGACCGTGCGTGCCTACTGGAAGGGAAAACTATAAAGGCCCCTTTACTCTGATAAGTAGAAAGTATAAAATAATTTTGAACAGTTACTTACCTTTGCATTTTATATGAGCCTTCGATATATCGCCATCGCCGCGCTCGCGGCCTGCGCCTCGGCCGCATATGCCGCCCACCCCGTTGAAGAGCTGCTCGAACGCATTGATTCGGGCGCCTCACGCAAAATCGCCGTTCAGGAGATTCCAGGCGCCACCGAATTTTTCGAAATCTCGGCCACGCCCGACGGGCGCCCGCTCATATCGGGCAACAATGCAGTCAACATCGCAGCAGGCCTCAACTGGTATCTCAAATACTACCCCGGCATCCACCTTTCATGGAACTCGATGACGGCCGCAATCCCCGAGTCGCTCCCCGTGCCTTCGGCACCCGAGCGCCACGAGACCTACGCCTCGCGCCGCTACTACCTCAACTACTGCACCCACTCCTACTCCATGGCGTTCTGGGACTGGGACCGCTGGCAGAAGGAAATCGACTGGATGGCCCTCCACGGCATCAACATGCCCCTGGCCATGACGGGCACCGACGTGGTGTGGCGCAACACGCTGCGTCGTCTGGGCTACTCCGACGAGGAGGCCGGACGCTTCATAGCCGGTCCGGCATTCCAGGCCTGGTGGCTGATGAACAACCTCGAAGGGTGGGGAGGCCCCAACCCCGAGCAGTGGTACGCCGACCGCGAGGCGCTGCAACGCCAAATCCTGGAGCGTATGCGCTCCTACGGCATGGAACCGGTGCTCCCCGGATATTCGGGGATGGTACCCCACGACGCCGACGAGCGTCTGGGCGTCGAGGTCTCCGGCAAAGGGATATGGAACGGATTCGAGCGTCCGGCGTTCCTGCTGCCCACGTCGCCGCGATTTAACGAGATAGCCGACATCTACTACGACGAGCTCACGCGCCTCAACGGCAAGTCGCGCTACTACAGCATGGACCCGTTCCACGAAGGTGGGAGCACCGAGGGCGTTGACCTCGCCGAGGCCGGCGGAATCATCGCCAAGGCAATGAAGCGCGTCAACCCCGAGGCCGTATGGGTAATCCAGGGGTGGAACGAGAATCCCAACCCGCGCCTGCTCGAAGGCGTTCAGAAGGGCGACATCGTGGTGCTCGACCTCGCGTCGGAAATCAAACCCAACTGGGGCGACCCGGCAAGCCCGTCGCCTTTCAAGCGAGAGAACGGCTACGGCGGCCACGACTGGATGTGGAACATGGTGCTGAACTTCGGCGGCAACACGGGCCTGCACGGACGCATCGACAACGTGATCGACGGCTACTACCGGGCCCGCGAGTCGGAGCGCTTCTCCCCCACCCTGACCGGCTACGGCCTTACCCCGGAGGGCATCGAGAACAATCCGATTATGTTTGAGCTGGCCTCCGAACTGATCTGGCGCCCCGAGCGTTTCAGCCGCGAAGAGTGGCTCGACGGCTACGTGCGCGCCCGCTACGGCCACGACGACGCCGACCTGCGCCGCGCCTGGCAGCAGCTCGGCTCCACAATCTACAACTGCCCCTGGGGCAACCTTCAGCAGGGAACGACGGAGTCGGTGTTCTGCGCGCGTCCGTCGACGCGTGTATGGCAGGCATCGAGCTGGAGCAAGATGCACCCTTACTACGACGGTGCAGACGTGATAACGGCCGCCGAGGCCTTCCTCTCGGCTGCCGACCGCTTCCGTGGGGTAGAAAACTATGAATACGATCTTGTCGACATCCTCCGTCAGGCCATCGCCGAAAAGGGGCGCATCGTATACCACGAGATGGTCGATTCGCTGCGTGCAGGCTCGCTCACGGGCTTTGAAAATGCCGCCGGCCGCTTCCTCGCGCTCCTCGACGGCCAGGAGCGGCTGCTACAGACGCGCCCTGAATTCAAGGTAGGCAAATGGATTGCCGATGCACGCGCGCTGGCCGCCGACTCCCTCCACGCCGACGCGATGGAGGAGAACGCCCGTCTGCTCGTAACCACCTGGGGTCCGCGCACAGCCAGCGAAAAGGGCGGCCTGCGCGACTACGGCCACCGCGAGTGGGCCGGTATGATGGCCGACTTCTACCGCCCGCGCTGGGAGGCATGGATCGCCATGCAGGCCGACCGCCTGCGCCGTGGCGAGGCTCCGGTCGACACCTATGCCGACCGCTTCGCCAAACGCGCCGCCATGGCCATCGAGGCCGACTACTCCACCGGCATCAGCTGGAGCGACGTCGGCGACTCGGAAATCGGTTGCCCCATCGACTTCTACGAGATGGACGCCAAGTGGGTGAGCTCCCGCAAGCCCTACAGCGTCGCTCCCGAGGGCGACGTTGTAGCCACCGCCCTCTCGCTCCGCCCCCTGCTGAAATAAAAAAAGCCGCCCCTTCGCCCACTGGGGCGGAGGGACACTCTAACGCCCGGACGTGAGCATTGGTTCACGTCCGGGCGTTGAAGTTTTTTAAGTCAGTATGGTTGGCTTAGCGGGCCACCTTGATAGTCTGCTGCGGAGCGGCGAGGATATAGATGCCGCGGGGCAGGTCGGTCAGCGCGTCGGCCTTGGCGACCTGACTGCGCACGAGTACACCGCCGGTGGTGTAGACGTCGACAGGCGTCTGGTCGGTGATGCCTTGCTCTTCGGCAGCAACATCCTCAACACCGGTAAGCACATGCTGCTCGTCGAAGAAGATTGCATAGCGGTCGGCATTCGAGCGGGTGGAGTGCCCGTAGACGAAGGCACGGTTGCCGTCAACGCGGAAGGGGTCTTCATTCTGGAAGAAGGCCTGCTTATAGTCGTTCTGATCGAGGTCGTAATGCGACTCGCCGACAGGACTACCCTCTATTGTGCCGGTAAGATAGCCGTCAAAATAAGTGTTGTGGTAGTTGGTGGGTACACCGCTGAACGTCTTGACACATGAATATGCCGGAGTCTCAGCCTCTTCCTCGGCCACGCGTGCCGGAGCGCCCTTGGGCTTGAGCCATTCAATAGCCTCGGCCTGAAGGGGAGGCTCGGGCGCGGAGGGATTCTTCACGATATAGGGAGTGTTGGCCTTGATCTGGGTTACGACCTCGCCCGAAAGGAAAATCAGATGATACTGATAGCCTTCCAGCTCTCTGTCCTCGTGGCCGGTAGCCTTGTAGACCTCCAGGCCCTCGGGAGCCTCGGCATCGAAGGGGAGGATAAGAGTATTGTAGACGTTAGGGAAGTCAACGTTGATGGTCTGAGCAGTCGTGTTGTCCTGACCGTCGCCAAGGTCGTAAAGGCGAAGGTTGGCAAGGTAGAAGGAGGTGGCGGAGGTTTTGGAGTCCTTATCATCCGTCCCATTTGGCTCTTTCCCGGTGGGTCGTGCGAAATGCAATGATATGTCTGATGCAGAGCCTGTCACCTCGAATTCAACCTCATAGCGACCATTTTGTTCGCTCCTGGCAAACCAGGAGGCAACTGCATTTGCATCCTGCTCGCCGGCGGCAAACCCGTTGTTGTTGTTAGCTATAGGGAAGTTGTTGGATTGTCCGCTGGCAGTAAGCGTAAGTTGCGATTCCTGATTAGTAGAAAGCGCCTGGAATACGAGCCGATATTTACCGCCGGGGAGAGAGGGAATGGTTCCATCAACATAAAATCGGGATGTTTTTCCATCATCCGTTGTATATCGCCAGTTGCAATTGGAAGGAACATAAAAACCATTAGGATTTTTCCATTTAGGGAGATTATACGCGCGATTCAGGTAACCACCTGCCCCATTAACTTCAATTCTATCAATGTTGGCATTTTTCTTTTTGGTAAGCGACCAATTATCGTTAAACTGATTGAAATTGTCGTCGGAAGTATCCCCGGTCGCGTTGCCAAAGTTGGCATTGGGTATCAGATAAGTGACATCCATGGGGTGGTTCCGCTTTGCCATTGCGGCATTTTCGGTCTGGCGCTCATCGTAGGGCACAAGCACCCACATCTGATAGGGGTTGTTGTCGTCGGCATTTGCCTCGGGATCGACATAATACTGTGGAGCGTCGACATAAGCTCCAGAATTGTAATGCTTAAAAGCGCAGAGACGCGTGCCGGTCTGGTCGGTAAGATAAACCACCTCCCGGCCGTCGTAACGTCCGGTTGTAATGCTGAATGTAACAGTTTCGGAACTTTCCTTGGCTCCGTCGCAATAATAATACTTCTCTTCCGCTTTCTTGAAGTATCCGCGGTCGGTTTTCAAGAAATAGCGACCGGTAGCCTTGTCAAGGGTAATATCCACGGCATGACCTCCGTCGCAGACCACTCCATGCGCACCATAGTTGGCGCCTGCGCCGAAATACTGCTTCATATTGGCAGTTTCGGTGGCACCAACATTCAGGAGGAAGAATTGCTTTCCGTCGTAGGGATTCTCGGGAAGTTTGTCCCAGTCCTGATTCTCATCGATAGCGTATTTCACTACAGGAGGATTCTCTCCGGCGAAGTTATTTTCGATTATGGCATATACGAGTTCGTCGCCATGTACGTCGTAGATTTTATCGTCGCTGTGCTTCTTGGTGCGGTCGCGGAGCACATAGTCGGAGAAGAAGATACCGAGCGGTCCGGCTCCCTTATGCTCGTTAATCCAGGTGACGGTATTGGGATTGAGCACGCTTGCGCCTCCCTTGTATCCGTTGGTGTTGTCGAGGGGATTGCTCGAGCCGGAATTGTCGATTGAAGTGAAGTTCATCACCCACTCGGCGCGGTAAACTCAATTGGCATTCATCATTTCCATAGGCGTAGGCTGCGACTGAGTGAATGCCATGAGGTTCTTGCAATGCTCAAGCTTGCGGTTGCGAACATCGTCATTGCCCTCCGAAATGTCCTGAACATGGAGTTTCGTGGTCAGGTCGGGGTTGAGTTCGTTGGTGATGCCTGCAGGGTTATACTGGTTGGGGAATTCTGTGTCCCAGTTGGTGATACGGGCCTGCTTGTCGAGGTGAACGAACGAGATGCGGTCGCGGGTGAAGAGCACCATCTTGCCGCGGGCCTCCTTCACTGTGAGATTCGGCTCGAAATTTACCACATACTGCCCGTATTTCTCTTCGAAAATGCGCTTGAGCTCCGAGTTGTAGCGGGCACGGTCGGCGTCGCTCACCTTGCGGCCTGCGCCGCGCTCGCTCGACGAATTGTAGACGTTGCCACGGAAGAAGTGGACTACGAAAAACTCCTTGGGATGCTTCTTAAGGAATGCGACCATATCGTCGACGGCCTCCTCGAGTTTTTTGGTTGTGCGTGCAATACCGTGATAGCAGTAAAGCAGATCGTCGCTGTGGAGACCCGGACGCAGGTCGATACCGCGGATACCGCGGTCGAGCTGCTCGCGCATCGTAACAGCCTGGGTGGTCGACGAGGCGTTGCCCGAGGAACTGTAGGTGTCGCCGGCCCAGTTTTCTTCGCCGGTAGCAAAATTGTGTGCACCCGGGATGGATACGTGGGCAACAAACATGTTGTCGGGAAGGTCGGCCATCCAGTGTTCGGCCTGACGCTCGTCGGTGGAGGCCACGAGCTGTCCGTTCTGCCATGTCTTGTTCCAGGTTTTGCCCATATACTGGTCGGTCCATCGCTGGCCGTCCCAGGAACTCGGCAAGGATGAGATTTGCGCAGCAACGGTCATGGAGCAAGCCATGACGGTTAGCGCCAAAGAAAGTTTTCTCCTGTTAGGCATTTGCTTAGATTATAAAGTAAAAAAAGTAGATTTCGGTTAAAAAGTAGATAAAGAAGCCGCAGATGGTTGATTTGCAATTGAGTGAGTCTACGGCGGAAAGCCGCACTGGGCAAACCGCCGGCTCGGTTATGCTTAATTTAAGCGTGTTTTAAGATAGATTTTACGCAAATTTATGTGTTTTTTTACACACCGATACGTTCATTTTGTTAAAAATCATTACACACGTGTGTTTTTTAACACTTTTTTCTCCTGCATGCTTCCACAAACCGGGATGGCAACTGCATCTGATTTTAGCGGCTCTCCAATCCGGGTGCGTGAGGTACAAAAAGATTCGCACTCCCTCTAAGAGTGTGTATGATAATTAATGCTTATTTCAGGGGCATTCATAAACATGGTTTGTCTGGATATGCTGATCCCTTCTTTTGCAAGAACGCCCACAATCTGGGCCGGAGACCATTGTTCGTCCTTAATCCACTGTTCGATACGCCATAAAAGAAGTCTGGGTGTCTTGTTGTGGGGCGTCCCGTGCTTTCTCCGGCTCTCGGCCAACAGTTGGGCGCTCCTGTCGTTATAGCCCCCTTTCCGGGTGGCATTACGTTTATACTCGCGGCAGACTGTCGAGGGGGATATTCCCATTTCTGCCGCAATCTCCTTCTGGGTCTTCGCCTTGCGCGTCCCTCTGTTTTGATGTTCCACAAAAAGGTGATACCTTTGTGCTGGGATTAGTTGTTTGTACATGAGCAATACAAAATTAATTAATCTCGGGGAGACTTCGGTCTCCTTTTTTGTATTGCCTTGGACTAATGTTACCTTTCGGTCGGGAATGAACGCCTTTCGGTGGGGAGGGGCCGTGGCTTCTATGAAGCCCCATCCCCACCGAAAGCCATTCATCCCTGCTGCCTCAAATTTTATGAGAGTTTACGCAAGAGGAAAATTGCGTTTCGACTTTGACTTTAGGTAGCGGACGGTGTACTTATGGTGTACTGAATGCCGGCGTCCTATCGGGCACGCCGAAGCACCTCCTTCCGCCAACAATGAGTCGTCAATATGTTAAATAAACTTAATGGAGTGTAGTATTAACACTTTCCTATGTTTTTTTTAGCTTATATTTGTGATGCATTATGGGCGAAGTGCATTTATGCCCGGCGTAGAGACGCCTGAAATTATCCGCCCCGATTTGCCTACCTATCTGACATTCAACATTATGCGCATCGTCGCGCACCCGGAGCTCCACGCGGAATCCGGCATGCGGGCCAATTCCGGCGGGGGCCGCCGCCCTGAAGCATATATGGTAATTTCTGATTCAAAGCAATTAAATTTATCTATACCTTAAAACAAACCATGTCTCTCAGTATGGAAAAAGAGAAATCTCAGAATGCCCGTCGTGGCATGATTTCGCGCATGGTCCTGTTGCTGGCCTGCCTGTTCGCCGGAATTTCGGCATGGGCGCAGGGCACCGTGACCGGTACCGTGACCGACGCCAACGACGAACCCCTTATTGGTGCCACTGTGCTTGTCAAGGGAACTTCGGTCGGCACCTCGACCGACATCGACGGAAAATTCTCCATCGCCGCCGCCCAGGGCAAGACTCTGGTGGTGAGCTACGTGGGCTACACCACGCAGGAAGTGCCCGTGAAAGGTTCCACAGTGAACGTCGTACTTAAAGAAGACACCGCCCTTCTCGACGAGGTAGTCGTGATCGGCTACGGCACGATGACCCGCAAGGACGTGACCGGCTCCATCACCACCGTCAACGCCAAGGACCTCAACGTGGGTGCCTTCACCGACCCCGGTCAGCTCCTGCAGGGTAAGGTTCCCGGCCTCGTGGTAGTTCAGAACTCCGACCCCAACGGCGGCGTGAACTCGCTGACCCTCCGCGGCGCCTCGACCCTCAACGGTTCCACTTCGCCCCTCTACGTGGTCGACGGTATTCCCGGCGTAAACCTCAACCTGATTCCCCCGAGCGAAATCGAGAGCATCGACGTGCTCCGCGACGCATCTGCCACGGCCATCTACGGCTCCAAGGCTGCCAACGGCGTTATCATCGTAACCACCAAGCGTGGCTCCGAAGGCCCCGCGCGCGTAACCTACTCGGGTTATGTAAGCTGGGAGAAAATCGCCCACGACAACAAGATGCTCACCGCCGACCAGCTGCGCCAGTATGCCGCCGACAACGGCCTGACCATCCGCAACGACCGCGGCAACGATACCAACTGGGCCAAGGAAACCCAGCGCACCGGTTTCGCCACCAACCACAACCTATCGATTACCGGCGGCAACAAGACCACTACCTACAATGCCTCGCTCTCCCACACCAAGCGCGACGGTATTATTAAAGGTGTCGGCAACAACCTCTTCACCGGCCGTGCATACGTGGAGACCAAAGTGCTCAAGGAGCGCCTGACCATCGGCGCCGGCATCAACGGCAACATCCGCAAGGAGTGGGGTGTGCCCCGCAACGACAAGGGCGGATCCGTCTACGAGGCCATGTACTACTACTCGCCCTTCGCTCCCGTCTACAACGACCAGGGCGGCTGGTTCGAGGACCTCTCCATCTCGCAGAACTACAACCCCCTGGCCCTCATCTACGAGGACCGCTCCATGGCTACCTTCAAGCGCCTGCAGTTCACCGGCAAGGCAAGCCTGAAGATTATCGAAGGCCTCCTGCTGAACGCCAACTTCAGCTACGAGACCCAGAACTACCACTACCGCGACTACTACTCCACTCAGTCGCAGACCAACAAGAAGCACGGCCAGTCGTCGCAGAACGTTACCAACGACTGGGCCAAGCTGATGGAAATCTACGCCAACTACGACAAGACGTTCAGCGAAGTACACAAGCTCGCCCTCATGGCAGGATACTCCTGGGAAGAGCATAAGAACGGCTACGGCCTGGGCGCACGCGGCTACAACTTCTGGGACGACACCACCGGATGGAACAACCTCTCCTACGCCAACAGCTACGACACCGACCCCTTCTGGGGCAACCTTGAGAACCAGACCCGCATGATCTCGTTCTACGGCCGTGCCAACTACAGCTATGCAGGCCGCTACATGTTCCAGGCAGCCGTTCGTCGCGACGGCGCCTCGGTGTTCGGCTCCAACAACAAGTGGGCTACCTTCCCCTCGGCCTCCGTGGCATGGCGTCTGAGCGAGGAAAGCTTCATCAAGGACCTCGGCATATTCACCGACCTCAAACTCCGCGCAGGCTGGGGCCAGAGCGGTAACTCCCAGGGCTTCGACATCTATTCGGCCAAGTTCTTCTACGATACTGCTGGCCGCTTCGAATATACCGACCCCTCCACCGGCACGGTGACATCCTATAAGGGTGTGACCGCCGCCCGCAACGTAAACGACAACCTCAAGTGGGAAACTACCACGATGCTCAACCTCGGCCTCGACTTCGCGTTCCTCAACGGCCGCATCAACGGTACCATCGAATGGTACAACAAGACCACCAAGGACATGATATGGGGCTATCCGGTATCAATGGCCAAATATCCCGTATCGACGCTTGTGGCCAACGTCGGCAAAATGCGCAACCGCGGTATCGAGCTTACCATCAACGCGGTGCCCATCCAGACCAAGGACTGGAACTGGTCGACCTCGCTCAACTTCTCCCATAACAAGAATGAGGTTGTGAGCGTATCGAACGACGAGTTCAACGCCGGCATCCTCAACCAGGCCAATCTCGACTTCCCCGGCCTCTCCGCTGGCTGCGACATCCAGCGCATCGTCGAGGGCAAGCCTATCGGCTCCTTCTACATGTGGGAATGGGCCGGATATGACGATCGCGGTATCTCCGTGTTCAAGGACTACGACGCCGACGGCAATCCAGTGCTCAACGCCGACGGCACCCAGGCCACCACATCCAACCCCGGTCAGGAAGACCGCATGTATGTGGGCAACGCCCAGCCCAAGCTCACCATGGGATGGAACAACACCGTAACCTGGAAGAACTGGGACCTCAACATCTTCTTCACCGGCGTATTCGGCCAGAAGATTTTCAACGAGAACCGTGCATACTACTCCTATATCGGCGCCATCGAGCAGGGTAAGAACTGTATCGCCTCCATTCTCGACGAGCAGCTGCCCACCGACGGTCTCGCACAGTATCCCTCCGACCGCTACCTTGAGAACGGCTCCTACTTCAAGCTCTCGACCCTTACACTCGGCTATACCTTCCGCAACTGCTTCAACGGCTGGCTCAATAACCTCCGCCTCTACGTGTCGGGCAACAACATCTTCACCATCACCGGCTACAAGGGCCGCGACCCCGAAATCAACCTCGGCGGTCTCGCCCCGGGTCTCGACTCGCGTAAGGACCACTTCCCCCGCGCCCGCCAGATTCTCGTAGGCGTCAACGTGAACTTCTGATAAGTAGTGTATTTCTCCAAACCTTAAATACAATCCGAACAGAATTATGAAATTATATATCAAAGGTCTGATGTTGCTGGGCATCCTGGCCGGCTCGGCCTGCACCGACCTCGACGTCGACCTCGACAACAAATACACCCAGCTCCCCGACAACCCCATCATCGTAGAGGGTGAGTTCAACGCCGTATACCGCAACCTCCACGGCTGGTTCGGCCGCGACATCGACGAGGGCGTAATGATGCAGGGCGACGACATGATGGCGATATGCTATACCGCGGGCAACTACTACGACGACGGCCGTGCCATCAACGGCTCAATCCACTGCCTCACTCTCGACAACTGGAACACCTGGATGCTCAACGACATCATGAGCGCATGCAATGAGTCGTCGAAACGCATCGCTTCCTACGGAGGTCCTGAGTTCAACGACCCCATCGTGGCTCCCGTGCGCGCAATCCGCGCATACTACCACTTCTGGGGTATGGAAGTGTTCGGCGACATTCCCATCTACGACCATGTGTTCACCGAAGCCGATGTGGTTGAGCGTAAACCGCGCGCCCAAGTCGCCCAGTTCATCGCCGACGAACTCGAGGAAATCCTCGCTCAGACCAAAGAGAACGGCGACCCCGCTCTCAGTAAGAAAAACGACATCTCCACCTACGGCAAGCCCAACTACTGGATGGCCTGCGCCCTCCTTGCCAAGGTTTATCTCAACTGGGGCGTCTACACCAACCCCATCACCGAGGTTACAGCCGACACCCCCAACCCAAAGCTCGACCGCTGCGTGGAGCTCTGCGACGAACTCATCACCTGCGGACTCTTCGACGTCGGAACAGGCTACCGCAAGAAGTTCTTCCCCGACAACGGTCCTGCTGTTGTCAAGGACTTCATCTACGCCTACAACGTTGACCACGGCAACTTCCAGGACGGCACCAAGACCTGGATGCGCTGGAGCTACTACAAGCTCAAAGGCCAGATCAAGCCGCAGATTTACGGCTGGGATATCAGCAACTCAACCGCAGGTACCCACGTGCTCACTCCCGAGGCAGCTCGGAAATTCAACCTTCCCGGCGATGAACGCAACGACATGATTCTCAGCGGCAAAGTGTTCGCTTGGGATAATAATTTCAACATCACCACCACCCCGGTAAACTATTATGCCGACGACTCCTGCACAGACGAGGTTCTGATTGGTCAGCTCGAATTTGTACCCGATTTCGAGCTGGAAGATCCTTCGATTAATTCTGTGGGCAGTGAATCCGCACCTGCGGCCAACCGCGTAAATATCCGCAAGGGCAAAGCTCTGCTGAACAGCCGCAAGGGTGCACGTTGCTTCAAATATCCCGCACGCCAGCAGGACTATGACCTCTACAACCGTCAGCAGGAAAACGACTATGCCATCTTCCGACTTGCCGATATCGTGCTGATGAAGGCTGAATGCCTCCTGCGCGGCGCACGCCCCACCCTGGGCGACACCCCGGCATCGCTGATGAACATCGTACGCCACTGCTCGGGCGCTCCCGACGTAACCGGCACCCCCACCATTCAGGACTTGATGGACGAGCGTCTGCGCGAACTCATCATGGAGCCCTGGCGCCGCAACGACCTTATCCGCAACGGAATGTTTGAGGACGACTGGGCCTGGAAAAACGGCTGGTATGAAAACGGCGTATGGCATGAGCGCCTCTCGCCCTGCGGCACCCCCGCCCGCGACAAGCGCCACCGCCTCTTCCCCATCCACCGCGGTATCCTCGAAGCCAACACCAACTGGCAGCAGAACCCCGGCTATCAGGGCATCTGATTTGCCAGGACTATGAACCTGTAAAGCGGGCCGCTCGCCGGCCGGATACGCCTGTAGGGCGGCCCGCTCAAACGTAGGGCTGCACCACGGTGCACTCTACAATCTGAGACTTCTCTCCCGATATTTTATCCTCACCTTTTTCACTCAGAAAAAATTTTCTAACATTTCTTTTTTAACCTTAATTTTTACCCTTATGTTGAAAAATTACTTCAAAAGCGGTATGATGCTCCTTGCAGCTTCTGCAATCGCAGCTTCCGCTTCTGCCGGCGACTTCGTTGATGTCAGCCGCAAGTACATGAAAGATCTCAACTGGTATACCAGCGGATGGCAGGGCTATGTAGGCAACGTTGCCAACGGCGTAGGCGAAGTGTGGGGCGGCGCTTTCGACTGCTACCAGTACATCGACGAACTCCCCGCAGGTCAGTACACACTCTCTGTCGACGCTTTCTATCGCTGCGCCGACAACGACTATGCCAAGGCCAACATGGCCGGCAATGCCGACCTCAACACCTGCTTCATCTATGCCGGCGATGCTACGAAGACCGTCAAGGCTCTCTTCGACGGCCGCGAGACCGCACCCAACGGAATGGGCGAAGCTGCCACTGCTTTCGCCAATGGAGAGTACACGAATGAGCTTACATTCAACCACCCGGGTGGTACACTCCGCATCGGTATCAAAAACACCGGCTGCTACTACGACGAATGGGCTTGCTTCGACAACTTCGAACTCGTTGGTCCCGACAACGTCAACTACACCGAAAAGATCATCAACAACGACTTCTCGGATGGCGCTGAAATCAACAACAACGGCGCTTTCAACGCCCGCGGCGTCTGGGAATCTCCCAAAAACAAATGCCCCGACGTGCAGAAAGACGGCACAGCAGGCGGCAACTGGCGTAAGTGCGGTGGCTCACCCTACATGTACGGTCAGAAAGTAACTCTTCCCGCCGGTAAATACCGCTGGGGTATGAAGACCTTCCACCGCTACGGAGCTGTCGAGGCTGAGGACGGCACCTACCAGAACCACAAGACCGGTATCGAAACAGAACCTTACGGCGTATCCGCACGTAAAGGCAGCGATTGGTATAAAGCCAACGACTACGACACCTACAATCTCAACGAGAACATCGATCTGGATTATGCTCACGCATTCCTTATGGTTGTAAACGCTGATGCATTCCCCGCCAACACCTACATGGTAGGCGACGACGGCGACATCTGGGCTTCCAGCGAAGCAGCCTGCGGCATCAAGCCTGCCAACGGCGACAAGCGTGTCCGCATCAAGGACGCATGGGAAATCTGCAACGGCAACTACAAGGAAATGCCTAAGAACTGCCCCTCTTTCTGCTACAAGGACGTCGAACCCCATAACGACGGCAAACCGTACGTTAAGAACACCAACTACTGGTGGCATGACTCGGGTCACGAACGTGAATCCGGCGCAGCTTTCGTCAACGAAGGCGACAAATACTTCCAGTATGTAGAATTCGAGCTTCAGGCTCCCACCACTCTCTATGTAGGTATGGGCAAACAGGCTAATACCAGCGACGGCTACTGGCAGCCCTGGTGCGACTCGCGCCTCATGCAATGGGATGAAAGCGCAGCAGGCGTTGAAGGCGTAGGCGTTGACAACCTCGAAGCCGAAGGCCCCGCTGAATACTACAACATGCAGGGTGTACGCGTTGCAGAGCCCACCACAGGTCTCTACATCGTCAAGCAGGGCAACAAAGTCTCCAAGCAGCTCATCCGCAAATAAGCCGCTTCCCGACTTGCCCCTACATCCGCAGATAAGCCTCTCCCTCCGGATTCGCCACTTATCTGCCCCATATAGGACATCAATCTAAATTGCCTATATCATCACCCCAGGCCTTCGCCCCCTTCCGGGCGAGGGCCTGCCTTTTTAATTGTCAAATTGACAAAAGCAAAAAGCGTCTTTAAAGACCCTAAGGTCTCTAAAGTCTTAAAGACTATAAGGGGCACACAGTACTTTAAGATCCCTGAAGCCCTGAGTGGCGTCATAGGGTCCCCAGGGCCGCATTAAGACTCATTAAGGCGTGCAATTTTGCCGTTTGCGAAATTGTAGCTAAATTTGCCGTTGATGGAATACCGCAACACACAGCGTAGGTTGCGAAGCATTGCCCGCAGAATCGGCGGACGGATTGCCTTGCGTGGCGAGGCTTTCCGCCGGGTAGTCGCGGCCTTTCTGGCCGTGGCCATGCTTGCATCGTCGATGCCGATAGGGGCTTACGCGCAGGCTCCCCAACAAGGACGCCGCATAAGTTCGGCCCACAAGGGAACTCCTGTGCGCCGCACGGCGCAGGCCGCTAAAGCCCCGGAGGCCGATACGCAACTTCCCGACAGCATCGGGCTGAGCGCACCCGCCACGGGCGACGTGGAGGTGGTGCAGGAGAGTTTCACTACCGACGGCGACCGCGTGGACATCACCGCACGCGACACCATTCCCGTGGAGATTGACCGCCAGGCTGTGGAGCGCCAGATCCTCTGGGCCGACAGCGTGAACGCCGCAGCCGACTCGCTCGGACTCACACCGGGCGAGGCTATGGCCAACGACTCGATAGCCGCACTGCTGGCCAAAGCCGACAAACCCAGGGAAGACGAATGGGTGCCCCTCGAGGTGGAATTTAACCCTGACCCCACAAAAGCCGTATGGATGTCGGCGCTCTTCCCGGGTCTGGGCCAGGTGTACAACCGCCGCTATTGGAAACTGCCGATAATAGTGGGAGGCTACCTCGGGCTGGCCTACGCCACCAACTGGAACAACTCGATGCTGCGCGACTACACGGTGGCCTACGCCGACCTGCTCGACAACGACCCCAACACGCGCAGCTACATGAATATGTTCTCGCCAAACGTAAAGGAGGAGAATCTCGACAAGGGATGGCTGCGGAACGTACTACAGTCGCGTAAGAATTATTTCCGCCGCAACCGCGACCTCTGCATCATCTGCATGGTAGGGGTCTACCTGCTCGCCATGGTCGACGCCTACGTAGACGCTTCGCTATCGCATTTCGACATCTCACCGGATCTGTCGATGGACGTCGCGCCGGCCGTGATGCGCGACGGACGTCAGCGCTATCCCTCCGTAGGGCTCGTGTGGGCCCTTAATTTCTGAACACAGTGCACAACGAATGAAAACGCTCCGACACATAGCTCTTTCAGCCGCCCTCTGCGCCGCCGCTCTCTGCGCGCAGGCACGGCCCTCGATACTCACGCTGGCCGACGCTGCCGCCGACTCTACGGTGGTGTTTCCCGAAAGCGTGGAGACCGACGTGAACCGCATGATGCAGAACTGGTATCTGCAGAACTACACTGCTCTCGACAAGGAGGTTGACAACCGTCCGGACGTGGCCACCACCGACGCCGAACTGATCGAGCGCCTGCAGGCCATCCCCACCACCATCGAAATGCCATTCAACTCGGTGGTGCGCCAATACATCGACATGTATACCGGACGCAAGCGCTCGCTGGTGGAGAGCATGCTCGGCATGAGCCTCTACTATATGCCTATATTCGAGCAGGCCATCGAGAAGGAGGGAATCCCCATCGAGCTGAAATATCTGCCCGTAATCGAGTCGGCGATGAACCCCGACGCCGTATCGCGCGCGGGAGCCGTGGGCCTCTGGCAGATTATGCTCCCGACAGCCCGCGGGCTTGGATTGGAAATCAACACGCTTGTTGACGAGCGCCGCGACCCGGTGCGCTCGTCGGAGGCTGCTGCGCGCTATCTGCGCGAGCTCTACGACATATATAAAGACTGGTCGCTGGCTATAGCCGCCTACAACTGCGGCCCGGGCAACGTGAACAAGGCCCTGCGCCGTGCCGGCGACGACGCCCGAAAGGACTTCTGGGCCATCTACCCCTACCTCCCACGGGAGACGCGCGGCTACGTGCCCTGTTTCATTGCAGCCACCTACGTGATGAACTACTACAACAAGCACAACATTTCGCCCGCACTGGCAAAGAAGCCGATTGTAACGGACTCCGTCCACGTGAACCGTCGCGTACACTTCCAGCAGATAGCCGACATACTGAAACTCCCGGTGGAGCAGCTTCAGGTGCTCAATCCGCAATACCGCAAGCAAGAGATCCCAGGCACGCCCGACCGCCCCTGGCCGCTTGTGCTTCCGGCCAACCAGACCTACGCCTACATAATGAGCGAGGACGCCATAGCGGCTCACAACGCCGACCTTTACGCCCGTCGCGACGTAGTGGAACCTGCCACTGGCATGGAGGCCCGTCCGGCCACCGTCGACGGTCAGGAAGGAGAATGGGTCGTGACCGAGGACGTGAAATGGCACAAAGTGCGCCACAACGAGACCATGGCCTCTATCGCCAAGCGCTACGGCGTGAGCCTCAAGAGCCTAAAGCGCTGGAACGGCAACATCCGCAAGCCACGGCGCGGGCAGTCGGTGAAAATCGTAAGCACCAAACGGGTGTTCAAGCCCTACGAGAAGCAGCCGACCGATTCCACGACGATACAGCAGAACGTGGAGCCAACCGACAATCTTCTTGTGCGCAACCCCGAAACAGCCGGGACCGCCACAGAGCAGCTCACTGCCACCGTGGACGAGGCTACAGCGCTCGATTCCATCGACAACGGCAGCGAAGCCGTAGCTGACGCCGGAATGGACGCCGCCACAACTGCTGAAACCTCCGCCGGAGCCGCATCCGATGCTTCCGGCAAGGTAGGAGGAGCCTTCTCGGCCTCGCACGCCAAGCAGGAAGCCGCCCGACAGGCCGAAGCCGAACGCCTCGCAGCCGAACAGGCAGCCGCCGAAAAAGCTGCACAAAAGAAAGCCGCAGCCGACAAAGCCAGGAAAAAGAAGCAACAGCAGCACAAGACCGTAACCGTGCGCAAGGGCGACTCTCTGGCCCGCATAGCCAAAAAGAACGGCACCACCGTGGCGGCTCTCCAGAAACTCAATCCCAGCGTGAAGTCGGGCAAAATTCAGCCCGGCGACAAAATCCGCGTGAAATAATCCCGGAGCAACCGCTCCCCCCTCCTACCGATGACACAGATTCCCGACAATCTCGAACTCATTCTTCTCAACATATCGGGCCACGACCGCCCGGGCGTAACGGCCGCACTGACCGAAATCCTCGCGCGCCACAACGCCATGATTCTCGACATCGGCCAGGCCGACATTCACCATTCGCTATCGCTTGGCATTCTCGTGCAGACCACCTCGGCCGAAAGCGGCGATATGCTCAAGGACCTGCTTTTCAAAGCCTACGACCTCGGTGTGAAAATTCGCTTCAACCCCATTACCCGTGAGGAATACGAAGCGTGGGTAGGCCGTCAGGGCAAAAACCGATGGATTATCACACTGCTGGGCCGACGGCTCACCGCGCGCCACATAGCCCTGGTGAGCGCCGAAATCGCCCGTCAGGGACTCAACATCGACTCCATACAGCGCCTCACCGGGCGCCAACCGCTCGACCTGACGGCATATGCCCGCACCAAGGCGTGTATCGAATTCTCCGTGCGCGGCACCCCCGCCGACCGCGACGAAATGCAGAGCCGCTTCGTGCACATCTCGGCCGAAGAGGGCTTCGACATCTCGCTGCAGGAGGACACCATGTACCGACGCTGCCGCCGACTCATATGCTTCGACATGGACTCCACTCTGATTCAGACCGAATGCATCGACCAGCTGGCCGCCCGCGCCGGCGTGGGCGATCAGGTGGCCGCCATCACCGAGCGCGCCATGCGCGGAGAAATCGACTTCACGGAGAGTTTCCGCGAACGCGTGGCCCTTCTCAAGGGGCTGGATGCAGGCGTGATGCAGGAAATCGCCGAAAGCCTCCCGATTACCGAGGGAGTGGACCGCATGATGACCGTGCTCAAACGTGCGGGCTTCAAAACAGCCATCCTCTCGGGCGGATTCACTTTCTTCGGCGAATACCTCAAGCAGAAATTCGGATTCGACTACGTCTACGCCAATGAACTCGAAGTGGCTGACGGACGGCTTACGGGCCGCTACGTGGGAGATGTGGTCGACGGCAAGCGCAAAGCCGAACTGCTGCGCCTCATAGCCCAGGTGGAGAACGTGAACATAGCCCAGACCATCGCCGTGGGCGACGGCGCCAACGACCTGCCCATGCTTTCTGCCGCCGGTCTGGGAATAGCCTTCCACGCCAAACCGAAAGTGAAGCAGACAGCACGCCAGAGTATCTCCACAATCGGCATCGACGGTGTGCTCTACTTCCTGGGATTCAAGGACTCGTACATAAACTGAACCATATACCGCACTCCACCACGATGATTGACAACACCACGTTCGGAACGATGAAGGCGATGTACCACACCTTCGGGTGCAAGCTCAACTTCGCCGAGACCTCGACGGTGGCACGCATGCTCGCCGAAAAGGGAGTGGTGCGCGCCGGCGCGGGCGAACGCCCTGACGTGATTGTGGTAAACACATGCAGCGTTACCGAGGAAGCCGACAAAAAATGCCGTCAGACCATCCGCTCGTTCCATCGCCGCTGGCCGCAGGCCACCATCGTGGTAACAGGCTGCTACGCCCAGCTCAAACCAGCCGAAGTGGCTGCGATCGAAGGGGTGGAAATAGTGGCAGGCAACGACCGCAAGGGGCGCCTCGCCGAATTCATCGAGCAATGGGCGGCCGAACACCGCGAGCACGTGGAGGTAGTGCCGACGCAGCAGCTGCGCGGGTTCACACCCTCGTGTGCGCGCGGCGACCGCACACGCTGCTTTCTGAAGGTGCAGGACGGCTGCGACTACTGGTGTACCTACTGCACCATTCCCGCCGCGCGCGGACGCTCGCGCAGCGGCACAATCGATTCTCTCGTTGCCCAGGCCGAGCAGGCCGCACGCGAGGGAGCCCGGGAGATTGTAATCACCGGCGTGAACATAGGCGACTTCGGCCGGCGAACCGCCGACGCCGACGGTGAAATCGCCCCCGCACCCGGCGAGCCTCGCCCGACGCTTCTCGACCTTCTGCGCCGTCTCGATGCCGTGGAGGGGATAGACCGATACCGCATATCTTCGATAGAGCCTAATCTGCTAACCGACGAGATAATCGAATTCTGCGCCTCGTCGGTCCGCTTCATGCCCCACTTCCACATCCCCCTGCAGAGCGGCAGCGACGAGGTGCTCCGCCTGATGCACCGCCATTATGACACCACGCTCTTCCGCCACAAAATAGAGCGTATACGCGCCTTGATGCCCGACGCGTTCATCGGCGTGGACCTGATATGCGGAGCGCGCGGCGAGACCCGGGAGGAGTTCGAGCGCTCGCGGGAGTTCGTGGAGTCGCTGCCCATTACGCGGCTACATATCTTTCCCTACTCCGAGCGACCGGGCACAAAGGCGCTGGAAATAGCCCACAGCGTGAGCCGCGAGGAAAAACACCGCCGCGTGGGCGAGATGATGCGCGTGTCGGAGCACAAAATGGAGGAGTTCGCTCGCCGATACACAGGCACGGTGCGTCGGGTGCTTCTCGAACACAGTCGCCCGGGAGAGCCCATGTGTGGGTTCACCGACAATTATCTGAAGGTTTCGGTCGACGCCCCCGAGTGGATGGACAACAGGATAGTGCCCGTAAGGCTTCTCGAAACCATAAAGGACGATACGGGCGACATAACTTTCAAAGCCACCCTGGAAATATGAAAGAACGGGCGGCCGACATATCGTTCCGACTGCTCACAGGGTTTATGAATGCCCTGGCGAGGCTACCGCTACCGGTGCTTTATGTGCTGAGCGACGCCACATTCGCACTGCTGTACTTCATAGTGCGCTACCGCCGCCGCCTGGTAGACCGCAATCTCGCCACGAGCTTTCCCGACAAAAGCAGACATGAGCTTCACGCCATACGGCGCCGCTTCTACCGAAATTTCGCCGACTATATATTCGAGACAATCAAGCAGCTCCACGTGAGCGACGCCGAAATGCGCCGCCGCATGACATTCAGCGGAGTCGACATCATAGACGGGTACCTGCGGCAGGGGCGCCCGGTAGTATGCTACTTCTCGCATACGGGCAACTGGGAATGGGCGCCGTCGATTACTCTGTGGTCCGACGTGCGCCCTGGCGTCGACGCTGAATTCTGTCAGATCTACCGCCCCCTGCGGAACCGCCGCATGGACGCGCTGATGCTGCGTCTGCGCTCGCGTTTCGGATCCGTGTCGCTGGCGAAAAACATGGCATTTCTCGACCTGATGCGATACCGGCGCCGCGGTATGCCCACCGTGACCGGCTTCATGAGCGACCAGAAGCCGAGCCATGGCGACGCCGGCTACATAACCTGCTTCCTCAACCATCCCACGGCAATGATAACCGGCACTGAAACGGTAGCCAGGCGCATGGATGCAGCCGTGGTATACTGGGACATGCAGAAACCCTCGCGCGGCCATTACCATATCGACATCCGTCTGATAACCGACGCTCCGACGAAGCTGCCGCCCGACGCCATAACCCACCGCTACGCCTCGCTGCTCGAGCAGACCATCTGCCGGCAGCCGGCTATATGGTTATGGACCCACAACCGATGGAAACACCCGGTCGACGCAGTGCATACGCCCGTAATCACCAAATAACCCACGAAACCATCCGACAGCATTGAAGGCAGCCGTAATCATCCTCAACTGGAACGGAGAGAAACTGCTCCGTGAATTCCTTCCCTCAGTAGTGGCCAATACCGACCCGTCGCTGGGCCACTTAATTGTGGCCGACAACGGCTCTGACGACGGCTCATTGAAGCTGCTGGCCGAGCGGTTTCCATCGGTAGAGGTACTCGCTTTTCCCGAAAACTATGGATTTGCCGGAGGATATAACCGTGCGGTAGCCGCCGTAGCCGGACGTTTCGAGCTCGCGGTGCTGCTCAACAGCGACGTCGAGACTCCTCCGGGATGGCTCGATGCACTTTCCGGAGCCATGAAAGCCGATCCTAAAATCGGAGCCTGCCAGCCCAAGATACTTGCATACACCGACAAGGAAAAATTTGAATATGCAGGCGCGGCCGGAGGCTTTCTGGACCGCAACGGCTACCCATACTGCCGCGGGCGCCTCTTCTCGGCCGTGGAGACCGACCACGGGCAATACGACGACCCGATAAACATATTCTGGGCCACGGGAGCTGCATTGATGGTACGCACCGACCTCTACCTGAAGGTAGGAGGGCTCGACGAGGATTTCTTCGCCCATATGGAGGAGATTGACCTCTGCTGGCGCATCCATCTGGCAGGCTACCGGGTAATGGTGATTCCACAGAGCAAAGTATATCATCTGGGGGGTGGTTCCCTTCCGGCCTCCAATCCGCGGAAAACCTATCTGAATTTTCGCAATAACCTGTTGCTGCTCCATAAAAACCTGCCGGTCCACAGGGTGAAACCCGTTCTTATGCGGCGACGGCTGCTCGACACTCTGGCATGGCTGAAATCCGCGGCCACATTCGACTGGGCCAACGCCGCAGCAATATGGCGCGCGCACCGCGATTTCGCCCGGATGCGCCGCCGCTACATCTTCCACCCCGACACCGACCTGCTTGAAGCAAATTGTCCGCCGGACCTGCTCATCGACTACTACCTGCGCGGAATACGCACCTACGACCGCCTGCGCCACCACCGCTGAACGGAGGGAGCGCGCCCCGGCCTCAGAGCGACTGCGTGAGTGTGTCGATAAACAGCATGGCCGTAACTCCGGCCACAAGCGCATATGTAGCCGGTTTCTGGAATCCATGAGCATGCGTCTCGGGTATCATTTCGTCGGAGATGACATAGAGCATCGCACCGCCTGCCATGCCGAGCAGTCCGGGCAGAAACATCCCCGACAGGCCTCCCAACACGAATCCAAGTATCACACCGGCCATCTCCAGCAGAGCGACTACGATGGAGATGCCGCAGGCGCGTAGCCATCCGACACCAATCATCAGAAGAGGCGTCACCACAACCATCCCTTCCGGAATATTCTGCAACGCGATGGAAACGGCGACCGAATACGCGCCCGAGAGATTCGACTCGTCGAAGACAATACCGGTAGCCATCCCCTCGGGAAGCTTGTGGATAGCTATTGCAACCACAAAAAGCAGTACGCGATGAGTCGTGGCATCGGCGCTGTGGCGCTCACTGTCGAGACCGGTAAGGCGATGAAGATGGGGTGTGAGGCGGTCGAGTGTACCGATAAGAGCCACCCCCGCAGCCACGCCGACAACAACCTGCCACCAGTCGGAGAATCCACATTGGCCAATTGCCGGAAGCAGCAACCCGACGATTGCCGCCGCAAGCATCGTGCCGGCGCAGAAACCCATGAAGATGTCGTTCCATTTGTGCGGAATCCGCTTAACGGCCAGACCGATTACCGAGCCGACCAGCGAAGCGGCCGCCAGGCCGGACGCACTGAGGAGTACATGCTGCCAGATATTCATGATTTGTAGAGATTTTAATTATCGCACCCGACGGTTGCGGATAAAACGTATGCCCTCCCCGATCCACAGCACAAACGAGGTGCCAAGCAGAATTATAGCCCAGTCGGAGAGGCGAAGCGGGGTCACGGTGAAGAACCGGCCTCCCAACTCCACGATAAGAATCTGCACGACAAGAATCACACCTGCAATGAGCAGGAACTCGCCGCAGTGGGTCAGACTCAGTCCACTCCCATGCGAAGCGTAGGCGCGTGCGTTAAACATATTCCAGAACTGAAGCATCACGAAAATCGTGAAGGTAAGGCTGAGTTCATAGGCCGTAAGACCCGAACGGCTACCAAGATGTTCATGCAAAAGCTGTGGAAGCGACGAGATATCGGCATGTTCGAACGCATACACCAGGTAGAACATTATCCCGAAGAAAATCAATCCGGAGGCTATAATGTTGCGCCACATGGAACGTGTGATTATAAACGCCGTGCGGCTACGCGGCCGGTCGGACATCACGCTCGACGACGGCGGGAGCGACGCAAGCGCCATGGCCGCGAAAGTATCCATGATGAGATTCACCCAAAGCATCTGGGTGACGGTGAGCGGCGACTCCGTCCCCATAAACGCGCCTGCGAGCACAATCATACAGGCGGCCAGGTTGACCGTCATCTGGAACATAATGAAGCGCTGGATATTGCGGTAGAGCGACCGGCCCCACATCACGGCGCGGCCTATCGAGGCAAACGAATTGTCGACTATGGTAATGTCGCTCGCTTCCTTTGCCACAGAAGTACCGTCGCCCATCGACAGGCCGACATGGGCGGCCTTGAGGGCCGGAGCGTCGTTGGTGCCGTCGCCGGTAACGGCAACCACCTGCCCCTTCCGCTGAAGAGCCTCGACAAGGCGCTTCTTGTCCATCGGGCGGGCGCGGGCAATAATTTTCAAGTCCATAACGCGGTCAAGCAGCTCATCGTCGGATAGCGCGCCGAATTCCGGCCCGGTGATTATATTGCGGTCGCCGTCGGAGGGGAGCCAGAGGCCGATCTGACGGCCGATTTCACGGGCAGTGCCTGGAGTATCTCCGGTTACGATTTTCACGGCTATACCAGCGTCGGTCACCTCGCGGATTGCATCGGGCACATCGGCGCGAACGGGATCGGAAATTGCAACGAATCCGAGAAATTCAAGTCCGGCAGGCTGTAGCTGACCGTCGACAATCGGGTCGATACCCGAAGCGAGCTCCGCATAGGCAAAACCGAGTGTACGCATGGCCATGGCCTGATATTCCGCCAGCCGGGCGTCGACGCTGGCTCGCGTGGCGCCTTCCGGATAAAGTGAGCAGAGCCCATAGACGATTTCGGGTGCTCCCTTCACAAAGAGCAGTCTCCGCTCCCCGTCGGCAACCACCGTCGCCATGAATTTGCGCTCGGTGGTGAACGGAAGTTCGTCGACAGGCGTAAACCTCCCTCGCAGACTTTCATAGTCAATTCCGTTGGCATCGAGCCAGAGAAGCAGAGCACCCTCGGTAGGATTGCCGAGTACGGAAGGTAATCCCTCGCCGCTACGGTCGAGACGTGCCGTGGAGTTGACGGCTATCCCCTGGGCAATCAAGCGGGCGAGAGCGGTGTCGGAACGGAGTCCGTCCGACGGCAGCCCGTAGAAATCGAAGCTGTAGACCTGCATGCGGTTCTGCGTGAGTGTGCCGGTCTTGTCGGTGCATATCACGGTGGTCGCTCCCATCGTCTCGCAGGCGTGGAGTTTGCGAACGAGATTGTTGGTGCGCAGCATCCGGCGCATGCTGTAGGCGAGCGAGAGCGTGACAGCCATCGGAAGCCCTTCGGGCACGCTCACCACTACAAGCGTGACAGCAATCATAAGCGTCTGGAGCAGATATGTGAGGAAGGGGACCAGCTCGAAGGCCGGATTCATATGAAGATACATGATGACACGGCCGATTACCACGGCCGCGCCAACGATATAGCTCATGCGGGCTATAAGGCGCCCGAGCCGGTCGAGCTGCTCGGTGAGCGGAGTGCGGACCGAATCGTCGATGCGCGTCGCCTCGAAAACCTTGCCGTTCTCGGTATCGTCGCCTACGGCAGTTACGCGTGCCACACCATGCCCCTCCATCACCCGCGTGCCACGTAGCACCACGTCGGTGGGGAAGGTCGCTTCCGGGTCCTGCTGCTCCGGATCGGCGCTCTTGCGCGCGATGGGCTCGCCCGTAAGGGTGGATTCATCTACGCTGAGCATCATGGACTCAAGCAGCCGTGAGTCGGCCGGTATTTCCTGGCCGGTATTGAGCAGGAGTATATCGCCTACCACCACATCGCGCCGCGGGACTGAGGTAGGATTACCGTTGCGCATCACCTGCACCGGCTCGTCGTCATTCACCTGATTCAGGATGGCGAATTCCTTGTTGGCGCGCCATTCGAAGTAGAAACCAAGCCCTGTGGCAAGGAGTATGGCGATGAATATGCCTACGGGCTCGAAAAACACCGTCGGCCCCTGCTCAAGCGAGAAATACTCGTAAAGCGATATGCATACCGACAGAAGCCCGGCCACGAGCAGAATTATAATCAGCGGATCGCGGAATTTGGCGAGAAACTGACGGTACCAGGGCACCGGTTCGGCAGGGGTAAGAACGTTGGAGCCATTGAGGCGTCGGCTTTCGGCCACCTCGATATCAGTAAGCCCCGGATAGGCATTCCCTCCGGCAGCCTTGGGAGACGTTGCGGTCATGTATGCAGATGAAATGTAAGGATATTAAGTAACTGTTTAAAAATATTTTATATTATCCTGATCCAATTATTTCAACATTCCCGCGGTAAGATTTCCGTATCTTTTCCTCTCTTCATCAGTCGTGTAGACATCTACACTCCTTCTTCATCGAGAAAAATCTCCTGAAAATTTTCCTCCCGGAAATATTAAAATCATTTCGACAGGTTGCTTATTCACAGCTCCACTGGCATCGGATTCCGGATTATAGAATACTGTAGCGGAGCACGATTACGATAAGCAGGGCATAGAAGCCGGCAACGACGTCGTCGAGCATCACGCCCCAGCCACCACCCACACGTTCCATACGACGCGCCAGCGGAGTCTTTACTATGTCGATGACCCTGAAGGCGGCGAAACCGGCAATCGCCAGAATGGCCGTAATTCCCGGATGGCCGGCCACGCCGGCGGCGAGCATTGGTATCCACGTGCCGAGATATTCGTCGATTACCACCGACCGCGGATCCTCGCCCCAGTATTTCTCCATAATTCCGGAAGTCCACGCGCCGGCCACGAGTGTGACAACCACAAGAGCGATAGTGGCCCACATAAGCGCTACCGGACTCAGAACGAGATACAGCACATACCAGATGACAAGAGCCACAAATGCTCCGGCCGTACCCGGCGCTCCGGGCACAAAACCTGCGCCGAAACCAGTGGAAAGAATCACATGAAACCAGGGAGCCTGGCCAAGCGGATGATTATTGTTGTTGCTCATCGTTGAAGGCGTATTACTTCTCGCGCATGAACACCTGGACGGGGGTGCCGTTGAATCCCCAGTTCTCGCGGATTTTGTTCTCAAGGAAACGCCGGTATGGTTCCTTTACCCACTGCGGGAGATTGCAGAAGAAGATAAACGTCGGAACCTGAGCGCCCTTCAGCTGGGTGACGTACTTAATCTTGATGTATTTGCCTTTGTTGGCCGGAGGGGGATATGCCCCGATAGCCTCGAGCATTACCTTGTTGAGCTGGGAGGTAGGCACCTCACGGCGGCGGTTGCGGTATACGTCGACGGCTGTCTCTATCACCTTGAAAATACGCTGCTTGGTCAGGGCCGAGCAAAAGATTATCGGGAAGTCGGTGAACGGGGCGAAGCGGCTGCGGATTGCCTCCTCGAAATGCTTCTGCGCCTGAATGGATTTGTCCTCGGCTATATCCCATTTGTTGACGCACACCACCAGCCCCTTTTTGTTGCGCTGAATCAGGCCGAAGATGTTGGCGTCCTGAGCCTCGATGCCGCGGGTGGCGTCGATCATAAGGATGCAGACGTCGCTGGCCTCGATGGCGCGGATGGAACGGATAACGGAATAGTACTCGATATCCTCGTTGACTTTCTGCTTCTTGCGTATGCCGGCGGTGTCGACCAGATAGAAGTCGAACCCGAACTTGTTGTAGCGCGTGTAGATGCTGTCGCGCGTGGTGCCTGCGATATCGGTGACGATGTGGCGGTCCTCGCCGATGAATGCGTTGATGAGGCTGGATTTGCCGGCATTGGGTCGGCCGACGATGGCAAAGCGCGGAATCTCCTCAAGGTCTGCTTCTTCGTCGGTAGGCTCGGGGAGTTTCTTTACAATTTCGTCAAGGAGGTCGCCGGAGCCGTAGCCGTTGATTGCGCTGACGGGATACGGATCGCCGAGCCCGAGGCTATAGAATTCAGGCACGTTGTAGAGCCAGTCGTTGGAATCCACCTTATTGGCTACAAGTATGACCGGCTTGCGCGACTTGCGCAGTATTTCCGCCACATGGTCGTCGAGGTCAGTCACGCCGTTCATGGCATCGACCACAAAAAGGATTTCGTCGGCTTGCTCAATGGCCAGCTCGACCTGCTTGTTGATCTCGCCTTCGAAAATATCGTCGGAATTAACCACCCATCCGCCGGTGTCGACGATGGAGAATTCACGTCCGCACCATTCGACCTTGCCATACTGGCGGTCGCGGGTTGTTCCGGCCGTCGGGTCGACTATGGCCTGGCGGGTTTCGGTCAGGCGGTTGAACAGCGTGGATTTGCCCACGTTCGGACGTCCGACTATTGCTACGAGTTGCGACATTGCGTTGATTCGTTGATGTTAAATTTCAATTGCAAAGTTAAATAAAATCCTCCCAAAACCCAAGATGGGCGGTATAAATGCCGGGACTCTGCCGGCTGGCATGCAGACGTGGGAAGGCTACGGCCCATCATTCCATGTAGCCGAAAGCCTTAAGCTTGTTCTCACGGTTTCGCCAGTTGGGTTCCACCTTGACGAAGAGTTCGAGGTAGACGCGCTTGTCGAAGAACTTCTCTATGTCCTTGCGGGCTTCGGTGCCGACTTTCTTAAGCATGGCGCCCCCTTTTCCGATGAGGATTCCTTTCTGCGAGTCGCGCTCCACATAGATTGTGGCCATGATGTGAATGGCGTTCTCGGATTCGTCGAACTTCTCCACAATCACCTCTACGGAATATGGCACTTCCTTGTCGTAGTTGGTGAGGATTTTCTCGCGGATAATTTCGGTGACGAAAAAGCGGGCGGGCTTGTCGGTCAGGGCGTCTTTCCCGAAGTATGGGGGCGAAGGTGGCAGAAGCTCCACAATGCGGGCCATGAGGTTGGCAACGTTGAAATTCTCCTTGGCCGACAGCGGGAACACCTCGGCGTTGGGTAGTATCTCTTTCCACCGGCTTACGACGGCCTCAAGTTCCCCATTGTTTTTCAGAAGGTCGATTTTGTTGATTACCAGCAGCACAGGTATCTTCTCCTTGGCCACGCGAGCAAGGAAATCGGCATTCTTGGTAGGATCCTCCACGACGTCGGTAACGTATAGGAGCACGTCGGCGTCGGTAAGCGCGCCCTGAGCGAATCCGAGCATGCTTTCCTGCAGCTTGTAGTTGGGTTTGAGCACACCGGGGGTGTCGGAGAAAACAATCTGATAATCAGGAGTATTAACAATCCCGGTGATGCGATGGCGCGTTGTCTGGGCTTTGGACGTTATGATGCTCACGCGTTCGCCAACGAGCTGATTCATCAGCGTGCTCTTGCCCACGTTGGGGTTTCCCACGATGTTAACAAATCCGGCCTTATGGCCTTCGCGGCATTCGGAGACCGCCTCGCCGGGGCAACTTACGGCATCGGTTGCGGCTGCAAGCAGCGATTCAGCGTCCTGACGCTCAATCTCGTCAGCGATACGGGTATTTTTATCTTCTGTCATAGTTTTCGAGTTGTTATATTTCGGATTTATAAGCATCTTATAAACGCTCCGGAGTCGTCGAGGGTTTATAAGAGACCGCTCCCGTGGGTTTAATAAAACAAAAATAGCATCTTTGGTGGGAAGATGCTATTTCCGTTTGATATTCAGGGATACAGAGGGTTAAATATCCCACACCAGCAGCATGGAGCCCCATGTGAAGCCCGCGCCAAAAGCGGTGAGGAGAATCTTGTCGCCCTTCTTGAGCTTATTCTTGAATTCGTCGAGACAGAGAGGGATGGAGGCTGCCGATGTGTTGCCGGTATGCTGGATGTTGACCAGCACCTTTTCTTCCGGAATCCCGGCGCGAGAGCTTACGGCCTCGATAATACGCAGGTTGGCCTGATGAGGCACAAGCCAGTCGATGGTCTCGGCGGTGAGATTATTGCGGTTAAGAATGTCGACGGAAGCGGTATACATGTCGGTAACGGCATTCTTGTAGACGTTGCGGCCGTCCTGGAAAAGGAAATGCTTTCCTGCGTCAAGCGTCTCCTGGGTGGTAGGCTCTGCCGAACCGCCTCCCCACATGACCAGATGCTCCAGCCCGCGGCCATCCACATGGAATACGGCGTCGATTACACCCTTGGAGGTATCCTCGGTGGGTTCCACAAGCACGCAAGCGGCTCCGTCGCCGAAAAGCGGGCATGTGGCGCGGTCCTTATAGTTGACCATCGACGACATTTTTTCCGTGGCAACGACCACGACTTTCTTGCGGAGACCGCTCTTTACATATGCGTTGGCATCTTCGAGCGCTACGATGAAGCCTGCGCAGGCGGCCTGAATATCGTAGGCATAAGCATTCTTAAGTCCCGTGCCCTCGCAGATTATCGATGCGGTGGAAGGGAAACGATAGTCGGGGTTGGATGTCGCGCAGATAAGCAGGTCGATTTCTCCGGGATCCGTTCCGGTATCGGCCAGCAGTTTTTTCACCGCCTCGATGCCCATATAGCTTGAGCCGACGGGCTTGTGGAGGATGCGACGCTCCTTGATTCCCACGCGGGTAGTAATCCACTCGTCGTTGGTGTCTACCATCTTCGAGAGCATTTCGTTGTCGAGGATGTCATCGGGGATATATGAGGCGATACCAGAGATTTTTGCGTTGAGCATATCGGTATATATGGTGCATTTGCCGGAGGTGCCGGGCCCCGCGTCGCGTGGCCGGAGGTGCCTCCGGACATTCTTGTTTGAAATCTGTAATTGCTAAAAGGCTGCCCCGGGGGAAAGACGTCTCGCTCGCCGGGAGTCCAGTCCAGTCTGCTGCAGCCGTTCGGTCGTGATGCGCCGTTATACCACAGCGTTCTTCTCGATTGCAATTTTTCCGCGGTAGTAACCGCATTCATTGCAAACGCAGTGGTAAACATGCCATGCTCCGCAGTTGGGGCAGATTGCCAGCGTGGGCATAGCGGCCTTGTCGTGGGTGCGGCGTTTAGCCGTACGTGTCTTGGATTGACGTCGTTTAGGATGTGCCATGATTCTTTTCTTCTATATTATTCTTTATTGTTCAGTTTATGTCTTACGTTCGAGGGCGTCAGATTGCCGGCTCATTCCCCTCCGTCGGGCTGTAGCCCTTTCAAAGCGTCCCAACGCGGGTCGGTCGAAGCCTGAGCGGCGTCGTCGGCGGTATCGGGCATCGAATCCATCTCGTCGATAAGCTGGTCTTCAAGCTCCGAATCCGGATCGGAGGCGTCGGTAGCCCTGTGTTTTTTCAGCAGACTGCTCATTGCCCGGTTGCATTTACCCATAGGGTGTACATGCTTAATGGGGATGGCAAGCGACACGGTGTCGAAAATCATATACGCCACGTTGAGGTCGTTGTCAGACTCGGGAATCTCCATCAGCTCATCGGAATCATCGCGATAGGAGTCGCCATATTTCACCTTGATACCGTAGGAGGCGTCGACATCCAGCATCAGGTCGTCAAGGCAGCGGTCGCAGGGCACTGTCACCGTCCCACGGCAAACGAAAGCCAGCGCATATACATCGTTGGCATACGTCACCGTAAGATGCACATGCACATCGGCATCGCGCACGTCGGGACTCTCCATATTCTCAAAAAACTGCTTGCCGAGGCGGTAGTCGAATTCATGTACACCCGGCGACATGCTTTTGAGAGGAAGCTTGAACTGGCTGAAGTTTCCCATTGTTGCTGTCGGCTGAAAAACCGTGCAAAGTTAATCAATTGATTCTATTTCACCAAGCTTTTCCGCAAAATCTCGCGAAATTCTTAATAATAAGGCCCCTTGGCAGCTCATCGGGGCGACTCGCATCCAACTGGGAGCCGATTTGGCAGCGCGACAAAAGTGCAGCCGGACGGACTGCCGGCGCCCACACGCCAACCGCCCGACCGGCCGCATATTTTTCTTTCATGGAAGCGTTTCGCTCCCAGGCCTTATTTACCGAGCTTGGCAACGATCTCTGCCTGATAAGCAGTCTCTTCGGTGACAATCTGATTACATTTGTTGCCGAAATCGAGAGCTTTCTTGGCCTTGCCCATCTTCATAGGATTAAGCGACTTCAACCCCTCAGCAGCCTTCGGAGCGAGCTTCGTGGATTCCGTAAGAGCTTCCTGCTCGGCCTTCACCCCCATACCAAGCTTCAGAATATTTTCAGGAGTAGCATCGCCCTCGACGACAGCCTTGAGAAGCACACTATTGGCCACAGCAAGCGTTCCAGCATCGGCCGAAGCCTTTACATAGGCATCAAGATCTGCCATGCCCGTTGCCGCAGGCATGAACTTGAGCATCTTTTCGAGATTAGCGATACGCGTAGCCGCCTCTTCCTCGGGCGTAGCGGCAACCACCGCAAACGATGCCGAAAGAACCAACATCATTGCAAGAAAAAACTTTTTCATAGAATCAAGAATTAAATTAATAAATCGGCACAAAGTTAAATAACTTTTCACATTACCCCCCTAAAATTGTTAATTATTATTAATTACAGCATATTTTAGCCTACCCCTCCTCCCGACTATATCTATAGTGCCAAATACACTATCTCAATTCCCAGAAAGATCATCAAACATATAGCAATCCATCACCTCATGCCAATAACACGGGAAATCATAGTCTTTTAACACGGGAAATCGTAGTCTTTGGCAATAAAAAGCATCTTAATATCAAGCATTTAATTCACAGAGGAAATTCTAATTTTTTTTACTGACATCCTAATGATTACAAATTTTCACCGAGCCATCATATATAATCATATATAATTGTCGAAAGCCTTCCCAGGAACACCGTCTGATTGACCATCCAAGTTGACACTTATCTATTGACCCGGCAAGACCTTCCAGGCTAATCCCACCCTGCTGACCGATTGACACTGTCATGCTGATCCGGAGGGGCCTCCCAGGCTAACCCGTCGCCGTTGACCCAATTAGTCCTTCCCGATTGCCCCGCCTCTCCCCTTCCCGATTGCCCCGCACCCCCTTCCCGAAAACCTTCACCCTTCCCGAAAAGATCCCGAAAAGATCATTAAAAAAATTCCATCTATGTTTGTTTGATAAAAAAAATATCGTAACTTTGCACAACCAAAACGCGATGCCCAGGTGGCGGAATGGTAGACGCGCGCGTTTCAGGTGCGCGTGCCGAGAGGCGTGCAGGTTCGAGTCCTGTTCTGGGCACCACAAAGGCTCCGCAAGCCCGTTATAGTCAACGACTTGCGGAGCTTTCCTTTTAATCAACAGGCAAATTACAGGCAAAAGGGGGGTCAGCTCCTTCTCCTGATCCGTCTACCGCCTATTGCATCGAATTTCGACAACCGAAAAAGTTATAGACAGAAACACTAATCATCACCATGAAACCATTCGTAAAATGGGCCGGAGGAAAATCGCGATTGCTCTATGAAATTGAGCGACGGCTTCCTGCTGATTTTCATGAATGGGAGGATGTAACCTATGTGGAGCCTTTTGTTGGAAGTGGTTCGGTGTTATTTCATATGCTCAAGCTTCATCCTAATATAACTCACGCGGTCATTAATGATATAAATAAGGTGCTAATGGCATCCTATGAAGCCATCAGAGATAATCCAGACGAGGTATACGGGTCGCTTGAATTGCTAGAGAATGAGTATAACTCTCTTAAATCCATCTCGGCAAAATCTAATTTCTATTATTTGTGTCGAGACCATTTCAATGGGTATAAAGAAAGCTTATCAAGATTCTCAGTTACCCTTTTCATCTTTCTCAACCATACCTGTTTCAATGGTCTATATCGTGAAAATGCTAGGGGCCTTTTCAATGTTCCTCATGGGAAATACGAGAAAATAAGAATTTGCGACCGGGCTAACCTTACACAGCTAAGCCAGGTTTTACAAAAGGTTGATATCAGATGTGGTGATTTCTCGGGAATGCTGTCTGACATGATTCATGAGTCGGAGCAACCCGGAAAACATTTCATTTATGCAGACCCTCCTTACCGACCGATTAACAGAAAAGCCTCAATGTTTACCCAATATGACAAAAGCGGCTTTGGTGATGAGGATCAATCGAAACTTAAAGAATTCTGCGATATTCTTGCCAGGAGCGGAGCCCAGATAATGATTAGCAATTCTGACAGTTATGTTGACGAGGGCTCATATTTCGAGAATCTATACCAAGGATATAATATAGACAGAATAGAGGTTACAAGAATGATTAATCCATATAACTCTAAAAATCGACGACCCAAAGAAGTTATTATCACTAGCTACCCCATACCTCAATTTAATAATCCCCAACTTCCATTATTATAGCATATGGCATTCTTAAACGACCAACAGAAGCAACAGATTCGCGACCATGTCACGAGCGATCCAACTGTGCTCAGCCGTAAATACAAGGCTAAGAAAAAGGAGTTTGACGAAACCTCGGTCGAACTCAATGAAGTTGAAGATTACGAAAAGGATGGTTGGGAGATAGTCAGCCAAAGTAAGCGCAAGGCTAAAATGCAACGTCGTAAGCGTGCCGGTCGCTTGTTCGAGGACAAGGTTTGGGCTTTATTCTATGAGTTAGGATTTAAAAACCTCAACATAGATGAGAACCTCGTTATCCAATGGGGCGATGGTACAGGTGATCATCAGCAAATTGATGTCCTTGCCGTAGGCGATGAAGCCATATTCGTGGTAGAATGTAAAGCTGCCGAAACGCCTAAGTCAAAATCGTTCAAGACTGATATCGACCATTTGGAGCAAACTAGAGTAGGGGTGACTCGTGCTCTTAAAGAGGTGTATGGCAACGACAAGAAGATTAAATTTGTGTTTGCCACGCATAACTACCGATTCCCTGAAAAGAGCGAAGATTTGCGTCGCCTGGATGACAAAAAGATTTTCCATTTTAACGAGAACGCCTTCAACTACGTGGCGAATCTCGTGAAGTCCTATAAGAATTCGGTCTTGTACCAATTCTATGGACTGATGTTTAAGAACGAACTCATCAACAGCGAAAAAATCCGTATCCCAGCATTGAAAGGCAATATGGGCGGCCATGACTACTATATGCTCTCTGTTGAACCTGCCACCTTGTTGAAAATCGGCTTTGTGCTTCATCGCACGAAGGTTAATGATTCTATGGCACCGACTTACCAACGCCTGTTGGTGCCAAGTCGTCTTAAGGGTATCGGAGCGTTTATCAATAACGGAGGATATTTTCCTAACTCCATCATAATAAACTTCGACTGCCAAGATAAGAAACTAAAAGTGCAATTCGAATCCGCAGGTAAAACGTCGTCCGATAGCGATTCACATTTCGGCACGTTGATTCTTCCAAATGCATATGGTATTGCGTATATCATCGACGGCCAACATCGTGTATATGGTTACGCCGGAACTAAATATAAGGACACCAATACCATACCGGTCGTGGCTTTCGTCAACATGGAGTCCAAAGACCAGTTGCAGATATTCATGGATATCAATGAAAACCAAAAAGCCGTGAGCCCCTCTCTGCGCCTAGACTTGGCTGAAGACTTAAACTGGGCATCGGGCCGAGTAGACTCCCGAATGCTAGCACTGCGCTCATCTATAATAAAGATGCTGTCGAGAGATGCGAATTGTATTTTATATAATAAGATATCTGTGGGCGAGGACAATGCGAAACTGACATTTCGCCCCTTCGATGAAGCGCTCAAGAAATCATCGCTACTTCCAAAAGGCACACAAAAAGCATATACAGACGATACTGACGTATGCCTCTATGATTGCCATCTAACTGATACGGAAGATGCGATGAACGATAGCAAGAAACGTATAGCCCGGCTTCTCAAAGAATGTTACGGTTTCATGCAACGAAATCTTGAACCGAAATACTATGATCGCTACATCGAGTCCAACCGAGGAACATACGGGTTCATAGTGTTCCTTGGGTCTGCCCATAAACACCTCATCCGCAAAGGAGAACTCACTCAAAAATCGTCACTTGAAAAACAAATGGAGGCTCTTTCGCCTTATCTGCAGATTTTGGCCGACTACCTTTCAAATCTACCCGAAGAAGATGCAACTGAGCTGGAAATTATACGCGGTCAACAGGCCGATACAACTTGGTTGAGAAAATTCCAACAATCCGTCAATAAAAAAATGCCGGAATTTATGCCTGACGGATTCGAGAATTGGCTCGAAACACAAGACAAGGACCTACAAGAGGAAGGTCAGAAAATGGGTAAATCCATTATGGAAATTCTCCACAAACATGTGATTGAAAAAATCCAAGAACTTTATGGTGACAGGTGGGAGTCTGCAGTCTCCGAAGTCAGAGCAAGATGCAAGAACCGCATAAACGAACGTGAAGCTGCAGATGACAGTTTCAATGCCGAGGACGCCGATTGGGTTGATTTCATTGATTTCACCGACCTAAAATCGATTATTGAGAAACATTGGAGCTACAAGTCCGAGGACAATCCCTCTGTCATTACATTTGAAAAGGAATTTGCCATCAATGTTGGTGAACCCTTCAAAACAAAAAAGGACAAAACTAAGTGGCTAAGCGAGTTGGCCTCCATGCGAGACTCCTGGGAAAAGGCCAAGGGGAAACCCCTCGTTCGCACTCAGGTTGAGACCCTCCGAACAATATTGCTTTCACTCCAATCGGAATAGAATAAATGTATCTCGAGCTTTGTCGCCCCGACTATACGCTGCGAGATTATCAGCAAGAGGCCAAAGAAAAAATCTTTGGTCAGTGGGATTGTGTGAATAATGTCATGTATCAGATGCCTACTGGTACAGGAAAGACGCGCCTTTTTACTTCCGTGATTAGGGACATATCTCTCAGCGCATTGCAAGAGCATAGGCGTAAAGGGATTTTGATAATAGCTCATCGTACTGAACTCATAGAACAGATAGACGAGAGTCTTAATCGATACAGAATCCCTCACGGAATTATCGCCGGGGCATTCAAAGAAAGGCGAGATTTGCTACAATCGGTCCAAGTGGCATCGATACAGACTATTACTCATCTGTCAAATCGCCAGTTAGCCGAAGCCTTTGATGCAGACTTTATTATAATAGATGAGGCTCACCATGCTACTGCCAATTCTTATCAAAGACTATGGGAATTTTATCCCGAATCAAAGAAACTCGGAGTGACAGCCACCCCCTGGCGCATGGACGGTCAAGGTTTCCGAAGTGGCTTTGATGTACTCGTGCCATCAATGCCCATTAAAGAATTCCTTGAAAAGGGTTGGTTGGCTCCATATCAATATTATTCAGTGCCTGTTGATAGTCAACTCTGCCATGAGATTGAAGCAATTAGAGACTTTGGTATTGACGGGGATTACAAGACGAGTGCCCTTGAAACTGTTGTAGATACCGGACGTATCCGCGCTCAACTTCTTGATAGTTATTCTAAGTTTGCAAAAGGAAAGAAAGGAATCATATACAGTATCTCACGAAAGCATAGCAAGCACATTTGCCAGCAATATCGAGATGCTGGCATCAGCATTGCAGATATCGATTCTGAAACTCCGGGATATCTAAGGAAACGACTGGTTCAGGATTTTAAGAATGGCGAACTGGACATAATAGTCAATGTTGATATATTCTCAGAAGGTTTCGATTGTCCAGATCTGGAATTTGTACAATTGGCCCGACCAACTCGGTCATTGGTAAAGTATATTCAACAAGTAGGTAGAGGCCTGAGACGGAACGGAGATAAACAATGTCTTATCCTTGACAATGTGGGCATGTATGGACGTTTCGGGCTTCCAGATGATGAGCGTCCCTGGGAACTGTACTTTGATGGCCAACCTCAAAAGTCTTCTGAATATAGTTCATCCAAAAAACAGAGAGATGTTCTAATCGAAGGCTCACCCAGAAGCCTAGACTTAAGTGAAGGCATTGACGAGATGTCTCTTATTCAGAAAATTGGCATTCAAATCAAAAATGATTCTGAAGAAGTCAAAGATGATGAGCAAGAAGTGGAAGAAAATTCTTCTAATGAAATCACATCTAAAACAATATTCGCCAAATATCAGATGGTAGAAAATTCTGATGGGTTCTTCATCCGGAATATCCGAAATGATGAAGTTCAGAAAGTAAGCGATTCTCGTGGGAGAATGTCACTCACCCTCAAAATCATAAAGACCCCAGAAATCTCAAAGAGCTACACAGTTTTAAGTTCATACAACCGCGATGCCAAAGCGTCAGTCAATGACCGCATTATTGGCTATGTATATAAAGAAGGAAATATCCTCAGATTTGCGCGCCTTGACGGTAAGAACTGGATGGACATCAAGATCTGATGACTCTTGTCAGAATATTGTTAGTATTTTGGGCTACTACGGAGGTAGATTTAGATTCAGAGAATCCTTGAGACCGGGGAGATAATAGGAAATTTCAGGAAGTAGCCTGAGGACAAAAGCAATATAAAAATCTACATGGAGCCTGAACGGCTATTATTGCGTTCCCGGAAATATGAAGACAGGAATATTTTCGCTGAAATGAACGGCGATAGAAATGTCATGAAATATTTTCCGGCGACTTTATCTGCCGATGAATCAAATTCCTTCGCGGATCGCATCAACGCCGAATTTGAAGAAACAGGCGCCGGATTATATGCCGTTGAAATTAAAGAAACCAGTGAGTTTATAGGATATGTCGGATTCCACCGTTTTACTTTCAATGCTCCTTTCTCTTCCGGATGGGGAATAGGATGGCGCATCTCAGATAGGTTCTGGCATAAAGGGTATGCAAGTGAAGCTGCAGGGGCTTGTCTGGACTATGCCCGCGAGAAACACTTTTGTAATAAACTTTACTCCTTCACTGCCGTTCCAAATATTCCTTCAGAGAATGTGATGAAACGCATCGTCATGAGTTTTCAGGGGACATTTATGCACCCGAAGTTAGCCGACGGTTATTGGCTGAAAGAGCACAAACTATATTCAATCGATATATAAAAATAGTACAGGCCACCCAGGGCGAATATGTAAGATGCCGACAACATTGGAAGGCGGATTATCAGAGGCTTGACTCATGAATTGCTGACACCAGCGACAAGTGGCAGGGCAATTGTAAAAGTCCTTATCATGCAACGGCGATAAAGGACACGAAGGAACGGCAATCAGCCTCAGAGGTGTCCTAACGGACCGAGATGGAATACCTCGAATTAGCCCGGTACCCATTCCACACAACAATAGTCGTGTATGCGTGTGTTGTATTCGTCATATCGGCAAAAAGATTGTCGTCAAGTTTTCGTTCATTATACTCCTCCGTGCTCGTCAGGGGATGGAATACATATGGGCCTTTTGTGGTCTGTTGGGCAAGACTACTTTGCGGCACCGGAAGCATTTTGCTGAGGACGTGGATTGGCAAGGCGGAAGGTAGTGAGGGTCGGGTTGTTGGAGTTGGCGACGTGGATGGTGAGGCCTTCGATGCCGGGTGTGGCCCAGAGGGCGGCCAGGTTGAAGGCGGCGTAATACTGGCGATTGAAGTTGGGCCGCAGGTCGTTGCGGCGGTGATAAAGGTAGGCGTCGGGATATGGTTTGTCTGAGGTGGCATCGTCAACCACAAGCACAAAGCGCCGCGGCTCGGTGGAATATGGCAGGAGGAGGCGCACGCACACTTTGTCGCCGGCTGGCCATAGGCTCTGAAGCCAGACGGGGTCCTCATTCCACCCTCGAAGGCTCATTTCCGTGCCACGCTTGAGGCTGGAGTTGTTGATTGTGCTGACGCGCTCCACGCTGATGCGTCCGGAGGTGTAAGGTCTGCCGTTTTCCGGGATATATGCGAGGAATACGCTCGTGCCGACCTCAATATCGCCCACCGACACGCCGGGAGCCGAAAGCGTTACTGCCGTTTCCGATGCGTCGGGGCGATAGACGGTGAACACGGTCGAGGTGGCCGTCTTGTCCGCAATCTCGGCGATGTCGTAAAGGGTAGGCTGATGCTCAGCGTCATCTCCGTCGTCGCGGCATGCGGCGGCCAGGATGCCTGCGGAGACAAATAATATCACGCGTATGAGTGCGTATGCCCTGTGAAGTGTCATTGGTTGGAGATTATGTCGGTAATACGGCCATCGGCCATGCGCACTACCCGGTCGCAATTAGAGGCCAGATGCTCGTCGTGAGTGACGATAACGAATGTCTGCCCCATATCGCGGCGCAGATCGGCGATAAGGCGATGGAGTTCGGCACGGTTATGGCTGTCGAGGCTGCCGGAGGGTTCATCGGCAAGCACCACGTCGGGGCGGTTGATCAATGCTCGGGCCACCGCACCCCGCTGGCATTCTCCGCCGGAGAGCTGCGCCGGGCGGTGATCGGCGCGGTCGGCCAGACCGAGATACCCGATCAGACGCGAAGCTTCGGCCATCGCCTCCTTTTTGCTCCTGCCTCCAATCATGGCCGGCATAGCCACATTCTCAAGCAGCGAGAACTCGGGCAGCAGCTGATGGAACTGAAACACGAATCCGATGCGCTGATTGCGAAAGCGTGCCACGCGCGAGGGGGAGAGCGTGTCGACACGATCGGCCCCATAGACCACACTCCCCGCATCAGGCCGCTCGAGGGTGCCCATAATCTGCAACAGCGTCGTCTTGCCGGCGCCGCTGGCGCCTACGATTCCAAGGATTTCGCCGCGCTCCACGTGCAGGTCGACTCCCCGGATAACCTCCAGGGAGCCGAACCGCTTGTGTATGTCGGATAGACGTATCATCGGGAATATTTCGAGGGCAATGCGGTTATTTCACGCTCCACTCCACTCCGGACTTCGTATCCTTCACGTTGAAGCCGAGGGCGGCAAGGCGGTCGCGAATAAGGTCAGAGGTCGCCCAGTCCTTTTTTGCCTTGGCCTCGGCGCGCACCTGCAGAAGCAGGTCTACGGCGCCGCGATAGGGCTCGAAAGCCTTTTCGTCGCCACCGAGATCGGCGGCTTCGGGACGCATACCCAGAATGTCGAAGAGGAAAGTCTGGAAGAGAGCTTTCAATGCATCGATGTCGGCCGCAGTGGCCGTTGCGTGGCCGTCGGCGACACGGTTAATTATTCCTACCGCCTCAAAAAGGTGAGCGATAACAATCGGTGTGTTAAGGTCGTCGTTGAGGGCGTCGTAGCATTTCTGCTCAAGATCGGCGATTTCGGCTGTAACAGTCGAGGTATTCGCCCCCTTGAGATCAGCCAGTCGCCGCCACCCTTCGAGCATGCGGTCGAGCGCCTTCTCAGAGGCCTGAAGCGCTTCGTTGGAGAAATCGACGGTGGAACGGTACTGCGCCTGCAGGATGAAGAACCGAATCGTCATCGGCGTATAGGCCTGGGTAAGCAGCGGATGGCTCCCGGTGAAAAATTCATCGAGCGTGATGAAATTGCCCAGCGACTTTCCCATTTTCTGGCCGTTGATGGTGATCATGTTGTTGTGCATCCAGTAGCGCACGGTGTCGTGGCCGTGGTGAGCTACGCTTTGTGCAATCTCACACTCGTGGTGCGGGAATTTGAGATCCATTCCGCCGCCATGGATGTCGAAGGTCTCGCCGAGATATTTCTCGCCCATTGTGGAGCATTCGAGATGCCAGCCGGGAAAGCCGTCGCTCCATGGCGATGGCCAGCGCATGATATGCTCCGGCTGGGCCTTCTTCCAGAGGGCGAAATCGGCCGGGTTACGCTTCTCCTGCTGACCGTCGAGCGAGCGCGTCTCCGAAAGCAGTTCTTCGATATTTCGGCCGGAGAGCTTTCCGTAGTTGTGATCTCTGTTGTATTTGGGCACGTCGAAATATATCGAGCCATTGCTCTCGTAGGCGTATCCGGCATCGAGAATCTTCTTGATGTACTCGATCTGCTCGATGATGTGGCCCGATGCGTGGGGCTCAATCGAGGGTGGAAGCACGTTGAGGCGCGCCATCGCGTCGTGATAGCGGTTGAGGTAGTGCTGCACCACCTCCATAGGCTCCAGCTGCTCCAGACGCGCCTTCTTGGCGATTTTGTCCTCACCCTCGTCGGCGTCGTGCTCCAGATGGCCCACATCGGTGATGTTGCGCACATAGCGCACTTTGTAGCCGAGATGAGTCAGATAGCGGAAAAGTACGTCGAACGTGATGGCCGGACGCGCATGTCCCAGATGGCCGTCGCCATAGACGGTGGGACCGCATACATACATGCCCACGCGCCCCTCCACGAGCGGCACAAACAGCTGCTTCCGCCGTGTGAGCGAGTTATAGATAAGCAGATTCTGCTGCATCATGGTCGGATTGATTTGGTAGTTAAGCCTGGAAAGGATTGGGGAGATTGCCGTTGTTGCCGTTGCCTTTGGGGAGTTTGCGCTCGATAGTGCCGAAAGTAGCCTCATACTTGCGGATATTGTCCTGAAGGGCGCCGAGAAGATTCTTGGCGTTTTCGGGTGTCATGATAATGCGGCTCTGCACGCGTGCCTGAGGCATGTTGGGTGCCACATTGATGAAATCGAGAAAAAACTCGTTGCCCGAATGGGAAATCACGGCGAGGTTGGCATAGTTGCCGCCGGCCACTTCCGGCGTGAGTTCTATCTTGAGTTCCTGCTTGTTGTCTGCCATAATAATGTCTGTTTTTACCGGTTTATGAGATTAGTAGAAGTGGTGGCCTCCACGGATGCGTCTCGGCCACCACTACAAAATTACAAAAACTTTCCGTTTCCGCAATCGCCTTCACTTGAGTTTAAGCACCGGAATATACCGCTCGACGGCGGCGGTATCGGAAAGAGCCTGCTCGAGCGTAATCGGCAAGACTGTAACTCCGACCACCCGCGCTCCGGGTATGACGGCCTTTTTCAGTTCATCCGGACTCGGAGCCTCTTTAAGTGCCGCATATTCCGCGTATGTATAGCGCGTGAAGACGGAGCCCTCTCCCACCCCGCGGCGGTCGAGCCACCATCCGTCGCGCAACGGCAGCGGGCGCTGCGCCTCGCTGATATCGGTAGGCGCGGGATAGCTGATTACCTGTCCGTCGGCGTCGATGGTAATAGGCACATTATCAGCATATGGACCAGTCATTCTATAGATTCTGGCCTTCGGACGAGACATCGACGGATGGCCGGACGCCGGGAGATTGTTGCCGCTTCTGGCAATCGAGGGTGAAACGGCCACCGCCGACATCGGCTCGCGGCGCGGCTGCCCCGCGTCGCCGGTAGCGACGGGCGTAGAGCAGCCAGCGGAAGCCGTAGCCAAGGCGAGAGCCATAAAAGATAACGGTTTCATCGCAGAGCGATTTTGCGGGTCGACTTATTGCCGGCGGCGTCGGTGGCGCTTACGATATAAATCCCGGCCGGGATAGACTCCATATCGGCCACGGCGGCGATACCCTGATTAGCCATAGGAACATATACCTCGGAGCCATTAGCGCTGACCACTACAACGCGCCCGATGCTTGCCGAAGAGGCTACGATAACCTTGCGGCCGTCCATCTTAATCTTCAGACCGTCGGCCGGCTCGGAGTCGAGATCATCGATGCCGCCTGTCTTGGCGGTCGTAAACGTCAGACCATCAATCTGCGCATACCCGCCTCTGGTCATGTCAAGATAATAAAGTCCGGCATTATATGCAGTGGCAGGCTGCAGATTCGCGGCCAGAGTTCCGGAAAAATCCACGCTCTCTCCTGCCTTGAGGTTTACAACGGCAATACTGCCCTGACCTACGTTGGTCTGTCCGCTGAACAAAGCTACAAGAAGGGTATTGCCATATACGCCGGCCGTACAGTTGACCGTACCCTTGAAAGGCACATTATACGGATCGACATTCTGAGCGTCGCCGTCAATCGCGAAGCTGGAACACGTGAGCGTTGTATTCGGATACTCCACAAATCGCACTGTTCCGACCTTAGTCGCAACAGACGAGTCAAAGTACGAAGCGCTTGCATTCTGGTTCGGATCATACATATAGAGATCGTAATCATAATTAAGCGTGGGCAAATACAGCATCGAAATCTCAAGACTGATATCCTCCGACTTTGATTCTCCCGGCATCAGGTCGTAGTAATCGCCGGTAGTATAGGCATAAACCGTTCCGCCACTTACAATCTGGAACGCTATACCGCCGACCTGTTCCATTTGAGTATTATTTGTCACAGTATAGGCGACCGAAGGATTTACCGGGACATACTGATTCCTGGAGGAGAAATATATCTCATTGAAAATCTTACTGAACGTAATCGCAGGGGTCCCGACACTGATATTCTGTACTGAATAGCTGTTTCCGCTCTTTGTAAGGCGGAAATGGTCGGAATGACCGTGCTCTACCAGCATCGGATAATAAGGATCTCGGCTGCCGATGGCTGTCGAGACTATATATACATCGTATGTGCCATTTGCAAGCGACACCCCGCTCAGGCTCAACGGCAGAGTGGAATAATACTGGTTCATTGCAAGCGTTACCGTATAGATCTTGCCATATACAGTCGAACCATTGCTTACCGGTACGAACTTTGCATACAGATCGGCGCTGACGGTGCCTCCAGTAGCATTCTGGAACCCACCCTCCAACGTAAGCTGTGAGCCACTGACGGAAGCTGTCAGCCCCTCGTAACTTGCAATCAGAGGAGCGGATTCGGATGTCGATCCCGTTGGCCGTTGCGCCCCGATAACCGCACCCTGCATGAAGTTATAGCCTCCGGCAAAGCCACCGATTCCCTGACCGTCAGGATTAAGGGCCTCAAGCGAATAGTATCCATTGTATGCGCCGCTCCAGCCCCAGTTGAAGTGGTAGAAACCATCGTCGGAATAGCCGTCGCATATAAAAGCGTGGCCGCCGTCGGTAGAGCGTCCGGAGTAGAGCACAGGGCCGCAGTTCTTCAGATTGTTGTAAATCAGATTATGCCAGTCATCACGCGAATAATATGAGCGGTCAGCCCAACTGCACCCGGGATCGTAGTTGAAATTATTCACAAGCGCCGAAACGACCTCAGAGGTAACAGCTCCGGAAGCACTTGTACCGTACGACATGTCCACGCTGTAGCCGCATGCCTTCATCAGCGTCGATACTGCCCTTCTCTGCGTCAGAGTGCCCGATGTTGCCGTAGGATATGAATCCAGCATATTGGCCCAATTGAGGGTGGTAGTAGCAAGATTCATAGAAAGTGTCTGATTGTTGAAAGTCACGCTTACTGTGCCGGTTCCCTTTTCAGGATACTTGAAGTAGTTCATCAGCTGTGCCATAGCTGTGGCTACGCAACCGGTATATGTTGTCTGATCGCCACTTTTAGGGCAGTCGTTATTATATGGAGCGCCCTGGTCCCACGTTGTTTTCACCAACGGGGCGATGGGCGTACGTTCGGTGGCGGGTGCGAGAACTGCGCCGGGAGCCGACTGGCCGCTGTCGCCGACGCCGTTGAGCTGGGCATAGGCGATCTGAGAGGCATACTGTTCAAGCCACCACCTGAGCTGCGGGGGCATCTCGGTTCCGGCGGGAGTGGAGTCTGCATAGCCGAGAAGCGGCGCCACTACATCGTCGGCACTCACAAAGAGCACCTGATTGCTCGCCTGGTTATCAAAAACATACACAGTCGGCTGCCCGGTCTCTGTGGTCTGAGTAAATGCCAGATGTGGCTGCGCTGCCGCTATGCCACGCGCTGCGGAAGCCTTCGCGGCTGCAGGGTCGGTCTGAAGGCGGCTCAAGGCCTCGTCCGGAGTCAATGTGCGCGCCTGGGCGCCCAAAGCGGCCAGAACCGCCAGCATCGGAAATAAGAATTTCTTCATAATGTCTGTATGGAGTTTGAATATTTTAGTTGAAACGGCGGCGACGCACGTCAGAATTTCTCTGCATAAAAACCGCACAGATTCGCCGGAAACTGCAAAGTTATAAATTATCAGCAAATTTTTCCATCCCACATTTCCTCATTAATCCAACATTTGGCTGCATTAAAATGTTTTTAAGTAACTGGTCGAATTTATTTTAATATTTCCGGGAGGAAAATTTTCAGGAGATTTTTCTCGATGAAGAAGGAGTGTAGATGTCTACACGACTGATGAAGAGAGGAAAAGATTCGAAAATTTTACCGCGGAAATGTTGAAATAATCAGATCAGGAAAGCATAAAATAATTTTGAACAGTTACTTATGTTGCGAAGATTGCTCATTTAGCGTAAATTTGAGTCCATAAAACCGAACATACAACCCAAAATAAAGACCGAACAATGAAACGTCTGAATCTTCTTTTCCCAATGGCAATCGCGGCTCTGCTGCTCGCCACAGTCTCCGGCTGCAACAAAAAAGCCAAAACCGCCGATGAAACCAACCCCGGCACCTCTGATACGCTCATTGTCGAGAAAGTTTCCTACACCGACTCGGCGGCTACCGACAGCGGAAGTTCCGTGAGAGCCTCCGTAACTCTCGATTTCCCGGTCGACGGGCCTACGAATCTTGTAGACTCTGTGCGCGCGTGGATGACCCGGCAGCTCTCCAACATAGGGTATGGCACCAACACCACACCATATGCCGAAGCCGCCTCCGACAATACCGACGGTCAGCGCCTGGCCGCCCGTGTGGCAAAATGTGCCGTAAAGGGCGGTCTTAAGGAACTGGAAGGGATGGACGGCGAAGCCTGGGGCGACATACAGCCGCAATACGAATACGACTGGACCCTATCATTGCTGGCCGGCACCCCGACCTATGCCACTTTCGGCGCCAATACCTACGCCTATCTGGCCGGGGCACATGGCTCGACGTTTTTCACCGGCCAGACCTTCGGACTCGACGGACGTGAGTTCGACTGGGACAACACCATGGCAAACGGAACCAAAACGCGCCTTATGCCGCTTATCCGCGAAGGTCTCATGCGCCAGTATTTCGATGTTCAGACCGCACAGGAATTTAAAGACGCACTGCTGATTGATCCCGATACGCTTCCGCTGCCCGTCACTCCCCCCTACTTCATGCCCGACGGCCTCCATGTAGTCTATCAGCAGTATGAAATCGCCTGCTATGCCGCCGGATTGCCCGGATGCGTACTTCCCTACGACAGTGTAGCCCCGCTGCTCACTCCGGCCGCCAAGGCACTGCTCAATAAATAACCGCAGACCTCACCGGGAGTGGACCGATTGACTCACCGAGCCAAATTTCTATTCTGTCGGAATAATATCCCACCCACATTTCGAGTTATTATACAGGTGTCGGCCGCAACGCCGACACCTGTATTCTTATGGCTCAACCGCATTTTCACTCCATATCGCGCGACAACAACCTCAACGCCATCCGCTATTATCTGGCGGTAAGCATCCTTGTGGGGCATTTCGCCGTGCTTTCCGGGCTTCCGATTGTTACCCTGCCGCGTATCTTCGGCAATGCAGGCAGTTTCTTCGCCATAAGCGGATTCCTGATGTTTCATTCCTATGAGAAGTCATCTTCCAACAGGCAATATTTCCTACGACGCGCCCGCCGTATTCTTCCGCCATATATACTTGTAGTTCTTCTTGCCGCCATCGGACTGTCGGTTGTCTCCACCTTGCCGATTGCCGAATACTTCACCACTTCCGGCTTCTGGAAGTATCTTGGCGCGAATCTCATTTTCCTGAATTTCCTCCATACCGACCTCCCGGGAGTGTTCGACTCCAGCCACAATATTGTAAATTCCGTCAATGGGTCGCTCTGGACTATGAAATGCGAGGTTACATTCTATCTCCTTATCCCCCTCATATATAAATGGATTAAAAACTCACGGTTTAGCGCCGCCACGATTCTATGGATTTGTCTGATCTTCTCCACAGCAATATTCTGGGGGCTGAAATGTATTGAAATAGCCAAAGGGGAGGATTTCGAGGTATTTCTAAAACTGGTCAGATCGCTATCTATTTTTCTGGCCGGAGGCCTGGCCAACATATATATCACGCTATTACTCAAATTCAGATGGTGGATAATCATCCTGAGTCTTGCTCTCTATGCCGCCGATGTGTTCGACTTTCTTACAGGATGGATGCCGATTGCCCTCATCACGCATATTTACGTCTATCCCATCTTTGCCGGCATAATGGCTCTTGCCGCAGGCCTCACAGGCTCGTGGGGCAAAGCATTATCCCGTCATGACACCTTCTCTTACGATATTTATCTCTTCCATTACCCTATAATCCAACTGCTGCTCTTCTACGGGTGCGCGGAATCCCTGGGAGCGTACCGTTGTCTCACGCTGGCAATCGTCATTACGGTTGTCGCGGCATTCCTTTCGTGGAAGTTCATAGGGAGCCGCTTCCTTAAACCTGCCACACAGCGTCTTGCCGTGCCATTGGAATCCTGACACCCCCGCAGCCTCAACCGCAGTAATAAACAGGTATATTTTTCCGTTGTAATCAAAAATACCGATATTTCCACACGATAATTTCCCAGCAGATGAAAAAAATCATAATCTCCGCCATGGCCATCGCCGCCGCCACAACCGGCGCGTGGGGATGCACCTCGCTCATTGCCGCCAAAGGCGCCACCGCCGATGGTTCGGTAATGGTGACTTACGCCGCCGACTCCCATAACCTCTACGGGGAGCTTTACAACCAGCCCGCAGCCGACCACGAAAAGGGAGCCTTGCGCAAAGTGGTGGAATGGGATACCGGGAAACCGCTCGGTGAAATTCCCGAAGTGGCTCATACATACGCCACCATAGGCAACATGAACGAACATGGCCTTGTGATTGCCGAGAGCACATGGGGCGGCCGCCACGAACTTGCAGGAACAGGCCTTATCGACTACGGTTCGCTTATCTACATCACCCTCCAGCGCGCCAAAACCGCCCGCGAGGCCATCCGCGTGATGACCGACCTGGTAAAAACTCACGGCTATGCCTCCGAGGGAGAATCCTTCTCCATAGCCGACGGCGAAGAGGCCTGGATAATGGACCTCATAGGCAAAGGGAAAGCCGACAAGGGCGCCGTATGGGTCGCACGCCGCGTTCCCGACGGCCATATAGCCGGCCATGCCAACCATCCCCGCATCCACCGCTTCCCGCTCAAGGACAAATCCGGCGAGACCCTTTACAGCCCCGATGTAGTTAAGTTCGCCCGGTCGCAGGGCTATTTCGACGGAAAAGACGAGGAATTCGACTTTTCCAAGGCTTACGGCGTGACCGATTTCGGCGCGCTGCGTAGTTGCGACGCACGCGTATGGGCCTATTTCAACCTTTTCACGCCCGGGATGGACAAATACCTTCCCTGGATCGACCGCGCCGAAGGCGACCCGATGCCACTCTGGGTAAAACCCGAGAAACCGCTATCGGCCGCCGACATGAAGCGGGCCATGCGCGACCATTTCGAGGGTACCCCCTACGATATGACCAACGACATTGGTGCCGGTCCATACAAAGTTCCATACCGCTGGCGCCCGATGACGTTCAAGGTCGATTCGGTGGAATACACCCATGAACGCGCAATAGCCACCCAGCAGACCGGCTTCTCGTTTGTAGCTCAGCTCCGCAACGATGTGGCCCCCGAACTCCGCGGCCTCCTCTGGTTCGGAACCGACGACGCCAATACGTGCGTTTACCTCCCCGTGTTCTGCGGTGTTCGCAAAGCTCCCACACAGCTCGCCAAGGGCGACGTGAACACTCTCGACTGGAATGCCAACTTCTGGGTTAACAACTATGTAGCCAACCAGGCCTACAACCGCTATTCGCTCATGATTCCCGACATCCGCCGCGTGCAGTCGGAACTTGAGAACGCCATTGCCGAGGATGTACGCGTGGCCTACGAGCAGATTCCTGAATTCGCCGACGCGGAAATCCGCGCGAGCCTCACTCAGGACCTTGCCGATATCTGGGCCGAGCGCGCCACAACCGCCTATAAGCAGCTCGGCGATTTCCTGTTCGTGAAATTCATGGACGGCAACCGCAAAAAGGTCGACGAAAACAACCGGTTTATGCGCTCGGAGACCGGAATGCCCCTGTACCCCGAATTCCCCGGCTACGACGAGCGCTATTTCCGTTCGATTGTCAACGACGCCGGCGAGCGCCTCAAAGTACACGACATCAAATACTGAATCCTCAATGCTTTATGAGCAGAAATCCTAATGAACTCGAAGGAGTGACGCTCCTTGGCAACCAAGGTACGAAATACCCTACGGACTATTCGCCCGAACAGCTTGAGACATTCGTCAACAAGCACCCCGAGCGCGAATATCTCGTGACGTTCAACTGCCCTGAGTTTACCTCGCTTTGCCCGAAAACCGGCCAGCCAGACTTCGCCAAAATCGTGATACAATATATCCCGCGTGAGCGTATGGTGGAGAGTAAAAGTCTGAAACTCTATCTGTTCTCTTTCCGCAACCACGGGGATTTTCACGAAGACTGTATCAACATAATCCTCAACGACCTCGTGCGACTTATGGATCCACGCTACATCGAGGTGAAAGGATTCTTCACCCCACGCGGAGGCATCAGCATCCATCCATTCGCCAACTACGCCGACGCCGAGCACCGCGCTATGGCTGAACTCCGCATGGCCCGGGCAATGCAGTCGGCCATGGAATAACCATCCTGTTCCCATTTAAGCTTCAAAGGTTTATGGCTCTTGAATTTCATCATCCCACCGCCGAAGTGTTCCTGCCTCCGAAAGAGGAGGAACTGGTGCTTACGCCCGACCGACCCGAGGTATTCCCAAAGCGCGACGCCCTGATTGTGCTCTCCGGAGGCATGGACTCCACCACGATGCTATATGACTACGCACCGCATATCGCTTTGGCCGTGACATTTATATACGGTTCAAACCATAACGACCGCGAGGCCGCCTGCGCCGAGTGGCATTGCCGCCGTCTGGGAATCGAACACCTCGTGATTCCACTCGGATTCATGGCCGACCACTTCAAGAGCTCGCTCCTCGAAGGCGCCGACGCAGTGCCCGAGGGACATTACGACGATGCCAACATGCGCTCCACCGTCGTGCCGTTCCGCAACGGAATCATGCTTGCCGTGGCGGCCGGGCTGGCCGAAACGCGCGGACTCCGCCAGATTATGCTCGCCAACCACTCCGGCGATCACACAATCTATCCCGACTGCCGGCCGGACTTCGTCGAGGCGATGGCCGGTGCCGTAGCCGCGGGGACCTATGAGAATATCCGGCTGTTCTGCCCCTACACCAATCTTACGAAGGCCGACATAGTGAAGCGTGGCGTGGCTTTGGGAGTCGATTACCACCACACATACTCATGCTACCGCGGAGGTGAGCACCACTGCGGCGTGTGCGGCACGTGCACCGAGCGACACGAGGCGCTGGAGCAGGCCGGCCTCGACCCTGCGGAATTTGACTGAGGGGCAGTTTCTTTACAAGCCTCTTGAATTCACACTGTCAAAGACTGCCGACAAGTATCATGGCGATACATACCGGTGCCACCCACCTCAATATGAACACTACTACACCCGCGACGCCCGACTTCAGGACGCCGCGGTTGCTTATCTGCGACTGAAGCAGTCTGCGCGGCCCGAACCATCCCACATAGAGACACGTTCCGATGGCTCCCACAGGGAGCAGAATATTGGTCGCGAAAGTGTCGAGCAGATCGAACAGATTGAGGCCGAACAATGTATAGTCGCGCAACACTCCCATCGACAGCGAGCAAACCGCGCTGAGCGCAAACAGCGGCAACAGACACATCAGCACTGCGTTGCGGCGCTTCATACCGAACGTATCCGCCAGAAACGCTATAGTCACCTCCGCTATCGAAACCGTCGATGTGATGGCCGCCACAAGCAGCAGCACGAAAAACAGCGACGACCATAATTGCGACAGCGGCAGCCGACCGAACACTTCCGGCAGCGTCACGAAAATCAGCGTCGCGCCTTTCATGCTTTCGTTCTCAAGCCCGAAAGTCTTCACCGCCGGGAAAATAACGCATCCCATCAGCAGAGCCACAAGCAGACTGAGCAACGCCACAGTCATCGCAGTCTTTGTAAGACGCGTATCCGCAGGATAATACGAGGCGTAGGTTATGAGAATACCCATGCCGAGGCTCAGAGAGAAGAACGTCTGGCCAAGCGCATTGACCACCACCCGCGGCGTAATCTTCGAGAAATCCGGGCTCAGGAAAAACCGTAGCCCGTCGGCAGCCCCCGGAAGCGTGAAAGCCACCACACATAGTCCGATAAGAATCAGGAACAGCAAGGGCATGAGCACATTGGAAAGGCGTTCGATTCCCTTCTGCACACCGCGCAGCAGAATAACGACGTTGAGTGCGATAACGGCCCATGTGGCTATCAGCGGACGCCATACATCCGTCAGCAAAAGCTCCATCACGGAAGTGTAGCGTGCATGATCGGCCTCTCCGGCGGCGCCGGTAACCATTACCGTCTCAGGCGACGAATAAAGCCATCCTCCCGCCGAGGCCACCAGATATTCCAGCGTCCATCCGGCCACCACCATGTAGAAAATCAGTATAAGATACGACGACAGGATGCCTCCGGCCCCTACAATCCACCATCGGCTTCCAGGCGACAGGCGGCGGAATACCCCGATTGCATCGCTGCGTCCGCCGCGCCCCAGGGCAAACTCACCCAGCATCACCGGTACACCCAGCAGGAGGACGCATACCACATAAATCAGAAGAAAGGCCGCGCCGCCGTTGGCCTGTGTCTCGGCCGGGAAGCGCCATACATTTCCCAGACCGATAGCCGACCCGACGGTAGCAGCTATCAGCCCTATCTTACTCGCAAATTCCGTTTTCGTAGCCATGATTGAACGAATGCTATTGAATATTTTCCCTCGCCCTCCTGATTGGCAAATTTAGTCATTTTTCGTAAAAAAGAGTGGCGGGTATTGCGCAGGATTCGGAAAACAGCTAAATTTGCAACGCTTTAGGGCATCCGCCCGGCGGATGCCTTGGGCAGCAAGGATTGTCTTATGGTGTAATGGTAGCACTGCAGTTTTTGGTTCTGCCTGTCTTGGTTCGAATCCAGGTAAGACAACACGATTAAAGCGATGTATCGGCCGATACATCGCTTTAATCGTAAATTGCCGTTTATGGTCAGACCTCGACCGGCGGCTTAGCCGAGGCGGAATTCGAGAGTGCCGCCTTTGAGGATGTCGGAATGGCTGATGGTGTAGCCTTTGAGCGGTTTGCCGTTGAGGAGTACCGACTTGACGCGCGGCGCGCCAGCGCCTCCGTCGATCGCCGACGGGCGCACACGGCCATTTCCTGTGGTCAACACCGTAAATGTCTTGCCGTCAGGAAGGTTGACGGTTGCCTTGGGAAACGCAGGTATGCCCAGCCAATACAGTCCGTCGGCCGGGTTCACGGGGTAAAATCCGAGGGCAGAGAAAATATACCATGCCGACATCTCGCCGCAGTCGTCATTGCCGGCGTAGCCCGACGGAGAAGTGTTGTAAAGCTCCGAGCATATTCGTGCCACCAGATCGCGGCATTTCTGCGAAGCCCCGACCGCATTGTACAGATAGGCCACATGATGGCTGGGCTCGTTGCCGTGGGCATACTGGCCTATCATTCCGGAAATATTGTCGTTTTTTTCGCCGCTGCTGTCGGTGATGGTGAAGAAATCATCGAGCTTCTTTTCGAAGGCTTTCGGGCCACCGGCCATGGCTACGAAAGCGTCGACATCGTGGGGCACATACCAGAAATACTGCCACGCATTTCCTTCCGTATAAGGATATCCACCGTTTGCGCCATAGCGCAGAGGGTCGAACGGTTCTATCCAATCCCCTTTCTCATCCCTGGCGCGGAAGAAGCCGGTAGAGGGGTCGTAGAGATTCTTATAGAATCCGGCGCGGCGGTAGAAGCGCTCGGCATCGTCGGTTTTGCCGAGATGCTCGGCCAGACGGGCCACACACCAGTCGTCGTAGGCCATCTCGAGTGTAATCGACACTGACTGCGTCTGCAGCGGTTCGGGCATGTAGCCGTAGGTTTCCCATACATCGAACGGCGAGTTGGGATGACTGCGCACCGATGATTGCCTTACAGCCTCGTAGGCTCGTTCCGGATCAATTCCCGGAAGACCCTTGAGCGCCGCATCGACCAGCACGGGAATGGCGTGGTTGCCAATCATGCAGTAATTGTCCTGGCCCCAGAGGTGCCAGATGGGGAGATAACCGTAGTCGTCGTAGTGGCGGAGCATACTGTTCGCGAATGCCGCGTCGAGTTTCGGATATAGCAGCGTATAGAGCGGGTGCGCACCGCGATAGGTATCCCAGAGCGAGAAAGTGGTGTACTGCTCTTCACCCTCGGGTACACGTGCAGTGGAATAAACAGGCGTAGTGTATTCGCCGTTGACGTCGCTGAAGAGGTTAGGCTGTACCATTGCGTGATACAGGGCCGTATAGAAGATAGTGGCCTTCTCCCCCTCATCGTCCACGTCGATGGCTCCGAGGCGATCGTTCCACGCCTTGCGTGCGTCAGATGCTATCTCGTCGAAGCTGCGGCCTTCGGCCTCCTTTTTCAGGTTGGCCATAGCGCCCTCGGGCGAAACGGCAGAGATTCCCACCTTAACCACCACCGGCCGGGCCGAAGGAGCGAACGAGAGGTCGGCACGCAACTCGCGGCCGTTGATTACATCGGTACTCGGACGCACCGTCGAGCCGTCGGAAAGCATGGCTTCGAACGGACGCGAGAACTCTGCCGCGAAATAAACCTTGCGGAGCTTCGCCCACCCGGTAATCACGCGGTAGCCGGTGAGCATCGTGGGCGACACCACGCGCAGCTGCGACTGGATAATCTTGCGGTCCCAGCTCCCCTTCTGCGCCGAGCGCTCGAGGTCCACGATGATGTGGGCCACGCTGTCGGCAGGGAATGTATAGCGATGTACTCCCACGCGCGGGGTGGCCGTCATCTCCGCCAAAATATTCTCGTCGTCGAGATTGACGCGGTAGTAGCCGGGCGAAGCAGTCTCGCGCTCATGTGAGAAAGCCGACGAGCGGGCCTCCCCCAGTGTCGGGAAGAGCGATACGTCGATAAGATCGGAAGCACCCGTTCCGCTCAGGCGAGTATGGGTGAAGCCGTAGATGCGGCCGTCGGTGTAATCGTAGCCCGAGGCATTGAACCAGTCGGGAGCCGGATGCGTGTCGGGTCCGAGCTGCACCATGCCGAAAGGCACGGTAGCCGCCGGGTTATTATTGCCCGACAGCGCTCCGCCCACACGGCCCGTGCCGATGAGCGGATTTACATACTGCGCGTAGTCGCGTGCCACGCCACTGAGCGTGCAAACAGATGCAATTGCAAGTGCTGTAATTCGTAGCATAGTCGATTATTTTTTGTATTTCAATTGATTATTTCAAGGGATAGGTTTTCAGCACGCGGTTGCCCTCAACCTTCAGTCTTTCCACATTATCGGTCTGAATCAATGCTTCAGGATCAATCTGCCGAAGCCCGGAAACATCAAACACATTGCCTTGGATGCACAGGCCGTCGGTTGCCACGGCCTGTACGGCAGGAAGACCGGTGAGAATGAAGCGGTTTCCCTCCACAACGATATTGGAATGGACGGGACGGTTGAAGCGGTCGATTTCCGGACTTATGCAGATTACCGGGGAAGCACACTCGATGAAGCGGTTGTTGCGGATTGTCAGGTCGGCCACAGGCCCCGACTCATACCATCCGCGCGCATCGTCGGAGACAAGCACCGCCGGCATCGGCGAGCGGAAGAATGTGTTTCCCTCGATGAGCGAGCGCCCGCGCGTGGTTATCAGGATGCCTCTGGTAGGATAGCGCGCGAACCAGTTGTTGCGGATTTCCACATCGGGAGTCCACGTTACGTTTTCAACTGCCAGGTCTTCAACAGAATATCCTTCGGGCACCGCCGCCACAGGCCGGTCGAGCGTCAGCTCGTAGTTATACAGGTCGATGGCGCGCACTCCTTTCAGCGTAGCCGACTGGAGACAATTGAGAGTGTGGCGGTCGACCACCTCAACCTCGTCTCCCTCTGTAAACGGAAGGAATCCATAAGTCTGCCCATGCATGAAACGCACAATCAGGCGGTCGGCGGCGGGATTGCCCATGACCTTCAGATGCGTTCCGTGGATGTTGATGGGGTCGTCGTGTGCTCCTTCGAAGTAAGAGTTGAGGATGCGTACGTTGCCTCGGCATCCCGACATCTGGACGAAGTCGGCGAAACCGGCGTCCGTGCGTCCCAGCCTGCTGTCGGGAGCACAGCGGATATTGTCGTAGGCGAGATTCTCGGAATACTGGCCCACGAGACCGAAATTACCGAGGAAATGGAAAGTAATGTCGGTCAGCGAAACGTCTTTACTCCGGTTGAAAAAACCGCACGCCTCGCTTCTGATTCCGTGGCGCATCTGGTAGACCTCACCGACATGTACAGCCGGAGCCTTGGCGAAGCGGAACCTGATCAGGCCCGGCTCAATCTCCTCGGCCGAGATTCTCCCCGCCAGGGGGGAATCAACGCGGAGCGTGACGTTGCGGTCGGGATAAAACACCTGGGCGAACTCGGGATAGGTGGTCTTCCGACGTCCGTCGGCAAAAATCCACCCCTCTCCTACCCAATTGAAATTGCCGTTTTCAATCTGATAGGTCGAAGGTGCCGTGACGCGCACCGTCATCGAAGCGGAGTCAACTGCCTCGACCTTGAATTCCGGTACCGACGGGTCGGCGGCAGTCAGCGTGAAATTGCGGAAAGCTATATTGACGCAACTGTCGGCCACGAGCGGGGTCATCTCGCCGTGGGTTACAATCCACGCGCCGTTTCCCTCCAGCGTTACATTTTTCAGGTCTTTGAACAGCAGGCCTATATGTTTCGTCGGATCGGGATTTTCCTCAGTCGATGCTGTGTTCGAAATATAATATATGCGTCGGGTGGAATTCTCGCGTGAGATATGGTAGTCGCCAGGCGCGAGGCTGATTTCGACAGGCTCGCCACAGAATGTGGCGGCACTGTCGATTGCGGCCTGCAAAGCGCGCGTGGCGTCGCCCTCAACCGGATTCACTCGAATCGTATGAGAGCCCCAGGCCGCAAGCGCGCAGACCACACCTACAGCGAGGGTCAACGCCCTCTGTTTCATTCTATCAAAACTTGACATCAAACTTACCTCCATCATTTATCGTTTTGTGAATCAGATGCTCGCCGGCGGATATAACGCGTACATCGAGACGTCCGTCATCCCGGCGCGAGACCTCGATATCGAAATTCTCTCCGAACGGCTTTATATTGCGTAGAGCCATCGACGGCCACTCCTTGGGGAGACGCGGAGTCATTTCGAACCGTTTCAGCCCGGTAGGACGTATGCCAAACATCCCCTCGGTGAAGATACGGGCGTAGAGCGCACTCTCGGCCGAAAGATGGCGCTGATTCCCCTCGGGCCACGCCTCGATGGCGTAAGGCACATGGTCGCCGGTCAGGCGCTTGGTGGAATAGGCTGTGAGATACGGTATAGCGCGCTCAACCGCACCGGCCTGCAGTACGCCGCGCAGGGCGTAGAGCGTGGAGCGGTCCCAGAATGTCGAGGTTCCCGACTGGGTGAGTAGCCCGTTTTCAGTCCAGAGTTCAGGCGAGAAAAGCGCGTCGAGCGTCGGTTTGAGTTTATCGTTGATTCCGACGGTGAGCGGAATGCAGATCCATGAGCGCAGACGGTCGTTCCCCTTGTAGTAGGCGTATGTGTCGAATCCTTCCACCGGCCCTGCGAAATAGCTGTCTATAGCTTTAGCGAGTTCAGCTGCCTGGCGTCGGTATGAGGCCGACGTTTTCGAAGGCGTTTTCAGATCACGGGCAAGCATCGCCGCCGATAGCAGAGCATCGTAGTAGAGCGACGACGTGCAGAGATTGGCCTCACCGGCGGGGAAGCGGCCCTCCAGCTCGTCGTGGTCGGACCGGACCACACCCTCGGAGTTTAGGTTGCGGCGGCAATATTCCAGACACCACTCTATGAGCGGCCACAACTCGCCCGCAACCTCCTTCGAGCCGGATGCGAGCGCATAGCGCGACGCCCCGTAGGCTATCATGGCGGCATCGCCGCGGTCGCCGGCACCATTCCATATATCAGCGCCCTCGGCCACGATTGAACTCGGAATCGGCTTATAGTCAGGATTCATGAACCGCGCGAAATGGCGGAAGGAGTTCATCGCCGAGCTGTCGGCATAGGCATAGCCGGTAAATGCGAAAAACGGATTGGCATACTCGGCTTCATCGTTGGCCCAGATGGCGGCGTAGTATGTCTCGCCGCCGGGCCCGTGGAGCGGTCCACCCTTGGTTTCGTATATCGACTCGCACGCGCGGATTTTCGACATGGCGAACATCCGGTCGAGCATCTCGTCGGGCGTGTCGAGCACCAGCGTGCCCGTCAGCTCACCTACGAGGACTCTGCGGGCAGCCTCCTCGGCGGCAACATCGGGCGTAAGCGGCTTGTCGCCTTCGCGGAGCGCCTGGCTCACCACGGCGAACTCAGTCTCCGAACCCGGCTCGAGGCGCAGGGTCCGCGCACCCTCCACTGTTGTCAGGATACGGTATGATCCGTCTACGCCGCGCGCGGCGGGAGTCGCAATAGACATATCGAGCGCAGGAATTTCAATGTCGACAGCTTCACGGCCCACGTTGGTAAGTTTCACGCGCTCCACAAACATCGGATGTTCGACAGAAGGAAAGAGCGTCCGCTCGATTTTCACATCCTTTGGGGTTGATTGTGTGATTGTCAGGAGTCCGTCGAACCGCACTTCCTCCACTTTTGGCGCGGCCGGCTGCCGCTCGATTGTCAACTCGTCGAGCACGTCGAATGCCACATGGCGCATCAGCGAGCCGTGGGTGTCGTTGGGAATCGTGCGGAAGCCGGGCCATACAAGGCTCTTGTCGAGGGCAAGCGAGCCGTCGGCACGCACTCCGTAGCGCACCACTGCCGAAATCTGCTTCCCCGACATCTCCAGATGGTCGGAATGCGGTCCGGCCTCGGCCGGAGAATACTCTATGGCCATGGAGGCAGGGTCAAGCTTCCAGTATGTCTCTGCGCCGAGTGTAGTCGTAAATAGAACAGAAAGGGCAAGGATGGCTTTGAGTCTCATATTGTTATGTCTGAAAATTATATGAATCCGGGAGCAGAGAGCAGTTTCTGCACCACTCTCCGCGTCCGGATTCAGAGGGTCTTGCCAATTAATTCTGTGTCAGCTCATAGATGCGGCTGCTCAGGCGCGAGGTGCCGAACAGCGGCAGTCCTACCTTCATCAGGTAGTCGCCGGAATAGGTCTTTGCCTCGCCGTCGGATGTGTCGGCGCGATTAATTTCCTTCACACTGTAGGTGGCGCCGGGGTTCAGACCACGGAGCTTCACGAGTGTGTTGTGTTCCACATTCTTGGGGAAGATGTCGAAGGCAAACACCACGGCGCTCTTCTTGTCCTTGCCGACATACATCGTCGACGCGTGGTTGCCCGAATAGGGGGAAACCAGACGATACTGGTCGCCGTCGAGGATTACGGGTTTCAGACGATTGTAGTGGCGGATGGCGTTCTGACAGTATTTCAGGTCGTCGGCCGAGAGGTCGTGGAGGTTGATGTCGAAGCCGAGCTTGCCCATCATGGCCACGTCGGTGCGGAACTTGACGGGAGCGGTCTTGTTCCAGGTCGTCACGTGGGCGCACTGGGTCTTGGCGGGGAAAATCTGCGAATAGCCCCACTGGATGTAGAGGCGGTCGACGGGGTCTGTATTGTCGCTGCACCAGAATTCTGTGAAGTAGCGCAGCCCTTCGTAGTCGGTACGTCCGCCACCTCCGGAACACATCATCATCACCAGGTCGGGATATTTAGTCTTGATGCGGTCGAGCACCTTGTAAAGGCCGTTAGTGTAATCCACATAAAGGTGGCTCTGCTTGTCCTTGAGATAGTTGGAATAGATGTTGGTGATGGGGCTGTTGCAGTCCCACTTGAAGAAGGCGATATCGGGATATTTCGTCATAAGGTTGTCGACTACGCCGAACACATAGTCCTGCACCTGAGGATTGCTCAGGTCGAGCACCAGCTGATTGCGGAAATAATACTCATCGCGGTTGGGAAGAGTAATCACCCAGTCCTTATGCTTCTCGTAGAGCTCGCTTTGGGGGTTGACCATCTCAGGCTCAATCCAGAGGCCGAACTTGATACCCTGCTTCTTGGCCTCCTCTGTGAGGCGGCCGATGCCGTTGGGGAGCTTGTTGGCGGTCTCGTCCCAGTCGCCGAGGCCCTGGGTGTCGCTGTGGCGGGGATACTTGTTGCCGAACCAGCCGTCGTCGAGCAGGAACATGTCCACACCCAGCTCCTTGGCCTCACCGATAAGTTTTACGAGCTTCTCCTCGTCGAAGTCGAAATAGGTTGCTTCCCAGTTGTTGAGCAGCGTCATACGCGACTCTTCACCTTTGTTCACCTGATATTTGCGTGCCCAGTCGTGGAAAGTGCGGCTTGCCTCGCCGCGTCCACCCTCGCTGAGGGTGAAGATGAATTCCGGAGTCTGAAACGATTCCCCCTTAGCGAGGATGCGTTTCGAGGCGTATGGATTGATGCCGGAAATCACACGGAGCTTGCCGAGATTGTCGACCTCGAAGGTGAAGCGGAAGTTGCCCGTCCAGGCCAAAGTGCCTACAAGCATCTCCCCCTCCTCGTCGCGTGCGGGCTCATCAAGCGAAAGCTGGAAGAAGGGCGAAACAAACATGTTCTCACGCGCACCGAGTTTGGTGTCGAGCACCTTCTTGCCGAAGCTCAGCGGAGCTTCGCTCATAGTGGTTTCACTGATCCAGTCGCCGTTGAACTGCGTCAGGTAGTAGGCCGGACGGTCGAAATGGAGCAGCGAAGAGGCGTATTTCTCCATCTCGACAGGTTTCTTCTCGCCGTTGGTTATTACGGTGTAGCTCTTGATTATGTCTACGTCGGGATATGTCACGTAGTTAAGGTCGACGCCTGTGCCATACTCCTTGTCGGTGAGCTTCACCGTGGTAAGCGTGGACCCGTCCGGCTGCTGAGCCGACGAATGACTCACATATCGGAGTTCGGTCGAAGGATTGGCGTCGGCATGATTTATGTGGAGCGCAGGCTCGAAATAATCCTCCATGCCGTGGGTCAGATATGCCTCTGCGCCACGCGGAGCCGCTTCATATTCACCTGCATTGGCAAGTTTCTTACCGAAATAACGCTGATAGACACGGCCATTGTCGCCTACTTCCAGGATCAGCGCAGTATTGGGTGTAAGCACCGGAATCTGCGTGGCCGCCGAGGCCGTCAGCGCCGAAAAGGCTGCCAACGACAACGCAATAATGTTGGTTTTCATATATTTAAGGATTTTTACTTATTTGTCGGTTGCAAATGGAGCCACCGGCAGACCGGTGGATCCCGTAAGATTTCCCCCGGGGCAATCGGCCCAGTTATAACGGGCCGTTTTCGGGTTGCCGATGAGCGGCGAAGAGAGCACCACGGTATCCGGAGCCGTCAGGCGCGCGTTGGCATAGGCGAATTTCCCCTTGCCGTCGCCTACGATGAAGCCTGTAATCACCCCGGCCTCCGAAATCAGCGGGCCGTCGAACTTGAGTTCCATCGTGTTTCCCTTAGTCTTGGAGGAGATATAGGCCGGAGCTGCATCGGTCTGTTTGTGGCCGTAGGTGCGGTTGAGGGCAATAAGGCCGAGTCGGCGTGCCACCTCCTGTTTGTCGATAGGATGGATGTCGGCCGGATTGCCGAGGTCGATTGCCACGGCCATGCCGGTGTTGGGCAGCGAGAGAGCCTTGGCCTGAGCGTTGCGGAGGGCGGCCCACTCCGAATCGGGCTGAACGTTGCGTGGCTGCAGCCATCCGGCAAGCTGAACGAAATAGAACGGCAGACTCTCGCCCCATATGGAACGCCAGCTGCGTATCAGATTCTGGAACATAGGCTCATACTGCTCGGCACGTCCCACATTGGCACAACCCTGATACCACAGGACTCCCCTTACCGGCATAAGCCTAAGCGGCGAAATCATAGCATTGAAAAGCACCGACGGGAAGCTCGACTCATAGATTGAAGCCGGACGCGGCGGCATCTTCGAGAAATCTTTTAGCACGGAGAATTTCCACTCTCCTGCAAGCGGATAAGTGCGTCCGGCTACAACAACGCAATTGTCTTCGGGCTTGCCACCTATTCCACCGTCACCGCCGTAGTCGGATACCTTGACGGTAATCACGTTCTTACCGGCACGAACAAGATTGCCGGGCACTTCATAGTGACGGGGAGTATCCCACGCGGCCTCTCCACCCACTTTGGATCCGTTGAAATATGTTTCGTCCTCATTGTCGATGGGACCGAGATTAAGAGTCAAGGGCTTACCGGCTGCATCCTCGGGAAGATCGACAACGCGCTGCATCCACACAATGCCGTCGAATCCTGGAAGTACGGAAGTCTCCCACATAGCGGGAATCTGAATGCTCAGCCAGCTATCACCGGTCTGTTCGGCGGCGAGATCGAAGTCGTCAGTAAGTGTGGCGCCCTGCTCGAGCCACTGCGCGTTGCGACGCTCGTAGTCGTCCTTGAGGTAGCCGGGATGCAAGGCGTCCTTAGCCAATGCATCTACCTCTGTCTCAAAACCGGGCACTCCGGCAAAATATTCTGCCGAAGTCCATGCTTCGGCTGGCGTGCCGCCCCAAGTGGCGTCGATTACGCCGACAGGCACCTGCAGGGAATCCTTCATCTCCTTTGCGAACAAATAGGCGATGGCCGAGAAATCCATAGTGGCCGGCGAAGCCTCCACCCATCCGCCCATATTGACGTCGGCATCTGCCTGCGGGGCGTAGGCTGTATTCTTACGTATCTGGAGCAGACGCACTTCCGGATGCCGGGCTGTGGCAACAACTTCGTCGGCGTTCATCACCTGGGTCCATCCTTTTACAGGGAACTCCATATTCGACTGACCCGAGCAGAGCCACAGCTCGCCCGAAAGCACATTGGAAAGCACTACCGGGGCTCCATTGCCATCGTCGACAATAATTGTATAGGGACCTCCCGCGCCGGGAGTAGGCAGCGCTATACTGAAAGCTCCGTCGGCTCCGGCCTTTCCCTTGGCTTTGCCGTTAGCCCAGTCGGTCGTCACCTTTACTTCGGCGCCAGGCGTAGCCTTACCCGCTACGGTGAGCATGGCGTCGCGCTGCACGAGCATGTTGTCGGTGAAAAATTTCGGGAGCACCACTTCGGCCGAGGCGCCGAACGCCACCAGCGAAAGAAGCGATAAAGTTTTTAGTCTGTTCATTTTATGGTTTTACGGTAAAAGATTTTATAAATGAAATATTGTCGGAGGCACATGAGATCGGCCACGCGGTCTGCCACCGGCTGCGATGCGTCGCGGTAGAGCGTCATTCCCACCTTCCGGGGCGGCTCAGTTTTCCGGAGCGCCGGGGGTGATGTCGTCGAGTTTGGCCGGTGCGGAATTTTTCTGACACTGCTTTTCAAACGCCTTCGGAGTGACACCGAACTGCTTGAAGAACAGCTTGCTGAAATAGCTCGACGAATTGATGCCCACCATGAAGCAAACATCGCCGATACGGTATTTACCTTCCTGGATCAGCTCGGCTGCCTTCTTCAGCTTGATAAGGCGGATAAGTTCCACCGGCGAGAGATTGAAGAGCGTCTTGATACGTCGCAGCAGCGAACTGCGGCTCATGCAGAATGCTTCGGCCATCGCCTCCACCGAGAAATTCTCGTCGGCGATATTATCCGTTACGATTTTCACCACCTTGTTCATGAATTCCTCGTCGGCCTTGTTGAGCTTCATGCTGTCGATAGTGAAGAAAGGCTTCTTGAGGAAGGCCTTGCGCTCGTGCTGCCGGTTGTCGAGCAGCGACATAATCTGCTGGCGGAAATACTTGATGGAGAACGGTTTCTCTATATATGCCTCACCGCCGCATTTCAGAGCCTTCAGCTTGCTGTCGAGATCGTTTTTGGCAGTCAGGAACACCACGGGGATATTGCTCGAATCCACGTTCTCCTTAATGCGCGAGCAAAGCTCGTAGCCGTCCATTGCAGGCATCATTATATCTGTCACAACAATGTCGAAGCGGCGTTCTGCCAGCAGCTTGAGGGCTTCGACTCCGTTCACGGCCGTCTCGATGTTGAACGAGCGGCTCAGCTGGTCGTATAGGAAATCGCGCATGTCGGCGTTGTCCTCCACGAAGAGCATGGAATAGGCTCGGTCGGCCGTCGATACTGCATTGTCCTCCTCCATTACAAATTCCGCCATCACAGGATTGGAGTCGTTGTCGACTTCCACATTCTCCTGATGAAGAGGTATCTCTAGCACAAACGTATTTGCCAGCGTGCTCGTGTCGGCCAGCGTGAGCGAGCCGCTGTGAAGCTTGGCGAGCGACGACGCCAGCGGCAGCCCGATGCCTACGCCGCCGGCATGCGAAGTTTCCGGATCAATCTGATAGAAAGGCTCGAAGATACGCAGGCGGTGTTCCCCCTCGATGCGCGCGCCGTCGCTGGCTACGGCGAGGGTGAACTTTCCGGCGTCGGCCGTAAGCGCAATCTCGATGGCAGAGTCGGAATATTTCAGCGCGTTGTTGAAAAGGTTGCTTATTATCTTGGTAATGGCTTCCGGGTCGATGGTAGCGAAAATGCTCTTGTCGGGGAGGGAAGCTGTAACGGTTTTGTTTTTCAGCGACATGGTCAGCTCGAAACGGCTGAAAATCTTCTGCACCAGCGCCGTGACGTCGACGTTCTCGAAATTGAGCGACGGCTGGTTGCCGTCGATTTTCTGGAAATCGAGCAGATGGGTTGTCAGATCGAGCAGGCGGTTGGCATTCATGCGTATGATCTTGAGGTAGCGCTCCACACGCTCGTCGCGTACGCCTATTTCGTCAATAGCCTCAAGAGGCGAACCAATCAGCGAGAGCGGCGTGCGGATTTCGTGAGCGATTTCGGTAAAGAACTGTATCTTGTTTTTATACAAGTCTTTCTCCTTGCGGATGCTCATTTCGTTGGCCATCTTGATCATCTGGCGCTCCTGGCGGTAGCGGTAGTAGCGCCAGCCCGTAAGGAGCAGACCGCCGAAAATCGAGGCATAGATGAGATATGCCCACCAGGATTCATACCACGACGGCAGTACCGACAGCTTATATGTGTTCACCGACTGGTTCGTGCCGTTTTCGGCGCGAAGCTCAAGGTCGTAGTCGCCCGGCAGAAGACCCACGAACGAGAGATTTCGCGGATTGGTGATGTATATCCACTCCTTGTCGGTGGGAAGAAGGCGGTAGCTGTAAACCACAGTCTGGTTGTTGGCATAATAAGGGAGTGCAACGTTGAAGCTGATGGTTGCGGCCGAATGCGGCACCTCGATGGTGCGTGTGAACAGCAGATTCTCCTTCAGCGGGGAGTCGTCGCCGGGGGTCACCTCCTCGTTGCCGATACGCATGCGGGTCAGATAAAGCGGCGGGAGGCTGTCGGTATCCACATCTTTCAGGGGGTCAAAACGCACCACTCCGCCAAGGCCGCCGAAATAGAAGTAGCCATCTTCGTCGGCTACAGCGCTGTTGTAGCTGAATCCACGCGGCATAGTGCCCCGGTGCGAAGAGAATGTCTTGATTTTCTGCGTGGCGGGATCCATTTTCACAAGCCCGCTGTTTGTACCGAACCACAGGTTGCCGAGCTTATCCTCAAGCACGTTGTAGACCACATTGTCGGGCAGTCCCTCCTCTGAACTGTATGTTGTGAATTTCTGCGTGTCAGGGTTGAAAAGGCTCAGACCGCCACGATCGGTGGTAAGCCAGATACGCCCCTTCGAGTCCTCGAATACCGAACTTACGGAGTTGCTGCGCAATCCGTTGGAATACTGTTCGTCGAAACCGTAGTGAAAGAATTTGCGTTTGAGGGGATCGAACATCCAGGCTCCGTTGCCCATTGTGGTTATCCAGATGCGACCGTCGCGGGTCTCATATATGTTAGAAATCCAGTCGTAGCCCAGTTCGGTCACGTTTGAGAACTCCCCGCTCCCATTCGGGCGAAAGTACAGGCCCCATTCCAGGCCCACCCATAGATTCCCCTTGGAATCCTCGAGCATGGCGTAAACACTGTTGTCCGAACCGTGGAGATTACTGCACATATTGCTGACGGCACGGCTGTCGGCATCAAACACCGAAAGACCATGTCGTACGCTTCCAGCCATTACGGTGTTGCCTATGCTCTGCAGATTGAGTACGCTTTTTTCAGGGATGCGGTCGGTCATGCTGCGATCGATGGTGCATGTGGCCACATCCAGCGCGTCAAGACCGCCGTCCTCATATCCCATCCACACCTTTCCGGGGGTATAGGCCATGCCGCGAAGCAGGTTGCCCGAAAGCGACCGCTGCGAGCTGCCTTTGGTGAAATATTCGAATACCAGCCCTGTACGCTGGAAGTAGTTGACGCCGCCGAAGAGAGTGCCGATCCATAGATTCCCTTTGTCGTCGGGATAGAAGGTGTAAATAACGTTGTCTGTGAAAGCGCTTTCGCCCATCGTCTCAGTGGTTACGCGCGTCTCGCTGCCGTCGTTCAGGTCGAGTATGCATATGCCTCCCTGGGTGCCGATCCACAGCTCGTCGCCGAGACGACATACCTTGCGGAGGTAGACATGTCCGGCCGCGGAGAAAGGGATTTCACGCATGTCGCCGGAATGAATGTCGAGACAGAGGAGATTGCCGTTGGTGTCGCCCAGAAGAATGTCGTGGTCGGTCATCGGCGCGAGGACGGATATGAGCATGCCGGAGAAACGCTGCCGTACATCCGGCGGCCCAGCCTGCTTGAAGCAGTTGGAGCTCCTGTCGTATTTAAACAGTCCCTGAAAGGATGTTCCGACGAAAATCTCATCGCCCACGGCCGTGATACACTGGGGCAGCTTCCCCTTGTCGCCGCCGTGGTCAGTGACGCTGTAATAATCCATAGCCTTTCCGTTGATTCGGAACACTCCCTGATTGGGGATAAGCACCCAGATATTACCATCGCTATCGCCGAATATTGTCTCCACCCAGTCGTCGGCGGCTATACCCTCGCGCGAACGCAAGCCCATATGGGTAAACACCTCGCGACGCATGTCGTATATGTATACACCGCGGTCTGTACCAACCCATAGCGAATCGTTACGCTCGAAAATTGAACTGATATTGTTGTTGCCGCGCCGCGTTGTCGGGTCGTAGCAATTGAAGCGGCGCACGCTCAAGCCGTCGTAGCGGTTGAGGCCGTTCTTGGTGCCGAACCACATGAAACCGAAGCGGTCCCGGTGGATGGCTTTGACATTGTTCGACGAAAGGCCGTCGGAATTGTCTATTTTCGAGATGGAGAATCTTATGGGAGCCGCGGCAGCGGCCACAGCCGTAAGCACGAGCATTCCCGCAATAAGAATCTTTATGATGTTCGTATGGCGCATAGGTTCAGATGAATGGAGATTTTTGCGAACGCCATTGCCCGCAGCCGGGGCGCCTTAACGGCGCGCGGCCTTGACTACAGCGATTGTTCCGTCGGCCATCACAGCCTTGACGATAGCGATACGGGGCGAACCGGCGAGGCTTATCGATATGCCTGCGGCGCCGTCGGGACGGCGGCCCTGGCCGAGCAGACGGCCGTCGGTGCCATATACTGCCACTTCCGTCAGCTTTTTGGCCGCAGCAGCCTGACAGCGGCCTTCGCCGTCGAGAGCCACGTTGAGCCGGGCATCTTCCGTTCCTGCGTCGACCGCGAGATCCTCGATGCCCGAGGAGGTATTGTAGAGTTTATAGATATGGGCGTCTTTCGGACCGACTTCGTAGGAGAAGCCGTTGTTGCCGCTGTTCATCGAAACGAAGTCGCCGCTCCAGAGCTCCTGGATTTTGTTGTATTTCCCCACAGGGATGCCGAGGGTGGTAAATTTCAGTTCGCCGCGCTTGGTAGCCGATGAACTGAAATTGAACACGGCCACATAGGTTGCATTGTCGTCGTGGCGCACGAAAACAGTCTCCGAACGGTAGGGTGAATTAAATTCGTTGCCGGGAACCGGGGTAAAGGCGCCGGTATGGGTCCGGACGTATTCATTTACGCGCTCGTTGCCCATTATGAGGCGGGCGCGCTTTTTCGATTCCACGGGATGACCCACTATGTTGCCGTTATCATCCTTGGGAGCGGTCTCGCAGTAGTTGTCGCCGAAGATGTAGGCACCGGTTACCACGCCTGTAGTGGCGCGGGCACGGTTCTCGCCCTCAGTTTCCTTCAGGCCGCTGTCGTTCTTGTAGAACACGAGTTGGTCGGGATCGAGCACCTTGTAGAGGCGATCCATCCAGAAGCCGTAGGAAATGGAGTTCATCACAAATTCGCTTTCGCCGATTTCGCTGAAGCGGTCGCAGCAGGTGCGCCGCCCCTGGGTATACTGGTAGGGGAAAGCGGGCGACATGGCCAGCACAACGTACATGCCGTATTTCTCGGCCTCCTCACGAATCATCTTCATACCATAGTTGTAGGCCTGCACGGCTGTGGTGATTTCAGGATTGTAATAGCTGTCGCCCTGCACGATGCCGCTGTTCATGAAATCGATTTTCACATATTTCGCTCCAAGGTCGTTATATTTTTTGAATACAGCCTTGATAAGCTTTTCCATAGCGGGATGGGTCGGATCGCTGGCAATATAATGGCAGCCGGAGTTATTATACCATACGGGCTGGATTTGTCCGTTGACTCTCAGCGCCATATCGCGGTTTGTATATTCGGGAGCGCCATATACCTGCGAGTCGAGAGTCCAGTCCCAGATTACAAACGGACCGCCGTAAAGGCCGAGAATCTGATTGGTGCCTGTGTATCTCTGGCCGCCATAGTTGTAGGATTTGTTCTCAGGCGCGAAATACTGAGTGGCCAGACGCTTGAGGTTGCCCGCGCTGATATTGTCTTCGCCGAAGGCGTCGAGGCTGATGGCAGTCTGGCCGTTGGCGTTGTGGAATCCCTTGTCGAAAAGCTCGTCCTTCAGGAAACGGGCGCAGCCGTGAACGCCTTCAAGGTTCACCTTCGCCTGATGGGAGCCGTAGGAGCTCCAGCCGATGGGGTTTCCGTCGTTCCATTCCATCGGAGGCTCAACGACAGCATTGGCGTCGGCGAAGGCATAGAGACCCTCGCGCCAGTCGTCGAACGCTCCGAACATGAAGCGGGCCGAGCTTACCTTTTGGCCGTGGAGTTTGCCATGCGGAATCTGGTCGTGGGTCAGCTCGCTGGAGAGACCCGAAAGGCATTCGAATTTCAGGATGCGGCGGCCGTAGTTACCCTTGACGGTAACGCCGTTTTTCCAGTTGTCGTGGTCGACCGATCCGGCTACGAGGCCGAAACGGCTGTCGATGTTGAATGTGCACCCTACTTCGTGGGATACGGAGGTATACTCTCTGCTGGTGTTGATGGTCTGGCAACCGTATGCCTGATGGCCGTCGTTTTCAAAGGGCACCCACATGATGCGGTTGTTGTTTGCTTCCGGAAGGTCGGTGTTCTCACCGACGGTCATCGGCACGAGGCAGTTGGAGTAGATGGTCTTGCCGTTGGTTGAAACCACGCTCGCCTGGGCGATAGCGTAGGAAAGTCCGGGATACATTGCATAGGTGCGCACGAGCTGCATGCCGTCGCCGGTGTGGACGAATTTCAGCACCTGGCCCTCGCCGAATTCGTTCTGCTCGCCAAACTCCTTCAGCGCGGTGGTCACGGTCACCATCGGGGCGTAGTCCTTACTCGAGATGCTCTTTGTCTCCTCCCCTTCGAAGTTGTAGGTGGCAGTGGAATAGATATCGTTGAATGCGGCGAAGCCGTTGTGGTAAAGCGTGAGTTTGCCGTTGTCGTAGTCAAGTTTCAATGACCCTTCGGAAATGGATGTGGCCGAAACGTGCATCAGCCCCATGGCGAAGATGGCGGCTGTCAGGCCGGCGGCAATTCTATTGGTTATCATAATCTGCGGTTATGGAGTGTTATATCGTTTTGTTTTGTAATATATTCAGTCTACGTTTGCCGATGCCTCAGAGGGCTATGCGGTAGACTTTCACATCTTTGGCCGGCACTTCGGTGTCGATGGCCCCGCGGAGCGTCGAAGCGTCGTGCGACCACAATTCCACCGCCTGATAATCGGCGCCGTCGCTCAGTCCGAGGCGGTGGAGCGGCAGGTGCTTGCGCTCGGAGCGGTCGGAGAAGTTGAATATGGCCACATACATCGTGTCGCCGTCGCGACCCACAAACATGTCGGCGGCGCGGTCGCCCTTGCCGGGTTCAACAGGGCGGAACGACTTGCATGCGCGGGCTATGGCGTTGATGTCGGGGTTGGTGGCCGTGCGGAGCACTTTTGCGCGCGTCGCCGGCTTGCCGCTCACCTCCGAGAGATCATCGCCCAGCAGGAAGAGACCCGTGATGGCCGACGAGGTGAGGCGTGCGCGGTTCTCTCCGTCGGTTACACCCTCCATCACGATATGGTCTGCGTCGTTGTAGTGGTATACATGGTCGAGCCACCATCCGTAGGTAAGGGCGTTGAGGGAATATTCGGTATTGTTGATGTCGGCCCATGCGTCGCAGCCTATGCGGCGGCTGTGGGCATAGTTGGCGGGGAAAAGCGGCGCAATCGAGAGGTTGATCCAGAGCTTGCCCTGAGCCACGGAGTCAATGAATGCCATCCCGCTGTTGTAGGCCTGCACGCCGGTGGTCACCGATGGGTCGTAGTGGGAGTCGGCCTCGTAGGCGCCATGGGCCATGAAGTCGATTTTCATGAAATCGTAGCCCCAGTCGATGAACTGCTGTACCTGTCGGGCGATGCGTGCGCGCGTGGCCGGATGTGTCGGGTCGATGGCATAGGCACCGTCGAATTCCAGAATCTTGTCGCCGTGGCGCAGATAGATGTCTTTGTATTTGTATTCGGGAGCCTCGCCCACGGTCGCCTCGGGATTCTTACCCCAGTCGGTAAACGGGCAGAAGTAGATGCCGGCCTTTTGGCCGCGGTCGTGGCAGGCCTTGGCGAAGTCGATGCGCTGCTGCTCGGTCAGGCCAAAATCCCAGAAGGCGTCGAGGCCGATGTATACGGTGCTGTCGGCGTTGACAAACGACTCAGGCTCCAGCTTCTCGGCGATGAACTCGCCCACCTGGTTGGCGTTCTCGAAGTTCACGCGGGTCTGAAGTTTGCCCCAGCTGTTCCAGCCGAACGGCCGCGGGCCGGCCGACTGGATGCGCGGCGCCTCGATGGCACAGAGGTCGGCATAGGTCTCCATGCCGTCGCGCCAGTCGTCGAAACGCCCCAGCATTATGGCGGGGGATTTCACGCTCTTCCCTTTCACGGCTCCGTGGGGACGGATGTCTCGGGTCAGGTTGGTGGCCACGCCGCCAAAGGCATAAAGCGAGTCGATGGCCGTGGCTCCTTTGGCCACGGTGCGCACGCCGGTTTTCCATACGTCGTGCTCCATCGAGCCGACCACGATGGCCTCGCGGGTATCGGCGTTTAGGATGGCCGATACCTCGTAGCTCACCGGCATGGACTCTCCGAAGGGCGTTATGCTGTAGCGCACCCAGGCGTCGTTGTCGTATGGCACGAACACCGTGCTGTTGCCCGGACGGCTGAAAGCCTCGAAAGTCGATGCGCATGCCACTGGAGCCATATAGTTGGCCTCCACGCCGGCCGGATTGGCCACGGTGAGGTCGGCGATGGCATACGGCTTCCCCTCATAGAGTCGGAAGGTGCGCGTGGCCGTAAGTTTGCCGTCGCGGCCGGCAACGGCAACTTTCATTCCATTGCCGAATTTATCGGCGAAGGGGCGCGAGCTGGCGGTGATGTTCTTCATCCCCTTCATGGTGGCAACCACGGAATCGAGCCCCCATTCCGCTCCGACGCCGACCGCTACCGGCCGGTTGTCGAGACTGAGGGTGGCACTGCCGTCGGCGGTATCAACCGTCAGGCTCCATTGGCCGCATTCAAATGTTTTAAGAGCCGCCCCCGCCTGGGGAGTCGCGGCAATCAAGGCTGTAAGCAGAGAGGTCGTAACAAAAAAAGCAAGAGTTGCAGTCTTCATCGCTGAAAGTTTTCGGTATAGATTGGTATCAATTCTGATTTGGCATTTACAAAATTAGATGCTAAAATAAAAAAAAATCGTCAAATTCAGTTCAAATAATGCCACATCTGCTTCACAGATCCCAAAAATGAGAATTCAGTCCTGATTGAGCCGCTCATGAAGCCATCGGAGTGTAGATTCTCCGACCACACGCGGCCCTTGCAGCCGAGAACTTTCTATCGTGTCAATCTGTTGTAATTAGACAGCAAAAAAAGGAAACACAATTCAACAACCCAACAATTATGGACAAGAAAAACATAAAAGGCACACGCACCGAAGTCAATCTTCTGAAATCATTCGCAGGCGAATCGCAGGCCCGCAGCCGCTATACTATTTTCGCCGAAGTGGCCCGTGAGGAGGGTTACGAACAGATAGCCTCCATCTTCATGGAGACTGCCGAACAGGAATTCGCACATGCCAAAAACTTCTTCAGCTATCTCGACGAAGGTATGCTTGAGATTCAGGCATCATATCCGGCAGGCCCGGTGGGCGACACCGCACGGAATCTTGCCGAAGCAGCAGCCGGCGAGCATGAGGAATGGGCCGACATGTATGTGGAATTCGCACGTGTGGCCCGCGAGGAAGGATTCACCGCCATCGCCAAACTTTTCGAAAATGTCGCCGTGGTGGAGCAGGGCCATGAGGCCCGATACCTCAAACTGCTCGCCCGCATGGAAGCAGGCGAAGTCTTCTCCGATCCCGATGCCAACACTCAGTGGCAATGCCGCTACTGCGGATATATCGCAACCGGCAAGAACGCGCCTGGGGCCTGCCCCGTATGCCGCAAGCCCCAGGCCTACTTCCAGCGTCGTCAGGAAAACTATTGAAATTCCCCGAAGGCTTTTTTAAGGTATTTAAAGTCTCTAAGGCGGTGTGTCAAAATTCCATAATTTGACACATCGCCCTATTTTTTACCCGGATGGCGAGGGCGCTGTCAGCCATCGACCTTTGGTCGCTTTGCTATGCAAAGAATGGTCCAGATGGTAGGAACCCGAACCCCTCACGCGACGCCCCAGATGGGCTATTATGACACGCCCTCTACTTTTTCGGGGTGATGCCGATGCCCGGGAGGTCAGAAACCGTCACTCGGCCGTCTACAATCTTCATGCCGTCGAAAAGATCGTTGGCGATAAGAAGATTGCCGTCGAGGTCAACCCAGTCGGCAAGTCCCGCAAGCTGAGCGGCAGCCGAGACGGCACACGACGTCTCGGTCATGCACCCGATCATCACCTTCATCCCCAGGCCGCGCGCCAGCACGGCCATGCGGTAGGCGTCGTGCATGCCGCCACACTTCATCAGCTTGATGTTGATGCCGTCGTAGGCGCGGGCGAGCGCCGGAACGTCGGCCGAAGTCTGCACAGCCTCGTCGGCCACAATCGGAATCGGCGAGCGCTCCTTGAGCCATGCGTGCCCCTCCATATCGCGCTTGTCGAGTGGCTGCTCCACGAATATCACTCCCCTGTCGGCAAGCCAAAGGATGTTTTCCAACGCTTCTTCAGGAGTTTTCCACCCCTGGTTCACGTCGACGCAAATCGGGCGATCAGTATGGCGCCGGATGGTCTCAATCAGTTCGCAGTCGCCCGGCACTCCCATCTTCACCTTTATGACCTTATAAGGCTCCGACTCGGCTATTTTTTGCTCAAGCACCTCAGGGCTATCGTTCGAGATGGTGTAGCTCGTGGAGGGAGCCTTGCGCTCGTCGATTCCCCAGATGCGGTGCCAGGGTTGTCCCATGATTTTCCCCGTAAGGTCGTGGAGAGCAATATCTATTGCCGCTTTTGCCGCCATGTTGCCCGGTGCGAGCGAATCAAGGTAAGCGTGAATGGCGTCGATGGCGAAGGGGTCGGAAAGTCGCGAGGCGTCCACACGGCTCAGAAACCCGGTTACAGATGCGACCGACTCGCCAAGATAGGGAGGCATCGAGGCTTCGCCATAGCCGATAAGCGGAGCACCCCCCACACCGACGGAATCCATCGAGATCTCCACCTGCACGCCAGGAGTCGACGTACGCGACATCGACGCAAGATTAAATGCATGCCTGAGCTGCAGTTCGTAAGGATAATAGCGTAGCGATACTTTCGCGTCGCCCTGCGCGAACAGGCCGATAAGAGCCATACAAAGAATTATATATCGTTTCATATTCCAGGCCGTGAATGCGGATTCAAAGTTAGCGAATCCATCAGACGAAAACAAGCGGCGTGTCAATCACGACACACCGCCTGTATGTTCAACCTATCTTCTTTACCTTTGGAAATCGCACCTCATCGGATGCAGTTTACAATCATTGAATTTTTAGAATCTAACTTGCCTAAATATAAGTAACTGTTCAAAATTATTTTATACTTTCCTGATCTAATTATTTCAACATTTCCGCGGTAAAATTTTCGTATCTTTTCCTCTCTTCATCAGTCGTGTAGACATCTACACTCCTTCTTCATCGAGAAAAATCTCCTGAAAATTTTCCTCCCGGAAATATCAAAATAATTTCGACCAGTTACTTATCTATCGGGTTATTTCACAATCTTGGCAGTTTCGGTGCCGCGGGCTACGATAAGCACACCCTTGGCGGAAGTCGGGATGAACTTGCCGGCAACTCCGGCAGCCACTTTCTGACCCATTGCGTTGTAGACCTCAACGGTTTCGCCAGTACCGGCTACGTAGATACCGTTGTCGGTTACGTTGATGTCCATCTTCACGCCCTCGAAGTCAGCACCCACGCCGTTGATACCGGAGAGATCGGCGGTCGTGAAGGGCGAGGAGGTCTCGTTAAGCAGCGATACGGTCTGAACGCCGACCTTGTAGTTGCCTTCGGGAACTGTGATGGAATATGAGGTCTGGTTCGGACGGAGGGCAGCGACACGCTCGGAAGCGCTTACCTTAACGAAACCGGTAGCGGGATCGGCGGGAACCAGAGCGTAGGTCTTGCCGGCTGCGTCGGTAACGAATACGTTGTAAGCTTCTGCGTCGGCGACTTCATCCCAGGTGATATTCAGTTTGCCGTCAACATACTCAACCTGTACATTTGCGGGAGCTTCGGCAGCGACGGGCTTTTCACCCTTGTTGTAGAATACACCTGCTTTCTGGCCGTAACCGCCACAGAAGTAATCGCTGAGGCCGTCGCCGTCGAAGTCGGCAACCATGCCGTGGCCGGCGTCGCCTATTGCGCCAAGATCTTCATATTCGGTGCGGTCGAAGGTATCCATACCTGTGTTGTAGCAAACAGTGAGGTATCCCATGTCGCGGGAGCTTTCGCCGGGGAAGTCCGTCCATTCCTTGCCGGAGATGATAACGTCGGGGTTGCCGTCGCCGTCGATATCACGTATGAAGAAACGGGCCTGGCAGTGAGGGAGATTGGTGTCGTCCGAAGTCAAAGGCATATCGTCGAAAGGCGCGTCGGCTTCCTGAGTATTCATAAAGAGGTATGCACCACGTTGGTTACCGTCCCAGCCGTAGTTCAGCATATCGAGGTAGCCGTCGCCGTTCATGTCAGCCAACGCAGTAGCGGCGTCGCCACAGGTTACGTAAGCTGCGCTTTCGGGAGTTACGTCAACGAATTTCTTACCCTCCTGGCTGAGATATATGCGGCTCTTGTAGCCACCACCTGGATGATTGGGGTCCCAGCAGTCGCTTGCATAGCCTACGAGGACGATGTCGAGCCAGCCGTCGTTGTTGACGTCGGCGAGGATGGCATTGCCGGATATCTGAAGGAATGCGCCTTTGATTTCCTGAGAGGGAGTAACAACAGTGTTCTGGTCGTCAAGTACCTCCTTTGTCCATACGCCGCCTTTTGTTTCAGCGATGTCGTTAATGCGCTTGAATTCACCGGTACCGTTCATATTCTTGTAGAGACCTACGAAACGGCCCATACCATTGTTGAACTCAGCTTTTTCGTCGTCGATGTCGAGGCAGTAGCTTACCAGGAAGTCAACATATCCGTCGCGGTCGAAGTCGCCGGTCGAGATATTGAAGCCCTTGGCCTCATTGTCGGGAGATCCTACGGGGAATACTGCTTCAGGAACCATGGTGAACGTGCCGTCGCCATTGTTCTTATAAAGGCAGAGGTGGTTCTTTTTCAGTTCGCCGTCGTAAGGCAGCCAGTCGTCTGAATTGGACTTGCCATTGAAAATAAGGTCTACGAGACCGTCGTTATTGTAGTCGATGGCTGCGTAGTTGGCCCAGCAGTTACCACGGAGACCATGACCGGCGGCAACAACATCATACTGATCTTCGGCATTTTCGTCTTCCTTGTCTCTGAGCTTGGAGGTATACTTATCCTGCTTCCAGCTGTCGTTGCCGAGGTTATAATATATGCACTGCTGCTGCGACCAGCCCCAGATGCCGGGATGGTTAAGTTCGCTGTCGAGCTGACCGCCGTAGATAATGTCCATACGGCCGCTGTTGTTCAGGTCGGCTGCGAAAGCATTATAGCGGTGTGTATCGGAGAAAACACCACCTTCGGGGAAAGTGCCTTCCGATTTGGTAAAAGTGACCTGGGCGTTGGCTGCTAAACCAAAGCCGACTGCACTTGCTGCAAGAATTAATCGGGTAGATTTTTTCATTGGTTAGAAATTAAAGTTTAGAATTCATAGTTGAGATTTTCGAAGTGTCGCGGCCGGCATTTCCGCCGCCGGGTCCGCCGCCCCCCGACCGGAAATGAAATCGTGTGTTTGCCGGGAGGTTTTCAATGGCAAAATTATATCCGGATACAAAATTTTTGTAAAAAAATTACGCCAAATTTTAGAAACTTTTGCTTCAAGGCGTCTCTACAGCCGCTTTTCAGCAATTTCAGCTACATTTCAGCACCCGGCCATAATATTTTATCAAAGCCTTCCAAGCCGTTCAGATCGTCAGGGGCCTTAAGGTCGTCAGGGACTTTGAAGCCCGTAAGGTCTTTGAGGTCTTTGCTTCTGTAGAGATGCTAAAGAGGCGTATCGCCCGAAAAGATGTCCGATACGCCTCTTTGCTGAATTTTTGAGCGGAGGAGCCGCGGTTTATTTCACCCACCAGTTCTCGCGATCGAGCAGACGGGCGCGGATTGCGGCAGGATTGGCGAAGCGCCGGCTCACGCAATCGGCGAAATATTCCGTTCCGCCGCGGTGGCGCGATATACGCATCAGGTCGAAGAAGCGGTTGCCCTCGAACTGTGTCTCGGCCGCCAGCTCGTAGAGAATCTGGTCTTCCACCCATTCAGTGAGTTCGATAGTAGTATCAAATTCGGGCATCACATACGAGCAACCCGGGAGCTTGACGCCACGGCCGCAGCCGCGCGCGGTTATGCCGATGTTGCTGTCGAAGGTCGTGGCTGAAAAATTGGTCCAGTATACCTCGTCCTCAAGCTCCAAGGGGTTGACCTTGGTTTCGTCGGCCAAAGTCTCGGAGCTCAGACCGTAGCGCAGCACGGCGAAAGCTAGCGAGGGCTTGCCCAGGCGATTGAGAGCCTCGGCATAGCGGAGATACACATGCGGAATGCGGTAGAGAGGCACCTCGCGGGTATAATATCCGGCGGCAATTGTGTTGTCGGGGTTGTGCAGGGTACTCTCGTAAGTGGCAGTGTTGTAGAACTTGGTGATCAGCACCTGATTATCGGGCATGCCGGACACCGAGCCAAACGAAACCGGAATCTGGGCGCCCGTGGCGGGCATGAGGAAGCGGCCGCGGAGGTCGCCCTCGAGCACACTGATTGCCACCGCCTGGGCATTGTCGGTATGGTAATGGGTGCGCAGCCCCATCTCATCGACAAACCACGGAGCCACCACCAGAGTTGGCTTGCGGTTGTAGGTCATGTTGACCAGATTCGGGTGAATTTTCTTGACGTCTGAAGCGTAGGGAATCTCCGAGAGCGTCTCGATGCTGAAGGAGTTGAGAAAATCCTGGGTGGAGGGAGCCGTAGCCTGGTTGGTTATCCAGGTGTTGAGGTAGGAGCCGACGGTGAGCGAGTGCTCGCGGATGTAGTCGTAGTAGAAACGGGCGGCATCCTCATACTGGCCGCGGTAGAGATAGAGGTCGGCCAGAAGCAGGCGAGGCTCGATGAAGAAGCGGCGCGTATCGAGACCGTCGTTCGAGCCGTAGTCGGGCGTGCGGTTGCCGGCGTAGCGCTCGAGGTCGGCCACGAGGCGGTCGATGAGCGCGTCAAGTTCAACTACCGGGTAGTTCATCTCCGTCTCCTCGAGCGAGAGAAGCGGAGTCTCCACATAGCGCACGCGGCCGTAGGTAAGGCCCATCTGGAGATATGTCCAGGCGCGGAGAGTGCGGATAGCCACATATTCGGGCACCATCACGCGGTTTTCATGCTCGGTGATTGTGGTGTCCATGTGGGTCAGGGCATAGTTGCAGTTGTTGATCACGCTATAGTAGTCGCGACGGCCGGAGAAGTCATTGCCCTCCGAAGTGGCGAAATTCGACACCTGCTGAATCGAGAGCGGAGCGTCGGCCGTAACGTCGACCAGATCGCCGCGCAATTCACCGAGGAGCACGTAGCGTTCGCCGAGTTTCTGCATCTGGGTGAGAATACCCATGGCCGAGTATAGCGAGTCGTTGGCCGAATTGAGCGGATTGTCGCCGGCGAAGACGTAATCGTCCGATTTGAGGTCGAGCATGTCGGAGCACGCCGTCAGCGCCATGGCCGCCAGGGCAATCGAGGCCGGAATTATATGTCTGAGTTTCATCGTTGTGATGCTGATATATTGATGCTGATGTATTAGTGGAAGGTGTTTTGGAAATCCTGCACGATTATGCCGCGGCGGATCAGAGGTGAATCTTCACTCCGAAATTGAATTCGCGCGAGGCGCCCGTCAGGCCGTTGTCGATACCCATCGACAGCGGAGTCAGGCCGCTGTAGAATTCCGGATCGGGACCGAGATATTTGGTCCAGGTGCAGAGGTTGTTGACAGCCACCCACACCGATACGCCCTGCAGGAAGGTCGAGCGGATAGGAATATCGTAGGTGAGCTGGATGGATTTCCACTTCAGATAGCTGCCGTCTTCAATCCAGCGGTCGGAGAAGCGGGCGTTGCCCATCGGGTCGCCGTAGGTGGCGCGTGGGATGGAGGTCTGCTGCCCTTCGGCCACCCAGCGGTTCATAAGCGCCGTGCTCTGGTTGTGGATTTCCGAGCCCGATTCGAGGTTGGCGCGCAGGGCGTTGTATACGTCGTTGCCAACCGAATAGGTGAAGAGCGAGCTCAGCGCGAAGCGCTTCCACTGCAGGCGGAAGTTGAAGTTGCCGTAAACGTCGGGGTTGGGATCGCCGATAATGGTGCGATCGGCCTCGTCGATTATGCCGTCGCCGTTGTCGGCGAAACGCATGTCGCCGGCAGCGAAGGGAGTAAGCGTGCCGTTGGCGTTGCGCACGGCCAGGTTGGCGGCGCCGGCTTCGGCCGATGTGGAGAATACACCCTCGGTGCGGTAGCCGTAGAATACGCCCAGCGGATTGCCCTCGGAGGTGAGTACCTGGGCGCCGTCGATCGTGGTGATGAACGAGCCGTCGTCGAGCTTATGCACGCGGTTGCGGTAGTGGCCGATCGAGGCACCGAGGTCGAGCTTCCAGTCGCGGAGGTCGAGGGCGCGCACTGTGGTCGAGAAGTTCACGCCCGTGTTGTCGAGCGAGCCGCCGTTGGTCCAATACCAGTCGAGACCGGCGATTTCGTTGAGCTGCTTGCGAACGAGCAGATTGCTTGTGCGCGACTTGAAGAAGTCGAGAGCGAAGCTCCAGCGGTTGTGGAAGAGCGAGGCGTCGAGACCGGCGCGGAAAGTGGATGTCTGCTCCCATTTAAGGCCGTCGTTGCCGATATTGTCGAGCACAAGGCCGAAGGCGTTGCCCAGAAGGCCGGCCGATGTGAAGTAGGACTCCGTGGCGTAGTCGGGGAGATTATCGTTGCCGGTGAGTTCCCAGCCCAGACGCAGGCGTCCGTAGTCGAGCCAAGTGAGATTCTTCATCCATTCTTCGGAGCTGAACACCCACGAGGCGTTTACCGCGGGGAAGAAGGCCCAGCTTACGCCGGCCATATGGAGGGCGCCTTTGGCCTCCTTGCCGAAGCGGTTGGAGGTTTCCATCGAAGCGTCGACAGCCAGAAAGTAGCGGTTCATCCACGAATACTCTCCGCTGAAAAACCAGGCGAGGTTGCGCTGCTTGGAATCGACGCCAACCGACGTGCGTAGCGACGCCGTGGTGTTGCCCATCGAGTTCATATAGTCGGAGCTGGTGTTGAGGCCGCGTCCGTAGGCCAGGTTGTAGGAGTCGTTGCGGAAGCGCCAGCCGAGCTTGAGGTCGAGCTTGTGGTAGATGCCGCGCAGCGGGGTGTACTGGCCGTAGATATTGGCTATGAATGTAGTGTGGCGGTTCATCATGTTCTCCACGCGGTTTTTCATCGTGGCGTAGACTTCGCCGTTGGCGTTGAGAAGGTCGATGTCGGCCACGCCGTAGTCGGGGAGGAAGGCGTTTTCCTTGACCTTGTCGAAGGTATAGCCCACGAGGCCGCGGATGGCCCAGGTGTCGTTGAAGCGGTATTCGGGCGAGGCATTGAGGTTGAAGCGGTAGTTGCGGCTTTCGCCCTGGCCGAGGTCGAGAATCGAGAGCGGATTGCCCACGCCCAGTTCATCGACGTCGGAGAATTTCACGGTGACTTCACCCTTGTTGGAGATCACGTTCTGATGGTAAAGCGGCGACTTGATCATCGACAGGTAGGCCGGCGAGCCCACAGCGTCGATGCCGTCGTTGAAAAGCTTCCATGTAGCCTGGGCGAAAGCCACGTCGAAGCGCAGCTTGAGTCCTTTCCAGAGGTTGATGTCGGAATTGAAGCGCACGTTGATACGGTCGAACGAGGTCTGGTCGACAGCGCCGTCGTTTTTGGTGTAACCGAGCGAGAAACCGTAGAGGGCGCGGTCGTCGCCGCCGCGCACGCTCACTCCGTAGTTCATCATAAGACCGTTGCGCATGGCCAGGTCGAGCCAGTCGGTATCGTTGTGGGTCGAGGCATAGCTGGCCGATGTGGGGTCGTCGTTGAGGAAGTTGTAGCGGTTTACGGCCGTGGAGTTCTCAAACATGCCACCCATCACATCGGAAACATAGAGGCGATACTGGCGCGCGTCCATCACGGGAATCGATTTGGGCTTCTGGCGCACACCGAGCTGCGCCCATGCCTCGATTTCGGTGGCTTCGGAGCGTGCGCGCCTGGTATTGATCACTACCACGCCGTTGGCGGCTTTCGAGCCGTAGATGGCTGAGCCGTTGCGCATCACGTAGATGCGGTCGATGTCCTTGGGGTCAATAAGAGCCAGCGGATTGTTGTAATGTCCGCCGAGGAGCTGAATATCGCTCTCGGTAACGCTCCACTCCACGCCGTCGACCACGTAGAGTGGCTGCGAACCGGCGTTGATCGAGTGCAGACCTTCGACAAACACGGCGTGGCCGGCACCAGGCATGCCCGAGCGGGCTATGCTGTAAAGCTGTCCCTGGAGATCCTCGACGCTCTGGTCGCCGGTGGTCTCGCCTACGCCGAACTGAGTGAATCCCTCGCCGGCCTTGGCCGAGAGTCGGGGCGAAGTATAGAAGTTGTCGCCGGTCTGGCCGGTGAGCTTGATGTCGATAGTAGATTTATTCTGTACGGGCACGAGAATCACGTTGTAGCCGGGAGCTTCAACGCGGAGTGTAACGTCGGCGGAGGGAACAGTGATGGAGAAAACTCCCTCGGCACCGGTCATGGCCGTAGCGTGGCCGTCGACCACCGTGACGCGTGCGCCAGGCAGACTGTTGCCCGTAGCGGCATCGGTTATGGAGCCGCTCACCTGGTGATCGGCCGCCAGAGCGGGAATCATGCCGAAGCAAACCGCTGCCAGAGCCGCTGCCGCCGGCTTGAGATTTCGGGCTGCAAGGGTGGTTATGATATTCATTTTCATAAAAAGCAAAATTACTGGGTTGGCGGTTTATAGTTCGGAAGGTACGAGATATATGCGGTCGATGCGGAACCGGCGCACGAATTTATTGCTGTTGAATTCGGAATTGGATACGTTGGTCTGCACGAAAAGCGTGGTAGTGCACGTTTTGGCCGACTCATCGTTTGCATCGTCCATCAGCCAGAGCGAATCGTAGAAATTGCTCACGGGGAACTGGAATCCGGAGGCCACCTTTATGGTGGTCATTTCGGTGGGCGAGGTTGTGAAGCCGTTGTTTGTGTAGGTCTGACGCGCTGTGCGTCCGTTGGCGCCCATATAGCTGAGCACGAAGCGCAGCTTGGTCGACTCGCCGGTTACGGTGGCGTCCTCGATCGATGCCGGAGCGAACACGGCGTAGATGTCGTATTTGCCGGAAAGCACGTCGGGGAGATTGAACGTAACGGAGGGCTGTGTGGAGGGCGACGTGCCCGACAACTCGATATAGCCGCCTTCGCTAACCTCGGCGAAGAGAGGATTGGAAGTGCCTACAGTGCGTGTGGTGATGATCGTGTTGGCACCGCGCACACGGCCGTTGGCGTTCTCGGCCTCGACCTCTACGGGCTTGAAGTAGGTCTGTTCGCGCGGGTAGTCGATTGAGCCCGAGAGATAGATCATGCCGTTGGAAGCCTGAATCTGCTCGGAGCCGCGAAAGAGCCCCAGCGGGTCGAAAATCTTACTGCCCGAGGTGGCGGTCAGGGTGCCGAGGGCGAGCGGGTCGGTGATACGCTGGTGGAAAACCAGGTCGCGCACTATGGCCAGGCAGGCCTGGGTCTGCTGGATGGAGTCGGCCACGGCCTGGTCGGCGTTATATACCTTGAAGAGCGGGGAAATCTCGCTGTAGGCCTTTGTCCATGCGTTGTCGTCGGGAATCACCATGGTAAACACCGAGTCCTCGGCCAGAATATTGCCCAGGCCATAGACCGGATGCTCGAACAGGCGGTTGTATACCACTTTTACCGAGTCGTAGACGGTATTGCCGTTCTCGTCGATGTCGATTGGAGCCGACGAAGCCTCGTCGAAGCGCTCCTCGTCGAAACGGCTGAGGAACTCGCGTATCATCGTGGTGTTGGAGTGCGTGTCGATATACTCACGGATGTTGTAGCTGTAGGGGATGCGCTCTCCAAGGATGTGGACCACACCATTGTTGAGCACGATGTCGGAGCGCGTGATGCGCGCCCCGCCGAAGGAGGCGCCGTCGAAGTAGAGCACCTTGCCGTTGTACATTCTCACGCCACGGGATGCGCCGTTGGCAGTGGAGATATTGAAACGGGCCATGTGGTTTGCCACGATGCGTTTCACCTCGGCCACGTCGGTGAGGTCGACGTCGGCCAGCGCCCGGTTGTCGGGCACCCAGAGGGTAAAGGTCTGAGAAGTGTTGAGAAGGTCGGCGTAGCCTGCCACCTCAATCATCTTGCCGAACTGCGAGAGCGCGGGGTCGGACTTCACCATTTCGTAGACGGTCTGGTCGGCAGCCACCAGCGAGGGGTCCGGATCATAGTGGTTGTCCCACTTGTCGGAGCAGGCGCCAAGAAGGGCCAGCGCGGAGGCCGCAACGAGGAAACGGTGGATATGTGCGTTTATTTTCAGCATTGCTTTATCTGATATTCTGATTTACAGGTTTCGATGGAAAGGAAAGGGAGCAGGAATCAGTAGATGTCCTCGCGCTCGATCTGACTCACGGGTATAATCTCGATATAGTCGCCGTGGAACTCCTGATTGGGGTCGTATACGTTCTTGCCGCGTAGGGTGTGGGCACCGTATTCCTGCCAGGTGAACTGGCCTACAATCACGCGCAGGCACGTGTTGACCGCCCGGAGCGATACACCGCCACTCTGGGGCGTATAGATCGATGCGGGTGCTTTCATATACCCGCGGTTTCGCATTGCCTTGTCGTTTTCGGAGTCGGCGGGGGTGTCGGTGTCGGGAAGCCAGCCCACCTGCGGATCGGTGCCGGCGATACGGAGGTCGCGGGGAATACCCTGGATTTCGCCATCGACGAAAAGCTGGGCAATGCCGCGCCACGCCTCCTGACGGTAGCCGATGCGCACTTCGTAGGAGCCCGGAGGCACCGGAAGCATTCGCAGGGTGAAGTCGTACCAGCCGTTGAGTTTGAGCTCGTCGGCCTCGAAGTTTGTCCAGCCGTTGGATGCCCACATGGTGATTTCCGTCTCGTCGGAGAAGCTGAGATGCTTGGAGCAGAAATCGTTGGGTATCACGTAGCCGTTCTCGCCCTGGATGTCGGCGAGCTGCCAGCGGATGTTGTTATTGGTAAGTTCGGGGGGAATGTTGTAGAAGTCGAAGCGGATGCGCTTGTTGAGCACGTCGTTCACCATGTTGTTCTCATCGTAGACAAGCATCGACGTCAGCGAGTGGGCGAAACCATTGATTGCGCTGATGTTGGAGAGCTGCTCGTCGAGACCCACACAACGGCCGTCGCTCAGGGTATTGATGCGGTTGCCGGCCTTTATTTCCATCAGGCGGTACGTGAGCATAGTCTCATAGTATTCGGTGCGCTCGTTCATGCGCGAGCTTACGGTGCATGGGCCGTTGTAGAGGAATGAGTTTGTAGACATCTGGCGGTCGAGGATGTGATATGCCACGAACTTATGCAGGGCATTGGACTCGGAGGTGTAGTCGCCGCGGTCGTCGGTGCCGTAATACTGCTCGGCGTAGGTCACAAGCTCATCGAGGGTGTGAATGCCATAGAGGCCCATGATGTTGTCGGGTTCGGCGAAGAGAGTGTAGCCGTAGCGTTTCACGGTGGGAACACGGAAAGAATTCTCGCCGCGCACCACCACACCCGACGGATAGGGCGACACATAGCTCTCGTCGCGTATGGGCTCCATGGCGCGGTTAAGCCCTGTGGCGCGAAGAGCCTGGGCAAAGATAGTGAAACGGCCCTCCTGCTCTATTACGTCGGCGATGAAATCTTTCGAGGGCACGATTACGTTGCCGACCACGTGGACGACACCGTTGTGAACCTCGATGTCCTTCTCGATGATGGGCACATTTTTGTTGAGGTATATCACCAGACCCGAACCGGTGGCATCGGCGGCGAACGACACGGTGATATAGTTGTCGCTCATCGACGACTCAGGGAGGGCGCCCTCTTCAAACTGATCGGAGGTATAGTCGATTCCTTTGGAGTTGACGATGTGGTTGTAGACCAGCTCGCGTTTCTCGTCGAGGGTGAGGTCGCCCAGCCGCATGCCGTTGTCCGACAGATAGCGGCGTATGCTTTCGTCGGTGGGAGCGAAGAGCGTGTAGTGGCCGTAGGTTGAGAGCAGGCCCCCGATGCCCGTCTCGTCGAGTAGCGAGGCGAAAATGGAGAATCGGCCGTCCTCGTGGATGTAGGAGGAGACGGTGTGGCCGGTGAAGGTGTAGAAAGCCTCGTCGTCAACGTCGTCGGAACACCCGGTGAGCATCGTGGCTCCCACTGCCGGCACCAGAAGGAGCGCGGTGGCAGCCATGCGGCTGAATATGTTTCTTATGTTGGTCATATTGCGGAGTGATGTTGTGTTGCTTTTGCTATGGTATCGTAATTCAGGATATGCCGATGCCCGGCAATCAGTTCGTTATGTCGGTCGACTGCTTATAGAAGGGATTCTGCACGAGCAGGCTGTTGGCACGCATTTCCGTTGCGTTGATCGGCATATAAAGCGCGTCGTAGCTGCTGAGTTTGCTCGATACGGTGCTCTGGTCGAGATTGTCGTATTTCACTGCAAGATAAGTGCTCACAAGATTGCGGAACTGGTCGCGGTGATGCGTGATTCGGCGCAGCAGATCGAAATATCGCTTACCCTCGTAGAGGAACTCGCGCTGGCGCTCGTCGTAGATAAAGTTCAGCATCAGCTCGGTGGAGTTATAGTTGTCGAAGCTGAGCGAGCCGGCACCAGCCTCGGGATTGGCGCGGTCGTAGCTGATGCAGGCCAGTCGAAACGCCTCCTGAAGGTCGCCTCCGCTCTCTACGATGGCCTCGGCTTTCATAAGATATATTTCAGGCAGGCGGTATACAATCCATTTGGTCTCGTAGGGCGATACGCGGGTATAGTCGCCCGACGATACGTTGGAGGCAGTAAGTGCGGTGCCCTCCAGATAGCTCACATATTTGCGGATGATGGCTCCTCCGCCAGAGTTGGAATAATAGGAGGTGCGCTCACGCAGGTCGGTCTCGCCGAAGAGCTGACGTACCCCCGTCTTGAAGTCGTAGGGAATAATCTGCTGGGCGTAGCCCTGGCTCTGCTCGCCGTAGAAGTCGGCTACGGCATAGTTCCAGTAGTTAACCGTGTTGTAGTTCAGCTCGAAAATTGTCTCGGAGCTGAGGCCGGTGGTGAACACCTCGCGGCTGTAGCTCATCGAAGGCACGAGGGTGAAGACGTTGTTGGCGTCGCGGAGAATGCGGTTGCAGTATTCGATACACTCGCTGTAGCGGCCGCGCCAGAGACACATGTCGGCGATGAGGGCGCGGATAGCGGCCTGCGTCATGCGGCTCTTGGTGTAGGTCTTGTTGCTGTAGGTGGCGGCCGCACGGGGCTCAACAGCCTTGAGGTCGTCGATCAGGAAGTCGATTATATGGTCGGGGGCGGCCTGCGGTGCCTCGAAGGTGTCGGTATCGTCGATTACAGGCTCGGTGACGAAAGGAACGTCGCGGAAGGCGCGCACCAGAGTGAAATAGCAGTAGGCGCGGATACCCTTCACCTCGGCAAGATAGGCGTTGAGCTGCGACTGGGTGAAGTTCGGGTCCTCGTCGCGTACGCCTGGGGCGAAGTGCTCCACGGTGTTGCAGAGGTTGATTACGTTATAGAAATTGCCCCACGAGGTGTAACCGTTGGAAGGCAACAGGTTGAGGTTGGCTATGTAGCGCAGGTTGTCGTCGCCGTTGGAGGGGCTCAGGAGCATGTTGTCGCTGCGGAACTCTCCCCATACGATCACGCGCTTGAGAAAATCGCTCTCCTGCATGTTGCGGTAGCAGGAGCTGGTCACGGACTTGACGTCGTCCTCCGACTTCCAGAAGTCGTCAAGCACCATCTCGTTGGTGGGCTGCAGGTCGAAGAAGTCGTTGCAGCCGGCAAGCGACACGCCGACGGCGATGGCCGCGAGGACCCTGCCCACTGATTTTATCATTGTATTTCGGGATTTCATAGTTTGGAACTGCTTTTGAAGGATTTTGAGAATCAGAAGCCTACGGTGATGCCGAGTGTGAAGTACTGCGAGCGCGGAGTGTTGCTGCGGTCCTCGGCTATACCATACTGGTTAGGCGAAATCTCAGGATCCACACCCGAATATTTTGTCCAGGTGCAGAGGTTGTTTAGCGTCAGATAGGTGTTGATCTGGCTGAGCTTTATCTTCTCGCAGAGAGTCTTCGGGAACTCATAATTGAAGGTAAGATACTTGAAGCGCAGGAACGAGCCGTCTTCCACGAATCGGTCGCTTCCCAGCCAGTTGTAGCCGTACTGATAGAGGGCGCGCGGCATGTCGGTGAGGTCGCCTTCCTTACGCCAGCGCCAGTTCACGGCGATGCTCTGGTTGTTGTTGGTATACATGTTCTCCGACCACATGCGGGCGTAGTTCACAATCTTGTTGCCCGTGCGGAAGTTAAAGAAGGCATTCACCGATAGGTTCTTCCAGCGTAAGGTGAAGCCGAAGCCGCCGTAGAATTTCGGGTTACAGTTGCCCAGGTATACGATGTCGAGCTCGTCGATGGTGCCGTCATGGTTCACGTCCTCATAGATGGCGTCGCCGCCGCGGAAGCGGTAGTTGGCCGTGCCGTAGCCGAAGGTCATGTAGAGCGGATTGCCGTTGGCGTCGCGCACCACGTTGCCGGCTTCGTCGCGAACCACGGGCGATGTTCCGTTCTCGTTGTAGTCGGAGTACTGATATACACCTTTATAACGGAAGCCGTAGACCGAACCGTAGGCGTTGCCTACCTGGAAGCGCGAGAGATAAGAGCCGTTCTGGCCATTGAACTCGCCCTTGTTCATTTCGGCGATGGCGGGGAGCAGCTCGGTGATTTTGCTGGTGTAGTTGGCGAGGTTGAAATTCACGTCGAAACTCCAGTCGCCCACCTTCACGAGGTTGTTGGTGTAGAAATTGAGTTCCCAGCCGTTTTTCTCCATGGCGCCGCCGTTGATATAGCTCAGCGAGCCGAATCCGGTGCTCGACGGGATGGTGAAGTCCTTGAAAAGGAGGTCCTGGTTCTTCTCGTGGAAGAGGTTGAAGTCAAGGTTGTACTTGTAGTTGAAGAGGTTGAGGTCCACGCCGAAGTTATAGCTCGTGTTCGTCTCCCATTTCAGGTTTGAGAGGCGGATTGTGGAGGGTTTCATGGTGGAGATGTCGATGTAGTTGCCTCCGCCGGTGTAGCGCGAATAGTGGAGATATTCGTAGTCGGGCATGCGGCCGGTCTTGCCGTAGCCCAGGCGGATGCCCAGCAGATTGAGCCAGTCGTTGCTCCAGTCCATCCAGTGCTCGTCGGAGATGTTCCATTTCACCGATACGGCGGGGAAGGTACCCCAGCGGTTGTCGGGGCCGAAGCGGGTGGAGCCGTCGCGGCGTATGGTGGCGTCGAGAATGTAGCGGTTGTCGAAAGCGTAGTGGATTCGGCCCATGTAAGCCATCGAGCGCCATTCCGATTTGATGCTCTCCTGAGTGTCGGCATATCCTTCGGCTGTGGGGCTGTGGATGCCGTTGGGGAGGTCGTATTTGCGGAATTCCTGATACTGGGAGTTACCGGTGGTGAGTTCCCATGCGGCGTAGAGCAACAGGGAGTGTTTCTCGGGAAGTTTCGGCACGAACAGGAGGTCGTGCTTGGTCTGGATATTCAGGCTCTCCGCCTCGCGGCCGTAGACGCGGTTGATGGCCCAGTTGGTCCATGGCTGCGAGGATATTTCGCGCGGCAGGATTTTGTCCTCCTTCTTGTTCTCGATGTCGAACTGCACATAGCCCGTGTAGCGCAGGCGGTGTTTAGCCGGGTCGAGAATCTCGTAGTTGAGGCGCAGCGTGGGGATGATGCGCATGCTGGTCTCGTCGTATTTGGCCTTGTGAGCCAGAGCCACGGGGTTCACCAGGTTCTTCTGGTTGTCGTCGAGCTGCGAGGTGATGGGGATATTGTAGAACTCATCGGTCTCGTTGCCCTGCGCATCGTGGCGGTAGATGCTCACATTGGGCATCTTTCGGTAGGCGATGTCGAGCAGGCCTTCGGAATCCCAGTTCTCCTTATAGTTCTGCTTGTTTTTGGAGTGGGTAAGCGAGAATTCGGTCGAGAAGCGCAGACGGTCCGATACCTGGTAGTCGAGGTTCATCAGCGAGGAGATTCGGTCGAGATGCTGCTTGATGATTGTGCCTGACTGATTGAGATATCCCACCGAAACGCGGTAGCGGGCCTTGTCGCCGCCGCCGGTAATGTTTACGGTATTATCGTAGGTGTAGCCGTATTGCGTCACGGCGTCGACCCAGTCGGTGTTGTTGTTGAATTCGTAGTATTCAGAGAATGTCGGGTCGTAGTTGAATTCGGGAATATCGGCAGCGTTCACGTCCTGGCGGGGATTGAAGTAGGCCTGCTTCATGAGCATGGTGTAGTCGTCGCCGTTAAGCATCTTGCGGCCGCGGGGCTGCTTGTGGGCGGAGAATTTGAAAAGATACTGCACCTTTGGCGGACCCTTGACGCCGCGCTTGGTCTTGATCATTATCACGCCGTTGGCGCCGCGCGAGCCGTAGATGGCCGCCGAGGCACCGTCCTTCAGCACGGTGATTTCCTCGATGTCCTCGGGATTGATGCTGAGAAGGTTGGCAAACTGCTCGGAAGTGGCGTTGGCATAGTCGAACGAACCGTCGACATGGCTTTCGTAAGGGATATCGTTGAGAACGATAAGAGGCGTAGAGTTGGAGTTGATCGAGCCGGAGCCGCGGATACGCATGGCCGAGCCCGAACCGAGGTCGCCCGATGCGTTCACGATGTCGAGGCCCGCCAGACGGCCCTGCAGGGCGTCGTCGATTGACGATACGCTCACGCCCTCGAAGGCCTTGGTGTTGATGGTCTGCATGGCGCCGGAGATTTCGCGGATGGGAATCGGCATCGTGCCGTCGTTCATTACTTTCTGGGCCGTCACGACCACCTCGGCCAGTGTCGAGGAGTCTTCGAGCTTCACGTTCATCACTGGCTCGATGGGGAGCATCTGCGCCGTGAAGCCCACAAACGAAATTTTCAGCTTGTTGGCCGGATTCTTCACCTGAAGCGAGAATTCGCCGTTGATGTCGGTCACCGTCATGCTGTGCACTCGGTTGGTCTTGTCGATTTCATGCACGGTGGCGCCGATAATCGGTTCGTTGTCGCCGTCGACAACGGTTCCCCGCACCATATTGGCCGACTGAGCCGCCGCAAGAGCCGGGAGCACAGTCAGCAATAGCGTGAGGAATATATGTTTCACTTTTCCCATTTGAGAATATCGGTTTCGGTTAAAGATATTTGGTTGGCCCGGCGCCCCCGCGCAGGGGCGCCTTCTAATATATTACTCAAACTTCAGGGCCTTATCAATAAGGTGAATCACCGCACGGCTCGATGCCGAGATGCCGGTGGCGCTGTTGAGGTCCGAATTATCGACGATAATGTCGCGGGCCATGATGTTGTAGAGGCCGGTCGAGGTTATCACGTGTGCCTCGTTGTCGACAGGATTGTCCACGCCGCGGATGGTCATCCCCATGCCGTCGCTCGAGATGGATATCTTGTGGAACTTGTCGAAAGCATTGCGTGCAGCCGTCTCGAAGACCATCGGACCATAGGCCGTGCCGTCGATATAAGCGGAATTGTCCACAAAATGGTAACGCAGGAAGCGCAGCAGATATATAGTCTTGGCGCGTTTGGACTCGAGGTTGGAGTCCGAAGCGATTTGCTCCCAGGTGTAGAGTTTCGGATCGGAGGCGAAAGCGCGGTCAAGCGCTTCGGCCGTAGGCACGAGTATCGTGTAACGGTAGTTGTTGAAGAAACTTACGATGCTTCCCACGCTTGTGGTGCCGGTAGTAGTCTTCACGGAGAAAATCTCCTCGATTTCCTTGTCGTTGGCGAAGATGTTGAACACTTGGTCGTGACCGCGGCAGAGATCGAAGAACGCCTTGAACTCAGGCGATTCTCCCAGGCGGTTGTATACGCTTGTGGTGGCGTCGTGGATTATGTGGTCGATAAAGAAGGTGCGGCCGTTGTCCGACGAATAGCGGCAAATGTCGCCGTTGGAGCCTGTGACAATCCCGGCTGGCGCCTGGTTGAGTTCCATGTCGCCTCCGCCGTTTACGGTCAGGCCGTTGTCGCGGCCCGACAGGGCGATCGTGCCTCCACCCTTGGTGAGGGCGAAGCGGCGGCTGCCGTCGTCGATATAACCGCTGAGAGTGCTGCCGTCGTTGTCGCCAACCACGATATGGAGGTCGAGAATATCGCGCATTCGGTTGCGGATAGCGCTCTTGGAGGTTACGTTGCGCTTGAACTCTCCTTTGTTGCCGTTTGCGTCGGCTGCGTAGACAGCCGCACGCACCGAGTTCGTGGCCTTGTCGTAGCTGAAACTCCAGATTTCACGGTTGCTGCCTCCACGCGCCCAGCTGATGGGTTCGCGGTAGTTCTGCAGAGCCTCGTCGGTGGGCACAAGCAGGTTGTACATATTCTCCATCGAGCGCAGATACATATAGTAGCGCATGGCCTGCTTGTCGTCAAGGTTGCTCCAGTCGTCGGTTATCGCCCATTTCATAATAGTGGTATTGTCGGCTGTGAGCACAGAGCCGTAAACACCCTGATAGTCGATGGGAGGGAACACCGTGTTAATGAAGTATACTGTGCCGTTGCCTGTGATTTCCGTGCGCACCACATTGGCCGGGGTAATGTCGATCGGATAGGAGGTCTCGTCGGTCAGTGTGGGCCACAGGTGTGGCAGCGACGCAGTAAAAGAGCGCTTCTGATGGTTCTTGAGGAAGGATGCGAGAATATCCTTCGGCACGTTGTCCCACGAACCGTAGGCATCACGCAGATACACGCCCTTGCCGCTGTTGAAGAATTCGTTCATCGCTTCGTCGGTAGGCACGAACATGGTGCCCATATCCTGTTCAGGCGACGCCTGCGAATAGGCAGCCTCCGAAGGATCGTAATAAAGCAGACCGTTGCCCGACACATCTTCGCCAAGCGGACCGCGGGTACAGTTGCGCTCGTTGAAGAAGCGCTTGCGGAATATCGAGTCGACTCCGCCCAGCGACGGACGCATGGCCGACGAGCCGTTGTAATATTCCTTCACAGCGGCGTCGGTGGCTTTGTCGAAATATGGGGCGCTGAATTTATTGAGCAGGCGATTGAAAATTTTTGCTTCGGAAGCCGAGGCGATAGCGTCGGCCATCGTGCCTACGGGCACCATCACATCGGCCAGCACATGGATATAGCCGTTCTTGCATATGATATCCTGCTGCACCACGCGGATGCCGTTGATATATATGCCCGAGGTGGAGACACTTTTGCCATTGAGAATCACCGAGAAGTCGTCGGCCGTCATCCCCATGGTCTGCATCTGCACCGGGGTGAAATTCACCATCATCGGCGCGTCGGCCACCATATATAGAGGCTTTTCGGCGAAACGGGCCCACTGAGGATTCTCAAACAGTTCGGGATCGTTCACGCGCGCCACCGTATCGAGCTGTGTGGCCGACGTGAAGCGTCGTATGGCCAGACCCTCCACGGCGCCGTCTGTTCCCGCCACGTTCGAGAGCATCTCGGCAAGATACGCCATGTTGATCATGCTTGAATTCATGATTGCCTTTTTCTGGGCAGCTGTGAGTTTCTCATAGCTTCTTACGCCGTAGGGGTTGTTCCTGAAAAAGCGTTCGAAAGCGTCGTCCCGGGCCGGAAAGAGCGTCTTGCTTCCTGTGCGCTGCAGCGTCTCGCCATATCCCAGGTCGTCGATCAGGCGCAGGAAATAGGTAAATCCTCCGTCCTCCCGCAGATAGTCGTAGATACTTGCGCCAAGCAGCTCGGCCGACGGCTCCTCGTCGTCGAGGACGTAGTCGTCCTTGCAGCCCGTCAGCGTGAGCCCTCCGGCCAGTGCGGCCGACAGCACGAGGAGTTTCACGCTCGAGGTGTAGAATCTGAAATGCATTTTATGATTAGTTTAGATTTGAGGCATTTTTCCAGTCAAGAGTAGCTCCGGAGCGGAATCCGCGGCGGAATTCTCGGTTTTTCAAAGCAAAATTACATCGTGCGCACTCCTTTTTGCGCAATTAATTCACCTAATTTTAATACATATGCCTAATTTTTCATGTTTGCCATATCCTGCTGGCGCAAACGTGCGAATTTATGACGAATTTATGATAAAACCGCCCCACAGCGCCCAATTCTCGTATGATGGCGCTACCGCCGACAGCTCAATATCGCCGCTAATTTAAACAAATTTCTGGTTTCAATGAAGAGTTAAGGCTATATTTTGGTTAATCCGGTGGATTTTGGAATCTACCCTGATTGTAACTTTGCATACACGGATTTTTCCTTCTTCTGCACCTCAGCCCCTCCGACGTTTCCAATTACAATATATTTTCAAACTCCGGCCGGCCGAAGAGCCGGCACTCCTTAACCAAAAACCATATCATGAGATTCGCAACGTTGCATTTTGCTAAATCAGTCGTCGCAGCCACCGCTGTATTTGCAGCAGCATGGAGCGCCTCTGCCGCCGACACCGACAAATTGTGGTATCAGGCGCCCGCACGAGAATGGATGGAAGGCGTACCCCTGGGTAATGGCCGACTGGGCGCCATTGTCTACGGGGGAATCGACCGCGAGAGAATAGCACTCAACGAAATCACCCTTTGGGCCGGTCAGCCCGACACAATCCAGAACACAATCTGCGGCCCTGAAAAGCTCGCCGAAATTCGCTCGCTCTTCTTCGCCGGCGACTTCGCGAAAGCAAACGAAGAAACCGTAAAGCATCTGTCGGGCACCCGCCGCGACTTTGGAACTCACCTTCCGCTGGGCGATCTCCTTATCAACTCGGTATACCCTGCCGGCGAGGTGCGCGGGTTCCACCGCGAACTCGACATGCAGAGCGCCGTCGCCACCACCACATTCGAAAAAGGAGGCGTGCGCTTCTCGCGCGAAGTGATTTGCGACTATCCCGACGACGTGCTCGCACTGCGGCTCACAGCCTCCAGGCCCGGCCAGATTACCTCCGACTTCCTTTTCTCGCTTCTGCGCGACGCCAAGATAGAATCCAATCCCGAGGGGGCTCTGCAGTTTTCGGGTAAAGTAGACTTTCCCAAACAGGGCAAAGGAGGAGTGGCATTCGCCGGAACTCTGAAACTCAACGTATATGGTGGTACCGTCGCTGCCGAAGGATCTGCTGTGAAAGTCAGGAATGCCGACTCGGTCGAAGCTTATTTCGACGTTCGCACCGACATGTTCGAGGCAGACCCCGCCGCGAAATCCTCCGAAACGGTGGCCATGGCCGCCGCAAAAGGATTCGACAAAGTTCTGGCCGCACACACTGCCGACCATTCCGCGCTTTACAACCGTATGAGCATCTCGCTGGGCACTCCCGGCGAGATGGCATCCCTTCCCACCGACGTACGCCTCCACCTGGTTAAGAACGGTGCGGTCGACCCCGCTTTCGACGCCCTGTTCTTCCGCTACGGACGCTACATGCAGATTGCATCCTCGCGCCCGAATTCCCCGCTCTGCTCCAATCTCCAGGGAATATGGAACGATAACCTCGCATGCCAGATGGGCTGGACATGCGACTATCATCTTGACATCAACATACAGCAGAACTACTGGAGTGCCAACAAAGCGAATCTCGCCGAGACCAATGTGCCCTTGTTCAACTTCCTGAAACACATCGAGAAACCCGGCCGCGAGACCGCCGAAAAAATCTACGGAGCAAAAGGCTGGGTGGCACACACCTGCGTAAACCCCTGGGGTTACACATCGCCCGACGGCGCCATCTACTGGGGTCTGAACGTATCGGCAGGCGCATGGCTCGCCACACATCTCTGGAGCCACTACAAATATACGCAGGATAAGGATTATCTCGCCTCGACCGGCTACCCGCTGCTCAAGGGATGTGCCGAATTCTTCCACACCTACATGACCGAGGACCCCAACACCGGTTACCTCCTCACAGGGCCCTCCATTTCGCCCGAAAATGGCTTCGTAACCCCTGAGGGCCAGGGGTTCTCCGCCTCGATGATGCCCACAATCGACCGCGGAATTGTAGCCGACATTTTCAATGCAGTAATTGAAAGCTCGCGCATCCTCGGCGTCGACAAACCTTTCGCGCGCCAGCTGCAGAAAGATCTCGCCAAGCTCCCTCCCATTCAGGTCGACGACCGCGGCGAAGTGCAGGAATGGCTCCACGGCTTCCCTCGCCAGGATCCGGCCCACCGCCACAGCTCCCACCTGCTCACTCTGTATCCGCTCGGCCAGCTCACCTACACCAAGACCCCCGAACTAATGGAGGCCGCCAAGCGTACAATCACCAACCAGACAACCGCCAACGGCTGGGAAGATACCGAATGGAGCGCAGCCAATATGCTTGGATTCAATGCATTTCTTAAGGACGGTGAAAAAGCCCACTACTGGCTTCAGGACCTTTTCCGCTTCTTCACCCGCGAGAACCTGATGACCGTATCGCCCGCAGGCATCGCCGGAGCCGAGCGCGACATCTTCAGTTTCGACGCCACCGAGGCCTCGGTAGCCGCCATGTGCGACATGCTCCTCCAGAGCCACGACGGCTTCATAGATTTCCTTCCCGCGCTCCCCGCGGCCTGGGCTGAAGGCTCCGTGAAAGGAATCTGCGCCGAAGGCGGCATCACCGCCGACCTCTCCTGGACCGACGGCAAAATGCAGAAAGCTACGCTCCTGGCATCGGCCGAAGCCCCTTGCCGAATCGCCCTCCCCGAAGGCTCAGTGGCCGAATTCTCGCTCAACGGCACTCCGTTAAAAACCAAGACCGACGCCGACGGACGCGTATCGCTCAAGGTGAAACCCGCCGACCGCATCGAAATATCTTTCAAAAACAAATAACCTGCCTCCCGACATTTTACAAACCTGTCTTTATCATGAACCATAAGCTTATAGCCATCGCCACGCTCGCAATGACGGTTCTCGGCTGCGACGCCGCAGTCTCATCACGCGCCCTCAACGACGGCTGGCGTTTCCGCCAGGGACGCGGCGAGAACTGGTATCCGGCCACAGTGCCCGGAACAGTTCATACCGACCTGATGGCCAACGATCTCATCGAGGATCCGTTCTATCGGCTCAACGAGCGCTCAGTGCAGTGGGTCGACAAGGAAGACTGGATGTACGAGACCAATCTCCGCGCCACCGCCGACGAGGTCGCACAGTCCAATCAGCAGCTCTTCTTCTTCGGTCTCGACACCTATGCCGACGTCTATCTCAACCACCACTGCATACTCCGCGCCGACAATATGCACCGCACATGGCGCATCGACGTAAAGGGTATTCTCCGGGAAGGCGACAATCTGCTCGAAGTCTACTTCAACTCTCCAATCAAGGTCGACCTTCCCAAATTCGACAAATACGACTACGCTTTCAACACCGGTCCCGACCAGAGCCAGAACGGCGGAATCTTCCATAAGACCCTCAGCGTGTTCGCCCGCAAGGCCGGCTACCACTATGGCTGGGACTGGGGGCCGCGTCTGGTAACTTCCGGCATCTGGCGCCCGATCGAGCTCCAGACCTGGAGCGGCCAGCGCATCTCCGACGTGCAGTACGTACAGGGCGACGTCAACGCCCGCTCCGCATCGCTTACGGCCTTCGTCGAAGTGGAGGCCGACGAGTCCGTAGCCGACGCCACCGTCTCGGTCAGCGCCGACGGCAAGCTCCTCGCATCGAAGAAAACCACTCTGCAGAAGGGCGTCAACCGTATCGAAGTGCCATGCAAGGTATCGAAACCGCGCCTGTGGTGGAGCAATGGTCTGGGCGAGCCCAACCTCTATAATTTCACCGCCGCACTCGACGTCGACGGCAACCGCGTGGAAGCCACCGACACCGAAATCGGCCTGCGCTCGCTCAAGTTGATCCACAAGCCCGACCCCGACGGCCACTGCTTCTATTTCGAACTCAACGGCAAGCCCGTCTTTGCAAAAGGCGTCGATATGGTACCGCTCGACAATTTCCTTCCTCGTATCACCCCCGAACGCTACGAGAAGCATGTGCTCGACGCCAAGGCCGTCAACATGAACATGATTCGCGTATGGGGAGGCGGCGTCTACGAGGACGACTATTTCTACAAACTCTGCGACCGAAACGGCATGCTCGTCTGGCAGGACTTCATGTTCGCCTGCTCCACCTACCCCGCCGACTCCATATTCCTGGCCAATATCCGCCAGGAGGCCATCGACAACGTGAAGCGACTGCGCAACCACAGTTCCATCGCCCTCTGGTGCGGCAACAACGAGTGTCAGGACGTGTACTACGGCTGGGGGGGCAAATACAACTATTATAAGGAGAAAGGCGTCGAGGAACTTACCACCCGCCAGTTCAAGGATATGTATTTCCGGGTCCTCCCCGAGGTAGTCAAGGAATACGGCGGCGGGATAGCCTACTGGCCCTCCTCCCCCTTCGCATTCGAGGACACCCCTTCCGACGGCCGCAACGGCGACGCCCACTACTGGGGCGTATGGCACGGCCGCGACTCCATCGGTCACTACAACATAGAGAAAGCCCGCTTCTTCTCCGAATACGGCTTCCAGTCGTTCCCCGAGTTTGAATCGGTGAAAATCTACGCTCCGCAGGAGCGCGACTGGCATATCACATCCGACGTGATGATGTGCCATCAGCGCGCCGGCTCCTACGCCAACAACCTCATCAAGGAGTACATGGACAATGAGTTCCGTACTCCCGCCGACTTTCCCACATTCCTCTACGTAGGCTCCGTGCTCCAGGGCGACGCCATCAAGACAGCCGTCGAGGCCCACCGCCGCGACATGCCCCACTGCATGGGAACACTCGTATGGCAGCACAACGACTGCTGGCCCGTGGCCTCCTGGGCCGGCCGCGACTACTATGGCCGCTGGAAGGCCCAGCAATACTACTCCCGTCAGGCCTACGACGACATACTCGTCTCCCCCGTGGTTCTCGGCGACTCGCTCCACGTCAACGTGGTAACCGACCGGCGTACCCCGGCCAAAGGTGTAGTAACCCTCCGCGCGATGCGCCTCGACGGCACCCCCGTATGGGAGAAGCATCTCCCCTACTCCGCCGCCCCGCTCACTTCTGTGGAGATATTCACCGACGATATACGCAATCTGCTTGCCGACAACAAACGCGGCGACGTGATTTTCACAGCGGATTTCGCCGTGAAGGGCGACCGCACCTATTCCAACGTGGCCTATCCCTGCAAGCAGAAATTCATGAACTACACCATACCTCAGCTCTCGGTCGACATCGCTCCGGCTGAAGGTGGCTACGACGTTACGCTTGGCTCCGACGTCTTCGCCCGCGCCGTGTTCCTCTCGCTCGACGGAATCGACAACTTTTTCTCCGACAACTATTTCGACATTCTTCCCGGCGGGAAACGCACCATCCGCGTAACCACCGCGCTCTCGCCCGACGATTTCGGCCGCCAGCTGAAAGTCACCTCCATGGGCCATGCCTATGCATCCGCCACCATCTCGACCGAAAACGGCTCCATCGGTACTTCCTCCACCTTCAAGCCCCTCGGCGGCGACTGACCACATAAAAACACCTCTGAATTCCCACTCGGGCTTCCATCCTCGCCAATGCGCTCAGGAAGGAAGCCCGAAGTCGTTTCCCCTCACGGAAGCCCGCAGACATTCCTCCGTCGCCGGAATTTCCGAAAAAATAGCTAAATTTGCGGCGAAAATACTAACACGAACCACACCATGCACTACGACTACAATACCTGCGGCACCTGCTCGCGCGCAATTCATTTCGACATCACCGACGGCCGCATCTCCGGCATCAGCTTCGACGGCGGCTGCCACGGCAACCTCCAGGGCATCGCCGCGCTTGCCGAGGGCCAGGATGCGGCAAAAGTGGCCGCCACCGTGGCCGGCATACGATGCGGCAACAAGCCCACCTCGTGTCCCGACCAGCTCGCACGCGCAATCGCCGAAGCATTGGCCGGCCAACAGCGCCCATGAGGCCAAATAAGGTTAAATATCCGCCTCGGAAAGCGCCGTTTGAGAAAAAAATATCGTACCTTTGCATATTGGGTGAAAGGACATGCATCAATCGTATCTATCCCACGGGAAGCCAGGCTTCCACACCCGATTCTGAAAACAACAAAAGCTACATAAAAATCAAAACAATTCTTTATGAGTAAAGAAAAGAAATTCCTAACCTGTGATGGCAACCAGGCCGCCGCACATATCTCGTATATGTTCAGCGAAGTCGCCGCCATCTACCCTATCACGCCTTCGTCCACAATGGCCGAATACGTGGATGAATGGGCTGCCGCAGGCCGCAAGAACATTTTCGGCGAGACCGTTCTCGTGCAGGAAATGCAGTCGGAAGGCGGCGCAGCCGGTGCCGTTCACGGTTCTCTTCAGGCCGGTGCGCTCACTACCACCTACACCGCTTCGCAGGGCCTTCTGCTCATGATTCCCAACATGTATAAAATCGCGGGCGAGCAGCTTCCCTGCGTTTTCCATGTTTCGGCCCGCACACTCGCCTCGCATGCCCTGAGCATCTTCGGCGACCATCAGGATGTGATGTCCGTTCGTCAGACCGGCTTCGCCATGCTCTGCGAAGGCTCCGTTCAGGAAGTCATGGACCTTGCCGGCGTCGCCCACCTGGCCGCCATCAAATCGTCGATTCCCTTCGTAAACTTCTTCGACGGTTTCCGCACATCCCACGAAATCCAGAAAATCGAGATGCTCGAGCAGGATCAGCTCGAACCGCTGCTCGACCGCGAGGCTCTCGCCCGCTTCCGCCAGCGCGGCCTTACACCCCAGGCTCCCGTGAGCCGCGGCATGGCCGAGAACGGCGATGTATTCTTCCAGCACCGCGAGGCATGCAACACGGCCTACGACGCCGTGCCCGAGATTGTCGAGGAATACATGAACAAAATCTCCGAAATCACCGGCCGCAAATACGGCCTGTTCAACTACTACGGCGCTCCCGACGCCGAGCGCGTAATCATCGCCATGGGTTCGGTGACCCAGGCCGCCCAGGAAGCCATCGACTCGCTCGTTGAGAAAGGCGAGAAAGTAGGCCTCGTGGCCGTTCACCTCTACCGCCCCTTCTCGGCCAAGCACTTCCTCGCCGCCGTGCCCGCAACGGCCAAGCGCATCGCAGTGCTCGACCGCACCAAAGAGCCCGGCGCATCCGGCGAACCGCTCTTCCTCGACGTCAAGGAATGCTTCTACGGCAAGGAGAACGCTCCCCTCATCGTTGGCGGCCGCTACGGTCTGGCCTCGAAGGACACCACTCCCGCCCAGATCATCGGCGTGTTCGAGAACCTCGCCCTCCCCATGCCCAAGGACCACTTCACAGTGGGCATCGTCGACGACGTGACTTTCACCTCGCTCCCCCTCCCCGAGGAGGTTGCTCTCGGCGACAAGTCGACCACCGAGCTTAAGTTCTACGGCCTCGGCGCCGACGGTACCGTAGGTGCCAACAAGAACTCCATCAAGATTATCGGCGAGAACACCGACAAATACTGCCAGGCATACTTCGCCTACGACTCCAAGAAGTCGGGCGGCTTTACCTGCTCCCACCTCCGCTTCGGCGACGCTCCCATCCGCTCCACATATCTGGTCAACACGCCCAACTTCGTGGCTTGCCACGTTCAGGCCTACCTGCATATGTACGACGTGACCCGCGGCCTGCGCGACAACGGCACCTTCCTGCTCAACACCATCTGGGAAGGCGACGAACTCGCCAAGAACCTCCCCGCCAAGGTCAAGAAATACTTCGCCGACCACAACATCACCGTCTACTACATCAACGCCACCAAGATTGCCCAGGAAATCGGTCTGGGCAACCGCACCAACACCATCCTCCAGAGCGCATTCTTCCGCATCACCGAGGTAATCCCCGTTGACCTTGCCGTTGAGCAGATGAAGAAATTCATCGTCAAGAGCTACGGCAAGAAGGGCCAGGACGTTGTCGACAAGAACTATGCGGCCGTTGACCGCGGCGGCGAATACCACCGTCTCGACGTAGACCCCACATGGAAGAATCTCTCCGTAGATGCCTGCGAGGCCAACGATGATCCCGAATTCATCAACCGCATCGTGCGCCCCATCAACGCCCAGGACGGCGACCTCCTGAAAGTCTCCGACTTCAAGGACATCGCCGACGGTACATGGCAGAACGGCACCGCCGCCTACGAGAAGCGCGGCGTAGCAGCCTTCGTGCCCGAATGGCTTGAGGAAAACTGCATACAGTGCAACAAGTGCGCCTACGTCTGCCCCCACGCCGCCATCCGCCCCTTCGTGCTCGATCAGGCCGAGATGGCTGCCGCTCCCTTCGGCGAGGATGCCACAATCCCCGCAATCGGCAAGACATTCACCGGCATGCGCTTCATTCAGAGCGTCGACGTGCTCGACTGCCTCGGATGCGGCAACTGCGTTGACGTCTGCCCCGGCAAGAAGGGCGTGAAGGCTCTCCAGATGAAGCCCCTCGAAACCCAGCTCGACAAGCAGAAGCAGTGGGACTACTGCACCAAGGCCGTAGCCTCCAAGCAGGACCTCGTCGACATCAAGGCCAACGTGAAGAACTCTCAGTTCGCCACCCCGCTCTTCGAATTCTCAGGCGCATGCTCGGGTTGCGGCGAGACTCCCTACGTGAAGCTCATATCCCAGCTCTTCGGCGACCACCAGATGGTAGCCAACGCCACCGGCTGCTCCTCGATCTACTCCGGCTCCGTGCCCTCCACCCCCTACACCACCAACTTCCGCGGTCACGGCCCCGCATGGGCCAACTCGCTCTTCGAGGACTTCGCCGAGTTCGGTCTGGGCATGACCATCGCCAACGAGAAGATGCAGCTCCGCCTCGAAGGCCTCATGAAGCAGGCCCTCACCTGCGACTGCTGCTCCGCAGAAATCAAAGAGCAGGCCAGGAAATGGCTCGACAACCGCGACAGCGCAGAATCCACCCGCGAGGTATTCGAAACCATCGTTCCGCTCTGCGAGGCATGCAGCTGCGACGTATGCAACGGCATAGTGGTCCTGAAGAACTTCATCGTGAAGCGCTCGCAATGGATTATCGCCGGCGACGGCGCAGCCTACGACATCGGTTTCGGCGGTCTCGACCACGTACTCGCCTCCGGCAAGAACATCAACATCCTCGTGCTTGATACCGAGGTTTACTCCAACACCGGTGGCCAGGCTTCGAAAGCCACCCCGATTGGCGCTATCGCCAAATTCGCCGCAGCCGGCAAGCGCGTGCGCAAAAAAGACCTCGGTCTCATCGCCACCACCTACGGCTACGTATACGCCGCCCAGGTGGCTATGGGTGCCGACCAGGCCCAGACCCTCAAGGCCATCCGCGAGGCCGAGGCCTACGACGGTCCCTCGATCATCATCGCCTACTCCCCCTGTATCAACCACGGCCTCAAAGCCGGCATGGGACATTCGCAGGAAGAAGAATCCCGCGCCGTTGCCTGCGGCTACTGGCACCTCTGGCGCTACAACCCCGCCCTCGAAGCCGAAAACAAGAACCCCTTCACGCTCGACAGCAAAGAGCCCGACTGGAACGAGTTCGAGAACTTCCTCAAAGGCGAAGTGCGCTACGCTTCCGTAGCCAAGCAGTATCCCGCAGAGGCAGCCGAACTCTTCGCAGCAGCCAAGAGCAACGCACAGTGGCGCTACAACAACTACGTGCGCCTCAGCAAAGAGCCCTGGGGCTACGGCGACGGCACTCCCGAAGTGAAATAACCCATCCATACAATTCCATCCAAAAAGGCGGAGCGCCCCCGGCGCCCCGCCTTTTTGCATCTGGGCGGTGTGTCAATCCGACACATCGCCCTTTTCCGTGCTTATCCCTCTGTCACATCCAGCCACCAATCAGAAATGCGTAGGCAATTCCGATCTGGCTTTAATGCCTTTAAGGCCTTTAACGCCCCTAACGACTTTTAAGGGCTACAATGACTGCGCCCCATTTTTTTGCAAAAATTGCTTCTGCGCTGCCTCAAACGCGCTAAAATACGCATGCGCGCCCCAAAATTATCTTTTATTGACGTTTTTAGCCCCGGTTTAGCATATTTCATAAAATTATATTTGCATACCCAAAACGCGATTTATCCAAAGAATAAAAAAACCAACAACAATAACTTTTAACCAGTACTTTATCTTTATGACCTTAAATGCTACACAATTCATGAAGGCCGCGGCCGTGCTGTGTGCCTCGTTGGTATGCTCGCAGGCCACCATAGCCCGCGACTACGCCAACTGGATGGCCGAGCTCCCCGACAACCTCTACGTGACGCAGGTTTCAATCCCCGGCACACACGATACAGCTACCGCAAGCGTCACAGGCGCAACCGCAGTCAACTCCCAATGTCAGACGGCAACCATACAGCAGCAGCTTGAAGCCGGCGTACGCGTCCTCGACCTACGTCCAGGCCGAGCCCTAATTAGCAGCACCATCTACTGCTACCATGGCACAACCCCCACAAGCGTTAAATTCGAAGACGCCCTCACTACCATCAAGAACTTCCTTGACGCACACCCTACCGAATTCATTATAATCCACATCGACGGTGCAAACAATAGCGACAAAATCTCCAACGACAACTATACCACAATGTTCAAAAACGTTGGTATCACGAGCTATCTGCGCGACTTCAAACGTAGCCTTACCGTAGGGGAAATGCGTAAAGGCATCTTCATCATCAAGCGCTGGGGCGACGTAAAAGTAGACGGTCAATTCGCTCCTACCGCCTACGAATGGTATGGTGACGACAAATGGAGCGAACTCTCAGCTGAAGAACGCTGGAGAAAGCAGACCGGTGGCAAGCTTGAAACACCTTACGGCACAGAACGGGCTTTCCTCCACGTTCAGGACCTCGCAAACAGCAACGGCCGTGGTGGCTATGACGAAAAAGTAAAAGCCGTTGAGCAGATGCTGAAACATGCCCAGACACTCAACGCCACCTCCGACTACTCCAACATCTTCGTAATGAACTTCTGCTCGGGCTACAATGGCTCAATATCTCAATCCTCGAGCTACGCAACGAATGCAACCAAAACCAACAAGAAAGTAGTGGACTATCTCAAAGACCACTCCGGCGCGCCTATAGGCATCCTTATGGCCGACTTCCTGGTTACCGACACTCATAGCGGCATTACCGGCGCAAGCGGTACTTACACCACCTACGGCAAACAGTTTATCGAAGCTGTTATTGACAACAACTTCACCTATGCTGCCGCCTATGCAACTGCAAACGCCGGCCAGCTCCCCTCGTTCACTAAGATGACTCTCCCCGACGGTGCTTCCAGCCAACTTTTCCATGGCAACACCGTAATGATCGACGTTAACAAAAATGGAGCCTATGAGGTAATTGCAGCCGGTCGCGACCTTGGCAACGGCTGGGCCAATACAATCACTCAAATCAGCGACTTGTCAACTGCAACTCAAATCTGCCAAGAAAACATTTCCTTCGAACGTCAGATTACTCCTTATGACCACAATAACGATGGTCATATCGACATTCTTATGGCCAATTCATGGGGTTCTCAGCTTTATCTTAATGATAAGGCAGGAGCCTTCAAATGGCTTGACGCTAAAGATGACAAAGGAGACTCTCGTGCCTTACTTTATGGACAGGAGTTAGGTGGCTCAGGTGATGGCGCAGGTGAAAATCAGCGCACAGGTCTTTGCATTCCTTTTGATGTTGACTTCAACGGTTACAAAGATATCGTAACGTATTCCGCAGACAAAAAGCAGCCTGTAGTATTTGAAAACTACAATGGCACAGATGCCATCTATGGCAAAGGAGCCTGCGACATACCTGCACTTACGGACGGCTCGATGGCCGAAGGCGACTTCAACAACGACGGCCGCTCCGACATTATCATCACCGGCAAAAACGCCTCCGGCCAGCGCCAGATCAGCATCTGCCTCGCCAAAAAGGGGGAATGGGCATTTGATGTCATTACTCCCGAATCGCTTCAGGGCTACGCCACCACCGACGGCGCCATCAAGGTTGCCGACGTAAACAACGACGGTCTCCTCGACATCTTCATCACCGGTATAGCCAGCGACACTCAGTCGCGCTTCCACTACAACGTGGCCTACCTACTGCTCAACAAGGGTAACAACGTATTCGAGAAAGCACCCGCCAACTTCCCCGGCGCCAAGGTATCTGATATCGACTTCTGCGACCTCAACAACGACGGCCTCATCGACATCGTTTATCTCGGCGAAGGTCCCAGCCATGAGGACTGGCTGAAGGTGCAAGGCACCGAAGTAAATATATATATCGCTATGAACCAGGGCAACGGTCTTTTCCGTGTTGCCGAAAATCCCATCGAAGGTGCTCGCTCGGGTGCATCCGTAGCAGTGGCCGACATTACAGGCGACGGCTTCGCCGACATCGCCCGCATGGGTTACAGCGGCACCTGCTTCGCCATCTACACCAACAACGGCGCTAAAGCCGCTGCCCGCGCCAAACTCGTTACCGACAACTACGAAAACCACGACTGGCAGCTCTTCATGGGCTACGACGACAGCAAGAACGTATACGTTCGCCTCGACAACCCCATTGAGAATGCCGGTATCCGCTACAACGCATTTGCCGTAACTAAGGATGGCCACCAGATTTCGGCCGTGCCCGCCAACGTAGAGCAGGGAACTCTCCTGAGCGCCAACGTAGACGCCGCTACCCTCAACGGTAAAGCCGACGTATACTTCCCCGGCGTAAAAATCGACAACCTCAAGCGCTATGGCGTTCAGGCTATCCTCCCCAACAAGAAGGTCATCCAGATCGACCGCGAGGACGACATCCCCACCGGCATCGAGGGTATCGGCGCTGAGGTTGAGGATGTGAACGCTCCCGTAGAGTTCTACAACCTCCAGGGCCAGCGCGTGGTTAACCCCGCCAACGGTATCTTCATCCGTCGTCAGGGCAACAACGTAAGCAAGGTTCGCATCTGATCGCCACCGGATAACGTAATCTGCCGCAAACTGCGGCTTCCCGACAGCGAGGGCGACGGCCGAACGGCTGCCGCCCTCGCCACATTCCCCCCCAGACCTTAATCAGGCTACCCAGACAGCGACCCCACCATCCGGGTGAAAAATATGGCGGTGTGTCAAATTTTGAAATTTTTTGACACACCGCCAATTGTATGCCGCAATGCGGCCGAAGAGGCCGCGTGGGGTGTTATTTCGCTGCCTTGGTGGTTTTCTTTGCCTTGGGCTCTGCGGCGGCTTTGGAGGCCGCTTTAGAGGCTTTTTCTGCCTTCACCGTGGCTTTGGCTGCCTTTTCGGCTTTCGCTTTCGGAGCCTTCTCGGCCTTGGGTTCGGGCTTGGCCTCGGCGCGCTGACGCAGCAGATGCTCCTCGTTGAGGTGCTCCTCGTTGAGGCGCAGGGTCTCAACCTCCTTGTTGAGGGTCTCAATCTCCCGGGCCTGGTTGCGGATGGTGGTAAGCAGCGAGTTGAGTTCCTCGTTCTCGATGCTCATGGGATACTGCTCCTCAACGCGCACGATAAAGTCGGAAAGCACATTCATATAGTTGGTAAACGCCTGATAGGGCGTCTCGTAAGGAGAGAACATCGAGTGGCTGGCTCCATCGGCGAAATGCTTGGTCGACATGTAGAAAAGATGGTCGGAAGCCTGGAGGCGCCCCCAGTCCTGCTTGAGCTGACGGTTGTCGGAGAGGCGCACGCGCTCGGCCACGGAGTAGAGCTTGCTGAAAGCCTCGTTCTGCAGCTTGTTGCCGAGCCATGCCGAGGTATCGCGGGCTTCGTCGGCCCAGCTGATGGAGTGAACAATCGAGAGCGTATCCACGGGTTTGAGCGTCTTCACGGCCTCGGTCGGCGTCATGAACTGCACTCCACGGTCGGCAGCGAAGCGCGGCAGAGCCTCAAGGAACTGGAATATGCCGGTATCGGCGTGGTGGAATTCGCCGAACGTCTCCAGATTCATGAACAGGTTGAAAATCTGCTCTTCCTGAGGGGTGTCGGCAATCCATCCGATATATTTATCGGCGGTAAGAGGATATTCGCTCCAGCTGGTGTCGGCGAAGCGGCGGGTGATGTCGTCGCTGAGCTTGTCGTTTTTCAGCAGAAGCTTGAGTTTGGGCTGTGAGGCGGCGGAATAGACGTAGTCGGGCGATTTCCAGCCGAGAATATGCTTGGCGCCTTCGGTGATGCACCCCTTGAAGCCCATCTCATAGATCTGCGGCGCCATCTCGTCGCAGTAAATCAGCTCGGCATTGCGGAACACCTTGGGTGTCTGGCCAAAAAGTTCCTTGATCTTCTGTGTGTGGAGTTTCACCTGGATGGCGAACTCCTTCGGATCGGCAAGCGAAGCGAGCGAGTGGTCGTAGGTTTCGGCGAGAAACTCTACGCGCCCGGTGTCGGCGAGCTTCTTGAGCAAGTCAACAAATTCAGGCACATACTGCTCGCACTGCTCCAGAGCCACACCTGTGATGGAGATCGCGCAGCGGAAAGCCCCTTTGGTATCCTCGATCATGCGCAGAAGGCTCTGAGCGGCGGGGATGTAGCTGCGGTGGGCAATACGGGTTATGATGTCGTCGTTGGCGAAGTCATCGTAGTAATAATGGTCGTTGCCTATATCGAAGAAGCGGTAGCGTTTCAGGCGGAACGGCTGGTGAATCTGGAAATAGAAGCAGATTGCTTTCATATCGGTTGTCGTTTTTATGATTTTTACGGTTGGGATGAAAATAAAGCGGAGAGAGCCGATGATGCTCCGGATTTACCAGCCGAGCACTTTATGGTATATGTCGATTACTTTGCGTCCGGCCTTGTCCCAGGTAATCCGGGCGACCTCGGCAAGGCCGTCCTCACGGAGCTGATTGTACATGGCCGGATAGGTTATGATCGAGTAGATGGCATCGGCCATGGCGTCGATGTCCCAGTAGTCGGTCTTGATCACGTTGGTGAGGATTTCGGCGCAGCCGCTCTGCTTTGAGATGATGGAAGGCACGCCCATCTGCATGGCCTCGAGCGGCGAGATTCCGAATGGCTCGCTTACCGAAGGCATTATGTAGACGTCGGAGGCCTTGAGCATCTCGTAGACCTGCTTCCCTTTCTGGAATCCGGGGAAATGGAAGCGGTCGGCGATACCGCGCTCGGCGGCCAGCGAAATCATCTTGTCCATCATGTCGCCCGAACCGGCCATTACGAAACGCACGTTGTGGTCGAGCTTGAGCACCTTGGCGGCAGCCTCCACAAAGTATTCCGGGCCCTTCTGCATGGTGATTCGGCCGAGGAAGGTCACGATCTTGTCTTTCGGCTTGGTAACCTGCACATCGAGCAGTTCCCGGCTCAGGGGCACCACGGCGTTGTGTACGGTGGTCACCTTGGCGGGGTCGATGCCGTATTTCTCGATTACGGTCTGGCGCGTGAGATTCGACACGGTGATGATATGGTCGGCGTTGAGCATGCCGTCGCGCTCGATGTTGAATACTGTAGGATTAACGTTGCCGCGCGAGCGGTCGTAGTCGGTGGCGTGCACGTGGATTACCAGCGGCTTGCCCGTCACCTGCTTGGCGTGGATGCCGGCAGGATAGGTGAGCCAGTCGTGAGAATGGATTATGTCGCAGTCGACGGTGCGGGCGATCACACCTGCCACAATCGAGTAGTTGTTAATCTCCTCAAGCAGGTTGTCGGGATAGCGGCCCGAGAACTCGATGCAGCCAAGGTCGTTGGTGCGCATGTAGTTGAAGTCGGCGTAGATATTGTCGCGCAGGCGGAAATATAGGTCTGGATCCATGAGCTTTCCGATGCGGCTCTCCACGTAGTCGCGGTTCACGTCGCGCCAGGCCACGGGCACCTGCGAGCAGCCGATTATATGGGCGAATTCACGGTCTTCGTCGCCCCATGGCTTGGGGATTACGAAAGTGATATCCATGTCGCCGCACTCCCACATGCCCTTGGTGAGGCCGTAGCTGGCAGTGCCTAATCCGCCGAGGATATGAGGTGGAAACTCCCACCCGAACATTAAAGCTTTCATCTTGTTGGTTTATGGTTGGTTAGAGTGGGATTAATCGTGGTCGAAACGGCGGAGTGTGCGCAGAGTGCGCAGCACCTCGGCGATGTTGGTGCCGTGGGATATGGCTCCTCGGCCGGAGAATGGCGGGTTGCCGTCGTAGAGCTGGCTCAGCGAGCCGATGCATCCCTGGCTCATCTCCTCCTCGAAGCCTATGAGCATACGGTCGATATAGCTCACGCCGCTGCGTCCGAACACCTTAAGGTAGGCGTCGGCGTAGAAGCCCATGAGCCACGGACGCGAGGGGCCGTTGTGCATGGCCATCTCGCGGTCGTAAGGCGAACCGAGATAGAATGGACGGTAGCCGTAGCTCTTGGGCGAGAGCGTGCGCAGGCCCTTGGGGGTAAGCAGTTCGCGCGTCACCACGTCGAGCACACCCTTGCGCTGGCGGCGGTCGAGCGGCGAGTAGTCAAGGCCGATGGCGATTGCCATGCTCGGACGCACCGAGGGGTCGGCGTAAGAGCCGCTGACATAGTCGTAGAGGTAGCCGTAGTCGTTGAGGAATGTATCGATGAAAGGTTGCTTCATCTTCTCTGCCGTGGCGATGTAGGCCTCGCGGCGCTCTGCCAGGTCGGGATTCCCATCCAGAAGGTCGGCGGCGAAGAGCAGAGCGTTGTACCAGAGTGCATTCAGCTCAACGAGCAGCCCGGTGCGCGGAACTACCGGGCGGCCGTCCCACGTGGAGTTCATCCACGAAGCCGGCTGCATGGTGCCGTCGGTGGCGAGCATTCCGCTCTCCTGCAGTTGCAGGCGCGGATGGCGCCCGGCAAGCGTGAAGTCGATAAGGTCGGTCACAATCTGGCTGTAGCGCCCGGCGGCAGCCTCGCGGCCGTAGTTTTTGGCATACTGCTGGATGGCCCATATGGCCCACCAGGGGATGTCGGGAAGGTCAATGCCATGGATTGTGCGCGATATATGGCCGTCGGCCATGAAGCGGTCGAGCGCCATCACGGCCGTACCCATTATTTCCTCGAAATCGTCGCGGTGGTCGATGGCGATGGTGTTGCCCGGAAGCGACATGAATGTGTTGCGGGCCAGGATAGTGCCCCAGGGATAGCCGGATAGCATATATTCGTGGTCGCCGCGCTTCAGATAGAGCTGCTTGGCCGAGTTCTTCAGGCAGTTGAAGAAGCTGGTGCGCGCCGTGCGCGAGGCGATTTCGTTTTCATACATCTTATGGAGCGAGCGCGTGCTGACCTCGCTAAGGCCGGCAGAGAAGATAATCGACTCGCCTTTCTTGATGTTCACCTGGAAATAGCCGGGCACCCAGAGGTCCTCGCAATAGGGCACTCCGCGCTCAAGATCCTTCACATACTCTATGTTGCGATACCAGTCGGGCTGGCTTACCCATTCGGGCTTGCGCGTGAGCTGCATGTAGAGCGTCGGATACCCCTCGTAAAGGCAGCAGGCCATACCATTGGGCACCGGTGTCATCTCCGTGTTGATGCGGTCGTTGGCTATACAGAGCGAGTTGACCTCGCGGAACGCCAGGAAGGGGCGGAATTGCAGAGTCGTGGGCGAGTGGGCCTCGACAAGGGTGTAGCGGATAAGGATGCGGTTTTCCTTGGAGATGAAGATTTTCTCTTTGGTAAGAATCACGCCGCCTACGCGATACGTAACGCGCGGCACGCTCTCGCAGTCGAACTCGCGGATATACTTGTGGCCGTTGGGACTGTAAACCCCACCCTGATAGCGGTGGAGCCCCAGATTGAAGGCGGCGCCATGCTGTATCACCGTCTCGTCGAGAGTCGACAGCAATACATGGGGCTTGTACTCCTCATCGCCGATGGGCACCACAAGCAGTCCGTGCTGCTTGCGCGTGTTACACCCCACAATCGAGGTACAGTGATAAGCGCCGGCCTGGTTTGTACGCAGCATCTCCTTCGGAAGACTCTGGTCGAGATTGATCAGCAGGTGCTTATCAAATTTAAGATAGCTCATTGAGATAGGTTTGGATGTTGTTAGAATTGTCAAGGTTTAAAGCCGGGCGCAGACCCGGTGGAAAATGTGTGCGGACACGTCCGCACCAAAGCCGAAGCAGGTCGAAATTGCCCCACAACATAGCTTTGCAGCAGTTTTCCATTGGTACTTATCAATATTAGCCTCGTGGCTGATATTCAACAACGAATTTAGCCCATTTGCACTGATTTTACAAATATTTGCCACGATTTTAAATTTTCTTTAGAGGCACCGCAGGTTTTCTGCAAAGACATACGCGCCAGCTGACTTTCACGCCTATGCCGGGCCTCACTCGCCACCTCTGTATTCTGCGCTATTCTGAAATTTTGACAAAAATAAAAAGCGCCGAAAATCAAGTGATATCAGCGCTTTGCGGCATTTTGCCATTTTTAATTGTGACCCCGAAGAAGCCGAGGTGTATCGTTGTAACTGAGTAGTATTCAAATTGTTGTAATGCCGTCACTCCGTTTGTTCACGAATTGCACACGGCATTATTTCCATGTTCTTACCCATTATTCCGTTTGGGCATTACAAAATTAGTGCCTTGTTTTGCCGATTTTCAAACATCTATGGCGTTAAAAATGCCCTACAATCGTGGTCAAAGCATGGCTGCAATCTGCTTTTCAACAGCCGTGCGTATGAATGAGTTTATAGATACTCCGGCTTGTTTGGCGAGATAGGCAACACGGGTATGGATGTCGGGTGTAAGCCGCACGTTCAACGAGCCGGAATAGCTCTTGTGTGGTTCAATGCCTTCTTCGGCGCAATATGCGAGATAGTCATCCACCGCTTCATGAAAAGCATTCGTGAGCTCTGCAACGCTCTCGCCCTCGAAATTCACAAGACCGTCTATGCCCTCAATCTTTCCAAAAAACACATTATCAGCCTCGCTGAAAGCGACCGAGCCGATAAAATCCTTATATTTCAATGTATTCATATCAGTCCTTCATTTTTAAGATAATCATAAACCTGTTTTATCACATATCCTTTGATGGTATTGCCGGGATGTGGCTTGTGGAGCATTATCGGCTTCAAGCCCTCACCCTTGAATATTACGCGGGAGCCGGATGTCTTGCCCTTGTTGCCCGGAACATATCCCAGCGCAACAAGCATACGCCTCATTTCCTCCCATGTGAAATCGTTAGGAAGCGTTGAGAACCGGGTTATCAATTTTTCTTTTGTTTCCATTCATTTTATTTTGACACAAAAGTAACTATTTTTCAGTTGCAAAACAAATCTATGGAATGGAGAGTTCAGATATTCGGAGTATGAAGGCATTACAAATACCAATAAGAGCTTATTATACCATCCTAAAATTGGTATTTTACCGCCTTTCACAATTTATGTTTATTGTGATTATCAGCTAATTACAGATTGTTTTCTTTTCGGCTCAATATTTGGGAGAAACGCTGTGACAATTCCTAATAATGGTAATAGTGTGCTGACCTGAAAGATAAATTCTATACTCGTTTTGTCGGCAAGCCAGCCGAAAAATGCAGATCCGACACCGCCAAGACCGAAATTCAAACCGAAGAACAAACCTGCCATCATTCCAACCTTATTTGGCTTCAATTCAGTGGCATAGACCAATATCGCCGAAAATGCCGACGAGATTACCAATCCTATTATCACGGCAAGTATTATTGTCAATGTGAAATCAACATACGGCAGAGCCAATGCGAATGGAGCCGCTCCGAGAATCGAGCCCCAGATAACATATTTGCGTCCATACCTGTCGCCGATACTGCCTCCGATTACAGTGCCGATAGCCACGGCTCCCATGAAAGCAAAAAGGCACAGCTGTGACACCTGTATGTCAACACCGAATTTGTTGATAAGAAAAAACGTGAAATAGCTTGTCATACTCGCCATATAGAAATACTTTGAGAATGTGAGCACGCACAATATGAATATGGCCCAATGTATCCTGCGGCTCGACAATGCCAGTACAGCGGGATTGGGGACAATAACCTTCTCTTTTATTTTATGTAGCTGCATCTTGTACCACCGTCCAACCGGAAACGATGTAATTCCGGCAACAAGTGCCGCTATGGAGAACCATATTATAGAATGTTGACCGAATGGAATGACGACAATAGCCGCCAATAACGGTCCTACGGCACTTCCTCCGTTTCCGCCGACTTGAAATATTGATTGTGCCAACCCTTTCTTCAAGCCTCCTGCCATCTGGGCTATGTGTGAGGCCTCGGGATGGAATATGGATGACCCGCAACCGATAACTCCTACCGCCAATAGGATAAAGGCGTAGTTATTGGCAAACGACAAAAGGATTATTCCCAACAGCGTGAACACCATTCCTATGGACAATGAAAACGGCTGTGGATGCTTGTCCGCATATCTTCCTACAAATGGTTGCAGGATGGAGGATGTCATCTGGAATACCAATGTTATTATACCGATCTGACCGAACGTGAATCCGTATTTGTCTTTGATTATAGGATATATGGACGGTATGATGGATTGCATCATGTCATTCAGCAGATGCGCGAAACTTATTGCCAACAGGATTGAAAAAAGCGTTCTCTCTTTGGTCGTTGTCTGTTCCATCTTAAATTTCGATTTTGGCCGCTTCCCAGCCAAGGATTGCGTTCTTACGTATCTCACCCCAATGATAGTTGCCGATTTCTCCCGATGCACGGATTACGCGGTGGCACGGGATGAGGTATGCCACGGGGTTCTCTCCGATTGCTGTGCCGACAGCCCTGTATGCACGGGGATTGTCAATTCGGGTTGCAATATCCACGTAGGTTGTCATGCCGCCCATAGGGATTTTCAATAGTGCCTCCCATACTTTCAATTGAAAATCCGTGCCTTTCAGATGAAGTTTTATTTCAGTCAGTTTGCTCCAATCCTGAGTGAAAATGAATAATGCGTTTTGTTGGATCGCGTCACACATCTGGCGGTATCTCGCTCTTGGGAACCTACGTTGTAAAGAATTGAACGCCTCCATGTGGTCATCGGCTAATCGGCCTTCGGTCGCTTGGCCATTGCCAAGAAACTCCATGCTGCAAATCCCTTTCGGGGTGGAGGCTATAAGTATGTCACCGAATGGAGTCGTGGCAAAGCTGTAATTTATAAACAGGTTCTCCCCTCCATTTTTGTATTCGCCCGGGGTCATGCCCTCTACCGTCACAAACAGATCGTGCAATCGTCCCGTGCCTGACAACCCTACTTCGTGGGCGGTATCAAATAGCGATGCGTGGGTTTCCTTCAATATCTTTTTTGCATATTCAACATTTAGATATTGAAGAAAATGTTTCGGTGATACGCCGGCCCACTCCTTGAAAACACGCTGGAAATGATACGGCGACATATTGACCGCCTCGGCAACCGATTCCAATCCCGGCTGCTCGTGGCGATTCTCTCGGATAAAGCCGATTGCCTCCGCGATTCGGAGGTAATTCAATTCCTGTTGGCTCTCCTTCATGGCAAAACGTGTTCAAGTTTCAGAAGATATTCCTTAGCCTCCAGTCCGCCTCCATAACCTGTCAAAGATTTATCACTGCCAATGATTCTGTGACATGGAGCGAATATCGACATTGAGTTTGCACCGTTGGCGTTGGCTACGGTACGGACCGCTTTAGGCATTCCGATTTCTTTGGCCATTTCGCCGTAGGATATGGTCTTCCCGAAAGGGACGGTTAGCAGATGGTTCCAGACCTTCTTTTGAAAATCAGTACCCACAAACAGCAACGGCACATCAAATATAGTCCGTTTCCCGGCAAAATACTCATTCAATTGCTTTATCGCCATGTCTATTATAGGCGACACTCCTTCCTCAAACTCGGCATTGAGTATGCGTTTCAGCCGGTTGCCCACATGGTTGCGGTGACGCTCAACCTGCCAGTCGCATAAGCAGAGTTTGTCGCCGAACGAGCCGAGCATAAGCACTCCGCACGGCGAGTTGTATTGATGTATCGTGATAATGTTCTTTTTTCTGATATTCATATCTTTCATACAAATTTTACATGGTCGGTATCCAGCTTGCAAAGCCTCCTCCAGAGTATCATAAACCATTATGTTTTTCTCCAATGGTTTGGCAGGACAATCGGGAGTGCATACAATTCGGGTTGTCTTTACTGCGACGAAGAACCGACCGCGATATTTTTTATCCCTATTTCGTATTGCATTCAGTTTTTCTTCCAGATCCATCCGGTTATTTTTGTTTCTTTTTGGGAGCGTAATCCTTCATACCCTCAATCGCACCTCCAGCTACGGCCCATATATACAGGCTCGCCACACTGTTGTACGGCGAAAAACGCCGCCGTATTTTTCAAACAATTTGCGTTCGATTTTACGATGGTGATATATCATGCGCAGACCGCGCTGTATGGCCAAGTCGCCGAAGCTCAAGATATCCGGTCGCTGCATAGAGAAAAGCATAAGCATCTCCGCGCTCCATACACCAAGCCCTTTTAGCGATGACAGCCGGGCGCAAACTTCATCATCGGACATTTCATGAAACGCATTCAGATCAAATTCTCCTGATTCTATTTTTCAGCGGCGGCGCGTATATATTCAACTTTCCGGAAAGAAAGGCCAACCGATTGAAGTTCATCGGGAGTGACTGATAGGATATTGTCCGGGGTTACGTCCCCAAACCTGTCAATAGTTCTTTGCCAGATACTTTCATGGGCCTTGGTAGAAATCTGCTGGCCGATTATGGAGTGAACGAGGGCGGCGAAAAGGTCGGGGATTACCCGCCTTTTCACCATACCTACCTTTTCAATTACCTCCGCAAGGCGGTTATCCTTGCTTTTGAGGTAATTTATTTCGGCCTCTCCGTATTGAAAATACTCCATTAGTCGATTATGTAAGCATTGCTGTCAGCAGGGGCCTCATCTCGATTGTCTTTTGTATATTCGCGCTTGATTTCTCCGACGGATATACGATAATTGTCAAAAAGAGTATCGTGACCCATTTTTTGGCTCTGACGATGGTTCACGTGATTGCGCCAGCCTGCTGTCTGCATGGGCTTTAAGGCTTTCGTTCTGCGCCCTGCGCTCAGCCATGAGACCACGGTTGAAACTGTACAGCATGGTCGTGGTGGCAGAGGGTTTTGGTTCTTCCTTTTTGCCGAATAAACCGAGGAAGCCTTTGCGCTTTAGGTTTCTTTGGCTCCTCTTTGGCGCTCTGGCGAGCTATCACAGGCAGTTTGTTGGCCATCTCGTCACCGAGAGCCTTTTGACGCCGGTATATTTCTGCAAGCTGGAGCAGTTTCTTCTCCTTGTCCTCAAGAAGAATACGGAGGCTGTCTATGTCGGCTGCCTCCGAAATGAAGATCCGGCTGAACTCACACAGTGTGCTGTCGATATGGAGTCTCTGGCGATGATATCTGTCCCGCTCCATGTCAGTCCACTCCATCGCGGTTTCGCCCATAAGCGAGAGTGCTGTCATGTGCATGTTAAGTTCGTTTATTTCCCGACGCAGCTCATTGGCGGAACGATTCCTCTCATCCATCAGAGATAAAGTGTGCTCCTCGTTATAATAGGCATAACCTATTGCAACAGTGAGCACAAGAATAAGGATATATCCGGATATAATCGGTATATGAGGAAGGCCCGATTTTCGAATCATATTTATTACGAGACAAATATTGGTGGAGACATTACAAAATGGTATATAATAGTCTGTTTATATGAGAAATACCGAATCTAAAAGCTATAACGATATTAGCGAAAGTTCATTGCCAACGATAGGATGCCGCAGTGAGAGGTGGGATATCAATGCAAAAGTATCTCTTGCCATCATAAATCGTCACTTTCTTCACATTGACGGAATTGTTGGTGGCTATGATTCCTGTTGTACCGTCTGGATTTGAAAAGGCTGCGAACTCCGTGTCGGCGACATTCCCGTCAACAGACGCTCTGTGTCCACCGGGTCGTGAGGCTGTCATCGCCAGGCAAATTGTATAGTAAAATGAATTATATGTTATCTTGCCATATGTCTCGATATCAATGTCAACAGCTCCGTTACCGTTAAAGCATCCTCCCGGACGATACGGTCCATGATTGTTATCAAGTATCATATTCCACACTATCGCACCGCGCCCCCAGTTGTTGACAACATCAAAAATCAGATTTTTCACATCTTCGAGAATTCTTGCATGATCCACTCGCAGGTACCATTCTCCTGCCGTCCATTCCGTAAAAAGCAATGCCATATCAGGATTGGCGTCGTGTATTGCGGTCATTTCCGAAGCATCCCCGCTATAATTATGATATGCGGCTCCAGAAATATATTGTTTGGCTTGAGAATCGGAATATATCAGACTGGGATAACCTATCTGTCCCTCCCAATTATCGTAGCTATAATTATGGTCAAACACATAAATTTTAGTGTCGATATTATTGTCTCTGAACGACGGACCAAGGGCTGTCTTGATGAAATCGCGTTGCTCTTCCCAAAGCATAAACATCGAAGCGCTATTACCTCCATGGAGAGGTTCGTTCTGAGGGGTGACAGCAGTAATGTGGATGCCATTTTCAGCAAAAGCCTTTATCCATTTCACGAAATACAAGGCATAATCCTGATAACATTCTTCACGTAGATGACCTGCTGTCCATTCTCCGTTAGTTTTCATCCAGCGGGGGGCAGTCCACGGGGCGCCGATAATTTTGATATCGGGATTAATCTGCAATATTTCCTGCAACACAGGAATAATATAACGAGTTTCTTCGTTAGTGAGTGCAAATTTCTCGATACCGGGTGTATCACAGCATGTATAGTCGCTCAACGAAAAGTCGCTGCAACCTATGGGCACCCTTAAATAAGAGCATCCATAACCGACATTCTCATCGGGCGAGAATGTACGGACAAGAAAATCGTGGCGTCGATATGCTTCCATCTTGGATAGATTGTATGATGCCGAGCCGGTGATGGCAAAGCCAAAACCGTCGATTTCCTGATATAATTGATTGGTGTTTATGTTTATCATACCCTCTGACTTGTCCCGGCTGCTGTCGTCAAATTTCAAGTTTTCGGTCGACAGCAGCTTCGATCCATCATATGATACATAACAGGCTTTTATATCTGCCGGCGTTGTATCGTGTTCTATAAGCAGAGTTGGATTGGGAAGATAATGATTCTGACACACCGCACCGGCGGTACACATTATCAGACAGAGGTGCGTAAGAATACTGTGTAATGTCATTCTTTTCATCGTATATATATTTTTTCGCTTATCTGATTGTTATGACGGATATAAATGCCCTTTGTGGGGCGATTGACTTTCATTCCCTGAAGCTTGAAATAGTCATAATGTATTTCGGAATTAGTAATCAGTGGTGGCTCTGTTATTGAGGTTGGCTTATTGCCTATGCCATCTGCTTTTAGAGTCATTCTCAGACGAGTGTCGGAATTCGCATTATCAATGCCGTCAAAGCGGATGTTGTCTCCCACGGTGGCGGCATAGTCAAGACTGAAGTTCTTGCCCGCTTCTATTTGTTCTTGCGTCTTTGTCCCCAACTGGATATTCCACTCGCGGTCTACTATCTTGAAATCTCCGGTGAAGTGAGGTGTGTTAAGAGTATATGTTCCGTCATTGTAATCGAACGCATAGAATGGCAGTATGGTCCAGTCGTTAAAGTCGCCGACGAGATAAAGCATCGGCATTCCGATACATGACAGAGTGAGGTTGTTCATATCAAGTGTTATGGCCACTTCCTGAGCAATCGGTTCCTCGAAATACATGTTGCACTCGTTTTGGGCAGATTCAAGTGGTATCACTTCATTGTATTTAATACCCTTAACCATTGATCCAAATTGCCATTTCCAATCGGGTGTGGTGATTTTGAACTCACCGGTGAGGCGTGGAATCTTCAATTCATAAATTCCCTCTGACCCGATGAAACGCATCCGTTCATCATGAGGATTCCAATTATTGAAATCGCCGGTAAGATAGTATGTCAGATTTCCGGAGATATCAGAAAATTTATTGACTGTCAGTCGATTGTTTGCTTTGTTAAATACCAGTTCAATATCGCCGAGAGGATTTTCAATCGTCATATCACAACCATCGCGTTGTAATTGATATGTCCTGCCTGATTTAATCGATGCCACGCCACCATATTGCGCATCCCACTCTGGAGCAACAGCGGCAACAATCTTGAATCGGCCATTTAAATCTTTTGTCCGCAGCACATAGGAATCGCCCTCTTTGATAAATCTGTATCCTTTCTTGTGATTGCTCCAGTCAGTGACATCACCGGCTAGATATATGTCAGGACACACTGTCAATGTTGGTGCCGAAGGATTGCTATAATCAAACAGAAGTGTCGCGCCGTACACGGTCGTCGAATTTCCATTGATCTGTTTTACACGGAAATTGTTGCCATAAGCATTGATGCAGGCCATTGGCACATCAAATTCAAAAGTGTCTGTCGAACCATATTGAAGCGAGTAATCCTCCGTGCATATCTTGAATGTGTAGACCGACGACAGTTCATCGATGTAGAGTGAATATACGCCGTTATCATTTACCATCCTGTATTTTTCCTGAACGGTCCAGTCATCGGAGATTCCACGGACATATAGTTCAGGTGCTTGTGCGAATGTCGTATGGTAAGCCAGGAATGGCAGACATAATTTCAGCATCACGATAAGTGTTCTAAATCTATACATAATAGTTCTAACGTATTGAAAATGAATATACAGTCTCAGTATGGTACTTTTCTCCGGGATTAAGGCGCACAGATGGCCAATCTAAGTGATTAGGGCTGTCAGGATAGTGTTGTGTCTCAAGGCATAGAGCAGACCGTTTCGGATAGGCAATTCCATTCTTTCCACAGACCTGGCCGTCGAGGAAATTACCTGAATAGAACTGTAAGCCTGGCTGATCTGTGCTAACAGTCATTACAATACCACTCACGGTATCATAAAGCTGCGCTGCAAATGGGCAACTCTTGTCAAGGACAAAGTTATGGTCATAGCCCATTCCATTGATGATTTGCTCGTCGTCAGCATTGATGTTTTCTCCAATAGCGTGCATGTGGTTGAAGTCGAATATTGTTCCCTTGACGGAACGGATTTCTCCTGTCGGCATAAACGTCGAGTCGATAGGGGTAAAACCTGAAGCCTTTATTGTCAGCAGTTCATCGGATATCTCTTTTGTATGGTCTCCGCTAAGATTAAAATAGCTGTGGTTTGTGAGATTGATGATGGTCGGCTTATTGGTATAGGCGGTATAGGCGATTTTCAATCCACAATCGGAAGTTAAACTATATACAACTTCGACGTTTAGGTTTCCCGGGAAGCCGGCATCGCCGTCAGTGCTGTGCAGTGTAAGTACAAGTGTGGTGTCAGTTGTCTGGGTGGCACTCCATATTGAATGATGAAAACCTATCGGCCCACCATGGAGACAATGCCCATAGTTGTTCTGTGGCAGTTGATAAACTATTGAATCGAGCGTAAAGCGGCCTCTGTTGATTCGGTTGCCGTATCGTCCGATAATCGCTCCGAAGTTGCCGTCGATCTCGAGATAGTCACGGATGTTGTCATGCCCGAGCACGACATCGCATGGTCGGCCGTCTTTATCCGGAACCATAAGCGACACAATTCGGCCACCGTAATTTGTGATACATGCTTCCATTTCACCATTCTGCAAGGTGAACAGGGATATTTTTTGATTGTTGACTATGGTGTCAAAATCTTTTTTGTCAAGGCCTGATAAAGTCGTCTTTTGATTCGATGCGCAGCCAACCATTATCAGTGCGGCTGCGAAATAGATGATATGTTTCATTGTTTTATTCGGCATAAAAGGTCAGGGATTGAAGATTCTTTGAGTCAGGGCCGACCATGACGCGGAATTCACCCGGATCATACCCATATTTAAGGTCGTTGTCATAATATTTGAGCATATCGCTGTCTATCTCAAAGCTGACTTTCATGGTCTCCCCCTTGGGAATGAATACACGTTTATATGACTTCAATTCTTTGACAGGACGGGCTATCCGGGCAATAGGGTCGTTAATATACAGCTGAACAATCTCGAAACCATCATAATCCCCGGTGTTGCTGACATCTATCGAAAGCGATATCGAGCCGTCTTTTGCCAGTCGGTCGGTGTTTATCGAAGGTTTTGAATAAGCGAAGGTTGTATAGCTGCAACCATAACCGAACGGGTAAAGTGGTTCGTTGCTTACGTCGATATAGTTGCTCCGATAGGGATTGAACTGCGTGGGGTCATAGTCGGGATGGCTTGACGGCAGATGGTTGTAATACAGCGGTATCTGGCCGATTGAACGGGGCCAGGTGGTGGTCAGTTTACCGGACGGCACCTTTTCTCCGAAGACAACATCCGCTATGGCATCGGCCGCCTCGCTGCCTCCGAACCACACATTCAGTATGGCTGGAATGTGATTGTCCTCCCAGTCAAGCACAAGAGGACGGCCGGTGAAAAGCAACAGTATTACAGGCTTCCCGGTAGCGTATAACTGTTTGAGAAGATCGCGCTGAGTATCGGGGATTGTGATTTCCGCACGGCTCGACGACTCACCGCTCATTTCCGCGCTTTCGCCAAGCGCACAGATTATGATATCTGCGTTATTTGCAATTTCTATGGCCTGACGATGCATCTCGTCATCGTTCCCGCGAGCGATAGAACGGCCCCAGTCGCAATTTCGTTGGGTAGTCTCATCATAGTAGATATTGCTTCCCTGCGCATAAAGCAGTTCAGCATCGGTGCCGAGGGCGTCGCGGAAAGCGTCAAGCAGCGACTTGTGATTTTCAGGCTTGCAATAGCCGCTCCAAGTCCCGCTCATGTTGTTTGCGGCATTGGCGAGAGGACCGATAAGCGCAATCCGACCTTTCTTTTGCAAAGGAAGGAGATGCTTGTCGTTTTTAAGCAATACAACGGTTTCGGCGGCGATATCCCGGGCAATCTTGCGATGTCGGGGCGTGTACATATCTTTAGCCAGACGCTCAGGCTTGCAATATTTATATGGATCGTCGAATAGTCCGAGCCGTTGTTTGGCAATCAGGATGCGACGGCACGCGTCGTCTATCATCTTTTCAGTAACCAGTCCGTACTCAAGAGCACCTTTTAAATCGTTGAGATATCTGCCTGTAACCATATCCATATCTGTGCCGGCCCTTAATGTGACAGCGGCGGCGTCTTCTTTGTCTGCCACTCCCATAATCGGCAGCTCGTCTATTGAGCCGTAGTCAGTGACAACAAAACCGTCAAAATCCCAGTCGTTACGCAGAACCCCGTTGATAAGCCACTCCGAGGCAGTGGCGTGCTGACCGTTGATAAGATTGAACGATGTCATCACCGAACCGACACCGGCATCCGCGGCAGCCTTATAAGGGGGCATATAATAGTTGAACATACATTCGCGGCTCATGTCAACGCCGTTGTAATCGCGTCCGCCTTCCGCTGCACCGTATAATGCGTAGTGTTTCACGCAAGCCATAAGGGATGAGTCAGAACGCATGCCGTCGCCCTGATATCCGGCGATATACGCTTTGGCAAGGACGCTTCCGAGATAGGGATCCTCGCCGGAGCCTTCGGCGATACGACCCCAGCGCGGGTCGCGGCAGATGTCGACCATTGGGCTGTAATTCCAGTTTACACCGTCAGCTGTAGCTTCGATGGCCGATATACGGGCCATTTCGGCTATGGCGGTGCTGTCCCACGAACACGACAGTGCTAATGGAATCGGAAAGACAGTCTCATAACCATGCACTACATCAGCTCCCACGAGCAAGGGGATAGCGTGAGGGCCTTTCTCAGCGGCCAAACGTTGAAAGCGAGAAATCGCATCGACCCCTTTGACATTGAAGAAGCCGCCAATTTTTCCTTGCATGATAAGAGAGTCGAGCACGGCTGCCTGTGCTGTTCCTGACACCACATCTCCGCCGACGGGCAAATTCAGCTGCCCTATTTTCTCCTCAATGCTCATCTCAGCCATAAGACTGTCTATGAAGCCGTTGTTATCTGTATCACGAGCCTGAGCGGTAGCGGCAGAGAGTAAAAGCAGGACGGCTGTGGTTATATTAGAATGATTCATACTATTGCTTCGGTTGGTTCAGAATTTTGTTGCTGGCACCCCTGTGAAAGTCATCTTCACGGGGTGTATTCTGCCATTTGAGCCGAAATGAAGCTCATCGACACATATGACGCGGTCGTTACCGTCGGTCGCTCCGAGCGGATGGCGGTGGTAGACAATATAGTATCTGTCTGTTTTCGAAGATCGGATTACGGAATGATGCCCTGCCCCCGTTCCTATCTCGGGGTCTGATTCCAGAATCGAGCCTACTCGTCTGAAAGGACCAAAAGGGGAATCAGCAATTGCATAGGCCACCCGGTAGTCGTCTTTTGTCCAGTCGCCTTCACTCCACATGAAATAATATTTCCCGTCCTTAACAAGCATGAACGGCCCTTCTGTATAATCCTTTGGAGTCACTTCTTTGTAGAGCGAGCCGTCGGGGAAAGGGACAAGAGATTTGAAATCGTCGTCGAGACGGACCATGTTGCAGTGTCCCCAGCCTCCGTAATACATATAATAACTCCCATCCTTGTCTTTGAAAACGAACTGGTCGATTGGCTGCGCCCCGTTCACTATCTCATTTATCAGCGGTCGGCCAAGCAGATCCTTGAACGGACCTGCCGGCTTGTCGCTGACTGCGACACCAATACCGCCGATTTCGCCCTCGTGGACATCGTTTGCCCCGAAGAAAAGATAATACTTCCCGTCCTTCTCAAGCACTGCCGGAGCCCACATCGCACCCCAGGCCCATTTGACATCTTCTGTACTGATGATGTTTTCATGTTTAGTCCAATGGATGAGATCGGTGGTAGAGAAGCAGTCCATTGCGGTCTGCTCCTTGAAAGGAAGGCTGCGCGTAGGATATACGAACACCGTGTCGCCATACACGATTCCCTCCGGGTCGGCATACCACCCGGGGAAACAGGGATTTCCCCCTATATCGGTCGCACTATCATATTTCACAGCGACTTTATGTGGCAGGTCGGCTGATGACGAGCCTACGGAAAAGACATATTTACCATCCAGTATACGTTCAGAAGCCGTTTCCTCATCATAATAAGCCAAAGAAGAGAACGGAATGTCAACAGACACACTGCGGGTTTCGCCCGGTGCGAGATCCACTTTTGAAAAACCAACAAGTTTCTTCTTTTCCCTAAGCAGTCCTTTCAGTTTGGGAGCCGAGACGTATACCTGTACCGTTTCTGCGCCGGATGTCGAACCGATATTCGATACATCCATTTTCAGGTTATAGCCAATCCCAGTCCGGGTCACGACCGGTTTATCGATGTTAAAATCAGTATAACTCAGGCCGTAGCCGAACGGAAACAACACCGGAAGTCCATTGTAATCATACCAACGATATCCTATAAGAATATCTTCGTCATAATATATGTCATAAATGTCGGAATCAGCCCGTCGGATTCCCGGATAACGGCGCTCACCATTAGTAGGCAAGTCCTCAATGCGCTTTGGGAAAGTAAATGGCAATTTCCCCGACGGGTTGACTTTGCCGGTAAGGACATCGGCAAGACTGTTGCCAGCCTCACTGCCGAGATACCAGTCCTGGACAATAGCGGCCACTTTATCCGCCCAGGGCATCAATACCGGTGTGCCTGAAATATTTACCACAATCAGATTGGGATTTATATCGGCAATAGCTGAGATAAGTTCGTCCTGTCCGTATGGAAGCTGCAAAGTCTTACGGTCGGAATTCTCGGTGTCCTGGCAGAGGGAGTGATTCAAGCCGCCAATGAATATCACGACATCGGCGTCTTTCGCTTTTGCAAGTACATCGGTTTTAAGTTGCTCGGGAGTTCGCTCTTCGGCCAACATCTCGAAGTCCTGACTTTTCACATTGTCGAATACCGTGCTTCCCGCTCCGATATATCCTCGTTCCCAGTCAACAACCACATCATGTAATGCCGACTTCAATCCGGCCAATGGAGTAACTTCATGCTGTACCTTCAGAGAAGCCGAGCCACCTCCGACGGTCATCATCTTCACTGCGTTTTCACCTACTACAAGAATTTTGCGGATATCTTGTTTCAAAGGGAGTATACCGTTGTTTTTAAGGAGAACAATTCCTTCGGAGCCGATTTTGCGGGCTGTGGCATAATGTTCGGGGCAAGTGAAGCGGCCTTTCCAATTGGAAGGAGCCATTGACGTGCGGAAAATTGTGCGGAGTATGCGCCTCACTCTGTCATTGAGATCGTCAACGGATTCACGACCATCCCTCAGTCTCTCGAGATAGGGGTTGGCCATATAATAGCTGTCGTAGGCATTCATATTTACCGACACACCGTCAGTGCCGGTACCCATTTCAAGGTCAAGCCCACCTTCAAGAACAGCGTCGGTGTTGTGCACACCTCCCCAGTCGCTGACTGCGACACCGTCGAATCCCCATTGTTGTTTCAATATGTCTTTCAAAAGTCGCGGGTTCTCGCAGCAGTTGCGGTTTTCAAAGAGATTGTAAGCCGGCATAATAGCCCATGCGCCACTTTCTACGGCAGCTTTGAACGGTTTGAGGTATATTTCATGCAAAGCACGTTCTCCGACATGTACATTCGTCGTATAACGGTTGTCTTCGTTGTTATTCAGAGCAAAATGTTTGACACATGCCGCAACATTATTGCTTTGAACGCCCTGGATATAAGGCACGACCATTGTTGACGTAAGAAACGGGTCTTCGCCCATATATTCGAAACTACGGCCGTTGAGAGGTGTACGCATCATATTCACTCCGGGGCCAAGCAGAATGTCTTTGCGGCGATATCGCGCTTCCTCGCCTATGGCTCTGCCGTATTCACGGGCTAATTCCGGGCGCCATGTGGCAGCCAGGCAGCTTAGAGCCGGGAATGCAGTGCAAGAGTCATTGGTCCACTCGGCGCTGTTCCATTCGTCCCAGAATACTTCCGGACGAATGCCGTGAGGCCCGTCAGTACACCATAGTTCCGGGATTCCGAGACGGGGAACACCGGCAGAGGAGAATTTCGACTGGGCATGAACCATCTTGACTTTTTCCTCAAGAGTCATACGCGAAAGTGCATCCTCGATACGCTCTTCCAGTGGAGCCGAATAGTCGAGGTATTTCGAATCAGTAGCATGTGCAATGCCTTGTGCACAAATAATTGAACCAAGACATAATATTAATGACACTACGACGGTCTTGAAATGGTATTTCATTGCGATATATATGATTTGATTGGCAGAAGGTAGTTTTTTAATATTATTTGCCCAGGTCGACCCAGACTTTCATTTTACCTGGCTTGCGGTTATCCCACGCGAAATATGGTATGAATGTGATATTTCCTTCGTTTGTTTTTAGAATCTTGAAATTACGGAGCAATCCCTCCCCGTCTTCAACACAAAATTCAGAATCGTGATTAATGGTGGCAGCATCGTAGCAGGGATTGTCACATTCCTCCATGCAATAAACCAAAGGGCCACGCATAACAGCTCTCTTGCAAAGATTCTCTTTTACCTTCGGGTCGGCCGCCATAATATTGACGGGCATTGCCATACTGAGTTCTATGTCTGCTCCCATCTTATCAACAGGAATAGTCACGTATCCGTTTTGTTTCGTAAATTTTCGGTTCTCACCATTGATTTTTAGCGCATACTCATCGCACCATCCGGGAATTCGCAGCTTTATGTTTCTCGGCAGGCTTCCTTCCGGTTTAACTGTAATCTTGACATCCCCTGCAAAAGGATATCCGCCAGATATCGACATATGCACAGGCACGCTGTCTACGTCAATCTCTGTTTTATTTCCGATAAAAAGATTGACGTAAATATTGTCTTTGTCAATCCCATAGATATAATTCCCCATAGAAGGTAGGAAGCGTGAAATGTTACTCGGGCAGCAGGCTGTCCCATACCATTCCTGACGATGGTGTGAACCATCCGATTCGAGAGGATTCACATAAAAGAATTTTTCACCTCCTAATTGGACACCGGCAAGAGCGGCGTTATACATTGTCCGCTCTAGAACATCGATATATCCGGCATCTCCAAAAAGACGGTTCATCCGCGATGCCCACATTATAAGACCCACCGAAGCACAGGTCTCGCAGTAAGCTTCACGATTGGGTAGGTCATAGTCTTCCGTGAAACCCTCGTTATGGACTGAGGATCCAATACCCCCGGTGACATACATATTGCGCTCCGTCACATCTTCCCATACCAGCTGAAGCGCGTCGAGATAAGTTCTGTCAGCTTTTTTAGCGGCAACGTCAGCCATACCGCAGAACAGATACATGGCTCGGACGGCATGCCCCGTGATGTCTGTTATCTCCCTTACTGGTTTATCATCCTGGCAATACTCGGTTCCCCATGGCGCACCGTTGCCATGCGATCCGTAACCGTGACCTCTCTCTTCAAGAAGCCAATGGGCAAAATCGAGGTATTTTTTATCTCCTGTAGCATCTGCCAGACGCACAAGTGCGAGTTCCACTTCCTCGTGTCCAGGCACCCAGTGTCGCTTATCCGGACCGAAAGTCTGCATCATATGGTCGGCAAATCGTTTCGCAACATTGAGAAAGGACTGTTTGCCGGTTGCGGAATAATAAGCAACAGCAGCTTCAAAGAGATGGCCTCCGCAATACATCTCGTGCATTATCATATCTGTCCATCGAGGAGTTGGAGCTACGATGGTATAATATGTGTTCAGATAGCCGTCATCCCATTGCGCATCTGCAATCATATTGATCCAGGTTTCCAGTTTTCTCTCAATTATCGAATCCGGATTATTGATGAGGCTGTAGGCCATTCCTTCCATTGCCTTATACACATCGGAATCATCATAACATAGTCCGGAATGCTCGCCATGCCCCTTTGCGGCATTGATAAAGTTACTCATTCGTAATGTCTTATTCTCAATCTGATCAATGCAGTGAGGAATGGTTTTATTTGCCAGATCATCCAACCTCGGCGACCAGAAAGAATCGCATATCGACACGTGTGAAAAATCAATATTATCAATCTGTGACATATGCCGGTCGGCCTGTGCTGTAAATGCTACTAAAAGGGCTGATGCTATGACGAAATGTTTTATGGCCATGGTAAAATACGTATTGTTTGTTTCGTGAAATGGAAATAACAAGGGTTGCAGTTCATGCTCAATCGATGGACTGCAACCCCCGATATTGTATTATATCCTTTTGTTAGCGGATGATAACTTTTCTGACTGTAGTCCCGGTTCGCTGAATGTATACTTCCCCGGCAACAGGATTCATTACACGGATACCCTGAAGGTTGAAGTATTCGCAGGTGGCATTGCCGCCATCTTGAATGATTTCTGTTATTGATGTCGTGGGTTCGTTGTTGGCTGAGACTTTCATTTTGTTGAGATCGAAACGGATTTTGTAAGTGCCAGGTTCTTTGATTGCCCAGTTGTAATCTTCGTTCTGATCCGTCTTGATATCCAGACCGTCCTTGTTGTCGATTGCCAACTCGGTATTGTCTATTTCGGGACAAAGATGGGTTCCCCATACGGGAGCCGTCGATGCACGGAATTTTTGGCCGGACTCGCAGTCGTCGAAAGTTGCCTCAAAGACGTTAGTAGCAACCTGTTCCATAGGCTGGAAGGACCAGTTTGTTAACTCGCCTACAATATAGAGCTGGTTGGCAATGAGTTTGTCGCTGAGGTATTCAGCGCTCATTTCCATGTTACGCAAATCCAGTGTAATCTTGTATGTTCCAGCTTCAGATACAGTCCACTGGTTGTCATTCAGGTCGGCTCCGCGGAATACTTCCATAGCGCATTTTTTCACACCGTCTGCACCGAAGGTGGTGTTCTGCGCCGGATGAATCCAGTTTCCGTCCCACTCCTTGTCATTGCGCAGGCTGAACTTGAAGGGGCCCCCCTTCTTCATATAGGTCTGATATGTGAAAATATAGGGGTCAGACGCATCAACAGTCAAAGGAGAGCCGAAGGCCGGGGTCCAGCCACCCACAGTTGCGTCGCCAACAGCGTAGACGTTGGGAGTGATTACCGGTAGAACCTCGCTGAAGTCCTGTGTGATGGAAACGATGGCCTTTTCAAGGTCGAAAACGATGCGGTAGTTGCCACTTTCGCTTATATACCAGTTCTTATCGCCGCCTTCCATGTTGTTATAGTCGATGTTGGCAGTCGCCGATGTCGCGGGGCTGAGGAGAGTCTTGTCCTCGACGGCATGAACCTGAGGACCGTTGAATACGACATCCGCACCCCATGCACTGGCACGGAAGCGTCCGGTGGAGACACCGTCGCCGCCTTCCACCTTGCCTTGATAGAAGAAGACATGATCAGATGTTTTGACGAGTTCTAATGCTCTCCATTGGGTAGGATCTCCTACCATGAAGAGCTCGGAAATTTCCGACAGGGTTGCTTGAGCTGATGCAGTGCCTGATATCGACAGGGTTGCAACAGCAGCTAACCAACAGATTTTTTTCATGGTTAATTGTTGTTTTTCGGGGTTGAACTATTTATATTATTTGGAAAGCCTTACTATTTTGCATCCATGGGGCTCGATTTGCGCGTTGATTGCCGAGGCGGTGCCTTCATCGGCATGCTCCCAGAGGTCTCGCACTTTCATAGGACTGCTGATTCCCAAGTCCGCGAAAGCTACATTGAAGACTTTAGGATTGTCCTCTCTGTTAAAAAGACCTACGATGTAATCGCCGTTGCTCATTTGGCCATACCACACATTACTGCCTTCAGAATTAACTACATCTGACAGCGGTTTGCCAACAAAACGATCATGGTTCAGTGCCAACATTTCATCGTTTGTGTAGTATTTTAAATTATCACCAATGGTACCGGGTTGGTCTGCAACAGCTATCGGTCCTCCGGCCATCAACTGTATGGAGATGCAGAATTTCTTCTCAGCATCGGTTTCAAAACTATGGGCAATCGTGAAATCGCCGTCAAGTATGACCTTGTCGCGGCCGCTCAAGTGGCTCCAATAAGTGAAACCGTCAAACTGGTTATTGAGATTCGACCAACGGTTATAGATTTTGCCGCGGTCATGAGAAGATGTATGCAGCCAACCCCCGGTCCAAGTGTCACGGACTATACGTATCATATGGCCATAACGTTTTTCAATCTCGGCATCATTATATAAATGTGGCATTACAAGCGAAACCATAATGTCTTGTTCTTTGGCTTCCAATGCAATAGTCTCCAATAAATCGGCATAGTTCTGACGGCCATATCCTTTGCCGACAATATTATTCCTGTCGAAACCATCTTCGTAATGACTCAGATAATCAAATCGAAGGAAATCCGCTCCAAGCTCTTTGTAATATCTAATCAGTGCCCGGATATATTCGCGTGCTCCCGGATGCGACATAACTATATATTTATACGGCTCATTAGCCTTCGGATTTATAACTTCATCAATGTCGGGATTATATAGAAGGGAGCCCATGGTATATTCAGTACCGGGAACCTTATCGCGTTCTGCGCAGGTATATGTCATCGGAATATCATATATTCCGACTTTCAGACCTTTGGAATGTGCATAATCGATTATATCCCTGTAAGCAGTACCTCCATAATGTGTTTTGAAGATACCATCTACACATTGCGTATCAAGGAAGCCATCAGTGCATACCATATCGTATCCATGAGGTTTGAGTTCAGTCGCAACCCAATCGATAACCTCCTTCCATTGCTCTAAAGAAAAGTGCTGTTTTTCAAAGGGCAGATCCTGTTGGTCGAGACACGCTTCATATATACTCCAATATAATGGGGCTTTGTAGGAATGGAAGCCTGCGATGTCTGTCAGTTCGGGATGTTCATGCACATCCGGACGATTCATAACATAGTTCGGATCGTCTGAACATCCAGCCATCATGATGACAAGGATGTTCAAAATCGTGACGAATAAGTATTTTTTCATGCTTCAGTGAGTGTTTGTCAATCTTTATATTCGACTTTAATTGTCCAATGTTCGAGGTCGAAAGTTAATTTATAGTTTCCAGCTTTCTCTACGTTCCAGTTATAGTCTGGATTCGCAGTATATATGAATCCTGATGACGCAACTCCGTTGATGCCAATGGGTGAGTTATCAGATTTCGGCCTAACATGAATTCCCCAGTCCTTGACAGGAGTCGCACGCATGCGCCCGGCATTGAGATGCCCATCATACACGAAAATATACTTTGATACTCGTGTGACGGGGGTGGGATTATATATATCCCATCCAGAAGGAGCGGCGTCTCCCAGAATGAAGAATTCTTCGGTATCAATCGGGTTTACCGGCATTTCGATATCCTCAAGGGTACCGAGATAGCTGCAGCTCATCGTCCATTTACTGAGATTTAAGGTCAGACGATACTTCCCGGCATCTTTTACAACCCACTTGTAGTCAGGGTTAAGAGAATAATCGAATTCTTCTTCTGTTATGTCAGTCTTAGTAATCGGCCTGTTTCCGCCCAACGGTCGGATCGCATCCCACGACGGATATTCATCTCCGCTTTTGGGATAAACCTTGAACTCTCCGGCATAAAGATTGCCCTCATAGGTGAAAACATGGCTGTCTGACGCATCACGAGTCAATGCCGTCATGGCATCGCCGTTCCATCCATTCACAGTAGCATCGCCGACCATAAACAATGTAGAGGTCTCAATCGGATCCTTATCCGACGGTCCTACGGGACCATCTGCCATATATTCAGCTTTGATTGTGTAATTCTCAAGGTCAAAAGTAATCCGGTAATAACCTTCTTTTGTCACCTGCCAGCAGATGTCAGGTTCAGCCGCATACATGAATTTTTCATCGGCCACGCCGTTTGCTCCGATTTCAACATGCTGCATCAACGGACGGATATGTGCTCCCCAGCCATAATGCGGCGTTGCGCGAAGTTCTCCGGGTGTAAGAATTCCTTCATATTGGAATACATACTGGCTGATCCGTTTGAGAGGCTCTGATGAATCAGGGTTCTCACCCCACTGCACCCAGCCCGTAGGTGTAGCATCGCCAATCATCCACAGATTCTCAGTCTCAATAGGTTTTTTAACCTCCGGATCGGGATTCTCTCCACCAAGGAATTCGGTTTTAAGAGTCCAATTCTCAAGGTCGAATGTCAGATGATAATTGCCTGGATCGGTGACAAGCCAATTGATGTCGGGATCCCAAACATACATGAAATTTTCATTTTCTATTCCGTCTTTCCCAATTTTGACATGGTCTGTTACCGGGCGAATATGATAGCCCCAGGCTCTTTTGGTGGTGGCACGAAGTTCGCCTTCGTTCAACCAACATTCATATTCAAAGATATATTTGCTTTTCTTAGCGGTCTCGGGAGCACTCCATACGTTCCAGCCGTTTGATGTGGCCGATCCAACAATGTAAAGGGTCTCGGTTTCGATAGGCGCAACCTCAGGCTGCACGAATTCACCGAGATATTCGGTGCTCAGTGTCCAGTCGCGCAGATTAAAAGTGAGTTCATAGGTGCCGTTGGCGACAACAAGCCATTTTTCATCAGGGTTGTCGGCATGCATCTGGAACTTGACCGCTTCAAGCGGTTCCTTACCTATTTCCTGGCCATAATAAATCGGACGGATGAAATCCACATCAAGACTTGATGTCGGTGCGAGACTCACCTTGAATTCTCCCTCATGCAGTTGGCCCTTGTAAACGAATATATATGGATCCGTCTCGGAGCATTGCATCGGAGTTGGATCTTCGAATGACCAGCCGGTCGGCACTGCATCACCTACAAGATACAGTTCTTTAGTATGTATCGGACTTTTAACGTCAGATACAATCAAATCCTTCTCTCCTTCACAAGAGCTCATTACGCATAATGTGAAGAAAAACATCAGGACTTGAGATATTTTAATTCTATTCATAGTTCTATTGATGAGTGATGGATTTGTTAATAACCTTTGTTTTGCACCAGATGTGGATTAGCCTGAAGTGCTTTGAATGGTATAGGGAATATATCCGTATGGTTGTCGACGTCAGGAGTTTTATCCCACCATTTGCCTGAACTGAATTTGCCATATCTTACCAGATCTGTTCTTCTTCGAGTTTCGGCAAAGAATTCACGCCCCCATTCGTCAAGCATTTCCTGCATATCCAATTTCGCGCTTCCTTCAGGCTCATACAGGACTTCTGAAAGATTTTCAACCGGATAGTTTCTGCGTCTGACGCTGTTCAGAAGCGCAGCGGCATCCGGGGTGTTTCCGGAACGGAGCTTGCATTCGGCGAGCATATATATAATTTCGGGGAGACGAACTTCGGCATATGCCGCTTCCAATTGGTGTGCGTCATCATCGCTGTACATGGGATATTTCACATAATGCCATCCTGAATTATGATCGCCGGTTGTCATAGAGCTGGTTTTGTTTGATGGCCAAAGTTCAGGATCGAGGTTCTGGAAATCACCAACTGCGTCACGGATATATAAGTCATAGTCACGCTCCGGAGCACGAACCTTCTTAACTTTACCATTATCATCAGTATATTCAAGATAGCCATAAAGGAATAAACCTTCACGCTTACCATTGCCGAGATTCTTGTAAAGTTTCATTCGTTCATCGCCGGGGTATTTACGGAATTTCTGAATAGGCATTCCCAATTCATCGGTATAAAGCTTGCCTGTCAAGTCATATGAGGGAGCGGCGGCATATTTGCAGTTGTGTCCACCTGCTTTGCACTTTTGATCTTTAAGGTATAGATAGGCATTCGCAGGAACAGTCCACCAATATGTATTTGCATGATAATTCCAATATTCATTACCACCGGGATAATTCGGGAATGCAAATATGACCTCATCACAGGTATTGTTGTCCCAATCAAATGCAGCGTCCCAACGATTTGCCACTTCATAGGCTCCATATACACCGTCAAGAATATCCTGGCAGAGTTTAGCGCAATCTGTGTATCGCTCTGATCCAACATATACCTCGGCATTCAGATATAGCCTTGCAAGTAGGGCTGCCGCACCTGCTTGAGTCCATTTGCTTAGAAATTCCGATGATGTGCCGAGAGCTTCTTTCTTTGGCAGCTTGGGTATGAGTGTTGATAGCTCAGTTTCAATAAAATTGAAAATCACCTGTGGTTCCACTTGCCCCTCAGTGTTTTTAGTCTGATCCTCGAATGACACTACATAGGGAATGTTCCTGAAACCGTCGAGCAGGCTGAGATAGCAGAATGCCCGCAATACACGCAATGAAGCTATGTAACCGTCAATCTCTTCCTGGGTGAAATTAAATTTCGCCTTATCGATTTTTTCAAGTTCTTCTATGCCGAAATTGCACTGACCGATGCCTTCGAAGCCACTGTTCCAGAGAAACTCGAAGTAATCATCCTCCGCAGTCCATGTATGATAGTGATAACGCCGCCATCGGCCACCGTCATCCCACCATCCATCGCGAGACGGAGAGATAATCTGATCGGAGGGAAGCTCCTGAAGGAAGTGGCGGAATTGCAGCATATGATAACAGTGCTCGAAGGGCCGTGCTACAACTCTTTCAACGTCCTTTCGTGTATTGTAGAAGTTGCCCGATTCAACCTGGTCATAGATGGTTTCGTCGAGGTTTGTGCATGCTGATAGAAACATGATTCCTAAAACGATGCACAAGGATTTTATGATGTTTTTTCCCATGATGTCGATCATTTTTGTTAATTAGAATTCAATCTGTGCACCGAGGATAAACTGCCGGGTTGTCGGATAGTACATACACGACCCTTGCGCTCCCGGCGTAAGTCCATTGACAGGATATGTACTGGGGTCAACCCCGGAGAACTTGGTAATCGTAAAGACATTTGTTACCGATCCGTAAATTCTCAAGCTATTCATATATTTTGCCTTGGGGACATTTAAAGTATAGCCAAGAGTGATTTGGTCAAGTTTGAAATAGTCGCCTCGTTCAAGGAAATAGTCAGTTACGGCATGAGGGCCGGTTGAACTTATTTTAAAATTCTTACCATATGCTTTCTTCAACATATTTCCACTATACTTGCGTGTGCCATAATAGAAATCGTGGATATTGAACAAATCAAATCCGAAAGCGCCACGGAAGAAAAGGGCAAGGTCGAAGTTTTTGTAACGGAAATTATGAGTCGTTGACATGGTGAATTTGGGCAGACCATTGCCAACTTTCACTTTATCCTCTTCAGTCGCACGGCTGGCCGAAATCACATCTCCGTTTCTGTCATAAACCAGCCATTCGCCGTTGTGATCGATTCCATGATACTTCCACATATAGAAATTTCCAATCGACTGACCTTTTTCAATGCGTTGCAGATAATAGTACGGAAACGGATTTTCCGTCTCACACATGTTGTAGAAATCCTGGCCGATATATTTTGAGTTACTGAAATCGATAAATTTGTTTTTCATCGTGGAGCCGATGACATTGAAGCTGTAGGTAAAATCGCGTGTCTGCACGGCATTTACATTCAGATCAAACTCAAAGCCAGAATTCTCCATCGTACCGACGTTCACAAAAGCCGTAGGCCACATATAAGGAGGGACCGAGACATTGTAGTCGCCGAGCAAATCTTCCGTTCTTCTGCGGAAGTAGTTCAACGATCCAGAGAACCGGTTGTTGAACATCGAGAAGTCAAGTCCGACATTCCAGTTTTTCGCACGTTCCCATTTCAGATCAGGGTTAGGATTCTTAGATGCTCCCCATCCTTGCAGATAATGGCCATTTATATAAGAATAGCCGTAGCCGCTCATTGTTGCCAACGACTTATAGCTGTCGAAATTCTGATTACCGCTTTCGCCGTAGTCAGCACGGATTTTCAAATCATTCAGCCACGAGCGTGTCGATTCCATGAAATTTTCATTACTTATGCGCCATCCAACTGAAACGGCGGGAAAATTGCCCCATTTGTGGTTTTTGCCAAATTTTGATGAACCCTCGTGTCTTATTGATGCAGTCATAAGGTACTTGCCATCCCAGTCATAGCTGACACGACCAAAAAAGGCAATGAGTTTACTGTCATTTTTATAACTACTCATCCCGATAATACCTTCATCTTTAGCGTATTCACCAGAACCAAGATTATCAGCACCTAATCCATCATTCGGGAAATCGCTGTTTTTAGCGCTGAAACCGGAATTTTGAAAATACTGGTATGAATAACCAAGCATTAGCTTTACATTGTTTTTACCAAATTTACCGGTGGCATTGCCTATCCATTCCAAAACATCCTGCCTGCTCTTTGAATAGGAACGGCTAGCCTGACCTTCAAAACCTTCGTTGACGGCCAATGTGCTTGTTGACGGACGGAACCATGTTTGGTCATATGTATAACGGTGTTCTGCAAACGTAATCTGAGTATTCAATGTAATTGGGCACTCCCTACTACCTGTCCAAAGAAGAGGCAACAGATTGAGTTTCACAGTGCCATCCATATCAATCAATTGGGTATCAGTATGATTTTTCTCTAATTTCTGTACTTCCACCGGGTTATAGGCACTTGTCTGACCAAAGAAATTGTAATAGCGGGTCGGATCTTCTCTATCCATCAACGGGGTTGTCGGATTCGCTGAAATTGCGTTTCTGAATACGTTCCAATCAGCAGCATCACTGGAAATAATTCGTGGCGCAAGATTGATATTCAGGTTAAAAAGCCCACCTTTGGAATTCAGTCCGGCGGAAGCTCTACCTCCGTACTCTTCTCGTTTTGAACGTAAATCTACGCCGTGTGAATTTTTATAATCCCCACTGACACGAAAGTTAGCACGTTCATTTCCACCTGAAACACTAATATTATGTTTATGGCCAAAGCCTGTGCGGCTAACTCCATCAAACCAATCGTAGTTTCCTCCAAGGTCTGTTCCATTGTCACCCCAAGGAAGACGGACATTCCTATAATCATCGGCACTCATCATATCCAGATCCTTATTTACTTTATCCCATGAAAGAGTGGTTGAATATGTAACATTATATGTGCCGTCCTTACTTGCTTTCTTTGTAGTTATAAGAATAACGCCATTCGACCCCTGTGTGCCGTAGATTGCTGAAGCCGCACCGTCCTTTAACACATCAAAAGACGCGATGTCATTCGGGTTCAGATTTGCCATACTTCCACCTGGTACACCGTCAATTACGATAAGGGGATTTAGACCTGCTGAGCGGGAGGAAACACCTCTGATCTGGATGCTTGAGGTGTTGTTGGGATCGGCTGCTGCAGTATTTGAAATCGACACTCCGGATACTTTTCCCTGAATCAAACGGGCTGGGTCTGATGAACTGATAGTCAAAAAGTCTTTCTCGCCAACATGGCTTATCGCCGACGTCAGTTCCTTCTTATCCATTGTGCCATAGCCGATGACCACGACTTCACTTAACAGCTGAGAGTCTTCGGTTAGAGTGACATCCAGTACCCCGCTTTCCTCTGCTTTCTTTTTTTCGGAGCAATAGCCTACATATGAAAATAGAATATTACTGCCGGCAGGCACCTCTATTTCATATCGGCCATCAATATCGGTTGACACACCGACTGCTGAAACGTCACTCCTTACCGAGGCTCCAATCAGAGGCTCCCCGGAGGGATCCGATACAATACCTAAAACTTTAATCTTATTACCTTTGGATGCAGAGTCTTTTTTATTTACCTTAGTCGACCTACTGTTGAGTACAATTTGTTTTTTGTCGATAACATAGCTTATACCATGCGTGGCAAAAAGTTTATCAAGGACAGATGTTAAGGCTTCATCCTTGACTTTGAGTGTTACGGGAACATTTACATTTATAGTCTCTTTGCTATAAATGAACCGGTATTTTGTCTGCTGTTCTATGGATTTAAGAACATTTTCCAAGGCAATTCCATCGACATCAATGGATACCTTGCTGTTGGATGCGTAGGCAGATAGCCCATAGCCAAACATCATCAGGAAGAGCATAGCCCTAAACATCAGATGCCAACGGCTGCGCATTGGATGTGAATTTGTTTTTCCATTATTTTGATATGATTGGTATTGTTTTCTGGTATGATTTTTAAGGTGATTTATAGATTTTTATGGTAATCTAAATAAAGAACGATTGTGAAAAAATAATCCACATCGAGAAAGTACAAAATTTTCAATTTATTCATTTTATATTTGAAGTGCTTGGAAGCGAGCGTAATAATGATTAACTTCGCAACAAATATCATAACATGAAAAACGAAAAATTTGAAAACGAAATGCTTTTAGTGGCTGCCTTGAAGATAGACAGCCATGAAGCGTTTGTTAAAATTTTTCTACATTATTATTCAGACCTTGCAATCTTCGCATCCCGTTTCATCCCGGATAAGGAGACATGCGAAGATATAGTCCAGGAAGCATTTGTGAAAATCTGGACGAACCGAAAAGTTCTTGAAATTCGGACATCACTGAGGACATATCTTATATCCTTAGTACAGCATCTTGCTTTAGACGAAATCAAGCACCGCAAGGTCAAGACCCTATATCAGGATATGAACCATGAGATTATCATGTCCCTGCCGGCCGATGAACATGTCATGTATTCGGAATTAAGTGACGCTATTGATAATCTGCTCTCACAGCTCCAGCCGGATGTTCTTGAAACATATAGGTTGTCAAGAACACATAATCTGAAATATACCGAAATCGCCGAGAAGCTCAACATCTCGGTCAGGACTGTGGAATCTCGCGTCAGCAAAACGATAAAATTCCTTCAACAGAATCTCAAAGATTATAAGATCATCATATATTGGATTCTAACGTTTCAACACCTTTTATAAGAATTATAAGAAATTACGATGGATAATAACATGAATAATACGATAGATTCCTTAATTAGCCGTTATCTGATGGGTAATGCTTCATCGCATGAGATTGAGGAATTACGGCGTTGGATTGAGTCGGATGAGCAAAATAGAAAATACTTTCAGCGACAACAGGATATATGGGCAGTCTTGAATCCGACTTTAGATATAAACGATATAGATACCGTAAGCGCAGAATTGAAAGTGCTTCGTAAGACCGGTATTGTATCTTCACGTTTTGCAATATTCAAGAAGTTGCTCGGATATTGGTCGCGCATTGCAGCTGTTGCTATTTTGCCACTACTTGCAGTGGTAGGATATCTGATTTATAGGCCATCGGAGGGACGAGATATTGCTGATGTGACAATCACCACCTCTTTTGGCTGTCTCAGCAGCACGGTTCTTCCAGACGGCACAATCGTATGGCTTAACGCTAACAGCTCATTGCAATATGACCCCATGATGGATGACAATGTGAGGAATGTGATATTACACGGAGAGGCATACTTTGATGTCAAAGCTGATGCGAAACATCCATTTAATGTAAAGACTCCATATATGACAGTCACGGCAACCGGTACGGAATTCAATGTAAATGCATATGATCCGTCAGCTTCCGTAACATTAGTCGAGGGCAAAGTAAATGTAGGCGTGGAAAATCAATCCTTGACACTTAATCCCGGCCAACATCTGGCGATAGCGGATGGACGTCCTACAATCAGCCATATAGATACTGAAAAATATTGCTGCTGGAGAAATGGCACGTTAATATTCGAGGATGAACCTCTTTTAAATATATGCAACAGGCTTCAGCAAATATATGATGTTGAGTTCGAGATTTCGCCAGAATTGAAAGAGAGAACATTCCGGATGATTCTTAACGGCGAGAACATAAGCGAGGTGGTGCGTTTCTTTGAATTGGCCGCTCCTGTGACGTGTGAATTTGAGAACCTGAAATCCCCCGACGATACAACCAAATTTAAATCAAGAATCCGCATAATGCCTTCCTAAAATCATATAATCGAATCTTTCACATGAATGTACATATAAAATTATTCGCTATTGCCCTTGTCCTTACCGGCTGTAGCTCTACCACTGAAAATCTGCTTTCGCCAGACGGCAATATCGAGATTGCCTTTACTCTCACAGACAAAGGCGAGCCATCCTACTCCGCAAAGTACAAAGGCAACGACATCGTTCTTCCTTCTTTGCTGGGCTTTGTGCTTAAAGATACAACCTCGCTAACCGACAATTTCAAGATAACAGGCATCGAACGCTCTGATTTCAATGAGTCATGGACACCAGTATGGGGCGAAAACGACACTATCGAGAACTGTTACACACAGATGATCGTCAACCTCCAACAGGGCGACCGGAAAATGGACATAGAGTTCCGAGCATATAATGACGGCTTCGGCTTCCGATATATATTCCCTGAGCAGACGGCCAAAGCATTTGTAATCGCAGACGAAGCCACACAGATAGCAATGGCTGGCGACCATACGGCATGGTGGATCCCCGGAGATTATGACACCCAGGAATATGAATACACTACATCACGCCTAAGCGAAATACGCGCACACGCCGACGACAACTTCATGAATAATGCGTCGCAACAAAGATTCTCACCTACGGGAGTGCAGACAGCCTTGATGCTAAAAACCAACGATGGTCTTTATCTTAATCTCCACGAGGCGGCATTGGTCGACTTCCCTGCGATGAGTCTCGAACTCAATGACACCACAATGACATTTAAAAGCCATCTCACGCCCGGACAAGGCGGTACGATCGCAACTATACACACTCCCTTTAAAACGCCGTGGCGCACCGTCACCGTAGGAGAGAAAGCAACTGACATTCTCGCATCAAATCTTATTTTAAATCTGAACGATCCCTGTATTCTGGACGACGTATCATGGATTCATCCTACCAAATATATGGGAGTATGGTGGGAAATGATTACCGGCAAAAGTTCATGGAGCTATACATGGGCCGATAATTTCAATCTTGCGACTTTTGATTATTCAAAAGCCAAACCGAATGGCATTCATGGGGCTAATAATGAGAATGTGCGGAGATATATTGATTTTGCGTCAGAGCATGGTTTCGACCAACTTCTTGTCGAAGGCTGGAATATCGGTTGGGAGGATTGGTTCGGCAAAGAAAAGGACTATGTATTCGATTTTGTCACTCCTTACCCCGACTTTGACATCGCTGCACTCAATGATTATGCCCACCGCAAAGGTATCAAATTGATGATGCACCATGAAACTTCCTCTTCGATCGATAATTATGACCGCCACATGGACGCCGCCTACGACTTGATGAAGCGATACGGCTATGACGCAGTGAAAAGTGGATATGTCGGTAATATCATACCTAAAGGAGAACATCATTACAGTCAGAAGCAGGTAAAACACTATCTCGATGCTGTAAAAAAAGCAGCAGATAAACATATTATGGTAAATGCCCATGAGGCTGTACGTCCGACAGGCCTATGCCGCACATACCCCAATCTCGTAGGCAACGAAAGTGCTATGGGACAGGAATTCGCCGACATGAGTCCGCAACACTGCACCATACTGCCTTTTACCCGCCTTAAAGGAGGTCCTATGGACTTCACTCCGGGCATATTCCGTATGAAGATAACCGATTTTGCGCCTGGCGGTCAAGGTAAACAGAAGCGTGCGACCATCCCCAACCAGCTTGCATTGTATCTCACCATGTACAGCCCCTTACAAATGGCTGCGGATATGCCCGAGCACTATCAAAAGCACATGGACGCATTCCAATTTATCAAAGACGTACCGGTTGATTGGAGCAAAAGTGTATATCTTGATGCAGAACCGGGAGATTTTATCGTAGTCGCCCGCAAAGACAAAGGCAGCGATGCATGGTATGTAGGAGGCGTTACTGATGAAAATGCCCGAGACTATACACTTGATTACAACTTCCTGCCACCCGGTAAAACGTATGAAGCAACCATTTATGCCGATGCTCCGGATGGCGATGGCTTCGACAATCCCGAAGTTTATACCATTACCACCAAGACGGTAGACAGTACGTCAAAAGACAAAATCCATATGGCTCGTGGCGGCGGATTCGCAATTTCAATAAAACCAGTAGATTAAATTTCACTACTGTCCACTAAAAATGGACGGGGTTAAAAATTAAATAAATTCGGTTCACTTGAACTATAGAGGTCTTTGACATCATTGATATTCTTTTTGTCGAATAAATCGCGGATATGCGTCTTGTCAGTAAGTGAGATTCCGAGGATTTGAAGGATTTCGTAAATGCTTCGTTCAAGTCCCATATCGTGCTGCACTATCGCCACGAGGCAATAAGTGATTATGGCACAATATATTTGGATGCGTACTGCGTTTTCTGAAGTTCCCCAGAACCGTTTGATCCTGAGGTGCTGCTTTATCCATTTGAAGAATAGCTCCACGCTCCAGCGATTGCGGTAAAGTTCGCATATCAGCTCGGCTTTGGCCGTCAGGTTGTTGGTCAGAAAAATATATCTGGTGCCATCCTCTGAGTCTTCGCATATCACTTTCCGGAGTTCTTCCGGGTAGACCTGGGTACTTTTATACACGGTAACCGTTCCGGTTATGTCGGATATGATGCCCCTCGCGAGTCGCCTTTTCCATGTTCTTGGCTTCATCCGGACGTTGGTTTTGGCTCGTAGGACGAAGAACCACTTGGTGCGATGAATCGTGTAAAGGTTGCCGAAATCGTTGTAGCCACGGTCGAAGATATAGTGTGCTTCTTTCTCATACGGAATCTCAGGCATAGCTTTTGAGTCATGAACTTTTGCTTCGGTAATATGCACGAATGCAGGAACTTGAGCCTCCACATCATAAAGCGTGTGCATCTTGATCCCACCTTTGTGCTTGCGGAATTTAGCCCACTCGAACACCGCCAGACAGAGGTCTATGGTTGTGGAGTCAAAGGCGTATACATGACCGTCAAGCTCGAAGATTTTCTCTATCCTCCTACTGCGGGTCTCCGAAATCATGAAGAAGGCAAACTCCTCGAAGATGCGGTAATCGCGCTGCTCGTTAGCTTTGCTAAGATTGCTTCGGGTTACAGACTTTCCCATTCCGAGATGATAGAGCTTGCCTGAGTGAGCCTCGGTTGCGACAATTAGGTCTCGGAGTCTTTCCCGATTGGTCAACTGCCCGAACATCATCGTAAGTAGTTGATTCCAACATGAAAAGCCCTTGACATACTTGTCGCCATCGTACCTTTTTACAATGCGAAGAAATTTGAATTGGTCCAAAAACTTGACTAATTGGGCGAAAACGTATTTGTCTCTATTCATAACGGTCTGATACAGACCGCAAAGATAAAATCAAATCGTTGCGTGCCAAATTCGCTCACAACAAATTGAATATCAATAATTTCAAAGTGCTCTTATGATTTTTTAGTGGACACTAATGAAATATAATCATTTTCTCCGACATTTCAAAATGGTGCAGTCCATTTGAATTGAAGTATGAGCGACTTCGGCATATAATCCTTGTTCCATCTCCAACTGTGAGTGGTCACTCACAGCGCATAATGATGAAAAACGCAGAAAACAGCGTAAAGCAGCGATTTTTAAGCGGAAATAGCGTTAATAAATCTTTCAAGAGTTAAAGTGTGTTTAATAACCCCGAAAATTGCGACCCCAACCGGGTCTAAGGTTCGTTCCCACGCTCAAAACCCCACTTTGTGAATGGATTTGTAAGGCTAACTTTCGGAATTTCAGCCAGCTCACAGCTGATATTTCGCAACTGTGAGTGGAATCGCTCACAAACGTGAGCACTCACACATCACTCACACCTGACCGTATCGTTTTTCATAATTCTGCGATTTGGGCAAAAAGAAAGAACGCTGAAAATCAAATGATTTCAGCGTTTTTCAACATTTAGACATTTTGTCTTGTGACCCCGGAGAGGCTCGAACTCTCGACCCACTGATTAAGAGTCAGTTGCTCTACCAACTGAGCTACGGAGTCATCGTTGACGCTTCGGCGAATTCTGTCTTTGCGACGCCTTTTCGCTTTTGCGATGCAAAGTTAGAGAGTTTTTTTGAAACGACAAAGAGTTTTGAAATATTTTTTTGATTACCGCTATTTCTCGCTCACTTTTCGTTCAGGTACCGGAGGACGCCTCCGCAGCCAGTGCAACTGATAACCACCAATATGTCTGCATTTTAGCGTATTTTTACCCCATAAAAAATTAAAGTCGGGCTAAAGAATGCCGCGGCATTTTCCTCTCGGAAATCACGTCCTTACGCGGTTGCGGTAAGCCTGGGGAGACATTCCCATTATACGCGAGAACAGACGAGAGAGGTAATACGGGTCAGAGATGCCGACTTTATGGCATATCTGGTTGACGCGCATCGGCGTCTCATCGAGCAGGCGGCATGCCTCAGTTATTTTCAGCATATTGAAATATGCCATCGGGGCCTGGCCGGTACGTCGGCGGAAAGCCGCCGCAAGATACGACGAGGAGATTCCGGCGTAGTCCGCTACCGAAGCGAGTGTGAGTGTCCGCTCAATATTTTCGGTCATGAAATGAAGTGCCGCATCGACCGGGTCGACTGTCGAAACAGGAGTCGGACGAATCGCCCGGCGATACTGGCTTATAAACCGCAGCGATCCCAGATAGTGATGAAGCAGCGATGTGCCGAACCCGAGGTTTTCGATGGAAAAACCGGCCGACAACGTGTTGAAAATCTCCTCAAAGAGATTGATGCGAGTATGGATGCGTGAGTCGGCGTTGAGGTCCACTTCGCGCGGCGTAGACGCACCCTCGGCATAAAGCGGCGCAAGCGACCCGCTGAAATGAATCCAGTAGATTGTCCAGGGATCAGTGTCGGCAGCCGCATAGGAGTGGGGCTCGCCGGGTGGCAGAATGAAATAGCTGTTCGGGCCGACCTCATAGCTACGTCCACGAAGTATCATGCGCCCGTGCCCCTCCACACAATAGATGAACACATATTGCCCGATAGGCTCCAGCCGTTCGCGGAAATGGTGTGACGCACGCGGGTAATACCCTATATCGGTAATGTATAGCGCGGCCAGCAGCGGGTCGTCGACTGCCTGGTCGATAATAATCTTGGGGAGAACGAGCGTACGCTCGCCCACGAAGCCGTCTTTCAGTTTCATCGGCAAAAAAAGAGATGTGGTGTTTACAGCGCTAAGTTACGGATAAAATAATAAAATCGTCCATCTATTTCGTCGGATAATACATTTCCAGTAGTGGGAAAGTGCCGTAACTTTGCAGTGAAAAGAAAACCATCAGGTATTTAACCTATTTCACACCATGAAAAATCTCAATAGTAAATTTGTCTATTTCATCTGCTGTGTCTCGGCCATGGGCGGCCTCCTGTTTGGCTACGACTGGGTGGTAATCGGTGGCGCCAAACCCTTCTACGAAGTGTTTTTCGGCATCGAGAACTCCCCCTCGCTCCAGGGCCTGGCCATGAGTATCGCCATAGCGGGATGCCTTGTAGGCGCCATGACGGCCGGATGGCTCGCCGACCGTGCCGGCCGCAAGCCGATGCTCATTATGGCCGCGATACTGTTTCTTGTGTCGGCCTACGCTACAGGAGCCGTCGACACCTTCACGCCATTTCTTATAGCGCGCCTCATCGGAGGCGTAGCCATCGGCATCGCTTCCGGACTCTCGCCGATGTATATCGCCGAAGTGTCGCCCTCAGCCATACGCGGACGTCTCGTGTCGCTCAACCAGCTTACGATAGTACTCGGCATCCTCGCCGCACAAATCGCCAATCTTCTGATTGCTGACCCCATCCCCGCCGGCCTGACAGCACCTCCCGCCGATTCGTGGAATGTCGCCATGGGATGGCGCTGGATGTTCTGGGGCGAGGTCGTACCTGCCGCAGCATTCATGATAATGGTATTCTTCATCCCCGAGAGCCCGCGCTGGCTGGCAATGAAGGGCCGCCACGGCGAAGCTCACGCCGTGCTTAAGAATGTAGGCGGCGCGGCCTATGCTGCCGCCGAGCTCGCAACCATTGAGACTACGGCCGCTCCGCGTGGCGAGTCGGGCGGTCTGAAGACGCTTTTCAGCCGCGGGATGCGCCCCGTGCTTCTGCTGGGCGTAATCGCCGCCGTGTTCCAGCAGTGGTGCGGCACTAACGTAATCTTCAACTACGCGCAGGAGATATTCGCCAACGCCGGCTTCGATCTGGGCGACATGCTCTTCAACATCGTGCTCACGGGTATCACCAACGTGGTCTTCACCTTTGTGGCCATCTATACAGTCGACCGCATCGGGCGCCGCGCCCTGATGCTCGCCGGTGCCGGAGGTCTTGCCGCCATCTACGCCGTACTCGGCACGTGCTACTACTTCCACGTCACCGGCTTCTTCATGGTGGTCCTCGTGGTGGCCGCCATCGCCTGCTACGCCATGACGCTCGGGCCCGTCACCTGGGTGCTCCTTGCCGAGATATTCCCTAACCGCGTGCGCGGCATCGCAATGGCCGTCTGCACTTTCGCCCTCTGGGCCGGATGCTTCAGCCTCACCTATTCCTTCCCGCTTCTCAACGCCGGACTCGGCAGCTACGGCACCTTCTGGATCTACGCCGCCATCTGCGCCGTATGCCTGCTCTACTTCGTGGCGCGTCTCCCCGAAACCAAGGGAAAGACCCTCGAGCAGATTGAGCGCGAACTCGTGAAATAATAAATCAAAAAAACATAATAACCCCATCTACAGATTCTTACCAATGGCAAAAGCATGGAAAGAGCAAGTGGTGATTCCCACCTACGAGGCCGGAACACCCGAAAAGAATCCTATTTTTCTTGAAAAGCGCGTCTATCAGGGTTCGAGCGGCGTAGTCTACCCCTACCCCGTAATCGAGAAAATCGCCGACGAAAAGACCGACCATACCTACAACGCCGTTTTCCTGGAAAACGAATATATTAAGGTGATGATTCTCCCCGAACTGGGAGGTCGCGTACAGATGGCCTACGACAAAATCAAGCAGCGCCATTTCGTATACTACAACCATGTGGTGAAACCGGCTCTCGTGGGTCTCGCAGGTCCCTGGATTTCCGGCGGAATAGAATTCAACTGGCCCCAGCACCACCGCCCCAGCACGTTCATGCCTGTCGACACCACAATCGAGGAGCATGCCGACGGTTCCGTCACCGTATGGGTCAACGAAATGGAGCGTATGTTCCACCAGAAGGGAATGGCAGGATTCACGCTGCGCCCAGGCTGCGCATACCTTGAAATCAAGGGCGTGCTCTACAACCGCACCGACCTGCCGCAGACATTCCTCTGGTGGGCCAACCCCGCCGTGGCCGTCAACGACCACTACCAGAGCGTATTCCCGCCCGATGTCAATGCCGTGTTCGACCACGGCAAACGTGCCGTAAGCTCCTTCCCCATCGCCACCGGCACATACTACAAGATGGACTACTCCGCCGGAGTCGACATCTCCAACTACAAGAACATCAAGGTGCCCACCTCGTATATGGGCGTCAACTCTCGCTACGACTTCGAGGGCGGCTATGAGAACGACACTCAGGCCGGAATGCTCCACGTAGCCTCCCACCATGTGTCGCCCGGCAAGAAGCAGTGGACCTGGGGCAACGGCGACTTCGGCCGCGCCTGGGACCGCAATCTCACCGACGAAGACGGCCCCTACATCGAGCTGATGGCCGGCGTCTACACCGAAAACCAGCCCGACTTTACCTGGCTGATGCCCTATGAGGAGAAATCCTTCACGCAGTATTTCCTCCCCTATCGCGAACTTGGCATCGTGAAGAACGCCAGCAAGGACTTCCTGATGAACATCGACCTGACCGCCGACGGCAAAATCACGCTGAAAATATTCGCCACCTCGCGCAAGCAGGCGAAGATTATGCTCGCCGGCACCGACGGCACCGTTCTCCTCAGCGAGACCGTCGAGGCATCCCCCGAAGCCGTCATCGAGCGCACTGTCGAGGCCGGAGGCCACACTCTGGCCGACCTTAAACTGACAATTGCTGCCGACGGCCGCACAGCCCTCACCTGGGAAGCCGAACCCGACGAAATCCGTCCGATTCCCGACGCCGCCGAGGCCGCTCTCGAGCCTCAGCAGATCAAGACCGTGGAGCAGCTCTACCTCACCGGACTGCATCTCGAGCAGTACCGCCACGCCACCTACAACCCCGTGGAATACTACGAGGAGGGCCTGCGCCGCGACCCCGACGATGTGCGCTGCAACAACGCCCTCGGCCTGTGGTACATCCGTAAAGGCCGCTTCGACCGCGCCGAGCGCTATCTCGCAAAGGCCGTGCGAATCCTCCAGAAGCGCAATCCCAACCCCTACGACGGCGAACCGATTTTCAATCTCGGCGTGGCCCTGCGTTATCAGGGCCGCTTCGACGAGGCTTACGCCCGCTTCTACAAGTCCACCTGGAACGGCGCCTGGCAGGAAGCCGGTTACTTCGAGTGCGCACGCATCTCGCTGATGCAGGGGCGCCTCGACGACGCTCTCTACGAAATCGACCGCTGCCTGATCCGCAACACCCACAACCACAAGGCGCGCGCGCTCCGCGCTACCATTCTCCGTCATATGGGCCGCGGCGCTGAAGCCCTCCCCTTCATCGAGGAATCGCTCTCAATCGATCCCTTCAACTACGGCGCTCTCTACGAGAAATATCTCATCGCCGTCGACTCCGAAACGCTCAATACACTCATCTCGCTGATGCGCGGAGAATGCCACAACTACGACGAGACAGCCCTCGACTATGTAGCCGCAGGCTGCCACGACGAAGCAGCCGCCCTCTGGGCGCTCGCCGAAAAGGAAGGTGCCGTTTCGCCGATGACCTACTATTACCTCGGCTGGAGCCGCCTCGTCGCAGGCGACAAGGCTAACGCGAAAGCCGCATTCGAGAAGGCTGCCGCCACTCCCGCCGACTGCTGTTTCCCCAACCGGCCTGAAGCCATTCTGGCTCTGCGCGCCGCCATGGAGGTAAACGAATCCGACGCCCTCGCGCCGCTGATGCTCGGCAACCTCTACTACGACAAGCGTCAGTACGACCTCGCTGTGGAGGCTTGGGAGCGCTCATCTTCCCTCAACCCCGGCTCGCCCATGGTATGGCGCAACCTTGCCCTGGCGTATTTCAACAAACTCGATCGCCACGACCAGGCGCTCGAACTGATGAAGCGGGCCTTCCTGCTCGATACCACCGACTCGCGCATATTCATGGAGCTGATTCAGCTGCTTAAGCGCATGGAGGCCGATGCCGAAGGCCGTCTGGAACTGATGAAACGCCACGCCGACCTCGTCGGGATGCGCGACGACCTCGTACTCGAGAAGGCCACCGCCCAAAACCTTACCGGTGCCTACGCCGATGCCCTCGAGACCATCGACAACCGCATCTTCCACCCCTGGGAAGGTGGCGAGGGAAAGGTCTCCGGCCAGTATCAGTTCGCCCGCGTGGAGCTTGCAAAGCAGTCCCTGGCCAAAGGCGACTACGCAGAGGCCATACGTCTGCTCGAGGAGTGTCTGGCATATCCCCACAACCTCGGCGAGGGAAAACTCGAAGGCGCGCAGGACAACGATTTCCACTTCCTCCTGGGCGAGGCCTATGCCGGCGCAGGCGACGCCGAAAATGCCCGTAGCCACTACGAGGCCGCCACGCTCGGCCCCGTGGAGCCTGCCCCGGCCCTCTACTACAATGATGCAAAGCCCGACAAGATTTTCTATCAGGGCATGGCGCTTCTGCGCCTCGGACGCACCGACGAAGCCCGCGGTCGCTTCCACCGCCTGGTGAATTTCGGCGAAAAACATATCTTCGACGATACGAAAATGGATTATTTCGCCGTTTCTTTGCCCGACCTCCTTATCTGGGAAGAAGACCTCAACGTGCTAAACCGCATCCACTGCAACTACATGATGGCTCTCGGCCACTACGGTCTCGGCGACAAGACCCACTGCCGCCGCTACATCGACCGCACCCTCGAACTCGCTCCCGAGCACGCCGGAATCCGTGCCTTCAAGTCGTTCATCGACCTTGAATCCGGGAAATGAAACATCTGCTCTCTCTTGTAATAGCAGCGTTTCTGCCCGGCCCCTTCCATGGGGCCGCGGCGGAAACGCTCGCCCTTTCAGGCCGCTGTCCCACGCCTATACCGACGACACCCAGACCGAATGGAACGGAGTGCTCGGACGCTTGGAGCTATCGGCCGAAGGCTCCAAACCAACCGGCGCGATGTCGATCTACGAATAAGTTCTCATCTTAAAATAGTCAAGGCGATGTGTCTGAACGACACATCGCCTTGATATATGCTTATGCGGATTTTACGCTTTATATCAGGATTTCAACGCTTGCGCGGCACTACTGCGCGGCGCAGCAGGATTTCCGTGGGGAAGTGGTCGGAATAGCCGTTGAGGAACACACCGGCCGAGAATGTGCGACGGGGGTAGCCTACGCGGTTCCCCTCCTTGTCTTTAAGGAATTCGAAGTTGTGGACCATAGGCTGGAAGAAGTGAAGCTGCGATTCGCCGCTATTATCCTTCAGCAGCGTGCCGCTCACTATAATCTGGTCGAAGAGGTTCCACGACGAGTTGTAGGCCAGCGTGCCGATTCCGCGGTCAAGCATCTCCCAGAAGGGGTTGTAGAATCCGTGAGGCTCTACGCCGGCGGGTTTCTTTTTGGCGCCGAGCACTTTGGCGCACGATTTATCCTGCGGGTCGTCGTTGAGGTCGCCCATGATTATTATGCCGTCATTGGGACGAAGTTTCCAGATTGAGTCCGCAGTGTGCTTACATAGGGCTGCCGCAGCCTCGCGCAGTGGCGACGACTGCTCCTGGCCGCCCAGACGCGAAGGCCAGTGGTTCACTATGATGTCGATAGTGTCGTTGCCCATGCGGCCGGTGACGCACATCTGGTCGCGGGTGCGGAAATCAGGCTTCCCCTCCACGTGAAGTGTACTGTTGACCACGTTCATGAACTTGAAATAGCGCGGATTGTAGAGCGCGCCCACGTCCACGCCGCGGCGGTCGGGCGAGTCGTGGTGCACTATGGCGAGATTCCAGGGAGTGCGGCCCTCGGATTTCAGGCGCTCGTCGATGGCTTTCACGAGGTCTTCGAGCACGCTGCGGTTCTCGATTTCAGATACGCCGATAAATGCCGGGCCGTTGGGGGTGGTAGGCGTGTTGAAAGCCGTAATGGCGCGGGCAAGGTTGGAGATTTTCGACCAGTATTTGCGGCCGTTCCACTGGCGGGCGCCGTCGGGCGAGAACTCGGCGTCGTATTTGCCGTTGTTGTTGATGGTGTCGAACAGGTTTTCAAGGTTGTAGAAAGCTACGCCGAACACCTGGAACTGGCGCTTGGCGCCGTCGGGGGTGGCGTGTTTCTGCGCGCTTGCTCCGAATGCCATGGCCAGAGCCAGGACGGGAAGCAAAAGGATTCGTTTCATCGGTCTTTATGTTATGGTTTTATTAGATTACGCAGGTACGTGACTTGAAGAAATTAGTTAATGGTTATTTGCAAAGTATTTCGAGATGATTTTTTCAGACGGCGGAGGGAGCGATGCGGGCATCGTGACCGACAACGCCGGGAAAAAGCACTCGAAAGACGAGCAAAGAACCATTGACTCCGAAAGTCACCGAATACATTAAATAATTTCTTTAAGTCACTTAAGTGCAGGCGATTCCCCGGTGGCACGACGCTCCCGGCTCGGGAATCTCTCCAAATTTACGACTTTTACATTTAAACAACGCCTCCCGCGGTCAAAAATCTTCATTTTCTTCCACAACGAGCGAAATATCTCCGGCAAATCCGGCAAATTCCACAGGGCGGAAGCTGTACCGGTTTCCCCGGAACTCCATTTCCACCCCGCGGCGTCCCCCTCCAAGTGTCGGCCAGACAACGGCAGGCGGGAGCGGAATGTCGGCCAGCGGGAGTCCGGGAATGCGGGCAGCCTTGTAGAATGCCTCCTTGAGGGTCCAGGCTCGCAGAAGATGTTTTTCGTCGGCTCCCCACGCAAGCGATTGGGCCGCCGAAAGGAATTTCGCGGCCACGCGGCCGAGCTGCGCGCCTCGGCTGGCGGTCTCACAGTCGATGCCGATATTACGTCCGAGACGGTCTGCCGCCAGCACCACGAGCGTCTGGCAATGGGATACAGATATGCTTGCTCCGGAACCCGGGATAAAGGGCGCACCGTCCGGGCGATGGCATAGCTCCCGCCGGCCGAAAACTTCGGCCACAATCGCCATCTTGGCGGCCTGCTCGATTTCGTGGCGCGTTCCGGCAGCCGCAAAATGGGCGGTGGCAGCGGCGTAGACCGCTATGCTTCCTTGTCTATAGATTTCCGATACCATCGGCATTTGCAGCGGGAGTGTTAGAGGTCAAGCCGTCTGAAGGTCGGGCATTACCTTGACACGCACCGAGGCGATGCGGTGGTGCTCCACATGAAGAATCAGGAAGCGGCATCGGCCGTAGACCAGCGGCTCCTTCTCCTTGGGAAAATCCCCCTTTATGGCGAGCATCATTCCGGCAAGTGTCTCGCAGTCGCCGGCAACCTCGGCATAATCGGCCTCGTCGAGCCCCGTCACGCGGAAAAAGTCGGTCAGGAGCGTTTTCCCCTCGAAGATATATGTATCGTCTGGAAAACGTTTGTAGGTCACTTCCTCTTCATCGTACTCGTCGTTGATGTCGCCCACGATCTCTTCGAGCACGTCCTCAAGCGTCACTACTCCCTGCGTTCCTCCGAATTCGTCGACCACAATAGCCATATGGATTTTCAGGCGGCGGAAATCCTCCATGAGGTCATCGATCATTCTCGACTCGGGCACAAAATACGGCTTGCGTACGAGCGTCTGCCACTGGAAAGCGCCGTCGACACCGTCTGTACCCGTCGAGATGTGCGGCAGCAGGTCGCGCGAGTAGAGCACACCGCGGATATCGTCCTGACTGTCGCCGTAGACGGGCATACGCGAGTAGCCCTTCTCCACCACTACCTGCATCACTTCGTCGAAACTCATGTCGTAGTCAAGACCGACCATGTCGACGCGGGGAGTCATGATTTCCGAGGCGGTGGTGTCGCCGAATTTCAGAATGCCCTCAAGCATCTCCTTGTCCTGCCCTGCCTTTACGTCGGTTATTTCGAGCGCCTGGCCGAGCTCATCGGTAGTGATGGTACGGCTCTGCTTCGTTACCACGCGGTTCACTATCTTGGTGGAATGCACAAGCAGCGACGACAGCGGGTAGAACAGCTTGACCATAAAGCCAATGCCGCTTACGGCAAAGCGCGCCCAACGCATGGGCGACGTATTGGCCACGAGTTTCGGCAGAATCTCGCCGAAAAGCAGAATCAGGAATGTGAGTATTACCGTCTGGAGCACAAAGTCGAGCCATCCCGGCATCTGCGCGAAGAAATCGCTCAGTGCGAAACTCATCAACACGACGATGGTGACGTTCACCAGATTGTTGGCAATCAGAATAGTGGCGAGCAACCGCTCCGGAATCTGGAGCAGACCGGCTATCGCTCGCGAGCGCGGCGACTCGTCGAGCTCTTCGGCCTGTTGCGGCGTCATTGAGAAAAATGCTATCTCCGATCCGCTTACAAAGCCCGAAATAAAAAGCGCCACCACAGCCAGACAGAGCGCCACAATCTGGGCCACACCGAAATCGGTATTGACCATTGCGGGCGCCGCCTGAACGAGCGGCATTGCAGCGAGTCGGGAAAAATCAAGTCCGGAAAGGGCGGAATGGATGTCGAAAGCGCTGAAAGCTTCAAGCAAGCCTTCTATGGCTGGTAAAGGGTCAGTATCCAAAATATTTACGTAAATGTTTCTGTCTGCAAATATAAGAAATATTTCCCAATCCGCCACAAACACTCTCCAGCCCCCGAAGCCCCCGAAGTTCAAGTATATCCACCTGCTGTCAAACTCGGGAATTGTCCGTTCCTGAAATTGGTTGACTCAGTTTTGTATGTTAACTGAATAGCATTTACTCTATCACTAGTAAGAGTTGACTAACCGGCATCTATCCCTGGAAAATGTTGACAGATTTGAGGAAGATTAACTGATGTGGTTTACACCGGTACTTATAGCGTCTGCTCAATGTGCGCCTTCAAATGTTTGAGTGTGCGGAATATATGATTTTGGGGATAACGATTTTCTTGAAAGTGTTTATGTTCACCTTGTACTCATGGCAAACGTACATTGACACTCTTCCATCCCCCCGATTAACCGACCGCGGGCTGTTGCCAGGTCCCTATCGGTCAATGGCACACCCCGTCGCACCTCAAGTCTCCTCCGGATGGCAGGCGCTCTGAGAAAAGCAGGCGAGAGCGGCCCTGGAGCTGCGGCGTCCCGGAGCGGCAGTGTCTGAGCGCAGCGAGTTCTGCCGCTCAGCCGCAGCGCGGCCGCTCTCGCCGTAAAGTTTTTCTCCGCGCCTCTGGGTCTTTTGGTTCTTTTCGGCCTGCGAAAAGGACACCCGCCCCTGCTGCAATCATATATGGATCAAATGTGATTGCGGCAGGGGCGTCGTGTTATCGGGGCCGTAGTTTCTCTATCGGGGTGGGGAATCAGGATTCGGTGAGCTCGGTGAAGGCGAAGGGGAGGGTGGAGACGATAGAGGGGAGACGATAGATTTTATCGCGGCCGGCAAGGAGGAGCTCAACGGGGTGGCCGGCAAGCATTTCATACTCAAGGAGTGCCTGACGGCATGCACCGCAGGGGGCAGTGGGCTCACAGGTGAATTCGCCGTCAAGACCGCGGGCGGCTATGGCAATTGCCTCGAATTTAGCCTCCGGATAGCGGGCGTGGGCGTAGTAGCAGGCGGAACGCTCGGCGCAGGTGCCCGAGGGGAAAGCTACATTCTCCTGGTTTGAGCCGACCACAGTCTCGCCGTTGCTCAGGGCGATGGCGGCTCCCACACGAAAATGAGAGTATGGGGCGTAGCTGCGCTCGGTGGCTTCGCGAGCAAGGCGCACGAGCTCGGCCTCGCGCCGGTCGAGTTCTGCGTAGGTGAGTTCTTCGTATGGTATGGTAATTGTCAGGGATTTCATCGGTTCGTGCTGTAATAAGGTTTGAGATCGGAAGGTTGTTCATCAAAGTTAAATCATTATTTTCAAAAAAAAGCCAAATCGGGCCGATTTTTTTTGACCTTTCGCCTTAATTCACTAATTTTGCGCCTTGAACGCCCATATGCCCTCCGGCCTCGGGGCTATCACATTTCCGCATAACAATAAAATACGATACAACACCCCATGTCAAAAGAAAAACAGCCTGCCACCGAAACCGGTCTGGACAATCTCAACGACTCGCTCACCCAAACCGTACAGAAGGTGCAGGACAACAAGAAAATCATCACCATCTGCAGCCTTGCAGTGGTTGCAATCGCCGCAATCATTCTCGCCTACGTCTATTTCTTCCGTCAACCCGGCATCCAGAAGGCCAACGACGCCATCGGAGCGGCCGACCTCGAGCTTGCTCTGGGCAACGACTCCACCGCAATGGCAAAATACATGGACCTTGCCGACAACGGCAGCTACGAGGCGTCGAACCGCGCCGCCCTGCAGAGCGCCATACTTCTCTATGAAAAAGGAGACTACGAGAAGGCATTGAAATACGCCGACAGCTACTCCCCCACCGAGGAAATCATCGGCGCCGGCGCCAAATCGCTCAAAGGCGACTGCCTGGTGAACCTCGACCGTCTGGACGAAGCTGTAAAGGCCTACAAGGACGCCATATCGCGCTCCGACAACAACCCCGCCTACACTCCCTTCTTCCTCATGAAGCTCGCACGCGTCTACGCCGCCCAGGGCAACCACAAGGATGAGGCAGACACATATCAGACCATCCTTACCGACTATCCGCTCTACGGCCAGGCCCACAACATCGATGTGGAGAAACTCCTGGACCGCGCACGCCTCCAGGCTAAATAATGTGCTCCGCCCCATAAGGGGTGCATGCACTACCGTACATAGAAACTTCAACAGAAAGGCTCTCCCCGGGTTTCATCCAAGCCGGCGGATAGCCTTTCTTGCAAACAATAAGCCACAATTTCCACCAGCCACTTAAAATCAGAAAACACTATGTCGACAAATACAGTAGACCAACCTAAGAAAGTGACCACCTCGACGGTGGCCCGCATGAAGCAGGCAGGCGAGAAAATCGCCATGATTACCGCCTACGACTACACAATGGCCCAGCTCGTAGACGCCGCCGGCGTAGACCTTATCCTTGTGGGCGACTCGGCCGCCAACGTGATGACAGGCTACAGCTCAACCCTCCCCATCACCCTCGACGAAATGATATACCACGGCAAATGCGTGGCCAACGGCACCCGGCGCGCCATGGTGATAGTCGACATGCCTTTCGGCACCTATCAGGGCGACGAGCACACGGCGGTCCGTTCGGCCGTGCGCATCCTCAAGGAGAGCGGCGCCTCAGCCGTGAAGCTTGAGGGCGGAAGCGAAATCTGCGGGTCGATCGAGCGTATACTCTCCGCCGGCATCCCCGTGATGGGACATCTTGGACTTACCCCACAGTCGGTGAATAAGTTCGGAGGCTACGGCATCCGCGCCAAAGAGGAGGCTGAGGCCCAGCGCCTCATCGACGACGCCCTGATGCTTCAGGAGCTCGGTTGCTTCGCCCTGGTGCTTGAAAAGGTGCCTGCCGAACTTGCAGCGCGTGTGGCCCGCATGCTGCGCATCCCCGTAATCGGTATCGGCGCCGGCGCCGGCGTTGACGGCCAGGTGCTCGTGCTGCAGGACATGCTGGGAATGAACCGCGGATTCCGTCCGAAATTCCTCCGCACATACGCTTCGCTGGCAGACACCATCGAGCAGGCCGTGGGCAGCTACGTGGCCGACGTAAAATCCGTAGCCTTCCCCACAGCGGAAGAAAGCTATTGAGCCGCCAACCCCCTTTCAACACTACAATAAAAAGCGATGCGCTCTGAGTGAGCGCATCGCTTTTTATTGTATCGGACGGACTGCATGCAGCAGCCATCCGGAAGTATCAGGGAATCAGATTCCCGTGGAATCACTCATGACGGCGGGGACCACGGTCGCCACCTTCGCGGCGCGGACCGCGCGAGCCTTCACGACGGGGACCACGGTCGCCGTCGCGGCGGGGGGCGCCTTCGCGACGCGGGCCGCGCGGACGCTCGGCGGGTTCAACCCATCCTTCGGGTTTGGGCTGGAGGGCGCGGAGCGACAGGCGGTATTTGCCGCTCTTCTTGTCAATCTCGATAAGCTTCACGGTGAGCTCGTCGCCTTCCTTGATGCCGGAGGCCTCCATGTCGGGCAGACGGTCCCACGAAATCTCGGAGATGTGGAGCAGGCCGTCACGGTGGGGCATGAATTCAACGAATGCGCCGAAGTCCTGGATGGTCTGCACCTTGCCGGTATATACCTTGCCCTCTTCGGGGAGCTCGACGATGGCGTTGATCATGGCCAAAGCCTTGTCGATCGACTCCTTGTTGGCGGCAGCAACCTCGATGTAGCCGCCCTCGTCGATTTCGTCGATGGACACGGTTGCACCCGACTCTTCCTTAATACCCTGGAGAATTTTTCCGCCCGGGCCGATAACGGCACCGATAAGGTCTTTGGGAATGGTCATGGTGACGATGCGGGGCACGTGGGGCTTGTAGTCCTCGCGCGGGGCGGGGATGGTCTCCTCAATGATATCGAGGATATGCAGGCGACCTTCCTTGGCCTGATTGAGAGCCTGCTCGAGAATCTCGTAGCTGAGGCCGTCGCACTTTATGTCCATCTGGGTGGCGGTAATGCCCTTACGGGTACCTGTCACCTTGAAGTCCATATCGCCGAGGTGATCCTCATCGCCGAGGATATCGCTCAGGATGGCGTATTTCGAGCCGTCGGAGATAAGGCCCATGGCGATGCCGCTGACAGGGCGACGGAGTTTCACGCCGGCGTCGAGCAGAGCGAGCGTTCCGGCGCATACGGTAGCCATCGACGAGGAGCCGTTGCTCTCGAGGATGTCGCTGACAACGCGGCAAACGTAGGGGAAGTCCTCGGGGAACATGCGCTTGATGGCGCGGTGGGCGAGGTTGCCGTGACCGATTTCACGACGGCCTACGCCGCGGGTGGGACGTGCCTCGCCGGTGGAGAAGGGGGGGAAGTTATAGTGCAGGAGGAAACGCTCGCGGCCCTGGTTGAGAACATCGTCGAGAATCTTCTCGTCGAGCTTGGTGCCGAGGGTCACGGTAGAGAGGCTCTGGGTCTCACCGCGGGTGAAGACAGCCGATCCGTGGGGGCCGGGCAGATAGTCGGTCTCGCACCAGATGGGACGGATTTCGGTGGTCTTGCGGCCATCGAGGCGGATCCCTTCGTCGAGCACGCAGCGGCGCATGGCCTCGCGCTCCACGTCGTGGTAGTAGCGTTTTACCAGGGGAGCCTTTTCCTCACGCTCCTCTTCGGGGAGAGATTCAATGTATTCATCGCAGATGGCGGCGAAGGAATCGGCGCGCCAATGCTTGTCGGCGCAGCCGGCCTTGGCAACGGCGTAAGCCTTGTCGTAGCATTTGTCGTGAACGTCCTTGCGGAGGTCTTCGTCGTTGACTTCGTGGCAGTATTCGCGCTTCACGGTCTTTCCGGCGGCTTCGGCAAGTTCGAGCTGCACCTTGCAGTGCTTGCGGATTTCCTCGTGGGCGGCCTTGAGGGCTGCGAGAAGATCTGCCTCGGATACTTCGTCCATCTCGCCCTCCACCATCATGATGTTGTCGTAGGTGGCGCCGACCATAAGCTCCATATCGGCTTTCTCAAGCTGCTCGAAAGTGGGGTCGATCACGAACTGACCGTCGACGCGGGCCACGCGCACTTCGGAGATGGGGCCGTTGAAGGGAATATCGCTGCATGTGATGGCTGCGGAAGCGGCCAGACCGGCCAGAGCGTCGGGCATATCCACGCCATCGGCAGAGAACATGGTGATGTTCACGAACGTCTCGGCATGGTAGTTGTCGGGGAAAAGCGGACGCATCACGCGGTCGACCAGGCGCGAGGTGAGAATCTCATAGTCGGAGGCACGACCTTCGCGCTTGAGGAAACCGCCGGGAAAACGTCCGGCCGACGAGAATTTTTCTTTGTAGTCTACGGTAAGGGGCATGAAGTCCACGCCCTCGCCGGCCTCGGGGGCCGACACGATAGTGGCAAGCAGCATGGTGTTGCCCATGCGGAGTTCCACTGCTCCATCAGCCTGCTTGGCCAGTTTGCCCGTCTCGAGCGTAATCTCGCGGCCATCGGGCAGGGTGATGGTCTTTTTGATCGGATTCATTCTATATAAAAATTTTTTAACTTCTTAAATCGCGCAAAGATACGAAATTTACGGCTAAGCGCCGCAAGTTTTCATGAAATTTCACACTTGCAGGAAAAACCGGACAGAAAAAGGGACGCCGGAAACAAGTTTTCAGGATAAAAATTTTTTGAAAAAGTTTGCAGCATTGAAACTTATTTGTAATTTTGTTGTCATATTGACGAGGTGAGCCACTTGCCCCCGGGCAAGTGGCCGTATCAACGCCAATATATTATAGCCCAACGTTTTTGAGTCAACGCCATGTCAACCGAAAACACATCCGTCGCATCGACAGCATCCCTCTGCCCGAAGCGCGCCGACTCGCTGGTAATCATTCCGATGTATAACGAAAAGGAGAACGCGGCCGCCATAATCGACGCCGTAATGAACCTTCCGGTGGCTTTCGACGTACTTGTGGTCGACGACAATTCGCCCGACGGGACCGCCGACATAGTGAAGAGCAAGATGGCCGAACTTCCGGGCCGCGTCCACATCATAGAGCGCGAAGGAAAGCTTGGCCTTGGGACGGCATACATAGCGGGCTTCCGCCGCGCCCTCGAAATGGACTATGAATACATCTTCGAAATGGACGCCGATTTCTCACACAACCCCGCTGACCTGGTACGCCTGCGCGAGGCGTGTGCCGAGGGTGGCGCCGACGTTGCCGTCGGTTCGCGCTACGTGACCGGAGTCAATGTGGTGAACTGGCCGATGGGGCGCGTGCTCATGAGCTATTTCGCCTCGAAATACGTTCGCGCCGTGACAGGGATGAACGTGGCCGACACCACGGCGGGATTCGCCTGCTACCGCAGCGAGGTTCTCCGCACCATGGAGCTGGACAAAATCCGCTTCAAGGGATATGCCTTCCAGATAGAGATGAAGTTCACCGCCATAAAATGCGGCTTCAAGGTTGTGGAGGTTCCCATAGTGTTTGTGAACCGAGTGCTCGGCACGAGCAAGATGAGCAGCGGCATATTCGGCGAGGCCCTTTTCGGCGTGATGAAACTGAAACTCGACTCCATAACCAGGAAATATCCGCGGCGGCAGCCGCAGTAAAAAAATAGACGGACTGCATCTCCCACCTAACGCGAAAGCAGAAATGAAACCCGTAATATTCGTCAACGGCCTGATTGTAAGCGATGGATTCCGATTCATTGGCTCCGTCGTGACCAACGGATGGATGATCAAGAGCGTCGACATGGGGAGAGTCGACATCCGCACCATCGACCGCGACGTATATGAGGTTGTGAACTGCGAGGGAAAATTCGTGCTCCCGGGCATGATCGACGAGCACGTGCATTTCCGCGATCCGGGCCTTACGGAGAAGGGCGACATCGCCACCGAGAGCCGTGCGGCCCTGGCCGGCGGCGTGACGAGTTTCTTCGATATGCCCAACACGTCGCCACAGACCACGACCATCGAGGCGTGGGAGCAGAAGATGCAGCGCGCCGCCCAGGCGTCGGCCGCCAACTACGCCTTCTTCCTCGGCGCCACCAACGACAATCTCGACCAGATTCTCGCGGCCGACTACACGCGCATCCCCGGAGTGAAACTTTTCATGGGGAGCTCCACGGGGGGCATGCTCGTCGACAACGACGACACAATCGTAAAACTTTTCCGCAATTTCCACCGCGTAATCGCCTGCCACGCCGAGAGCGAGGCTGTAATCGCGGCCAACCGACGGAGGCTCAGCGCCATGTATCCGGGCGGCATCCCTCTGGAATGCCACAGTTCGGTGCGCTCGGCCCGCGCATGCTTCGAATCGACGGCCCATGCCGTTAAGCTGGCGCGCGCCACGGGTGCACGGCTCCACGTAATGCACATCACCACGGCCGAGGAGCTGCAGCTTTTCAACTCGGGAGGCATCACCGGCAAGCGTATCACCGCCGAGACCTGCCCGCATTATCTCTGCTTCACCGACAAATCGGTGGCCGAGACCAACGGGCTGACCAAGTGCAACCCCGCCATAAAGACCGACGACGACCGGCGCGAGCTGCTTCGCGCCGTGGCCGACGGGCGCATCGATGTGGTAGCCACCGACCACGCTCCCCATCTACTTTCCCAGAAGCAAGGCAACGCGCTGACGGCTGCCTCGGGCATGCCCTCGGTTCAGTTCGCACTGCCGGTAATGATGACTCTGGCCGGGCGCGGGTATTTCACACTGGAAGATGTTGTGGAGCGCATGGCCTCGGCTCCCGCAAAGCTCTACGGTGTATCGCGCCGCGGATTCATACGCCAGCAGTATTCGGCCGATATCGTGATTGTAGACCCCGACGCCGACTACACCGTGGACCGCGCCGACGTGATAAGCGCCTGCGGGTGGAGTCCCTACGAGGGGATGCGCCTGCGCTACCGCGTGGAACAGACGTGGGTCAACGGCCAGCAGGCCTATGTCGATGGCCGTTTCACAGGCCGACAGACAGCCCTGCCTGTGCGCTTCGATGTCTGAACTCACCCACCTCCCTTCGTCCCCTTTTTAATTTAGCATTTCCATTTCCCACGGTTTTCAACAATCGGGGGCAGTTATCAACATTTCTGCTTAAATGATGTGAAAACGTTTCGGCGCGTGCGGATTTTTATCCAAATTTGCAGCCGAAACGGGCGTGGAACATTGGCCACCCGCCTCATTGGCAACAGATAGCCTCGCGCGGCGCCACCGAACGTTCCACAGCGCGCATATCCTTATCTCCACATTTTCTATGGGAAAAATCATAGCAATCGCCAACCAGAAAGGTGGCGTGGGAAAAACCACCACCACAATCAACCTCGCGGCTTCGCTGGCCATGCAGGGCAAAAATGTGCTTATAATCGACGCCGACCCCCAGGCCAACGCCACTTCGGGCTACGGAATCGACCCGCGCACCATGCAGAGCAGCATATATGAGTGTCTTGTCGACGAATATCCGGTAGACGGCGCTCAGGTATCGACCTGCGTCGACGGTCTCGAGCTGGTAGGCTCGCGCATCGACCTTGCAGGTGCCGAACTCGAGCTGATTGAGAAGCCGGAACGCGAGAAGGTGCTCCGCCGCCTGCTCCACGACGTGGCCGGCAAATACGATTTCATACTTATCGACTGCTCGCCCTCGCTGGGACTCATCACAGTGAACGCCCTGACGGCCGCCGACTCGGTAATCATACCTGTGCAGGCCGAATATTTCGCGCTCGAAGGCATCAGCAAACTTCTCAACACCATCCGCATAATAAAATCGAAGCTCAATCCCGACCTCGAGATAGAGGGATTCCTTCTGACGATGTACGACGCACGCCTGCGCCTGGCCAACCAGATTTACGAGGAGCTGAAGAGCCACTTCGGCGATATGGTGTTCAATACGGTGATTCCGCGCAACATACGTCTGAGCGAAGCACCGTCACACGGGCTTCCTGCCATTCTCTACGACCCCGAGAGCCGCGGCGCGACATCGCACATCGCCCTGGCCAAAGAGCTCATCTCCAAAAACTGACCTCCCCCACATTATATAGAACATATAAATAAACTATGGCACAACACCGCAACGCCCTCGGCCGAGGCCTGGGCTCGCTCATATCTATGGACGACACCCCCGCACGCGGCTCGTCGGCTATCAGCAACATACCCCTCGACCAGATTTCGCCCAACCCGGAGCAGCCGCGTACCACCTTCGACGAGGACGCGCTCGACGAACTGGCCACCTCCATCCGCGAGCTGGGCATAATCCAGCCGCTCTCCCTGCGCAAGGTTGGTCCAGACTCCTACCAGATTATCGCAGGCGAACGCCGCTTCCGCGCCGCGCGCATCGCGGGACTCGACGCCGTGCCGGCCTACATCCGTACGGCCAATGAGACCGAGCTCACCGAGATGGCCCTGATTGAGAATATCCAGCGCGAGGACCTCAACGCCATCGAGATAGCCCTGACGTTCAAGAAACTGATCGACCAGTACAGCCTCACCCAGGAGCGTCTTTCGGAGCGCATCGGCAAGAAGCGCGCCACGGTGGCCAACTTCCTGCGTCTGCTCAGGCTCCCTGCCGAGGTTCAGCTCGGGCTGCGCGACAAGCGCGTCGACATGGGCCACGCCCGCGCGTTGCTATCGATCGACAATCCTTCGGCGCAGCTCAAGATATATAAGGAGATACTGCGCCATGGGCTCTCGGTGCGCAAGGTAGAGGAACTTGCCAAAGCCTATCAGGAAGGGAAGAAGAAAGATGACTCCGGTGCTCCGGCATCCGAGGCTTCCCGCCGCTTTGCCAACCACGATTTCGACCTGCTCAAGAAACACCTCTCGGCGGCGTTCGGCGCTCCCGTTAAATTTTCATGCGACCGCAAGGGTCGCGGCCAGATCACCTTCAGCTTCGCCGACGAGGAGGAACTGGCACGCCTGATTTCCACATTCGACAAACTACACTGAAAACAGCCACCCACATGACCGACTCACGACCTCTGATTCTCATCACAAACGACGACGGCATAGAAGCCCCCGGGCTTTTTCATCTCATCGACTGCGTGGCAGAGCTGGGCGACATAGTCGTGGTTGCTCCCGCGCGACCTCAGTCGAGCCAGTCGAGTGCTTTCACTGTGAACGCGCCGCTGCGCGTGCGCGACCACGCCGGCTACCATGGCGCGACGATGCACTCGGTCGACGGAACTCCGGTGGACTGCGTGAAGCTGTCGATGCACCATATCCTGCCGCGCCGCCCCGACCTGATCCTTTCAGGCATCAACCACGGCTCCAACGCCGGAAATTCCCTGATTTATTCGGGTACGATGGGGGCTGCACTCGAAGGCTGCATGCAGGGAATCGCCTCGGTGGGATTCTCGTTGCTGCACCATTCGCTGAAAGCCGATTTTTCGGAATGCACGCCTTACGTGACCGACATGGCACGTAGGGTGCTCGACCACGGGTTGCCCCACGACGTATGTCTCAACATCAACTTCCCTGCCAAGGTACACATCGAGGGAATGAAGGTGGTGCGCGCTGCACGCTCCCACTGGACGGAGGAATACCAGACATACACAGACCCCCACGGCAAGCCTTTCTACTGGCTTACGGGGAGTCTGGTGAACGAAGAACCGGAAATGGCCGACACCGACCTCTACTGGCTCGACCGCCACTACGCGTCGGTGGTACCGTGTACTCCCGACCAGAATCTGCCTGGAACCATGTCAGCCATGCGGTCGCTGTTCAATACATCGGAGTGAAGGGGGCCGAACGGTGGAGCTCCTTGTTGGCGCATCCCACCACATCGGTATATTTTGCAGTGTCGAACTTCAGCACGGGTGCGCCGTCGTAAAGGTCGAGTTTCGTCAGGTCGATGTAGTAGATTCCGGGGTTGGTGACTATTTCAAAATAATACCGGAGATTCTTGAGATCGGCATAACTGCGCCACTGGGTGGCCGAGAGATTGGGCTCTCCTTCTATCATATATGTAAAGGGCACGCTCACGTCGGCCATGATGGAGCGCGTAATCGTAAGTGCGAGCGCCGGATCGGCCGTTTTCTCCACGTGGGTAGCAAAGTAATTGCCGCGAACGCAGCGTGCGGGGCTCTTCACACCGCCTGGCATCATGTTGCGGCCGCCGACACCTTCCCAGTAGTCGACTATGGCGCGCATGGCCGGCCATGTGGGATCGTTGGTCATGCAGCGATATCGGCCCATGTCGTAGATGTTTATGTCGCCATGGTCGAACTCGAAAATTATAGAATGGCCGGTGGCGTCGGTGACGCCCCAGTGGAGAGTCGCGGCCGTGCCGCCGTCGAATGTAGCGCCACCGAGCGAGAAATCATGGGCTTTAAGCACGTCGACCACTTCGGCCGTGGTGGCGTTCATGTCGAGTAGCCAGCCTATAAACATAGCCATCGACATAGGGGGCAGCCCGATGGTGGAATCATTGTCATATACAGTGCCCTTACAGAAAAGCCCGTTGACTACCAGTCCTTTTTCATTCATGCCCTCGGTGATGCCTCCGTCGTAGCCTACAGCATATACAGCCCCGTAGAGCGACGTCCAGCTTACGGCTCCGGGCTTATTGGAACCGACTTTGTGCATGCCACGCGGATAGACGTAGAGATTTGTGGGAATCGGCGTCTTCCAGTCGAGCGACCGGCCTACAATGTATTGCGAATCAAGGCCCTCGTAGATTACACGGGTGCAGCTCTCAGCGCTCTGGGGCGCGAGCGAAGCAACAGCCAGAACGGCAGCCATAGCTCCTATAGCATAGTGTCTCATATCAATCGAATATTTTGAGGTTTACATCCAATAATAAAAACAATGCCGCCCACGGGATGGTTTGACCACCCGCCTTTTATGTCGCATTTTACCCTTCCGGTTGCCCTTACCCACAGCCACACTGCACGCCTTACCGTTAAATTATATTTTGGGAATTATATAAATCTTTCATAACTTTGCCACATACATTTAAATTGCAGGAGCAAAATATGCCAGACGCTCCATTCCGAATCTTGCCAACCTATCTATCCAACTTAAATCAATACCATTAACAGCATGAAGAAATCTTTACTTTTCATGGCGGCTCTTTCTGTCGCAACCTTCTTCGCATCCGCGCAGGATGCCCTTCCCGAGGGAGAAGTCTACATCCGCAACGTAAAAACCGGTTTTTATCTCAACAACGGCTACAGCTGGGGTACAAAAGCCATTCTCAAACCTCAGGCTCGCGCATTCCAGCTGGTGGAGAACAGTGCAGGCGACGGCACCGTCTACCTGAAGAACAGCATGGGCGTTATCGCCCGCGACGGCGCCACATCCGGTGAATTATATTGCGACAAACCGGAATCGGATCTCGGACAATTCTATCTTGAGAAGCAGGACAACGGCTACTACACAATCGACCTCAGCGGCTGGTATCTCTGCGCTGAAAATCCGGATCAGATGATGTCGTATAACCCGTCGACCGATTCATGGGAATCCTATCAGAACGTGCCCCACTACTACGACTTCTACCCTCTGACGGGTACCGACAACTATTCCGCCGACAACATGAACATCATGTGGGAGATTCTGACCCGCGAGCAGATGCATCAGTCCATGGCAGCCGCCACCGACGCCAATGTGCTCGACGCAACCTACCTCATCAAAGCACATATGATCGACGTCAACGATAAGGACAACGAAACGGCATGGCTCGTGAACGGCGAGACCAACAAACTTACGTTCCCCGCTCCGGGCTGGGGTACAGGCTACGAGGACTCCTGGATCCGCAAGGTGGTTTACGCCTGGTATAACTTAGACGACCACTCAGAGGCGGCTCCCGGAGAAGACATAATCGTGCGTCAGGAAGTTGCAGACGCACCCGCGGGCACCTACGAAATTGAATATCAGGTGTCGAACCAGTGCCTCACACCTATGGAAATCATGTTCAACACCACCGCAGCAGAGCCGGTTGCCGGTAAAGGAGAGGACTACTGGTATGGCGATGCAGCTTCCGATTTCAACAACTACGACAATCTGAAAAAGGCAGTATTCACCGTAGGCGATGATGGCAAACTCGCCATCACTATGACCAAACATACCAGCGTCGACACTCAGAACCGCTTCGCTTTCAAGAGCTTCATCCTCAAATACCACGGCACAAACTCGAGCCTCGGCGGTGTTGAAGGTATCGAAGCCGACGCATTCGATGCAACCGCTCCCGCCGAATACTACAACCTGCAGGGCATCCGCGTAGCCGAGCCCACCACCGGCCTCTACATAGTCCGCCAGGGCTCGAAGGTGAGCAAGCAGCTCATCCGCAATTAAGCCCTTCACCTGATGTGGCGACTTGTCCGCGCCATATCTACATACCATCCACTACACAACGCCCCCGCTATGGCGCATGGATCCTGAACATGCTTCCATAGCGGGGGCGAAGTGCGTTCGAGCCTAAGAGGTTGGCTAATATAATCTCGGCCGGTTACTCATTAATTTGTTATTCGGCGTGGGCCTGGGTGAAAGCGTCGTTGAGGAGGCGTGCGAGGCGGAGGCCGCCGGCGATGAGCTGGTCCTCGATCACGGGGGCCCAGTAGGCTACGGCGTCATAGCTGAGGTTGGCGCCGGCGGGGGTGTTCTTATAGACGCGGGCGGCAAGTTCGACGTTGCGGGCAGCCCAGTCGTCGACGGTACCGGACTGGAGGAGTTTCTGCTGCATTTCGGAGAGGCGGTCGAGCTGGTCGGCCCACTCCGTGTAGCTCCAGCGGTGGGCCGACTCGAGCAGAGAGCCGTCCCACACGGAGTGGAGGTTTTTCTCCTGTCCGAAAAATTTCACTTTAATCGTGTTTCCGCCGAGGTCGGAGGCGTGGCCCATGTGGAGCGGCTGATGAAGGTCGCCTACGAGGTGCACGAGCATCTTGAGTGCGAGGGCCTTATCGGCTTTCGGGGCCTGCGGATTGCGCAGAGTCGACATGTTGAGCTGTATTGCCGACACGACGTCGCCGTCGGGGGCCACCCGGGCGGTAGCATAGGTCTCGTTAGCGTCGACGTTGCGGTAGTGCCACGTCCTGGAATAGGCGTATTCAGGGGTATGGCTGGCGTTGTCGAGCCAGTTGGCCCAATAGACTATCGAGCGGCCGTCGAGCAGCGAGTCGATGGCCTCGGCGGCTTCGGGGGTAAGATGGCGCTCGGCTATGGCTGCCGTGACGTCGTGGCCCTTCTGGCTCCATGCCATTGCCGAAAAGGCTGTAACCATACAAATGGCGGCCGTCGCCGCCCTTCCGATAAGATTCAATTTCGCGATATTCATAATACTTTCGATTTTTCGTTTTCCAAAATTAACAAAAACCCGCCGATTTCCGAAAACACAATCCCATTTCCGCCAAATCACGGGACGACACTACTCCAAAGAGAACCCTCTCTCCACCTCAGGGTCGGTCCTGCGGACTTTCGCCCGGGGTTGGAGACAATCCCGGCTCTCCGAGCCTCAGAGTAGGATAGATAATATCTATGATAGATAATATCAGAGTATGATAGATAATAATTGGGGAGCTAAAATTATGGATACTAATTTTATTTTTTCTTACCTTTGCATGCGGAAAATTTTTCAGTAAAAATTCAGAAGCAGTGCAGACAAAATACATTTTTGTGACCGGAGGAGTGGTTTCATCGCTCGGCAAGGGCATTATCTCCTCCTCGCTCGCCAACCTGCTGATTGCAAGGGGCTTCAAGGTGACAATCCAAAAGTTCGACCCCTATATCAACATCGACCCGGGTACACTCAACCCCTATGAACACGGCGAATGCTACGTGACCGTCGACGGTCATGAAGCTGACCTCGACCTGGGCCATTACGAGCGTTTCACCGACATCCACACCACGCGCGCCAACAACGTGACCACCGGACGCGTCTACCAGGCGGTAATCGACAAGGAGCGCCGCGGCGACTATCTGGGAAAAACGGTGCAGATTGTGCCCCATATCACCGACGAAATCAAGAGCCGGGTGAAGCAACTGGGCCACACGGGCGAATACGACTTCATAATCACCGAGATAGGCGGTGTGGTCGGCGACATCGAAAGTCTGCCGTTTCTTGAGGCAGTGCGCCAGCTGCGCTGGGAACTCGGCCGCGACAGCCTCTGCATCCACCTGACCTACGTGCCCTATATCGCAGCTGCCAAGGAGTTGAAAACCAAGCCTACGCAACACTCCGTGAAGCAGCTCCAGGAACTGGGAATACAACCCGACATACTGGTGCTCCGCACGGAAAAGGAAATCACGCCGGAGGTAAGGCGCAAAATCGCCCTGTTCTGCAACGTGCTTCCCGAGGATGTGGTGCAGTCGATCGACGTCCCCTCAATATATCAGGTGCCCGTGAAGATGCATGAGCAGCATCTCGACGACATTGTGCTCCGCCTTACTGCCACCCCCTCGAAAGGGGAGCCCGAGATGGGACCGTGGCTCAGCTTCCTGAGCAAGATGACGGAGGCCGAGAAACCGGTGACAATCGGTCTGGTAGGCAAATACGTAGAGCTGCAGGACGCCTACAAATCGATCGACGAGGCGCTTTTTCAGGCTGCCACCTACGCCGGACGCAAACTCGACCTGCGCCTGATCCACTCGGAGAAGGTGACGCCCGACAACGTGGGCGAACTGCTCGCCCCGATGGACGGCGTGATTATCGCCCCAGGCTTCGGCCAGCGCGGCATCGAGGGGAAATTCACAGCGCTCGAATGGCTGCGCAACCACAATGTGCCGACCTTCGGCATATGCCTTGGAATGCAGTGTATGGTGATTGAATACGCCCGCAACGTGCTCGGCCTTGCCGATGCCAATTCCACCGAGATGAATCCCTCGACGCCCCACAACGTGATTGACCTGATGGAGGAGCAGAAGAGCATCTCGAACATGGGAGGCACGATGCGCCTTGGTGCCTACGACTGCGTTCTGAAGCCCGATTCGCTGGCCTCGCGCGCCTACGGCTCGACGATGGTGAGCGAACGCCACCGCCATCGCTTCGAATTCAACGAGCAGTATCGCTCGGCCTTCGAGGAAGCCGGGATGCGATGTGTGGGCGAGAATCCGCACTCACACCTGGTGGAGGTGGTCGAGGTGCCCGGCCTGCGCTGGTATCTGGGCACACAGTATCACCCCGAGTACAGCTCGACGGTGCTCCACCCCAACCCGATATTCCGCAGTTTCGTCGACGCCGCCATCGACTACCGCAACGAAAAAGAATCTACAGCAAAAAACTGAACGACACTAAGATATGGACAAAAACACGCTTCTGGGGCTTCTGCTCATGGGTCTGGTGATTTTCGGATTCATGTGGCTCAACCAGCCCGACCAGCAGAAACTACAGGAAACCGAGCAGGCCGCCGCAATCGACCGGCAGCAGAAAGAGGCCGCCGAGGCCGAGCGCTCGCTTGCAGCCGACACGCTGACCGCCACCGAGCGTCAGGGAGCGGCCGCACTTGTGCTCTCGGCAGGTACTGTCGATGCCGAAACCGGCGCAACCGAATACCGTACTCCCGCCGTGAACCTCTCGCTTGCCAAAGGTGCCAGCGAAGTGACCGGCACCGTCGAGGGCGCCGACACCACTCTGAGCTATGCGGAAGTGGCCTACGGGCGCTTCGGAGCCAACGTCAGCGCCGAAAACCGCAGCCGCGCCACCGCCAACCTGCGCAAGGCGCTGGCCGATGCCGACCGCTACCGCGGCTTCGCACGCCACATCACCGGCGATGAGAAGCTGCTCACGCTGAAAAACGACGTCCTCAGCCTCGACATCTCGACCCACGGCGGCAGCATAGCCCGCGCTACGCTGCTCGACGACTACTACAACTACCTCCCCAAGCCCGGCACGACCGACGACATCGACACCACCCGCGTGGACGTATGGCAGCTCAATCAGGCCGGCTACAATTTCGTACTCACCTCCGCATCGCAGCGCTTCGACACGGGGAGCTTCTTCTTCACCCCGAAGGAGCAGACCGACTCGACCCTGCTGATGGCCCTCGACCTGGGCAACGGTGCCTGGTGGGGTCTGCGCTACACGCTCCCCAAGGGTTCGTATGTGGTACACATGGAGATGGTGCAGAGCGGCATGGAGGCCGTGATACCTTCGGGCGTGGCCACCGTGGAAATGCAGTGGCACCAGCATATGGGCCGCAACGAGCGCGGACGCACCTTCGAGGAGCGCAACTCGGGCATCCACTATAAATACGCCGGCGACTCGCCCGACGACATCAGCGCCCAGGGCGACAAATCGAAGAGCCTCAACCAGCGCCTCGACTGGATAGCCTTCAAAAACCAGTTCTTCTCGAGCGTGATGATTCCGCGCGGCGACTTCATCGGCGCCGAGGTGACATCGGTAGACCTCAAGGACGACCCGGCGTTTGTGAAAGACCTCACGGCCAAGGCAACGATGGACTACAGCTCGACCTCGGCCAACCCCGTGAGCGTCGATATCTTCTTCGGTCCGAACCTCTACCCTCTTCTCAAAGGCCTCGACAAACAGATAGCAACCCAGGACGGGGAGAACCTCGACCTGACGTCGCTCATCCCGCTGGGATGGCCGATCTTCCGCTGGATCAGCACGCTGATTATCATCCCGGTGTTCACTTTCCTGAGCAAGTTCATATCGAACTACGGCATCATCATCCTGCTGCTGACCATCTTCATCAAGATAATCCTCTTCCCGCTGACCTACAAGAGCCTGGTATCGCAGGCCAAGATGCGCGTGCTCGCACCCGACATCAAGGAAATCAACGAGAAATATCCGGGCCAGGAGAACGCCATGACCCGCAACCAGAAGACGATGGAGCTCTATTCGCGCGCCGGAGCGTCGCCCTTCTCGGGGTGCCTGCCGATGCTGCTGCAGATGCCTATCCTCATCGCCATGTTCTGGTTCTTCCCCTCGTGTATCGAGCTGCGAGGCGAGAGTTTCCTCTGGGCCAAGAATCTGGCCGCGCCCGACGTGATATTCACCCTCCCCTTCACCATACCCTGGTATGGCAACCACGTGAGCCTCTTCTGCCTGCTGATGACCGCAACCAACATAATCTACTCGCGCATCAACATGCAGAACCAGCCCTCGTCGCAGGGAATGCCTTCGATGAAGTGGATGATGTATCTCATGCCGGTGATGTTCCTCTTCATTTTCAACGACTACGCTTCGGGCCTGAGCTACTACTACTTCCTGTCGCTGCTCATCACCATCGTGCAGACCTACATATTCCGCGCCTGCATCGACGACGAGAAGGTACGCGCCCGTCTGCGCGCCAACGCCGCCAAGCCCAAAAAGAAATCCGGCTTCATGGCACGCCTTGAGGAGGCCCAGCGCCGCCAGCAGGCCATGATGCGCGAGCAGCAGGCCGCCCAGCGCAAAAACAACAACTCCAAAGGCCGTCGCTAAGGAGTGTTGACATAACACTCACACTATCCGGACGAAACGACCATCCAACGACCACATCTACAGATGAAGAATATCGCCGTAATACTTGCAGCAGGGAAAGGGACTCGTCTTGGCGAGTCCACCCCCAAGCAGTATATTGTGGTTGCCGGAAAAACGGTGCTCGAACACAGCATCGAGGCGTTCGAACGGCATCCGGCGATAGAGGAAATCTGCGTTGTGGTCGCTCCGGACTGCTGCCAGAAGGTAGAGGCGCTATGCCATGCAAACGGCTATCGCAAAACCCGGAAAATAATAGCCGGAGGGTCGGAACGCTACGAATCGAGCGTTGCGGCGATTCGTGCCTATGGTGCGGGCGATGAATGCAACCTGATATTCCACGACGCGGCGCGGCCTTGCGTCGGCGCAGACGTCATATCGAATGTAGTCGGCGCCCTCGCCGAATTCAGTGCCGCGACGGCGGCTGTAGCCACCACCGATACGATTCTCGAGGCCACAGACAACGGTGTTGTAGCATCGATTCCCTCGCGCGCTCGTCTGCGCAATGTACAGACTCCGCAGGGGTTCCGTCTCAGTGTCATCCGGCGAGCCTACGAAGCAGGACTCGCCGACCCGGAATTCGTGACCACCGACGATTGCGGCGTTGTGGCCAGATACTGCCCTGACGTTCCCATCAGAATAGTGAACGGCAACCGCAACAACATCAAACTGACCTACAGCGAAGATCTCCGGACAATCGAACGGCTGCTAAGCCATTAAACACCTACACCACACGGCTCCACAATGCACCTCCGACACAGCATATTGAAACGCGTACTGCCTCTCCTCGACGAGAACAGGCAGCGACGCCTCAAATATGTGTTCGAGCATCATATTCCGCGCCAGAACAGGCGGTACAGGAAAATCGTAAGGCGCATCAGGCAAAAGGGGAAGGTAAATGTGCTGTTCATAGCCTCATCGCTGCCTATGTGGCGTTTCGACGAGCTGTACCGGCTTATGAAACGCGACAGCCGTATGAACGTCGGCATCTGCATACGCCCGTTCGCGAAATACAGCGGCGAGGAGTACGAAAAGTGCCGTAACGCGCTCACCGATCATTTCAAATCGAAGCAGTTCGACTTCGAATGTATTGAGGAGCCATCGGCTTTCGACCGCCTGAAGGCGGAATTCAAGCCCGACATTATATTCTACCCCCAGCCATACGACGGATGCTACGACAACTCTATGGAATGGAGGCATAATCTCGACTGCCTGCTTGTCTATGTGCCCTACGGCCTGACACCCGTCGATACTCCCGAGCTGCTGAACAACGGGCTGGTGAACTACGCTTGGAGGCACTATGTTCAATATCCGGTGTATGCGGAGCTATGCGCCCGCTTCTGCAACAACTTCGGGGAAAACACGAGGGTGGCAGGCGACTTCCGTCGAAGCGAGCTGACCGCTCCGGCGCGGCGCGATCCCTGGAAATCTGTTGGCGACGGGCTTACCCGCAAGCGGATTATCTGGGCTCCGCATTTCCAGATATTCGCCAACGAACTTTTCAACCGGCCGGACGTTCTGTGGGTGGCCGACGAAATGCTCCGTATAGCCCGGAGATATAAAGATACTCTCCAGATAGCGTTCAAGCCCCACCCTTCGCTTTTCACCGAGCTATGCAAGCATCCCGACTGGGGGAGGGAGCGCGCTGCGGAATTCTACCGCCAATGGGACGAGATGGCAAACACCCAGCTGGAAACGGGCGAATATACCGACCTTTTCAAGACCTCCGACGCGATGATTCACAACAGCGGTTCGTTTGCATGCGAATATCTTTACGTTGACAAGCCCGTTCTTTTCACGGCTCGCGACAGGGCAGCGACCATAGCTCCACTCAACCGCCTGGGGAGGGCCTGCATCGATGCCCACTACTTTGCCACAGACCCCGAGGGAGTTGAGACGTTTATAGAGGAGGTGGTGCTGGGGGGCGCCGACACGATGAGCAGCGTGCGCCATCAGACGCTTGCTTCCGAAATTTTCCAGACAGCGGGAAACGCCGACGCCTCGACAGCCGTATACGCCGACCTGCTTGAATCGTTCGGCTGGGAGCTCGGCCAACGCCGTCAACCCGACGCCATAAAACCCGAACCGACCACAGACAAACCTCATCAACCATAACCAAAAGCCATGACAATAGGGTATACAGCCGGAGTTTTCGACCTTTTTCATATAGGGCATCTCAATCTGCTGAAAAACGCGAAGGGGATGTGCGACAAGCTGATTGTCGGCGTCACGACCGATGATCTTGTAACCTACAAGGGGAAGCACGCCATGATTCCCTATGAGGACCGCGCGGAGATTGTAAGAAACATCCGGTTTGTCGATGCCGTGGTGCCCCAGAGCGATATGGACAAGCTCTCGATGTGTAAAAAGCTGGGGGCCTCGCTGCTATTTGTGGGTGACGACTGGTATGGCACCGCAAAATGGGAGGCCTACGAGAAGGAATTCCAGGCCGAAGGGATAAAGATTGTATATTTCCCGTATACCAAAGGTGTTTCGTCGACGCTGATAAACAAGGCTCTGGGGCAGGTTCGCGACAACCCCCATACAGCTATCAATAAAGAACATCTAAACACGACCGACAATGGAGAATAAGAATTTCTGTCTCAGCTCATATATGGCTTTCCGCTACATCTGGAAAGATGGGGTGGACTTCTACAAAGGATTCCGCCACCGCAACTTCGAACCGATTGGTAAAGCCGACCAGATTCCGGTCAGGACATCGGCCGACATCGACCGCGAGATTGCCAAGCAGTTCGAGCAGCTGTATGCCCGGTATGAGAACATCGGCATCCTTCTCTCCGGAGGGATGGATTCGGCCAATCTGGCGGCATATCTCAAGCCGGGGAGCCATGCCTATACGTTTACATCGGCAACGGGAGTGTTCGACGACGACGTGAAGCGAGCACGCTACTACTGCGAGAAGTTCGGCCTCATCCATCATCTTATCGAGATAACATTCGACGACTACAAGAAGTATACCCCCATAGTGATGGCGGCCAAGAATGCGCCCGTACATTCCATCGAGCCTCAAATCTACAAGGCAGCCATCCAAGCGAAAAAAGATGGCGTTGAGATGGTGATAGTAGGCGAAAGCGCTGACCTGATTTTCGGAGGGATGGATAAGCTCATAAGCCCGAAGTGGGACTACGAGGGGTTTGCGAAACGCTACACCTTCCTGGAGCCGGAGCTGGTGCTGAAAGAGCCGGTGTCGCAATATGAGCTTTTTGAAAAATACCGTAGGGGCGATACCGGGATAGACTATATGCGGTTTATGGACGAGGTGTTTTCCGTGGAGTCGTCGGGTTCATACTGGAACGCCTTCGGAGTAGCGCAGCTTCCATACTACGATCCCTATGCTCGGCTCACAATGGCCGAGCCTCTGGATATGGAGCGCGTTCGCAATGGCGAACCCAAATACCTTGTACGGGGACTCTACGCCATGAAATATCCTGAACTTGAAATCCCATTCAAGATACCGATGCCCCGCCCGGTCGACAAGATTTTCGAGAATTGGGAGGGCCCTCGCCGAGAGGAATTCCGCCGGGACATACCGATGTCCGGCCTGACCGGCAATCAGAAATGGCAGCTCTGGTGCGCCGAACTCTTCCTCAACCTTTTCGACTAAATACAGCCCTCGAGAACTCCTTGTCATCTTCCGGCCTTATAATTGCACCAAAATCCGCTTTCTATGCCAAAGATAAACGTCATAATACCCGTCTACAATTCCGCCGTAACTCTGGCGGAGTCGTTAGGATCGGTGCTCGCGCAGAAAGGAGCCGATTTTGAAATCATCGCCGTAAACGACGGAAGCACAGACAATTCGCTCAAACTTCTCAACGAAAAATACGGACACGACAGCCGGGTGAAAATCATATCGCAAGCCAATGGAGGCCCTTCTGCGGCCCGCATAGCCGGCGTCGGGGCTTCGGAAAGCGAATGGCTGTACTTCCATGATTCCGACGACATAATGTTGCCAGGAGCACTTGCCGGAATGCTTGCTGTCGCCGAGGCTGATACCGACATAGATATGGTTGAACCAGAATTCACCATCCGGTACACCGACGGTGTGGAAACCGCCTCTCGCCCCGCCCATTCTACGACGAGCGGCGTAGGACAACTGGGGGCGATACTCAGTGACCGCGGCCACTGGACGCTCTCGGTGCTTCTGCGCAGAAATCTTGTTAAAGACATGACATACACCTCCGAAGGGATGCTCCTCGGAGAAGATGCCATATGGAAAACGCAGATACTCCTCGCAGCGCGAAAAGTGGCATCTTACCCGCACCCCGCCTTCGTCTATACCCAGAGAGTCCCAAGTAAAGTTTCCGAAACGCCCGACGACAGGAAATTCCAAAGTTACCTCAACCACATCAGGCTGATTGATAAATATATAATGGCCTCACCATATGCCGATGCTCTGGCCGAACCGATGGCATTCTACCACAAGGTGACTACCTTCCAGCGCCTTGAATGGCGGAGGGCAGAGGGACTGGCAGAAGACCTTATGCAGGTACGCGAAGACACAAAGAGATTTCCGCTACTTGCGCACTCGCTCAACCGCCACCAGCGAAAAATTCTCCGGTACTTTGCCTTGGGTCGCCTCATAGGAACCGCACTTCTCAACCGCCGTCTGAACAGACATCATTAAGTCCGGCAAGTCCGGCCTCACTCTCAAAATATCCAACCGCCGCCGTCATGCAGACCAACCACGAGCAACAACCTACATCCCCCCGAGAGGCGTACGATATAGTGCGCCGTAGTTTCCACGACCCGTCGGTGCCGTCTGCCGTAACGTCCGCCCTGCTCGATGAGTTCCGCAATGAATATCCCGACGGCAGTCTCTGGCTGAAACTGAAGGCAAAACATCTGCTCTACCGCAGTCTTCATCCCGGAAGATTCAAAAAAGCTCCGGAACCCACTGTAAACGGTGACATTCTGTCGGCCCACTCCCCGGGCAATCCGAAGGATGTACTTCTCGTATCGCATGAGATGTCTCTTACGGGCGCTCCGCGCGCGCTACTCACCCTTGCTGTCGAACTGAAGGCCATCGGTTATAACCCCATAATATTCGCCCTGAAAAACGGGCCGCTGACCGACGAAGCCCAAAAGGCAGGGATAACGGTTGTAGCCGACCGTCAGACATGGTTGAGCGGATTAGCCTTCAACCGCCGCGACAAGCGGATGGAAGCTTTCTTCAACTCCTTCGGGACGATACTGGTCAATACACTCGACGCCGTAAAGCAATGCCGGTGGCTTCACCTTTCCGGAAGTCGCCTGATTGCATGGATTCACGAAGCCGAACGGACCTACGAAATCCTCGGAATCGACAATCTTGACTCCTTTCTGAAGCCCTACAACGAGATATACGTAGTAGGCGAATGGGCAAGAAACCACGCAGCCAAAAGAATGCAACACCCGGAAAGACTCTGCACGCTGCTTTACGGTATAGACGCAACCGAATTCCGGGCCGACGCCCCTACGTCCGATGCCAGAAAGCTTCATATTCTTATGGCCGGAGCCATCGACAAGCGCAAGGGGCATCATATACTCCTTAAGGCACTTCAACTGCTCGACAGCTCCATAAAAAGCCAAATAAAAATCCACATTGTCGGTCCTGTAATCAATAATTCCCTGGCCGGAGAGCTGAAAAAACAAGGTAACGTTATTGAGTTCCACGGAGCGCTCCCCCACGACCGGTTGATGCAGATGCTGGGCGGTTCCGACGCGCTTCTTTGTCCGTCGCTCGACGACCCTATGCCCATTGTATGCACCGAGGCATTCCAACTATGCAAGCCCGTGATTGTCTCAGACCATACCGGTACGGCGGCTTACATACGCAACTGCGAGAACGGCTTCCTTGTAAAGGGCGGCGATGCACAGTCGCTTGCAGATGGAATCAAGGTACTTCTCGACAGCCGTATGCGTCTACCTGAAATCGGAAAACGCTCGCATTCAATTTATAGAGAATATTTCAGCCCGGAAGTTTTCCGCAAAAACATCGTAAGGATATTCCCATCAATATCATGACCAGTATCACGACCTCTCCAAAAGTCTCCGTAATCATTCCGGCCTACAATCAGGCGCAATATCTGCCCGACGCTCTCGATTCGGTACTGGCCCAGACATATACGAACTGGGAGACCATTATTGTAGACGACGGCTCGCCCGACAATGTGGCCGAAATCGCAGCACGTTACGGCGAGAGCGATTCGCGCATAAAATTCCTCCACACCGACAACTACGGACTATCGGCCGCCCGGAATACGGGAGCCGCCCATTCCGACGGAGAATACCTCGTGTTTCTCGACGGCGACGACAAAATCGCCCCGGAATATATTGAGAATTGTGTAAAAGCGCTGCAATCCGACAGCTACATAAAGGTCGCGGCACCGCAGATGCAATGTTTCGGCATACATCAGCAAATATGGCCTGTGGTATATGAGGATTATGCGCAACTCCTGATAAACAACCCTCTATATGCCACAGCAGCAATGCGCCGTGCGGACTTCGACGCCATAGGCGGTTACGATGAGCGGATGCGAAAAGGATTCGAGGACTGGGAACTCTGGATACGTCTTCTTGCGGGCAAGGGCCCCGATGCAGTCTGGACCGGACCCGATATACTCTTTTTCTACCGTCAGAAACAACAGTCGATGATTGTCGACTCAATGCGCGGCGCAACGCTGGCCGACAACCGCGCGTATATCTTCAACAAACATCGCGAGAAATATGATGCTGAATTCGGCGACATCGTCATGCCGGACCTTCTGGCGGCCGCCGATTATCCGATGGTGGCACCGCTGCTTAAGCGCGGCGAACAACCAATACCACTGAAAGAGATTGTATATCAGGCCAAACGCATCTCCAGATCGCCTCAACTCTCGCCCGACGCCAAAATGCATCTCCTTTCGTTATATTCCGGACTTTGCATGAGCCGCAAGCCCTGCAAAGCCGACCGTCTGAACGCCAAGCACCTGCTGCGCTTTTACCTCCTGAAAAAGAGTCCTGAAGCGTTCGTCCGCATCAACAACTTATTCCACTGCTAAGCAATTCCCTACAGACCAAGTTTTTTGCAGACGACTCCAGTGACTTTGGTGAACCCCGCTGCAAGCACCAGCGTCGCTGCAACCACCGCAACATAAAATACCGCCCAATGGGCCGTCAGGCCAAACTCATAGAACAGAGCCATCGGGATACGCTGGAGTATATATATTCCGAAGCAGTTGATTCCCAGCCAACGGAGCGCGAGGTTGTTAAGTTTCACCTTCATCGTTACCAGAACAAGTATCAGCGCGAACACCACACATGTCAGAACCATCGTAAGGTATCCACGGCTGCCATACATCAAGCTGAACGCTACAATCAGTACTCCAAGCGACGGCCAGTAGTAATTACTGAATGCACGTTCGATTTTCTCCTTAAATTCGGAGTAAACGAGTCCCGCAGGGAAAGCGAGAACCGTATCATACCAATAGCTCTCCTTCTTTGTGGCGGCAACAAAGACAATAAATGCGCCACACAACGCGAATACTACAATATAGAATACCCATGACGACAGGTTCCACCTGCTGCGCGCTGCAAGGGCAAGATAAACCAGAAGATACAGCGCGATTATGTCGAATACGAACCAGTTGGAATTGTCGAGTGATTCCCATCCTACGAAAGCGAGGATATATTCGGGAATCGAGAAAGTCCTGCCAACCAGCAGTCCGAGCGCAATATACAGGATTACGGCGAAATCGAAAATCACGAGAGTCTTCAGAATCCTGTGTTTAGCAAATCCACTCAGATATCCGGGTTTCTTACGGTATGACTCCATTATGCCGTAGCCGGAATAGAAGAGGAACATCACGACCATAAGCTGCCCGATGGCCTGGATGGCCTTATAGAACATTATATCCAGCGGCGACGTAAGGTTTCCCAGTGAAGGCAGATACCCTCTTCCATGTGAGTATATGATGATAATGGCGAAAATTCCCTTGATTGAATCAGTCACCGGCTTGGAGATATAATCTTCATGATGACTTGAGAATTTCACACCATATAGTGCTACGCAAGCAAGCAGTACAAACAGTAGAACCATATCTTAACCTCGTCAGAAGTATTTACGGATTAGCCCTTTTGTGGTGGAATCAGAGATTAAGAGCCCGGAGCAGACGCGGAGGCCTGTCCGGGCGCTTTTAAGTATTCGCTTGGTTTCTGTCCCGGTGGGATTATTCGGCGTTGGCCAGGGGCGACGGGGTAGAGTAGACGCGGGCTGCAAGCTCCTTGTCGAACATGTAGAGGCCGTAGCCGTTGTCGCCGATTTTCTTGAGGGCGTCAATGTAGCCGCGGGCGTTGCTTTCTTCCTCCACCTGCTCATCGATAAACCATTTGAGCATGTTCTGGGTGGCGTAGTCCTTCTCCTCGACTGCAACAGCGTAGAGGTCGTTGATCAGGGCGGTTACTTTCTTCTCGTGGGCGAGTGTAGCCTCGAAGGCTGCCAGGGGGGAAGCCCATTCGGTGTCGACTGCGGCGATGGGGGCGAGGAGAACCTTGCCGTCGCGCGAGTTAACGTAGTTCATGAAGATGGTGGCGTGGTCCTGTTCTTCCTTGAACTGGATCGCAAACCAGTTGGCGATTCCGTCGTAGCCTTCGCTGGCGAAGTGCATCGACATGGAGAGATAGAGGTAGGCCGACCAGAATTCGGCGTTAATCTGGGCGTTTATTGCGTCCTGTACTTTGTTGTTCAGCATAACAGATTAGAATAAGTAACTGTTAACGATTATAATGTGTTTCTTTCAAACGTTTTTTTCCGATACTGCCGTGGGGCTCTCAGAAGGCGTAGCCGATTTTGGCCATTACATCGACGCCTTTGAAGTCCTTGATCAGCACGTAGTCGGCCTGAAGGCCGAGGCGCAGCCGGCTGCCGAGGCGGAAGCCGATGCCGGCGCCCACGTTGAAGCCGAAGCGGCTTACGCGGGTGGATACGTCGGAATTGTCGACTTCGCTGCGCGCCGTCCATCCGGCGAAGCATAATCCGGCGAGAGGATAAAGCTCAACCGTTTCGGCCACCGCAAAGGGGATATGGGCGTTGAGATTGATGGTGAGGGCGTCGAGCCCGTTGTGACGGAACACGTAGTCGACGCTCGGGGCGAGCCTGAAGCGGGTGCCGAAGCGATAGGTGAATTCCACCCCGGCCAGGGCCGAGTGGTTGTAGTCGGCATAGCCGGTCTCGAGGCTGAGGGTTTTCTCGCCACACACCCGTTCGGCAGCAGCCGGAAGGGCTACAATGGCCATGAGAACAGCCATAACGATATGTCGCAGTGATTTCATCTTGGTTGGCATCGGCAAACAAAGTTAGCGAATACTTACCATATAGCAAATTTTTTTAATTAACTTCGCAATGTGAAAATGCTCTACCGCATTGTCCGGCTTATAGCGGTGGCCCTGCTTGCACTCGCGGTGGTGGTCCCCGCTGTGACCTACGTGGCCCTTTCGGTCACGCCGGTGCAGCGCCGCATTGCCCGCATTGCCGAGCGAGAGCTATCCAAAGCGCTGAACGCCAAGGTGGAAATCGGATCACTTGGAATTGTGCCTTTCAATCGCGCCGTGCTGCGCGAGGTAGTAATCACCGACCGGACCGGCGCCGACACCATTCTCACCGCGCGGCGTCTCGGCGCGGGCATCCGAATCGGGAGTCTCCTCTCCGACGACCCTCTCACAATCACCCATGTGGAGCTCATCGGCATGGACGCCCGCATTCACCGCGCGTCGCCCGGCGCGCCGCTCAACATCCAGCCCATAATCGACGCGCTCAGTCCGAAGAACCACTCCAGGCCCCCTACGGCATTCGACTTCAAAATCAACACGATAATGATTCGCTCGTCGCGGCTGAGCTACGACGTGCTTTCGGAGGCCACCACGGAAGCCTTCGGCCCCTCGCACATAGCGATTTCCAATCTACGCGCCGACATCAACGCACCGCGGCTGCGCCGCGGCGACTTCGCTTTTTTCATAAAGCGCATGGGCTTCACCGGTCCTTCCGGGTTCCGGCTGGAGTCGCTTACGGCCAATGCAACGCTCGCCGATTCGATAATTTCGGTGGACAATCTCGCCCTGACGCTTCCCCGCTCATCGCTGCGCATCGACGACATCACTCTCCCCACCGACCGCCTCGCCGACGTGCTCCCGGCCCTGCGCAGACATACGGTGAGACTCAACGTTGCACCCGGGAGCTACATATCACCGGCCGACTTCGCCGCTTTCATCCCCGCCCTGGGCAGCCTGCCCGATCGCATCGACATCAACAGGCTGAGCATCGATGGTAATCTGAAGGGAGCGGACATCGACATCGACCTTGCCGACTCGCACACAACGAGGCTGCGCATCGAGGGGAGCGGCCGCCATCCGGCCGATCCAGACCGCGCCACAGCCAACATCCATAATTTCGAACTGCATACCACCGGGTCTGAGGCTGCCCGCATAGCGGGTTGTTTCACCTCTCTCTCGCCGAAGCTAAAGGCCATGGCCACGCGCATGGGCGCCATCGACATGGCTGCGACCGCCAACCTCATAGCCCGCGATTTCGACGTGACGCTCTCCACCACCTGCGCCCAGGGGCAGACCGAACTTTTCGCCGAGGGCGCCTTCCGGTCCATCCACAGCTTCTCGGTAGAGGGCGAACTGGCCTCCATCGGAGCCTTCCGTGTGGGGCAGCTTCTCGACAATCCCGAGCTGGGGGATGCCGACGGATCGATTGCACTCACCTACGCTGCCGACGGCCGCAACCGCCGGGGACACGCCGAACTCAACATCGACCGCTTCGATTTCCGCCATATCGCCTACCGCGAGATTCTCGCCGACGCGACCCTCGACGGCGACATGCTCACTTTCTCGGCCGAGACCGACGGCGACGCCCTCAGTTTCAACCTCGCGGGAGCGTGGTCGCTTGCCCGCGACTTCAGGGCCGTGCGTCTGGACGGCTCGGTCGGCCGGTTCGTTCCCAACCAGCTCAACCTTACCGAGAAATATCCGGGCGTGGAGCTGGCCGCCGACTTCAACATGGACCTCGAAGGCCCGCAGCTCCACAATATGCTGGGACACATCGACATACGCAACTTCTCCATCCGCCGCTCCCCCTCGGAGGTCTTCACCCTCGACCATCTCGGCCTGAAATCAGACCAGGGGCAGCTCCGCCTTGAAAGCGACTTCATCAACGGCACAATCCAGGGAAGCTACGATTTCCGCCACATAGGCCGCGCTGCCAGTGCGATAGCCTCGCGCATACTCCCCTCGGTGGTCGCGACACCCTCCCGGCAGCTTGCGGGCACCGACACACCCAACGATTTCACATTCCGTTTCCGCGTCGGCGAGACCGAGCGCGCCGCCGAATTCTTCCGTCTCCCCGTCAGCGTGATCTATCCTGTGGAGATTACCGGAGAGATGAATGAATCGACCTCCGACATGGCTCTGGCCATCGACGCGCCCTATCTCCGCCAGGGCAACAAACTGATAGAGAACACGCGCGTGTCGGCGCTGCTGAGCGGAGCCGACGCCAACGGCAGTTTCGACTTCACCACCACTGCGCCCACACAGAACGGCCCCCTGCATCTGGCCCTCTCGGCCAATGCCGAGCGCGACCGCCTTAACACCGACGTAGCCTGGAAGATAGCCCGCGAGGAAGCCTACAACGGCCACCTGTCGGCACTCACCAACTTCTGGCGTGAGGAGGCCCCCGACTCGCCGCTCCATACGGAAATCAACATACTCCCAGGCAGCCTTACGTTCAACGACTCCACATGGCGTGTGGCTCCGGCCAAAGTATCGTTGCGCGGACCGAAGGACATCGCGGTCGACGGCATCAACGTGCACCGAGCCAACCAGTTCGTGCGCATCAACGGCACCGTCGGCAACGACGCCGCGTCGCTGCTGACGCTCGATCTGCGCAACTTCAACCTCGACTATCTTTTCGAGAGCCTCGGCATCGACAAGGTAAAACTCGGAGGCGACGCCACCGGCACATTCTACGCCTCGCGCCTGTTCACTCCCGAACCGATACTGGAGACACCCGGTCTGTGCGTGAACGGAATCAGCTACAACAAGGTGGTGCTCGGCAACGCCCTGGTGCGCAGCCACTGGGAGCGCGAGTCGCGCGCCATTACCCTCAACGCCATAATCGACCAGCCGGACCGCCGCAAGGCCTTCGTCGACGGCGCCATCTTCCCGCTCAACGACTCGCTCGACATCCGATTCAAGGTAGACCACACCGACGTGGCTTTCATGCAGCCGTACATGGAAGCGTTCGCCAGCGACATCAGCGGCCACGCCTCGGGCGAGTGCCGTCTGTGGGGTAACTTCAAGTACATCGACCTGGAGGGCGACGTATTCGCCGACGACCTCCGTCTGAAAATCAACTTCACCAATACATATTACACGGCCACCGACTCGGTTCACTTCCGTCCGGGCCTGATTGACCTCAACGGAATCACAATCCGCGACGCCGAAGGCCACACGGCCGACCTCAACGGCTGGGTACGCCATAAATTCTTCAAGGAGCCCTGGTTCGAATTTTCCATTTCCAACGCCCGCAACTTCCTGGCCTACAACGAGACGGCCAAGGACAATCCCATCTGGTACGGTAAAATCTACGGCGACGGAGGGGCGGCCGTAAAGGGCGCTCCCGGCCGCATCGACATAAACGTCGACATGGCCACGGCGCCGAAATCCACCTTCACCTTCGTGCTCTCCGACCAGGAAGTGGCCGACGAATACTCTTTCCTCACCTTCCGCGACAAAAAGTCGCTCTCGGCCGAGCTGACCGACACCGTGAAGCTCGAGCGCGACACGTCGATGGACCTCGTGGAGCGCCTGCGCGCAATGGTCCGCGACCACGCCCCCGACCTACCCAGCGACTACAACATCTCGCTACAGATGCGCGTAACGCCACAGGCGACCCTCGTGCTGGTGATGGACCCCGTGGGGGGCGACCGTATCCGCGCCTGGGGCAATGGCCACCTGCGTCTCGACTACGGGTCGGCCAACAACGACTTGCGCATGTACGGCACCTACACCCTCGACCGCGGCTACTATAATTTCACCCTCCAGGACGTGATAATCAAGGACTTCACCATCAAGCCCGGCTCGGAAATAGTGTTCAACGGCGACCCCTACGCCGCCCAGCTCAACATCCAGGCCGTCTACGCCCTCAACGCCAATCTATCCGACCTCGACGAATCTTTCCTGCAGGACCAGGATCTGAACCGTACGAACGTGCCCGTGCACGCACTCATGAAGGTGACGGGCGACATCCGTCAGCCTGAAATCGCCTTCGACCTCGAGTTTCCCACCCTCACCTCCGACGTATACCGCAAGGTGCGCTCCATTGTATCGACCGACGACATGATGAACCGCCAGATAATATATCTGCTTGCTCTCAACCGCTTCTATACGCCCGAATACATGACCTCGACCACCAAGGGCAACGAGCTGGTGTCGGTGGCATCGTCGACAATCTCCTCGCAGCTCAGCAACCTGCTCGGCCAGATTTCCGACAACTGGAACATCGCTCCTACATTCCGCAGCGACCGCGGCGACTTCAGCGACGTGGAGGTCGATGTGGCGCTGTCCTCGCGCCTGCTCAACAATCGTCTGCTCTTCAACGGCAACTTTGGATACCGCGACAACTCGCTCAACAGCAATCAGTTTATAGGCGACTTCGATCTCGAATACCTCCTCGACCGCGAAGGCCGCTGGCGTCTGAAGGCCTACAACCGCTACAACGACCAGAACTATTACCTCCGCACCGCCAAGACCACCCAGGGCGTGGGCGTAGTGCTCAAGCGCGACTTCGACTCCTTCTCCTCATTCTTCAACTTCTTCCGCCGCAAAAAGAAATCCGCCGCCCCTGCCGACTCCACCGCCACCCCCAACCCCTCCCGACAATTCTAAAAATCTGAATTGTAGATACATATATTCCTGTTTACATTCTTTAACAAAATGGGAGGGTAATTTGAACTTTTTTTCATTAATTTTGCGTGAAACAAAAAATTATGCATTTATTATGCTTTCGCTTTTAGCTTAGTGCTAACGAAATATCGACCATATGCAGTCCGTAATTTTATGAAATACCGTCTGCATCTCCACCCGGCAGCCCCGGAGTGCTCTCTGTTGGCTTTGTAGACTACTTTTTTCATTAACCATCCACTCCCGGATTTAAAAATTCACATCCATAATCTTCAACCCCGAATCTAAATAAAAACCATAAAGCACTTTTTCGTATGAAAAAAATCATGATGATGCTGGCATTCGTGCTCGTTTGCATGGTTGCCGGAGCAAAGGACCCCGAAGTTGTCGACGTATCCATCACCGGCGAAGGTGTGGGCAACGGCGGCCGACCCACCATCACCGCCACCTGCTCGGCCAAGAAAGCCAACAAGGTGACCGACGACGACATCCGCCGCTGCGCCGTGCGCGGCGTGCTCTTCAAAGGATGGACCGACAAATCCAACACTTCGGCCTACGATGCCTCCTCCAACCATCCGCCAATCGCCGGCAGTGCCGACCGTGAGACCATGAACGCCGACTATTTCGCCGACTTCTTCGGCAGCGGCGAGGCCATCAAATACGTCGACATTCTTCCCGACACCCGGAAAGTATCGAAAAACGGCAAAGTATACTATGTAAGCCAGATGGTATCGGTCAATGTGAGCGAGCTCCGCAAGAAACTTGAGCGCGACGGCATAACCAAATCGCTGAAAACAGGCTGGTAATACGTCCGTAACCGCTACCGCAACCGGAACCACACCTAAAAACCCTCCCGACTATGAAAAAATTTCTGACCATAGCCATAGCAGCCATAATGGCTCTTGGAGCATCGGCCCAGGAAAACCAGATAAAGCGCATCCCATCGAAAGGCTACGACCCCAACCAGCAGAACTACACCACCTTCGAGCGCGGCGTATGGTTTGCAGCCGAAGCTCTCGGCGGTTACTCATGCCATTTCCACGGCCACAACATGGGTCTGGCCGAAGTCGACTTCACCGTAGGTTACCGCTTCAGCCAGTATCTTAAGGTCGGCGTAGGCACCGGCGCCCGCTACTACATCGACCAGGGATGCCTGCGCTCCAGCGATGTGAAATGGGGCATGCCCATCTTCGCCACCGTGCGCGGCAACTTCATGCCGAGCCTCTACCGCACCACCGTGCCCTACTGGGGCATCGAAGCCGGCGCATCGATAGGCGACGGCGTATTCTTCCGACCCACCATCGGCGTACGCATCGGCGAACCCCGCCAGGCTTTTACCCTCGGCCTGAGCTACATGGGGCAGCGCATCTCCGCTCCCGACTTCCATATCGAGCAGACCACGGGCAATGTAGTCGACCTCAAGAAAGGCAAGTACACCAGTTTCGTATGCCTGCGTCTGGGCTATGAATTCTAAAATCAAAACGACAACAGCATGAAAAAGTCAACCGCTTTATCGCTTGCAGTGGCCGCAGTGGCCATTGTGGCAGCCGGTCTGAGCAGCTGCTCCAAGCATACCACCCAGATAGCCTCGTCGGCAGCTTATGCCAACTTCGAGACACGCTGCCTCGGCACCGAGCAGGACGGCTCGCAGACCCTTCGCGCATGGGGCAAGGGCGTCAGCAAGGCCGACGCCATCGAGCAGGCAAAGAAAAACGCCGTGGCCGATGTGCTCTTCAAGGGCATCAAGGACAACGGTCCCTGCAATACCACCCCGCTCGTGCTCGAGGTCAACGCACGCGAGCGCTATGCCGAGTACTTCAACCCCTTCTTCTCCGACGGCGGCGAATATAAGAAGTTCGTGCGCGAGGAGACCGGCAACCAAGCCTCACGCCTCGAAGCCAAAGGCACATCGATCAACAACTGGGGCGTGATTGTCACCGTAGACCGCGAGGGTCTCCGCCGCCAGCTCGAAAAAGACGGCGTGCTCAAACCCGGCACCCGCAACTGACGCCCGATTTCTCCACAAATCCCATTAGATCAGACACCAATCTCTTATTTCTCACATTCAAAAGCAATGAATCTTCTTAAAACCCTTCTTGGCGCAGCCGTCGTAGTATCCGCTCAGATGGCGCTGGCCGCTCCTCCATCGATCATGGTGCTCCCCGAAAAAAACTGGTGCATCGAACACGGCTATACTAAAACCGTAAAAGACAAGGTATATCCCGACTATGAAAAGGCCATCGGCGACAAGGAGTTCCGCTCGGTCAACACCGCTTTCCAGCAGCTTTTCGCCGAGCGCGGCTTTCCCATGGTCGACGCCACAGCCCAGAGCGAGGAAGACGATATGGACGATGCTATGGACGAAGCTTTTGAAGGTGCCGAATCCGGTGCGAGCGCAGGGACAAACGCTTTCGATGAACTCGTGAACCGCGCCAAACCCGACATCACTGTGGAAGTGGAATGGTCCGGCAACAACGCCGGCTCACTCTACTCGGCCGACTTCAACATCAAGGCTATCGACACCTATTCCTCGAAAGCTGTAAGCGCAATCGCCGCCCAGACCGGCGAAGTTCGCCGCACGGTGCCTCTCACCGTAGCTCTCAAGCAAGCTGTAAAGAATAACTTCGACTCCTTCTGCGCACTCCTCCAGCAGCACTTCGACGACCTCCAGGCCAATGGCCGTGAAATCCGTCTTGACGTCCGCATTCTCGACAACGGCGCCGGCACTACAATGAACACCGAATTCGGCGGTCAGGAACTCAGCCAGATTATCTACGAATGGGTGAGCGACAATACGGTCAACCACCAGTTCAACCAGCGCAGCTCCGGACGTACACGCCTGCGTTTCAACCAGGTGCGCATCCCCATGAAAGATACCAACGGACACCCCATGGACGCGAAGGCATGGGCCCGTGGCCTTCAGCAGAAACTTGCCGGCCTCGGACTCCCGGCTGAAAACTCATCTCCGGCCCTGGGCCTCGGGCGCCTCTACATCGGCGAAAAATAATCCGCTGCTCAGTGTTTCAAACGTTTCACCCTAAAAGTCATTCCCTATGAAACTATCGCTTAAGCATATAGCTCTCGCAGCCGTGCTCGCGGCCACCGGGCTGCAGGCCGGAGCCGCCGAGTGCGAAATCGGCATGGGCATCGCCCCCATCTCCGAAGGCGACAAAGTGCCCGCTTCCGTGGCCCGCAAACTTGAAGCAAAACTCAAGATGGTGCTCTCTCACGCAGGGGTTGCCGCCGGCGACTACGACTGCCAGTTCTTCCTCGCAGGTCGTTTCGACACAGCCTACGCAGAAGCAGCTCCCGGCCTCAGCGGCCGCGTTCTTATGAAGACCGACCTCCAGCTCGCCATCTGCGACGGCTCCAACCAGAAAGTCTTCGCCACAGCCACATTCCCGCTCAAAGGTGTTGGCGGCTCGGAGGAGCAGGCCCTCACCAAGGCGCTTTCCAGCCTGAACGCCAAGAATCCCGAATTCATCAACTTCGTGGAAAAAGGAAAGGCCAAAATCATCGACTACTTCAACAACAACTATCCCACTTACCTCACCAAGGCCAAGACTGCCCTGAAGGCCCGCAACTACGACGAAGCCCTCTACTGGGCCACCGCCGTGCCCGAATGCTGCACAGGCTACAACCAGGCAGCCCAGCTCGCCAACAGCATCTATACCGACAAGGTTAACTACGACGGGGCCATGCTTCTTGCCCAGGCCGAAGGCGAATGGGCGGCCGATCCCACCGACGCCGGCGCGGCAGCAGCCTACAGCTACCTGGCACAGATCGATCCCTCGGCCGCCTGCTACGCCCAGGCAAAAGCCCTCGGCCAGAAGATGGGTTCGGTAGTGAAGCAGAACTACGATTTCGAGACCAAGGAAAAATACCGCAATCAGGTCGCTCTCGAGAAGCAGCGCATCGACGCCGCCAAGCAGGTTGCCGTGGCATGGGCCCAGAATCAGCCCAAAACCGTGGTACGCAACAACTGGATCGTCTGGTAAACACGACATTATCATACACACAACTCCAATGAAAATCAACAAACTGATTGTTGCAGGCGCAGCCGCAGCAATGATGGCGGTGCCCGCGACCATGAAGGGCGACGACCCCAAATTCATGCGTAGCTCCATCTACACCATTCTGGTGAACTCCGACGAGCAGAACACGCGTCTCGACCAGGAAGCCCAGGAGACCGACGCTGAAGGCTATGCCGCTACCCTGCAGGAATCCGGCCTTTCAAGCCTGGGCGGAATTCCCAAATCGGTGTTCCCCACTCTCGCTATCCCCGAGCAGTTCAACGACCACAACCTCGAATGGCGCGTGCTCGACTTCGACCAGGTAACGGCCGGCATGACCGACGATGAGGCAAAGGCCGCACGCCCCAAAGGCAAAGGCGGAAGCGCAACCGGCAAAGCTCTTCTGGGCGCAGCCGTAGGCGGTCTGACCGGTGCCAACACCTCGACTATGATCCGCTACGAGAAAGTCGACGACTATATTTTCGCGGCCGTTGAAAAATTTCTCGGCGAGCATAAGATTGCCGACAACATGGTTGCCAAATGGTACAACTACAACCCCGAAGGCACCCCGAAATTCAACCCCGGCCTGATTATGGAGCGCGGTCTTGAAAACGCATCCGCTATAGATCTGGCCCAGGCCAATGTAAACGACGACGCCAAGGCAATGCTTTCCGCCCAGGGTTTCGAACTCATCAACAATACCTTCGTGGTTGCCATCAACCTCCGTTTCCGCAACAACAAGGCTCTGGCCAAGGAAATTTCCGAGATGGTAGGCGGAGCGGCCTCCGCTGCCGGCTCCAACTTCGGCGCACTCGGCGGCCTTGCCGCTCTCGGCGCGAAGAAAGCTGCCGAAGCCGCAACCAACGCCCTGATGAAGGACATGTATTCCGTAACAGCCATCACCAACCTCTATAAGCTCGACTGGAACGACGACATCGACATGGCCCTCTCCGACAAGGTTCTCTACAATGAGAACGCCACTCTTCAGGACCTCCTCGACGCCGGCCTCTGCCACCTCACCTATGTAGGCCAGACCAAGGCCCGTTCCGGCGTGAAGAAAGACAAGACCAAGACTCTCGACCAGCTCGCTTCGTCGGCCACGGCACGCGCTATCGACAAGGCCCTTGCAAAACTCCAGGTCGAGAACGAGGTATTCCGTACGGTAGTTCCCATCTCGAGCTGCTCCGACGGCTTCATCTATGCCAAAATCGGATCGAAAGAAGGTCTGACTCCCGGCGACGAATATGAAATCCTCGAACAGCAGCAGGACCCCAAGACCCAGAAGATTTCCTACAAGAAAGTAGGTTCCGCAAAGGTTGAGAAAGGCGGTGTATGGTTCAACACCACCGGCGCCGACGAGCTCATCGCCAACGCCGAAGAAAAAGAGGCTGAGGAAATGAAGGCCGCCCAGGACCTCAACTACAGCAAACTGAAATGCGGCAAGAAGAACGACTTCTCCGGCTACTATCTCCGTCTCGCCAAGAAAAAAGGCAAAATCGAGGATTAAAAGCCTGAGGCGTCGGTCGGACTCCGCTCCCACCTCCGCTTGAAACTAATCTTCATAAACACACATCAATCACGGCGACGCGCCATGCCCCATCCGGGGCGGCGCGCCGCTTTTTTATTCGACCCATCTGCACACCGATAACTTTTAGTGATCCATTCCCCTACCGATGGCTCTTAGAGACGTCAGAGTATCTAAGGTCGTCAGGCTGTGTGTTAAAATTACATAATTTGACACATCGTCCTATTTTTTACCCGAATGGTGAGGGCGCTGTCAGCCATCGACCTTTGGTCGCTTTGCTATGCAAAGAATGGTCCAGATGGTAGGAGCTTGAGGGTGAGGGCGAAGGGGGTTGACTAAGGTCAATGACCGAACCCAAACCCCTCAGGCGACGCCCCAGATGGGCTGTTATGACACGCCCTCATTTCCTTTAAGATTTAAGAATCAACCGCTTAAAGGCTGATTACACCGCGCCGTATCGGATGTTACAGCCGTTTTTTTACATTTTATTACTTGATTTTTACGCTTTGTTTTAGCAAGTAGCCGTTTTCACGACTACTATTGTTTCCGGCTCGGCGAAACAATCGCCGTTTCCGCCGAATCATACAATCTCCACTCTATATTTTCAAAATCCCACGCCTTTATACACCCGGAAAAGCCGTAGATTTCTATACTTAACCAATTCTCAGCCTTGAATCCATATACTTAACCAATTCATTATCTTAACCAATTAATTATACATTTATGAAAACAAGACACTTTTTAGGCGCGATAGCTCTTGCTCTTGCTTCATTCACACTTGCATCGTGCTCGGGCAGCAACGCTTCAGAGTCCGACCTCTTCGGCGCCATTCCCGGCGAGATGACGCAGTTCCAGAGCGAAATGGATGCCTTGCAGGAAAAAGCCAAGGACATCAAGACCGAAGCCGACAAGAAGAAACTCATCGCCGAATCTCAGGAAATCCAGGAAAAATACACCGCAAAAATCGAGGAAACGGCCAAGGCTCTCGATGGCAAAGAACTGAAAATCACCGACGGCGAATTTACCGTTGCTCAGCCCGTTACGCTCACATTCGAAGGGCTTTCGAGCAAGAAGAATCTCTCTCCGCGCTTCAAACTCGGAGGAGAGCTCTCCGTGCCGGCCGACTTCTCGCCCGCGGCTCCCCTGATCGGCGCATCCTATACTGTATATCTCGTAGGCTACGACGCCGAGGGCACGGCTCTCTTCGCCAGCAAAGCAGGCTTCGTTCCCGCCGAAAACGTCGACGGCAAGGGGTTGGTGAAAGCCGGCACCCCCGTGACTCTCGAAACCCTCACCTACAACGACAAATACAACGAAATCTACCCGAAGGTGAAATCGCTGAAATTCGTTGTCGACAAACCCCAGTCGCTCTGATTCTTATTCCGGAAAACTCATGAAAGAACTCCTTAGACTTATCGAGGCCAACAGGCGCATATGCCTCATCGCCGCTGCAGCCCTGATGCTCGTATTCTTCGCATTCTGCCCCGCCATCGACATCATGGGCAAAGCTACAGCAACGGGCCTGAAAGTAGTGTTCAAAGGCTCGGGACTCGGATTCAGCCGCCTGGTGTCGACCCTGATGCTCATCGTCCCTATCGTGGTGATCGTGGCCCAGTTCGTAAAAATCAAGACGCCGGCAGGGATGATCGTCACACTTGAAGACGCCTGTTTCATCGCCGGAATCGCACTGTTCATCCTTCTGGCCGTCGCCCTTCCTGAACATATAAGCCTCGCCCTTGGCAGCTATCTCTATTTCGTAGCCGCCATCCTCGGACTTGCGGTAGCCAACACCGGTCGCATCTCCTCGCGTCTCTGAGATCCCACTCCTGTGCCACAGCAATGAAACCCTCGAAAGCAGTCAGCATTGCGCTGGCCACAGCAGCCACAATAACCGCAGCTATTGCAGCTGCGGTTATTTACGTTGTCTGCACCACGCCACGCCACTCCGAGCCCGACACCCGCGGGTGGCAGACGGGCTATATCTTTTTCAGCGTAGGCGACTCCTGGAAGAGCTACGCCGTGCGCGGCCTCACGCGCGCCAGAGGAGAGGCTCTCACCGACTCCACACCCTCCCACTGCGGCATGGTGGTTATGGACGGCCCGCGGCCGCTGCTGGTCCACGAGTCGACATCCGAGGGCCATATCGTGGCCGAGTCGCCCCGGGATTATTTCGAGAAAAACGGCTCGCGCTGCATCTACGCCCTCCCGGCCCCGGGAGCGGTCGATACACTGCGCCTGAAGGCCGACATAAGCGCGATGCTCGGGGCGCGCACACCATTCGACTTCGATTTCAACCATTCCGACTCGTCGGCGCTCTACTGCAGCGAGCTGGTGGTGGCGCTGCTCGAGCACAACGGCAACCGCTCGCTTTCCTCTCTGCGCGACCGGAAATTCATCTATCCCCAGGATATCGCCGACCGCTGCCGGCGTGCACCCCGCCATTAATACATAAGCCGATAATACATAAGCCGGCGGCCGATGTAGGCGGCCGACGGCGTCCTATTTGCCTGTTTCGCAATTTTCAGCTAACTTTGCGCCCGAAAATCGCAGACTTACAGCAGATACACGTAAACGCATATATGTTTTTCGACGAATTGGACCTGAGCGACGACGTGCTCGACGCGCTCGACGCCATGAACTTCTCCGAGTGCACTCCCATCCAGGAGCAGGCCATCCCCATAGCCCTGACCGGCTCCGACCTAATAGCCATAGCTCAGACCGGCTCGGGCAAGACGGCCGCCTACCTGCTGCCGGTAATCGACCTCCTGGCCGACCTTCCCGCCCCGGAAAAAATAGTGAACTGCGTGGTGATGGCCCCCACGCGCGAGCTCGCCCAGCAGATCGAGCAGCAGTTCGACGCGCTCAGCTACTATCTGCCCCTGTCGTGCATCGCCGTTTACGGCGGCACCGATGGCGCCACCTTCGCGCAGCAGCAACGTTCCATGCGCGAGGGGGTCGATGTGGTGGTGGCAACCCCGGGCCGCATGATCGCACTGCTACAGACGGGCAACATCGACCTCTCGAAAGTGCGCCACCTGATTCTCGACGAGGCCGACCGAATGCTCGACATGGGTTTCTACGACGACATAATCCGTATCGAGAAACACATGCCCAAGGAGCGCCAGACACTCCTCTTCTCGGCCACGATGCCTCCGAAAATCCGCAAGCTCGCCCAGACCATTCTCCGTAACCCCAAGGAGATACGCATCGCCGCATCGAAACCGGCCGAAACCATCGCGCAGAGCGCGCGCTTCGTGGAGTCGGACATGATCAAGGAAGACGTATTGCTCGACGTGCTCAAGGCCAACCGTGGCAAGCGCATCATAGTGTTTGCCGGTGCCAAGCAGCGCGTGCGCGAGCTTACGCGCATCCTGCGCCGCAAGGGAGTGAAGGCCGCCGAAATCCACAGCGACCTCGACCAGAAGGAGCGCGACGCCACTGTCCACGACTTCCGCAACGGCACGGTCGAGGTGCTCGTGGCCACCGACCTGCTCGCCCGCGGCATCGACATCGACGAGGTGGCGCTGGTGGTGAATTTCGACGTGCCGCGCGAACCGGAATCGTACGTTCACCGCATCGGCCGCACCGGGCGCGCAGGCGATTCAGGCGAAGCCCTCACGCTCGTCAGCCCGCGCGACCGCCGTGCATTCTCGGCCATCGAGTCGGTGCTGAAAATCAAGATACCCGTCGACGGGCGCGGCATCCCGGCCCGATCCAACCGACCTGCCCGCAAGCCGCGAGCCGACCGCAAACAGAATCTCGACGGCATGCAGAATCCCGACGGCAAGCAGAATTCTGAAAAGCCGCGCTTCAAGCGCAGATTTCCCCGCCACTCCGGATCCAAAGCTTCCAGGCCACCCAAGGCCCCTGAAGCCTAACCGACCATAAATCACCGCGATATATCGATTTTTTTTTCGTAAAAATCCCCGCGTCGGCGCTTGCCGGTTCGGGATTTTTGCGTATCTTTGCGCTTGCCTTTCGGGGCACGCCCTGCGCCCGGCTCTATTGCAGAGCTTCAGCGCCTGGCACCGAGACTTTTATAAATTATATTTATTAACCCAACTAACTAAATGACTGAAGAAGTTAAAAACTCTCCCATCGCTGATTTCGACTGGGAAGCCTACGAAAACGGCGACACCAAGAGCGACAAGAGCCGTGAGGAACTCACCAAGACCTACGACGAATCGCTCAACACCGTCAAGGACAAAGAAGTAATCGAAGGTACCATCATCGCCCTCAACAAGCGCGAGGCCGTGGTTAACATCGGTTATAAGAGCGACGGTATCATCCCCATGAACGAATTCCGCTACAATCCCGACATCAAGGTCGGCGACGTTGTGGAAGTCTTCATCGAGAACCAGGAAGACAAGAAGGGCCAGCTCATCCTTTCCCACCGCAAAGCCCGCGCAGCCCGCTCGTGGGACCGCGTCAACGCTGCCCTCGAAAACGACGAAATCATCAAGGGCTTCATCAAATGCCGCACCAAAGGCGGCATGATTGTCGACGTATTCGGCATCGAGGCCTTCCTCCCCGGCTCGCAGATCGACGTCAAGCCCATCCGCGACTACGACATCTTCGTTGGCAAGACCATGGAATTCAAGGTCGTCAAGATCAATCCCGAATTCCGCAACGTGGTTGTCAGCCACAAAGCACTCATCGAGGCAGAGCTCGAGCAGCAGAAGCGCGAAATCATCGCCAAGCTCGAAAAAGGCCAGGTGCTCGAGGGTACCGTCAAGAACATCACCTCCTACGGCGTATTCATCGACCTGGGCGGCGTCGACGGTCTCATCCACATCACCGACCTTTCCTGGGGCCGCGTAAGCCATCCCGAAGAGGTTGTTCAGCTCGACCAGAAGCTCAACGTCGTTATCCTCGACTTCGACGACGAGAAGAAGCGCATCGCCCTCGGCCTCAAGCAGCTCCAGCCCCATCCCTGGGACGCTCTCGCTTCCGAAATCAAGGTCGGCGACAAAGTCAAGGGTAAAGTTGTCGTTATGGCCGACTACGGCGCATTCGTCGAAGTGGCTCCGGGCGTAGAAGGACTGATCCACGTAAGCGAAATGAGCTGGAGCCAGCACCTCCGCAGCGCACAAGACTTCATGAAGGTAGGCGACGAGGTTGAGGCCGTAGTTCTCACCCTCGACCGCGAGGAGCGCAAGATGAGCCTCGGTATCAAGCAGCTCAAGCAGGATCCCTGGGAAGGCATCGAAATCAAATATCCCGTCGGCTCGAAGCACACAGCCAAAGTGCGCAACTTCACCAACTTCGGCGTATTCGTTGAAATCGAAGAGGGCGTAGACGGCCTGATCCACATCTCCGACCTCTCCTGGACCAAGAAAGTGAAACACCCCTCGGAATTCACCCAGATCGGCGCCGACATCGAAGTGGTCGTTCTTGAAATCGACAAGGACAACCGTCGCCTCTCGCTCGGCCACAAGCAGCTTGAGGAGAACCCCTGGGACGTATTCGAGACCGTATTCACCGTTGGTTCCATTCACCCCGGCACCATCGTCGAGCTCCTCGACAAGGGCGCTGTGGTTCAGCTCCCCTACGGCGTGGAAGGTTTCGCTACCCCCAAACACCTCGTCAAGGAAGACGGCTCGCAGGCCAAGGTCGACGAAAAGCTCGACTTCAAGGTTATCGAGTTCAACAAAGACAGCAAGCGCATCATCCTGAGCCACAGCCGCATCTTCGAAGATGAGGCCAAGGCCGAGAAGGCAGAGGCCCGCAAGGCCAAACGCGCTCCCCGCAAGCAGGAAGTGGCTCCCGTGCTCTCCACCCCCGTTGAGAAAACCACTCTCGGCGACATCGAGGCTCTCGCAGCCCTCAAGGAGAAGCTCTCCGGCAAAGCCTGAGCCATAGCGCTTTCATAAAAACCGCAATCACCAAGGCGGCGCATCCCCATCCGGATGCGCCGCCTTTCCTTTTGGCAGAAATATTTATACGGCCTGTCTGGCCTATAAACCCTTAGCACGACCAAAGCGTTATATTAGGGTAAACAGACTAAAACACACACCACTATGAACGCACAGACCCACGAAGAGGTGGCCCGCAACGCCGCCGAAATAAGCCAGGACGCCGCACGCGTCAGCACTTCGGCCGCCGAAGTGGCCGCCGACCAGGAATTTCAGGCCACCCGCGAGCGCGCAGCCGAGCTTGCCGCCGAAGTCAAGGCCAAAGGTACGGCGGCCTTCGAGCAGGCCAAGGCCAAAGGGGCAGCCGCCCTCGATTCCGCCAAAGCCAACGCCGCCGAAGCCAAAGCCAAGGGCGCTGACGCCCTCAATTCGGCAAAAGCCAAAGGAGCTGAACTTCTCGACAAAGGCGCCGAAGCGCTCCATCATCTTGCCGATAAACTGAAATAACGGCTCAGCCACTTCTAAGATTACCCACTCCGGCCCGTTGCCCACGCTTTAAATGGACTCCGGGCCGGATGCGGATATACGCTATTTTTTTCATCGAATACTCTTCGTATATTTGCAAAAACTTCGCTCACAAAGCAGTTTTCCAAACCTATGTATAAGTCAGTCCGAAAACCAATCGCCGCCATCCTTGCGGCCGTCGCAATAGCCGCCGCACCCGCTGCATCGGCACAGTTCAGCCTCTCGCGCGCCCTGCAGGGACTCTCGAAAATCGTACAGTCGTCGCAGATTTCCGACGAGCAGCTGGCAGCCTACGTGCGCCAGAGCGTCGACCAGATGGACCGCGACAACCAGGTTGCACCGGCATCAAGCCCCTACACGGTGCGGCTCACCCGCATGACCTCCGGACTGACCGAAGTCGACGGCATACCGCTGAATTTCAAGGTTTATATCACCAAGGACATCAACGCCTTCGCCTGCGCCGACGGCTCCGTGCGCGTATATTCCGGCCTGATGGACCTCATGACCGACGACGAAGTGCTCGGCGTGGTAGGTCACGAAATAGGCCATGTTGCCCACCACGACACGAAAAACGCCTTCAAGAAAGCTCTCCGCACATCGGCGCTGAAGGATGTTCTCGCTTCCACCTCTGGCAAGGTTGCCGCGCTGACCGACTCACAGCTCGGAGCACTGGGCGAAACACTTGTCAACACAAAATACTCGCGCGACCAGGAGGAAAGTGCCGACAACTACGGCTACGACTTCCTTAAATCCCATGGCAAAAACCCATGGGCAATGGCCCTCGCTTTCGAGAAGCTGCAGCAGATGGAGCAGCAGGGAGGCGCGGCAGCCAACTCCGCCATGGCCAAACTGTTTTCCGACCATCCCGACACGGCCAAGCGCATCGCCAACATTGAGAAGCGCTGCCGGGCCGACGGCTTCAGCCGTCCCACCGCCACACAGGCGGCCTGCGCCACCGGCTCCTCCAAAGCGGCCTCCTCGGCTAAGGCGATAAAGACGTCCGACGCCAAAAAGAAAACCTCCGACACCCCGGCGTTCACCCTCACCCCCTCGAGGCTCCCCGCCGGAGCGCTCCGGCCGCACTGATTGCCATAGCGAATCAACCTTGACAACCAATCGATTACCATGAAGATATTTTTTGCAGCCATCCTATTCGCTGCATGCTCGCTCTGCGCCAGAGCCTCCCGTCCCACCGACTTTGTAGATCCTCGCATCGGCTCCGAAGGACTCGGACGCGTATATATCGGTCCCACAACGCCGTTCGGCATGGTGCGCCCCGGTCCGGACTGCACGCCCGGCCCCAACAGCGGCTGGCTTCCGATGCCCGTGCGCGTCGACGGTTTCGCCCAGACCCACGTGAGCGGCACGGGCGGAGGCCCCAAATACGGCAACATCCTCATCCAGCCCTTCTCCGGACCGCTCGACTCGGCCGTGCACCACGCTCAGCGCCGGTCCGAGACCATTCGCTGCGGCTACTACGCCACCACCTTCAGCGGCTCGGGCATCACCACAGAAATCACCGCCACACCGCGCGCGGCCGTCTACCGCTTCGCCTATCCCGCCGACTCCGAGCCGGCGCTGATGGTCGACGCGGGATTCTTCCTCGGCGAGACCCCGACACCTGACGCCCGCGAGGCCCAGCAATTCGTCGGCAGTGAAGTGGCTATCGTGGGCTCCAACGCCGTGGAGGGCTATTCGCGCATTCGCGGCGGATGGAACAACGGCCCCGCTTATACCGTATATTTCTATCTCGAAGCCGACCGCCCGTTTGCCTCTACGGCAACCTTCACTGCAAAACCCTTCTCGGAGAATCCGGCCGAAATATCCACGGCACGCGAGCAGTACGACCGCGGCCTCAAGACCGGCGCCCTGCTTGGCTTCGCCGAGGGGACCGACACCCTCAACGTGCGCGTGGGCATCTCCTTCCTCTCCGAGCGAAAGGCCCGCGAGAACCTTTTGTCGCAGACCTCCGGGCGCTCTTTCGAGCAGCTTTATGAGGCGAATCTCGCCGCATGGGATGATGCCATAGGCCGCATCTCGCTGGGCAAGTCGACCCCCGACAGCATCCGCCGCATGCTCTACACCGGCCTATACCATACCATGCTGATGCCATCCGACCGCACCGGCGAGAATCCGCTCTGGACAGACCCGGGCATACCCTACTACGATGACTTCTACGCCATCTGGGACACATATCGCACATCTTCGCCGCTGCTCACTCTCATAGCGCCCGAGCGCCAGGCCGACATCGTCAACTCGCTAATCAACATCGGCCACCGCGACGGCTTTTTGCCCGACGCCCGCAGCGGCAATGCCAACGGACGCACCCAGGGAGGCTCCAATGCCGACATCGTGCTCGCCGACGCATGCCTCAAAGGACTTTCCGCCATCGACTATAACGCCGCCCTGCGCCAGATGCTCGTCGACGGCGAGGTCGACCCCGGCGCGCGCCACGAGGCCGAAGGCCGCGGAGGCCTGACCGACTATATACGTCTGGGCTATGTGCCTCACGGTATCGACCGCGCCGGCAACCGTACTGTGGAATATTCGCTCTGCGACTTCGCCATCGCCCAGGTGGCGCGACATCTCGCGGCCAACGAGCCAAACGCCATCCGCGCCGACTCTCTCCGCGCCGTGGCCGACAAATACGACCTCCGCAGCCACAACTGGCGCAACCTCTGGCGTCCAGACGCCACTCAGGCCGGCGTGAGCGGCTTCATAATGCCGCGCGACGCCTCGGGCCAGTGGATCGACAGCATCCCCTTCGGCCACTCAAGCATGCAGCAGCCGCGCTTCTCCTATCATCCGCTCATGTTCGAGGGCCCATGGTACACTCCCTGGTGGTCGATGTTCTTCTACGAGGCATCCTCCTGGGAATATTCGCTGAGCATGCCCCACGACGTGCCGCTGCTCATCGAGGCCTGCGGCGGTCCGGAGGCGTTCGAGAAGCGCCTCGACACATTTTTCGACCGCGGGTTCTACAACGTAAACAATGAGCCGTCGTTTCTCACCCCCTCGCTCTACCACTGGATCGGCCGGGCCGACCGCAGCTCCGACCGCGCCCGCGAAATAGTGAAGGCGCACTTCAGCGACGCCCCCGACGGACTCCCCGGCAACGACGACAGCGGCGCCATGTCGTCGTGGCTCGTATGCCATCTGATCGGACTCTACCCCAACGCCGCAACCGACCTTTACCTTATTCACGCCCCGATGGTCGAGGAGTCGGCAATAGACCTCGGCGCCGGCAAACGCCTGCGCATCGTGGCCGAAGGCTTCGCGCCCGAGGAGCGACCCCACGTGATGCGCGCCACGCTCAACGGCCGCGAGCTCCCCGACCATTTCCTCTCCCACGCCGACCTGATACAAGGTGGCGAGCTGCGCCTCACTATGGGACGCGTAGACCGTCAGCGGCCCGAAATCAGCGCCGAGCCGGTGGTGCGTCTCGACCCGATGCCCTCCAAAAAGGAATACAAGGGGAAGCCCACGATTGTGACCTCCACCTACCGCCTACACGGCCAGCGCCGCCGCTTCCGCATGGAGTATCAGCCGCTTAAAAACGGCGGAATGCTGCTTACGTGGGGCATCGAGCGCAACCTCCGCTGGTGGCAGGGGTGCTACCTTATGGCGCCCGAGGCCGTAGCCGAAGGCACCGTGCTCGACTACACCATGCCGGAAGACGGCAACCGCATCGCCCTCCCCGCCGACGCCACTTTCGGCATCCTCTCACGCCGGCAGCTCGAGCTACTGCGCGCCGGCTCCACCACAATCTCCGGCGTGGAATTCCGCCGCATCGACACCGACGGCAACGGTGTGGCTTATGAATCTGATGTAGCCGATGGCTATTCGGCCACCAAGGAATGTCCGTTAGGCCGACTGATTGAGGCCGTCGACCCTGCCGAAGGTGCCCGCATCCTCGTAGTCGACCGTCCGGACCTCCCCCTCATCTGGTCCATGACCTCCAACCCCCTCGAAATCGACTGGGACTGCTCCCCCGCCGAATAAGTCCCCCGATACATTTGCACGCACCTCCTAACATGGCGATGATAGGAGGTGCGATTCTTTTTCGCACCCTACTTACGCGCATGGCTTTACGCCTTGAAATGGCTCCCGGATGGTAGCCACTCGAAGGCTCATGCCTCAAAAAATCAGCCTTTTAGCATAGTTTAACAAATCTTAACGAATGGGGGGGTAAAAGTGCTAATTTCTATTTAATTTTGCAATAACTGTATGCCGACGCAAGCCATCGGCCTAACGTCTGCATGCCAATGGGTTAACAATTCGACATAACACAGTGTTATTTGCCATCTTTTCTTCTCGGAATCCACTTTATCACACATAATTTATCATCAGATATGAAAAAATTTCTACTCATTTTAATTTGTACAGTTCTCTGTGCGATAGGTGTATACGCGCAGGAATCGTACACGATTAAATTTGCAAATTCCGCCAACGGAGCTACACAAATCCAAACCAGCACTAAAGCCACAACATTTATTGCCAGCGATTCGCGGAATTATGTCGAAGCCTCGCCCGTTTCAGCCGCAACCGCAGTATATTATGGCGGCACCAAAACTGAAGATAAAAACAGCATTCGTTTCAACGGCCAAAGCTCTCAGGGAAACATCACCCTCAAAATCGCATCGGGATATCAGGTAAAGGCCACAAAGCTTATACTTTCCTGCAAAAAGTACGCCTCCGGCGACAGTAATACTACCGTAACCGTGAACGGTGCAACATCCGGCACGATTTCAAACGCAACCGATTTTGATAACGTTGAAGTCGCTCTTGATGGCAGCCTGCTCCAGACAATCGTAATCAAAAATAACAACAAAGGCAAATACCGCTTCTACCTGCAGTCAATCACAGTTGTATACGGCTCGCCCGAGGTTGAGGATATCGCTGTAAGCTACGGTTCAACCGCCGTAACAGCCGAGGAAACCGTAAACGTGCCCATAGGCACCCAGTTCGCCATCGCTGCCAAAAACGCCACCTCAATCACCGTGAACGGTGACAAAACCGACGGTGCGGAAGCCAAATACACCGCTACCCAAAATGCCGAGGTTAACGTTACCGCCACCGACGGCACGAACGAGAAGACTTTCAAATTCGGCGTAACCGTTTACGAAGTTCCCACCGCACCTGCAATATCTGTCGACGGCGCACCTGCTCCCGCCGGAGCATACTATGTGGGAGCCAAAGTTCTACTTACTGCCGAGGCGCAGACAGCAGAAATCCGCTATACCCTCGACAGCGCTGAACCTACCGCCGAAACCGGCGATGTATACACCGGCGAAGGCATTCTGCTCCCGGTAGGCGAAACCACAGTGAAAGCCGTGGCTGTAGTTGACGGCATCGCGAGCCTCGTGGCTTCAGACACCTATACCGTTGTAAAATACAATCCCGCTATCGCATGGCCGCTTGAAAGCTACGAGGCCGTAATCGGCCAGAGCTTTGAATCGCCCGTGCTCACCAACGACCACGGTGTGAAAGTGGAATACACAAGTTCGAAAGAGGCTGTGGCAACCATCGACGCCGACGGTGTGGTGACTCCTTTGGCCATGGGCACAACCGTAATAACCGCCACAAGCGCTGCAGACGAAACCTACCTCTCCACCACTGCCACCTACACCCTGAAAGTCACCGATCCCAACGTAACCAGCGTGACCGAGCACATCGACCGCACTACGTTCGGAATCACCAGCGATGCCTACAACACCTACACATACACCAGCGAGGAAACGGGTGTGACCTATGCCATCTGCACAAAATATAACTCCGACGGTATGACACTCAACAACTCCGGTTTCGGAAGCAAGGACGTAAAACCCAGTTTCGGCATTTCCGACAATCCCAACGGGATGGCATGCAAATCAATCACCGTGAAATACTCCAAGACAATCGCTCCGAGTGTAAAAATGCTGATTGTCCGCAACGACGAGACTCCCTACTCGATGATCATGTCCACAGGCAGCAACTCAGGTTTCGGACACGACTATGCTTGGTCGGAAGTAAGCCGGATCGGTGAGACTAATCTCGAATCGATCACCACTCCCCAAAGCACTTCGGAACCTATCACCTATACCTTCGAAGATGGCGACCTCAGCCAATTTTTCTGCCTGCTGTGCACCAACGCACATTATGTTGAATACTTCGAGATCGAATGGGTGAAAGCCGCCGGGCCGCAGGTCTATGTGGCTGAGGAAGACGACAATCACATCCTGGTGAAGATCGACAGCGAGGACTACATCCTCCACTACAAGAAGATTAACAACAACTGGAACAACCACTGGGGTTCGGAGGCTTCAAAAGCTCCCGCCCGCGTGGCTCAGGACACTACAGGCGAACCCCTTGCCGACAGCGAGGATTGGGTTTCCACCGGCACCAATACCATCACAATCGACAAGACCATAGCCGATCATCAGAACCGTCACTATAAGTTCACCGCCTTCCACAAGGATGACACAGCGCTGGCCAACGAGCTCAACCACGTGAACTTCTTCATCGACGGCGACGGTACGCTCACCGGCATCGAAGGCATCGGGGCTGAGGCCGGCGCCGACGCTCCCGCCGAGTACTACGACCTGCAGGGCCGCCGCGTGGCAAACCCCGTCAGCGGTCTCTACATCCGTCGCACAGGCTCGAAAGTCGAGAAAGTATTTGTGAAATAATCCCTGAAACACCACCACATAACGGCGCCCCGACGTGAGCCGGGGCGCCGGAGTATCTCCCTCCGGAAATTATTTGGTTAAAGAAGCGGCGAGGCCCCCGGCCCCGCCGCTTCTGTATGTTCACAAAAAAAGGGTAAGCTAACCACATCGCGCCGCTACAACCCCCTACCGTTGCTTCGATCAAGACCTGGCGGAGTTCAGGGGGAGCTGGCCGTGTAGCACTTACCCGCCGCAAAGTTACGAAATCCGCGCGACTCTGCAAATTTTTTGAAAATTTTCCACCCCACGGGGCTTCAAAACGCACTAAATGCGTTATCTTTGCTATGCCAACAATAGAAAAGGTAACCTTGAAAAAAATGACGGATACCTCCACATTCCATACCCTTCTTGCCGAAGCCGAGCGCAATGCTCTCGACGGGCGACCCGCATCGGTCGACCTATGCCTGCGGCTGGCCGAGGCATGCGCCGAGTCCGACACCCATAGCCCGGCCGACGCGCCCGAGACCCTCTCGCCCGACCGCGAGGCCAATCTGCAGGCACTCTGCGAGGCAGCCGACCGCATACGCCGCGCCAATTGCGGCGACCATTTCGATACCTGCTCGATAATCAACGGCCGCTCGGGGCGCTGCTCCGAAAACTGCCGCTGGTGTGCCCAGGCTGCCGCCCACCATACCGGCTGCGCCGAATATCTCTTCGTCGACCCTGAGGAATTCCACGCCACCATAGGCCGCAACGACGCCCGCGGCGTGGGCCGTTTCTCGATTGTATGCTCCGGCCGCAAGGTCGGCAAAGCCGACCTCAGGCGCTTCGCCGACATGTACCGCCACGCCGCCGCAGAGTCGGATATGACCTTCTGCGCCTCGATGGGGCTGCTCGACGACGAGGAGATGGAAATCCTGCGCCAGGCCGGCGTTACCCGCTACCACTGCAACCTGGAGACGGCTGCGTCGCTCTTCCCCTCGCTCTGCTCCACCCACAGCCGCGCCGACAAGCTGCGGACCATTCGTGCCGCCCTGCGCGCGGGGATGCAGGTGTGCTCCGGAGGCATAATAGGCATGGGCGAGACCCTGCGCCAGCGCCTGGAGCTGGCCGAAGAGGTCAGAGAAGCCGGAGCCACGTCGATGCCCGTCAACCTGCTCAATCCCATCCCCGGCACCCCGCTGGAAGGCACTCCGCTCATCGCCGAGCGCGAAGTGGTGCTCTCCTGCGCCCTGATGCGTCTGATAGCCCCGAAGCTAACCATACGGTTTGCCGGAGGACGCGCCCGCATAAGCCCCGAGGCCACGGCCAGAATGCTCCGCGGAGGCGTCAACGGCGCCATCGTGGGCGACATGCTCACCACCGCCGGCAACGGCCTCGACTCCGATTTCGAGCTATTCCGCTCGCTCGGCTACTCCACCGCCCGCACTAACGACTGACTTCCCGATTTCCCATCCCTCCCGAAATTCCCTTATCCCTATTCTCCATTCCGCCCATGAAAAACCTCGACAAAACGAAAAACTACGTGATAACCGTCGGACGCCAGTTCGGCAGCGGAGGCCGCGAACTCGGCCGGATGCTCGCCGACCGCTTCGGCATCGCCTACTACGACAAGCAGCTGCTCGTGGAGGCCGCGCGCAAGGCCGGCATGTCGCCCGAAATCTTCGAGACAACCGACGAGCGCATGCCGCGCATGGCGGCCAGCTCCGTAGGCTTCTCGATGGGATTCGGACAGCTGCCGTGGTACAACGGCACGGCCCTGATCACCGACTCCGTCTATTCCTCTCTCGCCGACGTGATGGAGCATCTGGCCGCCACCGAACCCTGCGTGATTGTGGGCCGCTCGGCCGACTTCGTGCTCCGCGACAGCCCCACGCCAGTGGTAAGTCTTTTCGTACACGCTCCGATGGACGTGCGTGTGGCCCGCATCATCGCCCGCAACGACAAGACCTCCGAGCGCGATGCACGCACTCTGGCCGAGAAGACCGACAAGCTCCGCTCGAGCTACTACAACTTTTACACCGACAAGCGCTGGGGCGACTCCACGAGCTACGACCTTACGTTCAACTCCGCCGTGCTCCCGATGGAGGATATGTGCGACATCATCGCCGAATATATTCGGCGCCGCTTCCAGATCGAACCCTTGAGGGCGTGTCATAATAGCCCATCTGGGGCGTCGCTTGAGGTGGGCGGATTATAAGGCTTATCACTTTTATTTCTCGGCTTCCGATGGCTCCTCGGCCTCGGGAGCGGCCGGCTTCGCAGGCTCGGTTGCGGGCGCCTCGCCCTCTTTCAGGCGCTTGGGCAGCCTGCGGGCCATCACGCTCACGCATATGCCGTTTACGCCGAAAAGGATTGCTGAAATGCCCACGACAAGCAGCATCCACCGCTCGGCGCTAAGTTCATGAAGTGCCGGCACACACAGCAATACCACCCCGGCGGCTATCAGAAGCACCGGTACCACATGAAGCCATCCCGGATAGTCGACCGGACGGTTCCGGTGCGACACCTGAAACTCCTGAAAGAGTCCGCCCCCCACAAGGAGCGCCCCGAAAGGATAAAACAGCAGCGAGCGGAACACGTCGGGCATAAAAATAATACACAGACCCAGCACCAGGCCGCCCACACCGCAGATAATCTGTACCACACGCATCAGAGCCGACATGCGCTGAGCCTTGCCGGATACGAACATCCCGAAAATCGACACCGCCGCCGGCACCACAAACGCCAGCCCGCAGAGCAGCACTATCCACTGCGTAAAATGGTCGTGGCCTGAAAACCAGCAGAATACTGCGCCAAGCAGCAGAATAACGATTGAAACGAAGCAATTGCCTTTGTTAGTCATAAGTAACTGTTCAAAATTATTTTATACTATCCTGATCTGGATTCTTACATTCGGGACCAATAACCTTAAGCTCTAAAGTCGCTAATGTGGTTAAAGTACCGGGGGGCGTTGAAGTCTCCCTAAGTTAGAATGTACAAATTTACTAAATTGTTGAGTCCAACCGCCACTTTCTACCGCTTATTATTTAACTTTGCATCAGCTTGGCGGGTTATATCTTCCCAAGCACCTTTCACACCCCAAAAAACCAGAAAATGATCTACGGAATAATAGTGGCCATGACCTCAGAGCTGGAAATGCTCATGAACGAGATGACCGAGGTCGAAGAGACCGCCGAACACGGCATGAAATTCTATACCGGCCGCATCGGCGGCTCGACGGTAACGGCCATGCAGTGCGGCATCGGCAAAGTAAACGCCGCCATAGGCGCCCAGACTCTTATCGACACCTTCCGCCCCGATGCGGTGATCAACACCGGCATCGCCGGAGGCACAGGCCGCGGCGCAGGCATTCTCGACGTGGTAATCGCCGACCGCGTGGGCTACTACGACATATGGTGCGGCCCGGGCAACCCCGTGGGGCAGGTGCAGGGAATGCCCGACCTCTTTCCCTGCGCCACCGACCTCTGCGACGCCGGAACAGAGGTAGACCCCCACGTGCTCACAGGCCTCATCGCTTCGGGCGACCGCTTCATTTCCACTCCCGACGACCTCGCGCAAGTGCTCGCCGTGCGCCCCGAAGCACTCGCCGTCGACATGGAGAGCGGCGCCATAGCTCAGGTATGCTACCTGCGCGACATCCCGTTTCTCGCCATCCGCGTGGTAAGCGACACCCCCGGCGTCGGCAACCATTTCGAGCAATACACCGACTTCTGGTCGCTCGCCCCGAAATTCACATTTTCCGTTCTTCGCCGTCTGATCGGCTGAAACCGCACCCTATGGAAAAGATAGCAAGCTTCCGTATCGACCATACGCGCCTGTTGCGCGGCATATATGTGAGCCGCCGCGACACTACCCCGTCGGGCGACGTCGTCACCACTTTCGACGTGCGCCTCACCGAACCCAACCGGCAGCCGGCTCTCGAACCCCGCGCTCTCCACGCCATGGAGCATCTGGCCGCCACGTTCCTGCGCAACCACCCCGTGTGGGGCCCGAAAATCGTCTACTGGGGCCCGATGGGTTGCTGCACGGGCAACTACCTTATCGTGCAGGGCGCCCTCGAATCCGCCGACATACTCCCGCTCGTGCGCGAGACCATGGAATTCGTGGCAACATTCGATGGCGACATCCCCGGCGCCACTCCGCGCGACTGCGGCAACTACTCCTTCATGGACCTCGACGGCGCCCGCAAGGCCGCACGCACCTATCTCGACGAAGTCCTCGCCTGCCCCACCACGGCCAACCTCGCCTATCCCACCGATTTATAAAAATTTATAAAAACCGGTAAGCGATTATTTTGTAGGATTTTGTAATTTTGCGTAATAATCCGAAAACCACAGCCCCGAAATGGGATTGAACATAACAATCGACCAAGGCAACAGCTCGGTAAAAGTAGCCATCTGGGATGGCACGCATCTCGTTGAGGAAGAAAACCTCAAGGAGCTCACACGCCAGCAGCTGGCCCGGATCGTCGACCGTTTCCGCCCCGGGCGCGCCCTCTGCTGCTCCGTGACGGGCAACGGACGCCGCTACGTGCAGTGGCTCAACGCCGCAGGCGTCGACGCCGCCGAAGTGAGTCTGGCCATGCCCCTGCCCCTGCAGTTCGACTACGCCACCCCCTCGACGCTCGGCGCCGACCGCATCGCCGCGGCCGCAGGCGCCTGGAGCCTGATGCCCGGCCGCAATATGCTCGTGGTCGACATGGGTACAGCCGTGACCTACGATTTCGTCAGCGCCGAAGGCCGCTTCAAAGGAGGCAACATCGCACCGGGAATCGGCATGCGCCTGCGCTCGCTCCACAACTACACCGCACGCCTCCCCGAGGTGAACGGCTACGGCGATATCCCCCTGCTCGGAGTCGACACCGCCTCGGCCATGCGCGCCGGAGCCGTACGCGGCGTGGTCGCCGAAATCTGCTACTACCGCTCCCAACTCCCGGAAGGCACCGAAGTGGTGCTCACCGGCGGATGGGCAAAGCATGTGGCATCGTTCCTTCCCTTCGAGGCCACAATCGACAAATGCCTGGTCACCAAGGGACTGCTTAGCATTCTTCTGAATTGTTGAAAAATGAAAATATCCAGACTAATCGCGGCCGCTGTCGGCCTGCTCGCCGCCGCCTCAGGCGCAATCGCCCAGAACAACACCATTAGCCCCTATTCGCGTTTCGGCTACGGTCTGCTCTCCGACCAGGCCAACACCGTGCAGAAATCGATGGGCGGCGTGGGCATCGCCATGCGCTCCGGCCGCCAGATCAACTTCATGAACCCGGCCAGCTACGCCGGCATGGACTCGCTCACCTTCCTGTTCGACATGGGCCTCGACATCAAGACCCTCCGCACTACCGAGGGCAACGAGAGCGGAAAGAACTTCACGGGCGGCCTCAACTACATCACCATGCAGGTGCCCCTCACCAAATGGCTCGGAGCCTCGGCCGGCCTCATCCCCTTCTCGCAGGTAGGCTACAGTTTCGGCGACGAAATCGTCAACGGCACCGACTCGCGCACCGGCTCCGGAGCTCTCAACCAGCTGTATTTCGGCCTGGGCGCACGCCCCGTGAAAGGCCTCTCGGTCGGTGTCAACGTCAGCTACCTCTTCGGTACGCTCATCAACGACACCTACGTCTACAGCGGCTCCACAACCTCGCTCTTCGAGCGCGTGATCGAGGTGCGCGACTACAACCTCCGCTTCGGCGCCCAATACGGCCACTCCATTGCACCGGGCCACTACCTCACCGTAGGCGCCGTCTACTCCCCCAAGAAATCCTTCCGCGGCAAGACCTACGGAGTGAAATACGACGTCAACGCCGACCAGGCGCCCGACACCATCGCCGACATCCGCCTGAACGGCAACGCCCAGATGGCCGAGACCTGGGGCGTGGGCCTCAACTACCAGTGGGGCGGACGCCTCATGGCCGAAGTCGACTTCACCTACCAGCCCTGGAAAAAGGTGAAGTTCGCCGCAATCGACGGCTTCGACAATCCCGACAAATTCAACGACCGCTGGAAACTCGGCCTCGGCCTGCAGTGGGTGACGCGACAGCGCGGCAGCTGGCTACAGCGCGTAAACTACCGCCTCGGCGGCTACTACAGCAACGACTACATCAAGGTGGGCGACAACGGCGTGCGCGAATACGGACTGTCGCTCGGCTTCGGACTGCCCGCGCCATCGTCGAAAACCATGGTGAACCTCAGTTTCGAATACCGCCACCGCCAGGCCCACCCCGCCCCGCTGGTGAAGGAAAACTACTTCGTGGTGACCCTCGGCGTGAACTTCAACGAGCTCTGGTTCTTCCGCAACAAGCTGCGCTAAGCCCCGGTACCACAATCCCACGTTCCCAACCGTCAAGATGGCTTCCGGACACAAAATGCACATGCGGCTTCTGCCGCTGATCGCCATGATGGCGGCTGCCGCCGCAGCCGTCACATCTGCATGTTCCGACGATAAGCGCGAAACAATCTCCATCTCGGCCGACCCGGAGACATTCCCGACCATGCGTACCGTCAACGTCTCTACCCTCATCAGCGACTCGGGCTACACACGCTACCACATCACCACCCCGCTCTGGCTGATGTATGAGGAAGCCGCCGAGCCCCACTGGAACTTTCCCGGAGGCCTCTTCATCGTGCAGTTCAACGATTCCATGCAGGAAAGCGGCATATTCACCGCCGACACCGCCACATACTTCAGCCTCAAGAAGATATGGCGTTTCGACCGCAACGTGCGCATGAAGAACATCGACGGCGACCGCTTCCGCACCCAGCAGCTCTTCTGGGACCAGAACACGAGAAAAGTCTACTCCGATTCGTTCATACACATAGAGCGCGCCGACCGCACCATCGAGGGCTACGGCTTCATCTCCAACGAGAGCATGACCGACTACACCATCCGCCGGCCCTCGGGCATTTTCCCCACCAATGCTTTCATGGGCGGCGACGGGCGCGACAAGAACTCATCGCCGGACGCCGCCACACCCCCGGCTCCCGACAACACCAACAACGACAACAACACACCCCATCAGCAGTGATCGACACTTCCTGGCTCATAATCACAATCATCTCCCTGGCATTCTCCGCCCTCTTCTCGGGCATCGAGATAGCCTTCGTCACCTCCGACCGCGTGCGCGTGGAGCTCGACATCCAGAAGGGAGGCTTCATCGGCCGAGTATTTAACATATTCTACTCCCGGTCGGAATTCTTCATCTCCACCATCCTGGTGGGCAACAACATCATGCTCGTGATCTACGGCATGGGCGCCGCCAAGATGATCGAGCCGTGGCTCGAAGGTATCTACCCCAACCAGGCCTTCGTGCTCATCTGCCAGACGCTCATCTCCACCGGCATCATCCTGCTCACCGGCGAGTTCCTCCCCAAATCCATATTCCGCATCAACCCCAACCGCTCGATGCGCGTGGTGGCACCGCTCTCGGCCTCGTTCTATTTCATCCTCTATCCCATCTCGCTCTTCACCACCTGGCTCTCCAAGGCCCTGATGAAGATTTTCGGCATACGCAGTGAAAACGTCAAGCTCGGCGCCATATCCATCGGCGACCTCAACGAATACCTCGAGCAGACCATCGACGAGACCGCAGCCGAGCAGACCGAAGTCGAAAACGAGGTGAAGATTTTCCACAACGCTCTCGACTTCTCCGAGACACATCTGCGCGACTGCATGATTCCGCGCAACGAAATAGTGGCCGTCGACATCGACGAAACCTCCCGCCAGCAGCTCAGCGAACTTTTCACCAGCTCCGGCCGTTCAAAAATCATAGTATACCGCGAGGATATCGACAACGTGCTCGGCTACATCCACGTCAGCGAGCTATTCCAGCCCGAATGCGACTGGCGCGAACATCTCAAGCCCGTGGTCTACGCCCCGGAGACCCTCATGGCCAATAAGATGATGCGCCGGCTTCTGGCCGAAAAGCGTTCCATCGCCATCATCGTCGACGAGTTCGGAGGAACCGCCGGTATGGTCACCCTCGAGGACCTCGTGGAGGAGATTTTCGGCGACATACAGGACGAACACGACACCACACGCCTTGTAGAGCGCACCATAGCTCCCGACACCTACGAATTTTCCGGCCGTATAGAAATCGAATATCTCAACGACAAATACCACCTCGACATACCCGAGGACGACGAATACCAGACCCTTGCGGGCTACATTCTATGCAAGACCGGCCAGATTCCTGCCGTCGGAGCCATAGTGGAACTCGACAGTTTCCGCCTCGAGGTTGTCGAGAAATCGGCCAACCGCCTGGAGCTCATCCGCCTCACGGTAATCGACCGCCAGCCCAAAAATTGAATGAAAGAATTAGTAATCAGCAAAGAAACCACCGAACGCGCAGTGCTCGTGGGCCTCATTACCCAGCAGCAGAGCGAACAAAAGGTGAAGGAATATCTCGACGAACTTGAATTTCTCGCCGACACGGCCGGCGCGCAGGTTGTGGCACGCTTCACCCAGAAGGTGGAGAACCCCAATCCTCGCACGTTTGTCGGTCAGGGCAAACTGGCTGAAATCAAGGAATTCGTAGAGAAAAACGAAATAGGAATGGCCATTTTCGACGACGATCTCTCGTCGAAGCAGGTGGCCAATATCGAACAGGAGCTGCAGATCAAGATTCTCGACCGCTCCAGCCTGATTCTCGACATTTTCGCCAAGCGCGCGCAGACCGCCACGGCCAAGACGCAGGTCGAACTTGCACAGTACCAGTATCTTCTCCCACGCCTGACGCGTATGTGGACCCACCTTGAGCGCCAGCGCGGCGGTATCGGCATGCGCGGTCCCGGCGAAACGCAGATCGAGACCGACCGACGCATAATCCTGCGCCGCATCTCGCTGCTCAAGGAGGAGCTGCGCGACATCGACCGCCAGAAGACGCTCCAGCGCAAAAACCGTGGCAAGCTCACCCGTGTAGCCCTCGTGGGTTACACCAACGTGGGCAAATCCACGCTGATGAACTTGCTGAGCAAGAGCGATGTATTCGCCGAAAACAAGCTTTTCGCCACGCTCGACACCACCGTGCGCAAGGTCACGATCGAAAACCTCCCCTTCCTGCTCACCGATACCGTCGGCTTCATCCGCAAGCTCCCCACCCATCTGGTAGAGTCGTTCAAGTCGACCCTCGACGAGGTGCGCGACGCCGACCTGCTCGTCCATGTGGTCGACATAAGCCATCCGCAATTCGAGGAGCAGATCGAGGTTGTCAACAAGACCCTCGCCGAGGTCTGCGGCTCCGCCGACAAACCGATGATTGTGGTTTTCAACAAGATAGACGCGTATACCCACGTTCCCAAGGATGACGACGACCTCACGCCGCGCACCCGCGCGAACATTCCGCTCGAAGAACTGAAAACCACCTGGATGAACCGCCTCGAGCAGGGCAACTGTGTATTTGTCTCGGCAAAAAAAGGTATCAATATCGACGAATTGAAGGACGCCATCTACGCCAAGGCGCGCGAAATCCACTCCCAGCGCTTCCCCTACAACGATTTCCTCTACCAGAAATACGACGACCTCGAACTCCCCGCTCCGGAAACTTCAGCCACATCCGACACATCAGAAACACCACAATAACCCATCTCCCTCCCGCTCATTATCGCCAATGGAATCAGAATCAACCAAATACGCCGCCAATGGCGACGCCATGCAGTGGCGTCGGCTGATCAGCGACCGCCGCTTCGGCATGGAGGACTACCACCGCACCGACGGCGGCAGCGGCACGCGCTCTGATTTCCAGCGCGATTTCGACCGGCTGGTGTTCTCCTCACCCTTCCGCCGGCTGCAGAACAAGACGCAGGTATTCCCCCTTCCGGGCAGTATATTCGTCCACAACCGCCTTACCCACAGCATGGAAGTATCGTCGGTGGGCCGGTCGATGGCCAACGTGATAGCCGGCGCCCTGCGCCCGCGCTACGCCGACACGCCCGACGCCGTGGCTCTCGACTCCATCGGCGAAATTGTCGGCGCGGCCTGTCTGGCCCACGACCTCGGCAACCCTCCCTTCGGCCATTCGGGCGAGACGGCCATCTCCACCTTCTTTTCCGAAGGCGCCGGTGCCGACCTCCAGGCCGAGCTTATCCCCGAGCAATGGGCCGACCTGATCCATTTCGAAGGCAACGCCAACGCCCTGAGGCTGCTGACCCACCAGTTCAACGGCCGACGCAAGGGAGGTTTCGCCATGACCTACAGCATGCTGGCCTCCATCGTGAAATACCCCTTCAGTTCCACCATGGCCGGCACACGCAATAAATTCGGATTTTTCACCACCGAGCGCGAGGCGTTCGGCCGCATCGCCGCGCATCTCGGGCTACTGCAGTCGGAACAAACGCCACTCGGAGTGCGCTACGCCCGCCATCCGCTGGTCTACATTGTCGAGGCCGCCGACGACATCTGCTACGAGGTAATGGACATCGAGGACGCCCACAAGCTCAAGATTCTTCCCACTGCCGAGGTGAAGCAGCTGCTGCTCGATTTCTTCGACCAGGAGCGTCAGCGCCGCTGCCTGGAGGTGATGGCGATGATTTCCGACCCCAACGAACAGATAGGCTATCTCCGTTCGGGCGTAATCGGGCTGCTCGTGGAGAGCTGCGCGAATGCCTTCGTGGAGCATGAACAGGAGATTCTTCGCGGACGCTTCCAGGGGCAGCTGCTCAAGCACGTGCCCGAGCGCGTGCGCCGCGCCTACGAAGCCTGCAACGCCCTGTCGTGGGAGCGGATATACCGCGCCCCCGACGTGGTCGACATCGAGCTGGCAGGCAACCGCATCATCACCTTCCTGATGGAGAAACTGATTCACGCCGTGCGCAACCCTCAGCTCAACTACTCGCGCCTGCTGCTCTCGCAAGTGCCCCAGCAATACGACGTTCACGCCGACGACCTTTTCACAAAAATCCAGGCCGTGCTCGACCACATCTCGGGCATGACCGACGTCTACGCCCTCGACCTCTACCGCCGCCTCAACGGCCTGAGCCTTCCGGCCGTATAATCAATCCCCAAGCGCTCTTTTTCAGGCGTTTCCCTCTATTTTGTTTTCGTGCCGGGCGCTTGCGTCCGGGTTAAATATATCCAATATGCATCGCCTTCTCTCATACCTGCTCTTTCTGATCTGGCTTCCCGCCGCGGCCCTCACAACCAAAGATATAGACAACGTACACGTTGCCGACCGCACGCGCTTCGTAAGCGATATGGCCGGCGCCATGAGCGCGCCTGCGCGCGCCCGGGCCGACTCCCTGCTCCAGTCGATATGGCGCCAGACCTCGGCCGAGCCGGTTGTGGTAATCGTCCCCTCGCTCGACGGCGAGGATATCGACGACTTCGCCACTGAGTTATTCTCCGACTGGGGAATCGGCAAGGACGACCGCGATAACGGCGTGCTGATGCTAATCTCCATCGGCGACCGGAAGGCGGTGATTCGCACCGGTTACGGCACCGAGGGTATATTGCCCGACGTGGTCTGCGGCCGCATTATCCGCAATGAGATGGCCCCGCGCTTCCGCGAGGACGACTACGACGGCGGTATTCTCGCCTCCCTGCAGACCATGCAGGCGGCAATGACCTCCGACGAGGCCCGCGCCGAACTGATGTCCGACAAAGCCAACGACGCCACGGCCGACGAGTTCGACGCCGACGAGGCGTTCGACATCTACTGGAAGATATGTGTGGCGCTCGGCATGCTTGGGCTTCTTGCCGTAATTATCGCCTATCTCGGCGTGCGCAGGCTCCCGACTTCCCGGGCCTACGCCACATTCGAGAACACTCGCCTGGGGCTGCTCGTGGCCTCTTTCCTCTCGCTCGGCTGCCTCTTCCCGGCCTATTTTCTTATGCTGGCATTCCAGCGCCACATACGCCTCCACAAGCGGCTCTGCCCCAACTGCAACACTCGTATGCTGCGCGTCGACGAGGACAACGACAACGCCTATCTGACGGCCAGTCAGGACGCCGAGGAACGTCTCGACTCCGTAGACTACGACGTATGGCTCTGCCCCGACTGCGGCGAGACCGACATCATCCCCTACGTGAACCCCAAGAAAAACTATACGGAGTGCCCCTCCTGCCATGCGCGGGCATGCACCCTCGTAAACCGCCGCACGATTCTGGCGCCCACCACCCGCCGCGAGGGGCGTGGCATCGAGGAATACGTATGCCTCAACTGCCGCAGGCGCTACGAGAAGCCCTACACCATCGCCAAAGAGGCAGTAGCCCCGATAATCATCGGCGGAGGAGGCTTCGGCAGCGGAGGCGGAGGCGGATTCAGCGGCGGCTCCTTCGGCGGAGGCATGACCGGCGGCGGTGGCGCCTCCGGCGGCTGGTAATCCCGCTTTATCAATCAGAGTATTTGTAGTAGAATAGTATGGAAATACGCCGACGTGTAGATATTGTTCAGTAGAGGCCGGAGGAGGTTCATCCCTTCCACGCGATTGCGTGCATTGTAGGAATGTATGCTGCTATCCCAGGAAATACTTGCCATAAACGTTGAGCAACTCTCTGAAACTTCGGAAGGAATGACTGGATTTATTGCTTTTATAAAAAAGTGTCCACCATTTTGGCGTTTTTGATAAAATTAACTAATTTCGTCGCGATAACAATGGCACGTACAAGTCTATATGAGATTTTGTCTTGTCTGTGTTGTCAAAAAACAAATTTCTGGACTCCACCATAATCTATACCTTCGCAACAGAAGCAAATAGAAATTCCAATCTTTGTAAAAAAACGCGAACTATACAAAACAATCTTCATTCAGTATTCAATTCATCCTGTATTCAATACGGCTATTGTAATTTAACTTTAAAATCTCATTATCATGATTAAAATTCCAAGAACAGAACCATTGTTCGCAGCAATTCTTTTTATGGCTGCAGCCTGCTCAGACACACAAGAGGATATTGTTACACTGAGGTCAACAGCCATCCCTAACCATACGCAGAGTATTATCAGAACACCGAATGAGGCTTTGGGTATTGCAAACAAAGCCGTAGGGATGTTCACATCTCCTACCGAATCCCGAGCAGCCAATTTTTCAAAAAAAATTGATTATAACAAGGGGGTTATTGTATGCGGCAGCGGAAAGCAGTCTCGTTCAGAAAAAGACACTTTGATGTACGCTGTGAACTACTGCGACAACCAAGGTTTTGTTCTTGTTTCGGCTGTTCGCTCTACTCCAGAAGTAATTGCATACGTACCAAATGGAACTTATGTGGATAGTATTGAAATTGAGAACCCTGGCTTCAAATTCTTCATAAATAAAGCCAATGAATACTTGGCAAATGAAAAAAATACATTGAGCATAGGAGAAGGAAATACTACTATAAAGCCATATCTTCCCATTTGGGCACCAATTTATAAAGAGTTCTCTGACACGACCATCACTGTTGATATTCCCAACCGCGTGCAAGTGTTTTGGGGGCAATCCGGAGCCGAAGGAGCAGAGTGCCCAAATCAAACATCCGGTTGCTCCATTACCGCTGCAGCAATGGCTATGACCTATTTTAAATATCCGGGGTCTATCACCTTGACTTACAAAGAAAATACCCCGGAGCTTATTCTAGATTGGCAAAAAATGTGTAAACACAAAGATATGGATTCATATCACAGTGGTTATTACTATGATGATACATGCGATGCCGCAACACACGTTTCCATATCACAATTATGCAGAGAATTAGGCAAAAGAGCTAATACCTTATACATTTATGATAATAACGGACGTGGTATTTCTCCTACATCGACTTCGAATTTAGTACAGGCACTTCGAAAGATTGGATATCGCGCATTTTCCGAAGAATATTCCTCGCAAAACGTAATTAATGCCTTACAAAATCAGAATTGCGTGCTATTAATGTGCGGGGTTGATGAAGCAAGAAATGTTGGCCATATGTGGGTCTGCGATGGTGTGAAAAGCAAAAAAATTCATCGCGTCAGCTACGAATCAAAAGATGGTGGAATGACATGGCATCAATATTTTGAGAAGACCGAATATCTCACATACAACTACTATAAATGGGGTTGGAATTATTCTAATTGTGGATACTTTATAAGCGATTGTTTTGACCCATCCAGTGCCATAGAATCACCAACCACTTCCAGAGCAAATTATAGTTCAAATGTATATTTTATAAAAATGATAAAATGATGAAAAACATATTCAAAATATTTCTAGGGATTGCGCTCGCGCTAAATTCTACGAGTTGCGAAGATGAAAAGAAGGATACGTGGTTGAACTCCATGGTGCCCTATAACATGATTATCGGGATTTTCGATGAAGATGGCAACAATTTATTGTCGGAAAGCGCGGAAGGGAACTGGCTATATGCCCCCATCTCCATCTCAATCAACGATTATCCCAAAAATTTGGATTGGGAGTGCTTCCGGCCTCAGCAGGCGTGGCCATGGGTAAATATCGACCCCACTACAGGAGCTGAAACATCGGGCTTGGGCGAATGGGCGGGAATCATACGCACTGACTGGAATACCCCCATTGCCCCAACGGAGGAAATGGTCGACAGCTACGCTATCTTGATTTCCGAACCATTGTTTCCAGATAAAAAAAATGAGGTGTATTTGAATTTTCCTGAGTTAAATCAAGTGGTTCAAATAGAATTTGGCTCCTATCTGGCCGACAGGGAATCGCCCGACGGCAAAAAATACTCTTGCTACGTTAACGGCATAGGCAATCCCGTCGACGATTCAAATTATATAATTCCTGTTCGGATTGTGCTCCCTCATAGAGCCACACTGCCTCAAGGCGAATAACTGGATTTTTTAATATCCCCGCTTCTGCTACTGCTGCGGAATCTCCTTCATCCAGCACCTATGCTCGGGATATACAGACCGGCATTGCCGGTTGGATATTCAATGGTGTTGGCGCTGGGTGATGGTGATGCCGGAGGGGGTGGCTTCTACTATGGTCGGACAACCGAAGAGAATGGGGGAGTTGGCCTCGATGTGGCCCACGGGGAGGTCGTAGACTATTGGAATGTCGGGCATGTCGATGCTGCCGAAGAAGCGGTGCATCATGGTGTACATGTCGGGATGGTCGGCGCTCGGGCGGTATTCAGTGAATTGGCCTACGAGCACGGCGCTCACGCGACGGAACACACCGCGAAGATGCAGCTGCCAGAGTATCCTCTCCACCTTATATATCGGCTCGGCGATGTCCTCGATAAAGAGCATCGGCCGCGCCACGGCCTCAGCGGTGTAGACGCTTTCAAACGGGTCGTAGGGGGTGCCGATCAGTCCGCCGAGCACTGCCAGATTTCCTCCGGTCACCACCCCTTCGGCGCATCCATACCGGTTAAATGGATGAGTGTCGGCCATTAGCGTCAGGTTTCCTCCGCGCAGCACTTCCATTTCGGTCTCGTAGTAAGGAAAACCGCTGCCTCGCCCTATGTATTTGGCCATCGCTCCGTGGAGCGAGGCGTACCCCTTGCGCGTCCAGAGGCAGTGGAGCGCCGTAATGTCGCTGAAGCCCACAAGCCATTTGTTGAAGCATTCCTTCGGAAGCCGGTCGAGCTTTTCAAGTAGATGGACAGCCCCGTAGCCGCCACGCGAGCAGATTATGGCGTTGACAGCCGGGTCGGCAAGCCCCTTTTCAAGGTCGGAGAGGCGTTCGGAGGCCAACCCGCTGAAGGAACCATTGGCACCCTTGGCGTGAGGCATAACGACGCACTCAAAGCCGTCGCTTTCAAGAGCTGCAGCGGCGCCGTCGATGAGCGTGGGGTCGATTTTCGATGCGGGCGACACGATGGCCACACGGTTTCCGCGCCCTAAAGCCGGAGGGCACGCCAAGGTGCGCCCTCCCGATATTGTTTCGTTGGTTTTCATCTGTTTTCAGTTTACCTGCACGGGGATTCCGATAGCCTCCGCGATGCGCCGGCCTATGGCCTGGAGCTCGTCGAGAGGCACTTTCCGCAGCGTATTCGCCGGTGTGGGCCTATCGAGCGAATAGAGCATTATCTCGCGCGGGCGGATACGCCGGTAAGCCTCAATCAGTGCCTCCACCTCGGCATCGGTGGTGTTGTCGAACTCTGAGCCCTCCCACTCGCCACGCAGCATCATGGTCTGTATGATTCCGGTTCCGGCGAAACGCTTAAGTTCCTCCACCACGCGGTCTATGGTGAAACCCGGCGCATTGGGGCGGTCGATTAGGCGCATCGTTGCCTCGACGGCAGAGTCGAGCTTCAGGATATTGTTGTCTACGCGTTCCAGAGCGGCGGCCACCTCGGGGGTGAAGATTCGCGTGGAGTTGGTCAACACGCTCACCTTGGCCTGCGGATAGTCGCGGTCGCGCAGGGCGAGCGTGTCGTCGATTATCCCCGCGAAATCGGGGTGGAGCGTCGGCTCACCGTTGCCCGAGAAGGTTATCACGTCGAGTCGCTGGCCGGCCTCTTTCATCTGCCGGAGGCGCGCGTCGAGCTGCCGTGCCACTTCGGCGCGCGCGGGCAACCCCGCCTTGCCGGGTCCCTGGGCGTTGAACCCGGCCTCGCAGTAAAGGCAGTCGAACGTGCACGTCTTGCCGTCCACCGGGCTGAGGTTCACCCCCAGCGAGGTACCCAGCCGGCGCGAGTGAATCGGTCCGAACACCGTCTCATGAAACATTACGGTCTGCATGGCGTAGCTTTTAACCTTATGCCGGGCATATGGGAATCAGACGGTAAGGATTTCTTTCTCCTTGGCGGCGAAAATCTCGTCGATTTTCTTGAGATACTTGTCGTGGATTTTCTGGGCCGTGGTCTCGGCGTCTTTCTCCACATCTTCGGGCATACCCTGCTTCACAGCCTTCTTCAGGCCGTCGATGGCGTCGCGGCGGGCGTTGCGCACACTCACCTTGGCCTGCTCGGCCTCGCCCTTACACTGCTTTACGAGCTGCTTGCGTCGCTCCTCGGTGAGCGGCGGAATGCCGAGGCGGATCACCTCGCCGTTGTTTTCGGGCGTGATGCCAAGCTCGGAATTGATGATAGCCTTTTCAATCTCCTTGAACATGGCTTTCTCCCAGGGAGTTATAGCGATGGTGCGCGCGTCGGGAGTCGACACGTTGGCCACATTCGAGATTGGCACCTGCGAGCCATAGTATTCCACGCGGATTCCTTCCAGAATCTTCGGGTTGGCCTTGCCGGCACGGATACGTTGCAGAGTTTCGTCGAGATACATCACTGCCATCTCCATCTTCTCCTCTGCGGGGTCGAGATAAGTCTTGGGGTCGGTCATATCGTTATATTTTTTATTTGTTTCTAAGTATGATTACTACGAAAGGCCATCTTTGCTTCCATCCTCGAAATCAATACACCAGCGTGCCGATGTTCTCTCCGGCCAGCACTTTGGCCAGGTTGCCGGGTGTGTCCATGTCGAAAACCACGATGGGGAGGCCATTCTCCTTGCATAGCGCCGTGGCAGTGAGGTCCATCACCTTCAGGCCGCGGGTATACACCTCGTCGTAGCTGATTTCCTGGAATTTGGTGGCCGTGGGGTCTTTCTCGGGGTCGGCGGTGTAGATGCCGTCAACTCGGGTTCCCTTGAGCATCACGTCGGCCTCGACCTCAACTCCGCGCAGGGCGGCTCCGGTGTCGGTGGTGAAGAATGGGTTGCCCGTACCGCCCGAAAGGATAGCGATTTTACCCTCGCGCATGGCGTCGATGGCCTTCCATTTGCTGTAGTACTCGCCGATAGGATACATATTGAGCGCCGTAAACACCTGGGCCGGCTGTCCGATCGACGTAAGAGCCGAGCTGAGCGCCAGCGAGTTGATTACCGTGGCGAGCATACCCATCTGGTCGCCCTTCACGCGGTCGAATCCTTTGGCCGCCCCCTGCATTCCGCGGAATATGTTGCCGCCGCCTATCACGATGGCGATTTCCACGCCGCTGCCGGCGGCAGCCTTGATCTGCTCGGCATACTGCCCCAGACGCACCGGGTCGATGCCGTAGTGTTGTTCACCCATCAGCGATTCTCCGCTGAGCTTCAAAAGTATACGTTTATAGTTCCTGCGCATGGCTTTCGGTTGCTTGGAAGTGATTCAAGAAAGTGGTTCAATAACTTCTCATTCAATTTTACAAAGATACATAAAAAAACCGTGAGATTTTTAGCTAACTTTGCAGAAAGTTTCCAAACGCTACAGTTTCCACCCGATGGAGCAGATCAAACACGAGTGCGGCATCGCACTCATCCGGCTTCTCAAGCCTCTGAACTATTATAAAGAGAAATACGGCTCCGCCAGCTACGGCCTCAACAAGCTCTATCTCCTCATGGAGAAGCAGCACAACCGCGGCCAGGAAGCCGCCGGAGTGGGAGTGGTCAAGCTCAGGGCTCTTCCCGGCAGCGAATACCTCTATCGCGAGCGTGCGCTCGGGCCGAGTGCCATCGGCGACATTTTCAGCAAAATGCGCCACGCCATCGCCGATTTCGACCCCACGGCCCACACCGCGCGCGAGGTCGAGGAGGAAGCACCCTTCCTCGGCGAAATCTACATGGGCCATCTGCGCTACAGCACTACGGGCCGCTCGGGCATGAGCTACGTCCACCCCTTCCTCCGCCGCAACAACTGGCGCTCGCGCAATCTGATGCTCTGCGGCAACTTCAACATGACCAATGTCGACAACCTATTCGAGGCCATAGTGTCGCGCGGACAGCATCCGCGCATCTACAGCGACACCATCATGCTCCTCGAGCAACTCGGCTACGCGCTCGACAGCGAGCACTCACGGCTCTATCATGAGCTGCGCTCCACGCTGGAGGAACCCGAGCTGACCCGCGCCATCGAGTCGCAGCTCGACATCGAGCGCGTGCTGCACTCCGAGGCCCCAGGCTGGGACGGCGGTTTCGTGATGTGCGGCTGCACCGGATCCGGCGACATGTTCGCCCTGCGCGACCGCCACGGCATCCGTCCGGCCTTCTATTTCGCCGACGACGAGGTGATTGCCGTCGCCTCCGAGCGTCCGGTGCTCTCTACTGCCTTCAACATCCCCACCGACCATATCCGCGAGCTCGCCCCCGGCTCCGCCCTGATATCCGACAGCCGCGGGCGCTACCGCGTATGCTCCATCCTGGAGCCGGGTCGCAATGCCCGCTGCTCGTTCGAGCGCGTATATTTCTCGCGCGGCAGCGACGCCGACATCTACCGCGAGCGCAAGCGCCTGGGGCGAAACCTCGTGCCGCAGCTGCTCCAGGCAATCGGAGGCGACACCGACTCCGCCGTTTTCTCCTTCATCCCCAACACCGCCGAGGTAGCCTTCATGGGCCTTCAACAGGCTCTGGAGGAGCATCTGGAGGACGAGAAGATGTGCGCCATCAACCGCGCGCAGAAGGCCGGTGATCTGAATCCCGTATCGCTTGCGCGCATCATGCAGCGCCATATCCGCGTGGAAAAAGTCGTCATCAAGGATATAAAGCTGCGCACATTCATAGCCGAAGGCTCCGAGCGCGACGACCTGGCCGCCCACGTCTACGACATCACCTACGGAACCATCCGCCCGGGCGTCGACACCATAGCCGTAATCGACGACTCGATAGTGCGCGGCACCACCCTCCGCCAGTCGATTCTCGCCATGCTCGGGCGCCTCGATCCGCGCCACATTGTGGTGCTCAGTTCATCGCCCCAGGTACGCTACCCCGACTGCTACGGCATCGACATGAGCCGCATGGCCGAGTTCATCGCCTTCCGCGCCGCCGTGGCCCTTCTGCGCGAATCGGGCCGCGAAAGTATTCTCGACGACACCTACGCTCGCTGCAAAGCCATGGCGAAGGCCCCCGACGCCGAACTGGAAAACTGTGTGAAGGCCGTCTACGCCCCCTTCACCGACCGCCAGATTTCGGAGAAAATCGCCGAAATGCTACGGCCGGAAGGTTTCAAGCCGAAAGTCACCATCATCTATCAGACTCTCGAAGGGCTCCACGAGGCCATCCCAGGCCATCCCGGCGACTGGTATTTTTCCGGCGACTACCCCACCCCCGGCGCCATCCGTCTGGTCAACCAGGCATTCGTCAACTACTACGAAGGCCACGCCGACCGTCGCTAATTCTCATTTTTCAATACCAGGAATGGCGGTTTTTTTACACTTTTCTGCCCCGAAATGTTAAAATCGAGGATGAGAGCCTTCTGTCGGATGCATAAAGAGTCTGCTTATATCCTTATGTTTCCGTGCCGCTCCATACCTAAAACATATTAGCGGAAAGCAAGCGGGGATGGACATGTCTACCCAATTGTGAGTATTTTTATGCGCAGGGGCGCGGTATGTTGGTAATTAATATTAATTTTGCGGCATCAATTCAAAACCAATAGCGACTATTAAACAACCGGCAGCGCTTATCCGGATTTACGAAAGGGATCATCCTGCTGTCATTCAAAAAAACATCATGTTCATGAAGAAAACTTTACTTCTAAGTGCTCTCCTCTTCTCTGCGGCCGCAGCAAATGCCGCCGACGTAACGGCCACATATCAGGCAAGCGCATGGCTGAAATCCGAAAACATGTGTAACTTCGACGCCGTCGCCCCGGCAAACGCCACCGACTTCTACGTAGGCTGCACCTTCGACAACGGAACGGCCAACAAAAATGCCGAGGCGCTCTACTGGTCCGACACAGAAATCGTGGCCAAGGACAGCTACACCGGCTCGATAGTGAAGAATGTGCTCCTGGCGCGCGCCGACGCCCAGTGCGCCCCGGTATGGACCATCGCCACCGACTTCGCCCAGTGTGAGAACAACAGCGTATTTCTGACGCGTCTGCAGAGCGGCTCGGCCGTTTATGCCTTTAACCTGCGCGCATCCAATGCCGCCTCGGGCAAAGCATTCTCCTTCACCGACAAGGCCGGTAATAAATTTGAATTCGGTGTAACCCCTCAGGCTACGGCTAAGAATACCAACTGCGGCCTGATTCTCTGCCTCTCGCCCGAAGGCGTCTATCAGTGGCACGTTGTCATCGAGGCCGACAACTTCACCGCCGAGGATCGCTCGGTTAAAGCTCCCGAAACGTTCAAAGCGACATCGCTTGTCGCCGACAGCCACGACAACGTATTCCTTGCCGGCAACTACGGTGGCGGATACCTTGATTTCGGCAACGGCGTGAAAGCTCCTGCTGCCGCCAACACCACCATCACCAACGGCAAAGCCACCGGCGCCACTTCGTTTGTAGTGAAAATCAACCACGAGGGTAAAGCCACTTCCGTACTCACCGCTCTTGCCGGCGCAGGTGCCGGAGCAAAGGAAACTCAGCAGGTGCTCGCCACCGATGGCTCACAGCTCGCACTGGCCGAATATGTTGTCGACGCAGCCGGCGGCAAATCAATCCTTTACTTCGGGCTTGACGGCACCGACGCACTTGTGGCCGACGCGACGAAATATTCCATCGCTACAACCGGGGCCGTCCAGTTTTCATCCGCTGCATTCCATTCCGGCGAACTGCTGATCAACGGCAACTCCAACCAGGCTCTTACCCAGGACGATGAGAAAATCTTCACCCCGGCCTCAGCAGCCAAATACGAGGGTCTCACTATCCGCGCAAGCTTTACCCCGGGCGCTCCCTCCACCTGCTATGCCACCGGCGTCAACATAGGCAAGACCAACTACAGCTGGGTCAGCGACGGCAAACTCCTCACCTACGGCTACTGCATGACCGGCAGCAAGGTGAACCTCAACGTATTCAACTACGCCACCGCCGAGAAGCTGCAGACCATCGATCTCGCCGTGGCAGGCGTCACCAATGCCGCCTTCTTCAACGAAAACAACAATACCCTATACGGCACAACCTATGCCAAAGGTGCAACATCCTTCCCCGGCACCGAGGTGAAATACAATCCCACCGTCTTCAACGGCATTCTCGGTGCATGGAAGGTTGCCGGTCTTAGCAGCGCAATCAACTCCGTGGCCGACGACACCGTCGACGCCGACGCCCCCGTTGAATATTTCAACCTGCAGGGAATACGTGTAGCCAACCCCTCGAAGGGTTCCCTCGTGATCCGCCGTCAGGGCACTAAGGTAACCAAGGTGATTTTCTGATCGCCGCGGTCAGCATAAGGATAAACCACTTTTGATTTTTGAGTAACTTTTAGTTTTTACGTAAGCAAAGACGAAACAGGCCCCCGCGTGAGCAGGGGCCTTTTCATATGCTGTAGTGGTATGCGTTACTTACTGAATCTCAACACGGTGAAGGAATATGGCGGGAGGACAATCTGCGCGGGGACGGCGTCGAGGGCCGTCACCTCGGGGAGGGCGTCGGTCTGCGCAGGGGTGCCGGTCAGCGTGGTGCGCCGGATAGCGGAGGGAGTGAATCCGAGCGTGGAGGCCAGGTCGGTATCAAGCTGAACTTCGACCGGGAGCAGGTTGGCGAGTTTCACCACGGTATCGCCGCCGGGAGTGCGGACGATGGAAACACCCACGCGGCGCGTAGCGTCGGCGCCGGGGTCGTCACCCTCATAGCTGACGGCGGAATTTACATACGTCGTGCCGGAGTTGGCGCCGTAGAGCTGCTGCACATGGTAGTCGACGGTAGGACGGACTTCCGTGTTGCTGAAATATATCAGATCGGGGCGCCACTGCGTGTGGCCGTCTTTTGCAAGGAGGGGTGCGTAGGAGGCCATCTCCACCACGTCGGCGTTGCGCTCCACGGCGGTGAGATAGAGAGCTTCGGCCAGGGCAGTCTCAACGTTGCTGGGACGGCCGTCGAGATGGGCGGCCCATTCTCCGAGATATACGTGAGGCTTGCTTCTGTCGTACGAATCGTAATAATCCTGGTTGTGAATCATCCATCCGGGCTGCACGTAGTAGTGTTCGTCGACCATTGGAACGCCCTTCTCTGTGGCGAGCTGCCAGCCGAGCTCGTAATCGGTGCCTTCGTAGAAGGGGCCGACGGTGCCTATCACTTTCACTTCCGGGTGGGCAGCGGCCACAGCGTCGTAGATTTTGTTGAAGCGCTCGGTAAACACCGGAGTAATCATATCCTCATTGCCGATGCCTATGTATTTGAGGTTGAACGGCTCGGGATGGCCGGCCTCGGCGCGGAGGCGGCCCCATCGGGTGGTGCGGGCGTCGCCGTTGGCATATTCTATCAGGTCGAGCACATCCTGAACGTAGGCGTCCATCTCCTCCATCGGAATGCCGCCCTGCTGGCCGTAGGAGGCGGTGAAGGTGTGGCTGTGGTGCGACGCGTCGCCCGAGTTCTGGCAGGGGACGCCAGCGGCCACCACCGGGAGCGGCTCGGCACCGATATCCTCGCAGAAAAGGAAATATTCATGGTAGCCCAGGCCGCGGGTCTGGTGATATCCCCAGAGGTTACTTAGCGGCTTGCGCGCCTCAAGCGGACCGATGGAGCCCTTCCAGTCGTAGATGTTGTCGACACCGTCGCCGTGGGCCACGCAGCCGCCGGGAAAGCGCACGAAGCGCGGATGGAGGTCGGCGAGCGTCTGCGCCAGATCGGCGCGGAGGCCGTTGCGGCGCCACTTGAATGTGTTGCGCGGGAAGAGCGAGATCAGGTCGAGATGCAGCTCGTCGGCAGCTGAAGGGATGAGCACAAGCCGGCCGCAGGAGGTTGATTCCGCAGGCGTAAGCGTGCCCCTGTACTCCTTCCATCCCTTTCCCTTGGGCGAGAGCGAAGTGGAGGCGAGAACGTTGCCGAGCGTGTCGCGCAGTTCGACGCGGAGTTTCAGAGCCTTGGCGCCGGCGCCGAGGCGCGAGCGCAGCGAAAGGTCGTATTTCTCACCCTTCTTCAGGGCGATGCCGTCGAAGCCGCTGTTGCTGAGTGTCTGCCCCTTGAGCACGGCATAGTGCGGATTGTTGGGGTGAATGGGATCGGCGGTGGCGATTTCCGGACGCCCGGCGGCATCGTCGGTATGCCAGGAGGTAGTGGCCGACCACTTGCTGCGGTCGTTGGAGTTATATTCGAAGTCGCGGTTCTGGATAAGCTCGGCGTATAGGCCGCCGTCGGCCGCGTAGTTGATATCCTCGAAGAAAATGCCCATCAGATTGGGGCTGATGGCCTTCGTGGAGTCGGGATAGACCGTGAGCGTCCCTTTCAGAGGCGTCAGCGAGGCGAAGCGAACGGCATCGCCGGCCATGGTCTGCGCATGGAGGGCGTCGCGGTAGGCGCGGTGGTTGCCGTAGCGCCGCAACTCCTCAACGAGCGAGTATGGCACCTTCTGCACCATCCCCTCGCGTTCCTTCGAACCCACACGCGCCCTTAGAGGCGTAGCTTTCGATGCTATGGGAGCCGGAGCAACATCTGTATATGTCTGCGCGCCCCAGCGGATAAGGTCGGGCGACTCCACGCGTGCCCACCCTTTACCCTCGGGAGAAAGCTCCCAGGTAGCAACCCAGGCGCCGTCGACAGTCTGCGCCAGCGAGGGGTGGAACATCTTCTTCATCCGTCCCCAGGAGCCGAAATCGCTGTTGACCACGGAATTGCCGTTGTTGAGCTTCTGCCACGACGTTCCGTCGGCGCTCCAGGCGAGCCTCAGGCCACCCTCACCATTGGCGTTGGCATACGAAAAGATATAGACGGAGTCCGGTTGATTGGCATCGGCCGCAGGCGCACCCCCCGAAAGAGCCGCCACAGCTATCCCCATCCCGAGAATCATTTTCTTCATGGTTAGATTCAAATTTATAAAAGATAGGTCTCTAAATATTTCCCTACAAATTTAGGGATTTCGCCCCACTCCCGCAAACCACCCGTCCATCCCCCAAAATACGACGCCCCGCTATGAAAAGCATGGATCCTGAACATGCTTCCATAGCAGGGCGTGCGTTCTTTTCGCAGGCCGAAAAGAACCAAAAGACCAAGGGCGCAAGTTGTGTTCTTTTCGCAGGCCGAAAAGAACCAAAAGGCCCAGAGGCGCGGAGAAAAGCTTTACGGCGAGGGGGCCGCGCTGCGGCTGGTGCGGCAGAACTCGCTGCGCTCAGACACTGCCGCTCCAAGACGCCGCAGCTTTGCAGCCGCCTCGCCTGCTTTTCTCAGAGCGCCTGCCATCCGGACGGAAACGACAGCAGGGGGATTCCGAGGAGGTGGGATGGGATGCGCCATTGACCGATAGGGACCTGGCAACAGCCCGCAGTCGGTCAATTGAGGGGGATAGAATAGACTCAGAAAATATATAAAAATTTTTTTCGGGTGACATACGATTTATGCGGATTTTTTAAAACGGGGGGAATTTTGTAATTTTGCGGATTAAATGCCGAAAAAGGCGCATCCCTGCGCCTTCGGCACACTGACTTGATTTATAATTTGCAGACTGATATGACGAAGAACTTCAAACGTACGCTCGTTACGACCGCCCTCCCCTATGCAAACGGCCCTGTTCACATCGGCCATCTGGCCGGCGTATATGTGCCCGCCGACATCTATACCCGCTTTCTGCGCCTGCGCGGCGAGGATGTGGTGATGATCGGAGGCTCCGACGAGCATGGTGTGCCCATCACGATCAAGGCTAAAAAAGAGGGGGTGACACCCCAGGATATCGTTGACCGCTATCACAAAATCATCAAGGATTCGTTTGAAGGTCTCGGCATCAGTTTCGACATCTATTCGCGCACCACTTCCTCCATCCACGAGGCCACGGCGTCGGAGTTCTTCCGCCGGCTGTACGACAACGGGCAGTTCGTGGAGAAGACGTCGATGCAGCTTTTCGACGAGAAGGCCAACCAGTTTCTGGCAGACCGCTACGTGACGGGCGAATGCCCCCACTGCCACAATCTGAACGCCTACGGCGACCAGTGTGAGGCGTGCGGCTCGTCGCTCAACGCCACCGACCTGATCAACCCCAAGAGCGCCATCACGGGCAACACGCCGGTGCTGAAGGAGACGAAGCACTGGTATCTGCCGCTCGACCGCTGGGAGGGCGCGCTGAGCCGCTGGATTCTCGAAGGACACAAGGAATGGAAAACGAACGTCTACGGCCAGTGCAAGTCGTGGATCGACCTGGGGCTACAGCCCCGCGCCGTGAGCCGTGACCTCGACTGGGGCGTACCCGTTCCGGTGGAAGGGGCCGACGGCAAGGTGCTCTACGTATGGTTCGACGCCCCGATCGGCTATATCTCCAACACCAAGGAGCTGCTGCCCGACTCGTGGGAGAAATACTGGAAGAACCCCGAGACCCGCATCATAAACTTCATCGGCAAGGACAACATAGTGTTCCACTGCATCATCTTCCCGGCGATGCTCATGGCCTACGGCGACGGCTTCCAACTGCCCGACAACGTGCCGGCGATGGAGTTTCTCAACCTCGAGGGCGACAAAATCTCTACCTCGCGCAACTGGGCCATCTGGCTCCACGAGTATCTGCAGGATTTCCCCGGCAAGCAAGACGTATTGCGCTACGTGCTGACGGCCAACGCCCCCGAGACGAAAGACAACGATTTCACCTGGCGCGACTTCCAGAACCGCAACAATTCGGAGCTTGTGGCCATATTCGGCAACTTCGTGAACCGCGCCGTGGTTCTCACCCACAAATATTTTGACGGCACGGTGCCGGCCGCCGGCACCCTCGAGGAGGCCGACAAGGCCGCACTGGCTGAAATCGCCGATACCTGCGGCCGCCTGACCGAAAACCTCGAGAACTTCCACTTCCGCGAGGCTCTGAAGGAGGCGATGAACATTGCCCGCACAGGCAACCGCTACCTGCAGGAGACCGAGCCATGGAAGGTGGCCAAGACCGACATGGCCCGCACGGCCACCATACTCAACACGGCCCTGCAGATCTGCGCCAACCTGGCTATCGCCTTCGAGCCGTTCCTCCCCTTCACGGCCGAAAAACTGAGCCGGATGCTCGGTCTGACCGGCCTGAAATGGGCCGACCTTGGCCGCGCCGGCCTCATCGCCGCCGGGAGCACCATCGGACAGCCCGAACTGCTCTTCGAAAAGATTGAGGACGACACCATCCAGGCGCAGCTCGACCGCCTGGCCCGCATAAAAGAGGAGAACAAGCTCAACAGCTGGAAACCCGCGCCGCAGCTCCCCGACGTGGCTTTCGACGATTTCCTCAAGACCGATATCCGCGTAGGCACCGTGAAGGAATGCAAACGCGTGCCCAAGGCCGACAAACTCCTTCAGTTCCTCATCGACGACGGAATGGGCGACCGCACCATAGTGAGCGGAATCGCCAAATACTACAAGCCGGAGGATCTGGTAGGCAAGCAGGTATGCTTCGTGGCCAATTTCGCTCCGCGCAAGCTCAAGGGTGTCGAGAGCCAGGGAATGATTCTCTCGGCCGAGAACCCCGACGGCTCGCTGACTGTGATTGGCCCGACAGGCGCCGTTCAGCCCGGAGCGCAGGTAAAATAGCGCCTCCAAAGGATATGAGACCCGTAGGCCGTATAAGTCTATAAGATAAGCCCTATAGGGCCTATAGTTCCCATATAATTCACGGATTCAAGTTTCTGATTTTTTGTAGTATTGGAAATGAGCGAAAAACGTCCGCGCATCCTTATAATCTATACCGGCGGTACAATAGGAATGATCGAGGACCCGGCCACGGGCACCCTCAAGCCATTCGATTTCAACCACCTTATAGACAACGTGCCCAAAATCCGCATGCTCGACTACGACATTGAACACATACAGTTCAAGCATCCCATCGACTCATCCGACATCAATCCGGCTCACTGGGAGCAGATCGCGAGGCATATCGGGCAGAACTACGAGAAGTTCGACGGATTCGTGGTACTCCACGGCACAGACACCATGGCCTTCACGGCCTCGGCGCTCAGCTTCATGCTCGAAAATCTCAGCAAGCCCGTGATAATCACCGGCTCGCAGCTCCCCATCGGCGAGGTGCGCACCGACGGCGAGGAAAACCTCATCACAGCCCTCCAGATAGCCGCCGAGCGCGACCCGGTCAACGGCCAACCGATGGTGCAGGAGGTTGCCATACTTTTCGAGAATTATCTGTGGCGCGGCAACCGGTCGACCAAGATGAGCGCCGACAATTTCAATGCCTTCAAGAGCAACAACTACCCCTCTCTGGCAAAAATCGGTCTGTCGATCCACTACAATCACGACGCGCTCTGGCGCGTGCGCGACAAGCGTCCGCTTATTCTCCACACGGGGATGAAATCTACCGTAATAGTAGTGTATGTGCATCCGGGCATCACTGAGGCATCGCTGCGCCAGCAGCTGGCCACGCCGGGCACACAGGGTGTGATTCTCCTGACCTACGGCGCCGGCAACGCTCCTACGGAGGATTGGTTCCAGCAGGCGGTGAAAGATGCGGTGGAAAGCGGCAAAGTGGTAATCAACGTGACGCAGTGCCCCAACGGAAGCGTGCATCAGAAGCGCTACTATACAGGCAATATCCTGGAGCGCGCAGGGGTGATTTCAGGCCACGACCTCACCACCGAGGCCGCCCTCACAAAGCTTATGTTTCTTTTCGGCACGGGGATTTCCGCCGGCCAGGTGGCCCGCAGCATGAAGCATCCGCTCTGCGGCGAGATGACAATCTGACCCGACTGCCGCGACACCGGCACCCTCTTAATCGAGGCCCCGGCGCTTTGGATTGGCGGGAAACCATCCCTTGGCCACTCGCTCGCGTTGCTCGAAAATCTCCTTGATGGTCCAGAACGACGAGAAAGCAAGCACTCCAAGAAGAGTCTGCCATATAATTGCCTCGACAAACAGCGACGCCACCACCGCCGCAACGCCCAGAACGAGGAACCACCACCAGCAGCGGGTGCCGAACCAATAATAGAATTTCACTACCACAGGGTGAAAAATGCCGATTATCAGGAATGTGGCCATGCCAAGGAGCAGGCCGGTGAAATGCAGTCCGGAGAAATCCATCGGATATTACTTTAATTTACAACAAGGAGGAGCGCTATCTGCGCGCCTCCTGATTTTTATATTTGCGGTAGGCCGAAGCCAGACGTGTATGATAGCCTCGCGCCTTGGCCTTGGGCCCGTTGTAGCGCAGTGCAAACTTAAGCCACTGATGCTGCCGTATAGGTTCGACCAGACCGTTGCTCTCAATGAAGCGGGCGAACAGTTCAAGCTGGTCGCGCTCGGAGCGGCCCATGAGAGCGACGAATTCCTCTATATTGTCGCACCCGCATTTACGCCAGTTGAACCCTCCGATCTGAAACATCCCCCAGAAACAACTCTCCACGCCAAGGGGCTTGCAGATTTTCGCGGCGGCCTCCAGACGCGCATACTGTGCACCCTGATAGGAGCCATATTTGGCCCGGTCGGGTTTGCGGAAAATCACCGGGGAGCTCTTGCGGGCCTTTTCGAGCGACACTCCGCGCCTGCGTGCAAACTGCTGGAACATCGAGAGGTCGAAGTTGATAAGCGGTTTGCCGGGCTTCCAGAAACCCTTGTGGGAGGGTCCCGCCTCGATATCGACTACGGCCTTGATGGCGGCGGTCTCCACGCCGAGCTCCTCGGCTACGGTGCGGTAGTCGTCGTCGGTGAGACGGAGATATCGACTGTCGGTGGCGGTATTGTGGAAATGGAACAATGCTGTATCCGCCCACGCCACAGGGTCGACATCGGGCACTTCCTCAACAATCGTGCGGAAAGGTAGCTCGACCTCCTCGAGGTCGGTGGTGTCGACGTCGGCTGCCAGCAGGGAGATTGCCGACCGGGCGGGGAGAGCGGCCTGCCGGGATTCCATGGTATCGGCCGGAGCGGCCGAAGGAGCGGGATGCGCGGATGCGCGGCGCGTGTCGGCATAAGAAGTGAAAATGCTCCCGGCCAGCAGAAGTGAGGCCGGGAACATTATGGATAGCGCAGCGCTGATTTTGTGGGAATTACCCATAGGCATCAGTGGTTAGGTTTAAGGTGGAGAAAGAAAGGAGAAGGTTGGCGACCGCTTATTTGCGGAGGTCGGCCACCTTCTCGATAGTGCGGCGGAGCTGACCCCAGAAGCGCTCTACGGCGGGAATATGCATGCGTTCGGAGGGAGAATGCACGTCGCGCAGCGTCGGACCGAACGACACCATGTCGAGGCCGGGATAGTTCTGCTGGAAGAGCGAGCACTCCAGGCCGGCGTGGATTGCCTTGATGGCGGGACGCTTGCCGTAAAGCTCCTCGTAAGCATCGGAAGCCAGACGCATCACGGTGGAATCGAGGTTGGGCGTCCATGCGGGGTAGCCTTCGCCATGCTCTACGGTAGCGCCGGCGAGAGTGAATACGGCCTCTACCTGGTCGGCGATGTCGAATTTACGCGAATCGACGCTGGAGCGCTGGGAAGTGGTGACGAGGATGCGACCGCCGTCGGCCATCTTGACGGATGCGAGGTTGGTGGAGGTCTCTACGAGGCCTTCGATGTCGCGGCTCATGGAAATCACTCCGTGGGGGGCGCAGTAGAGCGCGAGGATGAGATTGCGCGAGGTGGCGCTGTCGACGGTGAAATCGGGCTTGTCGACGCTGTCGAGCGAAAGTTTGAGGGTCGTCTCCAGCCCCTTGTATTCCTTCTCTATGTCGGCCACATACTGATTGAAGGCGATGCGGACATCCTCCTTCTTAGAGGTGTGGACACCGAAAACCACGTGGGCCGCACGCGGAATGGCGTTGCGGAGGTTGCCGCCGTCGATTTCGCAGATCTCGACTTCGCCTTTCTTCATGAGGTTGAAGAGGAAGCGGGCCACGAGCTTGTTGGCATTGGCGCGTCCGAGATGGATGTCGCCTCCGGAGTGGCCTCCGAGGCCGTCGCGCACGTCGAACTTGAAATAGTGGAAGTCGGCCGGGGCGAAAGAGCGGCTGTAGTGGAACGTAGCCACGGTGTCGATGCCGCCGGCGCAGCCTACGAACACCTCGGCGTCGTCTTCGGAGTCGAGGTTGATGAGCATGGTGCCCGTAAGCTCGCCTTTCTCAAGATTGTTGGCGCCGGTCATGCCGGTCTCCTCGTCCATGGTGATGAGCACTTCGAGCGGACCATGAACCAGGTCGGGATCGGTAAGAGCGGCCAGAGCGGCAGCCACGCCGATGCCGTTGTCGGCGCCGAGGGTAGTTCCGTCGGCCCGCACCCACTCGCCGTCGACGATGGTATGGATTGGAGTGGTGGTGAAGTCGAAACTCTTGTCGTTGCTCTCGCATACCATATCCATGTGGCCCTGGAGGATGAGCGTGGGAGCGTTCTCATGGCCGGGAGTGGCGGGTTTGCGGAGAATCACGTTGCCGATGCGGTCGGCATGGGCGTCGATGCCGTGGGTTTTGGCATAGTCGAGAATGAACTGACGTATTTTCTCCTCCTTCTTGGAGGGGCGGGGGATTTTGGTGATTTCATCGAAAATCCCGAAGACAGCCTTGGGCTGAAGGTCTTTTACTTGCATGTTCGGGTGGTGTTATAATGTTTCTGATGTTGCGGATGTAACCGATGTGGTTTATGCAATGGGTTGGAGAGCGTTTAAAATAAGTTTGAGAATGGAAAAATCTGTTAAAAGATATGGTTTCTCACCCCCTAAGTTACAAAATAAAATTTACTTATGGCGAAAAATCAAGCTATGTTTCCTATATTTGCGCAGTCAACGCGGCGGAGAGCCTGCCTTTTCCTCCGCATAAGGAAGAAAACAGACCATACAATTATCCCTCGTTCCGAGCCCCGTGCATATGAAGCTCATAGCAATATCAATCGGATTGATAGCCCTGGCCGTACTGCTGCTCGGTGTGAAGGCGCTCTTCGTAAGAGGCGGGAAGTTTCCGGAGGGTCATTCCCACGACCTGAAGGAGATAGCAAGGAAAAAGAAATAAAAAAACAACACCATAAAAACGCATGAAAAAAACAGCCTACGCTGCAGCCGCACTTGCAGCCGTAATGATTTCCGCATGCTCAGGCAACGAAAAGAAAGCCGATGCAGAAAAGACGGAAAAGAAAACGGTGAAGGTGGAATCCGAGTCGTTTGAACCCACCACCAATATCCGCTACTACAATATGGACTCGGTGATGGCCAACTACGAGCTTGTGAAGACCTTCAACGAAGCCAATCTGCGCACCATGACCGAGCTTCAGAACGCCCAGCGCTCGCGCGAAGGCGAACTCAACCGCCTTGCGGCCTCGATCCAGCAGAAGATGCAGAACAACGGCTACCTCTCGGAGGCATCGTACAACGCCGACGTGGCCGAGCTCAACAAAAAACAGCAGGCCGCCCAGAACTACCTCGGTTCGCTCCAGCAGCGTGCTCAGGAGGACGCCCTGCGCCAGCAGGAGGAGTTTATCGACTCGCTCAACAATTTCCTTGCAGAATATAACAAGACCCGCCACTACGACGCCATCCTTCTCTACGCTCCTGGCGAGCTCTTCAACCCTGCGCTCGACATCACCAACGACATAATCGAGGGTCTGAACGCAAAATATAAGAAAGCGAATCCCGCCAAGGCCGAGGAAACGGCCGACGACGCCAAGAAAAAGTAAGCCGACCTGAAGGCCGCTGCTGATGCACCTTCACAGAGCGGCCGCCAGAGGCCGGATGAGGCCTTAAAGGCCACAGAAAGCCCTTGAAAGGCGGCTTCGGAAAGAAAATCCACGGATTTTTGAAAAAATTTCAGAAAATATTTTGCGGAATCGAAAAAGGTTGCTAACTTTGCATCCGCAAACGGGAAGAAAGCCAAACCCCAACCGAGCCGAGCGAGGCCGGCGGCTTACAAAAATCTCCCGTCAAGCATCAAAATTCTTCTGGTGCGGTAGTTCAGTCGGTTAGAATACCGGCCTGTCACGCCGGGGGTCGCGAGTTCGAGTCTCGTCCGCACCGCAGGAGAGAGAGGAGAATGAGTAATTTATAAACTTCGGTTTATGGTTACTCATTCTTTTTTTTGTATCCATACCGGAGCCGAGCGGGATAAAGCAGAAGGACTCTCAGGCACGGCCGGAGGGAATGAGCCGGGATAAAGCCCGGAGCACAAACAAATCAGAGCCATCCGCAAAGAAGGCTCTTAAAACAGAAGAATGTTAAACAGAGGGATGGTTGCTGAGAGAACAGGGGGGTGCGCTGAGAGATTGGAAGCGGGGCTTCGGTCGAGAGATTGGAAGAGAGATTTGTTAATGCTTTTGGTTAAACATGGTTAAACTCGCGGCAAATATGACAAAAATCATATTTCGTGATTTGAAAAGTGAGTAATTTTGCAATCGTTTAGATTGGGGGATGTTAGGCGCGTGCGGATGCAGGTTGCCCGATGGAAATTTTCGGACAACGGCGGATGCCCCAGGGTGCATCCCTACAAGATGACGCCTTCCAGCGGGGAGGGATTGAAAGCGCTGGAGCATCTGACCGACTGGACAACTGAAAAACAATCATCAAGTTGACCGACCAACTGAGAAATAAACTTCAAGTTGACTGACCAGTGAGAAACAGGTATGAAGTTGACTGACTAACCGAGAAAATAAACTACAATAGGTAAAATAAATTAAACAAGCAGAAAATGATGAATTGCAAATTGCATTCGCTGGCCGCTTTCGCAGTGGTTTCCGCGACTTTCCTCACTTTCACATCGTGCGGCAAAAAAGACGCCCAGCAGATGGCCGGGGCCGGTGCGGCTCCCCAAATCGGCGTAATGACCGTAGAGCAGGGCGCTTCCGACCTCAACAGCGCCTATTCGGCCACCATCAAGGGTAAGACAGACATCGAGGTACGCCCGCTGGTATCGGGTTTCATCACAAAAGTACATGTTGACGAGGGTCAGCGCGTGAGCAAGGGTCAGACACTCTTCACGCTCGACCAGGTGCAGTATCAGGCTGCAGTGGAGCAGGCCCAGGCGGCCGTTGCCTCTGCAAAGACCGCTCTTGAAAGCGCCAAGCTGACGGCTGCCAACAAGCAGCGCCTTTTCGACAAAAATATAATCAGCGAATATGAGAACCAGCTGGCCAAGAACCAGCTCGCGCAGGCCGAGGCCTCGCTGAGCCAGGCTCAGGCGGCTCTCGTAACAGCCCGCAAGAATCTGAGCTACACGGTTGTTACCGCTCCCTCCGACGGCTTCGTAGGCTCGATTCCCAACCGCGAGGGCTCGCTCGCATCGCCCTCGATGGTAACGCCTCTCACCACCGTGAGCGACAACAGCGACGTGTACGCCTACTTCTCGCTTAACGAAAAGGACATTCTGGAAATGACCGACGGCGGCAAGATCGCGCTTAACACTGCCATCGCCCAGATGCCCGCAGTGCAGCTCCAGCTTTCCGACGGCACGATTTATCCCGAGGCCGGCAAAGTAGCCACCGTAAGCGGCGTAATCGACAACTCGACCGGCGCCGCCAACGTGCGTGCCCGCTTCAAGAACATCAACGGAATGCTCCGCAGCGGCTCCACGGGCATGATTCTGATTCCCAATCATAAGGAAAACGTAATCCTCGTGCCTCAGAAGGCTACGTTCGAGGTTCAGGACCGTCGGTTCGTATATGTGGTCAACGATTCGAACAAAACCGTCAGCACGGCCATCACCATTGCTCCAGAGAACGACGGCAAGCAGTTTATCGTTACCGGCGGCCTCGAGCCGGGTCAGCGCGTGGTTGTAGAGGGCGTAGGCACCAAGGTGCGCGACAACATGGAGATCGCTCCCGTCGACGCAGCCCAGGCAGCAGCTGCAGCGGCCGCACAGGGCCAGCAGCCCCAGCAGGGAAAGTAATCCCCTCCCCTATCAACCGCAACACTCCAACCAAACAACATCATTCTGAATACCAACAATGAAACTGGATACCTTCATAAACCGTCCGGTGCTATCGACGGTTATCTCCATCTTCATAGTGCTGTTGGGTCTGATCGGACTGTCGTCGCTTCCTATCACGAAGTTCCCTGATATAGCGCCACCTACAATCCGTGTATCGACCACCTACAACGGCGCCAACGCCCAGGCCGTGCTGAATTCGGTGATTGCCCCCCTCGAGGAGTCGATCAACGGAGCCGAAGGCATGACCTACATCGAATCGACGGCCACCAACGCCGGTTCGGCCGATATTTCCGTACACTTCGAGCAGGGTTTCGACCCCGACATGGCGGCTGTCGACGTGCAGAACCGCGTGTCGAAGGCACTCAACCTGCTACCCGCCGAGGTTACGCAGGTGGGCGTGCAGACCCAGAAACGCCAGAGCTCGATGCTCGTGGGTATCGCCCTCTACAGCGATGTTCCCGAGTACGACGGTGAATTCCTTGACAACTACATGAAAATCAACGTCATCCCGGTGCTCCAGCGTGTGAGCGGCGTGGGTGACGTGATGAGCTTCGGCGGCGACTACTCCATGCGCATATGGATAAAGCCGGAAATCATGGCCCAGTACGGTCTGACTCCTTCTGACGTGGCTGCCGCACTTAAGGACCAGAACGTCGAGGCCGCCCCCGGCTCGTTTGGCGCCCAGGGCAACCAGAGCTTCCAGTATACGCTGAAATACCGCGGACGCTACGAGACTCCGGAGGAGTTCGAAAACATCGTGGTACGCACCAACGCCAACGGCGACGTGCTCCGCCTGAAGGATGTAGCCGACGTTGAGCTGGGCAAGGTGACCTACGACTTCGAGAACACCCTCAACGGCAAGCCCGCAACGATGGCCATCGTATTCCAGACGGCCGGATCGAACGCCACACAGATCATCGACGACTGTCTGGCGCAGGTCGACGAGCTCTCGAAAGACCTTCCCTCGGGACTGCACTTCGCCGTTCCGATGAACAACAACGACTTCCTGTTCGCATCAATCCACAAGGTAATATCGACGCTTATCGAGGCGTTCATCCTTGTGTTCTTCGTGGTATACGTGTTCCTCAGCGACATCCGAAGCACGCTGATTCCTGCCATCGCCATCCCAGTGGCCCTGGTAGGCACATTCTTCTTCATGAACCTTATCGGCTTCTCGGTGAACCTCATCACGCTGTCGGCACTTGTGCTTGCGATCGCCATCGTGGTCGACGACGCCATCGTGGTGGTGGAAGCCGTGCACGCCAAGCTCGACGCGGGCTACAAGAGTTCGCGCAAGGCTGCTATCGATGCCATGAGCGAGATCGGCACGGCCATCATCTCGATTACACTCGTAATGATGCTGGTGTTCATCCCCGTATCGTTCATGCCAGGTACGGCCGGTATCTTCTACCGCCAGTTCGGTCTGACAATGGCCATAGCCATCGGTCTGTCGGCTCTTAACGCTCTGACGCTGTCGCCGGCGCTGTGTGCCGTGTTCCTCAAGCCCCATCCCGCGGCCGACGGACACGAACCCTCGCTCAAAGAGCGTATGACCGACGCCTACAGCGCCGCCGGAAAAGCCTACGCCAGCAAGATGCAGACCCTCTGGATTCCTCTGGGCACGCTCTGCCTGCTGGTGGCTACCGTTACCTTCATGGTGAAGGGATGGTTCGACTTCCCCACCGTGGGCCAGGGCATCATCGCCATAGTATGCGCCATCGCTACCGTGGCCGGCCTGTTCACCCAGGCGTTCAAGCGCGGCTTCGAGCGTGTGTTCAGCTTCATCCTCAAGCACTACAACAAGTGGACGAGCTTCTTCATCCGCCACAAAATCTCATGCGCCGGCATCGTGGCCGCCAGCATCGGCATCCTCGTATGGCTCATGAGCACCACCCCGTCGACCCTCGTGCCCAACGAGGATACGGGCGTACTCTTCTGTATGGTCGACATGCCCCCGGGCACATCGCAGGAACGCACCATCGAGGTGATGGACCAGGTCGACACGATGCTTATGAGCATCCCCGCGGTGAAATACTCGCAGAAAATCGCCGGCTATTCGTTTATCGCCGGCCAGGGTGCCACCTACGGTACATTCATCGTGAAGCTCAAGGACTGGAGCGAGCGCGACAAAAAGACGGAGAGCTCCGACGCCGTGCTCGGTCAGATCTACGCAATGACAGGGCAGCTCGTGAAAGACGGCCGCGTGATGGCATTCGCACCGCCCATGATCGACGGCTATTCGATGACCAACGGCTTCGAGCTTAAAATGCAGGACAAGACCGGCGGCGACATCGACCAGTTCTTCGCCATCGTGCAGGGCTTCCTGGCTCAGCTCAACGCCCAGCCGGAAATCCAGATGGCCTACACCACCTTCAACCCCACATTCCCGCAGTATAAGATCGACATCGATGCAGCCAAGGCCCAGAAGGCCGGCCTTACCACATCGGGCATTCTCTCCACGCTCCAGGGTTACTACGGCTCGATGTACGTTTCGAACTTCAACCGTTTCGGCAAAATCTACCGCGTGATGATGCAGGCTCCCCCGGAATCGCGCATCTCGCCCGAGACCCTCAAGAATATCAAGATCCGCTCGGCCAACGGCTCGATGGCCTCGCTGGAGAACTTCGTGACTCTCGAAAAGGTTTACGGTCCCGACCTTCTGAACCGCTTCAACCTGTTCACCTCCATCTCCGTGACCGGTTCGCCCGCCCAGGGCTACTCGTCGGGCCAGGCCCTCGAAGCCATCGCCCGCGTTGCCCAACAGACGCTGCCCCAGGGCTACGGCTACGAATATTCCGGCATGACGCGCGAGGAAGGCGAAAGCGGCTCGGGCAACACCACGGCCATCATCTTCGGCCTCTGCCTGCTGTTCGTCTACCTGCTTCTCTCAGCCCAGTATGAAAGCTACATCATCCCCTGGGCCGTTATCCTCTCGATTCCGTTCGGCCTTATGGGCTCGTTCGTGTTCGCCAAGATATTCGACGTGAACAACAATATCTACCTGCAGATCGCGCTGATCATGCTTATCGGTCTTCTGGCCAAGAACGCCATCCTTATCGTGGAATTCGCGCTCGAACGCCGCCGCACGGGCATGTCGGTTGTCAACGCCGCCATCGCCGGCGCCGAGGCCCGTCTGCGTCCTATCCTCATGACGTCGTTGGCCCTGATCATCGGCCTCCTGCCCATGATGTTCGCATCGGGTGTAGGCGCCAACGGCAACCGCGCCCTTGGTGTAGGCTCAATCGGCGGCATGCTCATAGGCATGATTCTGCAGATTCTGATAGTGCCTGCCCTGTTTGTGGCCTTCCAACTCATCCAGGAGAAGATCACCCCGCTGAAGTGGGAGGACACCGACAACGCCGGCATCGAGAGCGAAATCGAGCAGTATTCGCGCTAACATTCAGATTTTGAACAGTTACCAATAGATTAAGATGAAAGCAACCACTATAATGCGCCTGGGCGCAGCCTCGCTGCTGGGAGCGGCCATGATGTCGTCGTGTCATATCTACAACAAGTTCGACATGCCGACCGACACCGACCTGACCCGCAGCTATGTCGAGGCCCGCGACGCCGAAGTAGACTCGGCCGCCTTGGGCAACCTGGGCTGGGAGAAGGTATTCACCGACCCCCTGCTCCAGGACTATATCAACCGCGCTCTTGCCAACAACACCAACCTTGAAAACGCCCGTCTGAACGTCGACGTGGCCCGCGCCAACCTTCTGGGCGCCAAGCTGAGCTATCTCCCCTCCGTGGCCTTCACGCCCAACGGAGCCGGAGCCAGCTACGCCCACAGCCCGATGAGCTGGACCTACACGCTCCCCATCAGCATCAGCTGGGAAATCGACGTGTTCGGCAAGATTCTGAACAACAAACGCTCGGCTCAGGCCGCGCTCGAACTCCAGCAGGACTACCATCAGGCCGTGCGCTCGCAGATAATCACGGGTGTGGCATCGTGCTACTACTCCATCGCCACTCTCAAGGCACAGCTCGAGCTCTCGCGCGAGACGGCCGACATATGGGCCAAGAGCGTGCAGATCATGAAGGACTACAAGGAGGCCGGACGCGTAACGCAGGCCGCCGTGGTCCAGAGCGAGGCCCAGTACTGGAGCATCCTCGCCCAGATCACCGACCTCGAGACATCGCTCACGCAGGCCAACAACTCACTCTCGCTGCTCCTCAACGAAGGTCCCGCCACATGGGAGGTTCCCGCAGCCGCACGGCTCGAGACACCGCAGATACTTCGCGAGGGAATCGAGATGCGCGAGCTTGCACGCCGCCCCGACGTGCGCGCCGCCGAGCAGCAGCTCGCCACGGCCTACTACGCCACCAACATAGCCCGCACGGCCTTCTACCCCGGAATCACCATAAGTAGCAACGGCGGTTTCACCAATCTGCTGGGTTCGTTTATCAAAAATCCCGGCGACTGGTTCATCCAGCTGGCCGGACAGCTGACGGCGCCCCTCTTTGCCCGCGGCCAGAACATCGCCCGCCTCAAAGGGGCGAAGCTGCAGCAGGAGCAGGCCATGAACTCGTTTGAGTACACTCTGCTCTCGGCGGCCTCCGAGGTAAACAACTACGTGACTGCCCTCGACAAGACGGCCGAGAAATCGGCTTTCCTGGCCAAGCAGGTCGCCGACCTCGTGGAGGCCGTGGAAGCCACCAACCTGCTTCTGGCCTACGACGGCAAGACAACCTACCTCGAGGTGCTGAACGCCCAGAGCTCGCTTCTGAGCGCGCAGATGAGCCAGCTCTCAACCGAGCTCGCCCGCGAGCAGGCGCTCATCAATCTCTACCAGTCGCTCGGCGGCGGCCGCTAATCGGCCTTTGGCGGGCGTTTCATCCTGTTACGCCTGCGGAAGGAGGCTCTGCAAACCATGTAGGGACATGCCTTCGGCATGTATAATTCGCTGATAAACAACTGATACATCGCACAGCGATGTCCCTACATTGATAAGGAAGTCCTTCCGGTGTCCGGGAAAAGGCCAAGCTTCCGAAAGAGAAATACTACTGAAGAGCAGCGGAAATTCCGGCGCGGCGGTGAGACTAATCTGAAATTTAATTGTTACATTTGCGGGTGCGCTTTCCTGAGGTCCGCACGGCCCGACGGAGCGACACCCGCAATTACCATCCATCCTCAATACATACACCCACTACACTACCATGATCAGCCCGTTAGCTTATGTCGACGCTTCGGCCAAAATCGGCGCCAACGTCACCATCCACCCGTTCGCCTATATCGACAAGGATGTCGTAATCGGCGACGGCTGCGAAATAAAGCCTTACGCATCGGTGCTCGCCGGCACCCGCATGGGCAAGAACAGCCGCGTATATCAGGGCGCCATAATCGGAGCCGAACCTCAGGATTTCCGCTGGAAAGGTGAGCCTACGGAATGTATTATCGGCGACGATAACGTGATCCGTGAAAACGTGATCATCAACCGAGGCATTCATCCCGAGGGAGGTACGCGCATCGGCGACGGCAATTTCCTGATGGCAAAATGCCATATCGGACACGATTCGGTAATCAAAGGGAAATGCGTGCTGGGCAACGGCGTGACCATGGCCGGCGACTGCACCGTCGACGAGTGTACCATCCTGTCGTCGAACGCCGTGGTCCACGAAAACTCGCACATAGGCAAGTGGGTGCTCGTGAAGGGCGGATGCCGTATAGCAGGCAACGTGCCTCCCTACATCATCGTAGCCCACAACCCGGTGGCCTACTACGGCGTAAACGCCTACATAATGCGTAAGAACGGCTACACCGAAGACCAGATCAGCGAGATAGCCAAAGCCTACCGCAACGTATATCAGAGCGGCATCTCGGTATACAACGCGCTGCAGCGTATCGAGGCCGACGTGGCACCGTCCGAAACACGCAGTTCGATCATCGACTTCGTGCGGAGCCACAATCTGCGTATCGTGGCCCTTCCGATCGATATGCTCGACTGACGGCGTGAGCGACCCGCTACCCTACCCGACTTTTAACCATCCTACCCGACCCAAGCTATCTTACACTCATTCCCATCATGGCAGAAATCAAGTGCATAGGCATCCTGACCTCCGGAGGCGACGCCCCCGGAATGAATGCCGCCATCCGCGCCGTGACCCGCTCGGCGATATTCAGCGGTTTCAAAGTGAAGGGTATCTACCGCGGCTACCGCGGTCTGATTACCGACGAGATCATCGACTTCACCACCTCCAACGTGTCGAACATCATACAGCGCGGCGGCACGATCCTCAAGACGGCACGCTGTAAGGAGTTCCAGACTCCCGAAGGGCGTCAGCTGGCCTACGATACACTCAAGCGCCACGGCATCGACGCCCTGGTGGTAATCGGCGGCGACGGCTCGCTGACGGGTGCCCGCATCTTCGCCAACGAGTTCAACTTCCCCATAATCGGCCTGCCCGGCACTATCGACAACGACCTCTACGGCACCGACTCGACCATAGGCTACGATACGGCGCTCAACACCATCATGGAATGCGTCGACAAAATCCGCGACACGGCCACGAGCCATGAGCGCCTCTTCTTCATCGAGGTGATGGGCCGCGACGCCGGCTTCCTGGCGCTCAACGGCGCAATTGCCTCGGGCGCCGAGGCGGCGATCATCCCCGAGATCTCCACAGAGGTCGACCAGTTGGCCGAACTGATTCAGAACGGCTTCCGCAAGAGCAAGAACTCATCGATCGTGCTCGTGGCCGAAAGCCCTGTCACCGGTGGAGCCATGGGTATCGCCAAGCGTGTGGAGGAGGAATATCCTCAATACGACGTGCGCGTGTCGATTCTGGGCCACCTGCAGCGTGGCGGCTCGCCCACGGCCTACGACCGCATCCTGGCCTCGCGCATGGGAGCTGCCGCCATCGACGCCCTGCTCGATGACCAGCGCAACGTGATGATCGGCATCAAAAACGACGAAATCGTCTACGTGCCCTTCGTGAAGGCCATCAAAAACGACAAGCCCATCAACCGCGACCTGCTCAACACCCTCCGCCGCCTCTCCATCTGATTACCGCAACATTTTACCTTGACATAACTGCACCCCGAAGCGCCCTTTCTCCGGCGCCTCGGGGTGCAATGCATCCAAGAACAGGTGTTCAAAACGCAGGTGGATGGGAGAGGGGAATTTTGGGACCTCGGGGGCTTTAGGGAGCTTGGGGAGTATAGAGGGTTGGAGTAAAGGAATTCAGGGGAGATGGAGGAGGTCGCGGTAGATGTCGAGGGCGGCGGTCATGTCGGCGTCGGAGACGGGGGTGTCGACGCGGACGTCGCCATAGTCGGCCAGGAGTGCGCAGGAGATTTCGGCGGTGGTGTGGTTTTTCTTGTCGTGGTGCATGTAACCGATAAGCTCGCGACAGTCGTCGCAGCTGAACTCGAATGCGCCGTAGGTGCGGTATACGTAGTCGGCGTAGCGGTGAAGGTCGTCGGAGGGGAAGCCGAATTTCATGCGCGACAGCACGAGAGCCACTACCATACCGAAGGCTACGGCATAGCCGTGGGGCACTGGCGAGGTGCGACGCAGAGCGAGCGCTTCGAAGGCATGTGCGGCGGTATGGCCGAAGTTGAGCGAACGGCGGATACCGCGGTCGTCGAGGTCCTGCGCGACCACCCCACGCTTCACCTCGACGCTCTCGCGCAGGAGCGACAGGAGCGAATCGGGCTCGTAGGCGGTGACGTCGTAGCGCAGGAGGCGGGCGGTCATCTCGCGCGAGGTAATGAAGCCGTGCTTAAGCATCTCGGCATAGCCAGAGAGGAGTTCCTGCGATGTGAGAGTGCGGAAGAAGGTGGTTGAGATTATCACGACATCGGCCTGACGGATAACGCCTATCTCGTTTTTCAGGCCGTTGAAGTTTATGCCGGTCTTGCCTCCTACGGAAGCGTCGACGGCGCCGAGAAGTGTTGTGGGGATATTAATGAACGATATGCCGCGCTTGAAGGTGGCGGCAGCGAAGGCTCCAAGATCGGTTACGGTGCCACCGCCGACGTTGATGAGCACCGAGCGGCGCGTGGCGCCTGAGTCGCCGAGCTGCTTCCATACGGAGGCAAGCGTATCGAGATTCTTGAATGGCTCGCCGGCATGTGTGGTTATTACGGTGGCGGACCCCACGGCGCGCGACTGCTCACGCAGACGCGGGAGCACGAAGGAGGCGGTGTTGACGTCGACCAATACGAACACAGAGGCGGGGGCGAGACGGTCGACAATAGAGTCGAGCTTCTCGGCGACTTTATTTGTGAATATGATTTCGCTCTTCATATCGGGTATTTTATATCGGGCGTATAGGGCTTATCGGGCCTGTAATTATTATTCGCAGGCGGCCAGGAGGGCCGGGAGAGCCCGGGCGAAGGCCGGCATGGAGGGGAAAACGATGTCGGAACCGGCCTGCCACATCTCGCGCTCGGGAATAGGGCCGGTGGTGACGGCCACGGCAAAGGCACGGGCGTCGGAGGCCGAACGGACGCCCAGAGGGGCATTTTCCACAGCGATGCACTGCCATGGCTCGGCCTTGGCAAGCGCCATCCCCTTGAGGTAGGGCTCCGGATGGGGCTTGCAATGGGTTACGTCGGCCGAAGTGATGCGCAGACTTTCGGAGAAACCTCCGGGGAAATCGGCGGCGAGGCGCTCGAGGTTGGAGTGCTGCCCCGAGCCGGTTACGAGCACACGGGCAATGCCCCGCTCCATAAGCGTACGCACCATCTGCTGCGCGCCATCCATTACCTCCGGACGCGGAAACTCATTGAAATAACCCGACTTCCGGGCATAAAGTTCACGCTTCTCGGTGTCGGTGGCCTCACGACCGAAAGTGCGCAGAAAGAGACGATTGATGGTCTCGGCGCCGGTCATCCCCTCGTAGAGGTAGAACTCCTCGCGGGAACATGGGATGCCGAGTTCGGTAGCCATACGGTGCCACGAGGCGGTGTGGAGGCCCATTGAGTCGAGCAGGGTGCCGTCCATATCGATAAGCGCGGCGCGCGGCGAGAGCCCGGCGAAACCGGTACGCTCACGGTAGCGTGCGAGCGCGGCGGCAATCTGAGAATCTATATTAAAGTAACTGTTCAAAATTATTTATATTTTCCTGATCTAATTATTTCAACATTTCCGCGGTAAAATTTTCGCATCTTTTCCTCTCTTCATCAGTCGTGTAGACATCTACACTCCTTCTTCATCGAGAAAAATCTCCTGAAAATTTTCCTCCCGGAAATATTAAAATAATTTCGACCAGTTACTTATCCATATTCATTGTTCCAAAATTTTTCCCGGTGCGGGAAGAGGCTTTCAGCCGGCGTTGTAGTGTCCGTTTTTGATACGATAGAGCGTCTCCTTGCTCAGCCCGAGGAAGGAGGCGATCTGGGTTGTGGAGGCGCACTCCGTAAGTCGCGGGAAACGGCTGAGCGCCCATGCATAGCGCTCGGAGGCGCTGAGTGTCTGCATTACGTCGACGCGCTCCTCAAGAAAATCGGTATAGTGCAGCAGAGCCGTATTGAGGAAGAGCAGACCCTCGTTGGGGTCGACGGCGCCGCTCTCCTCAAGCTGATCGCGCACGGGCTGCTGAGGGATGAAAATCAGGGTGGATGGTTCGAGAAACTGCACGGCGAGGGTGTCGGCATAACGCCGCGATATGTTGCGCGGCACCACGGCAAACTGGTCGGCGAAAGCGAAGGAGATGGTGTGCTCGCGGCCACGACGGGTGTAGTACAGACGTACGGCGCCGCTGACGATATAGAAAGCGTATGCCGAGAGCATCTGCGAACTCTGGATAATGTGGCCTTTTGGGAAACGCTCCTGGCTCATCATGGAGCGTAGACAGCGCTCTACTTCCGGCTCCAGCTTGGCGAATTTTCGGATATGGTCGATAGGATGCATCTCAGCGAAGAATTACTACGGAATCGGGGGTTACGGCAACCGTATAAGGTACGCCCGACACCTTCGGGCGGCGCGAGCCACGGAAATAGTAGGTTCCCTGGCGGTCCCACGCGGGGAGATCGACACAGCGGGTTTCTCCCGCGGGGAGGTCTACTGCCACCGAGCAGCGTCGACGGTGAATCTGGCGCCCCTGAAGGTCGAAATATTCGATATGAAACACCGCCCGGACAACGTCGGCCGACATATGGTTGGTGATGAAAAGCGTCTCGCGCGAAGCGCGCAGCGGCTTGTCGTAGCCTGAGAAAACGAGATCTCCACGGGCGCAGGCGAGTGTGTCTGCCCCCTCAGGGGCCGCGGCGGAAGCAGCGGCAAGCGCATGCAGACGCGGCGAGAGCGAGTTGCGGCGCTGAGCCGTTGCCGATACGGCCACGGAAAGCATCGCTATAAGCACTATGATGAAGTTGCGGAGCATGAACATAAGTAACTTATCAGAGGTATCTTACGGCCGCAGGATGGTCGGGGTCGGAGGGCCAGAGGCGCACGTAGCCGGAGAGTTCGCGGGGAGTGTTGTCGGTCTGGCGCAGGGGGCGGCGGAACATGAAAGGGAGCAATCCCGTGAGCACCACGCGCAGCCCCTTGCGGCGTCGGGTAAGCATCAGGCGGCCGTCGGCATGGCGAATGTCGAAGGTTTTGGGCCGGGAAAGGCGACCCGAGTCGAGGCGGGTGAACATACGCGCCTCGTAGTGGTCCTGACGTGCGGTCGGGCTCATCCATCCAACCACCGTGCCGCAGCCAACACCTACCATCGGTGTATCTACGGCCACAATCAGCAGGGCGTTGCCGGCCGTTCCGGCCGCTCCGGGAGCAGCCGATCCCATCACTGCCACCACGGCACCGTCGGCAGGGTCCGTCCACAAACCTTCGAGCTCATGGACCGGACGCGCGCCGAGAGCTTGCCGCAGCGAGTCGGCCGAAAATCCGGCGATGCGCCATCCCTGGCCGGCCTCGGAGCGCGGAGCCTTCAGCGGCGCCTGGGCGAAACCGGCAGCAACCGCGAGCGCCAGGCAGAGAATTATGGCATGGAGTCGGTACATCGGTGGGATAGCGGAAACCACACAGCCTCAAACTCGCGAGAACTTATAGGCGAAGCCGATGGAAAGGATTTCCTTGAGCTGCCATTTGTGCCAGCGGGTTTCGGCGATGCGCTCGGCGTCGCTCTGATAGCGCAGGTGAGCGAAAATGCGCGTGGTCAGGAACTTGTTGATATTGAAGTTAATGGTGTTCTCCCAGTCGCCCTGCACATATTCGTAGTTCGTGAAGATGAACATCCGGGAGAAATACTCGATGTTGTAGGTGATTTTCCAGCGGCAGGTGAGCTCGGCGCTCGAACCATACTGGCTGACGGAGCGCTTCCCTTCCTCGATGCCGAAAGCCGCAGGGTTGAGGCGGCTGTTGGTACACATCTTCAGATTATATGAGAGCGGCGAGAGGGCTGCGGTGAAGGTCAGGGTCTTTTTGGGATTCTCGTAGCTGTAGGTCATACCGAGGCCGAGGTTGAGTTCGCCCGGCGAGAGAAACGCGGCCGTGAGGTCCTCGGTGTTGACGCGGTAGTTGTTGAGCAGCTGGGTTTTGAACTGGAGGTTGACCGAGTAGTACCACCTGCGGGCGGCTTTGAGGCCGAATTTGGAGTTGATCTGCAGGAGATCTTCGGAGATATTGTAGGAGTGTACGGTATCGTCGGGGGCATTGTTCACGCCAAGCTTATACTGCACCGAGGTGTCGAAAATGAGGTTCGGGTGGAATTTCTGGTTGAGGCTCACGTTGTAGAGCACATTGAGAATGGCATTGAGGTTGGAATTGCCGCCCTGATACCAGTTTTTCGAGACGTAGGCCTGCGAGAACTGCAGCGATGCGTCGAAATTGTGGAGCCAGTTGATGCGGTCGAGCTTCACCGGCTCCACCACCTGCTTCATTGCCGTCTCGTCGCGAGTAAACTCACGCACGTTGATTTTGGCCAATTCGGGATCGACCTCCATTACAAATTCGCGCGGGGGCCGGGGCATGGAGGCGAGATTATAGCGGATTATCTGGGGATAGGCCATCATGAATCCCTGCTCGAAGCGGGCGCGGCGGGCGTCGCGCGCGGTGGTGCGCTCAGACCAGTTCATCGTGGCCGGATCGGGGGCGGCGAATCCGAGCGAATCGGGCACCGCGCCACTGAGCTTCACGGAATATGTATTGAAAATCAGCGGCATGGCAGCATAATACGGGAGAATCAGGCCCTCGACATCAATGGTCGAGTCAATCTGAAGCTCCTGCGGGCCGAAATTCTCAGGCTCGAGGAAGCGGCCTTCGGCGTCGGTCATCTCCCAGAGAGGGTTGTCGTGGCCGGCACGCTTCATGGCGGCGCGTCGGGCGCGCTTGGCACGCTCGGCGGCAAGCGAAAGGCGGCGCTGCTCGCGCTCGGAGAGCGGGCGTGCGGCAGAGTCGGCCTGCACGGTCTCGCCGTCGATTATCATTTCGTCGAAAAGCGATTGTGCCATAGAGGCAAAGGGGGCGGCAAGGGAGGCCGCCACGAGTGCAAATGTGACAAATATCCTATTCATACTGCAAATGTAACCATTTTTTTTCAGAATTTTGTAAATTTGCACTTTGGAAGCGAGCGCATCGCTCCACACCGCATAACGAAGTCATTTTAAACCCTTTCTCCAAATGGCTTCACAAGATGTATTCTTAAAGAATTTGGCTCTTTTCGGCTGATTTCACCCTTGATTTCGGGGTAAATCCGCTCAAAACCAATCTCAAATTCTTTTCGAAGAAAAAGTTTAAACGACTTCAAAAATCAGTAATTCCGATGAATATATCTTACAATTGGTTAAAGGATTACCTTCCGATTGACCTCAGTCCGGAGAAGACCACAGAGGCCCTTACCTCGATAGGCCTGGAGACCGACGGCCTTGAGGAAGTGGAATCGATAAAGGGCGGACTGAAGGGAATTGTGATCGGCAAGGTGCTCACCTGCGTGGAGCATCCCAACAGCGACCACCTGCACATCACCACCGTGGACCTCGGCACCGGCGAGCCCACCCAGATCGTATGCGGCGCCCCCAATGTGGCCGCAGGGCAGACCGTAGTAGTGGCCACCGTGGGCACCACGCTCTACGACGGCGACAACGAATTTCAGATCAAGCGCTCGAAAATCCGCGGCGTGGAGTCGCTCGGCATGATATGCGCCGAAGATGAAATCGGCGTGGGCAGCTCCCACGACGGCATCATCGTGATTCCCGCCGACAAGGCGCCGGCGCCCGGCACCCCCGCAGCCGAATACTATAACCTTACGAGCGACTACGTGATGGAGGTAGACCTGACCCCCAACCGCATCGACGCCGCCTCGCATTTCGGCGTGGCGCGCGACCTCGCAGCCTATCTCGACGGCCATCTGGAGCGCAAGGAGCTGAAGCGCCCCGCCGTGGATGCCTTCCGCCCCGACCGCGCCGACGGCGCCATCGAGGTGGAGGTTGTCGACCTGCAAGGCGCTCCGCGCTACTCCGGCCTTACAATCCGCGGCGTGAAGGTGGCCCCCTCGCCCCAGTGGCTGCGCGACCGCCTGGAAACCATCGGCGTGCGCTCAATCAACAATATCGTAGACATAACCAACTACATACTCCACGGCATCGGTCAGCCCATGCACGCCTTCGACCTCAAGGCCATAGAGGGGGGCCGCATAGTGGTGCGCACCTGCCCGGACGGAACGCCCTTCACCACGCTCGACGGGGTGGAGCGCAAGCTCAGCGATGCCGACCTGATGATCTGCGACGCCGCGAAGCCGATGTGCATCGCCGGAGTGTTCGGCGGCCTGAATTCGGGTGTAACCGAGCAGACCACCGACATATTCCTTGAAAGCGCATACTTCAACCCCACACGCATACGCCGCTCGGCGCGCCGCCACGGCCTGAGCACCGACGCCTCGTTCCGCTACGAGCGCGGCCTCGACCCCAACGCCACACTCTACGCCCTGAAGCTCGCCGCCCTGATGGTGAAGGAGCTTGCCGGAGGCGAAATCTGCGGCGAACCCGTCGACATCTACCCCGAGCCGGTCGCACCCTTCAAGGTTGACTTCAGCCTCGACTACCTGCGGCGCCTCGTAGGCAAGGAGATTCCCGAAGAAACCGTCAATTCGATACTGCGCTCGCTCGAAATCGAGACCACCGGCCGCGACGGCGATACGCTCCACCTGCTCGTGCCGACCTATCGCGTGGACGTTCAGCGCCCCTGCGACGTGGTCGAGGACATACTCCGCATCTACGGCTACAACAACGTGGAAATCAACGACACCGTTCACTCCGCGCTGCAACTCACCACGATAGCCAACGAATCCGACGACCTCACGCGCCTGATCTCCGACCAGCTGACCGGCGCCGGATTCCACGAGATACTCAACAACTCGCTCACCGCCGAGGCCTACTACGCCGACCTCAAGGCATATCCCGCCGACCACTGCGTGAAGCTGCTCAACCCCCTGAGCAACGACCTCAACGTGATGCGGCAGACGCTGCTCTTCGGCGGCCTCGAATCGATTGCCCACAACGTGAACCGCCGCGCCGACTCGCTGGCCTTCTACGAATTCGGCAACGTCTACTCGATGCGGCCCGACGTCGAGTCGACCGCCGAGGCTCCGCTCGCGCCCTACAGCGAGGGTGCTCGCCTGGCCCTCTGGCTCACTGGCAATGCCAGCCGCGGCAACTGGAGCGTCGCCGCCCGCGAGGCCACATTCTTCGACCTCAAGGGCCACGTGGCCAACATCTTCGCCCGCCTCGGCATCTCCGAGCGCGAAATCACAATCGCCAAAGGCGAGGGTTGCGACATCTTCTCCGCTTATCTTACAATCGCCACACGCTCGGGCAAGCAGCTCGGCGAGATGGGTCTTGTATCCAAAGCCGTACTCGCCAAGGCCGACGTGCGTCAGCCCGTGGTCTACGCGCAGCTCGACTGGGATGCACTTGTGCGCCTGGCGCTCAAGAAAAAGGTGGAATTCACCCCGCTGCCCAAGACGCTCCCCGTGAAGCGCGACCTGGCCCTCCTGCTCGACAAGGGTGTCACGATGGCTCAGGTAGAGGCCACCGTGCGCGAGAGCGAGCGCAAGCTGCTCCGCTCGGTAGAGCTCTTCGACGTATACGAGGGGAAGAACCTCCCCGAGGGGAAAAAGTCGTACGCCATCTCGATGACCCTGCAGGACGACGAACGCACCCTTCAGGACAAGCAGATCGACGCCACCATGGCCAAGATCATCAAAATCCTGCAGACGCGCCTGGGCGCCGAGCTCCGCTGACGGCCGACCGGACATTCCGTCACGCCCGTCACCCATCAGCTACATAAGTCACATCCGACACATCAGTAACAATACTCACAAATAAAAATACATAACCCCTATGGGACGCGCATTTGAATATCGCAAAGCAAGAAAGCTGAAACGCTGGGGCAACATGAGCCGCACGTTCACCCGCATCGGTAAGGAAATCACCATAGCCGTGAAGGCCGGCGGCCCGGACCCTTCGACCAACCCGCGCCTCCGCGCCCTGATGCAGAACGCAAAGGCAGAGAACATGCCAAAGGACACCGTGGAACGCGCCATCAAGAAAGCTACCGACAAGGACGCCAAGGATTATAAGGAAATCACCTACGAGGGATACGGCCCTCACGGTATCGCCATCTTCGTAGAAGCCGCCACCGACAACAATACACGCACCGTGGCCAACGTGCGCTCCTACTTCACCAAACACGGCGGCTCGCTCGGCACCCAGGGCTCGCTCACATTCCTGTTCGAACACAAGGTGATGCTCAAGATCCAGCCCAAGGCCGACTTGAGCCTCGAAGATCTCGAACTCGAGCTGATTGACTACGGCGTGGACGAACTCGAAGCCGACGAGGATTCGATCGTGCTCTACGGCCCCTTCGAGGAGTATGCCAACATCCAGCAGTATCTTGAGGGCAACGGCTTTGAAATCCTCTCGACCGAATTCGTGCGCATCCCCAACGACGTGAAAGAGGTGACCGACGAGCAGCGCGAGACCATCGACAAGCTCCTCGAAAAGCTTGAAGAGGACGAGGACGTTCAGAACGTGTTCCACAACATGGCCGAATAATCCACCCATACATTTTCCAGCCATGTTTTCCGGAATAGTTGAAGAAGCGGCCACGGTTGTGGCCGCCGTACGCCAGAACGGCAACGTGCACCTCACACTGCGCGCCTCGTTTGTCGACGAGCTGAAAATCGACCAGTCGGTGGCCCACAACGGCGTGTGTCTCACGGTGGTATCCATCGCCGACGGCACATATACCGTAACCGCCATCGAGGAGACCCTGCGCCGCAGCAACCTCGGGCAGCTGAAAGAGGGCGACCTGGTCAACGTGGAGCGCTGCATGCTGATGAACGGCCGTCTGGACGGCCACATCGTGCAGGGCCACGTGGACTGCACGGCCCGCTGCACCGACATCGAGGAAGTGGAGGGGAGCCGGTATTTCAAGTTCGAATACGAGGTGTCGCCCGAAATGGCGCGCCAGGGGTATCTCACCGTAGAGAAAGGCTCGGTATGCGTCAACGGCGTGAGCCTGACGGTTTGCGACTCCACTCCCTGCTCCTTCCGTGTCGCCATCATTCCCTACACCTTCGAGCACACCAACTTCGGCAAAATCGAAGTAGGCTCTACGGTCAACCTTGAGTTCGACATAATCGGCAAATATATAGCCCGCATCGCGGCTATCTGACCCTCATATCCCTTAACTATGCGGCTGCCCGGCCGGCAAACGCGCCGCCGAGGCAGCCACATGCCTTTCCACTCTCCCACCCCGCCTACTTACATCCGTCTACTTCTTACCTTTTTCATCCGATCTATGATTTTTCTGAGAACCTCCATCCTTTCGCTTGCGCTCACTGTCGCCGTGGCCGCATGCGCTGCCGACACGCGCCCATCCATCGCCGCCACAACTCCAGAAGGACGTGAAATCACGGTTACGGCCGTCACGGACAACATTCTGCGCATTGACAACCGCGCCAAGGCCGAAGCTCCGGCCCCGGCCTCGCGCACCCTTCTCACCCCGGCCGCGACTCCCCGGGCCACCGTTTCCGACACTCCCTCCGGCCGGACCCTCGCCACTTCCACAGGACTTACCGCTACGCTCGACAAGGCAACCGGCGAGCTGATAATCAACGGCTCGCGCGGACGCGGCCTCTACGACGACGGCCGACGCGGCTCCGATTCCCGTGGCCGGCGCACAATGAGCCTCATTCCGCTCGACGCCTCGCGCGCATTTTTCGGTGCGGGCGAGCGCGGCCACTCGCTCAACCTCGCCGGCGACACTTTAGTGATGTACAACCGACAGAACTACGGCTACACCCAGGGCGACCCGCGCATCTCGCAGATGAACATCACCATGCCCCTGATCATCTCGCCCAAGGGCTATGCCGTGGTGGTCGACGACTACGCCGAAGCCGAGATGGTGGCCGGAAATCCGGTGGACTATGCCACCACAGCCCCCTACCCCGTAAGCTACTACTTCGTAAGCTCTCCCGCAGGCTTCGAGGGTATTGCCGGTGAACTCACCGCGATAACCGGACGACAGGACCTCGCACCTTTCTGGAGTCTGGGCTACATCACTTCGAAATACGGCTACAAGACCCAGGAGGAAACCGACTCGGTGGTCAACACACTGAAATCCAAGGGGTATCCGCTCGACGGCATAGTGCTCGACCTCTACTGGTACGGCAAAGAGCAGGACATGGGCCGGCTGGCCTGGGACAAAGAGCAGTGGCCCGACGCCACGGGGATGCTCGGCGCCCTTAAAAAGAAAGGCGTGAACCTCGTGGCAATCTCGCAGCCCTACGTGCTCCGCAACAGCCGCGGAATCGACAACTACCGTCATCTCGACTCGCGCCATATGTTCGGGCTCGACAGCCTCGGCAACACCAAGGAGGTTAAAATATGGGTTGGCGAAGGAGGTATGCTCGACGTATCGAACCCCGCGACGCGCGCCTGGCTGCGCGACCGCTACAAGCAGCTCACCGACAGCGGTATAACCGGATGGTGGGGCGATCTGGGCGAACCGGAGGTACACCCCGACGGTATGATTCACGCCAACGGCCTCAGCAACCGCCTCTACCATAACCTCTACGGCAACGACTGGAGCCGGATTGTCTACGATCTCTTCGCCGAGGAATATCCCGACACGCGCCTTATGACGATGATGCGCGGCGGCACGGTAGGCCTCCAGCGCTACAGCGTATACCCCTGGAGCACCGACGTAAGCCGCTCGTGGGGCGGCCTGCAGCCGCAGGTCAAGATCATGCTCAACTCTTCGCTGAGCGGTCTGGGCTACATGAGCCACGACGTGGGCGGCTTCGCCATCGACGATGCGCACCCCTACGACCCGGAGCTATACGTGCGCTGGCTGCAGCTCGGCGTCTTCTCGCCCATACTGCGCACCCACGCCCAGAAATTCGCCGAGCCATACCTATACCCTGAGCAGGAGGGCATCATCCTTCCGCTGATACGCGAGCGCTACCGCTGGCTCCCCTATAACTACACCCTCGCCTACGAGAACGCCGCCAAAGGGATGCCGCTCGTGCGCCCAATCGGGATGTATTCGTCTGAACCCGAACGCTATGCCGACGTGGAGGATGAATACCTCTGGGGGCGCGACGTGCTCATTGCTCCCGTGATGGAAGCCGGCGCCACCTCGCGCAGTGTGCGCCTGCCCGAAGGTGTCTGGATCAACGCCAACAGCCCCTCCGACGGCGCCATAGAAGGAGACACCACGCTGATCGTGAGCGCGCCGCTCGCTGTGCTCCCGATATTCGTGCGCGCCGGAGCGCTCATCCCCAAGGCCGACTACCCGATGGAAAACACCCTCGGCTACGACCCCTCGCACATCAGCGTGGACTACTATCCCGCCGAGGGAGTTGAACAGTCGGAATTTACGATGTTCGACGACGACCGCTCGGCAACCCACACCATCGACCGCGGCCAGTATCAGCTCATCGGCTTCACCGCCGACCGTACTGCCGATGCCATCCGCCTCGGCGCCTCGGTAAGCGGCAGCTACGCAGGCGCTCCCGAGCGGCGCACCATAAGCTATACCATCCACAACGTGGCCAACCCACGCTCCGTCAGCGCCACTCAGGCCGCACCGGGCAAGGAAGGCAAAACGCTGAAACTAAAGGCGACGCGACGCTACGACGCCGCTACCCGCACCCTGCGCCTGACAGTCGCCAACTGGCAGAGCGCCACCCCGCTCGCCATCGACCTCCGTTACTAATCTTTTTACGACATTCATAAGGCGGGACGCCCCCAAACGGGCGCCCCGCCTTTTTTTACCCAATCTTCCACACCTGACTCCAAGAGCCTTAAAAGCCTAAGGACCCTGACGACCTCGGCAGGCCGTTTCCGCGCGTATGGCGGCCATCATAAGCCGACAAAAAGTGTTAAAATTACACATGATTAATAAGCTTTAACGATTGGGGGGGTAAAAGTGCTAATTTCTGTATAAATTTGCCGACAGTCAATGCCTTGTGCTGGGCGTTGTAAGAGTATAATGTAAAAAAGTAGATAAAGTTAGCAAGACGAGGGGCGCTCCCTATAAAGCTGTGACTTAAGATTTTATATTATCTGGATAAAACATGGCAACGGCCTGTGGGAACAGTCCGGACCGCTATGGCCCCCTCGTCGACTTGCTTACTTCCGCTACCCGACATCCGACGTGTGCTCCCGCGCGCCCACGGAATCAACCTTATGACTTCCAACCGAATGAAAACTAATAAATTATAATATCTTTTACCGAAAAATCTAACAATTGCCTAAAATGAAAAGACTTTACTTTCCATTGATTGCAATGGCCATGGCAACGCCAACGCTTTGCCACGCCTACAACACCTGGGGCGATGCCGACTACACCGACACATACCTGGGGGTAACATGGGACAAGACCTGGACCCGCGCCGGCGGACTGCAAGCCGCCACCACCGACAAGGCCGCCAACTGGATGGCCGACCTCCCCGATAACATGTTTGTGGCCCACGTATCCATTCCCGGCGCCCACGATTTCGCCACCGGCGAAGACAACTGGGTTTCGAGCGTGGCCAACGGTCCGGCATCGTCGACCACCCAGGCCGTGTCGATGCGCGAGCAGATGGATCGCGGCATACGCGGCATCGACCTGCGTCCAGGCCTCTACAGCAATACGCTCTATTGCAACCATGGTCTGGCCCAGACAGAAAAGACGCTTGCGGCAGCTGTTGCCGACATGGTATACTTCCTTCAACAGCATCCATCGGAATTCTTCATCGTACACTTCTTCCGCGGCAATATCTACCGTTCCGGAGAAGCCCCGAGCATGAGCGGTCTGATCGGAGCCTCCGACAGCTCGAGCGATCAGGCTAACTACAACGCCTTGATGAAGCAGCTGTTTGAAACTCAATACGGCCAATACGTCGTAGAGTTCAATCCTAACCTGACGGTGGAGCAGGCCCGCGGCAAAATGGTGCTCTTCCTTCGCGACCGCATTGATTTCGTGCATCTCGACAAGCAGGCCAGAATCACCAACTGGGACACCAACTTCGCTGATTCGAGCAATCCTGCAAAAATCACCAACGAACTCGACAGCCGTCTCTCCACCAACCTCCACGTTCAGGATATTTCAGAGGGCAACGACGATGTGCGCAATACTAAAATCGTTCATTGCCGCAACCTTATCGATTTCGCCCAGACACAGCCCACTCCTGCCGAAATGATGGCAGCCAACAACGGCTACAAGGCCGAATGGGTAATGAACTTCACATCCATCGATAATTCCGGTTCCAGCAAAACATCCGATAACACCAACGGTTATAAGGGTGGTGCTTCCGTGATGAACGACAACGCCCGCGAATACATCGAACAGAACCTTGGCCGCGGCCCGCTCGGTGTGTTCTTCTCCGACTACGTGCTCCGCACCAAGACCAAGAAGCACAGCGCCGACAGCTACTATACCGTAAACGGCGACCAGCTCGTATACAAAATCATCGAGAACAACTTCACCGGCGGCGACAATGCTCCCGTTGTGCGCTATGCGCTCGACGACAAGCACGACTGGACCGCGATGCCGACCCGCTACTATCTGCGCAATGTAGGCGCCACGCGCGACATGGGCAAAGACATGTTTTATGGCGCAGGCTCCACCTGGGGCACACGATGCACACTCGACGAGGCCGGTGCAGCCGTAAGCCTCAACCTCGACAGCGACGGTCACTACCGTATCAAGAGCAACTTCGGTGAACTCTACTCTGGCGAAGAAAAATTCTTCTGCGACGGCGGAAGCGGTATCGGCTTCATCCTCACCAATACCACGTATAACGGTAAACCTGTATACATCTTCAATGAGACTAACGGCAACTATCTTTCCGCTTTTAAATTTAATGGCGAAGCCGTTACTGATGTCGACAAAACGAAAGAATACGGCGACCGCCCGGACTATTTCGTATATACCCGCAAACCATCAGCTGTAAAGGACGAATCCTACCATATGTGGGAACTTGTTCCCGAGGAAGACCGCATCGCCGAACTTTCGCGTGAAGCAAAACTTGTAAAACCTTACAACGCAACGTTCATGGTTCCGGCCTATGGATTCGGTGGAGGCGGCGAAGCCGATATCATCAGCAAAATGTGGCAGATTACCAAAGGCAAGAAGGCATATGTAGGTCAAGCCAAACAGCAGGCAGGCGGAGCGCTGTTCCGCTGCTACAACGAAGGTAAGAAATCGTATGAAACATGGAAAGCACCTGAGGCCGACTGGTCGTTCGAAGGTAAAATCACCGGCCTGCCTAACGGTATCTATGACTTCTACTGTCAGGCCCGCGCAGACCACTGCGACGTTACAGCGACTATTGCCGGACAGGATTTTGCTCTCCCACGTTCGGCAGAAGATGGCAACAGCAGTGAAAACGTTGCAAGCAAATGGTTTGCAGAAAATGCAGACAACGGCAAGATTTTCAAAGAGAGATTCGAAGTTGCTGACGGAACAATTCTGATGAAATTCGTCAAAACGACTCCCACAAGTTCTGCTTCATCTTTCTTCCTCGACAATATCCATCTGACATACTACGGCCACGCCCACGACGTGAACGTTACCTTTCCCGAGCACTGGAATACGGTAATTCTGCCGTTCGATGTTTCGGAAAGCGACCTTACAGCCGTGAAAGATGGCGACGACCTCCATTTCTATCAGGCCACCGGTATTGAGACCACCGGCAAGGTGCTTCAGGAGAATCTGGGCGAGCTTTACGAATATCATATAGTTACGCGCAGTTCCGACATCAACAGCCTGAAGGCCAACACTCCCTACATCGTTGAGAACAATGCCATTACGGAGGTCGTTCCCGAGGTGACATCGAAGAAGGCGCCCGCGCGCCGCGCGGCAGCCGCCGAAGCTGAAAAAGCAGCCGCTGCGAAGGTATATACATTTACCGGCTTCCCCATTGACACCGAAGCCACCTACACGGATGGCAACAGCATCCTTACAGGCGTGCTTGTCGACGACTACATGGTAGGCGAAGGCCACTATGCCCTCCAGACCACCAACTTCCAATTGTTCGGCAAAAACGAAAAGGGCGAAATGGCCAATATCGACAAATACCGAGCTTTCGTGCATGCAGATTCGCCCCAACCCACCCATCCCATGATTCTCTTCAACGACATTGAGAACGTGCTGACCGGCGTTGAGGATGTGGCTGCCGAAGAGCTGGGCATCACCGACGAGACGCCCGTAGACGTCTACACCACCGGCGGCATGATGCTGCGCCACGGCGTAGCCAAGGGCGACGCTCTCGACGAGCTGCCACGCGGCATCTATATTCTCGCCGCAGGCGCTACGACCCTCAAAGTAGCGAAATAATCCATTCTTCTCCACATTATCAGGCGGGACGCTCCATCCGGGCGCCCCGCCTGATCTTATAACCCACCCACACAGAGGGTTCCCGAAATATAACCAGGGGAGAATAAGTAACTGTTCAAAATTATTTTATACTTTTCTGGTCTGATTATTTCAATATTTCCACGGTAAAATTTTCAGGAGACTTTCCTCCCGGAAATATCAAAATAATTACGACCGGTTACTTACACGAAAATCACAACTTTTATTATTAGTGTCCGATAAACATAGATAAGTTGCTGATTATCAATAATATTTCCATAGGTAAGCCCAGCCGCAGGAATTAAGACGTAATTGACTGCGTGCCAATACGTTATTGACAATCTAAAAAATTTTATCGGACAGCAATAAAATTTTATGATTTATTGGAGTGAGTATCGGAATTTTTCGTATCTTTGGGGCGACCAAGTTCACCGGGTGACCGAATCCTGCCCCCAGGAGGAGGTTGAAAAGGGAACGGGGTGAGAATCCCCGACAGTCCCGCTGCTGTGTGCTTTGCCGCTGACCGCGCCAGGCGCGGTGCCGCTCCGGAGGGAGCATGGCGCCGTTGACGCGCACAAATAGGTCGGCGGACCCCGGTCCGGCTCAACCGCGAGGAGAGCCACTGGTGCCCCGTCTGAAAGAGGCGCCGGGAAGGCATTGCCGGACCGACGAAGGGAAGAAGCGAGTCAGAAGACCTGCCCGAAGATGAACCGCGAGGGCGAATGCGTCAGCCGCAGCGCCACCGCAAGCCACGAAAAGAATGTCTTCGAGGATTGAGACAATGGCAAGCCGACATTTTCACCCATATCCAGCCCTGCGGCCGGATGGCGCCCGTGTGCGCGCCGCCAGCAGGAGTTAAAGCCGAAAGTTCTTTCTTCCGGCCGTTTCGGTATACGGTTTCGGCAACCAAAATGCAGGGATGCACCGGGGTGCATCCCTACAATCCGAGAGCCATCTTCCTTTATCAATTTCTCTTCCTGTCGGACCGAAAGTTTTTTAACCCTAAATATTTATCAATGAAAAAATTAATTACCTCATTGCTGATGCTGGCTGCGGCGGCCGCGTGGACGTCCGCCTGGGCCGACCCGGCAGAGGTGACCCACCCCAAGAAGGACAAGGACAGCAATCCGAATGCCTACTACACCGTCGGGGATGAGGGCACCATCTACCACAGCATGGACTACCCCAAGAACGCCCCCTACAACTATTGCGGATGGGTGACGTTCGTTCCGGCCAACGAAGGTGATCCGCTCAACATCGAGTTCACCGAATTTACCGTGACATCGACCGACCAGACGGGGCCGTTCGTCTACATCTACGACGATGACACCATTCTGAAAAGCAAATTCACAAGCTATTCCGACCCTGCGCCTGAAGGATATATCGCCGCCATAACGGCTGAAAACGCCTCGGCCATGGTGACTTCCACTACCGGCAAACTGGCGGTGCTCTACGCCCCCAAGGCCAACAAGTCGGGCCACACTGCCGTGACGGGCACCTACACCGCCAAAGTAACCTCAGCGCCCCCTACCGACATGGTATTCCAGGAGGCAACACTCGAATCGGCCGCTGGGCTGATTAGCCGCGGAATGACCGACGTGCCCCTGGCCACGATAACCGTAAAGACCAAAGGTTCGCTCAATCCCCTGACGCTCGATGCTCTCAGCCTCGACCTGAGCGCCTTGACCGCCAGCGGTCTGGTCAGCAATCTGCGAATCTACGATACAGCCATCGATGAAGCCAACCTGCTGACCACGCTTGCCGACGGAGCCACGACGCTAACCGCCTCGGGGGTCACACTCAAGGGGACAAGCAAATTCATTCTGGCAGCCGACGCATCGGCCTCCGGCTACGGTACGATTCCCGCACCCACCCTCTCGGCACTCACAATCGGCGGCACAAGCTACGATGCCGACGCCTCCGCGCTCACCGCGCTTGAGCTCTCCAACGCCATCCTGATGCCCGACGGCGGCAAGCACGCCACCTTCACCATCGACGCCGACACGAAATTCTACGACGCCGGCGGCCCCGACGGCAATATCCCCCTCAACGCCGAAGGCACGCTGACACTCGTTCCTGCCACGGCCGGCACAATCATAAAATTCGACCCGGCCTCGTGGAAGCTTTTCGACACATCGAGCGTGGGCTACAACGACATTTTCCGCGCCTACAGCGGCCGCGAGGTAGCCGACGATGCCCTCATCGCCGACCTCTGCGCCAAAGGGCGCATACTCTATTCGACCGCGGCCGACGGCTCCATGACCATCTACTTCAAGTCGGTTCAGGGAAATGCATCTTCGGCCAAAGCCGGATGGGAGGCCACGCTCAGCGCCATAACTCCCACCGACATGACAGTCGGCTCCATCACCGCCCTGACGTCGCAGCCGGCCAAACCCGGCGCCGGCGACAAAGTGGACAACCTGCTGCTATTCGACGTGCGCGCCGAAAACACCCTGAATCCACTTGACCTTACCGCTCTCAACTTCGCTCTCCCCGAAGGTGCAAAAGCTGCCACGAGCATAACCGTAAGCTATCTGGGCAGCGAAGCCGACAGCAAGACATCCACACCCTACGGCACAGCTGAAATCGGCGCCGACGGCACAGCCACCGTAAGCGGCAGCCTCACACTCAAGGAAGGCTCCAACATTTTCGCAGTAGCCGCCACTGTAGCCGGTACGGCCAACAACGGCGACATTGCAGGCATCCGCCTGACCGGCATCACGGCCTCCGGCAAGACCACACCCGCCGAGGGCGTGGAAGCAACCGTGGAGGTTGAGAACGTATGCCGCCTGACCGAGGGGGAACACAGCCACACCATCTACGGTCCCTGGCAGTTCACCCACACCACCGCAAGCGAATACAGCTCGAAATATGCCGCATCGACCTCCGACCACACGGTGACGTTCACCCCCGCCGAGGCCGGAACGGTGGCCCAGCTCACATTCAAGGACTTCAACGTATATTACTCAGCTACGAGCTACGGCACGAAGGCCAAATTCGAGGTCTACAGTGGCACGGGAGCCAACCGTACACTGCTCTGGAGCCTTACCGACCCCAACAAAGCAGCCGAAGGCCCGGGCATGAAACTTCGCTCCACAGCAGCCGACGGCTCGCTCACAGTTGTGTTCAACCCCAACACCTCGTCGAGCTACTACACCGCCAACGGCTGGCATGCCACCGTGGAACCCTTCACCGATCATGCCGCCACTGTCAGCGCCATTGAAGTCGCTCAGGCGTCGACCGACATCGTAGGTCCGGGCACCGCCGACGCCGAACTGATAAAATTCAGCGTGGAGACCGAAGGAACCATCTCGCCGCTTACGCTCAACGGCATCAACCTGACCGTAAAGGGGAAAGAAGCCCTGGACAAGGTGAAGGTCTACACCACCACCGACGGCACCATGGCCAACGCCACCCTCTGGGGAAGCGCTGAGATGCCCGCCGAAGGCAACGCGCTGACAGTCGCCCCCGCCGAGGAGAGCGCCTTGCAGCCGCTTCCGGAAGCAAAGACACGCTTCATCATCGCGGCCGACGTGAAATCCGTGGTTGATTCCGACATCGCAGTCGACGCCGCCGTATCCTCGCTGAAATTCACCGACGGATCGACCTACACCGTTGAAAACGGCGATCCCGAAGGGGAGCGCCTCACCAAAAACATCTACATTCTGGGCGCGGACGCAACGCAGACCGTAATGGTAGGTTCGCCGATAGCCTTCTACGACAACGGCGGCCCCGACGGTAAATCAAGCCCCGTGGAATGCACCGTAACGTTCATCCCCACCGACCCCGAGGCCAAACTCGTGCTCGACACGCAGGCGTTCAGCATCGGCGGCGGCAAAATCCACGTGTTCAGCGGCCGCGAGGTCAACGAGGAAAACCGCCTCGGCAAGGCCACCGGCTATTTCACCACAACCGGGCCGGCCGAACTGACAAGTAAAGCGGCCGACGGCTCGCTCACACTGCAGATCAAGCTAATCGGCACCACACTCGACGGCTTCGCGATGACGGTTACCCCCGTGCCGGGCGTAGCGATCCACGTAGCCGATGTGGCGCTGACCGCCGCATCGGAAGTAGCTGCCACACGCGGCACCACCGACACCCCTGTAGGGCATGCCGTATTCTCTGTAGAGGGCAACAAGAATATCCTCTCGATAAGCGGAGTGAAGGCCAGCGTGGCCGGCTCCACTTCCATAGCCGACATAACCTCCGTAGGCGTGGCTTACACCTCCCGTCTTGACCGCTTCAACAGCACCTCGATGGTAGGCAAAGCCGCTCCCGCCGCCGATGGCACCGTGGAAATCACCTTCGACCAGCCCGTTGAAATCGACGAGGCAGGCGACTACCACTTCTGGCTCACCGGCGACTTCACCGCGACAGCCGAACCCGGCAACATCGTGGAAATCGCCCTCACCGACGTGACCACCTCGGCAACCGAACCTGTAGAGATTGCCGAAGGCACCAAGGCGGCCCGTTCGCTCAAGGCCGGCATGGCCGGTTCCTACCGCATCGGCGCCTCCGACCAGGCCGACTTCGCCACCTTCGCCCTCGCCACCGAGGCGCTGGAGGGCGGCATCCAGGGGTCGGTAATCTTCCTGGTGGAAAGCGGCACCTACGCCGAGAACATCGTGATTGAGAACGTGGAGGGCACCTCGCAGGAGAATCCTCTGATCTTTATCTCGCAGAGCGGCAACGCCGCCGACGTAGTTATCACCGGCAAGAGCTACGCCTCCTCGAACGACGACATGGTGCGCGTGGTCAACACCCCCTGGGTGGCCTTCCGCAACATTACGTTCGCCCCCACATCGAGCGGCTACGGCAATGCAATCCACTTCCACAACTCCTCGCGCCACTGCACGGTGGAAAACTGCGTGATCACATCCGAAACGCTCAACAGCTCCACTGCCAAGTCAGGTACCAACCTGATCCGCACCTCGGCCATGTCGGTCGACGAGACCCCTGACCGGAACTACGAAAGCGTGGCCAACACCGAATGCGACTACCTGACCATCCGCAACAACACTCTCAGCGGCGGTTATATCTCGCTCTATCTCTCTGCCGCCGGATATGTCGGGATGCCCAAAGCCACGGGCATGCTCGTAGAGGGGAACACCATCTCCGAATACTGCTCGAAAGGCATATACCTGGCCGACCAGGCCGACTTCACCGTGAAGGGCAATACCGTCACGAAGACAGACCTCAACAAAGGCAGCATCTACGCCATGGACGTCTACCGCGCCGAAGGCGAATTCTCGATTGAAGGCAACAAGCTGAGCACCACCTTCGTAAACGGCGTGGGCGCGAGCGTGAGCACCTCCGTGATCTACATGCGCGGCACTTCCGGCCACGGCGGCCGCGACGCAGCCCACAAGGCCCGCATCGTGAACAACTCCATCGCCCTGCTCGGAGGCGCCCACTACACCAACTACGGCCTTTTCCTGGCCAACGCTGGCAGCACTGCCAACGCCTACGGCAACATGATAATCGCCCACAACAGCATCCTGGTGAAATCGGCAAGCCCGACAGCCCGCGGCGGCTATGCCCTCTTCATCAACCGCTCGAGCGAAGGGTGCGGACTCGAGGTACGCAACAACCTGCTCCAGGCCGTAAGCGCCTCGTCGCCCCTCAACATCTGGAACGACACCGAACTGACGAATATCGCCTTCTCCGGCAACGCATTCTACGGCGGAAGCGGCAATGTAGACAACCAGTCGACTCCCCACACAATGGAGACCTACCGCGAGGCCTCGGGCGACCAGACCTCGGTATGGAAACAGGTTGAATTCCTAAGCGACAACGACCTTCGCCTTGCCGAGGCCGACGGCCTCGCCATGGACCGCGTCGACGGCGTCGATACCGACCTCGAAGGCACCGAACGCGGCACCACGACCACTGCCGGCGCCTACGAATTCAAGCAGATTGTCTCGGAGACTCCGGTTATCGCCGAAGGCTATCCCAAGATGGTCAAGACCGCCGACACATCGGCAACAGTGGCCACCCGCTGGAGCGTCGGCGCTCAGGTTTACGCCATGGCCGTGAAAGCCGATGCCGAAGCTCCCACAGCCGAACAGCTCAAGGCCCAGCGCCCCACTGCCTGCGAAGCCGACATGGAGATTACCACGACATTCAATTTCCTCGACCAGCTCACGGCCTACCGCGCCTACTTCCTGGCCGTTGAACCCCTCGGCGGCGAGAGCGAAATCGCTACCGTCGACTTCACCACGCTCGAGACCATCGAGGAGCTTACGGCAGAGATAATGTGGCAGGAAGAGCCCTTCCAGGCCGGCGAACAGATTGAACTTTACGCCGTGGCCGAAGGTGGCAAGGAGCCTTACACCTACACCTGGAGCGACCAGACCGGCACCGTAGATTCCGACGCCGACATCTACTCGGAGGCCGCCACGCGCAGCCGCAGCTATACCCTCAAGGTGACATCGGCCGACGGCCAGACGGCCTACGCCAAGGCCAATGTGCCCGTCGTGACCCAGAACCTCGCCATAGCCACATTCGAAGACCTTCCCCTCGAGGCCGAGAGCAGCTGGATGATGGACGAGCACGCCACGGAAGACACCTACACTGATGCCTTCTTCAGCGGCTCGATGCAGTTCGGCAACTTCCCGTTGGTTAACTGGAGCGCATGGAGCGGCTACGGCTTCGCCAACGAGACGTCGACGACTTTCACCGACTATAAGACAAGCCAGATGCGCAACTGCGTGGGCGGCGGAGCCGAAGGAACCACCAACTACGGTGTAGGCTACCTTTACGAAGGCACCAACGGAAGCATCGCCATCAATGTGCCCGAAACAGGCGTTGCCGTTCCCGGCATGTATGTCACCAACTCCGCATGGACCATCGACTATATTCTCCACGGCTCGCAGGGCTTCGGCTCGGCATTCGCCGACGGCGACTATCTTGAGCTGGTGGTTGAGGGCATGCTCGGCACCACCTCGACCGGCAACGTCCGCGTAGCCCTGGCCGACTACCGCGCAGCAGCCGCCACGGCGGCCGAGGGAACGGAGACTGAGCCCTCGAAATTCCTCACCGAATGGAAATGGGTTGATCTCAGCGGTCTTGGCAACATCGACAAGCTGAAACTCTCGATTACCGGTTCGGCCAACCAGATTACTAAAGTGCCGAATTATGTGTGCATCGACCAGATTGGTGCCGCCGATCCCTCGGGCGTAGGAAGCGCCAAGTCCGACACCTTCGACGGTGGCATACGCATCCTGCTTCCTACCCCGCGCACTCTTACCGTGACCGGCGTCGACGGAGCCTACACCCTGCGTCTCTACTCGGTCGACGGCATCTGCCGCGACACTCATAAGCTTGAAGGAGCCTCGACGGTGAGCATCGACCGCCTCGCCCCGGGCACCTATGTGGCCGAAGTGACTACCGCCGACGGCGGCCGCCACACGGTCCGTATCCTCAAAAAGTAAACAGAAGGCCCCTCGGGGGGCCATCTGCGTTTGGGTTTTTACAGTGAAGGCGATGTGTCAAAATTCAACAATTTGACACATCGCCCTATTTTTACCCGGATGGCGAGGGCGCTGTCAGCCATCGACCTTTGGTCGCTTTGCTATGCAAAGAATGGTCCAGATGGTAGGAGCTTGAGGGTGAGGGTGAAGGGAGTTGACTAAGGTCAATGACCGAACCCGAATCCCTCACGCGACGCCCCAGATGGGCTATTATGACACACCCTCTTTCATTTTCAACTCTGATGCAACAAGGACGGCTTGCCGGGCGTTTGTAAATAAGGGCGGTCGACGGACCGCACTATTTTACTAAAATTACCGAGACGATGAAACGGATTGTATTGATGGGAGCCACGTCGGGCATAGGGCTGGCGCTGGCCGAACGGCTGGCAGCCGACGGCCACCGCATAGGCGTGGCCGGCAGGAAAACCGAAGTGATGCGCGAACTACAGACGCGATATCCCGAGCAGATTGTCTACTCCCGTATCGACGTGACCGACGCCGAGGCGCCGCGTAAACTCCACGACCTTATCGAAAGGCTCGGAGGCATGGACGTCTATTTCCACATTGCCGGAATCGGCTTCAGCAACGAAGCGCTCGAAACCGACCGGGAGCTGCTGACGATGCAGACCAACGTGGTAGGATTCACACGGATGGTCGACACGGCTTTCCGATACTTCCGCGACCACGGCGGCCGCGGCCATATCGGCGCAATCACATCGGTAGCCGGAACCAAAGGGATAGCCCAGATAGCGGCCTACAGCGCCTCAAAACGCTTCCAGCAGACATATCTTACGGCGCTCGAACAGCTCGCACGCCGGCAGCGGCTGCAGATACGCTTCACCGACATAAGGCCGGGATGGATCCGCACCCCGCTGCTCGACGCCGACCAGGATTATCCTATGTCGATGACATTGGGCTACGCCGTGCCGCGCATACACCGCGCGATGGTCTGCGGGCGCCGCGTGGCTACGGTCGACTGGCGCTGGCGGCTGCTCACGGCGGTATGGCGGCTGATTCCCGACGCTCTGTGGATTCGCATGCGAATCCCTATCTCCACCATAGCCTCCGAAGCCCAGACACGCCGCAACGAGACTGCCGCAGAAGCCCCTCTGGAGCGTCTGGAGGAAGCCGTGCCGGTTGCATCGCAGAAGGGCCCCGACGCGAAACCCGCCGCAGCCACGGCCGACTCTACAGCAAAGCCAAAAGTTTAAGACATTTGAAAACTTTTGCTTAACTTTGCGGCAAATTAGCAACCGCTGCGATGAAAGAACAATTTGAAATGGTAGCCAAAACCTTCCAGGGACTGGAGGAGGTGCTGGCCGAGGAGTTGCGCGCACTCGGCGCGCTGAATGTCGAACCCGGGCGCCGCATGGTGCAGTTCGAGGGCGATCTTGAAATGCTCTACAAGGCCAACCTGTGCTGCCGCACGGCGTTGCGTATTCTCAAACCCTTCTACAACTTTACGGCCCGCAACACCGACGAGCTTTACGACCGCGCCAAGGAGTTCGACTGGGGGTCGCTGATGTCGGTGGGAAGCACTTTCTCGATCGACACGGTTGCCTACAGCGACGACTTCACCCACTCTCGCTTCGTGACCTACCGCGTGAAAGACGCCATCGTCGACTGGTTCAAGGACCGTTACGGCGAGGATAAGCGTCCGGGCGTGCGGCTGCAGGGCGCCGACGTGATGATCAACGTGCACATCGCCGGCGGCAACGTGACGCTCTCGCTCGATTCGTCGGGCGAGTCGCTCCACAAGCGCGGCTACCGCGTGGCGCAGACCGAGGCGCCCATCAACGAGGTGCTCGCCGCGGGGATAATCCTGCGCAGCGGCTGGCGCGGCGACTGCCCGCTGGTCGACCCGATGTGCGGGTCGGGCACATTCCTGATTGAGGCCGCTCTGATTGCCGCCAACATCAATCCGGGCGTTTACCGCAAACACTTCGCCTTCGAGAACTGGAAAGATTTCGACTCCGCGCTGTTCGACCGCCTCTACAACGACGACTCGGCCGAGCGCGAGTTCAAATATAAAATCTACGGCGCCGATATCTCGCCCAAGGCCGTGGAGATAGCCGACCGCAACATCCGCAGCGCAGGCGTGGGGCGCATGATCGACCTGCAGACCAAACCGCTCTCGGCATGGACCGAAGCTCCCGAGGGGGGTGTTCTCATCACCAATCCACCCTACGGCGAGCGCATCGGCTCCGACAACATGGAGGGCCTCTACGCCCTCATCGGCCAGAAACTGAAAAACGTGTTCAAAGGCTACCACGCCTGGATTATCGCCGCTAAAAACGAATACATCCCGAAAATCGGCCTCTCCCCTTCGGAGAAGATTCCCATCCTCAACGGCTCGATCGAATGCGAGCTCCGCGAATACATTATCTTCGAAGGTGATTACAAGAGTTTCCGCCGGGAGGGTGGACGCCTGCGCGACATCGATGAAAAGAAAGCAGAGCGCCGCAGCGAGCGCCGCGAAAAGAAATTCGGACGCCTCAACGGCGAACGCCACGGCAACGGAAAATTCCACTCCGACCGCAAGGCTTTCCGCGACAAAAACCGCCAGGGGGGCCGCGACGGTCGCTCGCGCGAACGCGACTTCGCCGACAAGCGCCGCGAACGCCGCAGCGACAAGGCCGGCGAACCGCGCAACAAGCTCGAGGAGCGCTACAGCCCGCGCGGAGCTTTCCGCCCGGGACGCCCCGGCCAGGGACGTACATTCACATCCGACCGACCGCTCGATGCCGACCGCCGCAAGCCCGACAGCGAGAATCCGCTGGCACTGCGCCGCAACGAGGATGCACTGAAGATGCTCTCCAACAAACAGCCGTCGCTGCCGCCATTCCGCAGTCGCCGCAAGAATTCCGACAACGACTGATTTCACCAACCATACTCACCTTTCCGACAGATGAACATCCTACTGCTTGGCTCAGGCGGCCGCGAATCGGCCCTGGCCTGGAAAATAAGCTGCAGCCCCTTCACCCGCAAGCTATTCATCGCCCCCGGCAACGGCGGCACAGGCAATTTCGGCGTCAATGTGGCCATTTCGCCACTCGATTTCATCGCAATCGAGGAATTCGTGAAAACCAATGCCATCGACCTCCTTGTGGTCGGCAACGAAGATCCCCTCGTGGCCGGTATAACCGACTATTTCCGCCACCGCCTCCCCTCGCTGCTTGTAGTCGGTCCTGAAAAGGCCGGAGCCATGCTCGAAGGGAGCAAGGATTTCGCCAAGCTGTTCATGGCTGAATTCGGAATCCCTACGGCCCGCTACCGCTCGTTCACCCGCGAGACGCTCCACGACGGCTACGCCTTCCTGGAATCGCTCAATGCGCCATATGTGCTTAAGGCCGACGGCCTTGCCGCCGGAAAAGGCGTGCTGATACTCGACTCGCTCGACCAGGCAAAGGCCGAGCTGAAGGCAATGCTCAACGGCATGTTCGGAGCATCGAGCGCTACGGTCGTAATCGAGGAATTTCTCAAGGGAATTGAATGCTCGGTATTTGTGCTCACCGACGGCCACGGAGGCTACCGCATCCTCCCCGTGGCGAAAGACTACAAGCGCGTGGGCGAGGGCGACACCGGCCTCAATACCGGCGGCATGGGTGCAGTAAGCCCCGTGCCGTTTGCCGACGAAGCTTTCATGGCCAAGGTCGAGGAACGCATTGTGCGTCCCACCGTCGACGGCCTTCTGAACCGCGGCATCGACTACCGCGGATTCATCTTCCTCGGCCTCATCAACGTGGAGGGCGAGCCGATGGTGATTGAATACAACGTACGCATGGGTGACCCTGAGACCGAGGTAGTCATGCTGCGCATCGCCTCCGACCTCGTGCCGCTGCTCAAGGCAGCCGCCGAAGGCTCGCTGGGCGACATTCCGCTCGACACGGATCCGCGCGCGGCAGCCACGGTGATGCTCGTATCGGGCGGTTATCCCGGCAGCTACGAGAAGGGGAAGGTTATCTCCGGACTCGATGCCGCCACCTCCTCGATACTCTTCCATGCCGGCACGGCCCAGACAGCCTCAGGCGACGTGATAACCTCCGGCGGACGCGTAATCGCCGTTAGCAGCTACGGCGACACCATCGCCGATGCTCTCGCCACGAGCTACGCCACGGCCGAAGGGATACTCTTCGACGGCAAGTACAACCGCCGCGATATCGGGCGCGACCTGATGAACCTCTGATTTTCGCCCTCTCTACCTCCTGATGAAAGCACGCGACATAACAGCATTCCTCCACGGCAAGTCGGCCACAATCGTGGCGGCTGTTTTCGCCTTCGTGAGCTGCGTTGTGGCGTGGCAGCGCAGTGCCGTCATCCCGATCGAAGGAGACCTTGGCGTAGGCTTCCCGTCGGCCAACATGTGGATTGCCTCCGCCCGCACATCGGCAATAGTCAATATGGCACTCACCGCCGTGGTGGCGCTCGCGATGCTGTATATCAACCGGGTATTCAACGTGTTGCGCTCGCTCACTTCGTTGGTGGCGACGATGTTTCTGGTGCTTCAGGCGGCTGTTCCGTCGGCGCTGGGGCAGTTCTACGGCGGCACGATTCTCGCGCTGCTCGTAATGGTATGCTGCGGGCTGCTGTTCAGCGCGTTCGGCGAGCGCCTGGGTCAGCGCCACGTATTTCTGGGATTCTTCCTCTTTGCCGGAGCGGCTTTCACCCAAGTGGGCTACCTTTTCTTCCTCCCCGCGATCCTGCTGGGAGTGATGCAGATGCGCATCTTCTCGCTGAAATCCTTTCTGGCGGCCCTGCTGGGCACCATAACGCCTCCCTGGATACTTTTCGGCCTCGGGCTGGTAACGCCCGACCACCTTCAGTGGCCCGGAATGGCATTTGAACTATGGCACCTTTTCGAGAGCAACGACATGGTGCCCACGTTCGTCACCATCGGCGCGACGCTTCTCACGGGCATCGGCTTCACCGTGGCCAACCTGATGAAGATCCTCAGCTACAACTCGCGCGTACGCGCCTACAACGGCTTCCTGACGATGATGCTCATCTACACAAGCGTGCTGGTAGTGCTGAATTTCGGCAACTTCATGTTCTACGTTCCTCTGCTCAACTGCCTTGTGGCATATCAGATAGGGCATTTCTTCACCTACCGCCGCAGCAACCGCAGCTATGTGGCCATTTTGGCTGTTGCATCTGTCTACGTAGCCCTTTATATCTGGGCGGTTGCAGCCTGACTACTTAGAGGGTGTTTAATAATAGATGTTAAATTATATAAAGCGATCCATACAAAAGAAGGTAATATTATTCCTTTTAATGAATCGGCTTTAACTTCGTTGAAGTACAATAGTTCCATGGGGAAAAAGGCTCATTATATTAAAACAAAATGAGAATCATTATGAGAATATTCTTTTTGATGTGCATTTTGGGGGCTTCTTTGACGATAGCAGCTCAGAATATCATTTATGGTAATAAAAATGAGCAGAGAGCTATAAATATGGCATTTGATATTCTGCAAGTTTATTACCATTCAAAAGAACTGTGTGTTTCAGATTCGATTTATGATCTTGATTGGGATATTTTTTCAGATATGGTTGATACTCAGACCAAACAAATTCTCTGGTCTTATCGAATAGAGAAAAAATTTATTTGGAACGCTCCAACATATTCTGAAGCTTTATTATCTATATTCGGTCCTGAAACTTGTGATTCTTGTATGTATATAGCAAATTTTTCGGAGCCATATAAAGGATTGATAAGATGCGACATCCTACCAAAAGATAAAATGGTTGGCATTTATGGATCGCCTGTTATTTCGGCTTTTCTATTTAAATACAATAATAGAGGAGAAATTTATCAGAGCTATAAAGCTGAAGTCAATATAGACTAATTAAAATTCTTTCAAAAAGGGATTGTGTGAAATGGCACAGTCCCTTTTTATAAGATATTATACAAAGGTCTTTGTATGCCCAATTGTATGATTGCAACCCTCTCCATCTTCATCGCATTCCCATAAAGGTCTTTATTCCATAAAAGTTGTTATAAATGCTGCGAAAATTCTTGATTGTGACATTCCAACCGTAACTTTGCCAGTTCAAACAAATTAAATCATATCAAAATGTAGTAGAATTATAAAAAATCAGCAACAAAATGGAACACAAGAAACAGACCGGGCATGTCTGCCGATGGATGGTTTTTGGCATAACGATTGTCACCATCGTCGTAGGATGTACCATAGTAATCGGCCTATTTGAATGGCGCGACAGAAGCAGGATGGAGAGCAGGAACGCAGAGACACACCTTTGGCGTAAAAACGTGTATGACTTGAATATGCGTGTCGCCAAGTTATCTCTGCTTGGTGAGACATGGAAAAAATGTTAGACATATTATTGTGCGTTTTCTGATTATGCTGCAAATCAACGCAATAAATTCAATAGCCAATCGTTCTTTAGCTATAACATAAAAATAGAAGCAATATGAAAGTATCAACAAAACAAGGTTTTAAACCACCTTAAAATTCAGCAGGGGTTATCAGAGGATACTTCCCTTATATCTTTGAAACATTTTCCATATAAAATCCAAGCAATACGGCATACAGCGTCTTGTCCGTGTTACTGACACGGAGGGCAATGTTACCACCTCTACTTACGACATGGGCGACCGCCGTACTGAGGTGAACCATCCTGCAAGCGGCATCACTAGCTTCACATACGATGCGCTCGGCAATGTGCTGACCAAGCAGACTGCCAACCTTGCAAAGGAAGGCAAGTTCATCACCTACGATTACGACTATCAGCGTCTGACGGGTATCAACTACCCAGATCATCCGGAGAATAACGTGAAGTATTACTACGGTGGTCGCAACGCCTCTCAGAACCGTATCGGTCGCTTGATGCTCCGCGAGGATGGAACAGGTGCCATTGAGTATTTCTATGGCAAGATGGGCGAGGTGACGAAGACCCGCCGCACAATGATTGTGCCTAATCAGGCGATAGCAACCTATGTGACGCAATGGACTTACGACAGCCACAACCGTCTGTTGGAGATGATTTATCCTGATGAGGAGAAGATTACTTACTCTTACAATCTCGGTGGTCAGCTTGAAAAGGTTCATGGCTACAAGTCATACGGTTACGATTATGTAAGCAAGATCGGCTATGACAAGTTCGAGCAGCGCACATACTTGAAGTATTGCAACGGTGCTGAGACCTTCTACACTTACGACCCACAGCGTCGCAGATTGCAGAACCTCACCGTGAACAGTGGTGGCAACACCATTATGGATAACGCTTACACTTACGATGCGGTGAGCAATGTGCTCAGCGTGGTAAACGGTGCGTCAGTTCCACAGAGTGGAAAGGCTGGCGGACAGATGGCGCATGCCTATACATACGATGCCCTATACCGTCTTGTCAGCGCAACTGGCACTTATACTGGTGCTAACAACAAGACCGCAAGCTACACTCTTGCGATGGGCTACGACAACATGCACCGTATCACTTCGAAGCGTCAGATTCTCACGCAGAACAATGTGCAGTTCAATGGTACATTGAATGCAGGTTATGATTTGTCGTACACTTATGGAACTGACACAGGCAAGAAATTCCAGCTTGCCAATGTGAAGGATGTGAATTATCGCACGGAAGAGACACCTTCAGAAAGCGAGAATGTGAACAACAATCATGCCTATGAGTATGATGCCAACGGTAATCTTGTTTATGTCAACACAAGCCGTACCAAGAAGGATGGCGTGGCTGACGAGAAGACCACGGAACGCAAACTCAAATGGGATGAGGAGAACCGTCTCATTGCTTCTGACGACAATGGCTTCGTGACAAACTATTGGTATGACGCAGACGGAGAACGCACGGTGAAGACATCGGGCGAGAGTGACCAAGTCTATGTGAACTCTGAGTTTGCAGGAGGCCGCACGAACACCGCCAAGTTCTCACTCTATGTATCACCTTATCTCGTTGCTAACCAAGGCGGACGCTATACAAAGCATATCTATATAGGTAGTCAGCGTGTCGTTTCCAAGATTGGTGACTTCGATTCTTACGGATCAGACCCACGCCGCATCCAATATGCAGGTAGTGAGACTGATGGCTTGTCTGTTGATTATAAAGCTAAATATACCGGGCAGTTGCAGGTTATCAAGGATAATTATGCAACCTTTGCAGTGCCGTACAATGGCGAGGACAACAACGACTATGTCGATGGCAAGGGCTTCTGCTGCAATGACGGCAGCTCGTGCCTGCAAATGGGAACTTCAAGGAGAATGACGATTACGAGAAGATGCAGTTCTACTACCACCCAGACCATTTGGGTAGCAGTAGTTACATCACTAACCTTGACGGTGAGGTGGTGCAGCATATCGAGTATGTTCCTTTCGGAGAAGTATTCGTTGAGGAGCGCAATAACATTTGGAATACGTCTTATCCTTTCAATGCTAAGGAATTCGATGAGGAGACTGGATTGTATTACTATGGTGCGAGGTACTATGATCCAAAGATTAGTCTGTGGATTAGTGTAGATAAATTATCAGAAGAGGATTTAAAGGTTTCATCTTATTGCTATACAGACAATAATCCAATAAAATATTTAGATCCTGATGGTAACAAAAAACATAATTGGATAAAAGAGTCTACAACGAATAAGCAATCATTGGATGCACGTTATAACAATGCTTCTTTCCAAAAGAGATTTACTAATGGCTTGGTACAGATATGGGCTCATGGACTTAGGAAAGACATGCGGCACCGTTCATGGGGTATAGAAGTGTCTGTGGATTACTATAAACGTAGAGCTTATGGTAATGGCTATTTCCATTTTCCTAAAAGAGATGAGGAACAAATAGATAATGCAAAAATGTTAGTTCAATATTTGAATAAATACGATAAAAATTGGAGAAGCACAAATGGCGGGCATCCTATTATCATATTACATGCTTGCGCAACTTCGGATTTTGCAAAGGAGATGTCTAATGATGAAGAGTTTAATTGCAACAAGCATATTTTGAGGCAGCTATTAATCATAATACCATCTTACGGTTGGGATTTAACAGATATTATTAAACACCCTCTTATTTCCCGATGACAAAACGAATCGTAATAGAATCGCATATCCCGTTTGTAGGCCATCAGCTCGACGGGATAGCCGAGGTAGTACGCCTCGCTCCCGAAGAGATAACCCGCGAAGCCGTAGCCGACGCCGACGCGCTGATAGTACGCACGCGCACGCGCTGCGACGCCTCGCTGCTCGAAGGCTCCCGCGTGGGTCTGGTGGCCACCGCCACCATCGGCACCGACCATATCGACAAGGAATACTGCCGCTCCCAGGGCATCGAAGTGGTGTCGGCACCCGGTTGCAACGCGCCCGCCGTAGCGCAGTACGTCTGGGCATCAGTCCTGACCCTCCGGCCTCAGATTGAAGGGCTCACAATCGGCATCGTAGGTATGGGCCATGTGGGGACCATTGTGGCCGACTGGGCGCGCCGCCTCGGCGTGCGTGTGCTCCCATGCGACCCTCCGCGCGAGCGCGAGGAAGTCCGCAGTGACTTCTGGAAGGGGTTGCCGCCGGTTCCCGAACCCTTCACTGACCTCGCCACTATTGCCCGTGAGGCCGACATCATTACATTCCACACACCCCACTCCAAAGAAGGTCCCGACCCCACACATCATCTGGCCGACGAGAAGTTTTTCGACGCTCTGGAGCGCCGTCCCATCATAATTAACGCTGCGCGGGGTCCCATCGCGTCCACAGAAGCCATTTTAAGGGCCATAGAGGCGAAGAAAATCAGCGAAGCGGTAATTGACTGCTGGGAGGAAGAACCGCACATCAGCGAGCCTCTGCTGGCCTCGGCCGCCATAGCCACCCCACACATAGCCGGCTATTCTATCGAAGGCAAACAGCGCGCCACCGCCGCTACCCTCCGCGCCGCCCTCCGCTACTTCGGCGCCCCGACCGAGCGCATCGCCTCCATCATCGCTCCTGCTGCCTACCATTCCGACATCCGGATTTCTCCCGAGGCAATTCTTGCCTCCTACAACCCCCTGGCTGACACCGCCACCCTCCGTGCCGACTTTACTCCCACCCGCTTCGAACAGCTCCGCAACACCTACCCCCTCCGCCACGAACTCCTCTAATCCATAAATTTAAAAGACTACCCGATTGAATAATTGAGTTTTTTGGAAGCATTACGGGAACGACCGGCGTTGGGACGGAAGATAGCCTTGAAGAGGCGACGGGCGGTGTGATGGCGTCGGTGATATTGCACGAAAGTCTCCGCTTCGATGTCAAAATCATCGCGGTAGGCAGCCGTCGGCGACACATAATAGTATGTCACATCTTCAATCAAGGCGGTGGTTTCATCCTGGTCGGTGGCTACCTGCTCCAGCTGATCGACAGTAGGAGCGATACAAATGACGTCGTGCGCCATGCAGTAGGCGGCAACATTCCCGATGGTTCTGTGATAATTGCTTTTCAATGGTTCGGAATTATAATCATCCCATTCGCAGCTCCCCATATCCTGCACGGGGCGCAACTGCACTACATCGGGGCGCACATCTCCCGGCCATATACTCCAGAAGTTATCATCCGTCAAATCATATTGATTCATCGAATTTACGGTGAAATTTATCCGTATCCTGAAGTTAGGGAACTCAGCCTTAAGCTTCGTCAATTGCTCTGTCAATTGCAATAAATTATCGAATCGGGCTCCCTTCATCAGATACTCGTATGTTTCCTTTGTTGTCCCGTGCATTGACAGGATTACCTCGTTAAGCCCCGATTCAACAAGCCTCCGCAGGTCAATTTTATTGACAAGCAGCTGACCGTTGGTTACCAGTGTGATATTTGGTATACCTCTTTTCCTGGCGCGCTTTACAATATCTTCCAGACCGGGATAAAGCGTAGGCTCGGCGCCGCAACCAATCTGCAGCTTCAATGCTCGCGGGAACAACACCCGCTCGACAGCATCAAGCCTACTTCCGGTAATGACCCCATTCATCTCCCGCCGTTTTTCCTCATTGCTGAAATAACACATCCGGCATCGGATATTGCAGGCAAGCACCGGGTCGAAGAATATTCCGATATACCGCCGCCCGGTAACATGCAGAGCGAAGAGCCCTGCAAACTTAACAAACCGGGGGGTCTTGCTGCTGACGGCGAGCTTGAGTATCTTATAGATATTCATGATGGTATTGAGCTTATGAAAGAGGCATGGGTGCGGGACAAGGGAACCGCAGGCTATTTAAGGCCCCAGGAGGAGCGGTCGAGATTGCGGTAGGAGACGGCTTCGTGCATGTGGAGCACGCTGACAGGGAAGGCCGGGTCGGCCGCGGTGTTGGCGGGGTCGAGGTCGGCGATGGTGCGGGCCACCTTGAGAATGCGGTCGTAGGCGCGGGCGCTCATGTCGAAGCGCGTCATGGTGGTTTCGAGCACCTGCATCGCTTCGGCGGTGGGACGCGCCCAGCGGGCTATGAGGCGTGGCGTCATCTGGGCGTTGCAGTGCACGCCCGAGGTGTCGGCAAAGCGCCGACTCTGTATTTCGCGCGCACGCACCACGCGCGCACGGATATCGGCCGACGTCTCCCCCGGAGCCATCGACTGCAGCTCCATGAACGGCACGGGAAGTATTTCCACCTGGAGGTCGATGCGGTCGAGCAGCGGCCCGGAGATACGGCTGAGATAGCGCTGTACCTGCACCTGCGAGCACTGGCATTCCTTGGTAGGATGGTTGTAGTAGCCGCACGGACATGGGTTCATCGACGCCACAAGCATGAACCCGGCGGGGTAGTCGACGGCGTATTTGGCGCGAGAGATGTTGATGTGGCGGTCTTCAAGCGGCTGCCGGAGCACCTCGAGCACCGAACGGCTGAATTCCGGAAATTCGTCGAGAAAGAGCACTCCATTGTGAGCGAGCGAAATCTCGCCCGGAACGGGATTGGTGCCTCCTCCTACAAGTGCCACGGGCGAAATAGTATGATGGGGAGCCCGGAATGGACGGGTGGTCATCAGCATGGAGCCGCCCTTGAGTTTACCCGCCACGGAATGGATTTTAGTGGTCTCCAGCGCCTCGCCGAGCGTGAGAGGTGGCAAAATGGAGGGAAGTCGTTTGGCCATCATCGACTTGCCGGCTCCGGGAGGGCCTACGAGCAGAATATTATGGCCGCCCGCACAGGCTACTTCGAAAGCCCTCTTTACGTTTTCCTGCCCTTTTACATCGGAAAAATCGAAATCGAACGAAGCATAGGCGCGGCTGAACTCCTCGCGGGTGTTCACCACCGTGGGCTCGGGATGCGTATTGCCGGCCAGAAAATCGATTACTTCGGCGAGACTTTCCATCCCATACACTTCCAGATTATTGACCACAGCGGCTTCGAGAGCGTTGGCCTTGGGCAGAATGATTCCTTTCAGTTTCCTGGCCCGCGCCATGATGGCCATGGGGAGCACCCCTTTTACGGGGAGAAGAGTGCCGTCGAGGCTCATTTCCCCCATTATCAGATAGTCGCCGAAGCAGTTGGCCCCGATCTGACCGTCGGCCGCAAGCACGCCCAGCGCAATCGGGAGGTCGTAGGCCGGTCCTTCCTTCTTCACGTCGCCCGGAGCCAGGTTGACAACCACCTTTTTGCGCGGGAATTCATAGCCGGCCTGCTGAATGGCTGATACGACGCGTTCGCCGCTCTCCTTCACGGCCGTATCGGGCAATCCGACCATCACGAACTGTATGCCCGTGTCAGTAAGTACTTCTACGGTTACGGGGATGGCATCGATGCCCTGAATGGCGGCGGCTAAAATCTTTACGAGCATGGCGGCGGAAAAGGAGGGTGGATATTCTGAATTATATATGATGAAAAAGCTCCGGGAGAATCAGCAATCAGCGGCGCCGCTTTTTGCCGGTAAGTGCAATCGAGCCTGCGGATTTAGCCGACGGGCCGCGGTACAGCACCCTCATGGTGGAATCAGTCACCACAAACCAGGGCATACCGGCCACGGCTATATCGTCGAGTCCCATTATGGCAAACGGAGCAGCCGTCCATCCGCGCTTCACGCCCGGAAAACGTCCGAGCGAATCGGTTTTGGCAATCTCGCGCAACGACGCGAGCCACGCTGCGGTATCCGGATCGGCCGAAATATCCACGATATTCACTTTGGGCGTCGAGGAGGCCGAAACGCTACGGAGCATCCCCACAACCGAATCGGAGGCACGGGAACCGGCATCGGTGAACATCAGCAGGCTGCGGGCCGACGTGTGCGGGTCGACGGTAAGCACCTGCCCCTTGCGGTCGGCAATTGTAAAGGATTCAATCCTGACGGAATCGACGGGCACGGCCAGACGCCGGGCGAGATCGGATATACCGCGCAGCGATGCACATCGCGACACCTTGTCGCTGACACTTTCCACGAGTTCCAGCGCCTGCGCTTCGTGGCCCGGGATGTAATAATAATTTGCCAGAAGTGTACCGGACGCATAGCGGTCGGGGTTGTCGCGCACATATGCCGCCACGGCCGCGTTGAGCGAGTCGTGATTGTCCGACCGGACAGCATCTGCGTTTGCCTTCAGAAATTTAGCCACACTTTCGGCATCGTGATTCCCTTTAAGTTCCACCGACGTAGGGTCGGCGAGACTGAAGGTTCCCTCGATATTGTCGCCGGGGGCGGCATTGAAGGCGGCAAGCATACGGCCGTTGCCGGTATAAAGGCGTACCATTACCGGCGCTCCCGCGCGGGCATCGACGGCAAACTTGCCGTCGACCGCCGTGGCAATGACGTTCTGCACGGCGCCGTTGTCGAAATATATCAGACGCAGATTGCCCGTGCCGAAATCCGTGATTTCGCCGTTGATACGAAATGCTCCGTCGTTGCCACACGAGGTGAACGTCAGGAGTGCCGCGACAGCCGTCAGCCACGCCGCAATTTTTATGAGAATCCTGTCCATTTCGCTGATTTCAGAAAAAGTTTACCCGTCGGGCGAACTTTCAGCCATCCGACAAGGTATATATGAGAGGGAGGCTGCGACATCGGGCCGATGGTCTGCCAGCCTTCCTCTACAAAGGTAGGCGTTTTCTGCCAATTTTGCCGAACATGAGATGATAAATTGAACTATCCCCGATGGCAAAATCACCGGCAAATATCTTATCTTTGCAAACGTTAACAGTGATGCTTCTTAAATTGCTTCACAACACGTCTTCTATATGGGAGCCGAGAGGAAAGGACTGAATATTAGCCGACTGCTTGGATGGCTGCTGGTAGCGGCAGCCGTGTGCTGTGCCATACCTGCAAAAGCCCAGATCGTGACACTGCCCGACGAGAAAATGAACGTCGATTCGCTTCGGCGCGCATTTGCCGACACCCACTATTATTTCGGCCTCTACAAAGACAACTATTTCATCTTCGGGCCGCCGGTGGGCAAGAAACCCACCGCCGACAACACCAACGTGAAATTCCAGATTTCCGTAGCCCAGAAACTTACCAAAAGCACGCTTCCCTGGGGCACATATCTATATCTGTACTACACACAGAAGGTATTCTGGAACATTCTTGAAAACTCCATGCCGATGACCGATCTCAACTTCAATCCCGGTATCGGTCTGGCAAAGCCATGGTTCATCAAAAACCGCTTCGTAGGGCGCCTGAGTCTCCAGCTCGAGCATGAAAGCAACGGCCGCGACGGCGAAGAGTCGCGCTCGTGGAATAAAGTGTCGTTCGGAGGGAGCGTGATGGTGGACCCCAACTTCGTGGTGTTCGGCAAATACTGGATACCCATCGTCGACGGCGTAAACAACAAGGACATCCTCCACTACTGCGGCATCTACCAGTTCGGCTTCCAGGTGCAGAGCGTAAACCGCAAGGTCTCGGCATCGCTCACTCTGGTAAAGCGCAAAGGCAACATATTCAACTACAACGTAATACTCGAAGGCGCCTACCGCTTCTCGCGCCAAAGCAACCAGTATCTTTTCGCACAGTTTTATTCCGGCTACGGCGAGGGACTCCTCGCCTATAAAGAGTATCACCAGCAGTTTCGCATCGGTATCGTCATCAAGCCGACCTTGTTTTCCGAATATTAAGCCGACGTTGAAGGCATGTCATAACGGCCCATCTGCGGCGTCGCCGAAACTTACGCACACAATGCAGGGACATTCCTTTGTGATGTATACCTGGCAATCAGCCACTTATACACACCATAAGGAATGTCCCCGCCTTGTTGACGGAAAGATATTTACGACAACTTAAAGACCGAAAAATATTTATCGGATGGTTTTATTTCTTTTCGGCAGCCGGACGCTCGATGCCGTCGGCGTTGCAGCGTTCTGTCATACGCTTGATGCGCTCGGCCGTCTCGGGATGAGCGGCGTGCCGTCCACTTCCTTGAGGTCTCCGGTAAGTTTACGCAGACGGATGGTGTAGGCATTATTTTCGTCGGGAACGGGATTGTGCTCGTCCATCCAGTCGACGGATTCCTTGACGTATTCAGCCATCTGCTTGTCGGTAAGCGTAAAGGCCTTTGCAGCCTGCTTTCGGGCGCGGATGGCTTTCTTGAGATTGAACTGGGCGTTGACTCCCGGTGTGGCCACGGCAATACAGAGCGCCATGGCTGCGATTTTGAAAAGATTGGTTTTCAAATGCGGAATATATGCAAATAAGATTATAATCAAACGTGAAGGTTGCCGATGAAAAGTGCGTGGCATAAACGGCTACACACTGAGTACGTTTGGGGCCCTCTGGCCGCGCATTTTGCCGCTATAATCCTCGTAGGTTCCACTCTTCTGTTGAGCGCCAACTACTTCTGCGCCGACGACTCGACGATTCATCGTGAGGATGCCACCGTGGTTAGTAAAGAGACACACAAGCGCCATCACAGCCGCCGCATAGGTCGCCGCCGTTACACTACAGGCGAACCCTACTATGTCTACGACCTCAATCTGCAGTTTGCCGACGGACGCACCAAATCGCTCCGCGTCGACGCCACGCGCTACAACCGCACCCGCACCGGCGCCACACTCACACTTCCGATGGAAAAGGGCTTACTGGGCTGGCCCGTTATAATGCGCTCCATGCCGGAAAATATGCCCGAAAACCCACAGAAAGATACAGCTGTGGAATAAGTAACTGTTCAAAATTATTTTATGCTTTCACAAGAGGCCGGATGGTAAGACGGAGGCGTTGCGGTGAAGCCCGGCGAGCTTCACCCGCTTTACGGCTGAATGGCGGAAATTGGCGGAAAACGTCGGCTGGTCCATCTGCAGGATGTCGGCACGGCTCAGGCATCGCAGTGCGGGCCGCATGCGGAACTCCTCGAGCGCAGTTTCCGGCACACCGACGTTATGGGGGCATACCTGCTGGCAAACATCGCATCCATAGACGCAATCGCCCATCAGAGTACCAAGCGGACGGCCGCCAACCTCGGCAGGGAGATCTCCGCGATGCTCAATGGTAAGATACGAGAGGCAGCGGCGCGCGTCGAAACCCGAGGCAGCACGCAGAGCGCCTCCGGGACAGGCCGCAACACAACGGCCGCATCCGTCGCACTGCCGCTCCATCGGCTCGTCGGGCGCGATTTCCACATCAGTAAGTATCTCAGCCAAAAAAACATAGCTACCCCATCCCGGCACGATAAGCAACCGGTTGCGCCCTGTGAAGCCCACGCCGGCCTGTCGCGCCCAATATCGTTCGAAAAGCGGCGCCGTATCCACACATATGCGGTGGCCGTAACCCTCTGTGTCCAAGATCTCTGCAACGGACTGCAGACGGCTTCTGAGAACTTCGTGGTAGTCGTCGCCACGGGCATAGCGCGCCAGTTTCAGCCCGGCACACTCGTCGGAATCATAATAGGGGAAAGCGCAGACCATGACAGTCCGTGCGCCTGGAAGCAGGAGGGCGGGATCGCGACGCACGTCGGGATAGCGCTCAAGATAGGCCATAGAGCCGTGACACCCCTCCCCTATCCATGATTCGTAGCTCCGGCACACCGCGGCGTCGACGGGCTCGCAACGTGCGAAACCCGCCGCACAGGCTCCTGCGCTCATTGCGGCGGCGCGAAGGGTATCCTTGAGGTCGGAGAGGGTCATTTCGAAGCAGTTGCATCGTCGGGCCGTCCCGTTGGAATTCTGGCGAAGGTATATCCACGCGCGAGCAGCCACTCTATGGCCTGCGGAAGGACGGCTTTCATATTGCGCTCAGCCTTAAGCGAATCGTGAAACACGATGATCGAGCCGTTGCGGGCATAGCGGCGCACGTTGGCAAACACCTGCTCGGGCGTGAGCTTCTTGGAGTAGTCGCGAGTCACCAGGTCGTACATCACGATGTTATAGCGGTCCTTGATGGCACGCGCCTGCTTCCAGCGCAGCAATCCGTGGGGAGGCCGGAAAAGATCGCTCCCTATCAGGTCGTTTGCCTCGGAGATGTCGTGCATATATCGGTAGGCCGTAACCTTCATGCCCTGCAGATGGTGCATCGTGTGGTTGCCTACACTGTGGCCGCGGCGACGCACCTCCTCAAGCAGCTGTGGATTGCGGGCCACATTGTCGCCTACCATGAAAAAGGTCGCCTTGATGCCGTAGCGGTCGAGGGTGTCGAGCACCCACGGCGTCACCTCGGGGATGGGGCCGTCGTCGAAGGTGAGGAACACGATCTTCCTGTCGTGGCGCTTGAGGCGCCAGATAGCCTCCGGAAAAAGGAGGCGGTAGAATAGCGGCGGTTGCTCTATCAGCATATATGGGGCAGCGGGTTGCGCGTTATTTCGACGGAAGGAAATTTTCGAGATCAGCAAGCGATATGCCGTTGGCTATCAGCTTCTCGCTAAGAGCGTCGGTATCGCCGTCGAACTCAGTGTAGGTCTGAAGCAACTGATATAGATAGGTGGGCACATAGCGGTCGGTAAGGCTCAGCCCGCTGAATCCGCTTCCCGGAAGCGTGCGGCGCAGCTCCATGAAGTAGGGCAGATACTTGCCGTAGCGCATAATCTCGTTCTCAAGAATCTTCAGACCCTTTGCGCGTGCATTCTTGTCGCCGGTCTCGCGCGCCACGCGCAGATAGACGTCGGCCACGGAATATCCCGTCTGTATGCTGTAGGGCACGATGCGTGTGGGCAGCTTCTCGTCCATGAGGTCAAGCACCTTCACAGCCTTGGCATAGCGGTCGGCGGCATAGACCATATCTGGTTCGGGGGTAACGCCGGAAACCGAATCCGTAAGCGGACGTGCGGCATTGTATCCCTCCACGAAAAGCGCGTAGGCCAGATCGCTGATTGCCGTGCGGTGTGTGCTCACCATGCGACGCACCGTCTCGTCAAGATATATGTCGCCGCTGTCGCCGAGCGTGTCGAGGCCGCCCCAGCGGAATTTGTTGGTCACGACGTCGTACATCTTGTCGGTGGCCGTCCAGGTGGCCCGCTCGCCGTCGGGATTGTAAAGCGGCGAAACCTGATAGGCCAGACCCGTGTTGCGCAGGTAGGGAGAAAGCGAGAGATAATACTCGTCGGGCACGGTCATGGCGAAGTAGGCCGGGCGGTTCCATCCGTTTTTGGCCGAAGTGGCGATCATATCGAGCGAGAGGGCCTGGCTCAGCGTGGCGCCTCCGGCGGGATTCGCGGGATCCTTGTAAAGGCCTACGAGGATGGCATCGTCGGCCGCGGGAGCCTCCGCCGCACTTATCACGCCGGCTTTCACGGCAGCATCGATGTTGGAGGGGATATACATATTGGGATAGCGCCACAGGCGCGAACCCTTCCATTGGGCGTCCTTGTTGTGGTAGAGGTCGTCGAGAGCGGCGAGGGCGTCGACGCGCTCGGCCTTCATGCTTTCGGGGTCGAAATAGTTGTAGGTGAGTCGGTCGAAGGCATAATCAGCCGGCGAAGCGCTGAAATCGATGGCACCGGCGCCATCGGTGGCCACACGCATCTGGTTGGCATACCAGTCGGTGGTGAGATACGACAGGTTGACCACACGCACGTCGGTGCGGTAGCCCTCTACCTCCTGGGCATACCAGAGCGGGAAGGTGTCGTTATCGCCGTTGGTGAAGATTATGGCGTTGGGGTCGAGGCTGGAGAGGTAGTTCATGCCGAAATCGCGGGTGGTATAGCGGCCGGAACGGTCGTGGTCGTCCCACGTCTGGCTTACAACCTGCAGGGGCACTAAAATCCCCACGGCAAGCGTGCCGACGGCCACCCAGAGCGCCTTGCGCTGGTCGCGGTGGGTTATGGTTCCATCCTCGTCGGCCTCATGGTTCTTGAGCAGATAGTTTATGAACGTCCAGAGTCCGGCTACACCCATGCCGACCCAGATGGCGAACGCATAGAATGAGCCGGCGAAAGCGTAATCGCGCTCGCGGGGCTGCAGCGGCGGCTGGTTGAGGTAGAGCACAATGGCGATGCCGGTCATGAAAAAGAAGAAGAAAATCACCCAGAACTGCTCGATGCCGCGCTTGGAATGGAAAGCCTGCCATGTAAGGCCGATGATGCCCATTAGGAGCGGGAGCATGAAGAACACGTTGTGGCCCTTGTTTCCCTTGCCGTATTCGTCGGGCAGGAGACTCTGGTCGCCCAGGCGAGGATTGTCGATGAAGGGGATTCCCGAAATCCAGTTGCCCCGGTTGGCCTCGCCGTTGCCGGCGATATCGTTCTGACGGCCGGCGAAATTCCACATGAAATAGCGCCAGTACATGTAGTTGAGCTGGTAGGTGAAGAAGTAGCGCATATTCTGCGCGAACGAGGGCTGCTGCAGCTGGGCGGTTTGCAGGGTATTTCCCTCGGTATCCACCAGGACCGGAGCGTCCACTGTCGGGATGTCGGCCTCCTGGATGCCCGTCCACTCCATATAGCCCGTAGGATGCGAGCCGGCAGAGCTATACATGCGCGGGAAGAGCATACGTGGTGTCATCACGTAGTTCTTGTCGCTGAGGTATTCGGCATAGCGGTCGGTGCTGTCGGAGGCTGTCTTCACGGCCTTGGCATAGATGGTGGTGGCAGGATTTTTTTTATAACCGTAGTTGCCGGCCTTGTCGACCTCGAAAAGAACGGTCGACTTGAACGACGGGCCGTAGAGCAGCGGAGTCTCGCCATACTGCTCGCGGCTCAGGTAGGAGCTGAGCGAAAACACGTTGTCGGGCGCGTTCTGGTTCATCGGCGGATTGGCGTGGGAGCGGATCAGCAGAAGCGCGTAGCTCGAATAGCCGATGAAAATCACGAGAATGCTCAGCGCCACGAGCGTCAGCACCCTCACGGGGAGCCGCTTGGCGGCAAAGAGCCATACGGCGAGAGCGCCCACGATAACCAGCGGAATCAGAAGTGAATGGCCGATAAAGGGAATGCCGCTCAGCAACACGGTGAGCAGAAACGAGATGCGGATGCGGTTGGAACTTTTCTGGCGGTAAAGCGTATGGATGCTCCATACGGCCACAGCCACAAAGAGGATGGCATATACAAGCACACCCGTATTGAAGCTCCACCCGAGAGTATTTACAAAGAAAAGTTCGAAATACTGGCTGACCTCGATGAAGCCCGGCACGAGGCCGAAAAGTATCAGCGCCACGATGACGGCCGAGACGGCCAGGGCGATGAGCGAGCCGGTGGCGGTGGTGTTGCGGAACTTACGGTAGTAGACCACAAGCACAATAGCCGGAATGCAGAGAAGGTTGAGCAGGTGAACGGCTATCGACACACCGATGATATAAGCTATGAGCACCAGATAGCGGTCGGCATGGGGTTCGTCGGCACGGTTCTCCCATTTCAGTATAAGCCAGAACACCAGGGCTGTGCAGAAGCTTGAGAATGCGTAGACCTCGCCCTCTACGGCCGAGAACCAGAAGGTGTCGCTCCACGCGTACATCAGGGCTCCACATAAGCCGGATCCGAACACCACGAGTGCCGACGTGAGGCTTATTCCGGTAGAAGCGTCTTTCACGATGAGGCGCTTCACCAGGTGGGTGATGGTCCAGAACAGCAGTAGAATTGTGGCGGCGGAGAGCAGCCCCGACATGGCATTGACCATCAGGGCAGCTTTGGTATAGTCGCCGAATGCGAAGTTTACGAAGAAACGGGCCGCGAGCATGAATATCGGGTTGCCCGGCGGGTGGCCTACCTCAAGTTTGGTGCCCTGGGCAATGAATTCCGGGCAGTCCCAGAAACTTGCCGTAGGCTCGAGCGTGCAAAGATAAGTCACGGCGGCGATTACAAAGCAAAGCCAGCCGAGAGCGTTGTTCAGCAGCCGGTAGCGGCCGAGCGATAATGTGCGTGAAGTCTGCATTTAAAATGTGGATAACGTGGTGGGCACGTATGCCCGCTTCAAACTGCAAATTTACTCCAACCCCCTCTTTTCCCCAAACTTTTCACTTTTTTTCGCACGCATAGCTCCCGACAGGCTCCCTGATTCCATTGATTTCCACCCCACTTGATGCAGCCACAAAAAAAAATTACTCGTCGTCACGACGAATAATCTTCTTACCTTAAATCTAATACCATGAAAAACTGATGCAAATATAGAGCTAATATGTTTTATAGCATAATTTTTGAGCCAAAAACTTTGTTGCATTAACTCTATTTAACAATTATAGCCACCAAAAGCCCCGTTTTGCCTAAATAATGTCATCAAAAATGCTTTTCTATAAGCATGTTGCCGTTTTGTCGGCAACTTTGGCGTCAGGGAGCATTCTTCCGCTAATGAGTAAAAAAACCGGACAGCGGCGCATATCGGGAAAATATACAGCGCTGTCCGTTGTAAGCAGCATAAATAGAAGTCGTTTAATTTGGCTTAAACCTCCGGAATAGGGTGGCATTTCCACCTCCGGGCACACCGGGTGGCCCATACAGCGCAAAGGAAATAAACAGTCGCCAGACCCCACAGCCAAAGATAAGGCTCGCTTTGAAGCGCCAGCGGCGAGCCGTTGTTGTTGATGTTTATGAATCCCTCCACACCCCATGTGGCAGGAATCAGATTGCCGAGCCATATCCAGGCGCTGTTCATGGCATAGCGCGGCCATGTCAGACCGGAAAGGAAAAGAAACACTACAGATGTGAAGACTACCACCACAAACGAGCTCTCGCGCTCGCTGACGATGCCCTGGATTGCCTGACCGAGGAATGCCGTGGCCAGAAGCAGCGGAAGAATGAAGAGGAAGTAATCGTGAAGTTCGCCGATATGCGGGAAAGAGAACATCAGCGGAATGTAGTGGAGGGCATAGACCGAAAGAGGTATATAGAGCGCCACATAGCAGAGCGACTTCCCCACTACGGTGGCCGATGCCGAAGCCGGATATTCAAGTGGATCCACCCCGCCGTTGCGGCGCCGGCGGTCTTTCGATGTTCCGGCGAGCATCGTGATGCCCAGAAGCAGACTCTGCTGAAGAATCAGCACCACGATACCCGGAATGATGAACGATGCGAAACCCTGCTGCGGATTGCCGAGGAAATAGGCTTCTGTACGTATCGAGGAACTATTGCTTACGGGGAGCCCGAGGGTATTGATGGCTTCCTGACGCAGATCGGAGTCGGTGGCCATCTGCAACTCCGTGAGCGAAGAGAGGAAAGTGCGGTAGCGCAACAGCAGACTGACGTCGCTGTAGAAATGCACGAGTCCCTGCTCCCCGCGCCCCACACGCTCCGAATAGCCGGATGGAATATATATCACCCCGAAACATTTCTTTTCGGCCCACCAGCGTCTGGCCTCCTCGATGTTGGAGGCGTAGCCGCATATCTTCATTGCCTGGGTGGCGTCGGCGTGGCGCACGAACTCGCGCGAGAGCGACGTACGGTCGGAATCGACAACCGCAACGGGCATGTCGCGCGTAACCTCCGGATTGTAGATCAGGGAGTATACGATGGGGTAAACCAGCGGAAGAGCGAAGAAAAACAGCATGATGCCCGGGTCGCGGAACACCATTCGGAATTCCCGCCGGAAAACATGGGCTGCGTCAGAAAACCATTTCATAAGCTGTTTCTTTGATAGTCAGGGCACATAGACCGGTTTGAGCAGATGGCGCTTCATCAGGGGAGTCAGGGCCACGGCCAGAATCGGGAACACCAGTAGCCCCACATAATTAAACCGCGTGAAGAATACCGGGAGACCGTTGAGCGCCACGTCGATATAAATCAGGAAATAATATCTTACCGGGAGCAGATAGGAGAAGATTCCCATCGCGCCATACATCGACTGCACCGGAAACGAGAAGGCGGCCAGCGAGAATGCGAGAATGCCGCTCAGGCAGCATATCGAGAGCGCCAGGCGCATATTCGGCACGGCGGCGCACGCAATCACGGCGAAACTCTGGCAGGCAACAACAAACAGAAATGCCGCGAGGAGCATAGCCGGCAGCGAGCCGTTCATCGGGAAATGGTGCCAGCCGAACATCATCGACACCATACCGAATGCCAGCACGGTGAAAATCAGCGTCTGAGGCAGAAGCTTTCCGATAACAGCCGTCCAGATATCGCCGCGGGCCGTGCGCAACCATTCCATTGAGCTGCCGCTTTTAATCTCGTGGGTGATGGCGTAAACGGTCATGATGAAAATCATCAGCTCGAGCAATCCGGGGAGAAACGACGTCGACAGATAATAGGAGTAGTTGAGCCATGGATTGTTGAGCGGGTGCGACGCCACGTCCATCGGCTGAAGAAATGTTCCCGCGAGCTTGGGCGAAATGCCGCGTTCAACCATCGACGTCTGCACCACGCGCCCCGAGGTAGTCACAGCCAGGGTCTTGAACCCCTTGAACACCAGCGTGCCCGGCACATAGTAGGTCAGATTGTTGTAGAACGTCAGCGTAGGAGCATTGCCGGAAAGGGCGTCGCGCTCGAAATCGCGCGGAATCACGAAGAATCCGAATATTTCTCCGCGCTGCACGGCCCGGATGGCGTCGTTGTAGCTCTCCTCGGTCTGAACAATGTCAACCAGCTCCATGGCGTCGAGCGAACGCGTGGTCTGGCGCGACAGCGACGTGTGGTCGAGGTCGACTATGGCGGCGGGCACCTTCAGCGGCAACCCCTCGCTCAGCAGCGAGACGAAGAAAAAGGCGAAGCAAACGGGCACCACGGCTATTCCCACCAAATAGATGGGACGCGAGCACAGGCGACGCCATTCGCGCTTTATTACGCTTAAAATACCCATATTCCTTTTGTTCGGTTTGTTTTTGGTAATGATATTCTTGCCGCGGTGGGCGACATTGTGTCAAAACACCGGAGGGTCAGTCCTTGTAGATTACGGTCATACCCGGGCGCAAATCGGGGAGCTGCTCGGTGGGCCGGGCCTTCACCTCAAAAGTCTTCGAATCCCAGTCGCCGGTAGTCTTGGTGGCGTGCCAGGTAGCGTAGCTGCCCAGATCGCGGATATAGTAGATCTTTGCCTTGGTCTCCTTGCGGCCGAGCGCCGGTATCATCACTTCGATTTCCTTGCCGAGAGTCATATCCTGGAGATACTCCTCGCGCACGTTGAAGGTAATCCACTTGTCCTGGATTTTGAGCAGACTCATGATGGGTGCGCCGAGCGACACAAGCTCCCCTACATGGGGATAGACCACATCAATCTGGCCGTCGCATGGAGCGGTGAGATACTGGTCCTCCAGAAGAGCCTGCACTTCGCCCACGCCGCCTTTGGCCACGTCGACCATAGCTGCGGCCGATTCCTTATCCTCGCTCTGTGCGCCCTGCTTTGCCAGCTCATACTGGCTTTTGGCTGCCGAGGAAGCGGCTACAGCCGCATCGTAGGCGGCCTTGGCCTCGTCGCGTTTCTGCTCGCTCATCACGCCCTCGGAATAGAGGGTCTGCATGCGGTCGTAAGTCTTTTTGGTGATTGACTCGGCCGAGCGGGCCTGCTGCCAGAGATCGTAGGCGCTCTGGATAATCTGTGAGCGCGTTCCGGCGTCGACCTTGCGGTTCATGGCCTTGGCGGCGGTCTCCATCCCCATGGCCTGCACCAGTTTGGCGTCGGCAAGGCTCGAATGGATGTGCACGAGGGTGTCGCCGGCCTTAACCATGTCGCCCTCCTCTACATAAAGATCCACCACGCGACCGGGAAGCTTGCCCGAGATGCGCACGGCCGTGGCGTCGGCCTGCCCCTCGATTATCTCGTCGGGCTTGTTCAGGAAAAGGAATCCTGCAATGGCCAGAAGAGCCACTACTACCACTACGATGGCAAACGCGCCCATCAGCGTTTTGTTCTCCTTTTGAGCTTCGGGAGTCAGCTGTTTGAAATCAGGCATATCGTATGTTGCTTTATATGGTTTATAATCCGTTTGTTTTCAGAGTTTACAGCACGCAGCTCAATAGCCCAGAGTGCCGAGAACCTTCGAAAGATAGACATCGCAGAGTTTCACGTCGATCATCGCGTCGATATTCTCGCTGTGGGCCTTGAGCCAGGCGGTCTGGGCGGCCATCACGTCGTCGGTGGTTATTACCCCCTCGCGGAAGCCGAGGGTGGCCGTGCGAAGGTTTTCCTGAGCTTTGGCGAGATTCGATTCGGTGGCCAGATAGGTCTTCACGGCCTCCTGAGCCTTGTAGGCGGCCTGGCTGACCTGAAGGTCGATTTTCTCGCGCGCGTCGGCTACCTGGATTTTCGATATTGTCTCGGCTGAGCGGGCAGCGCGGTAGCCGTTGTAGTTGCCTCCCCAGTGCCAGAGGGGGATCTTTACCATCACACCCACGGAGAATGCGCCGCCGAAGCGGTTCTTGAAGCCGTCGAACATATTGGGATTGGTAAATGAGTAACTGCCGATCAATGCTATGTTGGGAAGCATCTCGGAAAGAGCTACACGTTTCTGCTGCACGGTGGCCTCCGAGGCCATCTCGAGCGCGCGCAGGTCGGGGCGACGGGAGTAGACCTCCTCCATATTGTAGCGTGTGGCTATTTCGGTCGATGGAATCGCCTGAGCGGTCCCTTCATCGGCCACGTTGATGTCGGAATGCACCGGCAGTCCGCATATCTGGGCAAGCGCCATGCGACTGAGCGAAAGGCCGTTTTCCACTTTGAGAAGGTCTACATTCGCCTCGTTGAGCTTCACGTCGACGCTCAGCAGATCGCTGCGGGTGGCCACTCCCTGGTCGAGCATGAGCTTCACGTTGCGGTCGAGCGTGTCGAGCAGGTTGACGTAGCTCTTGGCCAGACGGTGCTTGGCGTTAAGCGACACCACGGTCCAGTAAGCGGCGTCGACGGCATAAATCACGTTCTGGCTCTCGTTTTCCTGAAGCATGCGGTTGGCCTCCTCCTGGATTTTTGCCAGACGGTTCATAGCCACGATTTTACCACCCATATAGATGGGCTGGGTGAGCGTCACGGCGCCGAAAAACACGTTGTGGATGTCGAACTCCATCGCCTCCTTGGGGATGAGCGCCACCTCCGACGGAATTGGGGTACCGTCCGGAGTGGTGACGGGCTGATGGGTAATGGGGTTTGTCACTACGTTGAACTCATAGCTCTGCGTAGCCAGGTTGAAGCTCTTGGTAGGCAGAAGCTGGTCGGAGTCGAAGAGCGACAGCTTTTTCTGGTTATAGGTATACCCTCCGGCGAAATCGAGTGCGGGCAGATAGGCCGCGAAGGCCTGCTTGCGCTGGTAGCCGGCCTGGCGCACGCGCTCGGCCTTAACCATCAGCTCCTTATTGTTGCTCAGGGCCATGGCGCGGCAGGAATCGAGCGAATATGTCTCGGCTGTAGCCACCGGCACCGATACGGCCCCGGCAAGGAAGACCCACAATGCTGCGGTTAGCTTTTTAGTGTATTCCATAAGTTGAAACGTTTTGGCATTGCAAAATTAGCTAAACAAAGCCACCCCACAGCGGCCTTGTTCAGTAAAAACAAGCATTTTGCCCCAAATGTTGGAACTTTTGTGAAATTAACGTTTCTGCCGGCTGACTCAGATGCCGAGAATATTGCGCACCGGCATCCACGCAAGGAGTATCGCCGCAAGCACAAGGAGTGCCGCCGGCGAGGTGAGCCGGTCGGCCAGACGTTTCAGTCGTTGCGACTCCGGCATGAGCCACGATAATAGCATCACGGCGAGATAAGCCATCGCCAGCGGAAGTATAAGGTTGGCCCTGAAGGCTGCCATGGGATGGCCGTGAAGGAGAGCCATGAACGCACGCTGGCTTCCGCACCCCGGGCAGTTCCACCCTGTGGCCCACTTCACGGGGCAGCGCGGCATAAAGCCTGTGGCGTTCACGATCCACAGATAAAAAGTGAAAAAGGCCGCCGCCATCAGGGCGACGGCGGCGGCTTTTATGAGTCGGGGTCTGCTTACGCGTGGCATCAGAACATCCCCATGAAGGCTATCTGGAACGGCCAGCTGACCGCGCCAAGAACTATTGCGGCTATGATAAACCACTGGGCGAGCTCGCTGTAGCGCTTGGACCGCTCCAGATCGCCGCGGTAGTAGGCGCTCTTGGTCATCGAGGAAAACACGATGGCCGGAATGCCCACGATTGTGCAGCAGAGCACGGTTACGATTACCGACCACGCGATGTAGGCCGGCGGACAGGGTTCCACAGCGGCGACGGCCGCAGGCGACGGCGACTGTGCCGTCGGCGTGGGAGATACTGTTTCCTGAGCCGTCGTCTCGGCGACGGGGCGCACGGGCTCGGCTACGGGCGCCTCCACAACCTCGATTTCCACCTCGGCTTCAGCCGGAGTCTCAGCCAGGGGTTCGGGTTCCGGCTCGGCAGGGGTGTCGGAAGCTGCATCTCCGACAGCTTCGATCGGTTCAGGAGCCGGAACGGCAGTGCGGTTCTCAAGCATGGCGGCCAGTTCGGCGATTTCCGTGGCGGGAGTCCAGTCGGGCAGCCCCTCGGTCCATACGAGCGTTTCGGGCTGCAATCCGTTGTCCACAAGCTGGCGACCGCTGTAGGGGCCGTCGTGATGGTCGTCGACGATAATCCAGTAGTTCATCTAATTGGTTTTGCTTTGGTCGGTTTAGAAATACTTTGTCTCAGTGCCCCAAATGGCCGAAAGAAGATTGTTGGCCAGCCCGGATGCGCCGATACGGAAGTATTCATTGGTGAGCCACTGCTCGCCGAGCACTTCCTTGACGATGCAGTAGTATGATACGGCCTCCTCGGGTGTGCGGACACCTCCCGCGGGCTTGAAGCCTACCATGCGGCCGGTCTTCTCGAAGTACTCCTTGATGCACTGACACATCACGTAGGCGGCCTGAAGGTCGGCGCCGGGATATTCCTTGCCGGTCGAGGTCTTGATGAAGTCGGCACCGCTATACATGCTCAGAATCGAGGCGGCCTTGATGTTGGAGGCCGTCTTGAGAGCGCCGGCCTCCAGAATCACTTTCAGACGGGCTTCGCGGCAGGAGTGCTTGAGCTCGGAGATTTCGTCGCACACCTCCTCGTAGTCGCCATCGAGGAAGTTGCCGAGATTGAGCACGATGTCGATTTCGTCGGCACCGCCCTCAACGGCCAGAGCTACTTCGGCCACCTTCACCTCGAGGAACGACTGCGACGAAGGGAAGCAGCCGGCCACGCAGGCTATGTCGACGTCGCTCACCTCGAGCACGGTGCGTACCACCTGCGAGAAGTTGGGATAAACGCAGATGGCGGCAACATTTTTCATCTCGGGATGCTCGTTGTCGAAGTCGTTGACGCGCTCCACGAAATCGGCCACGCTGCGCGGCGAGTCGGTCGAGCGGAGGGTGGTGAGGTCTATGCAGTTGAAGAGGAATTTGTAGACCTCTTCGTTCATGTTTTCCTTGAGGTTTTCGGCGAGGATTTTGTCGACGGCGGCCTTCACGGCGGCATCGTCGTCCGTCACCTTGCTTTCGGCTATAGCCTGATGATATTTGTCTTCCATAATGTCATTTTTTTTGTTGTTAGTCTTTTATGGGTGGTTTAAAGTAAGGTCAGCCCTCGATTTTGTCGACCTCGAGGTCGCCGTTGAGGATTTCGTGCCAGGGAAGTCCCTGCACGGCCAGCTCCTCCAGGAAGGGATCGGGGTCGAACTCCTCCACGTTGTGCACACCGGCTTTTTTCCATTTACCGGTGAGGAACATCATGGCGCCCACCATGGCGGGCACGCCGGTAGTGTAGCTCACGGCCTGCATACCGGTCTCGAGATATGCCTCGTGGTGCGAGCAGTTGTTGTAGATATAGTAGGTCATCGGCTTGCCGTCCTTGTCGAGGCCGTAGATGCGGCAGCCGATCGAGGTTTCGCCGGTGTAGTTCTCGCCGAGGTTCTGAGGGTCGGGCAGAACGGCCTTGAGGAACTGAAGGGGTACGATTTTCTGGCCGTTGTAGTCGATTTCGTCAATGCGGGCCATGCCGATGTCCTGAATTACGCGCAGGTGCGTGAGGTATTCCTGTCCGAAGGTCATCCAGAAGCGTGCGCGCTTTATGGTGGGGAAGTTCTGCACGAGGCTTTCAAGCTCCTCGTGATAGAGAAGGTAGCTGTCGCGTGCGCCGATGTTCGGATAGTTGAGCGAAGCGTGGATTTCGAGCGGCCCGGTGGTGATCCACTGGCCGTCGCGGTAGTAGCGCCCGTTCTGGGTAATCTCGCGGATGTTGATTTCAGGATTGAAGTTGGTGGCGAAAGCCTTGCCGTGGTTTCCGGCGTTGCAGTCCACGATGTCGAGGGTCTCCATAGCCGAGAAATAGTGCTTGGCGGCGTAGGCGGTGAATACGCCGCTTACTCCCGGGTCAAAGCCGCAGCCGAGAATGGCCGTCAGACCGGCCTTCTCGAAGCGGTCGCGGTAGGCCCACTGCCAGGAATACTCGAAATGAGCCACGTCGCGCGGCTCGTAGTTGGCCGTGTCGAGATAGTTGACACCGCACTCCAGGCAGGCTTCCATTATCGTGAGGTCCTGATACGGCAGGGCGAGATTGATTACCATTTCGGGCTTATGACGGCGGAAAAGCTCGCAGAGCTGCTCCACGCTGTCGGCGTCGACGCTGTCGGTCTCGATTTTCGGCAGGTTCGTCTGGCCGCGGCGGGCGGCCGCCTCGGTTATCGCCTTGGCAAGGGCGTCGCATTTCTTTCGTGTGCGCGAGGCAATCACGATTTCAGAGAACACTTCGGGATTCTGCGCGCACTTGTGGGCGCATACACTGCCCACGCCTCCGGCGCCGATGATGATCACTTTTGCCATTCTTCTTTTGCTGGTAGTTGCGTTTTTAGTTTTTCGGATTTTCGGTTGATGTCGCCTTCTTTGTAACAACTTTAAGGCGGTACTAATTTGCAAATATAGGCAAAAAAATGTTGTAGCGCGAGGCAATTCACAGCTTTTTTAGTATTTTTGTATGTAAATGGGCAAACATTCAAAGAATAAATCAGCCGAACTACAGCAGAAACTCGCAATTCTCCCCGAGTCGCCCGGCGTCTACACCTACTACGACGCCGAGGGCACGGTGATCTACGTCGGCAAGGCCAAGAACCTGAAGCGGCGCGTGTCGAGCTACTTCAACCGCACCCACGACGTGCTCCGCACCAACCTGCTCGTGCGCGCAATCGCCGACCTGAGCTACATCGTGGTACCCACCGAGCAGGATGCCCTCAATCTCGAGAACTCGATGATCAAGGAGTACAAGCCGCGCTACAACGTGCTGCTCAAGGACGACAAGTCGTACCCCTGGATCTGCATCACCCGCGAGACTTATCCGAGAGTGTTTCTCACCCGCCAGCGCCTGCGCGACGGCTCGAAATACTTCGGCCCCTACACCGAAGCCGGTGCAGCCCGGGCGGTGCTCGAACTCGCCCGCGAACTCTACCCTATCCGTACATGCCGAATTCCCATCACGCCCGATTCGATTGCCCGCGGCAAGGGGCGGCTCTGTCTGGAATACCACATGCTGCGCTGCCTGGGATGTTGCGTGGGCCGCATCTCGCCCGAGGACTATGCACGCTACATCGACCACATACGCCTTATCCTCCGCGGCGAGACGGGCGAACTGATGAACTACCTCCGCACCGAGATGGAACGCCTCGCCGGCGAACTCCGCTTCGAGGAGGCCCAGGCGCTCAAGGAGAAGTACCAGCTCGTGGAGCGCTATCGCGCCAAGAGCGTAATCGTAAGCCAGACGCTCGACCAGGTCGACGTGTTCGGCATCGACGACGACGGAGGCAACGATGTGTATATCAACTACATGCACGTGTGCCGCGGCGCCGTGGTGCGCAGCGTCACGCTTCAGTACAAGCGCCGCCTCGACGAGGAGGGCCCGCAGATGCTCGCCTACGCCATGCAGGTGATTCGTTCGCGCTTCGGCATTGATTTCAAGGAGGTTATCGTACCGCTTTACCCCGATGCCGACTTCGACGGCGCCGAGTTCACAATTCCTCAGCGCGGCGACAAGGCCAAACTGCTCGACGTGAGCACACGCAATGCGCGTCAGGCTAAAATCGACGCCCTCAAGCAGATGGAGCGCACCGATCCCGAGCAGCGCACCAACCGCACGCTCGAACGCATCAAGGCCGATTTCCGCCTCTCGGAACTGCCGCGCCATATCGAATGTTTCGACAACTCCAATATTCAGGGCACGAATCCCGTGGCGAGCTGCGTGGTGTTCCGCGACGCCAAACCGGCTAAACGCGACTACCGACATTTCAACATCAAGACCGTTGTCGGCCCCGACGACTTCGCTTCGATGAAGGAGGTGCTCACGCGCCGTTATACGCGCCTTATGGAGGAGGCTCCCGACGACCTTCCCCAGCTCATCGTGGTCGACGGCGGCAAAGGTCAGCTCAGCGCGGCCGTAGAGGCTCTCGACGAAATCGGTCTGCGCGGCAAAATCGCCGTGGTAGGCATCGCCAAGCGGCTTGAAGAGATTTATTTCCCAGGCGACAGCTTCCCGCTCTACATCGACAAGAACTCGGAGTCGCTGCGCGTGGTGCAAAATCTGCGCGACGAGGCCCACCGCTTCGGCATCACCCACCATCGCAACCGCCGCTCGAAGTCGGCCATCGTAAGCGAACTTTCGGAAATCAAGGGAATCGGTCCCGCCACGCAGGAAACCCTCCTGCGCCATTTCAAGAGCGTGAAGCGCGTCAGCGAAGCCTCGCTCGACGCCCTCGCCGAAGTAATCGGCCCGGCCAAAGCGCGCCTTGTGCGCTCCCACTTCACCGCTCCGCACCCTTCGCACGCGTCAAACCAGTAAGATTCCACCCCGAGGGCGTTGCAAAGGTCGCACCAATAATGTTGATGATTTCTGAGGGTATTTCACAGCTGCCATAAACAATGTGAGGGTGTGTCATAATGGCTCATCTGGGTCGTCGCCCGAGGGACTCTTCGCATAGGCAAAGCGACCAAAGGCCGATAGCTGACAGCACCTTCGCCATCCGGAAAAAGAATGACGTTGTGTCAAATTTTTGAATTTTGACACAACGTCACATGGTTTGCGGCAGGTTATGTTATACTTTGGTATCAGTATTTGATGAGGCTGGTGACTTCGGCGTCGGCGGGGAGGTTGGCGCGTCCGTTGAGGGCGGTAAGTTCGATGATGAAGTTGATGTAGATTTTTTTCGGATTCATGCTCTTCACCAGATTGTAGGCTGCGGCCATTGTGCCGCCGGTTGCGAGCACGTCGTCGTGGAGCACTACTATATCATCGGGGGTGATGGCGTCGCGGTGAATCTCGATTGTGTCCTTGCCGTATTCCTTGTCGTAGGTAGCCTGCAGAGTGTCGGCGGGAAGTTTGCCGGGCTTACGCACGGGCACGAATCCGGCTCCGAGTTCGAAAGCCAGAATCGAACCGCCGATGAAACCGCGCGACTCGATGCCTACAACCTTCGTCACACCCTTGTCGCGGTAGGTCTGCGAGAGGTCCCATCCGATGATGTGGAGGGCGCGGGGATCCTTGAACACTGTGGTGAGATCTTTAAACACGACTCCCTTTTGGGGGAAATCAACCACGTCGCGAACTTTCGATTTGATGTATTCCATATCTGTCATTGTTGGTTTTATTTCTTGATTGGGTTAATGTTCGGAATTTATGTTTTGGACGTCTAACAGTCTGATGTTGTCAGAGTTCGTAATGTTCCACGTGAAACAATTCATCGCCCCGAAAGGAGCAGGAGTATATTGATGTCGGCCGGCGAAACGCCCGGTATTCGTGATGCCTGAGCAACAGTGGCCGGACGGATACGTTCGAGCTTCTGCCGTGCTTCGGTCGAGAGTGCGTTGATCGAGGCATAATCGAAGCGGTCGCCGAGCGCCACGCTTTCGAGTCGCTGAATCTTGTCGGCGATTAGCTGTTCGCGCTTTATATATCCGTCGTACTTCAGAAGAACCTCTGCGGCCTCGACTATCTCCTCCCGACGGTCTTCGGCCAAAGCTTCTATCTGCGCGGCAAGTTCCGGGATATATCGCGCGAGCATCATTATATTGAGCTGCGGCCGGAGCACGAGCGCCTTCAGTCGACAACCCTCCTTCAAGGGGGTAAGCTCAGACTGAGTACCGGCATACCCATATTCGTTATTGATGGCTGCAAGGATTTCATTTCCCTGCCCTACCCTTACGGGAAAATCTTCGACAAATGCAATCAGCTCATCGCGCAGGCGCTGCTTTTCAAGCATGAGGTCATGACGGTGTTCGTCGGCAAGTCCGACGGCGTAGGCAAGCGGCGTGAGACGCATGTCTGCATCGTCCTGACGAAGAAGAATGCGGTATTCGGCTCGCGAGGTAAACATACGATACGGTTCGTCGACGCCTTTTGTGACGAGGTCGTCGATAAGGACGCCGATGTATGCCTGGTCGCGTCCGAGGGTAAAGGGAGCCTTCCCTTGCACTGTCAATGCTGCGTTGGCACCTGCAATAAGTCCCTGCCCGGCGGCCTCCTCATAGCCCGTGGTCCCGTTAATCTGTCCGGCGAAGAAAAGATGGTCCACAAGTTTAGTCTCGAGCGTATGGCGTAGCTGCGTAGGGTCGAAAAAGTCGTATTCAATCGCGTAGCCGGGGCGGTAGATCTGCACATTTCTGAAGGCGGGAATGGTCTGCAAGGCGCGTATCTGCACATCCATCGGCAGCGACGAGGAGAAGCCGTTCAGGTAAAACTCCTGTGTCTTCTCCCCTTCGGGCTCGAGGAAGAGCTGATGCTCCGTCTTGTCGGCGAAGGTGACGATTTTGGTCTCAATCGACGGACAGTAACGCGGCCCTATACTTTGAATCTGGCCGTTATAGAGCGGCGAATCGGGCAACCCCTCGCGAAGGATATCATGGGTTTCCTCGCTTGTAAAAACGTTGTAGCAGCGGCGCTGACACAGCTCGCGTTTTACCTCCGGCAGATAGGAAAAATGGTGAAAATCCTCCTCCAATTCCTGAGGGATGGTCTGTGTCCAGTCGACCGAGCGGCCGTCGATACGCACGGGCGTGCCGGTCTTCATGCGCCCTACCTCAAAACCGAGCTCGCGAAGCTGTTCGCTTATGCCATGTGAGGCTGCTTCGGCGCAACGACCACCCTCTATCATGGTCCGGCCCACATGCATCAGTCCGTTGAGGAAAGTACCGTTGGTAAGCACCACGGCTTTGGCACTGAATGTAGCTCCGAGTGCAGTCTTAACGCCCACAACCCGCGGCCGGGAAAGTTTTGGCTCCTCGCGGTCGGCCAAATTGACTATATCAGCTACTTTAGCTGAATCAGCATCATCAGCGCCATCCTCGAAAATCAGCTCAGTTACGGAATCCTGCCATAGGCTGAGATTTTCGGTATTTTCCAGTATGTGACGCCACACCTCGGAGAAGCGCATGCGGTCGCTCTGCGCGCGCGGGCTCCACATAGCAGGACCCTTCGAGCGGTTGAGCATGCGGAACTGGATTGCGGTGCGGTCCGTCACAATTCCCATCATGCCGCCGAGAGCGTCTATTTCCCTTACAATCTGACCTTTGGCTATACCGCCGACGGCCGGATTGCAACTCATTTGGGCAATTTTATTCAAGTCGATGGTAATCAGAATGGTACGCGACCCCAGACGTGCCGCCGCCGAGGCAGCCTCACATCCGGCGTGACCGGCACCCACTACTATCACATCGTAGTCGAACGTCATTTTCCTATTGTTATCTTTTCTACTGTCTTAGAAAAAGTATGAATCAAATTACTGGAAGTCAAACCCTCCTCCGGGGAGCTCTGCAAGAAGTGCGAGCGCCTCGTTTTCGTTAGCTTCCATTATCTCGCGCTCTCCGGGCCCCTTGTCGTTGATGCCGCAGAGATGGAGCACACCATGGACTATCACGCGCCTGAGCTCCTCGTCGTAGGTCGCGCCCTGGGCCACAGCGTTGGTAGCCACGGTTTCGAGCGAGATGAACATATCGCCGCGAAGCAGACGCCCGCGGCAGTCGTCGAAGGTTATGATATCCGTAAAGTAGTCGTGATTAAGGAATTGCCGGTTTACCTCAAGTATTTTCGAGTCATTGCAGAAGATATACGAAAGATTTCCCACAATGCGGTTGTGGCGCTCTGCAACAAGGGTAAGCCAACGCTGAATCAGCTCGTAATCAAGCTCGGGAAGGTCAACGCCGTCGGCGAGCCACTGGAATTTTTCGCTTTGCAACATTCCGGTATTCAAAGATTTAACAAGAAAAGTTGCAATCTGTCCATCGGTTCGAAACTGGCACGAGGCCTCGCGGTAACCATGGCAAAATTACTCACAAAGTTAGGTAAATATTCGCGAAATATCAATAGCTCCTATTTGAATCTACATGAAGAAAAGGTAGGCGGCGAAGATGCCGGCAAGCGACCCGGCGATATCGGCCATAAGGGCATAGGTAACGGCGTAGCGGGTTTTTCTGATACCCACCGAGCCGAAATACACGGCCAGGACGTAGAACATCGTATCGGTCGACCCCTGGATGGATGCCGACACACGGCTCACGAAGGCATCGGCGCCATGGGCCGTCATCAGGTCAACCATAAGTCCGCGCGAGCCTGACCCGCTGAGCGGTTTCATCAGAGCTGTGGGCAGCGCCTCAACCCACTCTGTATCAAGACCAACAGAAGCTACCGCCCAGGTAGTCCACTCGGTAAGAAGGTCCATCGCACCCGATGCACGGAACATCCCGATCGCCACGAGTATGGCAACAAGGTAAGGTATTATCGTCACGGCCGTTTTAAAGCCATCTCTCGCCCCTTCAATAAAGGATTCGTAGACATTTATCCTCTTCCACAGTCCCGAGCCGAGAAAGGCTATTATAACTCCAAAAAGGAGTGCGTTGGCTATAAAGCCTGAGTAGCGCGCAACACTCTCACCGTCCATCCCTGAGAAAAACCAGACGATTCCGGCGATAATGGCCGCCATCCCGGCAAGCCACGAGAGCAGCACAGGGTCGGCCAGACGAATGCGCTGCTTGATGCAAAGCGCCACTATTCCAACCATCGTCGAGATGAACGTGGCCAAAAGAATCGGGAGGAACACGTCGGTCGGATTCGTGGCACCGGCCTGCGCTCGATACATCATGATGCCTATCGGAATAAAGCAAAGCCCTGAAGCGTTTAGAATCAGGAACATAATCATAGCATCCGTGGCGGTGTCCTTCTCCTTGTTGAGTGTCTGGAGTTCCTGCATAGCCTTCAGTCCGAGCGGAGTAGCGGCGTTGTCGAGGCCGAGCATATTGGCCGACACGTTCATGAATATCGAACCCATGGCAGGATGTCCCTTCGGGACGCCGGGAAAAAGGCGGCAGAAGAGCGGGGAAATCATCCGTCCGAAGAAACCGATTACTCCGGCGCGTTCGCCAACCTTCATCAGTCCGAGCCAGAGCGAGAGGATGCCAGTCAGTCCGAGCGAAATCTCAAACGCCGTGGCGGCCGAGGTGAACGACGACGACATGATGGTGGACCACACCTCGAGATCGCCCTCGAAAATTGTCTTAAAGAGCGCAACCGCAAAAGCGATGATGAAAAACGCGAGCCAGATGTAATTGAGTGCCACTGCCGGAGAAAATTTGATAACTTGTGAACGTGAGTAATCGGATTAAGCACAAAAATACGAATTTTTGCCGGCATTCCTATAAAAGCGTTTTTCTGCAAAAGTTTCACGTGAAACAAATTTATACGTTCAGGCAGTGATTCTTAGCGGTTTAGAGGCTTAAAGGGACGCTTTTAAGCCTTTGAGACTTAAAAATTCCATTTCTTCCGACCATCCGACCACGAAAATTAAAACCTGGGCGACGAAAAATTTGCTATCTTTGTTGCGATGCGAAAATTCTTCAATAGAACAGAAATAAACATTGTGCTCTCGCCCGAGGGTAGCAAACGAGACTCGGTAATCGGTGCGGTTGCCCGCACGGGTCTGCCGGCTGACGCCCGCATTATCTATGAAGGCTCGCGCAACCGACTCGGCGTGGTCGACGGCGACATCAACGTAAAAGCATTCGGTCGTCCGCGCTTTCCCAACAATTTCGTCTATGGAAGCATCCGCAAAAGCAAAGCGCGCCGGAGCTTCGAGCACGCGCTTCGTCTGCGCGCACTCGGCTTCACCACTCCCCTACCCTACGGCTACGCCGAAGAATTCTTTTCACCGGTGCCCGGAGTGAAAATTCTGCGACGGAGCTACTACTTCTGCCGGCAGGTGGCGCAGCCCAACATGCGTCTCTGGGAAAGTAACGGCCAGCTTGAACAGCTGATCGAGCAGTGGGGCGCTGAAATCGCACGCCTCCACAAGGCAGGAATCTGGATGAAGGACCACTCGGCCGGCAACGTGCTCCTCGATAAGGACGCCGACGGCAATTTCACCTTCGGATATGTAGATCTGAACCGTATCCGCTTCGACGTGACCGACGAACGCAAGCTCATGAAGATGTTCAAGTCGGTAAGCACCTCCGGCCATTTCACCTGCCTGCTCGCCCGCGCCTATGCCCGCGCCATGGGGAAAGACGAGGCCGAGGTATCGCGCCAGGCCCGCAAGATTTTCCGCCGTTTCAACCACATAAAATAATAAACGTTAATCTATCTGCCGGCCATTCAAAAGCAGAAATGCACCCCGGGCATCCGAAAATGCACTTATAAATGTACGGTCACGATCACCTAAATTTCAATACAGCTATGAGCTCACGCATGAAAATCTACTGCAAGAACATTCACGAATATATCGATATAGAGGGGGGCGAAAGCCTTCAGGAGATTGCCGAAGCGCTTGCTCCGCGTCTCAGAGGCCTCGAACCCATCTGCGCCGCAGTAAACAACAAGACGGAGCCTCTGCAGTATCAGCTCTTCGGGCCGAAGCAGGTGGAGTTCCTTCCGCGCGAGTCAGCCTCGGGGACGCGCGTCTACGTGCGCTCGCTCTCTATGATGCTCTTCTGCACCGTACGTCAGGAGATGCCCTCCACGCGTCTGCGCATCGAGCACTCCATAGCCGGAGGCTACTACTGCCTGCTGTTCGACGTGCAGAAGCTTGCGGACGGCACTACGGCCTTACAGCCCGTCTCCTCCACTCGGATTCCGGCCATAGTAGAGTGTCTGCGCGCACGCATGCGCGAGCTCTGTAAGCGCGACATCCCGTTCGAACGCAAAGAGCGACTTACGGCCGACATTATCGAAAAGTTCCGGGAGGCCGGACTCACCGACAAGGTGACGCTGCTACAGACCATCCGCGAGCTCTACACCACCTACTATCGTCTCGACGGAGTGGTCGACAGCTACTACGGTGCACTGGCCCCCTCCACCGGATGCCTCCCGGTGTTCGATCTCATCCCCTACAAGGAGGGATTCCTCCTGATGGCGTTCGACCGCAACCATCCCGACCGCCCGGCCCCCGAAGTCGACCAGGAAAAAATGTACCGCGCCTTCGTGGAATACAGCCACTTCAATGAGGTGATAGGTGTGGCCAACGTAGGCCAGCTCAACCGCGTGGTGGAAGAAGGGAAAGCCGCCGACCTGATCAACGTGGCCGAAGCGATGCACGACAAGAAAATCTCTTCGATAGCCGATGAAATCACGCGACGATACCGCCTCGGAGGAGCGCGGATCGTGCTGATTGCCGGGCCGTCGTCGAGCGGCAAGACCACAACAACGAAACGTCTGGGCATATATCTGACCACGAATCTGCTCAAGCCCAAGATGATCTCGCTCGACAATTATTTCGTAGACCGCGACAAGACGCCGCGCGACGCCACAGGCGACTACGATTTCGAATCTCTCCACGCACTCGACCTCAAGGCCTTCAACGCTGATCTCAACGCACTTCTGAGCGGCGAGGAAGTGAGCCTCCCGACCTATAGTTTCGAGCAGGGTAAACGCATCTACAAGGGCAACAAACTACGCCTGGAACCGAAATCCATCCTTCTTGTCGAAGGGATTCACGGACTCAATCCGGCTCTTACCTCCGAGATTCCGGAGGAGATGAAATACCGCGTGTACGTCTCGGCGCTGACAACACTCTCGATCGACGACCACAACTGGATTCCCACCACCGACAACCGCCTGCTGCGCCGCATAATCCGCGACTACAAATACCGCGGCTCGTCGGCCGAGGAGACCATACGCCGCTGGCCAAGCGTACGCCGCGGCGAGGAGAAATGGATTTTTCCCTTCCAGGAAAACGCCGATTCCACCTTCAATTCATCGCTGCTGTTCGAATTGGGAGTAATAAAGGACTATGCCGAAGCAGTGCTACGCGAGGTTCCCAACGACGTACCCGAATACGCCGAAGCCTACCGTCTGCGCCGCTTCTTAGGTTACTTCAAGCAGATTCCCGAGCGCGGAGTTCCCTCCACCTCCCTCCTCCGCGAATTCCTCGGCGGCTCCTCCTTCCACTACTAAAATATCTGTGGAAGCGGAGCATATCAACAAAGATTGCCGGAAAAGTTATTTGAAGACCCAGGTGATGATGCCGGACTGGGTGGGGGAGCCTTCGAGAACGGAGAAGCGGCACTGACGGGTGCGCTCCACGCAGTTGCGGCGCATGGAGGCGTCGGAGGCTACGGTGCCGGAGCTGTGGGCGGCATCGTAGGTGGCGGAGGTTACGTGGCCCTGGGCGTCGACCTTCACGCGCACGGCTATCACGCCGAGTTTGGTAGAGGGCACGCGCGACCAGTTTTCCATCGTACGGCCTCTCAGGCCGTTGCCCGGAGTGCCTGAGATGGCGCCTTTGTCGGAATTGCCCTCCACGGAGCCGGGTGTGCCCTTCCCTTTTCCGCCGCCGAAGGCTTTGCTGGTGGCGTCGGCCACATTTTTCTTCGCCTGCTGTCGGCGTGCTGCTTCCTGACGCTCTTTCTCGCGCTGAAGCTCTTCCTTGGTAGGTCCTTCCTGCTCCTTCTTCACTTTGGCGGGCGAGGGGCGCTCGGAAGTGACCGTAGGCTTTGGTTCGGCCGCTTTTCCGGCATCTACGTCACCGGAGGCATCCTGTATAGGCTCGGGGTTGTCGACGGCAGAGGGCGCGGGATCGTCGACGGGTGCCACCGGATTGAGAATGTCGCCTGTACGCACAAATTCGCCTGAGGCATAGAGATCCTCGACCTGGTCGAAAACGATATTCTCCTCAGGCTCAGGAGGCCAGGGCGTCAGTTCATCGGGCGGAAACTTCAGGAAGGTGTGGAGAAACACCAGAAGCACCAGCAGATGGAACGCTATGGCAACGACAATGGCTATTATGCGGTCGGACTTTTTCAATCTTGCTGAGTGGATTGGTTAGGGGTGGTCATATCGCCGGAGAGGTCGGTAGCGGGCACTGCGTCGGGCAGGATATCCTGCGCGTGATTAGCCACGGGCTTGGTGGCGAGCACCATCTTGATATTGTTGGAGGCCCCGGCGTTGAGCACCTCGACGATGCGGCCGTAGGGTACGTTTTCGTCGGCATAGAGGGCTATGAATCCGGTGGAATCCTGCTCGTGGGCCATCTTGAGGAAAGGCACGAGCGCATCAATCTGGAGCGGCTGCGGCTGCTCGTCGCCGGCCGAACCGTAGATATTTTTGTCGGCGTCGATATAGATGCGTGTGGAGGGCTTGAGAGCGCTCTGCTCGGTGCTCTGCGGGAGGTTGACCTCAAGGCCGGTGGGAAACACGAAGGTCGAGGTCACCATAAAGAAGATGAGCAGGAGGAATATCACGTCGGTCATCGAGGCCATCGAGAAGGCCGACATCATGGAGTGTTGACGTTTGAGCATGGCAGACTGATTGGGGAGTGCACTTAATGGATATGGACGTGAGCCACGGCGTCAGACGGCAGGCTCGTTGAGAAGGTCCATGAATTCCATTGACTTCGACTCGAGCATGTTCATCACCGAGTTGATGCGCGCTACCAGATAGTTGTAGGCGAACAGGGCGATTACGCCTACCACCAGACCGGCCACGGTGGTGACGAGGGCGGTATAGATACCCGACGAGAAGGTGGCGATGTTGGCCGAATTGCCCTCGGAGGCAATTGCGTAGAAGGCCTGCACCATGCCTACGACTGTACCAAGGAAGCCGAGCATCGGGGCGCCGGCGGCCGTAGTAGCGAGCCACGGAAGGCCTTTGGAGAGCGAGGCAATTTCGATGTTTCCGGTGTTCTCGACAGCTGCGAGGATATCGTTGACCGGACGGCCGATACGGCTGATACCCTTGGCGATAAGGCGCGCATAGGGTGTTCCGGTCTTCTTGCAGAGATTGAAGGCGCTCTCGATTTCACCTTCATGGATGTAGTCGCGGATGCGCTTCATGAACGTATCGTCCTCGCGGGCGGCGCGGTTTATCACAATGGCGCGCTCCACAAAGATGTAGATGCACACCAGCGAGAGCAGTGCGAGCACGATCATGAGAGGGCCGCCGCGGAGGCAGAGGTCCCAGAGCGAGAGTTCAACTTGTTGGTTTACGGCGGCAGTTGCGGCCGGTGTGCCGGTGATGGCAGCGTCGAGCAGAATCATTATGTTGGTTTATAGATTACGGGGTGACAGAAAGCGCCGCGGACGGCTACGAGGAGTGGAGAGCGGTTATTTCAGGCAGGCCTTGTACTGGCGGATGGTCTCCTCCAGGCCGAGGTAGAGCGCGTCGCAGATGAGAGCGTGGCCTATGGATACCTCGTTGATATGGGGCACGTTCTCCTTAAAATATCGAAGATTTTTAAGACTGAGGTCGTGGCCGGCATTGATGCCCAGGCCAGCCTTTCGGGCTGCGCGGGCGGCCTCCACGTAGGGCAATACGGCGCGCTCGGGATCGCGCTCGTAGAGGTCGGCGTAGGGTTTGGTATACAGTTCCACGCGGTCGGCTCCGGCTTTGGCGGCCAGCCGGATATTTTCCACGTCGGTATCCACGAAAATCGAGCTTCGTATGCCGGCCTCGCGCAGCGAGTCGATGATTCCGGAGAGGAAGTCCATGTTGGCACCGACATCCCATCCGGCCGACGATGTGAGGGCGTCGGGTGCGTCGGGCACCAGAGTGACCTGCTCGGGTTTCACCATGAGCACGAGCTTCATGAACTCAGGCGAGGGGTATCCCTCGATATTGAATTCAGTCTTCACGAGCGGACGGAGGGTGAACACGTCGTCGCGGCGGATATGCCGCTCATCAGGGCGCGGATGCACCGTGATTCCGTCGGCGCCGAAGCGCTCGCAGGCCTGGGCCACCTGGGCCAGGTCGGGATTGTTTTCGCCACGCGCATTGCGTAAAGTGGCTATTTTATTTATATTTACGCTTAGATTGGTAGTCATTGCCATGTTGTTGAGTTGCAAATTTACCAAGAAATTTCAACAAGCCGACCCGCCCCAATGCGAAATCTTATCGCGTTAACAGAAATTTACACTCGGCTCTCGTCCTCCTTTATTATAAGAAGGGTATCGGCGGGGTGGAGCCGGCGGTGGCCGTTGGGCACGATATAGCGGTTGCCGCGGCGTATCATTATCACGAGCGAGCCGGCCGGGAGTTGCATCTCGCTCAGAGTGGAGGCCCTGGCCAGATGTTCGGGGGTGAGGGTGAGGGTCTGGAGAGAAGTGGGAAGCTCGTCGGCGAGCTCCACGCCGAAATCGTCGTCGCCATGGCTACCGGGATCCACAAGGTTGAGCTGACGGGCCGCCGATATGACGGTAGTTCCCTGAATGAGAAGAGAAAGGATGGTGATGAAGAATACTATATTGAATATCTGACCGGCTCCTTCTATGCCGGCCACCACCGGATAGGTGGCAAAGATGATGGGCACCGCGCCGCGCAGGCCCACCCACGAGATGAATGCCTTCGACCTAATGCCGACCTTGCGCATCGGCGTCAGCGAGAGAAACACACTGAGCGGTCGCCCCACGAGAATCATGAATACGCCGATCAGTAGCGAGACCGGAGCCACGGAAATCATTTCATGCGGATTGACCAGCAAGCCAAGCATAAGAAAGACCACAATCTGGGCGAACCACGTCATTCCGTCGAGAATCTTCGCTATGCCGCGGTGATTGGGCAGCGGAGCGTTGCCGATTACGATGCCACAGATATATACGGCCAGATAGCCATTACCTGCAAGGGCGGTTGTACCGGCAAAAGTGAAGAATACCGCGCCGATCATGAGGATTGAAATCATGGATGCGGCCTGCCCGGCGTCCTCGCGGTTGGCCGAACGGGCGTCGATACGCCGGTATATACCGATCAGCCATAGCGTTATCTTTCCCATCACGAAGCCTCCGGCGATTCCTACACCAAACTGCAGCAGGAGCTCCACCACAAGGGCGCCCGCCGAAAGCGAGCCACCTACGGTTATGGTCTCGATAAGAATTATCGTGAGCATATAGGCCATGGGGTCGTTCGAGCCGCTTTCAAGCTCGAGCATGGGGCGCAGGTGGTTGCGCAATCCCACCTTCTGGCTGCCGAGAATGCCGAATACGGAGGCAGAATCGGTCGACGACATAGTGGACGCCAGCAGAATCGACGGCAACAGCGCGAAATGGATATTGGTCCAGCTCATGCCGGAAAGCCACCAGATGAAAACTCCGGTGAGAAGTGCCGTGAGGAGGACGCCCACGGTGGATAGCACCAGTCCCGGCAGCACTACAGGGCGGATTGCCGCGATTTTGGTGCCCATGCCGCCCGAAAAGAGGATGATGCAGAGAGCTATCATACCGATGAACTGGGCGGTATGCATGTTGCTGAACTGGATGCCCACGCCGTCGGTGCCGAAAGCCATGCCGACCAGAAGGAAGATAAGCAGAAGCGGCAGCCCGAACCGGTAGCTCGACTTGCCGATGAGCACGCCCGCAATCAGCAGCGTGGAGCCGATAAGCAGAATGTTTTCAGTGGTGATATACTCCATAGGGGTTCATAAAAGGAAATATTCTATAATTACAGTGTCACAAAATTAACTATTTTAACGCTAATGAAAGAATGCCGCACGCAAAAAAGCTCTCCGGCGGCAACCTCATATCATGGAATTATAACACCCCAAAACATTCATACCCTATTTTTAACACCGACGGCCCGCAGGGATTGCAGGATTTTCCATAAATTTGCAACCGACGGAAATTTTACCGACATCGACCAGTGGAATATGAGCGAACTGACGCAACGACTTCTCAGCGACTATCTTGCCGGCAACCTCTCGGCATCCGACAAGCTTGAGGCTCTTCTGCCCCAACATGCCGACGGGTGCGAGTTGCTCGTGGCCTGTCCCCCCGAGGAGTTCAGCGCCTCGGCCATAGCCCGCGCAGTGGAGGATTGCGACGCACGCCTGCTTGCGCTGACGGTTACGGCGATGCGTACGCCCGACGACCATCCGGTAGTGCTCGTACGCGCCGACACCCGCAATGCCGACGCGATATCGCGCTCACTGGCCCGCTACGGCTATCAGACGGTCGACACCTCGGCCCGGCTCACTCCCGAGCAGCAGTCGGAGGCTATGGCCCGCATAAACGAACTCCTCCACTATCTCGACCTCTGATTCCACATCGGCCCAGCCCTACGAGGTATTTTTCTTTAACCGACAACACACTTAGAGGGTGTTTAATAATAGATGTTAAATTGCAACAAGCATATTTTGAGGCAGTTTTGCCTTTTGAGAAAGGAGTGATGCGGGCATCACGACTGACGAGAAAGGCAAAAATGGCCAAAATATGCGATGAGTTTAACTCCTATTATTCATAATACCTTCTTACGTTTGGAATTTAACAGATATTATTAACCACCCTCTTATAGCCATGAGAATAGCCATAAACGGCAACCGCCATCAGGAAGGATATTTCGAGCATATAGAGCAGCTCGTGGCCACGCTCATGCAACGCGGCGACGATGTAGTTCTCGCCGAACCGTTTCTCGACTACCTCACCACCCATCTCGGCGACAGATTCGCCCTGGGGCTCGACTACATGCCGCTCACGCGGCAGCCTCACGCCGACCTGGCCATAAGCGTGGGTGGCGACGGCGCATTTCTCAAGACGGCGCGATGGATCGGCGCCGAGGCCACGCCGATAGCCGGAATCAACACCGGCCATCTGGGCTATCTCTCGGCTTTCACCTTCGAACAGGAGGGGGCGGTATACGCATCCCTGCTTCAGGGGCGCTACGCCGTGGAGCCTCGCTCGCTGCTCCAGGTTGAAATACTCGCGGGCGAAGGGGAAAAAACCATCGCAACTACGCTTACGGCACTCAACGAAGTGGCAATAACACGCGGCGACAACGGCTCGATGCTCCGCATAAGCGCCCGGTTGGGCTACAGCTCAACTCTCAACTATATGGGCGACGGCCTGATTATCGCAACACCAACAGGCTCCACAGCCTACAACCTCTCGGTAGGAGGCCCGATTCTCGCACCTGAACTGGAGGGATGGGTGCTCTCGCCAATAGCAGCCCACTCGCTGTCGATGCGGCCGCTCGTGGTAAGCGACCGCTCCCCCATAGAAATCGGCGTGGAGACCCGCGGCAGCGGCTTCCGCCTGGCCGTCGACGGCAAATCGCAGACACTCCCGCTCGAAACCACCCTGAGGCTCAGCCGCGCCCCCTATTGCGTGAATCTGGTGGTCCAGCCCTGCCACTCATTCACCGACACGCTGCGCGACAAACTCGGCATGAAGGGCTTTATATGATAGACTGCCTGCAGTTACCCCCCTACACACTCCAAAACGGTATTCAGAACTCTACAGATGCCCGTATCCGAAATCAACCATAGCGCTCTTGGAAAGGTCCTTGTGAACGTCAGGCGGAACTCCCAGCAGATTTCCGCCCGCTGGAAGCAGGGACTTGTGAACGTCAGCGTGCCTCACGGCACGCCCGTAGAGCGCCTGCGCGATGCCCTCGACGGGTTCGCTCCGCGCCTGCTGGCCATGCGGCCGCAGGTAGCCTACCGCGACGGGCAGCATATGGAGTTCCCTTACGTCGACGTGATCATCCGCCGCCAGATGATCGACCCCAAGCGCATACTATGTTCGGCGCGAGGCGCCACAATCGCCATAGAAGTGGGGCTGGGCTGGGACTTCGAGTCGGCCGACACTGTACGCGCCGTAAGCGACATGATGTGCAAGGGAGCCCGGAGGCTTGCCGCCGACCTTCTGCTGCCGCGCGCACGCCAGCTGGCGGCGCGCGTGGGGCGTCACCCCATAGGTTGGACCATCTCGCGCGGACACAGGGTGCTCGGCCGCTGCTCCTCGTCGGGAGTGATTTCCCTGAGCTATGTGCTGCTCTTCCTGCCGGAAGAACTCTCGGACTACGTGATACTCCACGAACTGGCCCACCTGACGGAGATGAACCACTCACGTCGCTTCCACGCCCTCCTCGACGAATATCTCGGCGGCCGCGAGGCCGAAACCGTAAAACGACTGAAAGCCTACCGCTGGCCCGTATTACGCAACTGAAGACGTATCTTACCGACAGATCCACGGCGTAACCGAATAACGCCGGCGAATATCCTAACTTAAGAATTGTAAGCTACGCAGATGTTACAAACGTGGGGCAAAGTAGTAAAACGGCACTAAACGCGCCATAATGCCGTAACAATCCGGCGAAATGTTATAAATTGTAACCACAAAGGAGTTACAAATCGATTGCCGTCTTGCAATCCAAGGCGGCTCTTCCTATCTTTGATATCGGAAAGTAGACCACCGGCCGGCTCAGCCCCCTCTGCGGAGGCCATAGCGGCTGCCAAGCCAATCTATATAGTAATATTATCACCCGGCTACCTCGCCCCTGCTAATGGCCGTGACTCCGGCATCAAGCCAATCACACGGCCCGTCGGCTCCGACCAGTGCAGCCCGATATCAATACCACGGCTATCAGTTGTATCCATGCTGACAAAGGATCCGACAAACAACCCCATAAATCAAGGCCGCATACTGGCAATCGACAGCGATTCGACCATATGCGAGATGATTCGCACCCATTTCGGGCCGGAAGGATTCTCCGTGGATTACTGCACAAGCTATGAGGATCTGTTCTCCCTCAATATAGCAGGATACGCACTGGTAATCATCAGCCTTGACCTTGACGATGCCGACTACGCCCTGAGCCTTGTGGAGCAGATTAAGCAACACAGAGTGTCGGCCCGCACAGGCATAATAACCTGCTCGTCGCAAATGTCGCCGGCCACAGTAATCGATTCGCTCAACGCCGGGGCCGACGACCATCTTCTGAAACCATACTCTCTCCGCGAGCTGATGGCCCGCGTGCGCGCCGTGCTCCGCCGGCACATCTGAGTGGCGCGCCCTACCGCCCGGTTTCCTATCGTTTCCGACGGACCTATGCTATGGGTTCGCCGATTTTTTTGTATTTTTGCAATCCGACGGCCGCAAGAGCTTTCACCATCGCCGGCCGCATTCAATCCTATACGCAGTATTACCTTAGAGGGTGTTTAATAATAGATGTTAAATTGCAACAAGCATATTTTGAGGCAGTTTTGCCTTTTGAGAAAGGAGTGATGCGGGCATCACGACTGACGAGAAAGGTAAAAATGGCCAAAATATACGATGAGTTTAACTCCTATTAATCATAATACCTTCTTACGTTTGGAATTTAACAGCTATTATTAAACACCCTCTTAATGAACAAGTTGCAGAATCTCGCCTCACGCCTCCGGATGATTCCGGGCCGGGTGGCAGCCGAAGTGCGCCGGCCTCAGTGGTGGGGCTTCTTCGTAAGTGTGGCAGCAATAGCCATCCTTTCCATCGCTTTCTTCTATCCCGACGCATCGCTCGGCAACGAGCTGCGGCAGCACGACATGCAGCAGGGAGCCGCCATAGGCTACGAGGCCACCGCCTACGCCGAAGCCACCGGCGAGGATCTCCCGCGATGGACCAACTCGCTATTCTCCGGCATGCCCACCTTCCAGATTTCGCCTTCCTATCCCTCCGACTCGCTTTTCGGATGGATCAACACGGTATATGGCGCAGGACTCCCCTCCCCCTCCAATCTGCTGTTCATGATGATGTTCGGCTTCCTGATTCTGATGGCGGCCATGCGCGTGAGGTGGTATTACGGCCTCATCGGCGCCGTGGCCTGGGGCTTCTCCACATACTTCATCATAATAATAGGAGCGGGCCATATATGGAAGTTCGTCACTCTGGCCTACATCCCGCCCACAATCGCCGGCATCATCATGGCCTACCGCGGCCGGTGGTTTCTCGGCGCGGCGCTCGCGGCGCTGTTCGCCATGATGCAGATCAAGAACAACCACGTGCAGATGACGTACTACTTCCTCTTCGTAGTGGCGGCTATCATCATCGCTTTCCTGATCGATGCCTTCCGCAAGGGGGAGACCCGCCGCTGGCTAAAGGCCACGGGAGCTCTACTCGTGGCCGGAGCACTGGCCGTAACGGCTAATATGCCTAACCTCTACAACACCTACCTGTACGCGGCTGAATCCATGCGCGGGGGCCACTCGGAACTTACATCGGCCAACGACGACGCCAACGCCACCTCCGGCCTAAACCGCGACTACATAACCCAATACAGCTACGGACGCTCAGAGACCTTTTCGCTGCTTATCCCCGACGTAAAGGGCGGCGCATCCGTACAGCCGGGCGGAGGAGGCCTTCAGCCAACATCGCTCACCGACGTCGAGGGAGCCGACGAGGCAATCGCCCGCGCCGGACTCAACGAGGGCGAATACCAGTATCTCGCCAACTACATCAGCCGCTACTTCGGCGAGCCGGAGGGCACGAACGGCCCGGTATATGTGGGAGCGATAATTTTCACCCTCTTCCTGCTGGGATGCCTGATAGTGCGCGGGCCGCTTAAATGGGCCCTTCTTGTGATGACAGTGCTTTCAGTCGGCCTTGCGCTGGGCCGAAACATGCAGTGGCTCACCGACCTGTTCATCGACTATATGCCGATGTACTCGAAATTCCGGACAGTCGAGAGCATTCTGGTGGTGGCCGAATTCTGCATCCCTCTGCTGGCCATTCTATCACTGCAGAAACTGCTCACGGAGCCCGGGGCGCTCTCGCGCTACCGCCGCGAAATCTACGCCGCGTTCGGTCTGACGGCGCTCTTCTGCGTGGCCGGCTGGCTCTTCCCGTCGGTCTACGGGCCGGCCATCACCGAGGGCGACATGCAGCTGTCCGACATGCTCTCCTATCAGCTTCAGCAAGCCGGCTATCCGGCCGAGGCCATCCGGATGTTCTCCATCAACAATCCGGCCATAGCAGGCGTAGTGGAAGAGCTCCGCTACTCGCTGGTGAAAGCCGACTCGCTGCGCTCGCTCATATTCATTCTTCTGGCATTCGGCGCCCTGATACTCTGCACATTCGGGAAAGTGAAACACTGGATGGCTACCGCGATAATCGGGCTGCTGGTGTGTGTGGACCTCTACACCGTCAACAAGCGCTACCTGAACCACGAAAGCTTCTGCGCTCCTGAAATTTCGAAGACGGACCCCTTCCCCCTCAGCGCCACCGACAAGGCCATTCTGGCCGACACGGCGATGAACTACCGCGTGATGGATATTCCGCGCTTCTATCAGGCAGCACCATCGCGCCACCACAAAGCCGTAGGCGGCTACCATGCCGCCAAGCTTACGCGCTATCAGGACCTCATCGACCGCCATCTCTCGCATTTCCCCAACGGAACGCCCACAGAGGCCGACTTCCGCGTGCTCGACATGCTCAATGCCCGCTATATAGTGGGCAACGACGGTAATGCGCAGCTCAACCCCCAGGCGCTGGGCAACGCATGGTTTGTGGATGAAATATCCTACGTCGACAATGCCGACGCCGAGATGGACGCCCTCTCTACCCTCGACCCCGCCTCGCAGGCCGTGGCCGAACGCCGCTTCGCCCAAGCCCTCGGAAAAGCCAGGCCAACAGCTCCATCGGACACTATCTTCGAGACCTCATATGCCCCCGACAGGCTGACCTACGCAGCCCGGAGCGCCAACGGCGGCATCGCCGTATTCTCCGAAATCTACTTCCCGTGGGGCTGGGAGACCACAATCGACGGAAATCCCGCCGAACTGGGCCGTGTGAACTACGTGCTCCGCGCCCTGCGCATCCCTGCAGGAAACCACACCGTGGAGATGCGCTTCAATCCCGCCTCGGTGCGCAACACCGTAGCCGCCGCCCGCTTTGCCGTCGTCGCCATCTACCTCCTGCTCGCCCTGGCCATCGTCGCCTCTCTCCTCCCACCGGCCTCACAATGCTCAAAGGCATCCGCAACTGCGAACTATGCGGGGATATGAAAATTTAACGGAGGCGAATGAGATGTTTTAAGCGGAATGTCGTAAATTTGCACGTTATTGCGCTTTTGCGCATGCACCTCGACCAGATTTCAGGCCGCCACCGGCTCGCTGCCGGGCGAGATGCGGCCGATGGACTTCATCATTAGATGCCACCAATCTCTTGCGACGCTCTCAGTTATATATCATCCTGATATTTACCATATTCTTCTTCGCCGGAAAGCTTTTTTCGCGCGATGGGGTGCTGTCTGCGACGCTACAGGAGGGAAAAGCGGCCAGTGATGCCGTTACGGCCGATTCAGCCACCGCGACCGACGCGATTCTCTCGGCCGTCGACGGGCTGAAGGCAACGGCAGAATCGATTGCAGGCATCCTCCCGTTGGATACGCTCCCTGCCGATGCCTCTGGTATTGTTGCTCCGGACTCCATTTCTTCCGATTCCATCGCTCAGGCAGCTGATTCCTTAGCGGCGGCTCCGATGAGGGCCGACACCACGGCAAAGCGCCCCTCGCGCATCCGCCGCGAGAAGGTCGACCTCGACAACCAGGTCGTCTTCAACTCGAAAGACTCGATGGTGATGATCGGACGCAATACCGTATACATGTATGGCGACGGCACCGTTGACTACGGCGACCTCAAGCTTTCGGCGGCCGAAATCAAGCTGAATATGGACAGCAGCGAGGTCTACGCCGTAGGCCGTCAGGATTCCGTGGGCGAGATGGTAGGGACCCCCGTATTCGAGGAGGGCGGCTCAAGCTACGAATCGGCCACGATGCGCTACAACTTCAAGAGCAAGCGCGGCTACATCACCAACGTGATAACCCAGCAGGGCGAAGGATACCTTACCGGCGGCAAAACCAAAAAGACCGAAGGCGAGGACTACTACCTGGAGAGCGGCCGCTACACCACCTGCGACGACCATGAACATCCCCACTTCTGGCTGCAGCTCACGCGCGCCAAGGTACGTCCGAAGAAAAATATCGTGACCGGGCCGGCCTACATGGTGCTCGCGGGCCTTCCGCTCCCGCTGGCAATCCCCTTCGGCTATTTCCCTTTCAGCGACAAATATGCCTCGGGCGTGATTGTTCCTACTTTCGGCGACGACTACAACCGCGGCTTCTACCTGAGCGACGGCGGCTACTACTTCGCCATCAACGACATGATCGACCTCGCCCTCACCGGCGAAATCTACACCAAGGGCTCGTGGGGCCTCTCGGCTCAGTCGACCTACCGCAAGCGCTACAAGTACAGCGGCTCGTTCAACATCAACTACCTCAAAACCATCTACGGCGAGAAGACCGACCCCGACTACTCGAAAGCCACCAACTTCCAGGCGGTCTGGAGCCATTCGCAGGATTCCAAGGCCAACCCCAACATGAGCCTTTCGGCGGCCGTGAACTTCACCACCTCGGGCTATACGCGCAACTCGCTCAACTCCTACTATACCAACGCATTCACCGAGAACACCAAATCCTCGACCATCAATATGAGCTACCGCTTCCCCAACTCGAAGTGGTCGCTCTCGACCTCGCTCAACATCTCGCAGCGCACGCAGGACTCCACTCTGGCCGTATCCTTCCCCAACCTCAACATCACCATGAGCCAGACCTACCCCTTCAAGCGCAAAAACGCCGTGGGGGCCGACCGGTGGTATGAGAAAATCCGCATGAGCTACACGGGCCAGTTCCAGAACTCCCTGTCCTCCAAACAGGATGAATTCTTCAAGAAATCGCTGATAAAGGACTGGCGCAACGGCATGCGCCACAGCATCCCCATTTCGGCCACGTTCCCGCTCTTCACCTACTTCAACATCACCCCCAACATCACCATAACCGACCGAATGTACACCCAGAAGGTGCGCCGCCAGTGGGACCCGCAGGCCTCGGCCGAGGTGATGGACACCACCTACTCTTTCTACAACGTCTGGGACTTCAACGCATCCGTTTCGCTCGATACGAAAATCTACGGCTTCTTCCAGCCTCTCCCCTTCCTGGGCGATAAGGTGAAGATGATACGCCACGTGATGACGCCCACCATCTCCTTCTCGGCGTCGCCCGACTTCTCATCCCCCTGGTTCGGCTACTACGGCCAGTATGAATACACCGACCGCCAGGGCCAGCGCCAGCAGAGGAAGTACTCGATGTTCCCCGGCGGCCTCTTCGGCGTGCCGGGCCAGGGAAAGACCGGCTTGGTGAGCTTCTCGCTGGCCAACAACGTGGAGATGAAAGTGAAATCCGACAACGACTCAATCGGCGAGAAGAAAATATCGCTCATCGAGAATTTCACCGTAAGTCAGAGCTACAACTTCGCCGCCGACTCGCTGCGCTGGAGCAACATCAACACATCGCTGCTTCTGCGCCTCTCAAAGCAGTTCAACCTCAACCTCTCGGCCACATGGGATGTCTATACCTACGAACTCAACTCCTATGGAAATCCCGTGCGCGTCGACAAGCTCCGCCTCACCCACGGCAAGGGGCTGGGACGCCTGTCGTCGACCGGGACATCCTTTTCCTATACATTCAACAACGACACCTTCCGCCGCAAGAAGAAAAACGGCGACAACCCGCCGGAAACCAACGGCAACCTCGGCAACAACCCGCGCGACGACGACTGGGACGACTCGGGCTACGGGCAGCCCGACCGGCTCTCCGACAAGGACGACTCCGACTCCGACCTCGACCTGACGCCGGAGGGCTACGTAAGGTGGGAAGTGCCGTGGAGCCTGTCGGTGAACTACTCCGTGAACTACGGCTACGGCGAGTTCGACAAGGAAAAGATGGAATACAAGGGGCGCATCACCCAGAATCTCAGCCTGTCGGGCAACATACGGCCTACCAAAAACTGGGAATTCTCGGCATCGGCGTCGTACAACTTCGACACTCATAAAATCGCCTACATGAACCTCAACATAAGCCGCGACCTGCACTGCTTCATGATGAGAGCGAGCGTGATACCCGTCGGCCCCTACAAGAGCTACAACTTCCATATCTCCGTGAAGTCGGCCCTGCTGAGCGACCTGAAATACGACAAACGCTCGTCGACCAGCAACGGCGTGCAATGGTACTGACGCAATCCATCTCCAATCTTACCGATGTCATGGGAAAACTAAGCAGATTATTGAGCTATCCGGCGCGCTGGCGCCGCAGCAAGGGGTTCGGCGTGCATTCACCGTTTGCCTACAGCTTCATAACGGGCGTCCTCACCCAGACCGAGTGCGCCTACTATGCCTATGGCGAAATCGCGGCCTTCTGCCCGCGCGCACGCAAGGCCGGCTTCAACGAGATATTCGCCGGGCGCGACATGAGCATAGCCGAGGCTCACCTGGTATTCCGCATTCTCTGCCATTTCAACCCCACCCGGATAGTGGAGATGGGCCATGGACATGAAGTGACCAACACGCTTTTCCGCAACGCCGTTCCCCGCGCGCGCGTGCTTCACTGGGTGGAGGGGCGCAGCCTTGACCTGCAGCCGTCAGAGCGCAAGACTTTCGTGCTGGTCAACCAGCTCGTGGGCGACGAACTTACCGCAGCGTCCGAGGTTATCAGCACCCTTCTTGCCGATGAAAACTGCGTGATTATAGTGCGGAATCTCTCATGCTTCACCCGGCAGCGCGAGGCATGGAACCGCATCGCGGCCTCCGAATATGCCGGAATGGGCTTCTCCGACGGCCATATCGGTATTTTCGTGGCTGAGAAGGGCCTCCCCCACTGCATCTACGACCTCGTGCTGTAACACTCTCCACGGCCATGCGCAGATTTCCCGACAACGAGACCATCGTGGAGGAGTTCCGCGGTCACCTCATGCTGGAGCGAGGCCTCTCGGCCAACACAGCCGAAGCCTACACGTTTGATCTCGGAAAACTTCTGGCGTTCACATCGGCCGAAGGGCTCGGCATACCCGACATAGCCTACACCGATCTGGAGCAATTCGCTGCTTCGCTTTACGACCTCGGCATAGCCGAATCAACCCGCAAACGCATCGTAGCGGGCATCCGCACTTTCTTCCATTTTCTGGTAATCTCGGGATATCTCGACGACGATCCCTCGCTCCTGCTCGAAACACCCGTCACCGGACTTCACCTCCCCGAAGTGCTCACCATCGACGAAATCGACCGGATGATCGACGCCATCGACCTTTCCTCCCCCGAGGGGATACGCAACCGCGCCATCGTCGAGACACTCTACGGCTGCGGCCTGCGCGTGAGCGAGCTGGTGAATATGGAATTCTCGCAGATTATGGCCGACGAGGAATTCCTGCGCGTGCGCGGAAAGGGCGACAAAGAGCGGATGGTGCCCATGTCGCCCATATCGCTGGAGCGCATAAGCGAGTATGTCGACGGCCCGCGCGCCGCTCTTACTCCGACTGCGGCCGACGCCAACATCGTGTTTCTCAACCGGCGCGGCAAGCGCCTCACCCGCCAGATGATATTCACCATCGTGCGCCGTCTGGCCGAAGCCGCCGACATCCGCCGAACAATCTCGCCCCACACCCTCCGCCACTCCTTCGCCACCCATCTGCTCGAAGGCGGAGCCAACTTGCGCGCCATCCAGCAGATGATGGGCCACGAAAGCATCTCTACCACCGAAATCTACCTCAATATCGACACCTCCCACCTCCGCGAGGAAATCCTCCTCCACCACCCCCGCAACCGCCGCTGAGGACTCACCTCACGGCCACCACCGAAGGCCGTGCGTCCTGCAGTTCCGAGATGGGCGCGGAGGGGCTTTTATTTCGGGAAGGAGCGGAGTTTTAGGGGAGAATTTGCTATCTTTGCACTGCAACATTCTCTAAAACTTTCGCAATGGGAAAATACAACTTCGACGAGGTGATCGACCGCCACGGAAGCGGATGCATGAAAATCGACGACCTCCGCGCCCTCTACGGGAAAGACGACCTTACCCCTCTCTGGATCGCCGATATGGACTTCCGCGTCTGCCCGGAGATAACCGACGCGCTGACACGGCGAATCTCCCACCCGATCTACGGCTATTCACGCCCCGCTGAAAGCTACTGGAACTCCATCGTCGACTGGCTCGACCGTCGCCACGGCTTCAAGGTGGAACGCAGGGAACTTACCTACGTGCCCGGAGTGGTGAAGGGAATCGCCTACGTGGTGAACTACTTCACTCGTCCTGGCGACAAGGTTGTAATCCAGCCGCCGGTCTACCACCCCTTCCGTATCGTTGTGGAGGGCAACGGCCGTGTTGTTGTGCCCAATCCGCTGGTGCCCGATGCCAACGGCTCCGGCTACTCGATGGATCTCGAAGGGCTTGAACATATATTCGCCGAGCAACGCCCCGCGCTGATGATTCTATGCAATCCTCACAATCCGGTCGGCATACAGTGGGACCGCGCCACGCTCGCCGAGGTCGGACGCCTGGCGCGCACCTACGGCGTGACGGTTGTTTCCGACGAAATCCACGGCGACCTCATGCTCGGAGAGCGGCGCCACTACCCTTTCGCCGCATGCAGCGACGATTGCGCCTCGGTGGCCATCACTTTCGGCGCTCCTTCCAAGACTTTCAACATTCCCGGTCTTGTAAGCTCCTGGTGCGTGATAAAGAATCCCGCACTACGCGAGCCGTTCTTCAACTGGCTTGAAGTCAACGAATTCAACGCTCCCACCTTCATATCGACCATCGGCACCGAGGCCGCCTACAGCTACGGAGAGCCGTGGCTCGAGGAAGTGCTCGACTACATCGAGGGCAACATCGCCTTCGTGCGACGCTATCTGGAGCAGAAGCTGCCGCAGATTTCGATGGTGACACCGCAGGCCTCGTTTCTCGTATGGATGGACTTCCGGAGTCTGAATCTCAGCCACGAGGAGCTTGTCGACCTGGTGGTGAACCATGCAGGTCTGGCTCTCAACGACGGCGAAATGTTCGGCCCGCAGGGCCACGGCTTCATGCGCGTCAACGTGGCTACGCCGCGCTGCGAGCTGGAGCATGCTCTGGAAAAACTCCGCCTCGCCCTATCGGAGGGCGTGTCATAACGGCCCATCTGGGGCGTTCTGACAACACCCTCCGCCATCCGGACGGTATCCGACAAACCTCGGCCATAAAAAGTAGGGATGCACCAAGGTGCATCCATACAAACGAGGAGCCATATAAATAATATAAAATGCTTTACGCCATATTTCCCCCTGAAGAGCTGGTTGAGGACGCCGCAGTGGCTCTTCCGCTCTCGAAAAGCATCTCGACGCGCTGTATGGTGCTCGACGCGCTCACAGAGAGCGCTCCCGACAACAGCGCCTCAATAGCCGTATGCGACGATACGGCCGTTATCGCCGACGCGCTCGCGGCCTGGCGCGGCGCCCCTGCGGGCGCGGCGCTGACGCTCGATATGAAGGCTTCAGGAGCTGCCCTGCGCTTCCTTACCGCGTTTTTCGCGGCCACTCCCGGCGCCGACGTGACACTCACGGGGATTCCCCGCCTGCTTGAACGTCCCATTGGGATTCTCGTCGACGCTCTGCGTGCATGCGGCGCCGAAATCGACTACACCGGCCGCGAGGGGTTCGCGCCACTTCACATTATTGGCCGTCAGCTCGATGGGGGAGAGGTGACCGTCGACTCCACCGTAAGCTCGCAGTTCATCTCGGCGCTCCTTATGGTCGCTCCGACCATGCGCCGAGGTCTGACAATCAACTTCGAAGGTGAACCGGTGTCACTACCCTACATCCTGATGACGCTGGGGATGATGCAGCAGCGCGGCATAGCCGCCGAGCGTCAGCCCTTGCGCGTGGAGGTATCTCCGGGAGCCTACAGGCCATACGCCCAGGGCGCCGAAGGCGACTGGAGCGCCGCTGCCTTCTGGATGGAGATATGCGCCCTCTCGGCCGGATGGTACACCATGACAAACCTCCGCGCTGATACCCTCCAGGGCGACCGCCGCGCGGCCGAGTATTTCGGCCAGCTCGGCGTCGACGCCGTTGCCTCCGAGGAGCATCCCGGCGGAATCGACCTCTCGCCATCGCCCGAGGTATTCGGACGTCTTGACCTGGATCTTTCCGACAACCCCGACCTCGCCCCAGCGCTTGCCGTAACAGCCACAATGATAGGCGTTCCCTTCAAACTGACGGGCCTCTCCAATCTCGGCGTGAAAGAGTGCGACCGCCTGGAGGCCCTCTGCACAGAGATGTCTAAGCTCGGCCGACCGGTGGAGAAAGTACGCGACTTCGGGCTGGAATGGGACGGCCGCTCGCTTCCGGTAGACTCCATGCCTGTACTTTCCGCTCACGGCGACCACCGCATGGCCATGGCCCTGGCACCTGTGAGCCTTTACATCCCCGGCATTCTTCTCGATGGCCCGGAATACGTAAGCAAGAGCTACCCCGAATTCTGGAATCAGCTGCGCGCCGTAGGATTCCGGATGGTGGAGGTGGAAATCGACGACGAAGGAGCCGTGAAGCGTATCGGAGGCGACGAGCCCCCTGCTCCCGCCGAATAAACCCGTAAATCAGAGAAAAATGACTGGTGCACTGATTATATTGACGGCTCTGGTGCTGGTGGGAGGAATCCTTTACCTGCTGCACCTGCGCGACATGCGCCGGGGCACCGCCGGAGAGCCCACACTCCCGCCGATGGCCGATCCGCCCGTTCCCGCCAACGCCGCCGACGACGATTCGCCCTGCTGCGGGATGCACATCACCTGCGAGCGCGACTCGCTGCTCGCCCATGTAAGCACGGAGATAGAATATTTCGACGACGAAGAGCTCGACCGTTTTGCCGGCCGCGAGCAATCGGACTATTCCGACGCTGAAATCGAGGAATTCCGCGACGTGCTGCTCACACTGCAGCCCGACGACATAGCCCCATGGGCACGCTCCATACAGCTCCGAGGCATCAGGCTGCCCGACAGCGTGCGCGAGGAGCTGCTTCTCATAGTGGCGGAGGCCCGGGCCTCCCGCAGCCACTGACGTTTATTTCAATCACTTAACGCACTGCGATGCACGATCTCCTGCAGTTTCAGTTCTTTACCAACGCCATCTGGGCAGTGATCATAATATCGGTGGCTTCGGCCATGATAGGCACCTACATCATGGCGCGCAGACTTGTAGCCATCTCCGGAGGTGTTACCCACGCTTGCTTCGGCGGTCTCGGCCTCGGGTGCTATCTCGGCGTCAGCCCGCTGCTCATGGCAGGAGTATTCGCCGTGGCCTCAGCGCTGGGCGTCCAGTGGATATCGGAGCGACATCGCGTGCGCGAGGATTCGGCCATAGCCGTGGTGTGGTCTACGGGTATGGCCATCGGTGTGCTGTTCGTGTTTCTCACGCCGGGCTTCGTGCCGGAGCTGAATGCCTTCCTTTTCGGCAATATACTCGACGTTACAACCGCCGACCTCATGGCCTTCGCCGTCTATACGCTGGCGTTGGGCGCATTCTTCGCGTGGCGTTTCCGCGAGATAGTAATCTGTGCGTTCGACCGCGATTTCGCCCGTGTGGCCGGTCTGCCGGTAGCCATGGTGACCACGGTGATGACGGTCATGGTAGCCCTGTGCATCGTGCTGACAATCCGCCTGGTAGGCATCATGCTGCTGATGTCGATGATTTCCCTTCCGCAGATGACGGCCGAAGTATTCACCCGGCGCTTCCGTCCGCTTATGTTCCTCTCCATGGCCATCTCGTCGGCAGGATGCCTGGCGGGACTCATACTGAGCGTATATATCGACGTGCCATGCTCGGCGCTGATCGTGATAGTGCTCGCGGCTCTCTTTGCCTCGACACGCATCGCCAGCGCCGTGGCCAGCCGCCGGAGAAGGGGAGGGCTATGAAGATACGGCATATGCTTACAGCGGCCGCCATCGTAATTACAGGCGCGGCGGGATGGGGAGTGTGGAACAGGTGGTTCACCGAACGCGCCGACCCGTCGGCTGAAATCTATACCGTGCGCGGCATCGACATCTCTGCCCACAACGGCAATGTGGATTTCCAGGCCCTGCGCCGCCAGGGCGTGACCTTCGCCTATATAAAGGCTACCGAAGGTACCGACTTCATCGACCGCCGTTTCGTCGACAATGCCCGCGGCCTCCTTGCCGGCAACATTCCCGCCGGCGCATACCATTTCTTCCGCTTCGACACCGACGGCGAGATGCAGGCGTGGAACTTCATCCGCGCCATCGAGGGGCGCGGATTCCGCCTTCCGCCGGCTGTAGACCTCGAGGAGTGGGGCAACGACGAAACCATCCCTACAGCGCGCGTCAGAACCTCTCTGCGGGCCTTTATGCGCGTGCTTTCCGAGGAAGGCTATCATCCGGTAATCTACACCAATAAGGACGGCTACAACCGCTTCGTAAGGCATCATTTCGACGAATATCCCCTCTGGATATGCTCCTTCAGCGACCCTCCTCTGCCAGCCGACGCCGCGTCCGACTCTATCGGCTGGCATATATGGCAGTTCTCCCACCGGGGTACCATCGACGGCATCGACGGCTATGTGGACCTCAACACCATCCACCCCGCGTCGCCACTGCTCAAAGCAATTGATAGCAAAACGATATAATTTTTATCAACTCAGTAACTGGTCGAAATTATTTTAATATTTCCGGGAGGAAAATCCACTGAAATTTTTCCTGGGTAAATATTGAAATAATTAGATCAGGAAAGAATAAAATAATATGAGAATAAAAAAAATATTGCCTTTTATACTATTGGTATTCTTATTTATTTCATGTGAAAAAGAAGACTTTGAAATAGAAACCAATAATCAAAGAACAGTTTTTATGTATCTCCCATGGTCAACAAATCTGACAAGTTATTTTTATAATAACATTTCTGATATGGAAGAAGCTATACAAGAAAAAGGATTAGAGAATGAAAGAATTATAGTGTTTTTATCTACAAGCCCTTCTGAATCGGAGATGTTTGAAATAACTTTAAATAACGGTTCGTGTAAAAGGACTATCTTAAAAGAATATGTAAATCCTTCTTTTACCACAGAAGCTGGTTTGACAGAGATTCTCGGAGATATGAAAACATTTGCTCCTGCTGAAAGTTATTCAATGATTATCGGTTGTCACGGCATGGGCTGGCTTCCTGTTGTACAAAGCCGTAGCAAAGCGAAGGAAGATTTTGTTTATCATTGGGATTTTGAGAATGTTCCTATGACACGTTTTTTTGGCGGATTAACAGCAGAATACCAAACAAACATAAGCACTCTTGCTCAAAGCTTATCTAATAACGGATTGTCAATGGAGTATATTCTATTTGATGATTGCTATATGTCATCGTTGGAAGTTGCCTATGAGTTACGCCATGTAACCAACTATATGATTGCCTGTCCAACAGAAGTGATGGTCTTTGGTATGCCATATTCCACAATAGGCAAATATCTCTTATCAGAAAATCCAGATTACAAAGCTATATGTGAGTCATTTTATCAGTTTTATTCTAACTATCAATATCCTTATGGAACGTTGGCTGTAACAGACTGCTCTTACTTGGATGAGTTGGCAGAACTAATGAAATATATTCACTCTAATTATTCTTTTGATAGTACACAAGCTATAAATATTCAGCGTATGGATGGCTACTCCCCTGTGATATTCTATGATTTCGGAGATTATGTACAGACTTTATGTGGTACAGACACAGAAATATATAATAATTTTAAAACACTATTGGAGAAAGTTATCCCTTACAAAACTCATACCAAAGAATTCTACACGGCATCAAGAGGTCCTATTACAGTTGAAAGATATTCAGGAATAACAACCTCTGAACCAAGTACAAATAGCAAGATGGTAGATTACCCAAAAACATCATGGTGCATTGACACACATTAAATTATCACTCTGAACCAAGTTGTGATATAGTCCAAAATCTCCAACGAAGTAACTTTCCGTGGGGGCTTGACCCTTGCACATATAAAAAGCAAAAAGAAAGCGTTATCGGAGTATTACACAAAAAACAGCTGGCTATTACATAATGAAACAACATTCTTGACTGATTGGTACGCTTCTCCTACCATGCGGATAAATCCCGGTAACAAAATGACAAAGCGGACAATGTTCTTAACATGCCAACTTGTAAATGGGATGAATGATTTTCGTTTTTCGCAAGTTGATTTTATAAAATTGCTGCCAACAGTTCGTACTTTCGAAAAAAGATGTTATATTTGCAAATGAAAGAGTTATTTGACAGCATAGCAACGCAAAACGCTGAAATTCGCACAGTTGCCAAATCGTTACCTCTATTTCTCAAATAATTCGCTAATAGTTTGTTTCTCAATCGGTTAAGTCAAACCGATAAAAATCTAAAATAATTTTTTAACAGCTACTTACGATTTATAAGACTTATAAAATTTTTCAACCCTATAACAGATAAAAGCGGCGCCCCCGGAATCGGGAGCGCCGTTTCTCAATATTAATTATCTATGAATCAGAGAGCGACTTTGCTGACCCGGTTGCCCTGACGACGGATGAAGATACCGCCTTCGGGGTTGAGGATACGCACACCCTGCAGGGTGAAGAATTCAACGGGTGCGTCGGCCGACGCGTCGGTTGCGATCCCCTCCACACCGGTCATTTCGAACTCATTGGTCTGATGGGTGATCTTTCCGACCTTCTGAAGTTTCTCGCTGCCTTTGGTAAGCTTCACCGTCACTGCGTAGTAGTCGCCGGGAACGGCCTCATGGACGATGTTCGTTGTCTCGATGGCGTCGCCTGCGCGGTGGGCATAAAGGCTCTCATGCCAGTCGGAATTATCGACATCGAATTTATAGGCGTTACCGCCGTTGGTAAGGCGGGCGAAATCCTCTACCTCTCCGGCAGGGGTAAACACAGTCGGCTGTTCGGCAAAGCTTACGCGCCGACGGGGAGCGCCCTGTGGTTCGTCGGCCAACGGCACTTCCGATGCCCAGCTGGAAACCACGAAGTGACCATTTCCGGTGCCGTTGTCGGCAAACCGGAGATTTCCGAACATATAGATTCTTGTATTTTCATCTGCTTCGTCCTTCACTGCGACTGCCTTTTCATAGGAACTCCATTCCCAGTCGTGGCTCTCTACCGAGCCGTCGCTGAGCTCACGATAGAGGTTGCCGTGGATGTAGAGGGCATCAGGCAGTTCCTCTACAATCTGATGGCCGCGCTCAGGGTCGAGCGTTACGTTGCCGGTATTGAAGTCGACTTCCACAAGATAGCTGCCTTTCTTGAGCTTGAAGGAAGATTCCCAGGTGTTCCACATCACGAACGCACGGACATCCTTGGTCTCGATAGGAGTATTGATGGCTTCCGGGCCGAAACGCCAGGCGTTGATATACCTGAAATCTTCCTTGGTGAGATTGTCGCCTTCGAGCACACGCGAAGTGAAGCTTATATAGCCGTAAGTATCATCGCCCGTACCGTCGCCCTCAGCCTGAGAGGTCACGTTGATCACACCGGTATAAATGCCGCTGCCGGGGGTCTCCTCAAAGAGCTGCACACCCAGATTGGGAAGGAACGTCCAGCCGTCGAGATTGCCGAACACATAGAGCGATTCGGGCCATGCTGCTATGGCGTCGTCGGCTATGAAATATTTGCCGTCGGGCCGGGGTTCGAGAACCGGTGTCTTGGTTTCGTTTTCCTTGCCGGGGTTCTGGCCGTTGTGGATTACGAAATGTTTCGCGTCGGCCGGAAGGGTGATTTTAATCCATTCCTCGCCGTCGATGGTCACGGTAGCATTATCCGTGATTTCCACACCGGTGTTGCGGTCGCCGTAAGTAGTCTGATCCTGATACTGCCGGAACATCTCCGGTGTCCACTTGTAGTTGGTACCGTACATGTCGCTGGCCTCATCGTAGGTTGTAAGGTAGATGTGCTCCCAGCCCTTGGTATTGCGGAAATATACCGTATTGCCTTCGGAGATGGTGAGCGAGCGGTGGGCTTCGTTGGTGTCGATGGTGAAGGTGAGTTTGCCGCCCGATTTAAGGTTCCAGCTGTTGCCGAACTTATAGTTTACATCGGTGGTAGTCTGATTTACAAAAGCCTCCGTGCCATCGTTATAAGGTCCGTAGCGCGTTTCGTTATACCAGCCACCCTTCGTCTCGGTGAAGGAGAAATAGTGGCCGTCGCTGGCCGTAACATCGAGTGTGCTGGTGAAAACGCCGCTGCCGGGAGCGGTCTCAGTCATGGCAGGAGCATCGGCCTCGTTCCAGTTGCCGTCGAAGTTGTGGAGGAAATAGAGCTGTGTGGCTTTGTGGTAGGACTTTGAAACGGTAAGCTCCTTGTCAGCGAGATTGAAGGTGAATGTATATTTGCCGGCGCCGAGATTGAATTTGGCGTTCTGATTGTCACTGTTCTGCACCTTGAATGGGGTATCAAGCGAAATCTCGACTGGACCGCTGTTAGGCGCGGCATACCACGTGCCGTCGATACGGATGCCGAACTGGCCGTTGGTTTTCACTTCTTTAGTAAGGACGTAGAAGCCGTTGGTTTCCGTCAGCTCCACACTCTCCCAGCCGGGATTGCCGAAAATGTCGGTGTGGATTTCCACTTTAGCCGCCTGCACAGAGGCGAAAGCGAAGAGCACCGCCAATAAAAGCAGATAAAACTTCTTCATGTTCATGTAAGTAAGTAAGTATTAAGGTAAAAGATTTATACGAAGGTCGGATGTACCGCAAAAAGTATCGGGTCGCCTTGCTTCCAAGTCGCCCACGCGGGAACACATTAAATCGTCATAACTAAATTATTGTCAGATCATGCTTTACAAAGTTATAAAATTTTCAAACCAGACATTTTATATTAATATAATTTAACTATTATAAGACATCCGATGAACTGCATTGGTTAAACTATATTAATATTGTCTCCTTTTGGACAACGAGCTATAAAATTAATTATTATTGCAACAGATACATTTACGCAGCTGTCAACAAAACCATACTACGTTGACCCCTGAATCTAACAGCCAACACACGCCCCGCGGCAAAACGCACCTATGAGATTACTCAACCGCACGGCATTTCATCCAAATCAGAATCTGTGAACTGAAAAATCTATAATTTAATTATTTAACCTACCATGAAACGAAATCTTTACGCACTGCTGCTGGCGGCAGTGGCTTCGGTGTCGTCGGCCAGTATGGCCAGCGCCGCTCCAGCCATTCCCGACCGCCTCTACTTCCCCAACGACCGCGGAACCGGCTGGATTTTCATCGACAATAACAACACACAGGTGCCGCGCTTTTCCAAAGACAAAATCGGCAACGTAACTTCCTTCTCGATGCACGCCTACAGCGAGACGGCCGGAAGCAAACTCTTTTTCTTCATTGCCAACTCCCAGAAAAACAATTTCGATGGCTATAAGTATTCCAGCGACTGCCTATATACGATTGCCGGCGATGACGCCGGCAGCGAAGCAAACAAGGTGCTTGCCGCCGGCAAATACACCGCCTACCGCTACGGCACGCTGAAGCACTGCCATGAGCTTCCCGCCGGCGAATACGCCATCGATCTGGAATTCGACTCAAGCCGTAGCGACGATGGTATCTCTATGGAGATTTTCGACTGCGACGCCACCCCCGACAACCTTTATTTCACCGCAGATATGGGCGACGGATGGCATTACGCCGATGCCCCTGCATTCACAAAGAGTGGCAAGGTGTTCACCTACACGGTCGAGGCCGACAGGCAGTTCTACTTCTTCATCAACCGCAAACGCCGTTCGAGCTGGGATGCCATGACCGAGGCAAACTCCAGCACAGCCTACGGCGTGAACGGCGACAAACTCCTCGGCGGCAACCGTACAATCGACGGAACGGAATTCGACATGTCGCTCTACGGCACGATGACCCGCTGCTTCACCATTACCTCGCCGGGTGAATACACCTTCAGGATGGACTTCACAAGCGGACGTCCACATCTCACCATCACCAAGAATGGCGGCAGCGGCGACGACCCCATCCTGATGGATACGGCTATGCCTGCCAAATATACTGGCGTGATGCTTCAGGGCTTCTTCTGGGACTCCTACGACGACACCGCATGGAAGAATCTCGAAAAACTCGCTTACGACTACTCCAACTATTTCGAACTCGTGTGGGTGCCCAACAGCGGAAGGGCCTCGGCCGAAAGGAGCATGGGCTACGACCCCGTCTACTGGTATACCAACCACAACAGTGCTTTCGGTACAGAGGATGAGCTTCTGACGATGAACGGCCTCTACAACGACCTCAACACCAACATGATTGAGGATGTCGTCGTAAATCACCGCGGAGGCGCTACCAACTGGACCGATTTCCCCGAAGAGATTGACCACAACGGCACAACCTGGACCTGGGATCCCTCTCATATATGCAGTACCGATGAAGTGAAAAACCAGCCCGACCAGCCTAAACCCACAGGCAATCCCGATACCGGCGATGATTTCGACGCCTATCGCGACCTCGACCACACCAGCGCCTATGTGCAGGAAGGCATCAAGGCCTATCTCAATACTCTCCATGAAAAATACGGCTACAACGGCTGGCGCTTCGACATGGTGAAGGGCTTCGGCCCACAATACGTAGGCGACTATGTGCGCTCGGCAGGCATGAAATATGCCGTCGGCGAATACTGGGACGGCTCATTCGACAATGTTGTAAACTGGATAACGGGCACCGGACTCGCCTCGGCGGCCTTCGACTTCCCGTTCAAATTCGCGCTCAACAAAGCGATGAACGGCAACGAAAATATGAAGGAAGCATCCTGGACCTACGAAGGAAAAGCCCAGCCGGCCGGTCTGGTACATCACGAAGTCTACAAGCGCTACGGCGTCACCTTCGTCGACAACCACGATACATACCGCGAGAACGACCGCTTCAAGAACGAAAAACTTGTGGTGGCTGCCAACGCGCTTATGCTCTGCTCGCCCGGCACTCCCTGCGTGTTCCTGCGCCATTATCTCGACCATATGGACGCCATCAACCGTCTCATCGACATCCGCAAGGCTGTCGGCATCCACAACCAGAGCGAGGTTGAAATGATCAAGCTCGAAAGCAACTGCTATGTAGCCCGCGTGAAAGGCCTCTATGGCAGCCTCGTGGTTAAAGTCGGTTCCGACATGACCTACAACTGCACCGACGCAGGCTACACCATGGTGGCCGCAGGCAACGAAAACGACAACAACTACTGCGTATGGGCCAACGTTCCCATCTACGATCATGTAACCATGACACCCAACTTCTCCCCCGGCGACTATAACATCGGCAGTCCTTTCAAGCTGAATTTTGAATACACCGATGTGCCCGAAGGCGCATACCTTGTCTATACCACCGACGGCTCATATCCCACGCCCAACAACGGCACACAGGTGAAACTCGCCGCCAACCGCCAGGCCAAGGCTCCCGCCCGCGTGAATTTCACGAACAGCACCTCGTCCGACGAACTCAACCTCTGGATCGACAAGCCCGAGAACCACGTGATGGCGGCCGTATTTACCAAGGACCACCGCCCATATTCGCCGCTCTTCGACGGCACGTATACCCTTCCCGGCGATATGACCGGTATCAACGGCATCGACGCTGAGTGCGACGGCCTGAATGTGGCCTACAACGCCTCGACGCGTACCCTCGAAGGCTTCGATGCAAGCCGCGCCCGCGTGGAAGTGTTCAGCACCATGGGCACGCTCGTAGCCACCACGCCTTCGCTCACCGAACTCCCCGCCGGCATCTACATCTACCGCATATCTATCGACGGCAACTCCGCCACCGGAAAATTTTCTCGATAAATATCACCCATAAAACGTTAAATCGGGGCGCCCGGCAATTGGGCGCCCCGATTTTTTTTGCTTATAAGGCCTATACGACCTGAAGAGCTTATAAGATTTATCCTGAATTTTTATTTTACCAGAACCGTGCGGGTGAAGTCGCGCACAACCACAAGGTAGAGGCCCGGAGCCACGGTGATTTCGGTGGTGCCGAGGGCTATGGCGCCCGTGTGGCGGAGAACGCCGTCCATCGAGTAGACCGCAGCCACGTCGGTGCCGTCCTCGCGGCTCTCAAGCACGAGGCGGCCGTTGCGGCAGTAGGCATCCCACGAATGGTATTCGGCCTCCATAGCCTCCTCGATGCCGCTGGTGCGACAGTCGGTGAGCGCGATGTCGTCGATAAGCGTGCGGGCGCTGGTCGACTGCTCCATCTTCATGCGCAGCGAGCCGCGGCGGTTGATGCTCACGGAATATTTACGATAGGCGGGCGAAGCGGCATCGTCGGCGGAGATAGTCACCTTGCCGACCTCCTCCCAGGTGGTTCCATGGTCGGAGGATACGCTCACGGTGATGTCGGCGGGATATTTCGACTTGTCTTTGTCCCAGCATTTTGCCATGAACGTGAGTACGCCCATGCCATTGGCCTTATCCTCAAGCATATTAAGGTGGCCACCCTTATCCTTGTTCATTCGAGCGTATATATCTCCGCTGTAGGCAGGATCGGCATTGGTAATATAAGCGTCCGTGAGCCATTTGCAGGCGCTTCCCTGATATTCTTTATCATCATACGAACCCGCTGTTCCCTTTTCAAAATCCTCGATGAAGGTTGGTTCGATCACAGGTACGCCGATGGTACCATCGATGTCGGTAAAGTCATCCGTAAAGTCCTGCGCCTCGGCCAGCAGGGTAGTGGAGTATTCACCCTCGGTGGAGCCGAACATGCGCATATAGAAGCGGTCCTGACCCGGAGCAAGCACTATCTGCGTTTTCCAGTCGGCTTTGTCGAGGCTGAGCTGGAAGGGAGCGGTAACGGTCAGGGTGATGTCGCCGGGGATATTCTCTATATCGGCGAGAATCTCGGCTACCTCGGAGGGCTGGCCGGGCTCGGCGAAGAACTCGAGGTCGCCGTCGAAGAGGAACTGGATGGAGGGGATGGGAGCCAGGGTGGTTACGGCTACGGGGTCGGAGGTAAGAATGCCGTTGGATACGGTGTAAGTGTAAGCCGTCTCGGGTTCGAGGTCGATTACGGTATAGCTTTCAGCGCTGGCGCTTACGCTCTTGGGGTAGCCTTCAACGGGCGAGCCGCCGCGGCTTACGGTTAGCGTATAGGTGGCATTCTCTCCGTCGATGTTGCTCCATACGGCATCGAAATTGGTATCGGAGATATTCACTGCGGGCCCGGCGGGAATGCCGTCGACGGCCGATGCGGTAAGCGTCACGGCGCGCGTTACCGAGCCGGAGCGGAGAATCAGCTGACCGCCGGCATTGCCGGTGGCGGTGGAACGATAGCTTACGGTTACCTCCGTGCCCTTGTTGGCGTCGGCGGCAGAAACCGATGTCGGCGAAACGCTGAAGCCCGAACCAGTCACGGTGAGTGTGATGGCCTCGGTGAGCGATGCTCCTTTCACGGCAACCTTACGGCTGCGCGTAACGCCCGTAGCCGTTGTGCCGACCGCAATTACCGTACCCTCGGTGGGGCTGACAATCTCGGGATCTGCGGTAGCGTTGAGTGTCCAATCGACGGTATTTTTCGTTCCCCAGATATATTCCACCAGTTCGGGATGGTCGATATATGGGTTACGGTTCTTCTGATGCCGGTATATCCCCTCGTTGCGGTCGATTTCCTTCTGACTGACGGGATCCTGGCGGTGCCATTTCAGCAGAAGCTCGAGCGACCACGTTTTGAACACCGGGTAGGAGTTGCCGGCTAAGAACTGGTTGCCGTTGCCTTCGGTCCAGCGGCCGATCTGCGAGTTGTAGGCTGTGGCCATATAAAAATATGTGCGGGCAAGGTCGCCCTTGTACTCGTCGTCGGGCTCGAACACCGTGCCGCTGTAGCCGGGAAAAGTGCTGCTGCCCAGACGTCCGAGAGCACGCACGTTGCCGTTGTTGGGCAGGCGCTTGCCGCCGGAACATTCGCCGTAGGGGAAATTGCTGCGCTGCCCGTTCACCTTGCCGTCGGTAGGGTAGAGGTGATAGGCGTCGGAATACTGGGCAGACGTACCCTTGCCCCACCAGCTCTTGGGGAGCGAGTGCTCGCGGTTCACGCAGTCGCCGATAAGCTTGTAGTTGCCGCATTTGGAAAAGCTGGCCGGCCAGGCTTTGGTAGTATATATATCCCAGAGCGTACCGTCTGGACGCATGTCGGAATCCTTATAAACGTTCCATAGGCCGTCGTAGCCTACGTTGGTATGTGAGGCGATTTTTGAGCTTAGCGCCGAGAGCAGAGCCTGCCCGTGATAACCCTCGCAGGAGGTATAGTAGCCTGTCGGCTCGGCGGCCACGCCGTTGAGCATCCATGCCGAGGCAATGAGCAGAGAAGCAAGTTTTCTCATTTCAATCAGATTGAGGTTAAATAAGAATAAGCAAAAGAAAAAGGATTAACGGCAAAAGTAGACTTTTACAGCGAAAAAAACGACGCTGTTAACATTTTTAACAAAAAAGAGAGCCCAATACAAAGGTTGTCGGAGCGATTTTACTAACTTTGCATGGGGTGGAGGCGTTATAAGAACAGACAACCAATAAAAACTACTACATATATGGAATCAACCCGCCAGGCAAAGATTGCCCGCTTAATACAGAAAGAACTTTCGGAAATCCTGCGGCAGCAGACGGCTAAAACCAACGGCATACTGGTGTCGGTATCGGCCGTGCGCGTCAGTCCTGACCTCAGCATCGCCCGCGCCTATCTCTCGATTTTCCCCAGCGACAAGGCTAAAGAGATACTTGAGAACATAAACCGGAGTGCCCGCACAATCCGCTATGAACTCGGCCAGAAAGTGCGCTTCCAGCTGCGCAAGATTCCTGAACTGGCCTTCCATCTCGACGACTCGCTCGACTATATCGAGAATATCGACCATCTTCTCCACGAGGATAAGTAACGCAGTGCTGAAACTTCGGATTGCGCTACGCTATCTGCTCTCGCGCAAACAATTCGGAGCCGTGAACGTAATATCGGCCATTTCGGTGGCTGCCGTGGCTGTGGCCGCGGCGGCTATGATAATCGTGCTGTCGGTTTTCAACGGTTTCGAACGCCTCGCCCAGTCGAAACTCTCTGCGCTCGACCCCGACTATCTCGCCGTGCCGACTCAGGGGAAGCGCATTGAGGGGATTGGCTCGCTTGTTGAATTGCTGGAGGGGGTCGACGGTGTGAAAGCAGCCTGCCCGCAGATATCCGAACGCGCCTACGCCATGAACGCAGATGCGCAAAGTGCCGTCGTGATGCTCGGTCTTACCGAACGCGGACTGCATGAATCCGGAATAGCCGACGTGATTATCGACGGGACTGACCGGATGACTAACGACTCGACTGTTCTGACAAGTGTCGGCGTGGCTATGATGCTCGGACTGCGGCCTTATGAAGGGGCCGACAGCATGAGCTTGTTCGAACCGCGACGCATGGGCGCCATAAATCCGGCCAATCCTATGGCCGCTTTCTGCAAAGCCGACCTCAGGGTGGCGGGTGTCTATCAGGTTGAACAGGAGGAATACGACCGCGACATGGTGATTGTGCCCTACTCGCTGGCCTCGCGGCTGCTCGGCTACGACGATGCGGCTACGGCAGTAGCCATCTACACCGGCGGCTCACTGACTCCCGAATCCGATCTGAGGCAGATTGCAGAGCAGCATGGCCTTATAGTAAAAGACCGCTATGAGCAGCAGGAGCATACCTACCGCATGATAGCAATCGAGAAATGGATTTCCTTCCTGATGCTGGGCTTTATTCTTGTGATAGCCTCGGCCAATATAATTTCAACCCTCTCGATGCTTGTGCTCGACAAGGAGCCTTCGATGGCCATACTGCGCGCCATGGGTGCTACGCGTGGACTGATCCGCGGCGTGTTCGCCACGCAGGGATGGCTGATAGTATTGCTCGGAGGTCTGGCCGGAATTGCATGCGGTGTGCTTCTCGTGGCCGGACAGATGCGCTATGGCTGGGTAAAGCTCGGCGCATCCAATCCGGAACTGATGAGTATCACCAACTACCCCGTGGAGCTTCGTTGGGGCGACGTAGGATTCACGCTCGCAGCATTAACGGGCGTGGCATTGCTGCTCACGCCGGTTGTAGGGATGGTGGTGAAAGGTGGAGACGGCGATAATGGTAGCCGCCGGGTCAGTCGGTGATAACGTCGGCCGCACGGTCGGCTGATTGCTCGCGTACTATCGCATTGGCCATCTCCACGGCCACTGAGATGTGGGGGCAGATATGGTCGGCGCCTATCATCCGGTCGATACCGGCGCGCAGTAGTGTTTCGCGCACATTTTCCTTGACTCCGGAAAGCACGATGTGGATTCCGTCGGCCTGCGACGATTCTATAAGAATCTCCAGGTTGTGGAGCGCGGTAGAGTCGATGAAAGGCACCTTACGCATACGCACTATGCGAACCTTAGGCTTGTCGACAAGTGTGGATCGCATGAGTTCCTCGAATTTAGTGGCCACACCGAAGAAGAACGGTCCGTCGATTTCGTAGACTTCCACGCCGGGAAGCACGTCAAGCACCTCGTGATGCGAGGCGTCCAGATCCGTACCCTCGGCCACGTCGAGCTGCGAGGAGTAGACCTTTATTTCTGTATTTTCCATAACGCGGCGCAGGAAGAGCACCACGGCAAGAAGCAGACCTATCTCGATGGCAATCGTCAGGTCGAATACCACCGTGAGTAGGAATGTTACCACCATTACCGAAACGTCGCTCTTGGGGTTGCGGAGCATACCGCGGATAGTGCGCCATCCGCTCATGTTGTACGACACCATGACGAGCACTGCGGCCAGACAGGCCATGGGCACGTAGCTGATCAGCGGCATCAGGAAGATGAATATGAGCAGAAGCACAATCGCATGGACCACGCCGGCCACGGGAGTGCGGCCGCCGTTGGTGATATTCGTCATTGTGCGGGCTATGGCACCTGTGACCGGGATTCCGCCGAAGAATGGAACAACCACGTTGGCTATTCCCTGGCCGATAAGTTCGGTATTGGTCGAGGTGCGCGAGCCGGTCACACCGTCGGCCACGGTGGCCGAAAGCAGCGACTCAATCGCTCCAAGCACGGCGATAGTAAACGCCGAAGGGAGGAGCAGATTGATATTTTCCATCGTAAGCGAGAAACTCTGCACTTCGGGGATGTCGGTCGACATGGCGCCGAACCGGTCGCCGATAGTGGAGATCTCAAGCCCCGGCATCATGGATTTGAGGAAAGCCACACCTGCCGTTACGATTACGATGGCAAGCAGCGCGCCGGGCAGACGTTTGAAAATCTTGGGTGTCAGGATGATAATTGCGAGAGAAAACAGTGCCACACAGAGAGTAGGTATGTCAATCTGGTCGAAATTCCGTAGATAAACACCCCATTTGCCTGTGAAATCGCCGGGAAGATTCTTCAGGCCGAGGCCGAAGAAGTCGTTGATCTGCGTCGACAGAATGGTGAGGGCGATACCGGCCGTAAAACCTACCACAATAGGGTAGGGGATGAATTTAATTACTGTTCCGAGCTTGAACAGACCCATCAGAACGAGAATCAGGCCGGCCATGAACGTGGCAACGGCGAGACCCTCAAGCCCGAAACGTGAGATAATTCCGTAGACAATAACGATGAATGCTCCCGTAGGGCCTCCGATCTGCACTGAGTTGCCACCGAATGCTGAAACCATGAAACCGCCGATTATGGCGGTAATAAGACCTACCGTGGGGCTCACACCGGAGGCGATACCGAAAGCGATGGCAAGGGGAAGGGCAACGATGCCCACAACTATACCGGCCACAACGTCGGCCTGCAGTTTTTTCGTGTCGTAGTGGCGCATTGCCGACCACAATTTGGGACGGAAGTCCACAGCTCCGCTGAAATTCATAATGTGAAGCTTTTTACCTTAAATAAATTAGTACCTGAAAAGGAATCAGTACCTGAAAAGGAAATATATCAGATAGTTGAAAACCAAAAATGAATGCCCTTACATTCAAAATCCGCTGCAAAGTTAAGAAATCCTAAAAAAATAAGCAAACCCACTTTCCCGATTAGCTGCAACTCCCGCCAATATCCACTTTTTCTTAGCACCCGATACATTAGAGGCCCTAATTTTATTAAAATCCTTAAGGGTCTTATAATCTTTAGGATATTTTCTATAAGGACTTTATGGTCTTTAAAGTCCTTAAGTTCACTTTTCTGGAAGCTGTGTCTGCCCCAGCCAGAACACGAAAAGAGCGGAGTCCGATAGAACTCCGCTCTGCGGGAAGGTAGCCCATAGGAGAATCGAACTCCTCTTTCAAGAATGAAAATCTTGCGTCCTAGCCGATAGACGAATGGGCCGTTCAACCCACTGACTTTCGCAAGCTTGTGGGTGAAAAATTACGAGAACTATTATTCAATCATTTCACTTTTTCAGCAAATAGGATGGAGAGGGATGCTACTCAAACCAAAACCGGCATGAAAAAGCCGGGTGGAGAGAGCCCTGGATAAGGAGGCTATCAGGCGAGCTTGTTGATGTGAAGAGCAAGCTTGCTTTTGAGGTTCGAGGCCTTGTTCTTCGAGATAGTCTTCTTCGAAGCGAGGCGGTCGAGCATAGCTTCAATCTTTACATATGTTTCCTGAGCCTGAGCCTTATCGGTCATGGCGCGGAGACGACGCACAGCGTTGCGGGCTGTTTTTGCGTAATAGCGGTTACGCAGGCGGCGGCTCTGAGTCTGACGAATGCGCTTTAAAGCGGATTTATGGTTTGCCATTTTAGTAGAAAATGCTAATTCTTTGGATTATTGTTTAATGGTAGCCCATAGGAGAATCGAACTCCTCTTTCAAGAATGAAAATCTTGCGTCCTAGCCGATAGACGAATGGGCCATTATTTTCGATTTGCGGTGCAAAGTTAATATGAAATTCTCAATTGTGCAAATTTTATTATGATTAATGTTGTAATTGAACGTGGCTTATCTGGCAAATACAGCATCTAAAAAATGATGATACAATGAAATAACATATAAAATCCGGATAGAAAAATTATTTAATAAATTTATCTATCCGGAATTATTTCAAATAAATTCCATTCATCGCGGATAATTAAGCGACGCAGCCACGCGCTCCAGAGTCTGACGCGATTCGAGCAGACGCGAATAGCATACACCAGAACTGCATTGAGCCGACAGTCGGGCGAGATATTCGGCATATGCGCCCCAGTCGTCGATGGGGCGACGGCTCACTCCGCTTTCCATTGCAGCGCGGGCCACGGCCGGAGATACAGTCTCGAGCAGGCGCGGATCCATCGGTTTTGGCAGGATATAGTCGGGTCCGAAAGCCAGATCCGGACGTCCGTAAGCCTCCAGTATTTCCGCAGGTACAGGCTGATGGGCGAGCGAGGCTATCGCACGTGTGGCGGCAAGCTTCATTTCCTCGTTGATTGCGGAGGCGCCACAGTCGAGGGCGCCGCGGAAAATATAGGGGAAACCTAGCACATTGTTAATCTGATTAGGGAAATCCGAGCGTCCGGTTGCGAAAATCAGGTCGGGGCGCGACTCAATAGCTTTATCATATGCAATCTCCGGATCCGGGTTGGCAAGGGCGAAAACAATCGGCTTCGGAGCCATGGAGCGGAGCATTTCGGGTGTAACCACATCCTTTACGGAAAGTCCGAGAAACACATCGGCTCCGCGCATGGCGTCGGCAAGGGTATGTATGTCGCGCGAAGTGGCGAACTCGGCTTTCTGCGGGTTGAGGCCACCGCGGTCAGTACGAACCACTCCTTTGGAATCGCACATCACTATATTCTCCCTCCGCACGCCGAGAGCCACATAAAGCCGCGTGCATGAGATGGCTGCGGCCCCCGCACCGTTAACCACCAGCTTTACATCCTCTATATTTTTTCCCTGAATTTCGAGAGCGTTGAGAAGGGCGGCTCCGGATATTATGGCAGTGCCGTGCTGGTCGTCGTGCATCACCGGAATATCGCATTCCTCCTTGAGGCGAGTCTCTATCTCAAAACATTCAGGGGCCTTGATGTCTTCAAGATTGATGCCTCCGAATGTTGGCTGCAGTGCCTTTACTGTCTGGATGAACTTCTCAGGATCATGTTCGTCTATTTCTATATCGTAGCAGTCGAGCCCGGCGAAAATCTTGAAAAGAAGAGCCTTCCCCTCCATTACTGGTTTGCCTGCGGAGGCGCCTATATTGCCGAGACCGAGAACGGCGGTGCCATTGGAGATCACGGCAACAAGATTACCCTTGTTGGTATATTCCCACACCCGGCGAGGGGCATCCTTTATTTCAAGGCATGGGTAGGCCACTCCTGGCGAATATGCCAGTGCAAGGTCGGCTGGAGTATTATATGGTTTGGTGGGAATTGTCTCCATCTTACCCGGGCGCGGTTCGCGATGGTAGGCAAGGGCCATTTTCTTGAGAAGATTTTCCATAGGGCTGTCAGTATATATAATAGAAAGGGTGGAGCTTTTGCCTGCCGGCGCGCTCCTCCATATATAACATTTCAGAATATATTTTGCTCAGATATCTTTATTCCTTTTCTCCGTAGGCAAGGTCGCCGGCGTCGCCCAGTCCGGGCACAATATAGGAATGTTCGTTGATGTGGTCGTCAATGGCGCCGCACCATACAGTAGTCCGCTCGTCGGGGAAATGAGCCTTCACATAGTCGACGGCCTGCTGTGAGGCAATAACCGATGCCACGTGAATCTGCGCCGGCTCTCCTTTGGTGAGCAGGGCGCGGTAGCTGAGATCCATCGAAGCGCCGGTGGCGAGCATCGGATCGGCCAGAATAAGCACCTTCCCGTCGAGACGCGGAGAAGCGAGATATTCTATGCAAACTTCAAAATTCTCCTTCTCCTTATATTTACGGTATGCCGATACAAAGGCATTTTCGGCATGGTCGAAATAGTTGAGGAAACCCTGGTGGAAAGGAACACCGGCACGGAAAATAGTAGCCAGCACCAGAGGCGACTCTATTACCTGCGTCTTCGCCACCGAAAGAGGAGTGAGCGTATCGATGGTCTTATATGCGAGAGTCTTGGAAATCTCGTAGGCCATAATCTCGCCGATGCGTTCGAGATTGCGGCGGAAACGAAGCATGTCCTTCTGTATGTTTACATCGCGTAGTTCGGTCATATACTGGGATATGAGCGAATTGTGGTCGGCAAAATTCACTACTTTCATAGGATCCTGATTTAAAATTTAATCGTTGGAGGCTATAAATAAGATTTTCCCGTGGCCTCCAACCTACAAATTTAGTAAAATTAGTTGATAAATCAGTAAACAAGACCCATATTATCAACCCAGAGCGTAAGTCCCAGAGTACCTATATAAGCGGTACCGCTGCCGGCCGAGGCCATAACGAGAAGATGAGTGGGAGTGGCGTCTGCATCATCCCATCCCACTTCTTTTACGGGCACCATCTTTCCCTTCGAGTTGCGCGCGTAGTAGCTTTTTTCCTCAGGAATAAGCCCCATGAATGGTTTATAGTCGGAGCGCGAGGTGATGTCGCCGTACCATACGGGGATACGGTGGCCATCAACCCAACCGTTGGTCGACTTACCGAAATGGCGACGTCCTGTTCCTACGCGCTTGGCGAAAATATTGCCGTCGGCATCCTCCCAGCGGCGCTGAAGAATTATGTAGACCTCTGCATTGTCATGGCCGGGATATGTTTTCTTCTTTCCGAATCCCGAAGAATATGTGCGGTCGGAATTGGCCGGCATTTCCACCTTATAGTCGAACTGCAGAGCCTTGGGGCGGCGGGTGAACGGTATACCCATCTCCATCTTCGAGTATGGCTCCTTGGTGGACTTCACCGGTTCGATGAATTTTCCGAGGAAAATGGAACCCGCTACAACTACATCCACATTGATCAGACCGAGAGCCTTGCAATGCTCCATCATAGTGGTAAGCTTGCATGCCCGGCCGGCCCCGCGCTTGTCGGGAAACACGGCGTTGCTACCCTTGGTTATTCCTACCACCTTAGCCATCACATTGCTCGTGGCCCAGGGGGATCCGCCCATGTTGGCATAGGGCTTGTCGCCGTTGATGGTCGCATTGGGCGCTATCTCATAAAGCTGCTTGGTGTTGCCACCTATTATTTTCGATTCAGGCACGTTGCGTGTCACCCAGTTCTCAAAATCGCCATACTTCAAGAGCTCGAATTTCTGAGCGTGGCACATCATGCCAATGGTCGCCATGCCTAATATAAAAGTCTTTCTCATAAACAAATACTTCAACAGGATACCTTAAACAAAGATCCCTCGTTAATAAAAATCGTCTTCAAAAGATTCTGCAAAGGTAGCAACACGACTCCTTATATTAAAATTCCGCCCGCTCCCTCTTCCCTTTATAACAAACAAGAGAGTAGTTTCTGCCAACATTCCATATGTTTTCATCATGCATGCCGCTTTTTCTAAGAGTGCGGACCATCGGGCTTATCACGGTGGATCTGCGAGGGCAAAATTCCGAATTCCTCCCGGAACACCTTTCCGAAGTAACCTGCATCGCTGAAGCCGCACTCATAGGCCGATTCCGCCACGCCATGACCCTCCATGAGCAAGGCATATCCTCTTTTCAATTTCAACTTTCTGATAAACTCGGTGCACGATATGCCCGTGAGACTACGTATTTTCCGGTAAAGAGTTGAATGGCTCATATGCATGGCCTTCTGCATGAATGCCATATCAACATCGCAACGGGCCATGTTGTCGTTGACGGTCTGGGTGAACTTCCCGATAAATTCGCGGTCGAGCGTACCGAGGCCGGAAGGCCATGGAGCGGAGGCATCCGGTTCGCTGAGGGAGGTATCGGACGGAATTTCAGCCGAGCGCAACCGGAGCGACAACGCCTCCGCCAGACGGCGCCTTGCCTCCAGCAGATTCCGTATGCGGGCGATAAGCAGCCGGGCACTGAAAGGTTTGGTGATATAGGAGTCGGCACCGATGTCGTAGCCCTGCTCACGGTCGGAAAGGGAATCCTTGGCCGTAAGCAGTATCACGGGGATATGGCTTGTAGCCACATCGCTCTTTATGTCATGGCAGAGCTCGATACCGTCCTTATGAGGCATCATTATGTCGCTGACAATCAAATCCGGCAGACGCCGCCGCGCCATAATGATCCCCTCGCGGCCATCGGGTGCCTCAATCACATTGCAGAAAGAAGAGAGCGATGCGCGGATATAGGAGCGGATCTCCTCGTTGTCCTCCACGACAAGCACGAGTGGCCGGACGTCGCTGTCGGGTATATCTTCCGAGCGGAGTGTGTTGGTCCCGGGTCCGTCCTCGGGATTTTCTCCAGGATGGAGCGCCTCGGGATATGTGGCGTCGACCTTCAGCCGGAAATGGAATACCGATCCCTGACCCGGCGTGCTTTCCACTGAAATGGCGGCATCGTGGAGCTCGGCCAGCGATTTCACCAGCGCGAGACCGATTCCGGTACCGGCGCCCTCAGGGCTGTCAGAAGCCTGATAATAACGATCGAATATATGAGGAAGTGCCGCGGGGCCAATGCCGTGGCCGGTATCACTGACCGTGATATCGATATATCTCCCCGATTCGGAACCGGAAAGCGTGGCGCCGAGTGTAATCTTCCCTTTGGGAGTATTTTTCATGGCATTGCTCATGAGGTTGTTGATCACGGTATGAACCAGATCCCTGTCGAAATAGATTTCCGGCAGATCCGGTGGAATTTCGAGCGAGACCGAAAGATCCGCGTTGCGGTTCAATTCGCTGTAGCGCATTCCCACCTCGGCTATAACTTCGGCGATACGGCCCTTTCTCACCGACAGGCGCCGGTGGTGTGTCTCCGTTTTCCGGAATTCGAGCAAACGGTTCACCAGATTGAGCAACCGCATGGCACTCGACCGGATGGTGCGGATTTTCGCCGCGGGTTCGTCCGGTATGCCACGGTCTTCGGCAAGATCCTCAAGCGGACCGATAATCAGCGTAAGCGGTGTTCGGAGTTCATGGGTCACATTGGTGTAGAAGCGAAGTTTCTCATTGTTGAGCTCCTGCTGATCGATGCGTTTGCGGCGCTCCATCTCGAGCGAGTTGCGCATTATGAGCCGACGCCTGTACTGCTGTGCCACCAGATATATTGCCAGTACAACCAGAAGGACATAAAACAGCTTGGCATACCAGGTGAACCATATGGGTGGAACCACAGTGATAAGGACCGAAGCGGTGCCCGACTGTTCCCATCCTCCGTCGCGCAGGCGTGCCCTTACCAGAAGGCGGTGGTCGCCAACAGGAATATCACGCAGCACGGCTTCAGGAACCGTTCCGGCTGAAATCCAGTTTCGGTCGGAATGCTCGAGCATATAGGAATACTCCACCTGACCATTGTAGGCATAATCGGGCGTGGAAAAGCTTATTTTCAAGGAATTGCCGCTGTAGGGCACACTGATGGCGCACCGGCCGCTCTCGCTCGCAAGGTCGACCGGCTTATCTCCATCAAGAAGATCCACACACTCGGCTATCCTTACTGGGGGTACATACGGTTTGGTGCTGAAAGCCTCCGGAGAGAAAGTGCAGATACCCCCCATAGTGCCGAACCACAGGGAGCCGCCGGGGGTACGACACGCGGCTCGGTCAGTGATGTTGTCGGGCGCGAGGCCGTCGTGAATATCATAATTCGCAAATCGCCCCGTGGCGGCATGCCAGCGGGTAAGGCGGTTGTCGGATGCGAACCACATGTTTCCCTCCTCATCCTCGGCCACCGCGCGGATATGGATATCCTCCAACCCTTCCTTATACCCGAAGTTGACCGTACGGTCAGGATTCGCGTCGTCCTTTATAAGACTGATGCCATCCTGGGCGGCCACCCATATCCATCCCCTCGAATCGCGATATATCTGTTTCACCGCATTCGAGGCCAGACCGTTTTTTTCATGGAGGATGAATTTCTCATTTTTCCGATCAAAAATATGGATACCGTCGCCATAAGTGCCGGCCCATATCCTGCCCCGGCTGTCGACTATAATTCCATTAATCGCGAGCCACGAGGTGCGACCGGAGATGCGGTCGTCTCGCCGCAAAGCCCCATCCGAATAGACATACAATCCATGCTGAGTGCCGAGCAAGGCGGATCCATCCCCAAGTGTGGCGATAGTTCCGGCATAGTCGCCTTCCTGACGCAAAGGGAGTTTCCGCACCGATCCCGATGCCTGGTGAAGAATAAATACACCTTCGTTGAAAGCACTGAACAAGATGCCATGGGGCACTTCGGAGATGGCCATGATCCTGCTGCGGGGATCCGCCAGATACCTTGCGAGACTGTAAGTACGTGAATTTCCGGAAGCGTCGCGCCGGACTATCTCCCCTTCCTTGCCGGCCCAGAGAGCTCCTGAACCGTCGGTATGCAGCGCCCATACCCCTCCCCTGCCGGATCCAGCTTCCATTGCCGAGAACAATGGCGGCAGATGACTGATGAAATCCAGGCCTTGACCATAGGTTGCCATCCATATATTTCCATATGAGTCCTGAAAGATTCCACGTATACCGCGGGGGCCGCCGGAACGCGGCTCCACTGCCCACTCCGGAACAGTCGAGGCGAAACGGCGTGGATTCGATATGGAAATGTCGCGTATGTCAATCACGGCCAATCCTCCGGGATCCGCTCCGACCCAAAGGCGCCCGTCGGCCGTCTCGGCTATGGCATGCACACTGAACGCCGGCGGCATTCCCTCGGTTTGTCCGTCGGGATACATGGGAGTGAAACTGCAGCTGACGGGATTGTAAAGCGCAAGCCCTTGCCCGGTGCCAACCCATATGTTCTCATACCGGTCGATATGGATAGCCCTCACATCGCCGGTGATCCGCGCGGAAGATCCATCGGAAACCTCGGGAATATTCACCACCTGCATGGTGGACGGATCGAGAATGCTGAAACCATAGTTCTCATGACCGAGATAAATCCGTCCGGCGGAGTCGGCGGCGATACTGTGAAAAGCCATTTTCCATTTGAGGGCCGGTATACTGTCGCCGGTATATATCCGGAATTTCCGGTCGGCATGACTGTAGCGCAATATGAAGTTGTAGCGGTTGAGTATCCATATGTCGTTTCCGGGATCCCGGGCGAATCCCACAACATTCACGGAATTGATCTCCTCGGGAATATCAGGCATAATGAGACAGTCGAATCGTCCTGTAAAACAATCTATCCGGTCAAGACCTTTCTTTGACCCCACATATAGCTTGTTGTCGATGGAGTCGTAGAATATGGCGTTGACGGAATTGCCGCTGAGCGGACTGTTGCGTTCAGAAAGGCTTCTAAATCGGCGTCCGTCAAATCGGCATACACCCTCCTCGGTGGCGAACCACATGAAACCCTGCCGATCCTGCGCAACGCCGGTGACATAATTGTCGGGAAGGCCATGGCTGATATTTAGATTCGACACCCGTGCAGCCGCCGCAACGACTACGGCGGGACATAGAGCCAGCAACCACACGACGATAATCCGGAACAGGCGGCTATGTAACGTTTCAGGCATTGACCTATGAATTTCTGAGAATGTCAAATGATATTCTTATCGTCCAACAGTTAGTTAGAATGTGAAGGGCCGATAGAAATGTAAATACCTTCTTACTGCCGAACATCGCAAAGATAGATAAAAGAAAACGAATCCATACACCCTGGAGACCACTTTGACCGCAAATTGAATTTCTCTGACCGATTTCTCCAGTATATAGATTGATAATTCCGAGTGTATGGACGGAGGAGACCGTAAATTTGCCGGCAAAGCTATTCCGGAAACTTTAGAAAATTTTTCCGGACAACTCTCTAAAATAAATTCTACCGATAAAATATCTTCCTTTAAATATCACTGAAAAACCTGTTATGAAAAATTTGATTCTATCATGGCTTGGATTGGCCGCTATCGCGTCGGCCTCGGCCGAAACGGCACCCGTCTGGGAAATGGAAAGCCCCGACGGAAACATTAAAGTCGCTATTGGGCAGAATAATGCTACACCTGTTTTTAATGTAAGTTATCAAGGTAAAGAAGTGTGTGCGGGCGATCTGGGTCTTTTCACATCCGATGCCGATTTCAGCCGGAATCTACAACTGAAATCGCCGGGTACGACAGAAAGCTTCACCGAGACCTATGACCTTGTGCACGGAAAGAAAAAATCGGTTTCCAATTCCGGGAACCGCAGAACGGCCTCTTTTTCCAATGCCGACGGCGATGAGATAGAACTTGAGGTGAAGGTGTTCAACGACGGACTGGCATTCCGATATGTGATGCCAAATCCAGACAACAAGAAAATTACATTCACCGGAGAGGCAACCTCTTTCACATTTCCGGCGGATGCCCCAAGATGGATGCAAAAGTATGTAACCTCCTATGAAGGTGATTTTCCCCGTCAGAACGGTGCCACTGCCAGTGGTGAATGGGGCTACCCCGCGCTATTTGAGGCTTCGGAAGGCGTTTTCACTCTGCTGACCGAGGCAGGTACCTCACGCATGTATTGCGCCACACATCTCTCTAACAGCGCGGAGAGTAGAACATATACCATAGCCTATCCCGGCGCCGGAGAAGGGAATGGCATCGGCGCCGTCAATCCGGTATGGACCGGGAAATGGGAATCTCCATGGCGCGTGCTTATTATCGGAAATCTCAACGATATTGTTGAGAGCACACTTGTGGAGGATGTGAGCCAGCCATGCGTGGTGGAGGATACATCCTGGATAGAACCCGGGCGCGCCGCATGGGTGTACTGGGCATATAATCACGGCACAAAGGATTTCAAAATCTGTCAGAGCTATGTGGATCTGGCCGCTGCCATGGGATGGGAATATGTGTTGTTCGACTGGGAATGGGATGAAATGGGCAACGGAGGCCGGCTGGAGGATGCCGTGAAATATGCGTTGTCGAAGGGCATACAGCCTCTGATGTGGTATAATTCCGGGGGACCGCACAATGGGGTGGGGAGCACGCCGCGCGACCGGATGCTTACACATGAAAGCCGTGTGAAGGAATTCACTTGGCTCAGAAGTTTGGGTGTTGCAGGAGTGAAAATCGACTTTTTCGAGAGCGACAAGCAGGATATGATGAATTATTATCTGGACATTCTGGAGGATGCGCGAAACTTCAACATGCTTGTGAATTTTCACGGATGCACGGTGCCCAGAGGATGGCACCGCACTTATCCAAACCTCATATCCTATGAGGCTGTCTACGGGGCGGAACAATACAACAACAGCAGTTTCATGACCTCCAACGGCCCGCGCATCAACTGCCTGCTCCCCTTCACCCGCAATGTGGTCGGGCCGATGGACTATACACCTGTGGCATTCACAAATTCGCAAAACGCACATCTCACCTCCTATGCCCATGAGCTGGCTCTATCCGTAGCGTTTCAGTCGGGGATTCAGCACTGGGCTGACCGTCCGGAAGGGTTTCTCGGCCTTCCGGAGAGTGCCAGAAGGCATATGCAGAGAGTGCCGGCCACCTGGGACGAGACAATATTTGTCGACGGATATCCGGGTGAGTCGTTTGTGGTTGCTCGCCGCAAAGGGGATGTATGGTATCTTTCGGGAATCGTCGGCGAAAACCGCGAACGCGATATGGAGCTGACCCTTGACTTTCTTGATGACGGAAAGACATACAATGCCACTGTAATAGCCGACGGACCTACCTCGGAATCATTCAGATTCTCCCACATGGACTGCCGGAAAGGCGAGACACTGACCCTGCATTGCCTCGGCTACGGAGGTTTCACCGTTGTTTTCGGTGAAAATGCAGATCGTAGCCTTGAAGAACTCCGCGAGCTGATCAGCAGAGCCACACAGGCGTTGGCCTCTGTTGGAGACAATATAGGAGAGACAACAGGAACATATGACCGGATAGTGGTCGATGCCCTTACAGATGCGCTGGCAGATGCCGGAAAAGTCAAAGAAACCGACGGGGCAGCCATAATTTCCCAGGCCTACGACAATCTGATGGATGCTCTTTGCAATTTTCAGTCGTTTGCCTTTCTGGCGCCCGGATGCGTGCCCGACAAACATAGAACCATGAATGTGACGAGAAAATATCTCGTTGAAGCGCGCAACTTCTCCCGCTCGGATACTGGAACAGGCACCTCAACACGATTCGGACTGCTGGGCGAACCATGGCAATATACGCCGAACATTGTCAATATGGACAATTTCACCCACGGGGGATTCGACAGTTTTGAAGGGGAAAAATACATCAGCATCGAGAAATACGACGATGGTCTGCCCGCGATCCGCAATGGACTTCTTTTCCAGACAAGCAAAAAAGCGCTTCCCAAAGGGGAATATTCGGTAAAACTGTATGTCACTTCAAACTACGGTTTTGAAAAGGGGGAATGCATGTTCAATATCGTTGCCGGCAACGATTTCAATCCGGCGTTGACTCCTCTGTCGGTCTACGACTGCTCGGATCGCTCCGGATGGGTGTGGAACTGGGTGGATGCAGGTACATTCACCGTTGCCGACGACTCCAGGATCACCATAGGATGGCTTGTGAACATAGCCGCGGCCAACTCCGGACGAAGCGTGAGATTCAGCGATCTGAGGCTTTATGATTCCTCCGGAAAAGATGTCACCGTAACTTTTTTCGACAATTACCGGGAATACACACGCAAGGATATATCCCCGCTGCGATTCGGCAAACCCACAAACTGGGAAGTAGCTGATTTCTACATTCCCAACGGGGATGACGGTGTGAAACAGGGTATCGACCGATATCCGGGTTACAACTGTTTGACCCTCGGTGTGTGGGATGACTCGCATAACGCATCGGGAAACCTTGCCGGAAGCGCAATATACCGCAAGGTGTCACTTCCGGCCGGACGCTACTTTTTCGGCAGTTCCTATTATAATATCTGGGATGTGCGGAAAGCCTATCTTTTTGTGGCCGACCTACCTCTTGCCGCCTCAGAGGTAGAAGATCACGCAATTGCATGGCACTCTGTTCCCGAAGCTGCCGCCAACGATCTGTGGCAGGGAGTAACCTTCAATCTTGATACCGACAGTGATGTTTACCTCGGATGGTGTGCGGACCTCACAACCCGGGGCCAGCAGGAATTCCGGGTAAAAGAGGTGGCACTTCTGAGATATATGGAAAAAGAAGGTGAATGGATTGAGGCCGAGGCTCCGCTTCTTGACGGCGAACACACATTCACTGCCATGGAATGTGCCGAGCAGAACGGAGCTGCCAATGTGTTTTCGTCCGACGGACGCGGCCTTCTGCGTGCAAACGCCGGTTCCGATATTGTAGTGGGACATATCAATACCACCGGAGTAAAGGATATCACCGTCAACGCCAATTCTCCTTTTGAAATAAATGAATCCACCTCAATATCACTGATCACCGACAATAAGGATGTGTGGGCCACGGTTCCTTTCCGCGAGAGCAACACATCGAGCTATCAGTCCTATCATTTCGATAGACTACCGGAGCTCAACGGTGTGCATCAGCTCGCCGTACGTTTCAACAACATCAGTGCCAATCTATGGGATGTGGTGATAAAAGCAGAGAATTCAGGAGCGGGAACCATATCCACGGAAGAGGACTCATTCGATTCCATCCCTATTTACTATAATCTTCAGGGTATGCGGGTGGTACATCCTACCCCCGGACTTTACATAGTACGTGAGGGAGACAAAACCTACAAACGGCTTGTAAGATAATTACCACTTTTTTCTTAGCAGAATATCCTATGTTTTACCTTGTCAGGGCATAATTAAATTCCTCATATTGAGGTAACATCAAAATGGGTAGTTCGTAACTCTTTCTCCGGAGTTCCGATTCACCCTCTTTTCCATTAAAGACTTTATGATAATGAAAAAGGGAAATGCCTCTCTTTTCATTTTTACCATTCAGGAGGGTGAAAAAAATCCTCATCCGGGCAGTAACCACTTGAGCAACATCCACCATCCTTTCATAAACTAAGACACTCTTTCAATTACTCCACACAGTTGAAAGAGTGTCTTTTTTATGTTGACAAATATGTTGAAAACCGTGTGAAAAGTGAGATATAAAATTGAAAGAAAAAATTTGGATAATGTGGACAAAAGCCGGTATAAAAGTAAATAACCAAAATGAGAAATAAATGGCACATTGGTTTTCCACCTGTTTTGAATAGCTATTTCAACAGTTTTAAGGTGTTTATTTAAGGGAAAGTTATTAACTTTGCATTTTATCAACACTGTGTTGATAAAGTTTGTAAGCGGCTATATTTCAATATAGATGTATGTTGATAGAATGATCATATCATATTGTTCCTGCTCAATAACCCTAAAAAGCAAGAAAAACAGAAGAAAGTTATCATCGCTTTCAACATCCATTATTATTATTCGGGAAAAAGCTGAATTTTAAAATTAATTTTTCAAACATTTTAAATAATAAGGAATGAATGTTGAAAACCCGCAGGAAGCAACCCGAAAGGAGCGCCCCGCCGACCTTCGCGAAGCCATCCTGCAGCTGAAAAAAAAGAAAGGAGCGGTAATCCTGGCCCACTACTATCAGAAAGGGGAAATTCAGGATTTAGCCGATTATATAGGAGATTCGCTCGCGTTGGCCCGTATAGCCGAGAAACTCGACAACCGTATCATAGTGATGTGCGGTGTCCACTTCATGGGAGAGACAGCCAAGATTCTTTGCCCCGACAAAAAGGTGCTCGTTCCCGACATGAACGCCGGCTGCTCGCTTGCCGACAGCTGCGACCCGGTGGAATTCGAGGCCTTTATTAAGGAGCATCCCGGAAGCACGGTGGTAAGCTACGTCAACACCTCGGCCGCTGTAAAGGCGCTGACCGACGTGGTGGTCACCTCGTCGAACGCACGCCAGATAGTGGAGGCGCTCCCGGCCGATGCAAAGATAATATTCGGTCCCGACCGCAATCTCGGCAACTATATAAGTTCCACCACCGGACGCGAGATGACTATATGGAACGGTGCATGCCACGTCCACGAGCAGTTCTCGCTTGAAAAGATTGTGGAATTGAAAAAAACTCATCCCCGGGCGAAGCTACTTGTGCATCCCGAATGCCGCAAGAGCGTGGTTATCCTCGCCGATAAGGTAGGATCTACTGCCGCACTACTTAAATTTGCCCGGGAAAGCGACGCTGAGGAGTTCATTGTGGCTACAGAAAGCGGTATTCTACATGAGATGCAGAAAAGTTGTCCGGAAAAGGTGTTCATACCTGCACCTGCAGAAGATTCAACCTGCGGATGCAACGACTGCAACTTTATGAAGCTTAATACCCTTGAAAAACTCTACGACTGTCTCCTCAGCGAATATCCGGAGATAGAAGTGGATGCCGAACTTGCCTCCAAAGCCCGGAAGCCGATAGAGCGTATGCTTGAGATGTCGGCGCAGCTGGGTATATAAATTTTAAGAATAATCGGGATTAATAATGATAACACCCGATTAATAAGTAACTGGTCGAAATTATTTTGATATTTCCGGGAGGAAAATTTTCAGGAGATTTTTCTCGATGAAGAAGGAGTGTAGATGTCTACACGACTGATGAAGAGAGGAAAAGAATCGAAAATTTTACCGCGGAAATGTTGAAATAATTAGATCAGGAAAGTAAAAAAAATAATTTTGAACAGTTACTTATCGATAAAACTTGATAAATCCCGATAAAAATAAATGGAATACCGTCATAAAGAGATAGAAAAGCGCTGGCAGCAGCAATGGAAAGAGGATAAAACCTACCGCACGAAAACAGACAGCACCAAGCCTAAATTCTATGTGCTCGATATGTTCCCGTATCCCTCCGGAGCCGGGCTGCATGTGGGCCATCCTCTCGGTTACATTGCCTCCGACATATTCGCCCGCTACAAACGTCTGCGTGGATTCAATGTGCTCCATCCTATGGGCTACGACGCCTACGGACTTCCCGCCGAGCAATATGCCATCCAGACGGGTCAGCATCCCGAAATTACAACAAGTAAAAACATAGCACGCTACCGCGAGCAGCTCGACAACATAGGTTTCTGTTTCGACTGGGACCGCGAGATACGTACCTGCGACCCCGACTACTATAAATGGACCCAGTGGGCGTTCATAGAGATGTTCAACCATTACTACGACATCGACGCCGACAAGGCCATGCCTATTGCCGATCTCGAGAAGCATTTCGAGAAATATGGATCGGTGGGAGTGAATGCTGCCGAAACCAAACCGCTGCACTTTACTGCCGAAGAGTGGAAATCCATGGACGATAAGACCAAGAGCGACACTCTGATGAACTACCGCATTGCCTATCTCGGCAATACGATGGTGAACTGGTGTACTAAACTCGGTACCGTGCTCGCCAACGACGAAGTGAGCGAAGGAGTGAGCGTGCGCGGCGGTTATCCCGTAGAGCAGAAACTGATGTACCAGTGGTGTCTGCGCGTCAGCGCCTACGCTCCGCGTCTGCTCGACGATCTCGCAGGTGTGGAATGGTCCGACTCTATCAAGGAAACCCAGCGCAACTGGATCGGACGTTCCGAAGGAGCCGAGATGCAGTTCAAGGTAAAGGATTCCGACGTGGAGATGACCATATTCACCACGCGTGCCGACACAGTATTTGGTGTGACTTTCATGGTGCTCGCTCCCGAGAGCAAATATGTTGATATGGTGACAACTCCCGCGCAGAAAGAGGCTGTGGCAGCCTACCGCGACGAGATCAAGCATAAGACCGAGCGCGAGCGCATGATCGACAAGAAGGTAAGCGGTGTATTTACCGGCGCCTACGCCATCAATCCTCTTTCCGGTAAGGAGATACCCATATATGTGAGCGACTACGTTCTGGCCGGCTACGGCACCGGCGCCATCATGGCAGTTCCGGCCCACGACAGCCGGGACTATGCATTCGCCCGACATTTCTCGTTGCCTGTCATCCCGCTGATAGAAGGTGCCGACGTGAGCGAGCAGAGTTTCGACGCCAAGGAAGGAAAAATGATAAACTCCTGCGGTCCGGATCTGTGCCTCGATGGAATGGAGGTAAAGGATGCCATAGCCGCAACCAAGAGATTCATCCAACAGAAGGGGATTGGCAAGGTGAAGGTAAACTACCGTCTTCGCGATGCTATTTTCAGCCGCCAGCGCTATTGGGGCGAGCCTTTCCCGGTATATTACAAGGATGGTGTGCCACACGTGCTTCCTATCGACAAGCTCCCCCTGCAGCTGCCGGAAATAGACAAGTATCTTCCTACCGAATCGGGTGAGCCTCCCCTGGGCCGCGCCGCCGACTGGATGACTGAGGATGGCTATCAGCTCGAACTCAATACCATGCCGGGCTTCGCAGGTTCGTCGGCCTACTACCTGCGCTATATGGATCCCCACAACTCCGAAATGCTCGTAAGTCCTGAAGCTAACACCTACTGGCGCAATGTAGACCTGTATGTAGGCGGTACCGAGCATGCCACCGGTCACCTCATTTATTCCCGTTTCTGGAATAAATTTCTCTACGACCTCGGCAAGATTTGCGAGAATGAGCCCTTCCGCAAACTCATCAACCAGGGTATGATTAAGGGGCGCAGCAACTTCGTTTACCGCATAAAGGATACAAACACTTTCGTGTCGGCCGGTCTGAAGGATAAATATGATGTTACGCCTATCCACGTGGATGTCAACATCGTGGCGAACGACGTGCTCGACCTTGATGCATTCCGCGCCTGGCGTCCTGACTACGCCGATGCCGAGTTCATACTCGAAGATGGAAAATACATCTGCGGCTGGGCAGTGGAGAAAATGTCTAAATCGATGTTCAACGTAGTGAATCCCGACGATATAGTGGAGCGCTACGGAGCCGACACGCTGCGTCTCTACGAGATGTTCCTCGGTCCGGTAGAACAGAGCAAGCCCTGGGATACCAACGGCATCGACGGAGTGAACCGCTTCATAAAGAAAATGTGGAATCTGTTTTACAAAGGCGACCAGTGGCTCGTGAACGATGAAAGGCCGTCGGCGGAATCGCTGAAGTCCATCAACAAACTTATAAAGAAAGTAACGCAGGACATAGAGGCATTCAGTTACAACACTTCGGTGAGCGCATTCATGATATGTGTGAACGAACTCAGCCAGCAGAAATGCCACAGCGCCCAGGTGCTGTCGCAGCTTATCGTGCTTCTGGCGCCGTTCGCTCCCCACGTGAGCGAGGAATTATGGCATGCCCTCGGTAATCAGACTACCGTATGCGACGCCGCGTGGCCCGAATGCGACGAGTCGACGCTCGTTGAGAAAAACGTGGTGTATCCTGTAAGTTTCAACGGAAAAGCCCGCTTCAACATAACCGTTCCCGCCGATATGCCTGCTTCTGAAATAGAAAAGACTGCGCTTGCCCACGAAAGCGCTGCCAAATGGATCGAGGGAAAGAAGGTGAGGAAAATAATAGTGGTGCCCGGAAGAATAGTGAACATCGTGGTAGGCTGACCCATTGGCCGCAACGCAATAAACAGCCGTTCAGCAACGTTAATAGTGTGAGCAAAATAGGTGATTTTCTGTTTTGCTCACACTTTTGTAAAGAATAAACCATACAGATGAGACTTCCTGAAAAACTGATATTTGCCACCAACAACACCCATAAGCTCGAGGAAGCCCGCGCAATAATAGGCGCACTTGCCAGCCGGACGGCGACTCAGTGCCGTGTTCTTTCGCTTGATGAAATAGGCTGCCACGACGACGTGGAGGAAACCGCCGATACACTTGAAGGCAACGCGCTTATAAAAGCACGCTGGATAGCCGAGCGCTACGGGCTCCCCTGTTTCGCCGACGATACCGGTCTGGAGGTAGATGCGCTCGGTGGGCTTCCGGGAGTCCACACGGCCCGATTCGCGGCCATGGATAATCCCGAGGCAGCAAGCCACGACTCCACAGCCAATATGCGGCTTTTGTTGAAGCGTCTTGAAGGAAAGTCAAATAGAAAAGCCGCCTTCCGTACGGCCATAGCCTTGATTATCGACGGCGATGAACACCTGTTTGAAGGAAGGGTAGATGGTACCATCGCCGAATCTCCCTGTGGTAACGAAGGATTCGGATATGATCCCGTATTTGTTCCCGATGGATTTGAGGAAAGTTTCGCACAGATGAAGCCTGAAATGAAAAATTCGCTCAGCCACCGAGGACGCGCCCTTGCGGCGATGATGAAGAATTTCCAAACAAGCACCATATAAACCGACATGATAAAAAAAATAATATTCCTTTTTATAGCGTCCGCGATTGCCATAATTGCTCCCGCCCAGACGGCTGTGGGGGCATGGAAACTTTATACACCGTTTTCGGGAGTATCGGATATGGCCCAAACCGATACCTACGTATACTATCTTTCAGCCGGCTCGTGCTACCGTATTGACAAATCCACACTCGAGGTAGGCGCGTTGAACGTATCCAACAGCCTGCACGACGCGTCGGCCAACGGTATCTATGCCGACACTACAGGCAAGAGTGTAGTTGTCACGTATGCCACAGGCAATATGGACCGCTTGTACGACAATGGTAAAATAGTGAATATGAGCGATGTGAAGGATGCCATAAGCATGAATTCACGCAATATCAACGGTATGGCGTTTGCCTCGGATCGGTTCTATGTAGCTACAGATTTAGGTCTGATTACCTACAGCAATTCGAAAAACGAGGTGATAGAGACGATGTTCGCCGAATCGCCGGTGCTGTCAGTAGGAGCTTCCGCTGAGACGGTGGCCATTGGTATGGACACTCGTTTGTTTGTCGCACCTGCTTCTCAGCGCATTAAAAAATTATCCGACCTCACTGAGATTGCTTCGGTCCAGCAGCCGTACGGCACTTTGCATTCCATCGTCGTGCTCGGCGCCGATATGATTTTTATGGTTCAGAACAATCACATTAGTCGTGTGAAGCTTGCAGGCGACAATTATGCCGACAGCGAATACCTTGAGTGGTTTGGTATAGAAGGATACGGCAAAAACCAGATTTTCGATGTTTACGCCAACAAAGTAAACAAGATAGACGATAAACTCGGCTATTGCCTTAATGCCGACGGACTTTTTGAATTAGGCAGTGATGGGAGTATTAAAATGACAGGACTAACCAAGCCCGACAAAAATACCGATTTTCTTTATCAGGGGTCGCTCGCCTCGGTATGGGAAGGATCGACGGCAGGCGTGCGACAGATGGATTATACAGGAGCTACGCCTGCTGAAAAAGTAGGCTATATCACCGGCTCGGAAATCAGCATACCCGAAATTCACGAGCTCCATGCCGGGCCCTCCGGTAAAATCTACATGAACATGATTTACAGAAATGAAGTGAAAGGATTTGTGGATAATTCAATTCCCGCCAAAGTGCTTACACTGAAAGATGGAAAATTCGAGGATGTCACCGGTTATGATGTGGAATATGTAAACAACCATAAAGGAGGATTGCAACCTCCTTATTCCATTTACAATATATTCAAGGTAAAGGAAGATCCTCAGGATCCGGATGCATATTATGTAGGTACCTTTTACGAGGGCATATATCATATCAAGAACAATAAACAGATACATAAATATGATTTTAACACGGCCGGTTTTCCTTTTCGCGATAAGTGGGCATGTATAGTTTATGATTTTGATATTGACAAATTCGGCAATTTGTGGGCATATTCCAACGGAAATAATAAGGAGGACACAAACAAACGTTTGTTTGTACTGCCATCGGATAAAAGAAACAAAGCTGTCACCACACCCGACGACTGGCGCGGATATGCTCTCCAGGGCGTTGTAACCGATTTTTGGTGTAATACGGTAATTGCCTGTACACAATCCAACCGCGTTATTATGACCCACGGTCAGGACAGCAGAAGGCTGTTTGTGGTCGATACCAAAGGAACCGCTTCGGTTAACGACGATCAGGTGATAGTTGTAGAACATGAGATTGATCAGGACGGCAAGGAATGGCCTCTGACATTCGGATTTATGTGTGGTGTGGAGGATAAACTCGGACGCGTTTGGATCGGAACTGATGTAGGCCTGTTCGAGATAACGGATCCTGACAAAATCACATCTTCGACTATTTCCATCCGCCGCCAGAAGGTTTCACGCAACGACGGCACCAATCTTGCTGATTATCTCCTTGATAATACGGTTATTACAAGTATTGCAGTCGATAGCTCCAACCGCAAGTGGATTTCTACGAAAGGTTCGGGTGTTTATCTTGTAAGTCCCGACGGCGATGCTATCCTTGAGCATTACACCACCGACAACTCTATTCTGCCCTCCGACAATGTGAATTCTGTAGTGTGCGATCCATTTTCCAACAAGGTTTATTTCGCCACTTCGTCAGGTCTGATTGAATACTCCTCTACCTCTTCGCCGGGCGCAGACAGCTACGACGATGTCTACGCTTTCCCGAATCCTGTTCGTCCCGACTACGGCGGCTGGATTACCGTCACAGGCCTTATGGAAAACTCGCTTGTAAAGATTGCTGACTCCGCCGGCAATGTTGTCCATCAGGGAAAAAGCGACGGAGGTATGTTCGTGTGGAACGGCTGCAATCCTTCAGGAGAGCGCGTTCGCAGCGGAATCTACTATGTGCTTGCCTCGCAGAATGCCACCGGCAGCGCAGAGGCTTGTGTCACCAAGATTATGGTGATTAACTAAATGTAAAAATAAGTAACTGGTCGAAATTATTTTGATATTTCCGGGAGGAAAATTTTCAGGAGA